>Ga0209906_100011_pt1 | contig 547426 bp, 521 predicted proteins | sample FECB24metaG_FD_188303 | JGI IMG/M metagenome (GOLD analysis project Ga0209906, IMG submission 188303) | Cyanobacterial communities from the Joint Genome Institute, California, USA from Joint Genome Institute, California, USA - FECB-24 metaG... ...
CCCCCGCCTCCTGCTCCCGCAGGATCGCAATGATCTGCTCTTCGGTGAACTTCGATCTCTTCATGTCCGGTCCTCTCCATGGGCCGGACTCTAGCATCAGATGGACGAGGTATCGGGGGTCAGAGCACCTGGTCTTGTAGGTCGGGGGTGTTGGTCTGCTCATGCAGCCCAGCTACCACGCTGGATTCACGAGAAGAACCCTCTCAGACCATTTGTGCGACAGAGCCTCAAGTATCAAAGAAGCGTCTGCAGAAGTGGTATGCGAGACGATCTCGGAAATTCAGTATGTTGTCTTCCACCGTCATGATTTCACAGTGAGCGGTGCCGCCGTTGGCTGGGCCACGAAGACCGCGGCCTACCATCTGCATGTACAGAACCGGACTAAAAACGGGCCTCGAGATCAGGACCATGTCGGCTTTTGGTGCATCGAAACCTGTTGTCAGGACGCTGTGATTGCAGATCACTCGTAGATCGCCGGCACGGAAGCGTCTTGTGAAATGCTGCCTCGCAAGTCGGTCAGTCTGACCGCTGACAGCGGCAGCAGGATAACCCGCAAGGTGTAGTCTCGCTGCAAGGTACTGCGCGTGGGCGACCGAGTTGGCGAAGAGGAGGATGGACTCTGCCTCGCTATTGGCAATGGCATCAATGATCAGATCGTTCCGGTCGGAGTCTTCGCCCATCCGATCCACGACGCTGTCAGGAAGCTCCCCAAACGTATCGACGTGCTGCTGTTCGCGTTCTGTCAGGGTAATCGGCCTGTCATAGCGAAGGGGGCGATAGCTTCGGTCGGCGAGCACGCCCATCTTGGAGAGCTTGTCGTGAAGGCCAGCCTGGTCGGCCGGAAACCAGCGACGGTCAAAGCGCGCTGCAAGCCGCTCGGACTCGTCGTCATCGTATCCGCGCCACGGCGTTGCGCTGAGGCCGAGCACGGGCGCTTCACGCTCCCGTGCTCGCTCGCTGCCGACCTGAACATCGAGCCATCGCAACAGGTCGGTGTAGCTCGAGGTTATCGCGTGATGGCACTCATCTATGACGATGATCCCGGTCTGAGCGACCCATGCGAGTTCGGGGCGACCGCTACGGCTGTTCAAGGTCTGGATGCTTGCGATCACTACGGTCGGCTCGTCACCCTCCGACGGTGACGGGTTACGCTGACCACCCCATAGCCGCACGATACGAAGATCTTCGCCGGGCTCTCCCACATTGACCCATAGCTGGCGAAAGCACTGGACCGCCTGCTCGCACAGTTCATCGGTCTGGGCTATCCAGAGCGCGGTTCGGCGTCCATCTCCCTTCAAGACGAGACGCACGACAGCCTCGGCAGCGACACGCGTCTTGCCGGCGCCTGTAGGCAGGCTGACCACCGCTCGGCGGCGACCAGTGCCTGAGGCGAGAAGCGAGCCAATGCTCTTCAGGATATCTTCCTGGTAATCGTGGAGCGGGGGCAGGTGGATCGGCCCACTTACGGACAGCTCTGCATCTCTTCGCCCCCCGACCGAGGACGCAAACTCGATCGGGAAACCGAGATCCTGCACAAAAAGGCGCGATTGCTCCCCGCCCCATCGCGTGGGCGGCGCAAGACCTTGAAGCTCGAGTGCGTTCCTGAGCCTGCTGAGCAGTGTCGGTCCGTGAACCGCCAGCGCCAGCCGGGCAAGGCTCTCCGGATCGACATCGTTCCCAACTGCTTGACGGGTTGCGGGAGTGAGGGTCACAAGCAGGGTCTCGAGGTCACCTCCGATCGCCTTCAGCAACCTGCGCTCAAGCGATTTCTCATCTCGAACTGCCTTGCGTGCCTCGTCTGACCGGCGATCCATGACCTTGGAAAGGATTTCTTCCAGGTCTGCCCCGGCCTCAATGATACCGTGACGCGCAAGACAGCGGAGCAGCAGTTCGATGCTCTCCTTCCGGCCACGACTGCCGAACTGCTCACGATCGATGAGCAATGCGCCGTCGGAGTCCATTCCCACGGTCACCGCTCGACTGGAGGGTCCGATGCGTTCTTCAAGGCCGCTGACCCAGACCGCCAGTACCGTTCTGAGGGACTCAGCGCATTCCGATGCTGCCGCCAACTCGGGGAAAAGGTCGAGCAGGAGCGAGGGCGCGGACAGACGTTTCTCGAATGAAAGCGAGGCCCCTCCGCCAAGTTCGTTCGCGCCGGCTGCTACCCACGCCGAAGCAACATCATCCGACAGCAAGACAATCCTGCCATCGTCGAGATCGTGCCCGACGCTCGGATCGGATGTCACATAGATTGCCGACAGAGGGAGTGCGCCGAAGGCGGTGGGCAAGGTTGAGGGAATGGCGCCTTCGGCATGCGCCATCTCCCAAACCGGCCGCAAGGCTCGGAAACCGCCTCTTCTTTCCGAAAGTGACTTGAACACCTCCTCCCAGAAGCAATTGGCCCACTCGTCCGAAAGTTCCTCCGTGGGCCAAGTCAAGCGCGATCCCAAGTCCGTCTCGATGTCCCTGGCACGCAGGAATTCTTCAACAGCCTTGAATCCCTCGAGTTCCACTTGGCTCAACGTCTCGGCGACTTCGAGGGGGATGCACTTCAACGGCACGGCGATGTCGCCGACACCTATCTCTCCATACTCTGTCAGCAGGAAGTAGATCGGATGTGGCGCCGTCGCCCTTGGGTAGGTATTCCGAACAGTTCGACTTTTGACTATTACCTTAGACGAACTGTCGGAAAGTTGTAGGACTTTATCCAGAAGCATTCTGGTTAGTTGCGCGGAACTTTCTGAAGGCACACGAAGCAGTCGCCACCCCGATGGCATTTTGACCCGGTATAGATCGATAATTGGCCAGTATTCAGGGCGGTATCTGGTCCCCCGCTGCCGACAGAATCCCGCATAGGGTATGTCTAAAAATAGCAGATAATCCAGAAACTCTTGATCAGTTGGGTTCACGGACTCCTCGCCACTGGGGAATTCCGTCAACCATTCATCTGGAGCCGTCGATTCGATCTCCTGCCGGAACTGCGGATCCATGACATGGTCCTCGGGAAAACCCGCGGGGTTATCCCGTACCACCAGTCGGCTTCGGCTTGTCCACTTTCCCGAAACTGCAAGAAACTTGAGTCGCTCCACATCAAGGTCGTCGATGTATTCTTGCCTCGCATCCTGGGGAGCAGAGGTGAAGTTTTGCCAGAAGTTCTCCCAGTCTTCCGGCCGATCGGATTCCTCCGCTGTTGTCAGGGATGTTTCCAGGATGTCGGACCACGCGGCTGCCGCCAGTTCGGTGACGTGCAACTGATCGATCAGGATTTCTCGGATCTGCTTGTCGGATGCGATCTCCTCGGCGACTGCCAGGAAGCCTGCGGGCGGAGCACATCCGGATACGATCACTGCCTCGGAAGGGGCGGCCAGCTTCCCCTCCGCGGTTGGTATCAGGCGTGCCTCGTGAACGCCGTACAACCCGTATGTGTAGTCTTCCTGCAGGAGGTGGCCAACGAACGCCAAGGCCTTTTTTGCCGAAGCGAGATCGGTGCTCGCGATGCAATTCAGCCATTCGTCGGCGGTCGGCTTCGCGAGCACCTGCATATCTCGGCGTCTTGCTTCCTCGACAAGAGCTTTCAACCGCGAGACCCTCGCCTCGGAGGAATAGCAGTCCGGATGCAGATAACGTTTTCTCGCATCCGCACCCGCCAGGTCGGCCCACGATCTGCAGATTCCCGCGTTCTCAACAAAATGCCGAAGAAGCTTGCTAGGGTTGCGAGGGATGCCGTTCACGTCAGGCAAGACCTTAGACGAAACGATCTTGTCCCAAAGAGACCGAACAAGGGGGACCGCGATTTCGTCCTGTCGATCCGGTTGACGCGGGAACGCACTCACTGCGGCTCCGCAGTCCTCGGGTGTCGACAACGCAGTGAGTGAGCCGCTGATCAGATCAGCCGCTGCCTGCATTATCGCTTCGTTCCATGGTCCCCTGATCAGGTTGGTCCTGTCACTGTTGAGCTTCCAGGGAGCATTGAGAATGCCCGAAGTGCGGCTCTGCGTTTCGGTCGGGAAAAACGCCCAGAAGCGACCAGCCTGTTCACGACCACCGACCGGCACCGCCCACGACAATGGAACCTGTTCCCTTGCCTGGATGTGTGTTGCGTCGGAGCGCGCAGCCGGGCTGTCGACCCTGACCGAAGCCTGGAAGACCTTCCATCGGGCCTCGTTGGTTCCGTCACTCACAATTGCGAAACCGTCTTCAAACCGCTTGGTCAAGCGACGAGGTGAAGCCCCTTCAACTTCAAGCTCAAGGGAGATGGCCGAGGGCAAGAACAACAGGAACTCCGCCGGAAAATCGGCAATCTCCTGGCTCAGTCGCTCGAATGCGGTGTCATCCGATATCTCCGCCGAGACGACCGTGGTCGCCCAGTTCCACCTGCTTGTGCTCGAGAGTGGACTGCTTTCGGCAGCAGGGTCCAGTACCTCGGCAAGTCGCATGCCGGGGGCGGGTGCATTCTTGGCAAGACCAAGATGTCTACGAATGCGCTCACGGCAGGCTTCGGGGTCGAAGCGCAGCCCAACTGATCTGGAGGTCAGGTCAACGCGACCGCCCAGTTTGAGCAGCGACTTGAACCCGATTCCAAATCTGCCAATCTGATTGCCGCGCTTGGGTGAGCTGCGCGCATTAAGAAGCGCCACAATCCCCGGTTCGTCCAGTGCGGCGCCGGTGTTGGCTACCTCAAGCCGATGAGGGGAGAGAAAGACATGAATTCGTCCCTGCGGCTCCGCGGCCTCCAGGATCGCGTCGGCTGCATTCTGCACCAGTTCGTACAACTGACGGTACGCGTATCCGCCAGACAGAACTTCGTTCTCGGTCTCGAAATGCTCTGCCGCGTCTCGCGGCTGCGCCTCGTAGGCCTTAAGGCGCTTCTGGCACTCGTCGTGAACGAACTCGGCGAGCTGCTTCAGATCGGTTTCGTGGTTGCGAACATCCATGCACGCCTCAAGTAATCAAATGGAGCCATCCGCGTTCCCTGTTCCAACACGCGCTCTCCGTGAAGAACAGACTAGCCGTGAGGTCGGGCGATCGACAACAGGTTAGAAGAGCGTCGCGGCCCTAGTCGTGCAGCATTGCGGCGCAGCGAGCCATACCGGCGACGGGTTGCAGCATGGCTGGGCTAGGCTCTGTACTCAATAGGGGTTCCCGTTTGCTCACTGCTGTGCTTCAGTCTGGCTTGGCAGCCGGGGGATTGCGATGGCGAAGGGATGCTACTGAATGAGTGATGGGGAGTGGGCGCGGATCGAGCCGCTGCTCCCCCGCGGCAGGAAGGGCGCGCGCCGTGTCGATGACCGGCGGGTGATCTCGGGGATCGTGCACATGCTGCGGTCGGGGGCGCGTTGGCGGGACTGTCCCGAGGTCTATGGCCCCTGCACGACCGTCTACAACCGCTTCAACCGCTGGTCGCGGCAGGGCATCTGGCACGGGATATTCGAGGCCCTGACCGGCCATTCCGGCATCCACGGACCGCAGGGGATGGTGTCGATCGACGCCACCCACATCAAGGCGCACCGCTCGGCAGCGGGCGCAAAAGGGGGGCCTTCGCGCAGGGCATAGGCCGCTCGCGCGGGGGCTGGACCTCGAAGCTGCACGGGCTGGTCGATGCGGCAGGGCGGCCGAGGGTCCTGCTGCTGTCTGCAGGCAATACCAATGACATAGCCCTGGCTCGGCGGCTGGTGGAGGCCGGCGGACCGGCCAGCAAGCTGATCGCCGACAGAGGCTATGACGCCAACCATTTTCGCGACGTTCTCGCCGCCCGCGGAACCGAGGCGGTGATCCCCTCCACCACCGCGCGCCGCAGCCCGATCCCCTACGACGCTGACGCCTACAAGGCCAGGAACCTCGTCGAACGGCTCTTGTGCCGCCTCAAGGACTGGCGCCGGATCGCCACCCGCCATGACAAGCTCGCACGCAACTTCCTCGCCGCCGCCCACATCGCAGCGACCTTCACCTATTGGCTCAATTGAGTCCGGAGCCTAGGGCGTGGCATTGCAAATTAATGAATTAGGGTGGAGAAGGTTGGATATTAGACCCATCCCCTCCGCCACTTGCCCTTGCGAAAGCGTTCTCCCGATCCGGCTGCGGCCGGATTTTTCCGTTGTTTTCGAGGGTTATGCGGGAGGGGCTGAGCACTGCTCCTGCTGCCAGGAGGCCCGGAAGCGGTCTCTCAGGGCCGATATTCTCCGGACCTGTTGACTGCGCTCGTTTGGTGAATTTCTTATAAGCCCTTGTAAGATAGCAAAAAAATCCAGCGTCCGAAATTGCTTGGATTGGAGTCGCGTTTGCGTCTGCCGCGACCGGGTTCGGAAACTCTCAGGCCATGGCCCTTTCCAACCTCTGCTTCCGACGCTCCCAATCGGGCATCACCTTGTCGAGCAGCTCGAAGAAGGCAGCACCGTGATGAGGCTCCGCCACATGGCAGAGCTCGTGGGTGATCACGTAGTCAATGGCGTCGACCGGCGCCTGCACGAGGCGGCGGTTCAGCAGCAGGCGTCCGGCCGGCGACATGGACCCCCATCGCTGCCGGGTCTGGCGTACGATGAGACCTTTCGGCCTGAATGCCTCCGGATCCGGAAAGTGGCCGAGACAGAGCTCGATCCGCTCCGGAAACTTGATGTGTGCCCGATCCCGGTACCATGCCTCGACCAGTTCGCGCGTCACCTCCGGCCTGGTCGGCCGGTGTGTCTGCACGACGATGAAGCCGCGGATCAGCTTCACGCTTTCCTGGACATGCGGGACGACCTTCAGCCGGTACTGGCGCCCGAGGTAGAGATGCGTCTCACCGGCGACAAACCTGCGCTCCGGTGTTCTTGGAAGGAACTGGGCGAAGTACCGCTGCTGCCGCGTCACCCATGCCGCGCGCTTCCGCAGCTTTGCTTCTATGGCGTCGAGCGTCGCGTCCTCCGGGGCCGCGATCACCACCGAAGCATCCGGCTCGACAGCGATCTCTAGCGTCTTCCTCGGACGGCGGACGATCTCGTACCGGATCTCCTGCTCGCCGTACTGCAGGCAGTGCAGTTCCCGCGTCATGCCGCGAACCGGGCCCGAGCAAGATCCATGATCTTGAGTTCGAGGTCGTCGAGCACCTCCACGGGCAGGTCGACGCCCCTCTCGTCACGCAGAACATCGAAGAAGTAGTCATCGATGGCATTGCGCAGTTTGTTCTGGGCCACTTCGTTCGACCAGATGTCGACGATCAGGTGGGACTTGATGATGTCGATGATCTCCAGGGCGATGGATGCTGCTACGTCGCCGGCCACCGGCTCATCGTCCTTGATCTTGAGCTGACCTTCCAGGACGCCGAAGAACGCCTGTGCATCCTCATCGCCCCGGATGCTTTCGGGAACATCCCGGCCCCGATCCTTGCGTGCCACCTTGCTCGCGAGGTCCACGACGCTGTTCAGGTACTCGCGCTCGGAGAGCCGCTTCTCGCGATAGGCGCGAATGGTCTCTTCGAGCAGCTCGGAGAACTGTTTGTAGAACGTCGGGTCCTCATCCATCTTCTCGGTGATTGCCCGCCGGGTGGCGCTGGCGATGCGGTCCGCCCTCGAGGCTTCGGAGACGCCCGTCTCCTCGACGACCGCCTTCAGCGCATCAGGATCGTTGATGTTCACCACCTCGATGATGGTCTCGGCAGGCATCGCCACGACATGGTCATCGAGCAGCTTCTGGATCTTCGGCTCGAACTCGCGGACATCGACCGTCTCCTGGTAGCGGAGCTGGACCGAGCGCTTGAGTTCGGAGAACTGTTTCCAGTCGCGTTTCAGGGCATCGACCTTGGTCTCGTCGAAGACATCGAACAGCTTGTCGGACGAGAGCGAGATGTGCAGGCAGCGGCTGAATGCCTTGAGGCGCCCGTAGAACTCATGGCGCAGCGCCTCGTCAGCGAGGTGCTGCTCGAACTGCTCCATGTCCTTCTTGTTCCGCACCGGCTTGAAGAGGTCCCAGAGCTGGTCGTGCAGCTGGGGCAGCTTGCGGATCTCCTCGCGGATGTCATGCACCGTCCCGGCGAGGTCGGCCGCCTCGTAACCCTCAAAGGCGCTGTACGTTGTAAGGGCGCTGTCGAGCTCGCCGAGTAGCCCCTCGTAATCGACGATGAAGCCGAATTGCTTCTCCGTTCCGCCGTCCTCGTAGAGCCGGTTCACCCGCGCAATCGCCTGCAGGAGATTGTGTTCCTTCAGGGATTTGCAGACGTAAAGCACCGTGTTCCGGGGCGCGTCGAAGCCGGTGAGGAGCTTGGAAACGACGATTAGAATCTCCGGATCGCCGGAGCCTTTGAAGGCATCGATGATCTGGCGGTTGTACTCCTCTTCGGTCTTGTACCGCGCCATCATCTGCGACCAGAAGCGGCGCACGAGGTCCTTGGACTCCTGGTCGACCTCCTCGTTGCCCTCGTTCTCGTCGGGCGGCGAGATGACGATCGCGCTCGAGACGTGGCCGATCTCGTCGAGAACTTCCTTGAAGCGGACGGCTGCGGCCTTCGAGGGGGCAACGAGCTGTGCCTTGAAGCCAGTGCCCTGCCAGTGCTGGTGATAATGCTCGGAGATGTCGAACGCCTTGGCTCGGATGGCCTGGTCGGTTTTCGACAGCGCGTCCATCCGGGAGAACTTGCGTTTGAGGTCGGCCTTCTGGCTGTCAGTCAGCCCCTCGCTGATCTTCTCGAACCAGCGGTCGATCACGGTGCCCGAGACCTGCTGCTCCACAAGCCGTCCCTCGTAGAGCAGCGGCACGACGGCGCCGTCGGCGACCGCCTCGTCGATCGCGTAGCGGTGGATCAGCCGCCCGAAGGTCGACAGCGTGTTTTTCTCTTTCTTCAGCAGGGGCGTGCCGGTGAAGCCGAGGTAGCAGGCCTTGGGCAGAAGGCGCCGCATCTTGGCGGCGAACTGGCTGTGGCCGCCGTAGCGACCCGTCTGCGTCCTGTGGCTCTCGTCGACCAGCACGAAGACGTTCGGGTCCTCGTCCATCAGCTTGCTGTTCTTCAGCGCCGTGTCGAACTTGTTGATGATCGTGGTGACCAGCGGAGCCTTGTTCTGGACGAGCTCCAGAAGGTGAGCCCCGCTCGTCGCGCGGACCGGCTCGAGGTCGCAGGACTTGAAGGTGTCCTTGATCTGCTTGTCGAGATCGTCGCGGTCCGTGACGATGATGATCCGCGGGTTCTCGATGCTGCGCTCGAGAGCGAGCGAGCGCCCCAGCATCACCATCGTCAGCGACTTGCCCGAGCCCTGTGTGTGCCAGATCACGCCGCCCTTGCGCGCGCCGCTCAGGTCGCGCTGCTTGACCGTCTCGACCGCGCGCCGGATCCCGAAGAACTGCTGATGGCGCGCAACCTTGCGGACGCCGCCATCGAACACCGTGAAGCGGCGGATGAGGTCGAGCAGCCGCTCGGGGCGACATAGGGCGTACACCGTCCGGTCCTGAGCCGTGACCGCGCGCTCGCCCTCGGCGGCCATCGCGTCGAAGTAGGCGCGTGCATCCGCGAAGTCGCCGGAGAAGATGGCGTCCTTCTCCGCCACGGTGAGCACGCGGTTTGAGAAGGGCGCGATGGCCTCGTCGGTGTCTTCCTCGTCGCGCCAGGTCTGCCAGAACTTCCTCGGCGTCCCGACAGTAGCGTAGCGCGCCTCGTTCCGGTTCATGCCGATCAGCAGCTGAGCGAAGTGGAAGAGCTGCGGGATGTTGTCCTCGTTCTGGTAGCCGATCAGCTGGCTGTCCGCCTTCTTCAGGCTCTCTGTCGGCCGCTTGTTCTCGATCACCAGGATCGGGATGCCGTTCACGAACGCGACGATGTCGCAGCGCTTGGTCTGGCTCGATGCGGTCCTTTCGACCGAGAACTCTGCCGTGACGTGGAAGACGTTGTTCTCCGGCCGCTCCCAATCGATGTAGCGGAACGAGTAGCTCTTCGAGTCGCCGTCGATGGACTTCGTGATCGTGGTGCCGAGGACGAGCGTGTCGTATATGTCCTGGTTCGTGCCGCGCAGACCCTTCAGCCGATCTGGCGTGGGCTTGAGCCGCCGCATCGCCTCGTGCGCGTCCTCGAGGTCGAAGCCGTATTCGCGGCCCCTATGCGTGAAGCGGTTGATGCGCATGAGCTGCTCGGCGAGCACATCGTCCAGCACCACGTTCCGCAGCCGCCCGCCGCGCAGGTGCAGGGCCTCTTCCTGCGAGAGCGGCGTGAACCCGAGCGCGACCAGCAGCTGAAGTGCCGGGACCTGAGACTGGTGCTTCTCGGCCGCGTTGAAGGTCATTTCCCGGTCACCACGAATTGCTTGAAGTCCGCGACGATCTTTTCCGCCTGCTTCTGATTTAGACCCCGCCTGCAGAACGGCGTGACGCGCTGAGTATTTCCTGAGACCACATTCCGCTTGGTGCAGGTCACGTCGAACCTCCCGCCTGCCACTGGCGAGACCGAGTGCGAGAATTCGTAGGTCCCGCATTTGCCGACCTCATTGCCGGCAGCGTCGACGGTCCAGTGCCCGGGGTAGTCCAGCTTCTCGAGCGCGCGCCGCATCTCGAGCGCGCTAGTGTACCTTTTAGCCGGATCGGGCTGGACGGCTTTCAGGATCACGCGCCGAACTGCCGCTGGAATGTGGCACCCGAAGTCCTTTGCCTGAAGGAGCTTCCCGGATGCGATGTCCTGATCGTACTGCGCAGGCCCGATGCTGGCGCGGACTGACCGCAGGTGGTCCAGGTGAATCAGCAACCTCGCAAGGGTCATGCCGACCTGGAAGATGTCCGAACTTACGCCGATGTTGCCCGTCACAAGGACTTCCGGCGCACGGTGGAGAACATAGGCGTTCGGGGCCGCGACGGGGGCACCGTTCGATGACACGCCAGTGATCCCATAATCCGACAACATGGCCTGCTGCTGGGGGCCCAGCAGGATGTTCCCCGGCTTGATATCGTTGTGATAAAAGCTGCGCGCATGGAGATACTCCAGCCCTTGCAGAATATCTCGTGCGATCCGCAGGACGGCGGGAAGCGGCAGATAGCCAGCCGGATTTGCCAAGGTCTCGACCGAACCGTTCGGCTGGTAGTCCATGGCGAGGATGACAGCATGTTCCCCCGACACCGGCACGACATCGGCCTGGTGGACGTACACGAGGTTGTTGTGCTCGAGCCGGTTGCCGATCTGGGCTTCACGCAGCCGCTCGTCCACTGACACCCCCGGCTGGAGGATCTTGACCGCGTACTCGCGCTGCACCGCCAGATCGTGCGCGAGCCAGACTTCGCCGAAGCTGCCTGCGCCAATCTTGCTAACCAACCGGTACTTGTAGAGGGTCATACCGGGCGTGAGGGTGACAGTGACAAGCTGGTTCATGGGTGACGCAGCCCCCACCAGGCGGCATTTACCGCGTCTGCCATCTTGGTGTCCCAGTATTTGTCGGTTTTCCCTACGCGGCTCTCGGCGTGTCTTTTCGTGTCTGCGCTCGTCGTCGACATCGAGCCGTAGATCTTGAGCTCCACCGGGATGCCCCGATGCGCACAAGCGAGGATCACCGCAGCATCGTTGAAAGCGGAGCGTCGCTTTGCCTTCGTATCCTGTCGGGTGAACTCATTCTGCTTGATCATCACCTTCTCGATGCCGGGGTGGGCGTCGAAGATCGCAAGGACTTCGCGATACATCCAGTCCAACCGCTCGGCATCAGCCTCCTCGATGATCGACGCGGGGACGGACAGCTTGTTGTCGCTGGCGGCGTTCTCCAACGTGTAGGCGCCGCCCACCTCCGACACGACGGCGTAGCGGGGCGCCTTCGGGTCGCCGCGAAATCCAAGAACCTTCATGCCAATTCCTTCTCTGAATTCACGCGCCACTCGCCCGTCAGCAGCTTCTGCAGGAGGCCGCGTTTCTGGCGGGTCAGGGCTTGGATCTCGTCATCAATCAACGCCAATTCCTGCTTTGCGGCCGTCAGTGCCCGCGCGATTTTCCGTTGCTCGTCAATCGGCGGTACCGGCACACGGCAGCTATAGAAGTCGTCGGAATAGAGGTTGAGCAGACCGTCATTGCGGACGCCCGAGTTGATCAGACGCGAAAGCTGGTGGTTCAGCGCACCCGCGGCGAAGAGATGCTCGTAGAACTCGGGATCGAGACCCGACTTCAGCGCGAAGCAATAGTAGACAAAGGGCACGAGCGCAGTGGAGCGGTCGAGGCGGAAGACACAGCCGTAGGGGGCGGTCTTGGAGTTGCCCTTGTTGTAAGCGAACTCGCCCTCGTGCAGTAGCGTGTAGCGTTCGACGCTCTGGCCCGCCATGTCGCGGGCGAACTTGTCGGACTGCATGAGGAACCCGGACTTCGCCGAAATCGTCATGACGGGATGGTTGTCGCCTTTACTCTTGCGCCGAACGGGGCTCGAGACTGCCGACAGCGCCTTGAGCGGCCATTGTTGGGGGAAGACCCCACCGCGCCCCATGATCTGCTGCGTCAGGCCCGTGAACCGATCCTGCTTTGCCGCGCGGAGGGCGGTGAGCTTTTCGAGCGCCTCGTCCCAGGTCCGCAGGATCTCGGAGATCTTGCGCTGTTCGGGGAGCGTGGGGAGGCCAAAGTTGAACTCAGCAAGCGCCTCTTGGCTGAGATTGTTGATGCTGGACCCCCCGCCGCGCCGATGAAGATGCGCGAGGAATACGGGCGACCTCACCAGCTTCGAAAGGTAGCTGTGATCGACGCCCGACGATTTAACGCGCGCACGAATGGTGAAACCGGAAAAGGTTACCGGCTCCTTAACGCCCGAGATGAGCACGCAGCGACCCACAAGGGCCTTGTTACCATTTGACCGGACAAACAGGAGATCGCCGTCTTGGAGCAGATCGTCTTTTCCGATCTCGTTGGTGATTGTGACGGCTGCGGTCTCGCTGAAATCAGCAAGCGTCTCATGCTGCTGAAAATCACCAACGCCGACGACCTTGACGGAATGGCCACGCTCGCCGCGCACGAAATTGAGACCGTTGCGAAAGTCCGCAACGTCAGCAAGGGTCATCCGCTTCCAACCTTCAGGCTTCAACGCCGAGCTCCTTCAGATACCCCGCCATCTTCGCCCGAACCTCGGCCAGCTCGGCCTCGATCCGCTGGATGTCCTTCTGCACGGCGGCGACGTCGATCTCTTCCTCCGGCTCGAAGGTGTCGACGTAGCGGGGGATATTTAGGTTGTAGCCGTTCTCGGCGATCTCCTCGGGGCTTGCCCGATGCGAATACCGCGCGACCTCGGCGCGGGCGCTGTAGGTCTCCAGCACCTTGGCGACATGCGCGTCGTCCATCACATTCTGGGTCTTGCCCGGCGTGAACTCCTTGCTGGCGTCGATGAACAGCACGTCGCGCCTGCCCTCGTTCGCGCCGCCCTCTTCGCGCGAGCGATCGAAGATCAGGATGGCGACCGGAATCCCCGTGGTGGTGAACAGGTTAGCGGGCAAACCCACGACCGCGTCGAGCAGGTTTTCCTCGATCAGCTGCTGCCGAATGCGCCCCTCGGCCCCGCCCCGGAACAGCACGCCATGCGGCACGATCACCGCCACGCGACCGGACTGCCGCTTGGCGATCTCGATCATGTGGGTGATGAAGGCGTAGTCGCCCTTGGACTTGGGCGGCACGCCGCGCCAGAAGCGCTTGTACTGGTCGTTGTCGGCATCCTCCGCGCCCCATTTGTCGAGCGAGAACGGCGGATTGGCGAGCACCACGTCGAAGCGCATCAGGTGGTCGCCCTCGACCAGCGCGGGGCTGTTGAGCGTGTCGCACCACTCGATGCGGGCGGCGTCCTTGGCGTGCAGGAACATGTTCATCCGGGCCAGCGCCCAGGTCGCGCCGTTCACTTCCTGCCCGTAGAGGGCGAAGTTCTCGGACCCGACCTCCTGCGAGGCCTGGATCAGCAACGAGCCGGAACCGCAGGCGGGGTCGCAGATCGTATTGCCGGGCTGCGGCGCCGCCAGTCTGGCGAGCAGGCGCGAGACGGCGGTGGGCGTGTAGAACTCGCCCGCCTTCTTCCCGGCGTCCGAGGCGAAGCGCGAGATCAGGTAGATGTAGCACTCGCCGATGATGTCCTCGGTCACCCGCGACGGGCGCAGGTCGAGCGCAGGCTTGGCGAAGTCCTCGAGGAGGTTCTTGAGACGGCGGTTGCGATCCTTCGGGCGGCCGAGATTTGCCTCGGAGTTGAAGTCGATGTTGCGGAAGACGCCCTCGAGTTTTGCCCGGTTCGCGTCCTCGATCTTCTCCAGCGCGATGTTGATCAGCTCGCCGATGTTCGCCTCGTTTCGCTGGGCGTAGAGGTCGTAGAAGCTGGCGCCCTCGGGCAGGATGAAACGCTCGCGCTCGAGGCGCCGGCGAATGCGGGCCTCGTCACCGCCGTACTGATTGCGGTAGGTCTCGACGTGGTCGTTCCAGAGGTCCGAAATGTACTTCAGGAACAACATCACGAGGATGTAGTCCTTGTACTGGCCGGCATCGACGGCGCCCCGGAAGGTGTCGCAAGCCGCCCATGCGGTCTGGTTGATCTGCTGTTGGGTGATCTGGTCGGTCATCGGGCAATGTCCTTCTGGTCGGCGGCCTTCGCTGCATCGCCGAGAATGGCGCTTACGAGTTCTTCGCGGCGAGCGGCGAGTTGACGGAGCAGCTGCCCCTCCTGCCGGGCGAGGGCGTCGAGTTCGACGATACGTTTCTGCGTGGGCAGGTCGGGCACGGCGATCTCGAGGTTCTCGAGGACCGCCATGGGAATCATTCTGAGGCTTGTGCCCTGCGCTTCCGCGCCGAGCCTGCGCTGCGCGTCGGGCTGGTTAATGGCCCATGCCACGTATTCGGGGAGAACGCGGTCCCTGTCGGGGCGAACGATCACCAACGGGACAATGACCACGACGGGCTCCGGCAGCGAAGCGGGAATGGCCACCGCGGCGTTCGGCTCGCCACGCGATCGAAAGACGACCTCGCCGCCGCGGACGAAGTATCGGTCGGACAGCTTGTCTAGGTCGTACCTCTGGAAGTCCGGTCCTGGCGCTTCACCGTTCGTTCCGACGTCTCGCAACTGAAGCGCCGGCACGCCACCCTCCGACAGCGGATCGAGCCTGCCGCGCGCCGTGTAGCCGGAGTGAATGTCCGAGAGCTCCGCGAGCCGCATGAGAGAATCCTCTGTAAGACGATTTACAGAGATCTATGCGAGCCCGTCCCTCGAGTCAATCCCTCAAAGCGCAGTTTTCTTCCTACAGAGAAAAATGCAGCGCCTGATGCTGCCATGTGAGCGGGAACGGCTCCAGCACCTGCGCGAGCGTCACCTCCGGCCCCTGCTTCCCGTCCAGGATCGCGTCGATGATGTCAGGCGCGAGCAGCGTGAGCCGTAGGACGCGGGTCATGTAGGAGGGCGCGATGCCCTCTCGTTCGGCCAGTTCGGCGATGGTGGCGTATTCGCCCGACTCGAGCATCCGCTTCCATCGGAACGCACGGGCCAGCGCCTTGACCAGCGTGCTGTCAGTCCGCTGCGATTGCGTGGCGCCCTCGGGCAACTGCATCTCCTTCTTCCCGCCGCGCTTCACGACGCGGAACGGGACGCGGAGCGTCACCGTGTCAGGTCTCGGCGCCCCGCGTGTCATGCTGCGGCCTCGATGCCGCCGGCCAGCATCTCGCGCGCGAGGCTGCCGAGCCCGTCGACGCGCAGGCGGACGTTGAGCCGGTCCACGCCGATGTCGACCCGCTCCACCAACAGCGCGACGATGCGGGCATGTTCGGCGGGGAAGAGTTCGTCCCATAGCGGGTCGATCTGCTGCAGCGCGGCGCGGGCGTCGGCTTCGGTGATGTCGCTGGCGTGGGCACGCGCCGCCTTCCACGTCCCGGCCACTATCTCGGGCTGCCGGAACACGGCGCGCAGCTGGTCGATGACCGCGGCCTCGATCTCGCCTGCAGGCACGCGGCCAATCGGGCACGACCCCGCGCCATGCTTCAGCACCGTCTGGCTGACATAGTAGCGGTACAGCCGGTCGCCCTTGCGCGTATGCGTCGGCGAGAAGGCCGCGCCATCGGGCCCGAACAGCAGCCCTTTCAGCAGCGCGGGCGTGTCGGCGCGGGTGCGCATCGCCCGCTTGCGCGGGCTCTCCTGCAGGATCGCGTGAACGCGGTCCCATGTTGGGCGGTCGATGATGGCGTCGTGCTCGCCGGGGTAGCTCTCGCCCTTGTGGACCGCCTCGCCGATGTAGGCGCGGTTGTTCAGCATCCGGTAGAGATACTTCTTGTCGATCCGGTTGCCGCGCGGCGTGCAGATGCCGCGTTTCGCGACCTCGCGCGCCAGTTCCGTGCCCGACCCGATTTCGAGGAAGCGGGCGAAGATCCAGCGGACATCCTCGGCGGCTTCTTCATCGACCACCAGCTTTCGGTTCTCGACCCGGTAGCCGTAGGGCGGGACGCCTCCCATCCACATCCCCTTCTTCCGGCTGGCGGCGACCTTGTCGCGGATGCGCTCGGCCGTCACCTCCCGCTCGAACTGCGCGAACGAGAGTAGGATGTTCAGCGTCAGCCGGCCCATCGAGGTGGTGGTGTTGAACGACTGCGTCACGGAGACGAAGGTCACGCCGTTCCGATCGAACACCTCGACCAGTTTAGCGAAGTCGGCCAGCGAGCGGCTAAGGCGGTCGATCTTGTAGACGACGACCACGTCGACGAGCCCGTCCTCGATGTCCCCCAGCAGTCGCTTCAGGCCGGCCCGTTCCAGAGTCCCACCCGAGATCCCGCCGTCGTCATATTGATCGCGGACCTGCACCCAACCTTCGGAGCGCTGGCTGGCGATGAACGCCTCGCAGGCCTCGCGCTGGGCGTGGAGGCTGTTGAATTCCTGCTCGAGTCCTTCTTCGGAAGACTTGCGCGTGTAGATCGCGCAGCGCTGCTTCCGGATCATTCCTGATTTCTCAGTGCCCTTCGTCATGTCCGTGCTCTCCGGTTCTTGAGGCCAAAGAACACCCAGCCGTTCCAGCGCGTGCCTGTGATCGCGCGCGCGATGGCGGACAAAGACTTGTAGGGCCGCCCCTGCCATTCGAAGCCGTCCGCGGTGACGGTGACGGCATGCTCGACGCCCTGCCACTCACGGATCAGCCGGGTGCCGGCGATGGGCATGGTGTCTGCGCGGATCCGGCTTTTCTTCCGGTCGCCGCCGTCGAGTTCCTCGCCCAGCCGCTCCAGCCGCCGGATCGTCTCGAGCTTCAGCCCGCCATAGGCGAGTTCCTGGATGCGGTAGGCCAGCCGGCTTTCCAGGTAGCGGCGGTTGAACGGCGGCGGCTCGCTGTCGAACAGGTCGCGCCACTGTTTCTTCAGCTCCGGCGTGGTCGAGGTCTTCAGCGCGGCCAGGCGCGCGGGGATGGGATCGTGGGTCGTCATGCGGTTCTCCGGTGAGTTGGAGTTGCATGACGGCGTGCGCTCGCCGGAGAGTGTAGGCGAATTTTTCCAGTACCGTCAGAAGGTTCGCCCCGCTCCCGCAGCCGTAACCGGACCAGCCCGAGCGCCAGCAGGCCGCACAACTCGGCGCGTCGCTCGGCGGGCGTCATCCGGTCGGGAGGCAGGGGATTGGGGCGTTTCATGAAGGGCGGGTCCGTGATGTCTCGCCCTTCTCCTACTCATCGCATTCGCGAACCGTCCCACGGAGTCCGGAAAGGCGCGGGTAGAGCCGCCTCGGACTCGACTCCCGGTTGTCTGGTCGGGTAGAACATAATCAGAACATGCCCGTCATTAGCGAGGTGAAAAAATGGGTTCAGACCTCAAGAAATTCGTCAATCCAAAATTCCTGAAGACCATCGATCTTGGCCTCATCAAGGAACTCTTTGCACGGCACTTCGAGCCGAAGGACGTGCCAATCGATTTCGATGGCGAAGATTCAGATGTCCGATCTGCGCTCGCGAAGCATTTCGAGGCGGCCGTCACCGCCTGGAACGAGGGCATGGTGGCCGATCTCCACCGGGTGGCAGACCTCGGAAGCAACGAGGGCATGCAGATCATCCTGAACGAGGCGCGGCGGCAGGGCGTGGTGCTCTATCCCGATCCCGAGCCGGACGAGAAGGAGTCTGCGCCAGCCAGACACGACCCGAAGCATGTCGCGCTGCACACCTACCTGCATCACAAGAGCGTCTTCGAGGCGGCGGCCGACTTTCAAGCCCTGCGGACTCCGACAGCACTGGCCGAGTTCCGAGGGCCGGAGCGCGACGTCAGCGCCGACCTGACGCCGGAGATCATCGACGCCTTCAAGGTCGCGGCGATGAAGCTCTTCGCTCGCGATCTCCAAGGTGAGTATTGCCGCCTCGGTCCCTACGAGGAGGACGGCGAGATCAACCTCGTCGTCAGCCACGGCGCCCCGGTCGCGACGACACCCGTGGTGGACGGCGACAAGGAAAAGATCATCCCGCTGCGCGCCGTGAAATACGCCACGCTGCGCTACTCGCCGGTAGAGGCGCGGTTGTTCATCGGCGGGGTCGTGAAGGCCCAGCAGGCGGATCTCGCCGAGATCTTCGCCAAGCACGTCCTTGGCCGTCCCGGCTTCTTCTCGGGCAAGGACGCCCGCGATCTCTATACCCTTGATCCGATCAGCGAGGCTGGCCCCGACTTCGCTTTCGATCATCGCTACGACGACCGCATCCTCGACGTGCGGATCGTGGCCGCCGCGGCCGACCATTTCGAGTGGGACGAGGACGAGGCGAAGTGGCGCTACGTTCGAACCTGGGAATCGAAGGATGCAACCGGCGCGCTCCCACACTTCAAGGGCAGCGAAGTGCAGTTCGGCAAGGGCTGGCGGCTCGGCGAGATCTCGTTCCGCGTCTTCTTCAAGTCGGAGGGCAAGCGGCCTGCGCAGGTCACCGTGAAGCTGAAACCGCCTGGCACGCTCGCCTTTCGCCGGACGCGGTTCGAGAAGGCGATCCACACGCTGATCGCGCGCCACGGGCTGGAGAAGGACCGCGATGCTGGCGTGGTTGTGGACGCGGCTGAGTGACGGGGGCCCGAAGGTCTCGATCTCGGGCCGGGCGCTGCGCCGGTTTCCCGAGCGCGAGGTCGAACGCCTGCTGCGGGCGCGTGTGCTGATCGAGTATCCAAAGGCGGACAGCTGGTCGGTCTGCGCGCATTGCGACTGCGGTCTCGATGTTCGCCCGATCTGGCAGATCGGCGACGAACTGCGCGCATGCTGTCCCCACGATGCGGCAGAGGACGTTGTGCTCGATGATGGCGACCTGACGCGGTTCGGCGTCGATGCCAACCGGCTTGCAGGACGGATCGGCGCGAGCGGCGGTCTCGCCGGCGGGGTCTCGGCGGTCGTGGATGGGGTCTGGACGATCGGCTCCGGGCCTGCCGGTCGGGTGTTCATGCTGTGCGACGACGCGGACCGGTTGGAGGCGCCGGGCGCAATCCTCGCGCTGAAATCCGCGGCGGCGCCGCGGCCGCTGACGGTCATCGCCAAGGAGCCGGAGCCGGCACTGGTGCTGCGGCTGCGCGAGGCCGGGATCGAGGTCCGGGCGCTTGCCGACGTGGTCAAGGCAGATCGGGAGGGCGTCGACCGCCTCATCCTCGACGACGGGCGCATACCGACCGGCGGAGTAAGGCTCGTCCTGCATCGCCAAGGGCAGTTCGCGGTGCTGGACGGTCGCCGCCTCGATCTTGCCCCGCAGATGTTCGCTCTCTTCAGAATGCTTGTCGAACGGTCGGTGCAGCGCGACCCCGTGCTCAAGGCGCAGGAGATCGAGGCGCAGTTTCAGCGAACACCGCGAGAGATCGTCCGAGACCTGCGCAGGGCCCTGGTCACCTGCGGGCTCACGGAAAAGGAGGTCGAAACGCTCGTGGGGACCGTCCGGTCGCGCGGGTACCGCCTTGGCCTCGCGTCGTCAGAGGTCGTCATGGAGGACTGAGTGCCGTCGGTCACACACCCGGCACACATCAAACACACGCCAATCACACCGGCAGACCGGCAGAGGCCGGCAGTCTCGGAGCATCAGAAACGATGTTCCGAGGCTTTCACCGATGTATCCCCCGCTTTCCCCCTCCGACCTTGCCACCCTCATCGATGAGGCCGACCTCGCGGCGCGACGTCTGCGCCGCAAGATGGCGCTCCCCGCAGCCGATCTCGACGATCTTCGCCAGGATCTTCTGGTCGACCTGATCTGCCGGCTGCCGGGCTTCGACAAGCGCCGCGGCACCATCGGCGCCTTCGCCAACATCGTTCTCCGCAACCAGTGTTCGCGCATCGCGATCCGGCACCATCGCCGGCGCCGGGCGCAGGGCGGCACGGTGCTGTCGCTCGACGCGCCCGTCGCCGGCAGCGCCGAGCCGCTGGGCTGCCTGCTGGCGGAGACGGACGGGCTGGCCGCCTGGCATGGCCAGGATCGTTGCGCCGCGGCGGACATCGAGACCCGCCACGATCTCGCCCGGGCGCTCGCCGACCTGCCGGAGGATGTCCGCGGGCTCTGCGCGGCACTCGGCACCTGTGCCGTCGCCGATCTGATCGGCCGCGACGGCATCTCTCGCTCCGCCCTCTACCGCCGCCTCGCACGCCTCCGACTCGAGCTCGCCATGCGCGGGCTCGGGGGGCGGTGGGACGGTTCGGAAGCGGCGTGAGTAGAGGGAGGACATGGAGATGCTCGTTATGCCCCCCACCGCTTTCACCCCGGCGCGGCCCCGGCCGCTGACCGACATCGAGTTCTGCGCCTGGATCGGACAGGCGATGCCCGGCGACCGGCTGGAATACCACCGCGGGTTCCTCGGGATCGACACGACGGCCGTGATCTCGACGCTGCCGGAACCGGACCGCCGCAGGCTGGCTGCGCTGGCGGGCGCCGCGCACCGGGCCTTCGAGGCGGGCCTCGTCCACCTCGTTCAGGTGCGGCTCGGCCCCGACCGCTTCGCCTATCTCGCCACCGCCCGGACCAGGCCGCGCCGCACGCCGGTGCCGCTCGCCCGCCTCCTCGAAGACGCAGAGGCCGCCTGATGGCCGTTCCGTTTCCCTCCGTTGGAGTTCCCGCCATGCCGCACCCAGACAATGCACCCCGTTTCGACGACCTAGAAGGGCTCGCCCTCGGCGACATCGCGGCGCTGCCGCCCGAGATGCTGCTGGATTTGCAGACCACGGCGCTCGCCGAGACCGCCCGCGTGAAGCGGCTGCGGGACCGGCTCGAGGCCGGGATCGCGCAACGCTACGAGGCTGCCGCCGCGGCGGAACGGGCTGCGCAAGGCAAGACCAGCGGCACCGTGCGGGTCGAGGACGAGGGCGTCGTGATCGTCGCGGACCTGCCGAAGAAGGTTTCCTGGGATCAGGACCGGCTCGCCGCCATGGCCGAGCGCATCCGCGCCGCCGGCGACGATCCGACCGAGTATCTCGAGATCGCCTATCGCGTGCCCGAGCGGCGCTACGGCGCCTGGCCCGCGGCGATGCGCGAGGGCTTCGCGGACGCGCGCAGCGAGACCACCGGCAAACCCGTCTTCCGGCTCGAGGCTCGAGACCGGTGACGCGCGGCGGCGGGACGCCCGAGCGGCAACGCCGGGCAGGTTCCCCTTCGGCACCCGGTCACCCCCGCCGCCGCGCACCCTGAACGCAACTTCCGGAGAACCCCATGGCCTTCCGCATCATCACCGCCGACGAACGGCTCTCGGCCGCCGAGAACAAGACGTCCCTCGCCATCTTCGGCCCGCCCGGCGTCGGCAAGACGACGCTCCTGAAGACGCTGCCCGCCGAGGAGACCGTCTGCCTCGATCTCGAGGCCGGCATGAAATCGGTGCAGGACTGGCGCGGGGACTCGATCCCGGTGCGCAGCTTCACCGATTTCCGCGACCTCGCCGTGCTGATCGGCGGGCCGGATCCCGCGCAGCATCCGCAGTCCTGGTACGGCGCCGAGTATCACGCCTGGCTGCAGCAGCAGTACCTCGGCACCGGCATCGAGGACTTCTTCTCCCGGAAGCGCATCGTCTTCGTCGACTCGATCACCGACCTTACGCGGCAGGCCATGGCCTATGCCCGCCAGCAGCCGGAGGCCTTCTCCGAGCGGACCGGCAAACCGGATGTCCGCGGCGCCTACGGGCTCCTGGGCCGCGAGGTGATCCAGGCGCTGAAGCACCTCCAGCACGCCCGCGGCAAGACGGTGATCTTCGTGGGCGTACTCGAGAAGGTCACCGACGAGTTCGGCACGACGACGTGGCAGCCGCAGATGGAGGGCACGAAGGCCGGGCGCGAGTTGCCGGGGATCGTCGACCAAGTGGTCTCCATGCAGCTCTTCGGCCGCGACGCCAAGGGCGACTGGACCCTGGAGGAGACCTCTGCCGAGCGCCGCCTCGTCTGCCGCTCAGGCAACCCCTGGGGCCTTCCCGCCAAGGACCGCTCCGGTCGTCTCGATGTGACCGAGCCGCCAGATCTCGGCGCGCTGATCGCCAGGATCGACGGCCGCGCCCCCGCTCATCCCGCCAATCCTTCCTGATCCAGACGCAAAGGACAGACCCATGAGCTACGATCTCAACGACGCCCAGCCGCAGATGGCCCCCATCGGCGAGCTGATCCCCGACGGCACCTTCGCCAAGGTCCGCCTGACCGTGCGCCCCGGCGGCGTCGACGGCGCCACCCCGATGGACGCAAAGCTCCTGAAGGCCTCGCAGTCGAGCGACGCGAAGATGCTGGACTGCGAGTTCACCATCCTCGAGGGCCCGCATGCCCGGCGGAAGTTCTGGCAGAGCTTCACCGTGGCGGGCGGCAAGGTCGACGAGAAGGGCCAGTCGATCGGCTGGAAGATCTCGAAGTCCACCTTTCGGGCGATGGTCGACAGCGCTCTCGGGCTCGATCCCAGGGACGAAAGCCCCGACGCCAAGGCCAAGCGGGTGCTGCCCGGGCTCAAGCATCTCGACGGCATCGTCTTCGCCGCGCGGATCATGGTGGAACCCGCCTCGAACCCGCAATACCGCGACCAGAACCGGATCGCGAACGTCGTTCTGCCCGACGAGCCGCAGCATGCCGCGATCATGCGCGGCGAAACCGTGCCCCCGGAGCCCGTCAACGCCCCGCCGCGCAAGGCCGCGAGCGCGCCGGAGCCGGGCTGGCAGGCGCCCACGCCGGCATGGGGGACGCAACCGCAAGCCCCAGCGGCGGCCCCGGCCTGGGGCGCGCAGGCGCCCAAGCCGCAGTCCACGCAGCAACCGCCCGCCCAGCAATCGCCTGCGTCCGCGCCGGGCGGAGCGCCGGCGACCGGCATGCCCGCCTGGCTCAATGGCTGAGGCGCGGTCGGCAGCGTCGCGGCGGAGGTCAAACCGGCCTTCGCCGCGGCCCGAGGCCCGGCGCGATCCGGCCGGGCCGATGACCCCGGATGAATGGCAGGCGCATGTGACGCGCGAGGCGGCGCTGGAGATCGGACGATGGCTCGAGGCCCGAGGAAGACTGCACGCCCCCATCGCAAGCCTCAGCCTCGGCGACCTCGAAGCCATGGCCAGCAACGCGATCTCGCGCTGGATCGTGCTCCAGTCCGAAAAGCTCCAGAGGGCGGGTTGGCCGCCCGAGGACCCGATCGCGACCTTCTTGCTCGGGTAGCGCTCTGCGCCGTCTGCGCCCGCGAGGCGCGCGGCTTCGGCTACTGCCAAGGCCTCCGCTGGGATCGCCACCCCTACCACCGCTTCTGCTCGCGCCGCTGTCAGGACGTGGGCAGCGCCATCGCCCAAAGGAACAACGGCATGATCGACAAGACCGCGCGCGAGGCCCGTGCGATCCGCGATGCGCGGACGCTCTTCGCCGAAGCGCTCACCGACCTCGGGCTCATGGAGCCCTTCTTCCACCGCAGCGCCGAGGACATCGACCGCCTCATCGAGGCGGCGGTCACCGGCTATATCGACAGCATGCAGGACCAGGCCGCGCGCAAGGAGCGCACCGGCACGGCTCTCGACGACCCGATCCCATTTTAGGAGCGCGGTGATGATCGACCTGAACGACGACACCGCGTCCTGCAGCTGGAAACCTCTGCTCGAGGCGGCCACCGAGAACGCCGTCACCGATTTCGAGTTCGAGTTCTGCGACAGCCTCCGCGAGAAGCTCGCGCGGTTCGGCGACAGCGCCCGGCTGACGGACGCGCAGTTCCACAAGCTGACCTGCATCGCGCAGGCCGGCGGCTTCTGGGAGCGCGAGCGATGATCGACCTCAACCATGGCTCGGGCTGCCTCTACGGCGCCGTCGCTTCGCGCCCGCCCATCGCGGAAGCGGTGTCCGCCGCCATCGAGACGGCGCTGTCCGCGCGCCACCGCGCCGAGCGCCCGCGCACCTATGTCAGCTCCTCGGGTCTCGGCCGCGACTGCCTGCGCCAGATCCAGTACGACTTCCTCGCGGTCCCGAAGGACGAGGGCCAGGAGTTCACGCCGCGCACGCTGCGCATATTCGAGGCGGGCCACCGGGCCGAGGACATCGTCGCAGGCTGGTTCCGGATCGCCGGGTTCGACCTGCGCACCGAACGCCCGGACGGCCGCCAGTTCGGCTTCGAAGCTCTCGGTGGGCGCTTCAAGGGACATATCGACGGCTGCCTCGTCTCGGGCCCCGTCGCGATGGACTATCCCGCGCTCTGGGAGAACAAGGCGCTCGGTGCGGCCAGCTGGAAGGATGTCGTCAAGCGTGGCGTCAGCCTCGCCCGGCCGGTCTATGCGGCCCAGATCGCGCTCTACCAGGCCTATATGGAGCTGCCGGCCCCGGCGCTCTTCACCGCGCTCAACCGCGACACGATGGAGTTGCACGCCGAGCTCGTGCCGTTCGACGCGCACCTCGCGCAGGAAATGTCGGACCGCGCCGTCGCCGTGGTGCGAGCTTCCGAGGCTGCAGAATGGCTGCCGCGCGCGGCGGCCGAGCCCACGGCGGTTCTGTGCCGCGGCGGCATGGCGGCCGGCAAGTGGCACGCCCCATGTGCCTGGGCGAAACGGTGCTGGGGAGAGCCGCGATGACAGAACTCACCCCTTCCGCCACGCAGGCCGCCGCGATCCGCGAGATCAAGGAGTGGTTCGAGACCCGAACCGAGCAGCAGCAGGTGTTCCGCCTCTTCGGCTATGCCGGGTCCGGCAAGAGCACCGTGCTGAAGTTCGCGCTCGACGAGCTCGGCCTCTCGCCCCACCGCAGCGCGAAGGACGGCCGCTGCGTACCCGGCGTCGTCACCGCCACCTTCACCGGCAAGGCCGCGCTGGTGCTGACCCGCAAGGGCACGCCGGCGCGCACCATCCACAGCCTGATCTACACGGTGATCGAGTCGACCGAGGAGGAGATCGAGGAAGCCGCCCGAAAGATCGCGGTGGCCGAACGCGACGCGCTTCGCCTCACCGGGTTCGCGCGCACCACCGCCGAAGCCGCGATCGAGGCGATGCGCCAGGGGCTCTCGGCGATGAAGCACCCGCGCTTCGCCCTGAATCCGCAGAGCGACGCGGCGGATGCCCGGCTGATCGTGCTCGACGAGGTCTCGATGGTCGGCGAGGAAATGGCGCGCGACCTGATGAGCTTCGGCAAGCCGATCCTCGTGCTCGGCGATCCCGGCCAGCTGCCGCCGATCCGGGGCGAAGGCGCCTTCACGCGCGACGAGCCGGACGTGATGCTGACCGAGATCCACCGCCAGGCGGCCGAAAGCGCGATCATCCGTCTCGCCACCATGGCGCGCGAGGGCCGGCCCATCGGCTTCGGCGTCTACGACGACCATGTCGCGAAGCTCCGCAAGGGCGACATCACGCCGGAACAGGCCCTGCGCGGCGGCCAGCTGATCTGCGGGCTGAACGCCACGCGGCTGCAGATCAACAACGCCATGCGCGCGGCGGCCGGTCTCGGCGGGACCTGGCTGCCCACGGGGCCTGCCGAGAAGATCATCTGCCTCAAGAACCAGAACGATCTGGGACTTATCAACGGCATGTTCGTGACGCTCGAGGACATCGTCGACGAGGGCAGCCTCTACTTCTCGGCCGTCGTCCATGACGAGGACGGGCGCCACATCGGCGAGCCCTATGAGGACGGGCGTCCGGGCCGGCTGCGCATCTACAAGGGGCATTTCGAGGACCACGTCGCCTACGACGACAAGCGCCATGACCGCGACTACAAGGAGAAGCGCCTGCTGACCGAGGCGACCTTCGGCTGGGCGATCACCGCCCACAAGGCGCAAGGGTCGCAGTGGGAGAACGTGATCGTCTGGGACGACGGGCTGGGTCGCAGCGAGATCGACCGGCGCCGCTGGCTCTACACCGCGATCACCCGGGCCGAACGCGGTCTCGTCCTTTTGGCCTAAGGGGTGCGATGATCGATCTCAACGACATCGCGGTCCCGAAGACCCGGCACGATCTGGCGGCGGTGAAGGAGCGGCTTGCCTGCACGGCCGCCGACTGGTTGCCGGGGCTCTTCCCCGAGGCCCGGCTTGCGCGGGACCGTCGATCCTTGCGCTGCGCCGACCTCTCCGGGCGCCCGCCGCGCAAGGAGGGCTCCTGCACCATCCATCTCGACGGGCCCTATGCCGGCTGGGGCTTCGACTACGCCACCGGCGAGCGGGCCGGCCCCATCGACCTGATTGCGCAGGCGACCGGCCTCTGTGACGGCGCGCTCTTCGACGAGGCGGCGCGGCTCGCAGGGATGGACCATCCTGCGCCGCGGACAGCCCCGGCGTCGCCCATGCGCGCGCGGCCCGACCACTCGGCCGAGATTGCGCGGCTTCTCAGCGGGGCGGTGCCGCTCGCGGGCACACCAGGCGAAACCTACCTGCGCGGTCGCGGGCTTTCGGATCCCGGAACGTCGGAACTGCTGTTCCATCCCGACCTTCCGGACTTCGACAGTTGCCGGGGCTGGCCCGGCCTGATCGCGATCCTGCGGCTGCCGGGCGGGGAGCGCGCACCGGGCATCCACCGCACTTTCCTGCTCGACGACGGCAGCGCCAAGGCGCCCCCGGGCAAGAAGATGCTCGGCAGCGTGAAGGATGCCGTGGTCCGGCTCTTCCCGATGCCCGAGGACGGCCACATCGGCATCGCCGAGGGGATCGAGACCGCGCTCGCCGCGCAGGCGCTCTTCGGCACGTCGGTCTGGGCGGCGTTGTCGGCCGACGGCTTGGCGCGGTTCCAATGGCCCGAGGGCGCCCGGCGCGTCACCATCTACGCCGATGCCGGCGACGCCGGCCGCCAGGCGGCCGCGACGCTCGCGGACCGCCTGAACCGGGCGGACATCCCGAACGAGATCGTCGCGCCGCTCCATGGCGACGACTTCAACGACGACTTTCTGCGCGGCGCTCGCGCCGAGGATTACGCGCGCGAGACAGATACCGCAGCCGAGCCGCAGGCCGGAGATCCGGTCGAGCCGGAGACGGCTACGCCCATCGTCGCAACCTCCGACGATCCCGCGTCCCTGATCGCCGCGGCCGAGGCGCTGACCAATCCGCCCGAGTTCGAAGCCCTGTCCACGCTGCTCGGGCGCATCGCGCTGGCAAAGCTCGACCCGCTGCCCGAACGGCAGGTCATCGCGCGGATCAAGTCCGCGACCGGCATCGGCATGTCCGTCCTTACCCAACAACTGGCCGAGCTTCGCCGCCGCGTGAACGCCACCGGCGATCCGCACGCGCCGATCCCGAAGCCCGCCTGGTTCAGGCGTCTCCGGCTCGATCTCGCCGGCGCGCCCGAGCGCAATGAGGCCAACGTCATCGTTGCGCTGACCTCCGATCCGGCCTTCGCCGGCGTTCTCGCTTTCGACGAGTTCGGGCAGGAGATCGTGGTGCGCCAGCCGCTGCCGTGGGATTGTGCCATCGCGTCCCTCCCGCGCCCCTGGGAGGATGCCGACGACATCCGCACCGCCGAGTGGCTGCAACTGCGCGGTATCAACGTGGCGCCGGTGGTCGTGAGCCGCGCTGTCGGCGCCGTCGCCCGCGAGCTGCGCATCCATCCCGTCCGCGACTGGCTCGACACCCTGAAATGGGACGGCACGCCCCGGATCGAGACCTGGACCAGCGCCTATCTCGGCGCGGAACCCACGGCGTTCCATCACACCATCGGCGCACTCTGGCTGATCTCGGCCGTCGCCCGCATCTATCGCCCCGGCGTGAAGGCCGACCACATGCTGATCCTCGAGGGGCCGCAGGGCGCGCGCAAGTCCACCGCGATCAAGGTGCTGGCCGGCGAGGAATGGTTCACCGACGAGCTGCCGGAGCTCGGGTCGAAAGACGCCGCACTGCACATGCAGGGCGTCTGGATCGTGGAAATCGCCGAACTTGACGCCATCGGCCGCGCCGAGGTCTCGCGCATCAAGGCGTTCCTGACCCGCACCACCGACCGCTTCCGCCCGCCCTATGGCCGCTACACCGTCGAGGTGCCGCGCCAATGCGTGTTCGCCGGCACCGTGAACCCCGACACCTATCTGCGCGACGAGACCGGCAACCGCCGCTTCTGGCCGCTCCGCTGCGGCACCATCGACATCGCGGCGCTCGCCCGCGACAGGGACCAGCTCTGGGCCGAGGCCGTCCACCGCTTCCGCGCCGGCGCGATCTGGTGGATCGACGACCCGGCGCTGCTGGCCGAAGCCCGCGAGGAACAGGACCGCCGCTACCAGTCCGACGCCTGGGACGACCTGATCGGGCACTGGCTGACCCACGAGATCCGCACCGTCTCGGACGGTTTCCCCGACTACGGCAACTCCCGGACGGAGAGCGTTCCGCGCCCCGAGCCGCTGCGGGACGTGTCGGTTGGCGAGATCCTCGAGGAGGCCATCGGGCTCGAACCCGCCCGCTGGACCCGCGGCGACCAGATGCGCGTCTCGGCCTACCTCAAGGCGAACGGATGGCAGCGGTACCGCCGCCGCGACGAGGGCGGGCGCGAGGCACCGCGGGAGTGGCGGTATCGGCGAGACATTGCGGCCTGATGATCGTCCCTACGTCGAAGCAATTGACACTTCAGACGCTCTCCAATGGATTCTCTTTAGACTGCCAGGCGCAACTGCTGTGGGGCTTCTGCCCACTTCGAAGCCCGGTACTCTGACCATTCACGTTCTGCCATTGCGACATCCGAGATGACCAACGGTGCCTCGAGCTGAAGGACGTATGGGGCAGCCAATTCGCAATGGAAAGCTATCGGATAGATCGCGCCAGATTCCTCACGCGCAGGGTCGATGCTCACTATGGCGGTCACCTGAGAGGACCCTACAGGGTTTCCGGTCTTCACATTCCTCAGCGCCCCGATGGAGACCCATTCGGGCGATGCCAAGGACCGAAGCGGCTGCTGCGATTGGCAGACGAGCGCATAGTGCCTTGTCTTGCCGGGCGAATACCGGCTCGTGACCATCGAGCCCGATGGAATCTGGAAAGGCTCGCCATTTGCGCCGGTGGCTCGCGTCCACACAGCGATCTGATCGGGGCTCTCATCGTGTGCTTGCGCACGCGACTTGATTGGACTGAACGCGAGCATCGGCCGGCGGACCCGTTCGAACAGCGACGGCAGCGATGGAGCCACGTTGTTGCCAATGCCCCAGAGGAACACGCCACCATTCTGTCGTCGCTCTTGCTCCTTGCGAGCCAGGATTGCTTCGAAATCCTGCCCAGCTTCGGCACCGAACCTCGTCCAGCAAAACGCCCCAGGCAAAGGCATGATCACCTCCCTCTTGGTTTCGTTCATTATTCATGTATATTCATCTTCATGCAAGACCTGCGGGAAGCACTGGGCGATTTCATGCGAGAGCGCGGCTACACGCAGTCCGAAGTTGCACGTGCCCTCGGAGTGAGTCAGCCAAGTATTTCAAGGGCCTTGAAGAGAGGATCGACCAGGCTTGGTCCAGCGGCCAAGAAGATTCGCCAAGGTTTATTGGCGGCGGCTTCTGCCCCGGAGTCCACCAAGCCTCATCCTGAATATTTATCTATTCAGGATGAACGGGCTGGACTGAAGCGCATCACGGAACGGCTTCGGTCGCTTCCCGACATGGAGGCGGTTGCGCTGGACAAGATGCTGGCGGCGCTTGATGATTTTCTTGACGAATGGACTGGGGGTGACGCTTGAAGAGGACAGCTGAGAAGTTCAGGCAAGACCTTCGGACACTGGGTATATCCGGGCAGGCAGTCGATGCTGTTTGGCCAAGCTGGTGGAGCGATGAGGCGGAGCAGTCGAACTCGGCCCAGGTAGAGTTGCGCTTTACCGTTGCGCGCCGTCTGGGGCTTTCGCCGAAGTCGCTCCTCGGGGAGGAAGAACCGACTTTCGTCTGGAGGCACGAAGCAAAATTCAAGGGCCTTTCGACCTATGGAAGCAAGGAGCAGGCGGCCCTGTCGTCTTTCGGCATTTCCCTCGCGCGGATCCTGTCCAAGGGCGTCCGAGCGACTTCCGACGAGAGGGTAATTGGTCTTGATCCGCTTCGCCTGAGAGGAACCTTGCTCAGTGCATCACCCTTTGTGCGACTCCAGGATATTTGCGCGGCCTCGTGGGGGCTCGGCATACCGGTAATCCATCTCAGGGTATTTCCACTTTCCGCCAAGCACATGGTGGCGATGTCAGTCCGACATGGCGATCATTTCGCGATACTGGTCGGCAAGGACGCGAAGTACCCAGCACCGACGGCCTACCACGTCGCGCACGAACTGGGCCATATTGCCAGCGGCCATCTCGCGCCGAACGCGGCTCTGGTCGACATGTCCGAGCCGCTTGAGGAGAAAAGCCCGGACTCTGAAGAGCTCGAGGCCGACAACTTTGCTCTACGTCTGCTGACAGGCCAAGCCTCACCGCAGATCGAATTCGACCAAGGGCCGGCCAACGGCGCAGTGTTGGCGGCAGCGGTCATGCGCGCGGCTGAGGGCTCGAGGATCGAGCCCGGTACACTCGCCATGTGCTACGGCTACCAAGCGTCGGACTGGGCAACGACCTACGCAGCTCTTGCCAGGATCTACGAGCGACCCGACGATGTCTGGCGATTTCTTAACAGGATCGCGACACGCGAACTGGACTGGGAGGCGTATTCGGACGACGAAACGGAGTATCTGCGGGCTGTGATGGGGGGCGTCGAGCTTGGCTAACGCCCTTGTGGACAATGACCTCGTTGAAAAGATGGCCCGGTGGCAGTGTCTTGATCACCTTCCGCCATCCCTTTCTGTAGAACACGAGGCCGTCCTGGTCCTCGGCGCCTTGCGGTATGTCGTGGGTGCGAGGCTCAGCAGGACCCACGGCGAGCCTGTGTGCAGACCGCTCATGGAATTTCTCGACCTGGTGTCCGTTCTGGAGCCCACGGAGGACGAATTATCGCTGGCAGCGTCAATCGAGGAAATCTCGCTGGCGGAAGGCCTGGATATCGACGTCGGTGAGAGCCAGCTCTTCGCCGTGGCCATGATGCGCGCGGAAACGATGGTCGCCACGGGGGATAAGCGAGCCGTATGTAGCTGCGCCGAGATCGAGCCGGATTTTCCTGAGATTGCAGGGCTGCGGGGCCGGATAATCAGCACCGAGCAAGTGCTCGCGCGACTTCTCGGCCTCCTCGACCATAGAGCCGTTCGTGCACGGGTCTGCGCAGACAAGAGCGCTGACAAGACCGCCGAAATCTGCTTCTCCTGCTCCAGAGAAGATGTGCCAGTCGCGGACGTGCTATCGGCGCTCGAAAGCTACCAGAAGGACCTCGCCAAGCGATCGAAGCACTACACCTTGGCGAGCCTAGACATCTGAACGAAGAAAAACGGCGTAGGGCTCGCAGAGTTCCGCGGTCAGCTTGATGCTGATCGTCTTCTCTTGGCTCAGGTCGTTCATACGGAGCACCTCGTCGCGAACATTCAGGCAGGCCTTATCGACGCGGCCCTTGATGTATTGGTTGCCAAGCCGGCCGGCACTGCGGCCTACCGCAACTTCTGTCGCCGACAGAGGCAGTTCGAAGTCCGTCAGTGAAAGATCCTTGATGCAAAGAGCATATCGGGAGCCGACGGCATTGATGCCGGCCGGAACATCCTCCCAGAGAATACCGTCCCGCGAGAACTGACTCGCCCGTATCTGTTCGGCGAAGTGCTTGGATTCCATTGGCTGCATGCAGAGTACGATAGGCAAGCCGGCACTTGCATGCTCCTCCGCAAAGGGTTGGACCATCGTCATAGGGTGGCAAGTGTTGCCTCCATAGCCCCACAGCGCATAGCCTTCGTCATCAATTTCCTTCTGCTTGCGCTTGATGATGTCCTCCAGCGGCTCGTTCGCGTGCGTGCCGACCTTCATGAACAGGATGCCAGCTCCGGGCTTGAGGATCTCGTTCACTCTTTCCCCTCCAACAACTCTAGTTTGTATTCCGACTCTTGGGCTTCTCCATAATTCAGAGCCTTCAGCTCCCGTACATACCGTACACGCGGGATCTTCGCACGACCGTAGAAGTTCTCCAACCGCTGCTGGTCTGTCACTGGCCGGCTGTCACGTTCCGACGAATTGCGCGGCCTTGAGCGAAAGAGCAGATTGCACGACTTTAGGTCCGGCGCATCGTCTAGGTGGTAGACATGCAACTCGGGCTGCATTCGCGCAACGAAGAAGCCGCGCCTGGACGCGTGCTGCTGCACCTCGGCCAACACCTCCTGCGGCCAATCAAGATCACTGTCGTCGGCGATTACAACGAGCCCTTCGCCGCAATTGCTGATTGCCTCCACACCTCGGTCGACGAAAAGGTTTATGCTTTCGCCGCTGTTGTACTGTCCCCACGGTGGATTGGTATAGAAGCAGTCGAAATCAGGTAACCTGTCCGGGATTGCGTCCAACACATTGTACAATTGCGCGTCGAGATTTTCGATACGCTCTTTGTCGGCGAACCGTTTAATGGCATTGACAATCCTTTCGTCGAAATCGAGGACCACCGTTTTCGATGGACCATAGGAAAGCACGCCGCGGCTGTGCATGTAGGCGACACACACGCTGATGGCGTCACCGTCTCCGATGAATACAAGCCGCTTTCCATCCGCCCACCGAGCTACAAATTCGCTCTGCATGACCATGTCGCCGGCCTTCATATAGATTTGGTCAAACTGTCGGATCGGCCGTGGTCGGTTCCGAATGACGTCAGACACGGCATTTAGAGCGCGCTTCAGGTCGATTTCCGGCATTCGTGACTCGCTAAAGTATCTGTGTTGTGAAACTGCAGACCATGATGCACGCGGGCTTGCCTTGGGCAAGTGGCCAGCCAGCAAGAAAGACGTCCGGTCGGTCGAAGCTCCTCACCGTGCCCCGCCAAGTGCGTAACCTGCCGCCTTCATCTGCGCTACTACGGCTTGTGGTCCCAACCTCCCCGTGGTCCCAACCCTGTCCCAACCTCCCGAGGGGGTTGGGGACACGAAAAGCCGTTCAAAAACAACGGTGTCCCCAACCTAACCCGGTGGTCCCAACCTTTTGCTACACATTCATGTGGGAGAACGGAAAAGGTCGGGAACATGCTTTTCTATACGAAAAGAGAAGGACCCCCGTTGGGGACACCGAGGTTGGGACCACATCCGGTCAAGTCATTGGACTTGAACGATAAAGGGCTGTCCCAACCCCCTCGAAGGTTGGGACCACGCGTTCGGAGGTTGGGACCGGGACGGGCAGCGCGTCGATCTTCGCCGGCCGCGCCGTCCCTGGTCGTTTTCGCTTTGGCCGACAACCGCCGGATGCTAAATTCTGCGGTGACCGAAGCCGAAGGCCCACAGCTTGTGAGCCTTCACGATGAACACACAGATCCCCGCACAGGACATCCGCCCCGAGCCGGGCGCGATCAACCGGTCCTGCATCCTCGCCCTCGATCTCGGGACCACGACCGGCTGGGCGCTCCGCAGCCATGACGGACTGACCACCAGTGGCACGGTCAGTTTCCGCCCCGGCCGCTTCGATGGCGGGGGCATGCGCTACCTGCGCTTCACGAACTGGCTGACCGAACTTGATCGGCTGTCAGGACCCATCGCCGCGATCTGGTTCGAGGAGGTGCGCCGCCACGCCGGCACTGACGCGGCCCACATCTACGGCGGGCTGATGGCAACCCTGACCTCGTGGGCTGAGCTGCGCGGCGTTCCCTACCAGGGCGTTCCGGTCGGCACGATCAAGCGCCACGCTACCGGCAAGGGCAACGCGCCAAAGGAGGCGATGATCGCCGCCGCGAGAGCCCGCGGGTTTTCACCAGCCGACGACAACGAGGCCGACGCGATCGCCATCCTGCACTGGGCGATCGAGACGAACGGAGGCCTGGGATGAGGTGGTACCCGAAAGGCTACGGCGGCACGCGCCGGGATCCCGACGAGGTGAAGCGCGATGGCTGGCATGACGAGGGTGTGCTCGCCGTCTCCGTCGACGACTACCGGCTGACCTGGCCGGAGCGCGAGCTGGTGCGTCAGATCGGAGAGAAGCTGTACGGAAAGCGGCAGGAGGACGAGTCTCATGCGTGAATGGACAACTGCCCGGGTTCAGGACCGCCTCGAACTGGCCGCCGACGTGTTTGCGCAACTGCCGGCCGTGAAGCCGCAGGGCTATTTCAACGCCTGGCCCGAGTATTTCCACACCTTCGCGGATCAAGTCGGTCAGGAGCCTCAGATGCGTCGGCCGCGGCCGAGCCCGCGGCAGATTACAGAAGCCGAGGAAGCGATGCTCTGGCTGCGGTGGCTCGAGAAGGACGACGCACGGATCGTCTGGCTGCGCGCGAACCGGACACCATGGAAGAAGATCGGCTGGGAGATCGGGCTAAGCCGCCCGGCCGCCAATCGCCACTGGCAATACGGCATCGCCCTGATCACTTGGCGGCTCAACGGACGGGTGCCATCCCGCAAGCGATCGAAGCGCTTCATGGTCGAGAATGCCGACCGGCTGTCAAGACAAATCGTCATGTGAGACGATTTTCGAGGAGACACCAGAAAGGGTTCACCGCACCCCGGCTGAGACCTACAAACGGGATATACTCGGGAGAGGCGCGCGCGGGACGCTCCGCCGCCGCTGGCTTCCCGGGGTCCAAAGCGGGGTCCAGCAGGGGTCCAGGCCGCCAAGTCTTTGTTTTCCGGTTCCTTTTCGGGCCGGAACGTATGCTGGCGGGCTTGGCTCGGCATTTCGCCTGCGACAGGGCCGGATTTTTGGGAAGCCACCGGAGTCCAGCGTCCAGCCGAGACGCCCTGAAACCCTCGTGAATTCAAACATCTGACCGGCCGCGCCGGGTGGATGCCCCGCGGATGCCGGAGTCCAGCCGGGAGCCAGGGCATCCACCCCGGTGGAGTCCACCCGCGGGGAGGCCAGCCCCTCGGCTCCAACGCTATCGACAGGATCACGCATGACGCTGAGCTTCGCACCGGAGCGGATCGAGATGTGGCCGCTGGCCAAGCTCCAGCCCTATGCCCGCAATGCGAAGCAGCACGGCGCGGACCAGGTCGCGAAGCTGGCCGCCAGCATGGCCGAGTTCGGCTGGACCGTGCCGTGCCTCGTGGGCGAGGACGGGGAGCTGATCGCCGGGCACGGGCGGGTGCTGGCGGCCGAACAGCTCGGTCTGACCGAGGCGCCAGTGATCGTGCTGGGGCACCTGACCGAGGCGCAGCGCCGGGCCTATCGGATCGCGGACAACCGACTGGCTGAATCGCCATGGAATGAAGAGCTGCTCTCGGCCGAGCTGCAGGACCTGCTGGCGGACGACTACGACCTGTCGTTGGTCGGGTTCTCGGACGGCGAGCTCGACAAGCTGCTGGCCTTCGATCCGGACGGGGGCGGTGAAGAAGAGGGTGGCGCCGGGGGCTCCGTGCCCCCGGTGACCATCCCCGAACCGCCGCGCAACCCGGCGTCCCGCACCGGCGATCTGTGGATCCTTGGCGACCATCGCCTTCTCTGCGGCGACAGCACCAGCCATGATGACGTCCGCCGCCTGATGAAGGGTGAGCGCGCGGTGCTGTTCGCGACCGACCCGCCCTACCTCGTCGATTACGACGGCTCGAACCATCCGACTCGGAACAAGGACTGGTCGCAATCCTATGGCGTAACCTGGGACGACAGCTCTCAGGGGGCCGAGCTCTACGACGGCTTCATCGCCGCCGCCGTCGCCGAGGCGATCACCGAGGATGCGGCCTGGTACTGCTGGCACGCCTCGCGCCGACAGGCGATGCTCGAGGCCTGCTGGGAGAAGGCCGGCGCCTTCGTCCATCAGCAGATCATCTGGGTGAAGGACCGCGGGGTTCTGACCCGGTCGCATTACCTCTGGAAGCATGAGCCCTGTTTCATGGGCTGGCGCCGCCCGAACCGCCCGCCGAAGGTGGCCGAGGAAACGCTGCCCTCGACCTGGGAGATGCCGTCCTTCGCGAAGGACGAGCGCCCCGACCACCCGACGCCGAAACCGCTCGACGCCTTCGGCATCCCGATGCGCCAGCACGTCGCCCGCGGCGGGCTCTGCTACGAGCCCTTCTCGGGCTCCGGCTCGCAAATCATGGCGGGCGAGGCCAACGGCCGCCGCGTCTTCGCAATGGAAATCAGCCCCGCCTATGTCGATGTCGCCGTCGAACGCTGGCAGGCCGACACGGGGCGCGAGGCAATCCTCGATGGCGACGGTCGGACCTTCGCCGAGGTGAGAACCGAGCGGCTCGGCAACAACGCCGGCGCCCCGGCCGATACGCCGGACACGGACGCCGCCCCCGAACCCGCGCGAAAGCGCAAGACCGCCGCGTGACATGCATGACCTGGCTTTACCTTCCTCCGGAGACGCTTCCGGGGCCGGAGACGCATGCCTCTTCGGCCTCTCCCTCTGCTCCGGCGCGGGCGGGCTCGACCTCGGGCTCGCCATCGCCATCCCCGGATATCGTGCTGTGGGCCATGTCGAACGGGAAACCTACGCCGCAGCCACTCTCGTGGCGCGGATGGAAGACGCGTCCCTGGATCAGGCTGTTGTCTGGGACGATGTTGCCACCTTCGACGGCCGCCCGTGGCGCGGCGCAGTGGACATCGTCACTGCGGGCTATCCGTGCCAGCCGTTCTCCGTCGCGGGCAAGCGCCGGGGCGCGGACGACCCGCGCCACCTCTGGCCCCATGTCGCCCGCGTCATTGGCGAGACCGAGCCGCCCTTCGTCTTCCTCGAGAACGTCGCCCATCATCTCCGCCTCGGCTTCCCCGACGTCGCCGGAGGACTGGTCGGCATGGGCTACCGCCTTGCGGCGGGCCTCTTCACGGCGGCGGAAGTCGGTGCGCCCCACAAGCGGGAGCGGCTGTTCATTCTCGCCCACCGCGAGCGCGACCACCTGGCCGACCCCGCGCGCCTGCTCTGGCACCCGGTCGAGTGGCGGGAACCGGACGGAACTGCTGCGGCTCTGGCCGACGCCACTGGCGGGCGACAGCAAGGGGACGCGGAACCGGACGAGCAATCGCAGCGAGACGGCGCGCCCGCGCAACGACGGGACCACGCTTTGCGATGCGACCCGGCTCTGGATGACGCCGACAGCGCGGGATCACAAGGACGGGGCGACGAGCCTCGCGAACACACCTGTGAACGGGCTGCTTGGCCGCCAGGTCCTGGTGACGCCGACGGCTGGCGAGCGTTCCTGCGACACGCCCCAGACCTTGAACCCGCTGTTCGTCGAGGCGCTGATGGGCTGGCCCACCGGGTGGACCGGCTTCGGCTCTGTGGCAACGGAGTGGTCCCGCTGGTCGCGGCGCATGCGATCCGAACTCTCGCAGCTGAGTTGCTGGCCGATGGATGAGAACGTGGCATGAAGCAGAGCCGGGCCATGTCGCTGGTCGAGGCTATCGCAAACGTAGCGGTTGGCTACGGCGTCGCCGTCGTGACGCAGATCCTGATCTTCCCGGTCTTCGGGCTGCACACGACGCTCGCGCAGAACCTCAAGATGGGCGCGGTGTTCACGGTAGTGAGCATCGCGCGGTCCTTCGCGCTACGGCGGCTTTTCGAGGCGATCCGCATCCGTGAGTCCAAGTCGCTGAATGACGGAATGAAGGTGACTCCTGCTCGTCCGGTGAAATACACTCGCTTCCAGAGGAAGGAACCGAGCGAATGTCGGGCGGACAAGAGCATTGGAACGGGGTCTATGGTGCGAGGTCGGAAGACGAACTGACCTGGTTCGAGGCCACGCCCGCTCTGTCGCTCGAACTTGTCCGTGCGCGTCTTCATCCGGGTGAGCCGTTCATCGACATCGGCGCCGGCGCATCGCGTCTCGTCGATGTCCTGCTCGAGGAGGGGTTTGGCCCTCTCACCGTGCTGGACCTGTCGGGCGCCGCATTGGCGGTCAGCAGGCAGCGTCTCGGCGCTCGGTGCGACGACGTTGCCTGGATCAAGGCGGACATCACGAGGTGGGAGCCGGACCGGACCTACGCCGTCTGGCACGACCGTGCGGTATTCCACTTTCTGACCGCGGCCGAGGACCGTGCCGGTTACGCCCGCGCGCTGTCGGCTGCCCTGCGCCCGGGTGGGATCGCGATCATCGCGACCTTCGCGGACGATGGACCGGAAAAATGCTCGGGCCTGCCCGTGGTGCGCTATGCGCCCGAGGCGCTGGCGCAGGAACTCGACAGGCTGCTGCCGGGCCGGTTCGAGACGCTGGACGCACGACGCCACATGCACATCACGCCGAAGGGCAATCGTCAGAGCTTCCAGTACAGCGTGTTGCGGAAAACGGATCGCTGAGATGAGAGCCGCCGCCCCGAGCGGGACGGCGGCGTCGAGCCGTGGTGCTCTGCGGCGTCAGTCGCTGGGCAGGCTGTAGACCCGCCCGCGGCCCTCGACCTTCTCGGAGGTCACTTCGAGCCCGAGCTTCTTCTTGAGAGCGCCGGCGAAGGCCCCGCGGACAGTGTGCGGCTGCCAGCCCGTTTCGGCGACGATCTCGTCGATGGTCGCGCCGCCCTCGGCGCGGAGCATCTCGATCAGCTTCGCCTGCTTCGTGCCCGTGCGCGATGTGCGCGCCTTGGGCGCGGGATCGGCCTCGGCGGGGGCGTCCTGCGGGGCTTCCGCGCTCGGCGCCTCGTCGGCACCCGTGGGCGCAGTGTCGCCACCGTCCGGCTCGACGCCGATGGCGGCGAGGCCCGCGTCCGTGATGTGCAGGAGGATGGCGTTGCCGTCCTCGTCGTTGCGCCAGATGCGGTTGAGCGCGGCGTCCGCCTTGGTCTGGCTGTCGGTCGTGGTCTCGGCGATCAGCCCGCGGGAGAGGAGCGCGCCGACCACCTTGGCCGCGGCGCCGCCGCGGAGCGAGCCGGGAAGCGGCAGGACGTTGCGGTCCTCGCGCTGCGCGGCGGCGCCGAGGATCACGAGTTGGGTGTCGGAAAGCTTGGTCATCTGGGGTCTCCGTGTTCGAGGCCCGCGTCATGCGGCGCCTTCTACGACCCCGAGCCGCGCAGGGCGCGCGGCGGGAGTTCCGGCGGTGCCGGAGTTCAGCGGGCGTGCTCGCCTTCGCCGAAGGCGCTGTCGGTGATGCGCTTCAGGAGGCTTGCGTAGTGTTCGAGGGTGCCGACCATGGCCCAGCCGACCTCGTCGGGGTGGCAGTTGAAATGGTCGTCGCTGAGGGCCTGCAGGCGCGCGAGCATCGCGTCGATCTCGGCCTTCTTTCCGATGAAGGCGTTAAGGGCCGCCTCCTTGTTTCTGCGCGCCTTCTCGGCGCGGGCCTCAAAGCGCGGGGTGGTGATCGGGTTCAGGCGGGTGGTCATCGTCGTTGCTCCAGGTGAGTTGCATCGTCGTCGTGGGATGGACGTTCGCTCCACGCGCCCGGCTTATCAACTCTATAAGCACCTGACTTTGAATGATAATCGGAGCCGTCGATGCAGGGCATGAGCGAGCGCCAGTATGCCGCCCATGTCGGGCTGTCGCGCGGCGCGATCCAGAAGGCGAAGGCCGCCGGCCGGCTCGTCCTGCACGAGGATGGCAGCATCGACGCCGCGGCGTCCGACAAGCTGCGGACCGAGACGACGGACCCGTCGAAGACTCGCAAGCCGCCTGCGCCGAAGCTGAAGCCCGTGCCCGAGGCCGCCGTCGCCGCCGTCGGCGATACGCTACGGGAACAGGGGCTTTCAGCCCCGGCCGTCGGCGGCGGCACGACGTTCCTTCAGGCCAAGACCGCGAACGAGGTGCTGAAGGCTCAGGAGCGGCGCATCCGTCTCCAGAAGCTGAAGGGGGAGCTGGTCGACCGTGCGCGGGCGGAGACGCTGATGTTTCGGCTCGCGCGCGACGAGCGCGACGCGTGGGTGACCTGGCCGGCGCGGGTCGCGGCGCTGATGGCCTCTGAACTCACAGCGGCGCTTGGGGACACATGCGAGGTGGAGGCGGCGCTGATGCAGAAGGTTCTGGAGGCCCATGTCCGCGCCCAGCTCGACAGCCTCGCAGAGATCCGACCCGGGCTTGGATGACGACCTCTTCGGGTTCGACGGCGCCGCCGCGCTGATCCGTGCCTGGTCGCGGGGTCTGCGTCCTGATCCTGACCTGACCGTCTCGAGCTGGGCCGACCGCCACCGGAAACTCGCCTCGCGGGCCTCGGCTGAGCCGGGGCAGTACCGGACTGCGCGCACGCCCTACATGCGCGAGATCATGGACCGGCTCTCGCCCGGCGATCCGACCCAGCGCATCGTGTTCATGAAGGCCGCGCAGGTTGGCGCGACCGAGGCCGGCAACAACTGGATCGGGTTCGCCATCCACCAGGCACCGGGGCCGATGCTCGCGGTCCAGCCGACGGTGGAGCTGGCCAAACGCAACTCGCGCCAGCGGATCGACCCGCTGATCGACGAAAGCCCCGAGCTGCGGGAGCGGGTGAAGCCCGCGCGATCCCGCGATGCGGGCAACACGATGCTGTCGAAGGAGTTCGCGGGCGGCATCCTGATCATGACCGGGGCGAACTCGGCGGTGGGACTGCGCTCCACCCCGGCGCGCTACATCTTCCTCGATGAGGTCGACGCCTATCCGGCCTCGGCCGACGAGGAAGGCGATCCGGTCACGCTGGCCGAAGCCCGGTCGCTGACCTTCGCGCATCGGCGCAAGGTGTTCCTGGTCTCGACGCCAACCATCCGGGGCCTGAGCCGGATCGAGCGGGAGTTCGAGGCATCCGATCAGCGGCGCTACTTCGTGCCGTGCCCCCATTGCGACGCGATGCAGTGGCTGAAGTTCGACCGGCTGCGCTGGGAGAAGGGGCGCCCGGAGACGGCGGAGTATCTCTGCGAGGGCTGCGAACGGCCCATCGCGGAGCATCACAAGACGAGGATGCTCGAGCGCGGCGAGTGGCGCGCGACCGCCACCGCCACCGATCCGACCACGGTCGGCTACCACCTCTCGGCGCTCTACTCGCCGGTGGGTTGGCTCAGCTGGCAGCGGATCGCGCGGGCGCACGAGGCGGCACGGGGCAGCGACGAGGCGATGCGGGCGTTCCGGAACACCATCCTCGGCGAGACCTGGATGGAGACCGGCGAGGCGCCCGACTGGCAGCGGCTGGCCGACCGGCGCGAGGCATGGACGCCGGGCACGGTGCCCGAGCGCGGCCTGTTCCTGACGGCCGGAGCGGACGTTCAGAAGGACCGGATCGAGGTCGACGTCTGGGCATGGGGCCGCGGTCTGGAAAGCTGGCTCGTCGATCACCTCGTGCTCGAGGGCGGCCCCGGCAATCCGGCCTGCTGGCAGCAACTGACAGAGCTGCTCGGCCGGACATGGACGCATGCCTCGGGTCAGCCGATGGCGATGGCCCGGCTCGCGATCGACACGGGCTACGAGACCAGCGCAGTCTATGCCTGGTCGCGCCAGGTGGGCTTTGCGCAGGTGGCGCCCGTGAAGGGCGTCGAGGGGTTCACCCGGACGAGCCCGGTGACGGGACCGACCTATGTCGATGCCACCATCGCCGGCAAGCGGCTGCGGCGCGGGGCGAGGCTCTGGACCGTGGCGACCTCGACCTTCAAGGCCGAGACCTATCGCTTCCTGCGGCAGGACCGGCCGACGAGGGAAGAACAGGCGGCGGGTACGCTGTGTCCGCCCGGCACGATCCACCTGCCGGACTGGGCGGCCGGCGAATGGCTGAAGCAGCTGACGGCCGAGCAGCTGGTGACGGTGAAGGGCAAGCGTGGCTTCACGCGGCTCGAATGGCAGAAGCTCCGCGAGCGCAACGAGGCGCTGGACACACGGGTCTATGCCCGCGCGGCGGCCTGGATCGCGGGCGCGGATCGCTGGCCTGCGGCGCGGTGGGCTGATCTGGAAGCGCAGCTCGGGGTGGCGAAGCAGGACGGGCCAACGGACGGTGCGGCAACGGTGCCGTCCGTCCCGACACGACCAATGCCGCGCCGGCGCACGGTGCGCTCGAGCTACATGAGGTGATCCATGGCCACGGCCGCAGAGCTCCGCGCCCGCCGCGACGCGCTCACCGCGCAGCGGTCCTCGGGCGTGGCGCGGGTCAGCTATGACGGCAAGACCGTGGATTACCGCAGCGTTGCCGAGATCGACCGGGCCATCGAGGCGCTGGACCGTGAGATCGCTTCTGCCGAGGGGCGCCGGATCGTCCGGCATGTGCGCGTGACAACGGCCAAAGGCCTCTGAACCCATGGGCTTCTTCGACCGCTTCCGCCGCCGGTCCGCCGGCGGCCCCGCTGCCGTGCGCGCCCGTTTGGAGGGCGCCATGGCGAAGCGGCGGCTGCGTGGCTGGAATCCGCCGCTCGAGAACATCAACGCGCTGGTCGCCTCCGGCGGCCCGCGGCTGCTGGCGCGGTCCCGCGAACTGGTCGTGACCAACGGCTATGCCGCCAACGCCTGCGAGGCCTTCGCCGCGAACCTTGTCGGCGACGGGATCAAGCCGTCCTCGCTCATCGGAGACGCGGATCTCCGCGACCGGGTCCAGCAGCTCTGGCTCGCCTGGACAGACGAGGCCGACGCGGACGGGCTGACGGACTTCTACGGCCTGCAGGCCATGGTCGCGCGGGAGATGTTCGTGGCCGGCGAATGCTTCGTCCGGATGCGCCCGCGTCGGGTCGAAGACGGGCTACTGGTCCCGCTCCAGCTGCAGCTTCTCCAGTCCGAGATGCTGCCCTTCGAGAAGACCGAGACCGCGGCGAACGGCAACCGCATCCGCTGCGGGATCGAGTTCGATGGGATCGGCCGCCGCGTGGCCTACCACTTCCGCCGCCGCCACCCGGGCGACAGCACCGACCAGGGGGCGGTCATCCCGGAGACGGTGCGCGTGCCGGCGGCGGACGTGCTGCACATCTATCGCCCCATCGACGCGGGCCAGATCCGGGGGCTGCCGCATATCGCGCCGGCGATGGTGCGGCTGTTCCTGCTCGACCAGTACGACGACGCCGAGCTCGACCGGAAGAAGACCGCGGCGATGTTCGCGGGCTTCATCACCAAGACCGCGCCGGAAGAGCCCTTGATGGGCGAGGCCGAAGCGGACCTCGACGGTGCGGCCATCGCGAGCCTCGAGCCGGGCACCATGCAGGTACTGCTGCCGGGCGAGGACGTGAAGTTCTCGTCCCCGGCGGATGTCGGCGGCGGCTACGAAGCGTTCCAGTATCGGACACTGCTGGCGGTCTCGGCCTCTCTGGGGCTGCCCTATCACCTGGTGACCGGCGACGTCCGGCAGGCGAACTACTCATCCCTGCGCGCGGAGCTCGTCGAGTTCCGCAGGCGCATCGGCCAGCTGCAGCATGGCGTGATCGTGCACCAGCTCTGCCGCGCGGTCTGGATGCGCTGGCTGGAGACTGCGGTGCTGTCGGGCGCGCTCGATGCCGATCCCGCGAAGGTGCGACCGGTGCAATGGATCCCGCCGCGCTGGGACTGGGTCGATCCGCTGAAGGACATCCAGGCGCAGGTGCTGGCGATGGAGGCGGGCATCACCTCGCGGCGCAAGGTGGTCGAGGCCACCGGCTACGACGTCGAGGAAGTCGACCGCGAGAACGCCGCCGACGCCGCGCGCGCGACAGGTCTCGGCCTGCGCTACCGCACGAGCCCCGGCGAGACGCAGGGCGCCCGCGCGACGCCTGCAACGCGGGCCGAGCCCGGCAATGGCGCCGGCAACGATACGGACGACGGCGCCGCGGCGACCGATCCGGCCACCGAACAGGAGTGACGACATGGCAAGCTGGTATGCGATCCGCGCCCGGGGGACCGGCGCGGAAGTGGCGATCTATGACGAGATCGGCGCCTACGGGGTCTCCGCGAAGGGCTTTCTCGCCGAACTCGGCGCGCTGCCCGACGGCACGCCCGTCGATCTGCGGCTGAACAGCCCCGGCGGCTCGGTCTTCGATGCGGTCGCGATCCACAACGCGCTGAAACGGCACGCGGGCCCGGTCACGGTCTGGATCGACGGCATTGCCGCCTCGGCGGCCTCCTACATTGCGATGGCCGGCGACGAGATCGTCATGCCCGAGAACGCCTTCCTGATGATCCACGATCCTTCTGGCCTCGTGATGGGCACGGCCGAGGACATGCGCGCCATGGCCGAGGCGCTCGACAAGGTGAAAGGCAGCCTCGTCTCGGGCTACGCCGCGAAATCCGGCCGGACGCCGGAAGAGGTCTCCGCGCTCATGGCCGCCGAGACATGGTTCGACGCGTCGGACGCCGTGGCACAGGGCTTTGCCGACCGGCTGATCGAACCCGTCCGCATCGCCGCGAACTTCGACATTGGGCGCTTCCGCAATGCGCCGCCGGTGTTGGTAGAGCAGGTCGAAGCGGATCAGGACTCCGACGACGCGGCCGACGGCGTCGAGATCGTCGCGGACGAGGACACCGACGAGGCCGCCGAAGGCGATCAGCCTTCTGATGCCGAAAACGAGCAGGCCGCCGCCGCCGACACCGCTCAGCCTCCGGCCGAGACGCCACCTCCCAGCGGCGCGCCGCCGGATCCCGCCGCGATCCGGGCCGATGCCATCGGCCACGCCCGCGCCGTCATCGATCTCTGCCGCCTTGCCGGCCAGGCGCAGATGGCCGGCCGTTTCCTCGAAGAGGACGCCAGCCTCGACGAGGTGCGCGCTGCACTGCTCGCCGCAAAGGCCGAGGCCGAGCCCGAAATCGTGCCCCATCACCGGCAGCCCGGCCGGTCCTCGGCCGCGCGCCCCTGGGGCGAGATCGTCGCCCGCACCTTCAAGCTGAAAGGATGACACCATGACCACGCTGGTCGAAGGCACGCACCCCGGCGGCTTCCTCGTCTGGGAAGCCTTCCGCGACTACACCCGCGAGACGATCACCGTCGCGGCGGGCACGCTCGAGCCCGGCACGGTGCTCGGCAAGATCACCGCGTCCGGGAAATACGCCGCGCACGATCCCGCCGCCGTCGACGGCACCGAGACCGCCGTCGCGGTGCTCTGGGGCAAGGCGGATGCGTCCAGCGGCGATGCGCCCGCCGTCGCGGTCGTCCGTGGGCCCGCCATCGTCAACCGCCACGACCTCGTCTTCGCCGGCACGCCCAGCGAGGGGGAGATCGCGGCCGCCCACACGGCGCTCCTCGCCGCGGGCATCCTCGTCCGCTGACCCAATTCCGACAGGAGGCATCCTCATGGCCACCATGGACATCTTCGAAGGCGATGCCTTCACCATCGTCGAGCTCACGCGCGCGCTCGAGAACATCCCCTACAAGCCGGCGCTGCTCTCGGGCTCGAACCTGTTCAGCCCGCGCGGCGTGCGGTCCCGCACCGTCGTGATCGAGAGCCGCGACGGCACGCTGTCGCTGATTCCGTTCTCCGAACGCGGCTCGGCCTACGAGCAGCAGGTCCCGGACCGGCGCGAGATGCGCGCCTTCGTCTGTCGCCAGTTCAAGAAGCAGGACGTGCTCTGGGCCTCCGAGATCCAGTCCGTCCGCGACTTCGGCTCCGAAAGCGCCACCCAGCAGGTGCAGACCGAGGTGGCGTACAGGCTGCGCAAGCTCCGCCAGGACGCCGAGACCACCTTCGAATACCACCTTCTGAACGGCATCCAGGGGCTGGTAAAGGACCCGAAGGACCACGCCACGGTCGTGAACTACTTCACCGAGTTCGGCATCACGCCGGCGGCCGAGATCGACTTCGACCTCGACAATGCGAGCCCCGCCTCGGGAGCACTGCGAAAGCGCTGCCAGGCGCTGATCGAGAGCGTCGAGGACTCGATGGGCGGGCTCTCGGCCGGTGCCGTGCAGATCCGCGCCGAATGCGGCTCGGCCTTCTTTGCCGATCTCGTGGCCCACAAGGAGGTTCGGGAGACTTACCTCAACACCGCCGCGGCGGCCGATCTGCGGGGCCGCGTCGCCGACGAGGTCAGCTTTGGCGGCATCACCTTCCGCCGCTACCGGGGCGGCGTCGGCTTCACCGTGCCGACCGACAAGGCGTTCTTCTATCCCGAGGGCATCGAGGGGCTCTTCGAGATCTACTATGCCCCCGCCGATACCTTCGAGACGGTGAACACGCTGGGCCAGCCGCTCTATGCCCGCACGATCCCCGACCGGGATCGCGACGAATGGGTGCGGCTCGAGATCGAGAGCAACCCGCTCCCGATCTGCACCCGGCCGCAGGTGCTGCGCTCGGCACGGCGGACCTGAGTCAGAGCGTGACGCCGTATCGGGCGTGAAGATCGCTGAGATGCCGGACCAGCCAGTCGGCCGGTTCGGTATCCTGCCAGAAGCGCCAGAGTTCGGGATAGCTCATCGCCTCGAACGCCGGCGATGATCCTGCCACGCGCGCCCTGAACTCCTCGATCTCGTCTCGATGGGCCACAAACTCGGGACCGGCGGTTGGGTTCGCGGGCTCCCAGAACAGATAAAGCAGCGTCACCGGTCGGTCGGGGAAGCTGCGTGCCAGTCCGAACGCATGCTTGATAAGCTGCGCAGCGTCGAGCCAGGTGTACTTGTCTGGCCGATCCCGGAGGCGCAGCATCTCGCGAAAGTATCCCTGATCGCGCCGCGTGTCCCTGATCTGCTCCTCGTAGGCGTGCGAGAATTCGGCCCGGTGGGCCGACAAGTGTTCGGTCAGCTTGGACTCGATCCCGACCACGCCGCCGGGGCCCGAAAGCACGACGTCCAGGTTGGGTGCACGGCCGCCGCGGAGTCCGGTGGGGCATTTCCGTTCGAAGCGAAGATCGTCGAAACCGGCACCCATCGGCATGGCGAGGTCGGCGATCCGGCTCCGAAACGGCGCGAAGCAGTTGACCGCCAGCCCTGATGAAGAATGGGCCGCCCGAAACTTGGTTTCCAGCTCGTTGCCGTCGCCCGAAGACAGGTCTGCTTCGAAATCCTTCAGCGTGACCTGCGGAAGCAGGGTGTCGCGAAAATCTGCAACGTAGCCCTTCGGGTCGAGAGATGTGTCCGGGTGCTGGTGAACGAAAGCCTCTGAAAGAGCTTGAACGGCTCGGATCCTCGTCGGGCGTTCTGAATACGATTCCTGTTTCATGGGAGCAGTATAGCTATGACCAGCGCGTTCGCATCCGCCCTCGACGCGCTCTTCGCGGATGCGCATCTCGCGCGCGACATCGTCTACACAGCGGAGGGCGGCGCGTCCTCGCTGGTCCGGGCGATCCTGCGCCGGCCCGATGACGTTACCGGCTTCGGCGAGGCGCGGATCTGGTCGGAGAGCACCCGGCTCGATCTGCGCCTTTCCGAGGTGGCCAACCCGCGTCCCGGCGACCGCATCGAGATCGACGGCGAGGCCTTCCTCATCCAGGGCGAGCCCGTCCGCGACCGCGAACGGCTGGTCTGGACCGTGGATCTGCGTCCGGCCTGATCGCGATGAAGCTGAAGCTCGACATCACCCCGGACCTCGTCGCCGCCATGGCCGCCGAGGTGAAGGCCGGAGAGAAGGCCGTCACCGCCGCTATGCGCGAAGCCGGGACCGGGCTCAAGACCGCCTGGCGCGGGCAGATCACCGGCGCGGGGCTCGGCCGGCGGCTCGCCAACTCGATCCGGAGCCAGACCTACCCGAAGGCCGGCGAGAGCCTGAACGCCGCAGCGCTCGTGTGGTCCAAGGCCCCGGTCATCGTCGGCGCTCACGATACCGGGCCGCTGATCCGCTCTAAGGACGGGTTCTGGCTTGCGATCCCGACGCCAACCGCCGGACGCGGCCTGCGCGGCGGCAGGATCACCCCCGGCGAATGGGAGCGCCGCCGGGGGCTGCGGCTCCGCTTCGTCTACCGTCGCCGCGGGCCCAGCCTGCTGGTGGCAGAGGGACGGCTGAACAGCCGGGGGCTCGGCGTCGCATCACGCTCCAGGACAGGCCGCGGGCGCACGACGGTGCCGATCTTCCTGCTGGTTCCGCAGGTCAAGCTGCCGAAGCGGCTCGACCTGGACCGCGACGCGGAAAGAGCGCTCGACAGCGTGCCAGGTTTGATCGTCGCGAACTGGGTGGAGGGGAGGATCCGATAGCGATCTCGACTGAGTGTGCTAAGAGATCAGAGATCGACACCCCTGAGTATCGACAGCCAGTCCTCGAACTCGTCCAGGCCGTATTTGTTCTTGGCCAGATTGCACGCGAGATGCGTGATCGCGACGTTTGCATCGTCGTAGCTGCCGTTGGCGCTGTCAGTTCGATCAGCGGAGGGCTGGAGCATCTTGTTGGCTCCACCGGCCATAAGCGCGCCACCACACAGGGCGCATCGTCCACCTTGTTCGCTCCACTTGCGGACAAGAAGGGCATTGAGATCGGAGAGGTTCGGCGCTGAACGTAGCGGATTAACCTTTACACCGAGCTCCCCGCCGCGTTTGACGCGATCGATGATCAGCATCGCCATCCGAAAGACTTCTTGCTTGACCGATGGCTCGACCTCTGCCGACACGCTGCTGCGCAGCTCGAGGTAGTTGGTGACGTCTTCGCGAAGGTTCAGGGTGATGGGCTCGATTTCGAGCGCCATGACCGCATCTCGTTCGGCGCCTGTCGCTTCGACAACGCCGCCCCTGTTGGCGATCTCGGCGAAGGATCGGTACGCGATCGGGATCGTGTCGTGCGCGGCGGGATATGGCGGCCCGACCATGTTGGCCGCTGCCAGAACCGCCATGGAGTGGGGCCAGCGATCGCCCCACTGCGCATTGGAGTTCGCCCAGACGTCCGGAGGCACGATCTTGCGTGTTTCGAGGATCTGGTTGGGCTCGATGGTCACTGCCGAAATCAGGCGGCTTCGGTGTTCCGGCAGCCGAGTCATTTCGGTGCTGGTCGTGCCGACGTAGACGAGAACGTCTCGACCTGCCACGAACTCGCGCCTGAGGCGATCGCCGACTGACCGCTTGGTGAAGGACACACAGGGCCACTCGTCACTGATCTGAGCCCATTCGCTCTTAAGGAAAACTCGCCCGTCGGGTTTCATCATATGGGATACACGCATGCCCCTGAACCTGATCGGAAATTGGCAACTTGGCAATTCGGCAAGTACGTCTCAAACCTGAGGCCCCGATGTGCCCACACCACGCGAAACCATCCTCGCCGCGCTGCACGCGCGGCTCTCAGCGCTGCCCGCGACCGCCCTGCGCGGTGAGGTGCTGCCCGAGCGCATCCCGGCCGAGGGGCTCCTGATCCTGCGCGATGGCGAGCCGGGGGAGCCGGAGATCACGCTGTCGCCGCTCGCCTACCACTACCAGCACCGCGCCGAGATCGAGGCGGTCGTGCAAGGTGCCGATCGCGACACCGCATTCGACACGCTGATTGCCAGCATCGGCTCGGCACTCGCCGCCGACCGAACGCTGGGTGGGCTCTGTGACTGGGTCGAGGCGGAAGCCCCGCGCCCGGTCGATCTGCCGGTCGAGGGCGCGGCCAGCCTCAAGGCCGCCGTGGTTCCGGTGGTGCTGCACTATTCCACGGCCGATCCACTGGCCTGACCCCGACAAACCGAGGAGAACACCATGGCACGAGCCCAGGGGGCGCGGGCGCTGATGGCGCTTGCGTTCGAGACGACCTATGGAACCCCGCCCGCCAGCGGCTTCACCCGCATGCCCTTCGCCAGCACGTCGCTGGGGGCGGAGCAGCCGCTGCTGAACTCGGAACTTCTCGGCTACGGCCGCGATCCGCTGGCGCCGATCAAGGATGCGGTGACCGCGGATGGCGATGTCGTCGTGCCGCTCGACGCCGAGGCCTTCGGCTTCTGGCTGAAGGCAGCGTTCGGCGCGCCGACGACCACGGGCGCGGAAGCGCCGTACACCCACGAGTTCCAGTCGGGGTCCTGGACGCTGCCCTCGATGTCGATCGAGACAGGCATGCCGGAGGTCCCGCGCTATGCGATGTATTCCGGATGCGTGCTCGACCAGATCACCTGGCAGATGCAGCGCTCCGGCCTCCTGACCGCGACGGCCCGGCTGGTGGCGCAGGGCGAGACGGTGGGCACGACCACCAGCGCCGGAACACCCGCTGCGCTGGAGCTTAAGCGCTTCGGGCATTTCAACGGGGCGATTACCCGCAATGGGACCGCCTTGGGGAATGTGGTCTCGGCCGAGATCACGTACGCCAACAACCTCGACCGGATCGAGACGATCCGCAGCGACGGCCGCATCGACGGTGCGGACCCAAGCATCGCGGCGCTGACCGGCCGGATCGAGGTGCGCTTCGCCGACCAGACGCTGGTGACGCAAGCGATCAACGGCGAGGCCTGCGAGATGGAGTTCGCCTACGTCCTGCCGTCCGGCGAGAGCTTCACCTTCACCGTGCACGCCGTCTACCTGCCGCGCCCTCGTATCGAGATTTCCGGGCCGCAGGGCGTGCAGGCGACCTTCGACTGGCAGGCCGCGCGCGACAGCGTGGTCGGCCGGATGTGCACGGCAACCCTCGTGAACGACGTGGAGACGTACTGATGCTGACGCTCGACCTGACCAACGCGCCGCGCTGGCATGACCTCGCGCCCGGCGTGCGGGTGCAGCTGCGCCCGCTGACCACGGCGCTGATGGTGGCGACACGCAGCGATCCCGCCATCGAATCCGTGCCCGAGGAAGCCTCCGACGAGGAGCGCGCGGTTGCCTTCGCCAAGGCGCTGGCGCGGCGGGCCGTGCTCGCCTGGGAGGGCATCGGCGACGCCGACGGCAACCCCATCGACCCGAGCCCGGAGGCCATCGACGCGCTGCTCGACGTCTGGCCGATCTTCGAAGCCTTCCAGCTGACCTACGTCTCGAAGGGCCTGCTGCTGGAACAGGAAAAAAACGCCTCTGCGCCCTCGCTGAATGGTCCTTCGGTGGGGGCGAGCGCTACTGCGAAGCCTGTGCGCAAGCCTGCCCGGACTGCCCGGCGCGGCTGAACCGTCCGGAAACTCCGGAGGGTTGGCAGGTTTGGGACTTGGTCGGCCGTCTTGGCGGCCAGCTGCGCGTGCTGCCCGGCGCGGTGATCGGCTGGGACATGTCGGCGGCGCTGGCGCTCGGTGACGCGCTCGGCGTGCCGCAACTCGCCATGGCCGAACTGCTGCCCGTCATCGAGGCGGTGATGGTGCGGAGGCTGAACGAGGAACTGGCGGCCAGCGGGGACCCCGGTGTCAGACCTTGATCTTCTCGATCAGGGTGACGCCGGGCAGCCCCTCGAAATGGGCGTCGCAGGTCAGGAGCATCGCATTCTGCGCGCGGGCGGTTGCGAAGATGATGGCGTCGGCGGTTGCCAGCTTATGTTCCCGGCAGGCCTCCGCCGCCGCCAGCGCGATCTCGGTGTCGAGCGGGACGACGTGGCAGACCTGCGTGAAGGCGATGACCTGATCCGCCTTGTCCTCGCCGACCTCGCGGGTCAGCCATTTCGCCAGCTCGAGCTGGACCACGGTCGGGACGAGCCACTCGGCCTGTTCGGGCAGATGTTCAGACAGCTTCTCGCCGGTCGGCGAGCCGATGAGCCACTCGATCCATGCCGACGTGTCGACGAGGATCATCAGAACCGGTCCGTCCTGTCGCGATAATCGGTGGCGGACGCGCCGCGCGCGAGCCCCTTGAGCGCCTCCCGCTTGGGCACCGGCACCAGCAGGACGCCCGTGCCTTTCGGGATGAAGGCAAAGGTCAGCCCGGCCTCCCAGTGCTGGGCGGCCCGGATCGCCTTGGGGATCGAGATCTGGAATTTCGAAGACAGGGTCGCGGTCTCGGCCATGGTCATACCTTCGCTTGATCGATGGCATAAACGTAAGACGCCCATACGGCGAAAGCAAGGAGTCTGACCGATGGCCGAGAAACGCGTCAGCGTCCGCCTTGCTGCGGTCGGCGGGCGACAGGTGCGGGCCGAGCTGGAAGGTGTCGGCGAGGCTGGGTCGCGGGGCTTCGGCCGGCTTGGCCGTGAAATCGAGGTGGCGAACGCCCGGCTCGCGGCCTTCTCGCGGCGGGTGCGGGTCGCGGCGGCCGCCGCCGTGACGGCTGCAGCCGCCGCTGGCGTGGCGATGATCCGGTCCGGTCTGCAGACGGTCGACGCACAGGCGAAGCTCGCGCAGTCGCTGGGCACCACGGTCGCCTCGATCCAGACGCTCGAGCGGGCGGGAGAGCTTGCGGGCGTGTCGATGTCCGGGATCGAACAGGCCACGAAGGATCTGACGCGCCGTCTCAGCCAGGCGGCTGCCGGGAGTGGCCCCGCCGCCGACGCGCTGGAGCGGCTGGGGCTTTCGGCCAATGAGCTGATTGCGCTGCCGCTGGACCAGCGTGTGGGTGCGATCAACTCGGCGATCGAGAGCTTCGTGCCTGCCGCCGAACGCGCGGCGATCGCGGGCCAGCTCTTCGGCGAGGAAGGTTCTATCGCCATGTCGCGGATCGACACCGCGACGCTGCGCCAGGCGACCGAGGACGTGCTCGCTTTCGGGGTCGTCGTCTCCGAACAGGACGCCGACCAGATCGAACGGACGAACGACGCCATCTCCCGGCTCGGGCTGATCTGGCGCGGGCTGTCGAACCAGCTCGCGGTCGCCGCCGCACCGGCGCTCGAAGCGGTCGCCAACGCCATGGCGGCGGTCGCCAGCCGCACCAGCCCGCTCGGCATCGCGATCCGTGGTCTCTTCGACAATATCGGCCGACTGACCACCTATGCCGCCACCTTCGCGGCGTTCCTCGCAGGCCGATGGGTGGCTGGCATGGCCGCTGCGGCGCTCTCCGTGCGCGGTCTCGCAACCGCGCTCGTCGTGCTGCGGGGCGCGCTGATCCGCACCGGCATCGGGGCGCTGATCGTCGGTGCGGGGGAGCTCGTCTATCAGTTCACCCGCCTCGTCTCCGGCGCGGGCGGCTTCGGCGAGGCGATGTCGCTCCTGAAGGATCTCGCGGTCGAGGTCTGGGAGCGGATCAGGATGGGCGCGGCTGCGGCGGGCGCTGCGGCCACGGCGATGTTTTTCGACCTGAAGGCCGACGCCGCCTCAGGAATGCAGAGCGCCATCGAGAGCATCGTCGGTTTCGGCAACACCGCCGCGAACACGTTCGAGGGCGCCTATGAGGCGATCAAGGCGATCTGGGGTCTGCTGCCCGGCGTCATTGGCGATCTGGCGTTCCAGGCCGCCAACAGCCTGGTCGACGGCGTCGAGGCGATGCTGAACGGCGTGGTCGCGCGCATCAACGGCTTCATCGGCGGGATCAACGAGGGGCTTGAAGCCCTCGGCTCCGATAGGCGCATCTCGCTGGTGCCCGACCTCGACCTTGGCGAGATCGAGAACCGCTTCGAGGGCGCGGCAACGGCCGCGACGACGGCCGCGCAGGCGGCCTTCGACCGGGCGTTCGAGGACAACCCGCTGACCGCGCCAGATCTCGGCCTGACCGACGCGGCGAACCGGGCGCTTGAGTCTGCGAACCTCTATCGCGGCGCGGCGCGCGATCTGGCCGAAGGGGCCCGCGCGCCGCTCGAAAGCTGGCAGGCCCTGCGCGACGCGGTGCGCGGGACCGACGAGGACGGGGCCGATGTGCTGGCCGACGCTACGGCCGCAGCGGAGCTGTTCGAGACCGCGCTCCACGGCGCCGGAAGCGCGGCGACCGGTGCCGGTGCGGCGGCCGGAGCCGCCGCCGCTGCCGCGGAGCCCGCGACCGAGGCCGCCGTCACCGGGTGGCAGGCCGTCACAACGGCGCTGTCGGACTACGCCAGCAAGGCCCGCGAAATCGGTGGCGACATTGGCCAGAGCCTCGTCGGGGCTTTCCAGTCGGCGGAGAACGCGGTCGGCGAGTTCGTGAAGACCGGGAGGCTGAACTTCCGCGACCTCGTCACCTCTCTGCTGGCCGATCTCGCCCAGCTGGCGGCGCGGCGTTTCATCCTCGGGCCGATCGCAAACGCGCTCTCCGGCGTCTTCGCGGGCGCGGGCGGGATCTTCGCCAACGTCCTGCATGCGGGCGGGATGGTCGGATCGGCCGGGCCCTCACGCATGGTCCCGGCCATGGCTTTCGCCGCCGCCCCGCGATTGCATTCCGGCGGGATGGCCGGGCTTCGGCATGATGAGGTGCCCGCAATCCTGCAGCGCGGCGAGCGGGTGCTGTCGCGGCGTGAGGCGCAGAGCTACGGCGGGGGCGGCGGGGTCAACGTCACCATCATGGCGCGCGACGCCGAAAGCTTCCGGCAGTCCCGCACGCAGGTGGCGGCCGACATCGCCCGCGCGGTGTCGCTCGGGCGAAGGGGCATGTGATGGCGTTTCACGAGGTCCGGTTCCCCGACAACATCAGCCGCGGGGCGCGCGGCGGGCCGGAACGGCGCACCCAGATCGTCGAGCTCGCCTCGGGCGACGAGGAGCGCAACGCCAGCTGGGCCAACTCGCGCCGCCGCTATGATGTGGCCTACGGCATCCGGCGCGCCGACGATCTGGCGGCGGTGGTTGCCTTCTTCGAGGCGCGCAACGGTCGGCTCCACGGTTTCCGCTTCAAGGACTGGGGCGACCACAAGTCCTGCTTGCCCTCGGGCATGCCGTCGCCCACCGACCAGGCGATCGGCACCGGCGACGGCGCGACGACCGCCTTCCAGCTGGTCAAGCGCTACGCCTCGGGCGCCCAGTCCTGGACGCGCGCCATCGCGAAGCCGGTGGCGGGCAGCGTGCGCATCGCGCTGTCGGGCGTCGAGCAGCTCTCCGGCTGGTCGGTCGACACCACCACCGGCATCGTCACCTTCAGCGCCGCGCCGGGCGATGGCGTCGCCATCACCGCGGGCTTCGCCTTCGACGTGCCGGTCCGCTTCGACACCGATGCGCTCGACGTGACGCTCGACCTCGAGCGGCTCGGCTCGATCACCTCCATTCCGCTTCTGGAGATCCGGCGATGAACGACACCGGCAGCTTTGTGGCCGCAGTGCTGCGCGAACTCGCGGCCTCGACCGCCGTGATCCTCGCCGCATGGGGCGCGCTCGGCGGCGCCACGAACGCGCTGACCACGAAGATGCGGCTGCGCGATGCGCTCCGGCACATCCTGCTCGGTGGGCTGATCGCGGCTGGGATGGGCAGCCTCTCCATGGCCGTGATCACCGCCTGGCTTAACCTGCCGCCCGAGGCGATCCCCGCGGGAGGCGCGGCAGGGTCTGCCGCCTATCTCGTCGGCGTCTTCGGGCCGGCCTTCATTGAGATGCTGCTCGCCCGACTGCGCCGCGCCAACGAAGGCGGCAGCGATGAATGACCTTCTCCGCCTCGCGCGCTCCCTCCGCTGCGACCCTGCCGACCCTCGGCAGGCCTTCGCCCATCGCCTGCGCATCGGTCTCGCCGTCGCGGCGCTGATCCTGATCCTCTCGCTTCTCCGGTAATCCCATGCACATGACCGACCGGGGCCTGCTGGCCCTCGTCCGGCACGAAGGACTCGTGCCCGGACCCTATCTCGATGTGAAACAGGACTGGACCTTCGGCATCGGCCACACGGCCGCGGCCGGGGCGCCCGATCCGGCCACCATGTCGCGCGGCATGCCCGCCGATCTCGATGCGGGGATCCGCGAGGCGTTCAGGGTCTTCCGGGCCGACCTAGCGCGCTACGAGGCCGCCGTCCTGCGCGCCGTGAAGGTTCCGTTGGCTCCGCACGAGTTCGATGCGCTGGTCAGCTTCCACTACAACACCGGCGGCATCGCGAAGGCCGCACTGACCCGGCACCTCAACGCCGGCAATCGCGTTGCAGCCGCCGACGCGTTTCTCAACTGGCGGCGACCGGCCTCGATCATTCCGCGCCGGGAAGCCGAGCGCGACCTGTTCCGCCACGCCCGCTATCCCGGCGGCACGATCCCTGTCTGGTCCGTGGACCGCACGGGCCGGGTGGACTTCTCGCGGCCGATTCGTCGCCTGACCGAGGATGAGGCTCTGGCCTTGGCTCGCGGGCCGTCGCCGCTGCCGAGGCCGCCGGTCCTCGATCCTGCGCCCGACGCGCCGACTGGCTGGCTCGTTCGGCTGGCCGCCTTCTTCTCCACCCTGATCCGGAGGGCCTGACTCATGCGCTACCTTCGCCCCAGCTCCTTGACCTGGTGGGCAGGGCTTCTCGCTCTGCTGACCGGCATCGCGTCCATCGCACTGCCCGCCACCGGGCCGCTCGGCGAACTGTCCCGTCTCGTCGCGCTGCTGGCGGGTTCGGGCGATGCCTCGCCCGCGGGGCTCATGTTCCTCGGTCTCGGCCTGATCGGCCTGCGCGACCGGATCGAGCGCGGGTTCCGCGGCGATGCTTGAGTTTCTCGCAGGTCTGGTCGTGGGCGGCTGCCTCGGGGTCTTCGTCGCAGCCCTCTGCGTCGCCGCCGCCCGCGGGGAGCGGGACGATGGCTGATCTCCTGATCTGGCTGGTTGCGGTGCTCGGCGCGGTAGGGGGCGTGGTTTTCGGCCGGGTCTGGGGCCGCGTCGAAGGGAAGCGCACGGGCAAACGGGAGGCGGAACGTGATGCCATTGAAGACAAGAGCAAGCGCGTCGAACGCGGGCGCGACGCGGTTCGCGATGGCCGCGGCGCTGGCGATCCTGCTGACCGGCTGCGCCGCAACGATGGGAACTGGTGACGCGGGCTGCGCCTCCTATGCCGAGGCGAGACTCGCCCGGCCGGCCGCCGAGACCGTCGCGGAGGTTCCGCCGGACTGGGCGGACTGGATCGCCGATCTCGACGACCGCATGACGGGAACCTGCCGATGAAATCCCTCTCGCCCGCCCTGCAGACCCATCTCGACGACGGCACGACAACCCTTGCCTGGTGCTGGCGGATCACCCGCGCCGACGGCGTGAGCTTCGGCTTCACCGATCACGACCGGACGCTCAGCTTCGATGGCACGGATTTCGAGCCAGAGAGCGGGCTGACGGCGTCCGAGGTGCGCTCGGGCTCGGACCTGTCGGTCGATGCGCAGGACGCGGAAGGCGTGCTGACCTCGGACCGGATCACCGAGACCGACATCCTCGACGGCCGCTGGGACAACGCCGAGGTGGAGGTCTGGCGGGTGAACTGGGCGGACACGGGTCAGCGCGTGCTGATGCGCCGCGGGGCCATCGGCCAGATCCGGCGTGGGCGGCTCGCTTTCGTCGCCGAGGTGCGCTCGCTCGCCCATGTGCTTGGCCAGACAGTCGGGCGAACCTTTCAGGCGACCTGCGATGCCGCGCTCGGCGACGCGCGCTGCGGGGTCGATCTGGAGGACCCAGCCTACAAGGGCACCGGTGCCGTCATCGATCTCCTCCGCGACCGCGCCTTCACCGCTTCGGGCCTCGGCGGCTTCGCCTCCGGCTGGTTCACTTTCGGCACGCTGGACTGGACGAGCGGTGCGAACGCCGGACGACGCACCGAGGTTTTGGGCCATGACGTGACGGACGGCATCGCCATCCTGACCCTGCTCGAGGCCCCGGTGCGGGCCATCGCCGAGGGCGATGCCTTCACCATCCGTGCGGGCTGCGACAGGCGCATGGAGACCTGCGGGGCCAAGTTCGCGAACGTCGCAAACTTCCGGGGTTTCCCGCACATCCCCGGCCAGGATGCGGTCCTGCGCTACGCCACCAAAGATGGCGGCCACGAAGGGTCCGTGTTGTGATCACCGCCGATCCCACCGGCGTCGTCGCCATCGCACGGGCCTGGCTCGGCACGCCGTATCACGACCAGGCGAGCCTCCGGGGCGTCGGTTGCGACTGCCTCGGCCTCGCGCGAGGCGTCTGGCGCGACGTCGTCGGCCCCGAGCCGTTCCCGATCCCGCCCTACAGCCGCGACTGGGGCGAGACCGGACCGATCGAGGTGCTGGCCGAAGGCGCCCGGCGCATAATGCCGGAGATCGATCCAGGCGCGGCAAAGCCCGGCGCGCTTATCCTCTTCCGCATGCGCCCGCGCGCGATCGCGAAGCACGTCGGGATCCTCACGGCGGCCGACCGCTTCATCCACGCCTACGAGCGGCTCGGCGTGATCGAGGAACCGCTGACGCAAGCCTGGCGGCGGCGCATCGCCTTCGCCTTCCTGTTTCCGCAACGCTGAGACCCGACCATGGCCACCCTCGTTCTCGGCGCGGCCGGCGCCGCCATTGGCGGTTCGATCGGCGGCGCGATCCTCGGCGTCAGCGCCGCGACCATCGGCGGCTTCATCGGCTCCACCATCGGCTCGGTCGTCGACAGCTGGATCATCTCGTCGCTGGCGCCGACGCAGCGCATCGAGGGCGCGCGGCTCGACACGCTGCGCATCACCTCCGCCACCGAAGGCGCCATCATCCCGCGGCTCTACGGCCGCATGCGCATCGGCGGCAACATCATCTGGGCGACCGACTTCCGTGAAGAGACGAAGACCACGACGCAAGGCGGCGGCAAGGGTGGCGGCGGCGGGAGGGTCCAGACGACCGAGTATCTGTACTATGCCAGTTTCGCGGTCGCCCTTTGCGAAGGCCCGATCACCGGCATCGGCCGCATCTGGGCCGACGGCAAACCACTCGACATGACCGGTGTGACCTGGCGCTGGTATCCCGGCAACGAGGCGCAAGCGGCCGATCCGTTCATCGCTGCGAAGATGGGGGCCGCCAACACGCCCGCCTATCGCGGCACCGCTTATGTCGTATTCGAGGAACTGCCGCTTGCCACCTACGGCAATCGCCTGCCGCAGCTGTCCTTCGAGGTGTTCCGTCCGCTCGCGGATCCCGACACCGCCGAGGGGCTGGTGAAGGCCGTGACCATGATCCCCGCTTCGGGCGAATTCACCTATGCGACCGAAGCCGTCCGGAAGACCGTGGGCGCCACGACCACCGTCTTCGGCCAGACCACGGGCGGGACGACCTCGGCTGAGAACCTGAACGCGCTGCCCGACGAGACCGACATCGTCGTGGCTCTCGATCGGCTGCAGGCCATGGCCCCGGCTGTCGAGAGTGTCAGCCTGGTCGTCGCCTGGTTCGGCAACGATCTGCGCGCGGGCAACTGCACGATCAAGCCTGGCGTCGAGGTGGCGACGAAGGTCACCAACCCCAAGACCTGGACGGTCAACGGCGTGGGGCGGGCAAATGCGCATCTGGTGAGCCGTGACACCGAGGACCGTCCGGTCTACGGCGGCACGCCTGCGGATTTCGCAGTGGTGCAGGCGATCCGCGAGATGAAAGCGCGGGGGCTGCGGGTGACCTTCTACCCCTTCCTGCTGATGGACGTGCCGCCCGGCAACACGCTGCCGAACCCGTATTCGAACAACGCCGCCACGCCGGGCCAACCGTCATTTCCCTGGCGCGGGCGTATCACCTGCTCCCCAGCGGCAGGTTTCGCAGGGACCGCTGACAAGACCGCCGCAGCGGCGACGCAGGTCTCGGCCTTCTTCGGCGCGGCCACACCGGCGCAGTTCGCGATCTCCGGCGACACCGTCAGCTGGACCGGACCCACCGGCGATTGGGGCCTGCGCCGGATGATCCTGCACTACGCCCATCTCTGCGCGGTCGCGGGCGGGGTCGACGCCTTCCTGATCGGCACCGAGATGCGGGGGCTGACCACCATCCGCTCCAGCGCCAGCGCCTATCCGGCCGTCACCGCCTTCAAGGCGCTGGCGGCAGACGTGAAGACCATCCTCGGGCCGGGCACCAAGGTTGGCTATGCTTCCGACTGGTCCGAGTATTTCGGCCACCAACCGGGCGACGGCACGGGAGACGTCTATTTCCACCTCGATCCGCTCTGGTCGGACGCCAACATCGATTTCATCGGCATCGACAACTACATGCCGCTCTCGGACTGGCGCGACGGCTTCGACCATGCCGATGCTCTCGAGGGCTGGCCCGCGATCCATGACCGTGCCTACCTGCAGGCGAACATCGCGGGTGGTGAAGGCTTCGACTGGTTCTACGCCTCTGCCGCCCACCGGTCGTCGCAAATCCGCACCCCCATCACGGACGGTGCTGCAGGCAAACCCTGGGTCTTCCGCTACAAGGATCTGAGCGCCTGGTGGTCGAATGCCCACTTCAACCGCCCGGGCGGGGTGGAAAGCGGCACGCCCACCGCATGGGTGCCGCAATCGAAGCCGGTCTGGTTCACCGAACTCGGCTGCCCCGCCATCGACCGGGGCACCAACCAGCCCAATGTCTTCTTCGACCCGAAGTCGTCCGAGAGCTTCACGCCCTACTTCTCGCGGGGTTGGCGCGATGACGCCATCCAGCGCGCCTATCTGGAGGCCAGCTATCGCTGGTGGGGCGAGGGCGCGAACAACCCGACCTCATCCGTCTACGGCGGCCGGATGGTGCATGTGCCGGAATGCGCCGCATGGACCTGGGATGCGCGGCCCTATCCGTTCTTTCCGGAACTGAACGGCATCTGGACGGACGGGCCGAACTGGCGGCTTGGCCACTGGCTGACCGGGCGGCTGGGCGCGGTGTCGCTGGCGGCCCTTGTGCGCCACCTCTGCCTGCGCGCTGGGCTCGATGAGGCGTTGATCGACGTCACCGGCCTCTGGGGTGCAGTCGAGGGCTATGTGATCGGCGCGCTGGAAAGCCCTCGGGCATCGATTTCCACCTTGGCCCGGCATTTCGGCTTCGATGCCATCGAGACCGAGGGGGTCATCCGCTTCGTCATGCGCGGCCGCGCCTCGGTCGTCACGCTGGCCATCGACGATCTTGTCGCCTCTCGCGAAGGCGAGGTCTTTGAGCTTACTCGGGGCCAGGAGACCGAACTGCCGCAGGCGCTGAAGTGGCAGGTCGCACGCGCAGACGAAGATTACGATGCGGCGTTGGTCGAGGCGCGAAGAATCACAGTCGACACCACCCGCATCGCCTCCGAGTCTTTCCCGATGGCCATCCCGCCCGAAGAGGCGGAACGCCGCTGCCGCCGCGCGCTGATGGAGGCGTGGGTCGGCCGGGAAAGCGCCACCTTTCGCCTGCCACCCTCGCGGCTGGCCCTCGATCCAGCCGACGTGATCCGGCTTGCGCATGACGGCCGGGAGCTCGAGTTCCGCCTGGTCTCAGTCGCCGACGCCGAGGCGCGCGGGATCGAGGCAGTCCGCCAGGACCGGGCCGCCTACGATCTGCCGCCCGGCGATCCGCGGCCCGCATCGCTCGCCAGCCCCGTCGTCTTCGGCACGCCGGAGGTGGTTATGCTGGACCTTCCACAGATCAGCGAGGACCAACCCGCCCATCGCCCCCTGATCGCCGCCCATGCCAGCCCTTGGCCGGGCGAGATCGCGGTGTTCCGCAGTGCGTCTACCGACGGGTTCAACCTCCTGACCACCTTCGGCACTCGAGCCCGGATCGGCACGCTGGCCTTCGACGTCTTTCCCGGCCCCACTTCGAGGATCGATCTGGGCAACGCGCTGGTCGTCGATCTCCTGTCCGGAACGCTGGAAAGCGTGACCGACGTCGCGCTGTTCGGCGGGGCGAACGCACTGGCGGTCGAGAGTGCCGCTGGTCAATGGGAGATCGTCCAAGCGGGCGCGGCCGAACTGATCGCCCCCGGCCGGTACCGGCTTACCCGCCTCCTGCGCGGCCAGCGCGGGACGGAACACGCGATGGGCAACCCGGCCCCCGCCGGGGCTCGGGTTGTGGTCCTGGATACCGCGCTGTCCTCCCTGCCCATCGCCGAGGCCGATCTCGAACTGCCGTTGAACTGGCGGGTTGGCCCGGCCGCGCGGGCGGTCAGCGACGCGAGTTACGCCGCGCTGGGCTTCACCCCGACCGGGCGTGGCCTTGTTCCCTTCGCGCCGGTCCATGTCGAACAGCCGTGGCGAACGGCGCGCGCACCCGGCGACCTGACCATCCGCTGGACGCGCCGGTCCCGCGCGCTGGTCGCCGATGCCTGGGAGCAGGTCGAGGTGCCCTTGGCAGAGGACCTGGAAAGCTACGACGTCCAGATCCTCGACGGCGCTGCGATCAAACGCACGCTGACCAGCAGTACGCCCTCCGTCCTCTACACCGCCGCGCAACAGACCGCCGACTGGGGCGCGTTACTCGGCCCCGGCCAGTCGCTGGCGATCCGCATCTTCCAGCTCTCGAACCGCCTCGGCCGCGGCACGCTTGCGACCGTGACCCTCCAGTTCTGACGGGATTTCCCATGTCCGACACCACAACCCATCTGGGCCTGCCCTATCTTCTGGCGGCGCAGGCGCAGAAGCATGTCACCCACAACGAGGCGCTGCGCCTGCTCGACGCCATGGTACAGCTCTCGGTCCTCGACCGCACGCGCACCGCGCCCCCGGCCAGCCCCGCCGACGGCAACCGGCACCTCGTGGCCGCGGGCGCCACCGGCCTCTGGGCGGGGTGGGACCTGAACATCGCCTTCTGGGTGGACGGCGCGTGGATCCGGCTGGTGCCGCGCACCGGCTGGCTGGTCTGGGTCGCGGCCGAGGGCGTGTTCCTCGTCTGGAGCGGCAGCGTCTGGGAGGTCGTGGGCGAGCCGCGCGACGTCTCGGACGCGGTCTTCAGCCTCGTGAACGATGCCGATCCGACGAAGAAAGCCACCTTCTCGCTGGCGGGGATCAGCACCGGCACCACGCGGAGTTTTACCCTGCCGAACACCTCGTCCGAACTGGCGATCCTCGCTGGCACGCAGACCTTCTCCGGCAACAAGACCTTCTCAGGGACGCTCACGGCGTCCGGGACCGTGACGGTCTCCGCAGCCAGCGCCTCGATCGGCACGGCGACGACGACCGCGACCTATGGCATGGGCACCGGCGCCACGACGACGGGCGTCACCAAGACCGTGAACATCGGCACGGGCGGCGCCTCCGGATCGACCACCGTCGTGAACATCGGCTCGGCCACCGCCGGGGCCGGGGGCACCACGGTGGTGAACACGCCGACCGTCACCTTTGCTAATACAGTGACACAGGTCGGCATGCCTCAGGCGAACCTGACCGCGCAGCTCTTGGGCCTTGGCGGGGCGACCGCGGATAGCTTCAACCGGCTCTCGATCAATACACCGGCCGCTTTGTTGAACAACGCAGGCGCCGGGATCGAGGCGACCGTGAACAAGGCCGCTGCCGGGAACGATGCCGCCTTCGCTTTCAAGACCGGCTTCTCCGCCCGAGCCCTGATTGGCCTTTTGGGCAACGACGATTTCAGCTTCAAGGTCAGCCCGGACGGGTCGGCCTTCTTCGATGCGATCAGGATCGACCGAACCAGCGGCCAGTTGGAACTGCCGCAGCCCACGGTCTTGCCAGGTCTGGCCGCAGCGCCATCGCCGCCGCCCGCAGGCAAGGCCGCCCTCTATGCGCGCAACCGCGCCGGGGCGCCGTGGATCGACGTGATGCGCCCCTCGGGGCGGGACTTTCCGCTCCAGCCGCATTTCGGGGTGAACCGGATCGCGACTTGGTCTCCTTCGGTCACCACGACCATCACCACAGAAGGCATGCCGATCACCTCGGTCGGCACGGTTTCGCACCCGACACTGGCCGCAACCAACTTGGCCGCCTCAATGCGCCGCTGGCGGCTGACTTCAGCGGCCGTCGCGGACTCGGTCGCCGACCAGCGATCCGCAGGCTGGGCCTGCTGGCGCGGCAACGCCGCGGGCCTCGGCGGTTGGACCTTCGTGACGCGGATCTCGCTGACCACCCTGCAGGCGACCGGGATGGCGTTCTTCGGCCTCTATGGATCGACGGCCGCGCTGGCCACCACCCTGACGCTGGCCGCCGTCATCAACTGCATCGGCATCGGCTTCCAGCGCGGCACGCACACCCGCTGGCAGCTGGTCGCGAACGACGGCACCGGCGCACCGACCCTGACCGACATGGGGGCGAGTTTCGCCATCGCCACGGGCGGCGTGCTGACCCTGTTCATCGCGGCACCGCCGAACGGCAGTTCCGTCTGGGTGCGCGTGGTCGATGAAGTGTCCGGCGCGGTGTTCGAGCAGGAGATCACCGCTGACCTGCCCGCCGCGACACAGTTCCTGTCGCCGCGGCTGTTCCTGAACACCGGCGCGACAGCGGCAGCGGTCGCGTTCGACTGCGCCGCGGTCTATCTGGAAACTGATTTCTGACCGAGAAAGGAGGGTCCGAACACGACTACAGTCCCTGACCGGGTATCGACCTGTGCACCTCGTCCGTACTATGCATCATCATTCCCTTCGCTGCCGCGCAGAAGAAGCATGTTCCTCAGGTTATGCCCTGGGCGGACCATTTCATCAGCGTGCCGGAGCACGCTCGATGCGAATGGCCTGAGAAATCCTGTGACGGCTGCAATCGTGGTGGTCGCGGTTCGCCAACGGATCGACGGTGAAACCGGCACCTTTCCCGCCGGTGCGGTGGATCACCAGGCGGAGAACGAGGTTCAATCGGGCTGACCGGGCGGCAACACCGAGCGATCATAGAGCGCGACCATCCGGTCGAGGAACCAGAACTTGAGGACGGCCACGAGTAGCCCCGTGGCGACGGTCGCGGCAGTGTCCCGCTGCCATGCGAACCAAAGAAAGGCAGCGAAGGCCGGGACGTTGGCCAGGTTCAGAAGCGTCGGCAGGTCGCGGCGCAGGCGGGGTCCGTCGGCGAAATAGAGCCGCTCGCCGAGCACGCCGCGCGTCATCCAGGCGCGGTCGTGCCGCGGTGGCGAAAACAGCAGCGGATTGATTGCAAGCCAAAGGACAACCAGCAAAATTGCCGGAAGGGAGTGTGCGGCGACTGCGGTCCCGAGCAAAGGCAGACCGGACAGACGCGACCAACCGCTCCACGGGTTGGCATGGCGTGCCCAGAAGCGGGCCCTCAGGGCCGGAGATTTACTCACCATGTGAAACGCCGCTCCACGAAGCCCGACGCCGGCTCGGCGGACGATCTGCGACCGAAACACAATATGGCCGCATCCAGAAGGTGGCGACAAAGAGACAGCAGACGTGAACCGACGGTGTTGGGTTCGATCGAGAAACAAGGGTAGGCGACAGTTCGAGCTGGCCCGGCGTTCGATACCGTGATGAAAATGTCGCTCTGACGGGGCATTCCCGAAGCACACCCTACGCGTAAAGCGGGCGGGGCAGTCTTGCGCGAACACGAAGCAGACTGGTTCGGCACGGGCCGCCCCGCTCGACCACGAGGTCCCGCTTCTTCGCCTGCGCTGCCACCGCGATGGGAAGCATCTGCATCAAGCGTCGAAACACATTCCTCGACCAACCAAGCCTGACCGCGATGACCTTCAGCGTTTCATCTCCCCTGCGCGGAGTCCCGAAAACCCGCCAACTCGCATCGGTGCTCACGGCGGGCGGGTCAAGTCGCCGGCGCCACCGAATGCGCAACGAGCAGGCATCCTGTCTGCTTTTCCCGGCGGAGCCCCGCGCGAGTCGCTCGATCACGGCCCAAGGTCGCCAGAGCCGGCCTCACCGGACGGGCGATCCCGAAAAAGCAGGGTGGCCATCTCGCCGCCGCAGGTGCCCTCGACCTCGCTTGCGAAGCCCAGCTTCCGGGCCACCCGACGCGACGCCGCGTGGGCCGGGTCGAGAATGCAGAAGCATTTCCGGAAGTCAGTCCTGTTATCGAGCCAGGTCAACGCGGCGCCCATCGCCTCGGTCGCGATACCGCGGCCCGCCGCCTCGGAGGATAGTACCCAGCCCGCCTCCGGAAGGCCTTCCACGGGCGGAACGAGGTCGCGCCGGAACTCGCCGAAACCGACCTCGCCCAGGAACCGGCCCTCGGCAACGTCCTCCACCACCCAATATCCATAACCCAGCATCGACCAGTGCCCTGCATGGCGCAAAAGGCGCGCCCAGGTCTCTTGCGGTGTCGAAGGGCGGCCGGAGATGTAACGCACGACAGTCGGGTCGGACCAGAGAGCGCACATCGCCGGAAAATCGTCGGTCCGGTGCGGGCGCAGCCGCAGCCGCGCCGTGGAAAGGACCGGCACGGGATCATTGGGCATCTTTCGCCTCCCCCGGTCGCAGCTGCCAGCGCCAGGCGGTTCCGATCTCGTGATCGGACACCGTGCCGTCGCGGCGGAAGCCGTGCCGTTCCAGCACCCGGGTCGATGCGTTTCGCTCCGGCAGGGTCTTGGCCCACAGCGCGACCGACGGCGCGGCCTGCCGGGCGATGCGGATCAGTCCTGCCGCGGTCCTGCTGGCAAAGCCCTTCCCCTGATGGTCCGGCAGGGTGAAATAGGCGACCTCCACTGCCCCATCCCGAGGAGGTCCCACGAAGGCTCCGCCGCCCACGACCTTCCCCCCGGAGACCGCGAGATAGCTGATCCAGGGCGGCGCGAAACCGGTGGTGGCGTAGAGGGCGCGCGTGGCCTCCAGAATCTCCGCAATCCCGGGCGGCAGGATCAGGCCCGCCCCTGCGGGACGGCCGTCCCCGCCGATCGGAACAAGATGGAAATCGGGGAGCGGGGTGGGCGCGGTCATGGCGGATCTTTCCTCGGGGTCCAGGTCCGAAGTTTCGTCGAGCGGCAGGCCCGGCCGGGTCCGTACATCGTTGGCGCCGGGGCGGTTTGCCCGCCCCGGCTTCGGAGACTCAATGCAGCGCGAGGAAGCGGCGCGCGCCGCCCTCGAACGTCATCTCCTTGTAGGTGCCTGCCGCGTCGCCCTCGGGCGTCAGTTCCACGCCGGTGGCACCCTGCCAGTCGATATCGCCACCGGCGGCGAGGATCTCGAGGCCCTTTGCGATCTCGCCCGGTCCGATCGGCTCGCCCGGCGCATTCGCGACGTTCAGAACCTGCGCCGTGATCGCGCTGCGCTCGGCGCTGCCCGCCGCCTGCATGGCGAGGATCAGCAGCGCCGCGGCGTCGTATGCTTCGCCCCGGTAAGGGCCGGTGCCGGTGATTCCCGCCGCGGCTGCCAGCGCCTCGAAGGACTGCGACAGGGCATCGTCGCTGCCGGGTGTCGTGCCGAAACTGCCGTCGATCTCGGACCCGAAACGCTCGCCCAGCTGGTCGGCCAGCATCCCGTCGGCCATGATGAAGCTGCCGAAGGCGCCCGTGTCGAGTGCCGCACGAATGATGCCAGCGCCCCCTTGATCCACGTAGCCGAAGACCACCAGGTGCTGCGCCCCGGTCGCGGCAAGCGCTGCCACCTCGGCCGAGTAGTCCGCCTTTCCGTCTTCATGTGCGGCAGCAAGCAGGACGCGCCCACCCAGCGCCTGGTAGGCATCGGTGAAGGATTGCATCAGCCCTGCACCGTAGTCGTTGTTGGTATAGGTCAGCGCCACCTCGCCGATCCCGCGCGCCATCACCGCATCGGCCAGCACCTCGCCCTGCCGCGCGTCCGAGGGCGCAGTGCGGAAGAACAGGTTGTTGTCGGCGGCGGTGGTAAGCGCAGGCGTGGTGGCCGAAGGAGAGATGGCCACGACGCCAGCCGGGACGGTGACGTTCGACACGACCGAGGTGGTCACGCCCGAGCAGTCGGCACCGACGATTGCGGTAACGCCTTCGGAGTCGATCAGGCGCTGGGCGGCGCTTGCTGCGGCAGCCGCGTCGGTGCAGGTGGAGTCCGCGCGCACGGCCTCGATCGCCCTTCCGCCAAGGAACAGGCCGCTTTCGGTCGCCTCGCGCATCGCAAGTTCGGCCGATGCTGCGATGTCGGGCATCAGCGATTCCACCGGGCCGGTGAAGCCCAGAAGGATCCCGAGGCGCACGGGGCTGTCCGCCGCGGCGGGAACGGCCAGGAGCGCCGCCGAGAGGGCGGTGGTCATCAGAAGTTTCATGTCGTTATCTCCGGTTCGGGGGGATGGCCCGGGTTCGGGCCGGGTTGCCGCGCAGGGCCTCAGGCGGCCGAGGCGCGGAATGCGGGGATGACGGGGCCAACTGTGTCGGCAGGAGGCCAGACCAGTTTCGTCATCGCGATCGCCGGGAAGAGCGCGCCGTTCGCCAGGCGCAGGCTGCGCGCCTCGAGCGGCCGGTAGCCCAACGCCAGATAGAGCGACAGGCCGCTCAACGTGGCGCAGAGGTCGATCCGGTCGGCTTGACCCGTGACCACGGCATCCTCCTCGATCCGGTCCATGATCCGGCGGGCCAGGCCGCGGCGCGCATGGCCCGGGTCGGTGAAGACGGCGCGGATCGTCGCGGTGCCCGGGGCCGGAAGTGGCGCGGCGTAGCCGGGCGGACGAACCGTCCAGCCGCCCGAGGCGACGGGCAGGCCGCCCTGTTCGATCAGCCAGTAGGTGCCGTCGGCGATCAGGGCGGGATCGACGGTCTCGACCTCGGCGAAGAAGCCGTCGATCTGTTCGGCTGTGTAGTGGGCCCCGGCGAGGCCGGCAAAGGCCGCGCGGTGCAGGGCGCGCAGGGCGGGCTCGTCGGCCGGGGTGGCCTTGCGCAGGATGTAGGTTCCGCTCATGGGACGCTCCATCGGGATGCCGGTCTGGTCCGGCGTTGCGATGGCGCCCTTGTGCCTGGGTCAGATTTCCGCCTTCGGTCCGCCCGCGGAAATCGGGTTTCAGAGATTTCCGGCGGGTTTCGGCGCGAAGACGTAGCCCGCGCCGCGCACCGTCTTGATGATCTGCGGCCGGCCCGGATCGCGCTCGATCTTCTGGCGCAGGCGCGTCACACGGATGTCGATCGAGCGGTCGAAGGTCTGCGCCGGGTCGGAATGGGTGAGTTCCAGCAGCGTCTCGCGCGACAGCACGCGGCCCGCTCTGTCGGCCATCGCGGTCAGCAGGTCGAACTCCATGCTGGTGAGCGGTATGTCGCGCCCGTCCGGCCCAGTCACGCGCCGCGCGGCGCGATCGACGGTCAGCCCCTCGTGCACCGTCACCTCGCCCGCCTGCGGCGCAGCGGCAGGGGGCGGCACCTCCCGCTCGGCCAGTCTGCGCAACACGGCGCGGACCCGGGCCAGAAGCTCGCGCAGGTCGACGGGTTTGGTCACATAGTCGTCCGCGCCGATCTCCAGCCCCACGATCCTCTCCACAGGTTCGCCCCGCGCTGTCACCATGAGGATGCCCGCCCGCGTCGTCTCGCGCAGGAAACGGGCCAGCGACAGGCCATCTTCCCCCGGCATCGTCACGTCCAGCAGCGCGGCATCGAAGGGCTCTCCCGTGGCCACCCGCGCGCGGAAGGCACGGGCCTCCGGGTAGGTCTCGCAGTGCATCCCGTGCAGCGTCAGGTATTCCGCCAGCGTCTCGCGCAGGGCGGGCTCGTCGTCCACGATCAGGATCACGGGGGCGGTCGCGGGGCCCGTCATCGCGCGGGCCCCTCGGGCGCAGGCGGAAGCTCGACCCGGAAATGCGCACCGCGCAGCGGGTCTCCTGGGCCGGGGTCCACCAGCGCGATGCGGCCGCCGTGCGTGTCGGCGATGCGGCGGCACAAGGCCAGACCGATACCGGCCCCGCCCGCCCCCTTGGTCGAAAAGAAGGGACGGAAGATGCGCTCACGCAGGGAGGCCGCCACGCCGGGGCCTGCGTCGGCGACGCAGAGCACGACCGGCCCGCCGCCCGGCTCCGCCCCGAGGCGCAGCCGGACGGTGCGCGCTTCGCTCTGGCCCTCCATCGCCTGCACCGCGTTGACGATCAGGTTGACGACAAGCTGCCGCAGCCGGTCGGCATCGCCCAGGACCACCGGCGAGACGGGGGGCGGCGCCCAGTCCACCGCCACTGCGGCGGCCCTCCATTCGGGTTCGGTCATCTCGATCGCCTCTGCCACCGCGCACGCCAGCGCCACGCGGTCCGACCGGCCGGGGCGTTCGCGGGCAAGGTCGAGGAAGCTTCTTACCGTGCGCGCGCAGCGCTCGGCCTGTTCGGCGATATGCAGCGCGCGGCGGCGCGTCGCCTCGTCGGTCGCCGTCTCCTCCAGCAGCACCGCCTGCCCGGCCAGCACCGAAAGCGGGTTGTTGAGCTCGTGCGCGATCCCCGACAGCATTTCGCCCAGCGCCGCGAGCTTCTCGGCCTCCTCGAGCTGCGCCCGTTCCCGCGCCCGCTCGGCCTCGCGCGCGCGCGCCTCGGTCAGGTCCATCGACGTCGTCACCACGACCTCCTCGCCCCGGAATTCGGCCATCCGCGACCACATGGCAAGATGCACGTCGCTGCCGTCGCCACGGCGGAAGGTATGCTCCCAGCCGTCCACGCGGCCCGCCGTGCGCAGGGCCGCCAGATATGCCGCCCGGTCGTCGGGGGAGCGCCAGTGCGGCGCCGTGCTCGCCCCCTTCCCGGGCTCGCCGAGGCGCATCAGTTCCTTGGCCGCGCGGTTGATGTAGACAATCCCGCCATCAGCCGCGCGGGCCATGGTGATCGGGGTCGGGCAGGCCTCGATCACGCTTGACACGCGGTCCCAGGCTTCGTGCAGCGCCTCGCGCGCAGCACGCGGACCGGTCACGTCGGTCGCCGTGGCAATCACCACGGTCTCGCCGCGGATCGTGGCCAGTCGCGCCCAGACCGACAGCCAGAGAAGGCTGCCGTCGCCGCGACGGAAGCGCGCCTCGAGCCCCTCGGCCCGGCCGTCACGGCGCAGCGCCGCCACGAAGGCGGCACGCTCTTCCGAATCGTCCCAGTCCATTCCCCAGGCGTGCGGGTCGTCCGGCCGACCGACCGAGATCAGCGCGCGGGCCGCAGCGTTCGACATCCGCACCCGCAGGTCGCGCGCCTCGGCCACCAGGATTGGAGTCGGACAGGCCTCGAACACGTCCGACAGGATGTCCCAGGGATCGCGCAGCGCGGTCAAGTCGCTGTGCAGAACGATCCGCCCACCGTCCGAGGTGGTGGCCCGCCGCACAAGGAACTCGCGGCCGTCGGCAGCCCGCACATGCACCGGCTCCTCGGTCTTGCGCACCCGCTTCAGACGCTCGACTGCGGTGGCGGGATCGGGCAGCTCCCCCGCATTCCCCACGGAAACAAGGCGTGGGCCCAGCATCGCCGCACGCTCGGCAAAGGAGAGGCCGGTCATCTCGGCGGCGCTCAGGTTGTAGGTGCGGGCATAGGGCTCGTTGCACAGGATCAGGCGGCCTTCGGGGTCCTCGATGGCGAGTCCGTCCGGCAAGGCCCGGATCGCCTCGACCAGTCGTCGCTCCGCTGCCTCGGCGCGTTCGCGGGCTTTCATCAGTTCGGTCTGATCGACGGTGAATTCGAAGTACATCGGCCCGTCAGGGCTCACACCCCGAAACGGCAGATAGCTGCGTTCGGTGTAGCGCCGCGTGCCATCAGGATAGGTTGCCCACCCCGCCCATGACGCCATCCGGCCCGCAAGCGCCGCCCGCCTCTCCTCCATGTCGTGCACGCCATGCGCTTCGCCGAAATCGGCGCGGGACAGCCGCAAGACGCGGTCGAGCGGCAGGGCGAACACCGCACATGCGGCGCGGTTGGCCCAGCGCACGCGATGGCCGGCGTCGAGCAGCCATATCCGCACGGGAGCCTGTTCGAGGAGCGACAGCCACGGCGCCATATTGCCAGCCACCATGTCCGGGGTAGGCGCAGTCGGCGCGGCGGCGCCGCCCTGATGCGGGATCGCATCTTCGGGCGCGGGACCTGCCAGACCCAAGCCATCCCTGTTTTCCAACGAACTCCCCCCACCGATCATTTCGCTTGCTTGCGCAGCCTTTCAGCGCAAGGGCCTTGCCACCAGTTTAGCACCGATCTGCGGCACGCGGCAGCCTTGCGTGTTCGGCAGGCGATCCGTGCCGCTGCCGGGCAGCCCCGAGGCGCTTCGGCTCCGGGGCCGCTGCATGTGTTCAGAACAGGAAGTCGGTCGCGTCGATCTGGCCCACCGCCACGCCGTTCAGCGTGATCTGGACGTCGCCTGCCGTCAGGACGGTGTTCGTCCCCGATTGCGTGACCGTCACTTCGGCAAGACCCGCGGCGAGCCCGCGCAGGTCGATGCGGTCGATTCCGTTCTGGAAGTCGGTGATCGTGTCGCGCCCCTCGCCCGTGCGGAACACGAAGATGTCGGCGTCGGCGCCGCCCGTCAGCCGGTCGTCGCCCGTGCCGCCGCGCAGCGTGTCGTTGCCGGTCCCGCCGTCGAGCGTATCCGCCCCGGCTCCGCCCAGGAGCAGGTCGGCGCCGCCGAGGCCCGCGAGGTTGTCGTTGCCGCCCAAGCCCTCCAGCCGGTTGCTGAGGCCGTTGCCCAGCAGGCTGTCCCCGCCGCCGGCGCCCGCGACGTTCTCGACGCCGCGCAGGATGTCCTGCCCCCGGCCTGTGTCCTGCGCCTCGGTCAGGGCGAGGTTGACCCGCACCGCGGCCGCGCCGCGGAACACCAGCGTGTCGCGCCCCTCGCCACCGTCGATCGTATCGTTGCCGGCATCGGCGAAGAGCATGTCGTCGCCCGTCCCGCCATAGAGGTCGTCGTCGCCCGCCCCCCCTTCGAGCGTGTCCGCGCCGTCGTCGCCGGAGATCTGGTCGTCGCCGGCCCCGCTGCGCAGACTGTCCTCGCCGGTGCCGCCGAACAGCCGGTCGTCGCCGTCGCCGCCGAGGATCAGATCGCTGCCGCCGTTGCCAGAGAGCAGGTCGTCGCCCGCCCCGGCACGCAGCTCGTCCGCGCCGCTGCCGCCGTAGAACGAGTCCTCGCCCGCCCCGCCGATCATAACGTAGTCGCCCGAGCCGCCATAGACCTCCGCCGCGCTCCCGCCGCGGCCGTCGAATTCGCCGGTCACGGTATAGAGCAGCACTTCCCCGTCGAGCGTGCCGCGGTTGACGATCCGGGCCTGCGCGCCCGAAACCGAGACAGCGACGTCGTGCCCGGCGATATGCCCGTCGTTCACGATGGTCGTCTTGGCCGAGGCGTAGGCACGGATGCCGGTCACGCCCTCGATGATCCCGGTGTTGGCGATGCGGTGCCACGCACCGCTGGCGTCGATGCCCTCCTCGAAGGCGCCCCGGATGGTGCCCGCGTTGCTGACATGGAGGTTGACGAGATTGGTGTCGAGGCCCGCCCCGCGCCCCTCGATCGTGCCGGAATTCATGACCGTCAGCAGCGGCATGGGGCCATCGACCGGGCCGAGCGCCTGGATGGCGTCGCCGCGCGCGCTGCCGATCCAGCCGCCCGGCCCGACGGCGACCGAGGCGCTGCCCGAGCTGCTGACGGCGGCATAGCTGCCGCCCGACCAGACGGTGCCGAGCACCGTCAGCGCGGGGGTGCCGCTGCTGCTCGAGGCCATGCGCACGGCGTGCTGGTTCGAGGCGGCGATGGCGCCGAGGTGCGAGACGAAGGCGTTGTCGGCCCCGCCCAGCAGCATCGGCTGGGTGGTCTGGGTGGTCACGATGTAGTCGGTCATTTCAGGAACTCCTCGGGGGTGGCCAGTGCGTCGGGCCGCGCATGGCTCCACCTCTGTGCCCGTCCGGCGTTTCCCCCTGATGTCCGCTCGAGCCGATCAGGTTTCATTGGTTTCCGCGTGGTTTCAGCGCGCTGCGCTGGGCTTGACCTGTCTGCATCCCCGCCCTCAGGGAGACCACAGGCCGCGCCAGCCAAGCGCGCTTGACCTGCGGGAATGCAGGAGGGAGGGGATGAGAGAGATGGCGCGCAGCTTCTGCATCAGTGCGGCGGAGGTTGAGGATCTCGATCTACTCTGGATCGCGCTGGCCATGGCGGCGCAGGAGAGCGACGTCGAGGCCGCGCGCCGCATTCCGGTTGTCGCCGCGCATCTCGAGGGGTGGCGGCGACCAGGCGACTTTGGCTTCGTGGCAAGGCAGGCCGGCGGGGGCTTCCTCGGCGCCGCCTGGGCCCGGCAGTTCCACGCCGAGGAGAAGCCGACCTTCCATTTCGGGGACCAATGCCCCGAGGTGACCATCGGCGTTGTCCCCGAGGCGCGCGGCGAGGGTGTGGGACTGGCGCTGTTGAAGGCGCTTGTCACAGACGCGCGTCTCAGGGGCTGCGGCCTCTCGCTGAATGTCCGGGAAACCAATCCGGCGATCCGGCTCTACGAACGGGTCGGCTTCGTGCAGGTTCCGGGCGCAGCGGTGCGCAACCGGGTCGGCACGCTTTCGGTCGGCATGCGCCTCGGTTGATGCAGGGCAGGGCTTCCCGTTTCCCGAAAACGCCGCAAGGCTGGACCTTGCGCCGATATCTCAGGGCCTCGGCGGCAGGATCTTCGTCACGCGGATTTCGCTGACGACCCTGCAGGCAACCGGGATGGGCTTCTTCGGCCTCTACGGTTCCACCGCCGCGCTCGCCACCACGCTGGCGCTCGCCGCCGCCATCAACTGCATTGGCATCGGCCTCCAGCGCGGCACCCACACCCGCTGGCCGCTTGTCGCGAACGACGGCGCCGGGGCGCCGACGCTCACCGACATGGGGGCGAGTTTCGCCATCGCGACGGGTGGGGTGCTGACCCTGTTCATCGCGGCACCACCGAACGGCAGTTCCGTCTGGGTGCGGGTGGTCGACGATGTTTCCGGCGCGGTCTTCGAACAGGAGATCACCACCAACCTGCCCGCCGCGACGCAATTCCTGTCGCAGCGACTGTTCCTCAACACCGGCGCCACTGCCGCCGCCGTCGCCTGCGACTGCGCCGAGGTCTACCTGGAGACAGACTTTTGATAAAGTGGACAGAGGCCGGATTGCAACACCACGTAGATCTGTAAGCCATTGATGTAATGGAAAGCAGAAAGGCAGCGGCCAGCGGCGGACGATCAGCTCCTGCGGATAAGGCTCAGAATCGCTTTCTTCAAAACCCTGCGCAAGTCAGGTCGCAGCGGTTGGAACTCTGGCCTTGCCATGACCTCCACGACCGATGGCGAGGGATGGCCTCGTGGCCGAAGACCGGCCACAAGCAGGCTCGTCGTGATGTTGATTCAGAGACAGCGCTCCTGCGTCAGCATCGGAAGGGCGGTACACATGACGGTGGCGACCTCGATGGCCAGTGCGAGGGATTCTGTCTTGACCGCTTCGACGATCTTGGCCGACAAATTGTGCTCGAACACAGAGGCGATAGTGTCGAGTAACCGGCAGAGCAGTGACCGGTGAGCTTAGGCTTTGACGAGGATATCCGCAATTGTCTCCGTCACGTCGGTGCCGCCCGTCCGTATGGTCGCGGCGCCGACGATGATCTGACTCCGGAACGCAAGCAAGGCATCGAGGAAGAGCGCGTGTGCGATATCCTCGCGACCTTCGAAATGCTGGTAAGGGTTTGGTTTGGTGATCCGACCGCTGTTCGGATTCAGAGCGCGGATTTCAGGGCGCCGAGGACGGGGGATCCGAAAAACCCGGTGAATAGGCGAGGTCCACGAAGTCCTGCGTCGTTTCGAGACCGCAGTCCGGGTCGCCGAGTGCCGTCAGGATGCGGCCGTGGAGAAGGAGGGTCGCGAGACCATGGGCGAGCGACCAGGTTCGGATCGCGCGCAGGCGTCCCGTGTCGTCGGCAGATTGGGACGCCGAAAGGCCGCGCAGACGTTCCAAGGCCGTGCGTCGCGCGCGGACGAGGTCGGCATCCTCTTTGTCCAGAACGTCCTCACGCCACATCAGGTCGAACATCCGCGGCGCCGCGACGGCAAAGGCGACATAGGCGCCGACAAGCGCCGTGGAGCCGGGGTGGCGGTTTGCGGCAAGGTCGGCGTCGAGGCGGGAGACAAGCCGATCGAAGCCACGCGCCGCCAGCGCGCTCAGCAGCCCCTTGAGCGACCCGAAATGATGGATCGGCGCGGCCGGCGATACGCCGGCGTCGCGTGCGCAGGCGCGGATGGTCACCGCATCGGTTCCGATCTCCGTCAGCCGGCGTTCGGCGGCATCGAGGATCGCCCGGCGCAGATCGCCATGGTGATAGGCCTTTTCTTGCGCGTTTGCGTGATCCAAACCGGCATCCTCCCCGTAATCTGAACGATGTTTAGATAGCGGAAACCCGACCGTTGACCAAGTCCCTCGCGCTCCCCCGTCGTCTCGGCCATGTCGCCCGGATGCTCGCCGCCTTCGCCGGGCCGCCGATCGAACGGTGGTCGCCGCGCCCGCCCCGGCCCGCCGCGCCCGTCGCAAGTCGTCACGACCTGGGGCAAGGAATCACGCTCTGGCGCCTGCCGGTCGGCATCGTACGCATCCGCGAGCGGCACCGCGCGCTGCCGCCCGATCTGGCCGCGGTGGACGACAGGCTCCGCTTCCCGGTGATGATGTCGGACCGCCAGATTACCGGCTGGCTCGACTGCACCGCCTGGTTGATCGACCACCCGGAGCGTCGCATCCTTGTGGACACAGGCGAGAGCGCGGGGTTCGGTACGCCCGCCTATTTCGGCGCGGCGGCGAAGAGCATGGGGAAGATCTATCCCAAGATCATCGACGCGACCGCCGCCTCGGGCAACGACCTGCCCGCGATGGTGGCCGCGACCGGGCACAAGATGGCGGACATCGACCTGTGCGTGCTAACTCACACCCATTCCGACCATGTCGGCAACCTCGATGCCTTGCCCGCAACAACCCGGCTGCTGGTCTCGCCCGAGGAATTGGTCCCCGCTCCGCGCTCGGGTCGCCTCTTGCCGAAGCTGCCGCAGGACGGGCGCGTCCAGCAGACCGCAAGGGACGCGACACGGGGCGCCTTCGGCGCTGTCATGCCGCTGACCGCGCGGGGCGACGTCTTCGTGGCGGCGACGCCGGGCCATACCGCGGGCCACCAGAGCGTGGTGATCGACCTCGGCGCGCGCCGGATCGTGCTGGCGGGCGACGCGGCCTTTGATGACGACCAGGTGGGTCAGGGCACGATCCCTGGCATCGTCGAGCAGCGCGCGGCCACGCTGGCGACCTACGACATGCTCCGCCGAGCGGCGCAAGAAAAGCAGACACTGACGCTGTTCACACATGACCCCGCAAACGCGGCAAAGCTGAGTCAGTTTCTCCGAGCGAACTGATACTGCCGCCTGCAACAGCACCAGCGGGGCGAGCTGACACAGCCATCGTTTCGCCCCTCATGAGGGCAGCGCCTCGCCCCACTCCGCAAGATGTCGGGTCACGGTCCTCAGGCCTTGGCCGACTGACGTCAGGCTATACTCCACCTTTGGAGGCACCTCTGCATAGACCTTGCGCTGGATGATGCCGTCCGCTTCAAGCTCCCGCAATTGGGCGGTCAGCATCTGCTGGGTGATGCCGGGAATACGCCGCCGCAGTTCGCCGAAGCGGCATGTGCCATCCATCAGGTGGTAGACGATGAAGAGCTTCCACTTGCCCCCGATGACATGCACGGCCCGGGTTACGGGACAGGATTGTTCCGTGAACACCTCGGGCCCGGTTGATGGTTCGTCTATCATGGTATGATTTTCCTGCCTATATCAGAAAATTATGCGTTCTTGTGATATTCGACGCAAGGGGTATCTCCACACCATCAACCTGTTTGGAGAAGACCCATGACCACAGTCCTCGTTTACGGAGCCACCGGTGCGCAGGGAAAGCCGGTCGCCCGGCGCCTGCTTGAGGCAGGCTACAGAACCCGCATCCTCCTGCGACCGGGCGAAGACGCCCCCGACCTCGTCGCGATGGGCGCAGAGTCCGTCACCGGCGACATGTCGGACCGCGATAGCCTCGATCGCGCGAGCGATGGCGCCGAATTCGTCTTCCTGCTGGTTCCGTTTCTCGATCCCAAAGCCAACTACGGACTCAATGCCGTTGACGCCGCACAAAAGGCCGGCGTGAGGCGCATTGTCTGGAACGCGTCCGGAGCCATTCCATCGGTCGAGACCGGCAATCCGGGTGTGGATATGCGGCGAACCGTCCTCACGCATCTCGATCGCAGCGGGATCGGTTTCGTCGCGCTGCAGCCGACGGTCTACATGGAAAACCTGCTGGGCCCCTGGACCGCCCCCGAGGTCGCAGACATGAACGTGGTCGCCTATCCGATCCCGAACACGGTCCGGCTCCAGTGGATCAGCCACGAAGATGCTGCCGCCTTTGCGGTCGCCGCGTTCCGGCAGCTTCCTCCGGGCCGCCACCTCCTCGAGATCTGCGGACCCGAGACGCTGACCGGAGACGATATCGCGAACAGCTTCAGCCGGGCGTTGGGGCGCGAACTCCGCTTCCGCGCGATGCCCCCCAGGGAATTCGGCGCCATCATGGACAGCGCCTTTGGCGGAGGCGGCGACACGACAGCAGCCTTCTACGAGGCCGTCTACGCAAACCCCGAGATCCTTTCGACGCGCATCGACTACGACGCGCTGGCTCGAACCCTCGCCATCCAGCCGACCTCGATGGAAGATTTCGCCCGGCGCCACGCGGCTGCCTTCGGAGGGGCAGCGGCATGACCAAGGGGCTGGTCTATGCCTTCGACCCTCTGTGCGGGTGGTGCTACGGGTTCGGCGGCGCTCTGCGAGCCCTTCGCAAGGCAAGGCCCGATCTGCAGATCGCGCTGCGCATGGGGGGGCTCGTGACCGGTGAGCGGATCGGCCCGTATTCCGCCGCGGCGGAGTACATCCGCACCGCCTCGGCGCGCATGACCGCCGTCACGGGGGCAGCCCTTGGCGCAGGGTTCTGGCAAAACATCATCGGGAACGCAGAGGTGGTTTCCAGTTCGATCCCGCCCTGCGACGTGCTTCTGCAGGTGCGCCGGAATGCGCCGGAACGGGTGCTTGACCTTGCGGAGGCGATCCAGATCGCGCATTTCCGCGATGGTCAGGATCTCAACGACGCTGCGACCTATGTGCGCCTGTTCGAAGCATGTGACATCGACATGTTGCCGGATGTCCCCGACCCCCGGGAGCTGCGCGCGGACCTCGCACAAGAATTCGCGCAGTCACGAACGATGGGCTTGGCTTCCTATCCAACGCTGCTGCTCCGAACGGATCACGGCTCAACAGCGATCCGCGTCAGCTACGACCCCGAAGAACTGATCACTAATGTCGAAAAAGCTGTCGGGAAAGCGATCTGAATTACGATTTGGCGGCGAGCGAAGATCTGCGCGTCGCCAAAGAAACACCAGCTTGGCGGGCCGTGGGTAGAAGGACTTCCGTGGCTCAAAAGCGCTCGAATTTTCATGTTTGATATCAGTGTAATACGAGTTCTTAGAAGTGGAGAAGGTTGGACGTCGGGCCCATCCACTCCGCCACTTGCCCCCGCGAAAGCGTTCTCCCGATCCGGCTGCGGCCGGATTTTCTCGTTGTTTTCGAGGGTTATGCGGGAGGGGCTGAACACTGGCCTGCGCCAGAAAGGCCCGAAATCGCTCTCTCCGGCCCCGAATTCTCAGCACCTGTTGACTTGAGTGCAGGCGGTGCAGTGCTTGCAACCGATTGAAATCATGAAGCGGCAAGCGGCACAAAGCTGTTGACTCCGACGACAGGGGCAGCAGGCCGAGACGGAACGGAGATCGAACCTTCGCCAGGACGGCGAGGTCTTCCGGACATCAGACGTGGGATCGTGCGACGCCCCTGCCGTCATCGCGTGCGGCAAGGTCGCCTTCGCCGAGCTCGATGTCCGGCTCGCCCGCTGCCAGCCAGGAGACAAGTGCATCACAGGTCGCCGAGACCTGGTCCGGCTTGCGCAGGGCACATTCCCATACCGTCGCAACGCGCCATCCGAGTGTCGCCAGCGTTTCGAGTGCAGCACGATCCCGTCGGACGTTCGCGGCGAACTTCTCTGCCCAGAACTCCGGGCGGGTCGCGGGCGTGGTCGCATAACGGCAGCCTTCGTGACGGTGCCAGAAGCAGCCATGCACGAAGATGACGGTCCGGTGCTGCGCGAGGATCAGATCGGGCCGACCCGGGATGCCCTTGCCGTGCAACCGATAGCGGAAGCCGCGCGCATGCAGCGCGCGCCTCAGCGCCATTTCCGGCTTCGTGTCCTTGCCCCGGATCCCGGACATCATCCGCGAGCGGGTCTCCTTGTCGACGATATCCGCCATTTGCCTCCTGGCCTCCGCGCCCGGACCTGGTATACAGCCTGAAACCCGAATTCGAGAGGCCCCTGATTTGCCAGCCACTTTCGGCATCGTTGATCTTTTTGCAGGCCCGGGCGGGTTGGGCGAGGGATTTGCGTCCCTCGATGTCGGCGGCCACGCGCCGTTCCGGATCGGCATCTCGGTCGAGAAGGAGGCCTCGGCGCATCGCACACTGACCTTGCGCGCCTTCCTGCGGGCGTATCAGACACGTCATGAAGTGTTGCCGAAGGCCTTCATCGACTTCCACGCGGGGCTGATCCCGGAGCCCGACTGGAGCGAGGTGGATGCGGCGGCGTGGCAGCATGCAACGGCCGAGGCGCAGTGCCTCGAGCTCGGGACCGGGGCTGCCGCCGCCGCCATCGACCATGCCATCCGCGCGCTGCGCCGGGAGTTCGACGATACCATCCTGATCGGCGGCCCGCCCTGCCAGGCCTACTCGCTTGTCGGGCGCGCCCGGGCGAAGGGGAAGGTCGGATACGTCCCCGAGGAGGACGAGCGGCATTACCTCTTCCGCGAGTACATCCGGGTGCTGGACCGCCTGCGTCCCGCGGCCTTCGTCATGGAGAACGTCAAGGGCATGCTGTCCTCGACGGTGGAGAGTCGTCTCGTCTTCGAGATGCTGATGGAGGACCTTGCCTCGCTCGGCACCGGACAAGATCATCGCTACGAGTTGCGGGCGATCCGGGTGGTCGATGGCGTGGCGAGTCTGGAGGAAGCGGCGCAGCCTTCCGATTTCATCGTCCGCGCCGAAGAGTTCGGCGTCCCGCAGCGTCGTCACCGCGTGATCATCGTGGGCCTCCGCTCCGACCTCGCTGACAGGGCCGCGAGGACGAGTGTACAGGTTTCCGGGGTGACGCGGACGGTCGCCGATACCATCGGCATGATGCCGGAATTGCGCAGCGGCCTTAGCCGCGGACGGGATGACGCGGAAACGTGGCGACACCACGTCATCGAGGCTGCCCGATTGCTGGCCGAGATCCACCGCGGCGCGGAAGGGCCGCTGCGCGAGGTGTTTTCCGATGTGGGGAGGACCGTGAAGAGGAGACCGCTCCCGCCGCGCCTTTCGTCAGGGCGCCCCGAGGGCTACGGCACCTCCAACGACGAGCTCCTTGCCTGGCTCGAACGCCCTGCGTTGCGCGGTTTCGCCCAGCACGAGACACGCGCGCACATGGCCGAGGATCTGCGGCGCTATCTGTTCGCCTCGATCTTCGGCAAGGTACGCGGATACAGTCCCAAGGCCGCAGATTTCCCGCTTGCGCTGAAACCGGACCACCGCAACTGGCACAGCGGCGTTTTCAATGACCGTTTCCGTGTCCAGCTGGCCCGTGAGCCGTCCACGACAGTGACGAGCCACATCTCGAAGGACGGGCACTATTTCATCCATTCCGATCCCATGCAGTGCCGCAGCCTCACCGTGCGCGAGGCGGCGCGCCTGTCCCGGTTCAGCCGAAGGATGCGCGATAGATCGAAGGCTCGAGGATCAGCGCGGAGTCGAGCGGCGGTGCAATCAGGAATGCGCGCGGTTCCCTGCCGACTTCATAGAGCCTGAAGATCCGGAAGTTCCTCGGCGCTTCTTCTGCGAAATCCCGTTCGTTGCGCGACAGATAGAACGGCGTGCGCCGATGCCCGACCGTGGTCTTCACCTCGTAGAAGCGTTCTGTGCCGTCGGGTTCGAAGGATCGGATGTCATAACCGGCACCGTCGCCATCCTCGCGCGAAACCCATCTGACCTGCCGTGCCAGGTCGGCACGTCCCGATTGCGTAAGGCGCGCGATCTCCGAGTGATAGACGAGTTCCTCTCCCATCAAGCCGGTCTTGCGGTTTCGCAGGTCGCGTAGCGCGGGATCGAACTTCCGTGCCAGCCGCTCGAGATCGGGATTGGCGGAAACGATCGGGGGCTCGATCTGCGGCGGCTGTTCGGGAAAGAGGATCGGTGCTTCGGAGAGAGCCCGAACTTCTTTCCTGTCGGGCAATTCGAGGTTCCAGAAGGCGCCGATCCTTACCTCGACGGCGGCGATCAGTGCGCGCTGATAGTTCCGCAACGGTGCCAATCCGGGCAACCACGGCAGGCCGATCCTTTCGAGAACCGCACTGATGTTCTGGAACTTGCGCTCAACCGACTTGACGCTTCGTCCGCTGATAGCGGAAACCTCCCGATACTTCTGCAATTTCGCGGGTATCTCCCCGCGCAGATGCGCGGTCCAGAGATCAAGGTAGCCCTCGACCGCGAGTCCAACCTCCTCATCGGACCAGCTTGAACCGGGTTCCTCCATCGTGTTTGCCCCGACGCCTCTGGTGAGGAAGATCGCACACCCAGGGACTTGCCTCAATCACTTCGCGCCATGGCGGGATTCACTTTGCAATCCGCAGGCCGACGCCGCCCTTCTTTCGTGGCTGTGCAGTTTGGGAGCAGTTCTGTCCTCTGGCGATCCGTCCACGAGCAATCTCACGCCGCCAGCAGCGAAACTGTCCCACCGCGTCCAGCCTCGCCGCCTTCAGCTCCTCCCAGCTTCCGTTGCCTCCGACACCATCGCCACAGTCGAAGAGCACGTCGCGTCTCGACATGAGCGCCTTGATGTCCGCGATCCCGTTCGTGTCCTTCAACCTCGCGCGGTTGACCATCCTGACGGAACCGATCGTACCGAGAGGGAAGTCGGAATCGCGACCTCGGCCGGATTCGACGATGCCGACGTTCCATCGGGAAAGGCGCGGGTCAATCCCGTCGACGAAAGGCAACAGCATCGACGGCAGGAGATCTGCCTGGGTTGACTCGACGACATAGGACTCGAGGAACCTCCGGACGGAAGACCTCGGCACGCCGCGCCAGAGCTTGCGGTCCACCACTTCCCGATCACGCAGGCCAAGCGCCTCGATACGGCTGACCAGGTCGCTGCCTGCTGCCCAGTTTTGCTCGAGCTGTACCGCGTCCGTGTGAGCGAAGCGGAACGTCTGGCGATGTGTTCCCCAATAGCTGACTGCGCAGCGTCTTGCGGCACGCATCTTGTTCGCCGCCGTGATCGCCATGCCCGGGATCGCCCTGATCCGGACGGCAAGGTCCATCGGCGTGAGGTCGCGGATCCTGTACTGCTCGATGTCATCCCTGATTTCCTGCTCGACAGAGGCAAGCGCCCTGAACCGCAGCTTCAGGCCGCGCGGCATCCAGATCCGCGGAAGATCCTCGTAGCCGGGCCGATAGCCGAACCAGCGTCCCATCTGGAGAAGCGTGTCATACTGGTTCGCAGTTCTCAGGAAGTAGCTGACCATCAGGCCTTCGAGGGTCAGCCCCCGGGCAAGGATGGATCCGCCGACCACGATGTAGGTCCTTGCCTTGCCGGAATAGTCGATCCTGTCGTCGCTTGCGCCGTTCTCGACCGGGAACTCGATGCATTCGAGCACTTCCGGCAGATACCGGAAGATCTCTTCGAGGGTCACCGGCCTCGCATCCGTCAGGTCGTCCGGCAATCGTCCCTGTTCCCCGGCCCAGACTTCTCCGAGCCTCGATCCGACGTCGGATGCCCGATCGACGAGGTCCCTGCGGTGTACGTCGACCCAGCCTTCGATCAGGGCCGCAACCCGCTCATGCGCGCGGACGAAAGCCGATGTGTGCACCAGCATCGTCATGTGCTGGTCCCCATGCCCGCGGGCGCGCCTCGCGGCACAGCACGCGAGGAAGTAGAGAACGGCGGCCTCGAGGCTCGGTGTCATGGCAGGCTGGAAGGCGTCGCGCTCCCTTCGGGAGCGCGGCTGCAGCCGCGCCTCATCCTCATCCGGCACGTCGCGGATCATGTCGAGCCCTTCCTCGTCGGGTCGCACGTCTTCCGGATCGACGGGCGTCTTCCCGAACAGACGCTCGGTGCCGAAGTACCGATCGGGCTTCGGCAGGGCCGTGATGAAGTCGCGAGGATAGAGATCGTCGATCTCCTGCCCGTCCACACGGTAGGGGTTGATCAGCACATTCGCGAAGGGTGTGGCGGTGTAGCCGACATAGGTCACAGCCGGGAGCAGGCCGAGAAGCTCGCGGATGCGCTGGTTGATGGCCGTCATGTCCAGCTCGCCGCGCGCCGAATTCACGCTGGCCTGGTCGCATTCGTCGTCGATGACGAGAACCCGGAGCTGCTGCAACACGGCGGGCAATGTCTCCCTGATCGCCTTGCGCAATTCCCCGAGGGGCGAGACGTTCTTCTTGATGACGGCCAGTTGCGCCTTGTCGGAATGGGAGAGGAATCCCCCCTGGGGCGGCGCACGGAAATCCCTGTCCACCTCGTTCGACGTGAGCACCTGCCAGTTCAGGGGGTTGCGCCGCACCAGGTCGGAATACAGTCTGAGCTGGGTCTGATGGCGCAGCTTGTTCGTCAGACCGGCGAGGACGATGACGGTATCGTAGCCGGCGTCGAGTGCCTTGGCGATCACGGCCGTCATGTTGGCCGTCTTTCCCGACTGGACGTGGCCGACGACCAGTCCACGACACGAGAACTGGGCTCGCTCCGGATTGCGCGGGTTCTCGAGAAGCGAGACGACCTCGTTCGAAGCGTCATCGATGCCGCGCACATCATCCTCGTGCCACTTCTTCTCGTTCAGGAGGAAGGCCTTCACGGCGGGCCAATGAAGGTCAGATGGTCTGGGGCCGAAGTACCATTTCGGCCGCTTCTCGATCACCGAATGACTGTGAAGTATCTCGATCTGTTCGAACTCGCGGGCGACAACGGCGGCGGCTTCGTCGATTTCGGCGGACAGATGAACCGCAAGCCCGGGAGAAAGCAGGTCGAGTTCCACGCGAATGGCTGCAACCGCGCTTTCGAGATTGCCATGCCGAGGCAGCGCCTGGCGAATGCGTTCAACCAATCCATCGACCTGAGGCCCCGGCACAATGCCCTCCTGACTGCAACTCTGGCAATCTCCAGAAGAACTGGATCATGCCCAAGCAATCACGCGATGATTTCGGGATCAAGAGGAGGATCAGGCTGGAAGTGGGCTCTGTTGCACAAATGGTCTGTTGACCGGACCTGCCCTTTCCCCGGACAGACTTATCCCGCGACCTCTGTGAGGGGTGTGCCGCGGGCGGTGAAGCCATTTGGAACGGCGAGACGGACCTGGAACTCCGCGACCTGACGGTCGAAGTCCCGCGCGCTCAGGCGCTGGCCGAGCAGTTTCACACAGTGCATCCTGGTCTCTGCGCGGCTTCGGCGGTGATACCCGCTCCATCGTCGCCAGATGGTCCGCCCGACGCGCTTCGATGTGCGCAGGATCTCGTTGCGGGCGATCGCCCCGGCGGTGTCGGGCTTCCAGGGCTTGGCATTCTTCCGCGGCGGAATGATCGCTGCGGCCCCACGGGCGGCGATGGCGTCATGGCACTTGCGGGTGGCGAAGGCGCCGTCGGCGGTGACGCTGGCGATCTCCTGATCGGGTGGTATCTGGTCAAGCAGTTCGGGCAGCATGGGCGCGTCGCCCACGTCGCTTGTGGTGAACTCGGCCGCCCGGATTTCCAGCCGTCGTCGGGGAAACGGTCCACCGGACCGTTTCCTGATCCTCCTACGTCTCGTCGATCCCGATGTGGATCTTGCGCCAGACGCGCCGCTTGGAACCGCCGTGCTTGCGGGCGTTCCACTCGCCTTCGCCTTCGACCTTGATGCCGGTACTGTCGACCAGCAGGTGCAGCGGACCGTCCGAACCACGATAGGGGATATTGACCTTCAGGGTCTTCTGGCGACGGCTGAGGGTGCTGAAGTCAGGCACGGCCCAGTCCAGGCCCATCAGGCGTAAGAGGCTTTCGACGAACCCGGTTGTCTGGCGAAGTGCCATCCCGAACAGCACCTTCATGGTCAGGCAGGTCTGGATGGCGGCGTCGCTGTAGTCGGGCTGCCGCCCGCGCTTCCCGGTCGGCGTGGCTTCCCAGGTCATCGAGGGGTCGAACCAGATCGTCAGCGAGCCGTGGCGCTTGAGCGCTTCGTTGTAGGCGGGCCAGTTTCTGGTCTTGTAGGCGGGGGGTGTCGGTCTGCTCATGTGCCCCAGCTATCACGCTGGATTCACAAGATGAATCCCTCACGGGATTTGTGCAACAGAGCCCTTGCAGTGGCGTACTACATGGGAACTACTAAATATGTTGAGGTGGAAGGCTTTGCTGAGAAAGTGCAATTATCGATAACAAATGCAATTTCTGAAGTCGTTGCGGCGGGAAGCCTACTTAGATTAGAGATTCCCAAGTCTAAGTCTGATGAAATTCCAGGGCTTGGTAGCGAATTGGATGAAAAAATCAGGGGGGAGCGCGCGCGAATAGTTGAGGAAGCGAAGCAGGGTTACTCGAGTGCTGAGGCTGGCGCACGTGACCTTGATGGAGATGGTTATGTAGACGCAATGGAGAGGTTGGCTTTCCTGAGCAAGTCAGTCATTCCGGAAACACGGGCGACGGTTCAGTTGCGCGCGGGCCTAAGAGAGATGAGAGAAGCTGCAAGGGATATTGCCGCCAAGAACATTGAGCTTGCAAAGATAGAGCGTGATCGAGGTTTGGAGGTTGGATCGGCCGGGAGGTTCAAATCTGACGGTTGCTTCGAAAGCAATCCTGGCGCGGGCCCTGGCGCGGGTCATGACCCGAACGACCCTCGCGGCCCGTGGCAGCTTCCGGGAGCGCCCGCGGACCGCACGGGCGGAACCAAGGCCCGGCCGGGCGGAAGCGAGGGGGGTGATGGGCGCCGCGAAGGTGCCGCGCCGCCGAAGCCGGAGTCCTGGGCCGACCGCCACAGCGGACCTGTCTGGGAAGGCAAGGGGCGCGGCGGCGACGGCACCATGGGCCGGACAGCGACCAGGTCCCAAGGAGGCCCGAAGGCGGAGGATCGGCGCGAGGGCAAGGCGCCGGAACGTCTCGACAAACACGGCCGGAAGGAGAGCGATCCGAAGTTCGTCGGCCCGCAGCCCGTCCTTCTCGACCTCGACGGGAACGGCGTCAAGATCACGGAATACCACAACGCCACCCGGTTGATGACCGGGAAGGACGGGCTCCGGCACCGCTCCTCCTGGGCGGGCGCGGGGGATGGGGTGCTGTTCTGCGACCCCGACGTTAGGAGCGCGATCACCGAGCGCCGGCAGCATGTCTTCACCGAATGGAACCCGACGGCGGCGGGGGATCCGGAGGCGGGGCGGACAGGCTGGCGGCGTAAGTGTCCGCGGTGGACGAACGCGGACGGGTGTCTGGGCTCGACGGGGTGGCAGCGGACGTCAGGGACCTGGGAAGGATACGGCTCCCGGGGCTTCGGGGGTGCCGGGGCCGCGGGCGACGCGCGATCGCCCGGGGGGTGATGCTGGCAGGTATCGGCAGGGGGCGGCCCGCGCCGGAGATGCGCAACGGCGGGTGGATCGGTTCTGCGGCGGCACAGGGGGTTGAACAAGGGGTGCGGGCCGCAAGATGAACCTGTGGGCAAGTGTCAGGGGGATTGACAGCTCACGGTTGCGCGAGGCTTCGTGAGAGTGTCGTCAACGGCCTGGTGCGCGGATGGACGGGGCTGGGGTCAGGGGTGTGGGGAGCGGGCTGGGCGCGGGGGACCGGAAGTTGGTCTTGCGGCTGGTGCGGCCAGATGAAGACCCCGAGCCGTTGCTGGACCTGTTCGAGCAGGCGCATCAAGAGACCCGGTTCAACTACATTCCGTTCAGTCGGGACAAGGCGAGGCGGCTTTTGAGCCAGGTCATGGCCGAGGACGCTCGCCACCTGCTGGCCGTGGCGGAGGTCGGCGGAAAGCCTGAGGGATTCCTCTTCGCTTCGGCTGGCGAGTACTTCGTTGGGACCGACACCCTGATCGTGACGATCAATGTGATTTACAATTCGCAAGCCCTGCGCCGCACGCTGCTGGGCGGGCGGGCGGCTGTGGGACTCTTTAACGCAGTTCGTCGCTGGTCTAGCGGGATTGGCGCTCGTGAAATCATGCTGCACACAACATCGGGAATTGAATCGTCACGCGTAGACCAGGCAGTAAAGCGGCTTGGCTTTGGCATCGTGGGTTGCGCATATGCGCTTAATGTCAATCCAACTTGTCCACAAGAGTAGTAACATGATTTTACAATTAGTTCTTCGCCAAGGCCTTTCAAAGCGCTTCATAAAATTTGCTGCCATCTTGATTGCTGCCTTGGCTGAATTATCCGGATCGTGCTTCGCGGAAGAGAAAAGGTTGATCGATCTTGATCCGGAAGTGAAAGGCATGCTTTCCAGCATTCGTACCGCGTGCAACTCAAATGCATCAAGAGCGATTAAAGAGGAGTACTCCATAACTAATCTTCCAATACTCCACGATGGCAGAGTAGGCGCAATTGGACGTGTAGGGACCAGTCATGCAGTTGGGCCTCTGCGAAGTCAAGATCTCACAGTGGGCTTACTTGCGTCGTATTATTCGGACGACAAGCGGTGTTCCACATTCTTTCTTCTGTCTGAGCCGACACCCAGAACCCCTACAGTGACAAGTGCCTACCGGAATGGGGCATTCTATAGTAGAGCCCGACCTGATGAGCTTGACGCGTTCAGCAAGCTGCTGCAGAACTGCAGAGCGCTAGGAGATGATGCACCTTTAGAATTTCGAGACGGTGATTATATGGAAGTTAATGGCAAGTTAATGAAGATAGACGGGATTTTTGACTGTTCTGTAGCAGCCGAAAGAAACAGTTCATCAACAAGAGTATCCCTGGGTAGGGCTGATATAGTGATTTCCATCTTTGGTAATCGAATCATCGTTAGGAGACGGTGAATGGCGTTTCAAGCTGGTATTCAGGAGGCAACTCCAGTCGGGTCAAGCGGCAGCACTACACTGACGTCCGATCTCGGAATCGAACCATCAACGGTTTTGACGGCCGTTCGAGCATTCGAAGGTCTAACATTGAGTGTCAACATTTCAGGATCGGCTGTCGCCATACGCGAGATAGCTGATGTGTATCACACAGGTCTTCGGCAGATTCACTTCGAAGAGATGCCGCCGTGATATAAGGACAAGGCAAGCGGTGCAAATATTACCCAACTTGGAAAGCTTGGCGACTTGTATTGGAACGGAACCGCCTCGAATGAGTATGGAACGGCCCGAGGGATTGATACGATCTATGTCAATCTATCTACCCGGCTCTGTTGCACAAATCCTCTGAGGGATTCATCTTGTGAATCCAGTGTGGTAGCTGGTCTGCATGAGCAGACCGATACCCCCGAGCTACAAGACCCGGAACTGGCCGGCCTACAACAAGGCGCTGAAGCGCCGAGGTTCGCTGACGATCTGGTTCGATCCCGCCATGGGCTGGGAAGCCGCGCCCACTGGCAAGCGTGGCCGCCAGCCCGCTTACGGCGACGCCGCCATCCAGACCTGCCTGACGATGAAGGTGCTGTTCGGCATGGCGCTGCGGCAGACGACTGGCTTTGTGGAGAGCCTGCTGCGCCTGATCGGCCTGGACTGGGCGGTGCCGGACTTCAGCACTCTGTCGCGACGGCAGAAGACCCTGAAGGTGAACATCCCCTATCGCGGTTCGGACGGTCCTTTGCACCTTCTGGTCGAAAGCACCGGGATCAAGGTCGAGGGCGAAGGCGAGTGGAACGCCCGCAAGCACGGCGGTTCCAAGCGGCGCGTCTGGCGCAAGATCCACATCGGGATCGACGAGACGGAGGAGGATCAGGAAACGGTCCGGTGGACCGTTTCCCCGACGACGGCTGGAAATCCGCGCCGCCGAGTTCACCACCAGCGACGTGGGCGACGCGCCCATGCTGCCCGAGCTGCTCGACCAGATCCCGCCCGAGCAGGAGATCGCCACCGTTACCGCCGACGGTGCCTTCGACACCCGAAAATGCCACGATGCCATCGCGGCCCGTGGCGCCGCCGCCATCATTCCGCCCCGCAAGAACGCCAAACCCTGGAAGCCAGACACCCCAGGTGCTGTCGCGCGCAACGAAATCCTACGGGCTTCGAAGCGTGTGGGTCGAACCATCTGGCGACGATGGAGCGGGTATCACCGCCGAAGCCGCGCAGAGACCAGGATGCACTGTGTGAAACTGCTCGGCCAGCGCCTGAGCGCGCGGGACTTCGACCGTCAGGTCGCGGAGTTCCAGGTCCGTGTCGCCGTTCCAAATGGCTTCACCGCCCTCGGCACACCCCTCACAGAGGTCGCGGGATAAGTCTGTCCGGGAAAGGGCAGGTCCGGTCAACAGACCATTTGTGCAACAGAGCCCGAACAATGAGTCTGGAGCCTAAGCACCCGGAAGATGCCGTTCGGCACGCGCCTGTCATCCACCCGCGCCACACCGCGCGGCTTATTGGGCAGAATCGGCTGGATCAGCCCCCACTCAAAGTCCGTCAGATCGAAACGCGCCATCACCACCTCCTGTCTCGGAGAAAGTGAATCACGCAAGATCAGGGTAAGGAATCCCATTAATGAGTACGGAACCTAGCCCAGCGTCACGTCGAGCACCATCATCAGGATCAGCCCGCCCACGAGCCCGGCCGTGGCGGCGTTCTGGTGGCCGTGGCGGTGCGTCTCGGGGATGATCTCGTGGCTGATGATGTAGAGCATCGCGCCGGCCGCGAAGGTCAGCCCCCAGGGCAGGATCGCCGCCGAGGCGTGGACCGCGGCCACCCCGATCAGCCCGCCCACCGGCTCGACGAGGCCGGTCGCGAGCGCCACGGCGAAGGCCACCGAGCGGCGGAAGCCGTGGGCGCGCAGCGCCGCCGCGACGGCCAGGCCCTCGGGCGCGTTCTGGAGCCCGATCCCGGTGGCGAGCGACATGCCGTTGGCAACGTTGCCGCCGCCGAAGCCGACCCCGACGGCCAGCCCCTCGGGGAGGTTGTGGATGGTGATCGCCAGCACGAAGAGCCAGAGCCGCGCGATCTGCGCGGGGTCGCCCCCCTCGGGGCCGCTCACGAAGTGCTCGTGCGGCAGCAGCTCGTTCAGGGCGGCGACGGCAAGTGCGCCGGCCGCGATGCCTGCCGCTGCGATCAGCGCGGCCGCGAGGCGGCTGCCGTGCAGCTCCTCGGCCGCCGCGATCCCCGGCAGGATCAGCGAGAAGAACGAGGCCGAGATCATCACGCCGGCCGCGAAGCCGAGCATCACGTCGCTGGTCCGGCGGTCGAGGCTGCGGCCGAACAGCACCGGCAGCGCGCCTACGCCCGTCATCAGTCCCGCCGCCAGCGCCGCCAGCGTGCCGAGAAGCACGATGCCGTCCACCCCTCCGCCTCCGCCTGCGCCGCCGCCTCCACACCGGGCGATCCCGCCGCGGCAGGCTATGCGCGCCGGCCCGACATTGCCAGAGCCGGGCCGGATTGGTAATCCGACCTGACCAGACGCTGGTTCCGGAGGCCGCAGATGCCCGTCATCACCGAGATCGAGGATCTGAAGCGCCTCTACCGCCGCCGCGTCCCGCGGATGTTCTACGACTACTGCGAGAGCGGCTCCTGGACCGAGCAGACCTTCCGCGACAACTGCTCGGACTTCGGCCGGATCCGGCTCCGCCAGCGCGTCGCGGTGGACATGGAGGGCCGGACCACCGAGTCCACCATGATCGGACAGAGGGTCGCCATGCCGGTCGCGCTCGCGCCCGTGGGGCTCACCGGCATGCAGCACGCCGACGGCGAGATCCTGGCGGCGAAGGCGGCGGCGCGGAAGGGTGTGCCGTTCACGCTCTCCACCATGTCGATCTGCTCGATCGAGGACGTGGCGGCCTATTCCGACACGCCGTTCTGGTTCCAGCTCTACGTCATGCGCGACGAGGACTACCTCCGCCGCCTGATCGGGCGGGCGAAGGCGGCGCAGTGCTCGGCGCTGGTCCTGACGCTCGACCTCCAGATCCTCGGGCAGCGGCACCGCGATCTCAAGAACGGCCTCTCCGCCCCGCCGAAGCTGACGATCCCGACGATGCTCGACCTCGCCACGAAGTGGCGCTGGGGCTTGGGGATGCTGGGCACCCCGCGGCGGAAGTTCGGCAACATCGTCGGCCACGCAAAGGGCGTGACCGATCCTTCCAGCCTGATGTCCTGGGTCGCCCAGCAGTTCGACCCCCGGCTCGACTGGGACAAGATCAGGGCGATCCGCCGGATGTGGGACGGGCCGATGATCCTCAAGGGCATCCTCGATCCCGAGGACGCGAAGGCGGCGCTCAAGGTCGGCGCCGACGCCATCGTGGTGTCGAACCACGGCGGCCGGCAGCTCGACGGGGCGCTGTCGTCGATCCGCATGCTGCCGTCGGTCCTCGACGCCGTGGGCGACAGGATCGAGGTGCATCTCGACGGCGGCATCCGCTCGGGGCAGGACGTGCTCAAGGCCCTCGCGCTCGGGGCGCGCGGCACCTACATCGGTCGGGCCTTCGTCTACGGCCTCGGGGCGATGGGGCAGGCCGGCGTCGAGACGGCGCTCGACGTGATCCGCAAGGAGCTCGACACGACCATGGCCCTCTGCGGCCGCAAGGACGTGAAGGCGCTCGGCCGCGACATCCTGCTCATCCCCGACGACTTCGAGGGACGCTGGCAACCGGCGGCGAAGCGGAGCGCAGCGGCCAGAGGAAGAGCGGCACGCTGAACATCAGAAGGGCGATCAGCCCGAAGGAGGCGCGCAGGCCCACCGCCTCGGAGACGAAGCCCATCGTCGGCGGCCCGATGAAGAAGCCGAGATAGCCGATCACGGCGACCCGGCTGACCGCCAGCGCCCGGTCGCGCGGGCGCACCATCTGCCCGGCGAGCGCCAGCGCCAGCGGCGCGGTGACCGAGACGCCGAACCCGAGGATGCCGAAGCCGAGATAGGCCACGAAGGGGGTGGGCGCCTGGGCCGCCACGGCCGCGCCGAACCCCGAGACCAGCGCGGCGACCAGGATCACGCGCCGCTCCCGGCCCCGGGGCGTCACGAAGTGCCCGATCAGCCGGCCCGTGCCCATCGTCAGCCCGAGGATCGTGGGCCCGAGCGCGCCCTCGGCCGCGCGGCCGCCGAGCGTCCGCTCGATGTGCAGCGCCGACCACGCCTCGGTCGCGTTCTCGGTCATGAAGGCGATCAGCGTGATCAGCCCTGCCCAGACCACGATCTGGCCGAAGCCGCGGCCCGAGGGGTGCGGCTCGTCGCCCCCGCCGAGGGTGTCGGGCGCAAGCCGGAGCTGGGTGGAGATCGCCAGCGTGAGCACCCCGAGGACGGCGAACACCGTCGGGGGCGCGATCCCCGCCTCGCGCGCCAGCCCCGCCGAGAAGGCCGAGGCCGCGTAGGCGAAGGAGAAGGTGGCGTGGTTGAGGTTCATCAGCGCGGTGTTGTGGCGCGCCTCGATCTGGCTCACGCGGGCGTTCATCACCACGTCGAGCAGCCCCGTGAACGCCGCGGCGAGGAACATCGCGGCCGCGAAGGACGCGAAGCCCGGCGCGAGCCCCGGAAGCTGGAAGGCCGCCGCCGCGCCGAGCGCGGCGAAGGGCATGGTGTAGGCACCCAGGCGCGCGTCGATCCGGGGGGCGAGCCACATCGCCGACACCGCGCCGACCGCACCGCAGAGGAGCGCAAGGCCGAAATCGCCGTCCCCCACCCCGATCCCCGCCTTCAGGTCGGGGACCTGCGCGGCGAAGGCACCCCAGAATATGCCGATGACGGCGAAGGCCGGAAGCGGTGCACGGCACAGGGCGATGGAACGGGCGAGCGACATCGAACCGTTCTCTAGCCTGCCGGGCGGCCGCCGCAAGGGCCGGAAGGGCCGAGATTCCGCTTTTCAAGCGGCGGGAAGCCGTCTATAGGCACGCGCTCATGCGGGCCTGCACCCTTGGAGGAGTCCCGCGGCTGACAACCTGGAGAAGACCCATGGCCGGTGAGATCCCCGATCTGATCGCCACGGTACGGACGGGGACAGGCAAGGGGGCCGCCCGTCAGTCTCGCCGCAACGGCGACGTGCCTGGCGTTGTGTATGGCGGCGGCGCGGAGCCGCTTCCGATCAACATCGAATACAACTACCTGCTCAAGCACCTGAAGGCGGGCCGCTTCCTGTCGAAGCTGTTCAACCTGAAGGTCGAGGGCCACGACGACGTCCGCGTGATCTGCCGCGGCGTGCAGCGCGACGTGGTGAAGGACAAGCCGACGCATGTCGACCTCATGCGGCTGCGGCGGACGAGCCGCATCACCCTCTACATCCACGTGGACTTCATCAACCACGACAAGGCTCCCGGCCTGAAGAAGGGCGGGACGCTGGTGGTGGTGCGCCCCGAGGTGGAGCTGGAGGTGACCGCGGGCGACATCCCCGAGCGCCTCGTGGTGGACCTGACGGGCCGCGACATCGGCGACGTCATCCACATCAACGACATCGAGCTTCCCGCAGGCGCCACGCCGACGATCCGCCGGAACTTCGTGGTCGCCAACATCTCGGCCCCGTCGGGCCTGCGCGCGTCCGAAGCGGGCGAGGGCGCCGAGGGCGGAGAGGCCTAGGGCATAGCCCCGCCGTCCCTCCGGACGTGACACGCGCGGGGCCTTCGGGCCCCGCGTTGCGTTCCGGGCGCCAGCCTGCCATGAAGGCACCGGGAGACGGGCGATGAAGCTCTTCGTGGGCCTCGGAAACCCCGGGGCAAGATACGCCGGCAACCGGCACAACATCGGCTTCATGGCGGTGGACCGGATCGCCGCCGACCACGGCTTCGCGCCCTGGCGCAAGGGCTTCCGGGGTCAGGTCGCCGAGGGCCGACTGGGCAGCGAGAAGGTGCTGCTCCTGAAGCCCGAGACGTTCATGAACCTCTCGGGCGAGTCCGTCCGCGCGGCGATGGACTTCTACAAGCTCGCCCCCGCCGACATCGTCGTGTTCCACGACGAACTCGACCTCGCCCCCGGCAAGGTCCGCGTCAAGCAGGGCGGCGGGCACGCGGGCCACAACGGCCTGCGCTCGCTCCACCAGCACCTCGGCGAGGGCTACGGCCGGGTGCGGATCGGGATCGGCCATCCCGGCCACAAGGACCGGGTGTCGGGCTATGTCCTCAGCGATTTCGCCAAGGCCGAGGCCGCGCTTGTCGACGACATCCTGCGCGGCATCTCGGACGGGGCCGAGGCGCTGGCGGCGGGCGACGCCGCGGGGTTCCAGAACAAGGTCGCGCTCAGGGTCTCGCCGCCCCGGTCGGGCGGCGACAGGCCCGCAGGCCCGGCACCGCAGGCGCCGGTTCCGGTCAAGACCGCGCCCGCGCCGGAGGAGGACACCCGCTCGCTGCTGCAACGCCTCGCGGACCGCTTCCGGTAAGCCTCGGGGCGGCGGACGGCGCGCTTGGCGGCCGCGCGCACCGGGTGCCGGACATCCGTTGCCAGACGGTCGCCTTGCGATACCTTCCGCCCGAGAGCCGGGCGCGCGGCAAGGCCGTGCCGGCCGCGTCGGGGGCTCGGGCCCGCGCCTGAGCGCCGCTCGACCCGATCGCCACGAAGGCGGACGGCACGGGGACGGGCGCCGGATCGGCCGGGCGCCTGCGGGAGAAGGGGAAGGCAGAGGACGATGGACCGCTCACTGAACGTGCTGGGAGAACCGCTTGCCGAATGCTCGGCCGATCCGCTGACCGGGTTCTACCGCAACGGCTGCTGCGACACCGGACCCGAGGACCGGGGCAGCCACACGGTCTGCGCGGTGATGACCGCGGAGTTCCTCGCCTTTTCCAAGTACGTGGGCAACGACCTCTCGACCCCGCGGCCGGAATTCCGCTTCCCGGGCCTCAAGCCCGGCGACCGCTGGTGCCTCTGCGCAAGCCGGTTCCTTCAGGCGCACGAGGAGGGATGCGCGCCGAAGGTCAACCTCAGGGCGACGCACCTCAGGGCGCTCGACATCGTGCCGCTCGAGGTGCTCGAGGCCCATCGCGCCGAAGACTGACGGGCCCCGCGCCTCAGCCCTTCTTCTTCGCCGGACCCTTGCCGTCTCGGACCACCTCTATCTTCACGCGGGTCAGCAGCGCGGCAAGCGCCCCGAGCGCTGCGAGAAGCGGCGCGGCGAGGACCAGCGCGCCGCGGGCGACCGCACCGATGGTCAGCGGGATTTCCAGCACGAGGTCGCCGTCCGGCTCGGTGATGCGGATGCGGCGGACCTGGCCCTCTGCGGCGAGCTTCTTGACGCGGTCGACGAGCTCCGCGCCGGCAACCTCGATCTCCTCGGTCCAGCTGCGGTCCTTCTTCGCGGCGGGCTCGGCCGCGGCCGGCGCCTTCGGTTCCGACTTGGCGGCCGCTTCGGCCTTCTTCTTCGGCATGGTGTCCTCCTTGCCCGATGGGAAGGCCCGAGCCTACGCACCTGCGCCGGCCGGGCCATGACCTGAATCAACCGGGACCGGCAGCGTCAGAACACATCGAACAGGTAGAGCAGGATGATGATCGGGATCGGGATGCCGATCAGCCAGGCGAGAATGCCTTTCATGGGGTGGTCCTCCGTTCCTCGGATGCCGCCGGAACGCGGCGGACGGGAGGAGGGTTCCCCTGAGAGCGGCACGGGCGGGGTCATGCCCCGCCCGGCCGGATCCGTGCACCTGGGTGCGTGACGCCGGGCGTCAGGCCAGCGCGAGGTTCGTCGCGCTCTCGCGGCCGTCGCGGCCCTTCTCGACGTCGAAGGTCACCTTCTGGCCGTCGTTCAGCCCGCGGAGCCCCGCGCGCTCGACCGCCGAGATGTGGACGAACACGTCCTTTTTGCCGCCTTCCGGCTCGATGAAGCCGAAGCCCTTGGTGGCGTTGAACCATTTCACGGTGCCATTGGCCATCGTGAAGTCTCCTCTTTGAGTTGCTGCCCGCGGAAGTGCGGCAGCCCGGCCAGTCGTTCGGGATCGAGAGACTGCAAGCCGCAAGGGGAGACAGTGTCGAAAGAGAACGTCGTCGCGAGGGGGCATATGCCCTTTCGGAAGGCCGATTGCAAGGGAAACCGGGCGGGATCGCGTGCTATACTGCCTCGGACGGTTCAGCAGGGGGGAGACGGTCATGCCCTATGTCACCATCACCACGTGGGAAGTGCCCGAGGGGGTCCACCAGGAGGTGAGCCTCCGCAACCTGCGCGAGAAGCGGCTGCCCGCGCTCAAGGCGCTGGGCGCGACGCGGGTCATCGTGATCCGCACGAGCGACCGCACGACGGCCGCGATCTCGGAATGGCCCGACAAGCGCACCCGCGACGAGGCCTATGCCGCGATCGCCCAGGTCCGCGAGAAGCTGCGCACCGAGGACGGCTCGCGGATGACGGGCGAGATGCTGGGCGAGGTCATCGCCGAGGCGTGAGGGGACGGGCGCGGGACTGCCCCGGCGCCGAGAGGAGGATGCAACCCCATGACGAGACACAAGATCTTCGGAATGCCCTTCGCCAAGGTCTATCCCCTCTACGTCGCCAAGGCAGAGCGCAAGGGCCGCACCCGGGCCGAGGTGGACACGGTGATCCGCTGGCTGACGGGCTATTCCGAGGCCGGGCTTGCGGAGGCTCTGGAACGGGGGACGGACTTCGAGGCCTTCTTCGCCGGGGCCCCCGCGCCGAACCCGGCGCGGGACCGGGTGACAGGGGTGGTCTGCGGCGTGCGGGTCGAGGAGGTGGCCGACCCGCTGATGCGCGAGATCCGGTTGCTCGACAAGCTCGTGGACGAGCTCGCCAGGGGCCGCCCGATGGCGAAGGTGTTGCGCGAGGCGTGAGGCGCCGCGCGGCGCGTTCACCCGCCGCCGGAGGGGCGCGAGGGGGGTGCACAACCCGTGCACCGGACGTGCACAGGGCGTGCACCGGGAACGCGGGATGCGGGGGGCGGCGCAGGCGTTAACCAGGTTGCCGCGAGTCCGTCACCGCGGCCCGGTCGGCCGCTTGCGAACGATGGCGCCCGCGGGCTGCCGGAGCGCGGAGGGACACCCCCGAGCGTCAAGGGGGCGACGGCCAACGTCGCCGTGACGCCGGCGCAGCGGGGGTCGGACCTGCGGGACCGCCCCCGCGCGGTCCGGGGAGGTTGCGGCATTGCGCCGGATCACGCGGTAAGCGTGGCGGTGGGGCCCCGGTCCTGCGCCAGAAGGAGGCGCACCAGCCCGACGTGCCCGGCAACCTCGGCCTTGGAGTAGATGTTCCTGAGGTGGCAGCGGAGCGTCGACTTCGAGATGCGCGACCGCTCGACGATCTCGCCCACCGTGTAGCCGCACTGGATCATCCGGCAGATCCGAGTCTCGGCCGCGGTCAGCCCGCAGGGGTTCGAGGGCGACAGGAGCGGAGGGCTCCCGGCGGCGCGAGCGCGGGTCGGGTGCCGTTCGACGGCCGGGGCCGCCGCGAGCAGGCGCGCGATCAGTCCGCGCTGGCGGCGCGACCACGCGGCCTCGGCGGCGAGGGCGAAGCTGCACAGGAGGGACCGGGCGGCCTCTGCCGGAGGTGTGCGGTAGTAGAGCTCGAGAAGGGTGATCTCGGGGTCCGAGGCGTCGAGCGGGATGACGGCCACATCGCGGATCCGACGGTCCGACAGCCAGGACCTGCACCGCTCGTCGAGATCGCCGCGCGCCGGGCCGTCGAGGTCGCCCAGCAGCCAGACCGACCCCGGGCGCGCCCTGTGGATGCCTGTGATCCAGGGTCCGACCGCATGGGTCAGGGGCCGGGCGCCGTCGCGCAGGTCGAGATCGACGGAGGCGACCGTGCGCCGGCGCCCACCCGGGTTGCCCACGCGGTGCAGATGCACGATGCGCGCATCGAAGAGCGCCGCCATGTCGCAGAGCGCCTCGTGAAGCGACCCGGCCTCGTGAAGGCATTCGGTCCATTTCATCTGGACAAGCAGCAGGTCGACCGCCTGCCGGATGCCGCCGTCACCAAGAGTGCGCAAACCCTCAACCATGCACCGTCCCCCGACGAGACGATGCGGAAGCCGAGATGAACGGGATGTGAATGAGGGCCGGGGTTCCCGGTCCCGGCGGGCCCCGCCGCCGCGAACGACGGCCGGACGTCGGCCGCGCCCCGGGATTCTGCAAGGAATTTCAGAAGGATGAACTCGGGCCCCCCGGATGCGGAACAGTTTGTCGAAATTGCGGCAACACGCTGCCGAGACATTGGCCGAGGGGCGGAGTTGACCGAGACCCCGGTCGAGACCCGGCGAGGGCGAGGCAAGCCCCTGCAAACAAAGGATTCTCCTGATGCTTCTCGGGGCCCGGTCGGGGGCGGCGGGGGATGCGCCGGGGCGGCTTCCGAGGCACGGCCGTCACCCAGCGCGACCTGGTGCGCAATGCGCTGCGCATGCGGCCCGACCGGATCATCGTCGGCGAGGTGCGGGGCGCGGAGGCCTTCGACATGCTCCAGGCGATGAACACCGGGCACGACGGGTCGATGACGACGATCCATGCCAACAGCGCAAGGGACGCGCTGTCGCGGCTGGAGCAGATGGTGGCGATGATGGGGGGCGAGATCCCCCTTTCGGCCGTGCGCCGCCAGATCGCCTCGGGCCTCGAGGTCGTGCTCCAGCTTGCGCGGCTGCCGGACGGCACCCGCCGCATCCTCTCGATCTCGGAGATCACCGGGATGGAGGGCGACGTCATCACGATGCAGGACATCTTCGTCTTCCGGCAGCACGGCCGCTCGGAGAGCGGGCAGGTGCTGGGCGACTTCGTTCCGACGGGAATACGCCCCAAGTGCATGGAGCGCCTCGCCCACGCGGGGGTGAGCCTGCCCGCCGACCTCTTCAAGCCGGGAGCGGCGCGGCCATGACCGAGATCCTGCAACGCATCGACCCCGGCTGGATGCTATTTTCCGGCGTGTTCCTCGGCGTGCTGCTCTTGATCGAGGGGGTGCGCCAGATCCTGTCGCGCCGCGAGACGGTCTCGGAGGCGCGATCGCGCCGGATGCGGCTGGTCGCCGCCGGAACCGAGGTCGAGGAGCGGCTGGCGATCCTGACGCGGACCGGCAGGACAGGCCCCGTCGGGGGTGTCTTCGGTCTGACCGGGCTGCTCGTGGCCGCCGGCCTCGCCCCGAGGCCCGGCCGCTTCCTCTTCGCCGCCGCCGCCGCGGGCGCCGGGATCGCCGTGGCGATGGCGCCCTTCGCGGGGACGGCTCCCGCGGTGCTCGTCGCCGTTGCGCTCGCCCTCGTGCTGCCGGTCCTCGTGCTCATGGTCCTGCGCGAGGAACGCTCGAGGCGCCTCGTCGCGCAGCTGCCGGATGCGCTCGACCTGATGGCGCGGGGTCTCAAGGCCGGCCACCCGCTCAACACCTCGATCGCCACCGTCGCCGAGACCATGCCCGACCCGATCGGGACGGAGTTCGGGATCATGGTGGACCTCGTGACCTACGGCGACGAGATCACGACCGCCTTCCAGAAGATGGCCGAACGGAACCCTTCGGAGGACTTCCGCTACCTCGCCGCGGCGATCTCGATCCAGCACGGGACCGGGGGCAATCTCGGCCGTGTCCTCACCATCCTGTCGCAGGTGATCCGCGGCCGGCTGATGATGCGGCGGAAGATCAAGGCGATGTCGGCAGAGGGGCGGATCTCGGCGATGATCCTCTCGGTCATCCCGTTCCTCATGGTGGGGCTGAATTCGATCATCACCCCCGAATACTACGGCGGCGTCATCGACGATCCGAGGTTCGTGCCCGCCGCCGTCATCGCCGTCACGCTGATCTTCACGAATGCCTTCGTGCTCTACCGGCTCGTGAACTTCAGGATCTAGGAGGGCTGGGCACCGACATGACCGACATCCTGAACCAGGTCGCAGAATACCTTCAGGTCGATCCCCGCTACCTGATCCTGTCGGGGCTTTTCGCCGGGTCGTTCCTGGTGTTCTTCGCCATCGTCGGAACGCTGCGCACGGGGGCCGAGGACCACGCCGGTCGCCGCATGCGCGCAGCCGGCGGGGCGGCGCAGGCGGCAAGCATCCTGTCGGGGCCGGAACGCGATCCCTCGGGGCTGGAACAGGCGTTCCTGCCGACCGACCTGCGGGAGCGGGGCAAGTTCCGGCGGGACCTCGCGCATGCGGGGTTCAGGGGGCCGAATGCCGTGCTTGCCTATTTCGCGATCCGCATCGGGCTCGGCCTCGTGCTTCCCGTCCTGCTGGCCGCGGTGGTGCTGTTCCATCACGCGCTGCCGCTGCCCGACGGCGTGAAGGCGGCACTGGGACGGATCGACCGGACGCAGGTGCTGGTGGGCTTCGCGCTGCTGATCGTCCTGGGGTTCTACGGGCCTGCGGTGTGGCTTTCGGCGCGCGCGTCCGAGCGGCGTGCCCGGGCCGAGGCGGAGTTCCCGAACGCGCTCGATCTCCTCCAGGTCTCGATCGAGGCGGGGCTCGGGTTCGATGCCGCCCTGTCGAGGGTTGCCGCGGAGATGGCCGTCGCGAGCCCGGAGCTCAGCACCGAGTTCGGCGTCGCCCAGCAGGAGATCCTCGCCGGGCGCGACCGCGAACATGCCTACCGCCGCATGGCCGAGCGGATCGGGATCGACGAGGCCCATGCCTTCATCAACGTGGTGCTGCAATCCATGCGCTTCGGCACGAGCATGAGCCAGGCGCTGCTCGCCTATTCCAGCGACATGCGCCAGCGCCGCGAGATCAGGGCCCAGGAGAAGGCCAACAAGCTGCCGGTCTACATGTCGGCGGTCATGGCCGGCCTGATGATGCCGGCGCTGCTGATCGTCACGATCGGCCCGGTGGTGCTGCGCTACACCAGCACCTTCGGCAACTGAGGCGGGGGCGGCGCCCCCCTGCCCCGCGCCCGGCGCGCCGGGCCTGCCCCCGGCGGGCTCAGCCGGCCGGGGCCGGGGTGGCCGCGGCGGGGAAGCTCTCGTCGGGCCGCAGGGCATCGCGCCCCGTCACGGCGCGCATCACGCCGTTCAGCACCGCGCCCTCGGTGGCGAGGCCGGCGAGCGTCTGCACCCTGTCGAACGGGCCGCCCTCGGCGCGCGGGCGCAGCCCGCCCGGCCCGAGCATCGCCGCGACGAGGTCGCACCAGTCGCCCGAGTAGCCCGGCAGGACGTGGCCCCGCGGACGGGCCGGTCCCAGGCGGGCCAGGAAGGCCCGCGTCGGCCCGTTGGCAGCACTCGCACCCGGGAACGGTTCCGCCGCCCGGGTGACCGGCGCCACCAGCGACACCGAGGCCAGCCGCAGCGCGCGGTTGCCCCGGTCGGCGAAGCCTGCCGCCTTCATGTCCCGCAGACCGGCCTCGGCCGCCAGCGCCCCGAGGCCGAAGGCCACGAGGTGCACCCGGCGAAGGCGCCGGTCCGCCAGCTCCTCGGGCGGAAGGACAGCCTCGTAGCCGAACGCCGCGAGGATGCGCCAGATCGACCCGCCGGGTGCGGCCGCGGCTTCGGTGCCGTCGAGGAACGCCTCGAGCATCGGCCGGCAGATCACGCGGGCCCTGCGGTCGAGCCAGGCCGTCAGGTCCTGCTCCTGCGCGCCGGCGCGGCGCGCGATCGTGCGCGCCTCGTCCTCCATCCGCGCCGTGAGCGAGCGGATCTCGTCGGCGCCGTAGAGGATGTTGAGCGGGTAGACGCCGGCAGCCTTGAAGCGGGGAACCAGATAGGCGGCGAGGCGCGCCATGGCCTCCGGTCCGAGCACGGGGTCGTGGAACAGGAACACGATGCCGCCGTAGCCGGTCTTCCGCGTGCCGCCGTCGCCGGGCGCCCGGCGGCGCGGGACGGGCGCGCCGGGAGCGGGCCGCCGCCAGGTCTCGGGCGCCCCGAGGAACAGCGCGGTCTCGCGGATCGTGCGCGGGCCGACCCCGATGCGGCCGGCATCGACGAGACCCATGCGCTCGGCATGGGCGACATGGCCGATGATCCCCATCCGGCGCGGCTCGGGCAGGGCGGCGAGCTCGGGCGCGAGATCGTCGGGCGCGGGGTCGTTCTCGGCGTGGTAGGACCTGAGCGGCAGGTTGTGCGCGCCCGGCGCGCGCGGTGCGGTCTGGAGCACCCAGGCGTCGATCACGGTTTCGGCCCAGTCGGCGTAGCTCCAGTGCGCCACGCCCTCGATTCCGGCGAAGCGGCTCCAGCGCGCGCCCCACGAGTTCTGGATCAGGAAGCCGTCCGCGTCGTAGCCGATCAGGACGAAGGCGTGCGCGGCGCGGCGGTCGCCCGAGCGGACGATGCGGCCCGCGACCGGCTCGGTCCAGCCGGCGTGGGTCCAGGCCGAGATGACGACGGCGCCCGCCTCCTGGATGGCCATCTGGAAGTCGGGCAGGTTCGGACGAAGCCGGTAGTAGGCGCCGAGCGCGATCTCGCGCGCCTCCTTCGCGCGGTCCACCGACAGGTGCCACGAGGGCGCCCCGTCATCGGCCGCCGCGCGGCAGACCCCGTTGTGGTAGAGGGCCTTGATCGCCCCCCGCAGCGACGAGCCGCCCGGCAGGTCGTCGACGAACTCGTCGTGCAGGCGGGCGGTCTCGTAGAGCATCCGGCGGCTGACGCGGATCGGGCTCCCGTCCGGCTCCCGGCGGTTCTGGCGCAGGAGCGCAAGCTCGACCGCGACCGCCAGCGCGCAGCCCGTGCAGTCGGCGGTGGCGCCCTGTTCGAGCACCGGCACGCGGAGGCCCTCGGACGGCAGGACCTCGGGCAGAGGGTCGCGGAGCGGCGCGGCATAGTAGCGGTCGCGGATGTCGCGGCGGTCCATGAGCACGGCGGGCGACCATTCGACATGCTCGGGAACGGCGGTGGGAACGGCGCCGCCGGCATCGTCGGCGCCGGGCGGGGCGACCTCGACATGCTCCTCTGCGGTCCAGCCATCGTGCAGGGCCTTGCCGACGATGCGGTTCGCCTCGGTCGCGGGCCAGGCGGGGAACGCGGTCTGCGGCGGCCCGGCCAGGGGATCGAACCGCTCGCGCAGCGCCTCGAGGCCGAGCGCAGCGGGCAGGTGGATCATGCGGTTGGGATCGGTGCCGCGGATTCCGGCGTAGTGCAGGCCGACGAGCGCGCCGTCCGGCAGCGACAGGACGGGCGAGCCGGAACTGCCCGGCAGCGTGGTCGCATCGTGCATGAAGTCGAAGGCCGAGGCGGCCAGCTGGACGAGCCCGGGCGAGGCCCGCTTGATCCCCGTGACCGGCACGCCGCCCACGTCGAACGCCTCGGCGAAGAGGGCGCTGCGGTCCCCGGCGACCGGATAGCCGAGCACGCAGACCGCCGGGCCGGAGGCCGGGTCGAGCGGCGCGCCGAGCGGCAGGGGGTCGCGCCCGCTCGGCCCGTCGAGCCGGAGCAGCATCAGGTCGAGCTCGCCGTGGGAAAGCTCGATCGCGGCGATCCGGTGCTCCTCGCCGGGAAGCAGGTCCGCGGCTGCGGGAGGGTCCGCCGCGGCCGGGTGCAGCGACGGCTCGAACACCACGCGGAGGTCGCGCAGCTTGGCGCGGAAGGCCGGCGTCACCGGCGGGTCGAGCCCGGGCTCGACCCGGGCGCGCGCCTGGACGAGCACGGCCCCCACGTGCCGGGCCGTGGCGACCCGCGCGGGGTCGTTGCCGACGCGGAAGCAGGTCGCCAGGACCTGCCGCGTGCCGTCGCCCCGCACGAGCTCGATCCGGCCCACGGACGGGGCCGCCTGGGCGACCGCCTGGCAGAGGTCGGGAAACAGCGCCTCGAACCCGGGCGGCGGCGCGGTCCCTGCCGGGATGCGGTCCTGCGCGAGGGGAAGCGCCCTGCGGCTGCGGCTGATGATCGACCCGACGCGCCCGGAGAAGAGGCCGCTCCGGCCCCCGGCCAGCAGCGTCAGCGGAACGATGGAAACCATCCTGCTTCCCGGACCGGAGTGGCCTGCGCGTGACCTTTCCTGCAAATGCCGCGCGATTGTTTGTTCAATTGATCCAGTATGCTATAGATTGAGTTACGCTGCGTAAACGATGAATTGGCGGCGATCGTTTTTGTCATTGCGGCGGGGGACGCCATGAAGCGCATTGTTCGGGCGTTCTGCACCGCTCTGGCGGTTGCGGCATTCGCATTGGTGACATCTGCCGCAGCGGCCGCCGAAGGGCCGGAGGCGGCGGGAGACCTCGCCGCCGCCTGCGGCAAGGTGGAGCTGGCCGAGGGTCAGCGCATCGTCTGCGCGGACCTCGCCGCGCTGGAGCAGACGCTGGTCTACAACCGCTTCGGTTCGTTCAACCCCTACGGCATGATCTTCGCGCTTCGCCGCGACGTGGTGCCCTCGAGCGGCAGCGGCGCGGAGCTTACCGCCGAGCGCTGCGGCGGCCTGCTCGGGACCGAGGGCAGCGACGGCCCTCTGGAGCCCGGCGCGGTCCGGCTCAAGGACTGCAAGCGGCCGCGGCCCGCGGTCCTCAGGGTGAACGTGGGCGACCTCCTCCTGGTGCGGGTCGAGAACCTGCTCGACACGCCCGAGCCGCCGGACTTCTCGCGCGACTTCTGCCGCGACACCGCCCCGACCGACGAGGGGCGGCGTCGGGTGCGCATCGGCGTCAGGGAGGGCGACGACCGCCAGGTGGCGCACGGCGAGGCCGACTGCCGCGTGCCGGCAGGGGCGAAGGAACCGGCCGAGCCGGAGGCGGCGCCCCATGCGCCGGACTGGCCCCGCACGCGGCTCGTCAACTTCGTCGTCCAGGGACTGCACCCCCTGCCCGACCCGGAAAGCGGCCGGGTGCATGGCGCCTGCCTCGGCGTGGATGCGGTGGCACCGGGCGAGTCCTTCCTCTGCCTCTACAGCGTCGATCAGGAGGGCACCTACTTCTTCGCCTCGCCCGCGGCCCCCGCCGGCGGCGAGGGCGACGGCGGGTCGATCGTCCACGGCCTGTTCGGGGCGGTGCTCGCCGAGAAGCAGGGCACCCGCTGGTATCGCAGTCAGGTGACGCAGGCGGCGCTGGATGCGGCCTGGCCGCGCGGAACGCAGGCCCCCGGGAAGGTCGCCTGCGTCGACGGGGCGGAGGTCGCGCCTCCGCCGGCCGCGGGCGGCGATCACGTGCGCGCCGGCACGCTCGACTACGAGGCCGTCGACCGCTGCAACGGAACGCCGATCCTCAACATGGCGCGCACGCTCGACGCGCCGCAGGCCGCCTTCGACAGCGCCCGGCGGCTGGAGCTCGTCCATGCCGACCTCAACGCCATCGTCTGGTGCAACGCCTCGCTGGAGGATGCCGCGCAGGACTGCCGCGCCGACAGCGACGGGGCGGCAACCACGATCGAGCCCGCCTTCCACGCCTTCCGCGAGTTCTCGGTCTTCTTCCACGACGAGCTGAAGACCTTCTACACCCGCAACTTCCGCGACCTCGAAAGGCTCGGTCAGCTTGCCGGCGTGCGCGACGGCTTCGGCATCAACTACGGCGCAAGCGGCATGGGGGCGATGCTGCTCGCCAACCGCAAGGGCATCGGGCCGGCGGCCGACTGCATGGAATGCCTCTACGAGGAGTTCTTCCTGACCTCGTGGGCGAACGGAGACCCGGCGCTGCTCGAATGGTATGCCGACGATCCCTCGAACGTGCACCACAGCTACCTCAACGACCCGGTGGTGTTCCGCAACTTCCACGCCGGGCCGAAGGAGACGCATGTCTTCCATCTGCACGCGCACCAGTGGTTCGCAGGCAACGACCCCAACCGGGGGAGCTACCTCGACAGCCAGACGGTGGGGCCGCAGCAGGGCTTCACCTACAACATCTATCACGGGGGCCTGAGGGACGAGAACGGCGCCGGCAAGGGCTGGTGGGACACGCAAGGGGCGGGCAACCGCAACCGGACGCTGGGGGATTCGATCTTCCACTGCCACCTCTATCCGCATTTCGCGCAAGGCATGTGGGCGCTCTGGCGCGTGCACGACGTGCTGGAGGACGGCACGCGGCGCCTGCCCGACGGGCAGCAGGATGCCGGCCTGTCGCTCGACTTCGTGGAGCGCGCGGCCGACGGCACCGTGGCGCGCAAGCGCACCGGCAGCGTCGATCCCGCGACCGGTGCCTGGCTGGCGCCGGACCCGGCGACGGGCCGGGGCCTCGGCACGCCGATACCGGCGGTCGTGCCGCTGCCGGGCGAGCCGCTGCCGCTCATCCCGACCTATGCCGACCCCGCGGACATCGACGCGGGGGGCGATGCCCCGGCGCTTGCCGAAGGGGCCGCCGCGCCGGTGCCCGGCTATCCCTTTTACATCGCCGGCCGGCCCGGCCACCGCCCGCCGCAGGCGCCGCTCGACATCGCGCGCAACCTCGGCGCCAACCCCGGCGAGACCACGCCCGACGGCACCGACGCGCGCCTCCCCGCCCCGGCGGCCGAGGGCGAATGGCTGAACGCCGGGCTCGACCGCCACGTCGTCGCCGACGGGGCGGTGCGCAAGCTCGGCTTCGACCTGCCGCCCTTCGACCCGGCGGGCGCGACGGGCGACGCGCTGGAGCTGCGCCGGTCGCTCTACTTCTCGCAGGTGGTGGCGAAGGCCTTCGCCCTCGGCGATCTCGGCGGGCACCTGGAAGAGGCGAAGCTCGACCGGCTCAGCCCGTGGGGCGAGGCGCTGGAGCGCGCGGCCATGGGCTTCCACTTCGACGGCAAGCTCTACGCCGAGGGCGGGGGCAGCGGGCCGGCGCTGAAGCTGGCGGCGGTGGACGGAACGGCGATCACCGCGCAGTCGGGACGGGGCGCCTACCCGACCCGGGCGGCGCCCGTGCCCGGCGGAGCGGCGCCCGGCGCGGCGGAGTTCCGCGTGAACGGCAGCGCGCCCAAGCCCGGCGCACCCTTCGCCGACCCCTGCGGCGTCGCCCGCAGCCCGGCCGATGCCGCGCCGGTGGCCGATCCGCTCGGCCGCGGATGGCTCGAGGCGGCGGATTTCCTGCCCGATCCCGAGGTGGACGGCTACCGCCGCTACGAGGTCTCGGCGGTGCAGCTCGACATGGTGGTGAACGGCGCGGGCTGGCACGACCCGCAGGCGCGCATCAACGTGCTCACCGCGACCTCCGACCGCTACAAGGACGGCCCCGCATGGCGCATCTCGCCCGTCGTGTCCGACCGCGAGGAGCCGTTCTTCTTCCGCGCGCTCTCGGGCGAGTGCATCGAGTTCCGCCATACCAACGAGCTGCCGAAGGAGCTCGAGCTCGACGACTTCCAGGTGCGCACGCCGACCGACACGATCGGGCAGCACATCCACCTCGTGAAGTTCGACGTGACCTCCTCGGACGGCTCCGGCAACGGGTGGAACTACGAGGACGGGACCTTCGCCCCCGACGAGGTGGCCAGCCGCCTCTGTGCCGAGGGCGATCCGGCGGTGCTCGATCCGCTCTGGGCGCGGGTGCGCGCCGCGATGACCGACGAGGAACGGGCGGATGCCCCCGAGGAGACGGGCTTCTGCGGCTGGTCGGTCGTGGCGAACCACGACATCTGGCGGCTGGAGCGCAGCCGCTTCCCGTTCCTGTTCCAGACCACGACGCAGCGCTGGTTCGCCGACCCGATCCTGTCGGACGACGGCGGGGGCGCGGTGGACCGCACCATGCGCACCGTGTTCACCCACGACCACTTCGGCCCCTCGTCGATCCAGCAGCACGGCTTCTACTCGGCGCTGGTGGTCGAGCCTCCGGCGCGGGCGCGCGGCGATCTAGAGGGCGCCGATCCGGGCGCCGATCCCGGCGCCGTCGCCACCTGGAATCCGAAGGTGCTGCCGCCGAAGCTGAGCGGCGAGACGCTGCCGGAGGCCGCCGCGAACCCGGCCTACGGGCCGCTGCCCCTGCCCGCCCGCCGGGACGCGGTGGCCTGGGGCTCGGCGCCCTGGGTCGGCGCGCACAAGCGCATCGTCGTCGCCCCGAGCGCGGCGGCGGCGGCGGCCGATCCGGCCTATTTCGAGCACCCGAACTACCGGGAATACGCGCTCTCCATCGCCGACTTCGCGCTGCTCTACGACCCGCGCGACCGCGAGGCGCCGATGCTCGATGCCGTCGCCGCCGCCGACGCGACGCTCGCCGGCGGGCTCGACGGGATGGCGAAGCTCTACTGCGAGGCCTACTGGCGCTTCTCGCCGAGCCGGCTCGACACCGTCTGCGGTTCGCCGGCCGAACGCGAGACCGGAACGACAAGCTACTTCTACCCCGGCGAGGTGCCTCCGGCGTGGCTTGCCGCGGGCGCCTTCCGCGACGACACCCATCGCCGGAACTACAGCGGCGACCTCTTCGTGGGCGGCAGCGCGCCGCTCCAGACCGACAAGCCCGAGGTGGTGGCGCTGGGCGATCATCTGGTGGCCTACCGCATGAGGGCGGCGGGCCGCGACCCGGCCCGGCCGGAAACCCACGACGGCACGCTGGCGAAGCCGGTCGCCGCGCCGCTCAGGCCCGAGGCGATCTCGGTGGATCATCACGACCCCTACCTCGTGAACTACCGCGGGGCGCCGATCCCGCTCAGGATCGGCACGAAGGAGGCGGACGGATCGGCCACGTCCGACTGCGACCTCAAGCCGATGGCGCGGCCCGGCGCCGGGGCCCCCGGCCCGGTGGCCGAGGCGGTGGCGCAGGGCGACTTCGCCCAGTGCTCGATCGCCCATCAGAAGGCGGGGGACGAAGGCGACATGGGCCTTGCCTTCGCCTCGCGCATCCACGGCGACCCGGAGACGCCGCTCCTCGAGGCCTACCAGGGCGAGCGGATCGCGATCCGCATGATCCAGGGCGCGCAGGAGGTGCAGCACATGTTCGGCGTGGCCGGCCAGCCCTTCAGGCGCAACATCGACCAGGCCTGGCAGGCCGGGATGCAGCCGCTCGGCCACTCGGCCGCCTGGGACGCCGACCCCACGCTCCAGTCGGCCTGCTTCGACCGGCCCGTGTTCGCCCAGTCGCGCCCGCGGGAGTACCGCACCTGGCTGGATACCGCGCCGGGCTGGATCGGCGGCGTGCCGCAGCGCTGGATCGACGCCGGGATCGATGCCGGCCACTGGCAGGACTACGAGGCGGCGCTGGCCGAGTGCGACAACATCGAGGGCTTCGCCTTCGCGCAGGAGATCGGCATCTCGGAGCACTTCGAGATGCAGGGCACGCTGCGCGCCGACGTGAGCGCCAGCGTCGAGTTCGTGCCCCCGTCGCCGCGCGACAGCGCGGCGGTGGACGCGGACGGGGTGCCGCTCCGCTCGTCGGACTACTTCTACAGCTTCGGCACGGTCGATGCGCTCTGGAACGGCGCCTGGGGCCTGATGCGGATCTACCAGGACGGCGATGTGCCGGATCCCGCGACGATGGACCTTGCGGCGCCCGACCCGGCGGCCGGTGCGGCAAGGATCGGCGACCGTCTCGACCCCGTGCCGACCTTCTCGTCCCGGCCGGAAAGCTCCCTGCCCGAGGCGGAGGACTACCGCTCCGGCGCGGGTCTGGCCTGCCCGCTGCCGGTGAACGGGAAACCCCAGCGCATCGTCGAGGCCGCGGTCGTGGCCGTGGAGACGCGCCGCGCCTTCCCCGGCGCGAAGGGCACCGTCTACGGCGACGGGCTCTACGACCCCGACGGGCTGTTCCTGGCGCTGATGTCGCCCGCGCAGCTCGGGCTTTCGGGGATCGAGGATCCCGGCTTCGGGGCACTGACGGCCGAGGCCGTGCTGGAGGCGATCGCGCTTGCCTATCCCGCCCAGCCCGAGCCCTTCGTGCTGCGCGTGCGCGCGGGCGACTGCCTGCGGCTGAGGCTCGTGAACCTGCTCGGCGAGGACGAAGGCGGCGCGCGCGACCTTCTCGGCGACGCGCTGATGCCGAAGATCGTGCCGCTCAACACCGACCCGGCGGCGCATCTGGGCAGAGAGCCCGTGGCGCCGGGCTCGCCGGTCTCGGCGACCGTGGGGCGGCTCGAGCGCCCCGAGGGCCGGCCCGAGGGCGTGCGCCCCTCGGCGCGGCTCGCGCTGACCTTCGGGCTGCCGGGGCTCGACCTGATCCGCACCGTGCCCTCGGGCTACGGCTACAACGCCGATCCGCTGCCCGGCGGGCTCGGCGGCGCCGCGGTGTCGGACGTGCTCTACGCCTATGCGGGACGGCTCCGGCTGGACCTGCCGGGCGACGCCGAGGAGGCGCGCAAGGTGCTCGATCCCCTCATCGCGCGCGGCGTGGCCGAGCGCCTCGTCGCGGCGCCCGCCGGGGGCGAATTCCTCGCCGAGCTTCAGGCCCGGTCCGCGGCCGCCCTCGCCGCGCCCGACCCCGAAGCCGCGCTCAGAGAGGTTTTCGATCTCGAACAGCAGAACGGCCCCGCGCCGTTCGGCCGGGTGCTGGCGGACCCGGTCACGCTGGGCTTCTGGACGGGCGACACCGCGCCGCTGCCCGAGGGGCTCGATGCGGAGGGCTGCGGCGCCGACGGCTGCGACGACGACATCGCAACGCTGAACGAGGCGCTCTCCGGGATCCTGCGCGAGGCCGTGGCCGAGGCGCTCGACGCGCGGACCCACTGGATCCCCTACGCCTTCGGAGCGGTGCCCGTCCGGCCGGTGGCCGATCCGGTCTCGCAGGGGCCGCACGGTCTGTTCGGCGCGATCGACGTGGTGCCGGTGAACTGGGCGCCGGTGGACGACGACGGACTGACCTGCGACGCGGTGGATGCGCGCGGATACGAGCGGTGCTCGGCCGGCTACGTGCCGGGGCAGGGCTTCGGCCACGGCTTCCGCTGGGCGGCGACCGACGAAGCCGGCACGACCCGCCCGCTGCGCGAGTTCGTCCTGTTCTGGCAGGACGGGATGAACCACTGGGACGACCGTTCTCCGCTGCCCTGGCACTGGGCGGGCGAGCCGAAGGCGGCCTCGCTCGGCAACATGGTGCCCGACTGCCCGGTCTGCGACGACAGCTACGACCTCGGCGAGGCGGGCGTCAGCCACCGCTCGCCGACCCTCTCGCGCGTGCTGCGCGATGTGCCGGGGATGCCGCTCGGACAGGACGGGACGATCCGCCGGAGCGACGACCTGAACGCCTTCCCGTTCCCGCGGGACGTCTTCGCGGCGGCCGCCGAGGCGCCGCGGCTCGAGGCCCGGCAGGGCGAGCAGGTGGTCATCCGTGTCGTGCATCCCGGCGGCCGTGCGCGGCAGCGGGCGTTCGCCATGAACGGGTATTCCTACGACGACCTCTTCCCCGGCTTCGGGTTCCCGCGCTCGGCGCTGCTCTCTCCCGGCAAGGCGATCTCGGCCTGGCTGAGGCCGCGCATGGAGGCCGACGCGGCGCCCGCGCTCTGGCACGACGGGCCGGCCTTCCTGCGCGCGGCGGGCACCTGGGGGCTCCTCGATGTCGGGCCGGCCGAGTAGCATGCGGCAGGCGGGGGCGGCCGGACTTGCGGCGGTTGCCCTTGCCCTCACCGCGCCGGCGGCCGCCGGGGAGCCCGCGGGCGACCTCAAGCCCGCCCTGAGCGCCGAGGCAGGCTTCCGGCTGCTCGACGGCGGCGACGGCCCGATTCCGCCCGGCGCACCCTTCGCCATCGAGGTCGCCGTCACGAACCACGGCGCGGCCGAGCTGCCGCCGGGCCTCTCGCTCTATGGCTGGCTGAGGCGGGCCGATCCCTCGGACCTGCCCTGCGCCGAGGCTGCGGAGGCGTTCCTGCGCACCGGGCGCCTGCCCGTCGGCGCGGTGTTCCTGAACGACCCGCTCGTCGCGGTCGTCACGGCGGATGACACGCTGATGCTGGTCGATCCGGAATTCTCGCTGGCCTCGGCGAACATCCTGTCGGCGATACGGCTACCCGGCCGCCCCGCCGCGCTTGCCGCCGACCCCGAGGCCCGGCGGCTGCTGCTGCCGTTCCCCGAAGAGGGGCGGCTCGTCGCCGTCGATGCCGCGGGACGTTCGACCGACCTCGGGACCGCGCTCGGCCGCCCCGTCGCGGCGGTGCCGGCGGGAGAGACCGGTGCCTTCGTGCTCGATGCCGCGACGGGGCAGGTCCGGCGCCTGCCCGGAGGATCCGCGCCCTCCCTGCGGGCAGTGGGCCTCGCCGCCGTCGCGAGCGGCGCCCCGGCGGCGGCGCTCTGGGGGCCGGAGGGCGCGGCGCTCTTCGACACGGCGACCGGCGGCGTCCTGATCGGGTCGCCGGGGCCGGCCGATGCCGCCGTGGCGCTCGCCGCCGGCGGCGCCGCCTTCGGCCTCGCCGTGCTGCGGCAGGACAGGCTCGCGCTGCATTTCCGCGACGCGCCCGGAGCGCCGGTGGAGATCACGCTGGCTGCCCCGGCAACGCGGCTCGCCGTCGCGCCCGACGGCCGCATCCTCGCCGCCCACGATCCGGCGGGCGGGCCGGTCTCGATCGTCGATGCCGGCCGGGCGCGGCTCGTGCAGGCGACCTCGGCCGGCGACACCGCGATCTCGGAAGTGCTGCTGACCGAGCGCGCGGCCTTCCTGATGCTGGCCGACCAGAGCCGCGTGGGCGTGCTGGACACGCGCGCCATCGCCGGCGGCGGGATCGCGGAGTTCCGCGAGGTTCCCCTCGGCAGCGCCGACGCCGGAACGCCCGCCGATGCGGGGCTTCTGACGGCACTCGCCCCCGATCCCGGCGTCCTCGCCGTGCACCGGCAGAGCCGGCAGGGCTACCGCCTGCACGACTACGGCACCACCGGCAACGTCCCGGCGATGACGGCGCTGCCGCTCAGGGGCGGCGAGCCGCGCCTCGTCGCCACCATCGACCGCAGCTTCCGGCAGACCGGACCCGGCCGCTTCCGCACCGTGGCCAGCCTGCCGGGGCCGGGCCGCTGGGAACTGGTCGCCACGACGGGCCTCGGCGCGCTCTCCTTCTGCCTGCCGGTTCCGGTGGCCGAGCCCGGCGAGGCCGCCCCGGAGGCGGGCCGGATCCTCGCCGTTCCGGGCGGCGGGGGCCTTCGGCTGCGGCTTCTTGCCAGCGACGGCGCGCCGGTCGCGGCCGAGGGCGTGCTGACCTTCGCCGACCTCGCCGGCGGCTGGCGCGACCGGGTGCGGTTCCGCAGCGGCGGCGACGGCTTTGCCGAGGATGTCTACGAACTGCCGCCGGGAAGCGCCGTCGTCGTCTCTGTCGCCACAGCCGACGGCGCCCCGTTCGAACCTCTGGTCCTGGGAGGACACTGATGAGCAGAGCCGCACGCCTTCTCGCCCTCGCGCTGCTTCTGGCCCCGGTGCCGGCCGTTCCGCACGGCACCGGGCACGGCGACCACGCGGGCGAGCCCGTCTTCGCCGAACCCGAACGCCTCGCCCTGCCGAACCTTCCGGTCACCGACCGTTTCGGCCGGCGCAGCGGGTTCCGCGATGCGCTGCCGCCCGGCCGGCCGGTGATCCTGAGCTTCACCTACACCGCCTGCGACACGCTCTGCGACATCTCGAATGCGGTGCTGACGGTCGTCGATGCCGATCTCGGGAGCGGGCCCGGACGGGCGGCGACGATCGTGACCGTGGCCATCGACCCGGAGCGCGACACCCCCGAGGCGATGGCGGCCGAGGCGGAGAAGCTCGGGGCCGGCCCCGACTGGCTCTGGCTGACCGGAGGTCCGCGCGGCACGCGGCCCCTGCTCGACGCGCTGCGCTTCCCTGCCGGCGCCCTGGAGGATCACGACCCGATGTTCCTTGTCGGCCAGCCCTGCCTGGGGCTCTTCACCCGCGTCGTCGGGCTTGCCGACCCCGATGCGCTCCTGGCGCTGGCACGCGCGCAGCCGCCATGCGACGGCTGAGCCTCGGGCGCGCCGCCGCGGTCGCTGCCCTTCTCGGCGGAGCGTTCGCGCCGTGGCCGACGGGCGCCGCGGCGGGCGACCCCGGGGAGGCCCTCTTCCTGCGCGGCGAGGGCGCCGAGGTGCTGCTTGCCGGCGGGCGCCTGCGCCGTCCGGCCTCGGAGTTCGCCTGCGCCGGCTGCCACGGCGCCGACGGCCTGGGCCGGCGCGAGGGCGGCACCGTCTTCCCCCCGATCCTGTGGTCGTCGCTGACCGACCCGGCGCGGCCGGGCGGGGCCTATACCGAGGCCGCGCTTGCCCGCGCGCTGGAGAACGGGACGGCCCCGGACGGCCGGACACTCGGCGCGGCGATGCCGCGCTTCGTGCTCGCAAATCCCGAGCTTTCCCAGATACTTGCGCGCTACCTTGCTGAGCTCGATGCGCGGCAGCGGCGCGGGGTCAGCGCCGACGAGATCGCGGTCTCCCCGCCCGCCGACCCGGCTGCGGCCCGCGGATTCGCCGCCGCGCTTGCCGCAGAGAACCTGGCCGGGGGCGCCTGGGGCCGGCGGTTCGCCCTGGCGCCCGCCGGCGCGGCGGTGGTGACAGCCGAGGAGGCGCTGGAGGCGCTCGCGCCCGCGATCGACCGCGCCGTTGCCGAGGCGGCGGCCGGGGCATTGCGCGCGGCGGGCGAAGGCTCGGTCGCGGCAGAGGGCGGGGCAGCGCGCCTCGGCCCGGCGCTCGAGGCGCGCGGCATCGCCGTCTCGGGCCGCGCGAAGGCACGGCTCGAAACGGCGCCCGGCGGCGCCCGGCTGAGCCTGGCCGACGGCACCGCACTGCTGGTCGCGCCGGCGGTGGCACCCGGCGAAGGCCCGGGCGCCGCGCCGCCGGCGGGGGAGGCGGCGGCCGCGGTTCTCGTCGGCCACGAGATCGCGCGCGCCGCCCTTGCCTGCGGGCGCGGGGTCACCCGGGCCTGCCTTCTCGAGACGCTTCGCAAGGCCGATCTTGCCCGCCACTACGGCGTGCGCCCCGCGGAAGGCACGCCCCTGGGCGAGTGAGCGCCGCGCATCCGATGGCGGGCAGCGGAGGTTCGTGCAACCAAAGATTGTATCCAAACCGGATACCGGCCCGGCGCCGCGGCCCGCCCGCAGCGGCGCGGCCCGCCCGCCCTTGCCTCGCCCCCCGGAAATGCTGACCCCCCAAGGCCCCTGACGGACCGCGGCCCGGCCGGCGAGGGGAGCGCGCGGCGGGCCGGCGAGCAGCCGGCTGGATTGCCTTATTGTTGGCCCGTTTCGAACAATAAAAAGTATCGCATGGCGGGTTACCCGATGTCGGCGGGGACTCCGGGGGAAGATGCTCCGCATGCGGTGGAGATCCGGTGAGATGGCGAAGGTTAACCCGGTGCAGGAAAGCGAGGAGCAATTCGTCGACGAGCTGAAGCCCGGCTCGAAGCTCCTCCACGGGCAGTACACGATCGAGCGCTTCCTCAATGCCGGCGGTTTCGGCATCACCTACCTCGCCCGCAACAGCCTCGACCGCGTGGTCGTCATCAAGGAATGTTTCCCCGGCAACTTCTGCCGCAGGACGCAGAACATCGTCACTGCCCGGTCCCGCGCGCACGAGGCGCAGTTCGCGCACATCGTCCGCCTGTTCGTGCAGGAAGCCAAGAGCCTGTCGCGCCTCGTGCATCCGAACATCGTGGGCGTCCACCAGGTGTTCGAGGAGAACGACACCGCCTACATGGCGATCGACTACGTGGACGGCCGCGATCTCCTCGCGATCATCGAATCCGACCGGGCGAGCCTCACGCCCGCCTTCGTCGTGACGATCCTCAAGAAGCTGCTCGGCGCCGTGGCCTTCATCCACGACAACGGGATGCTGCACCGCGACATCTCGCCCGACAACATCCTGATCTCGCGCGCGGGCGAGCCGATCCTGATCGACTTCGGCGCGGCCCGGCAGCAGGCGACGAAGGTGGGGGGCAAGGCGCTCTCGGCGCTCCGCGTGGTGAAGGACGGCTACTCGCCGCAGGAATTCTACGTCGCCGGCAGCAACCAGACCGGGTCGAGCGACCTCTACGCCCTTGCCGCGACCTTCCATCACGTGATCTCGGGCGAGATCCCGCCGTCGAGCCAGTCGCGGCTGGTCGCGATCGCCGAGGGCAGCGCCGACCCCTACAGGCCGCTCGCCGGGCGCTTTCCGGGATATCCGCCGGGGTTCCTCGCGGCGATCGACAAGGCGATGAACATCCTCCCGAAGGACCGCCTGCCGAGCGCCCATGCCTGGCTCGAGATCCTCGCGCCCCGGCCCGAACTCCGGGTCGTGCCGGCCACCCCCGCCGACGCGCGCCCGGAACCGGCGGCGGAACCGCCGGCCGCCGCGCCGGCGGCCGAGCAGGCGCCGGCCGCCGCGGAGCCGCCCCGGACGGCAGAGACCGGGGCCGCGGGCGGGCGCGGCCGCGGGTTGCGACTGATCGCGTTGGCGACGGTCGTCCTCGCCGGGACGGCGCTTGTCCTGCTGGGCGGGAATGGCGCCGATGAGGCGGCCGCCCCGGTCCCAGGGACCGGGACCCGCGCGCTGTCGCAGGCCGGTGCCCAGCCGTCGGGCCAGCGCGCGGACGCCATCGCCGCGCCGGCTGCGCTGCCCGGTCAGGCCGAAGCGGCAACCCCGGCAGCGCTGCCGCTTCCGGCACCGGCCGGCGGCGCGAGCGAAGCCGCAGCGGGATCCGGCGCCGCGGGCGCGGTCGCCGGGCTCATCCGGCCTCCGGCGCAGGAAGCCCCGGCGCCCGCCGCGCCGTCGGCGCCTGCGCAGGACGCTGCCACGGAAGCCGCCTCGCCCGACCTCGATCCCCGGCCGGAACCGGAGCAGGCGGAGGCGCCCGGGCCGGCCGCCGCGACCCCTGCCCCGGCGGGTGCCGCGTCTCCCGCGGCCGTGGCAGGCCCCGCCGTCCTGCGCGCACCCGTGGCCGACCCGGCCGTGCTTGCCGAGCAGGTGGCCGCGGCCACCTGGAACATTGCACTTCCCTTCCGCACCGAGACGACGACCGCCGGGGGCAGGTTCCCCTCGATCGTGGAGGTGCTGCCCGGGGCCGCCAGCCACGAGGCCAACGCCTGGATCTCGGAGGGCGCGACGATCTATGCCGTCGAGGGCGCGTGGGTCTCCGACGAGGCGGGCCTGCGCTCCGCCGTGGAGGCGCGCGCGGTGACCGACGGCAGCTCCCACACCCTCGCCAGCGCCCGGATCCGGCGGACGCCCTCGGCCGCCTTCGAGGAGGTGACGCTGGCCGTGCCGATGGCGCGGGAGGTCACGCTCCTGAACGGCGTCCGCACGCGGGCCACGGCCGCCGACGGAACCTGGCGGACCGAGGTGGTCGCGGTGCCTGCCGCGATGGGCCAGAGCGCGCTCGCCGCGGGCGACGTGCTGGTTTCCGAGACCGGTTCCGGCGTGGCGATCGACGGACCCGGCAGCTTCGAGACGACCGTCTCGATGCTGGGTGCGGCCCGCGTGCCCGTGGCAACCTTCATCGTCCGCCGCGACGGGACCGAGGTCACCGCCGTCATGCCGCTGGCCCGGAGCAACTGAGATGGCGCGCGCAACGCACCATACCGGCGCCGTGCCGCCCCGTTCCGCCGAAGCCCGCCGGCGACAACCGGCCGGTCGCGCGGCCCAGGGAGAATTCGCCCAAAGGGAGAGTTGTGGCGGTGAGCAAACCCGACGACACTCTCCCGAACCTCGCAGACGTCCGACCCGGAACAACCATGGATGAGCGCAACATGTCCGTGATGCAGAGACTGAGGGCAATCCGCGACCGCATGGCTGCCCAGAACGAGATCGAGCACATCGAGGATCCCGCTCCGCCGGCGCCGCCGCCCGCCGATGCGCCTGCGGTTCACGCCGCCGGCTTCGCCGTGGAGACGCCGGAGCCGGCCGACAGCGCGAGCGCCAGCATGTGGGAGATGGTCAGTCCGATGGACACCGTGGAGGAGGAGCTCGCGCCTGCCGAGCTCGATCCCTTCGCCGATCCCCTGACCGACGACTTCGACGACCTGCCGATGGAGACGAGCCGCGCCCCGGAACCGCCGCACCGGCTGTTCGGCGACCGGCCCCTGCGCGCCGTCCCGTCCCCTGAGCCCGCACCGTTTGCCGAGGTTGCGCCGCCCGCCGTGGCGGAGCTGCCGGGGGCCGGTCTGCGCAGGTCGGGGCGGGTCAAGACCCGGCTGCTCGGCTTCGAGCACTCCTCGGGGCACACGACCGACATCTTCGACCGGCCCGCGACGACGCAGCCGGTGCGCGGCGCGCAGTTCCCGGTGGGATGGATCGTGGTCGTCGACGGACCGGGACGGGGGGCGTCGATGGCCCTGCTGACCGGGGTTTCCCAGATCGGACGCGACGAGGATCAGGCGATCCAGCTCGATTTCGGCGACACCAGCGTGTCGCGCAAGAACCATGCGGCGATCGCCTACGACGAGGAGACGCGGTGCTTCTTCGTGGGCCACGGCGGCAAGTCGAACCTGGTGCGCCTGAACGGCAAGCCGCTGCTCAGCACCGAACCGATGAAGGACGGCGACACGCTGACCATCGGCGAGACCAAGCTGCGCCTCGTGGCGCTGTGCGGCCAGGCGTTCTCCTGGACGGATGTGGACGCCGCCGCCGAACCCGCCGGGACGTGAGATGCGCTACGACGTCGCAACGGCGATATCGGTGGGCCGGAGGGACTACCAGGAGGACGCGGTCGCCGCCGACTTCAGCGCCGGCAACCGCTTCGGCTTCGCCGTGCTTGCCGACGGAATGGGCGGCCACGCGGCCGGCGACGTCGCCAGCAAGATCGTCGTCACCGAGGTGTTCAGCGAACTGAAGCTGAAGCTCGGCAACGGCCACGACGTGGAGGGCGACATCGCCGCCGTCCTGCGCAGCATCGCGCAGGGGGCGAACGACTGCATCGACGCCCACGTGTCGCGGAACCCCGAGCTGCGCGGGATGGGCGCCACCCTGCTTGCCCCGGTGATCTTCGAGGACCGTCTCTACTGGATCTCGATCGGCGACTCGCCCCTCTACCTCTACCGGGGCGGCAAGCTGCGCCAGCTCAACGAGGACCATTCGCTCGCGCCGCAGATCGACCTCATGGTCAGGACCGGGCAGCTCGACCCCGAGACCGCCCGCAACCACCCCGACCGCAATTCGCTGACCTCGGTGGTGATGGGCCGCCGGATACCGCTGATCGACTGCAAGGGACGGCCCACCGAGCTCGAGCCCGGCGACATCATGATCGCGGCCTCGGACGGCCTCCAGTTCCTTTCCGAGGCCCAGATCGAGGCCGTGCTGCGCAAGACGGCCAGGCGACCGAGCACGGAGATCGCCGAGGCGCTTCTCGCGGCGGTCGAACGGCAGCGCGACCCCGATCAGGACAACGTGTCTTTCGCAATCGTCAAAATCCGCTAGAAAGTCGGGTCAGGCGCGGCGAAGCGCGCCGCTCCCGCACCAGCAAGCCCGGAACGATTGCCCGATGAGCCCATTCCCGAGCGCCGAGAAGGAGCTGGCGGAACTGGAGCGGTTCCTGGCCTCGGCCGGGTCGGACACGCGCGCCGCAGACCCGGCCTTCGAGGACCTGCGCAAGCGCGCCGAGCGCGCGGCGCTGCGTCTGGCCAACCCGATCCGCGTTGCGATCGTCGGGCTTCCCGGCGCCGGCAAGTCGCTGCTGGCGAGCTTCCTCGTCGGCGAGCGGGTCACCCGCCCACGGCGCCGGACGGGCGAGGGCCTGCCGGTGATCCTGCGCCACGGCGAACGGCGCGAGGCCTACGTGAGCTGGTGGAGCGGCATCGACATTCCCCTGCCCGGCAACGACCTCTCGGCGGCGGGCCAGCACAATCCCGACTACGTGGAGATTCGGCTGCCGAACCCGGTGCTGCGGTTCCTGAGCTTCATGAACCTTCCCGGTCCCGCCGACTGGAGCGCCCAGAAGGAGCTGGTGCGCTGGGTCGCGGGGCGCGCCGACGTGCTGATATGGTGCGCGAAGGGCGATGCAGGCTGGACCGACGACGAACGCCAGCTCTGGGCGCTCGTGCCGCGGCGGCTGCAATCGCAGAGCCTTCTGGTGGTGAGCCACCCGCAGGACGCGCCAGCCGGCACGCCGCTCGGGCCGCTGCCCGACAACGCGATCACGGGCGCGCGGATGCAGTTCCACGACGTGATCGGGATCGCGACCGAGACCGCGCTCGCCGCGGCGCCGCGGGGCCAGGTGGTCGATCCCTCGACCTGGGAAAGGGCCGGCGGCAAGGCGCTGGTCGGCGCGCTGATCTCGGCAGCACGGGTGGCCCGGCGCAACGACATCGCGCTCGCACGCGAGATCCTCACCCGGCTGGAGGAGATGCGGCCAGCCCCTCCGCGCGCGCCCGAGCCCCCGGCGCCGACGATCGCCGACCTGCTGAAGCGTCCCGTCTCCCGGCCGGGGCTCGCCTCCGAACCGGTGCCGCCGCCGAAACCGGCGCTCGCCTCCGCTCCGGTCGCGCCGCCCAAGGTCGTGATGCCGGTGCCCCCGCCGCCTCCGGCCGCACCGGCCGCGGAGCCGGCACCGGCGCCAAGCGCCCCGGAGGCGGCAGGGACGCCCGCCGGCCCGGCGCCGGTGCTTCCGCGCCGGGTGAAGGGCACGGCCTCGATCATCTTCGACGAGCTTCTCGCCTCCTATTCGGGCGCCGAGCCCGAAACGCCGGAGCCGGGGGATGCGACGCCGCGCGATGCCGCGGCGCCCGGCGCCGAGGCGGCGCCGACGGCGCCCCCCGCTTCCGAAGCCGGGGCACCGCCGGCCCCTGCGGCTTCTGCGGCGTCTGCGGCCTCGTCGGCCGCCGAGCCCGTGGCCGCGCCGGCCCCGCCTCAGGCCGACAGGCCGCCGCCCGCGCTGGCACGGCTCGTCGCCGGGCTCGCCGACCTCACCGCCTATGTCGCCGATCCGGCAGGTTTCAAGGACTGGGAGTACATGGCTCAGGTGACGGGCCTCTGCGAGGAGCTCTCGGAACTGACCTCGCGGCCCGGCGCGATGCGCCCGGGGGGCGAATGGGTCGCCCGGCAGGTCGAGGAAGCCTTCATCGCCCTTTCGCTGATGCAGCTCGAGCACGGCGAGCAGCCGTGCCTCGATGCGACGACGGTCCTGCTGCAACTCGCGCGCGACCTCGCCTGGGCCGAAGCCCCGCGCGCGGAGGCCGCCTAGGATGAAGCTCGAGGCCGCGCTCGCGAAGGTGCTGGACGCCGTCCCCGGCGCGCTGCACGCCGGGGACGTCGATCTCGACCAGGGCCTGCCCCTGGCCGATGCCGCGACAGGGCCGCTCGCGGACGAGGCGGCGGATCACCTCGCGGCGCTCGCCACCGCCTACCTCGCGAGCGCCGAGGCCGAGGCCCTTGCCGAGGCGGCCGGCGGGGCGGGCACCGCCTACGACGAGGCGATCGCCCTGACGCCCGGCCGCGTCGCCGTGTTCCAGCGTCTGCCGAGGCGAAGCGGGATGGCCCTGTGCGTGCTGGCCGAGGGGCACCCGGCGCCCTCGGCGATCGCCGCGGCGGCGCGCGGGCAGCTTGCGGCGCTCGACGGGGCGGAGTGGCCGGCATGACGCTGCCCTCGCGGATCGAGGCGATCCTTGCGCAGGCGCGGGCCGCCGCGCGGCCTGCGGACGGACCGGCACGCCCTCTCGACGGGGCGACCGGCAACGCGCGGGTCGCCGCCATCCTCGCGGAGATCGGCGAGGTGGTGCTGCCCCGGGCGCTGACCTTCTCGGGCACCGACGGAAGCCGCATCACGGTCGAGGCGCGCGGCCGGCGTCTGGCGAAGATCACCGCTGCCGAGGGGGCACCGGCGCTGACGGGCTGGGAGGTTGCGCTCGCCGGCGCGGAAGCCGACCCGGCAGCGGAAGTCGCGCAGATGGCCCGCATGATCGCCGCCTTCGCCGCCGCCGCGGGGGCGGTTTCGGTCAGCGTGGCCCCGAGCACCCTTCCCGCCAGCTTCGTGCGGCCGGGCCACCCGACCGACGCACTCGCCCGCGCGATAGGGAGCCTCGATGACGCGCCCGGCGCAGCGGCCGGCACAGCGCCCGGCGCGGCCCCGGCCGAGCCCCCCCGGCCGGCCCCCGGCGCGGCCGGGCTCTTCGCCGCGCTCGATGCCGCGGGACATGCCGCCGCGCGGGCCGATGCGGCCGATGGACGGGTGACGCGGGTCGAACACGACGCCGCGGGACAGGCCGTGCGCCTCGCGCCCGCGGCGGCGCGGCTGGCGAGGACGGCCGCCCCGTTCGGCGATGCCGCCCTGCCGGGGCCGCGGCTCGTGTTCCTGACCGACCGCGAGGGGCGCCTGCCCGTCCTGTGCCACGCGCCTGACGGCGGCGACGCCGTCACCGGGACGCCGACGGCCGGGGCGATCGATGCCCTCGCCGAGGCCTGGCGGCGCGTCCGGCCTGCGGACCGGGCGGCAGAGTAGCCTGACCGCTAGTCCGAGACGGCGAGATGCACCTCGGTCCGCCACTCGCGGCAGCGGGCCGCAAGCCGCTCGGGCAGCGCCCGGTCGGTGAAGAGCACGTCCACCTCGGCCAGCGAGGCGATGCGGACCGGCGCGCTGCGCGTGAGCTTCGAGGCATCGGCCACCAGATAGACCCGGCGCGCCTGCCGGATGATCGCGCGGCTGACCCGGACCTCCTGCGCATCGAAGTCGAGCAGGTCGCCGTCGAGGTCGAGCGCGGAGGTGCCGATCACCGCGAGGTCGACCTTGAAGGCGGCGATCGCCTCCGCGGTCAGGTCCCCGACCAGACCGCCGTCGGACCGCCGGAGCACGCCGCCGGCCACGATCACCTCGCAGCCCTGGTTCGCCGCGAGGATGTTGGCGACGTTCATGTTGTTGGTCACCACCGTCAGGTTGCGGTGGCGCAGCAGCGCGCGGGCGACCGCCTCGGTCGTCGTGCCGATGTTGAGGAACAGCGACGAATTGTCGGGGATCGCCGCCGCGCAGGCCTGGCCGATCGCCGCCTTGGCGGCGGCGTTGAGCACGCGCCGCTCCTGGTAGCCGATGTTGGCCACGCCCTCGGCGATCACCGCGCCGCCGTGCACACGCTCGAGCTTGCCCGCCTCGGCCAGTTCGGTCAGATCGCGCCGGATCGTCTGGGCGGTGACGCCGAACCGCAGGGCGAGATCCTCCACCGCCACGCGGCCCTCGGCCTTGGCGAGATCGAGAATTTCGTCCTGACGCAGGTTCGCGGCCACGGCACCCTCGGCCAGTCGCTTCGAATGGGCCAAGAATGAACGAAAACGAAAATCCACGCTAGCCGAAATTGACAAAACGCGCATCGGCGCGCATTTTCGGCGCGTCGAACCTGGAAAGCCCGATGCCGGACACGACCGATCCCGCGCCCGAGGCCGTCGATCTCTTCGTCATCGGCGGCGGGATCAACGGCTGCGGCATCGCCCGAGACGCGGCCGGCCGCGGGCTGTCGGTCGTGCTGGCGGAGATGGGCGACCTCGCCTCGGCCACGTCCTCGGCCTCGACCAAGCTCTTCCACGGCGGGCTGCGATACCTCGAGTATCTCGAGGTCCGCCTCGTCCGCGAAAGCCTGCGCGAACGCGAGACCCTGCTCAGGGCGATGCCGCACATCAGCTGGCCGATGCGGTTCGTGCTGCCCTATCACCCCGACATGCGCTTCGAGGGCGAGACCCCGGTCTCGCGCATTCTGGGCGTGGTGATGCCCTGGATGAAGGGGCGCCGCCCGGCCTGGCTGATCCGGCTCGGCCTGTTCTTCTACGACCATCTGGGCGGCCGCGAGATCCTTCCCGGCACGCGCACGCTCGATCTTGCCAGCGATCCCGCAGGCAGGCCGCTGAAGGAGAAGTTCCGCAAGGCCTTCGAATACTCCGACTGCTGGGTGGAGGATTCCCGCCTCGTCGTGCTCAACGCGCGCGATGCCGAGGCGCGCGGCGCCCGCATCCTGACCCGCGCGCGGGTCGTCTCGGCGGTGCGCGCGGGCGATCTGTGGGAGGTCACGGTCGACCGCGGCGGCGAGCCGGTCATCTTCCGCGCGCGCGCCCTCGTCAACGCGGGCGGCCCCTGGGTCGAGGAGGTGGTGCGCAACACCGTGCACCTGAACAGCAGCGAGGGCGTGCGCCTCGTCCGCGGCAGCCACATCGTGACGCGCAGGCTCTTCGACCACGGCCGCTGCTACTTCTTCCAGGGCGAGGACGGGCGGATCATCTTCGCGATCCCCTACGAGCAGGACTTCACCCTGATCGGCACCACCGACAAGGATCACGAGGGCGATCCCCGCTCGGCGGTCTGCACGCCGGAGGAGCAGGACTATCTCTGCGCCTTCGCTTCGCAGTACTTCGCGCGCCCGGTGACGCGCGAGGACATCGTGTGGACCTATTCCGGCGTCCGCCCGCTCTATGACGACGGGTCGAAGTCGGCCACGGCGGCCACGCGCGACTACGTCCTGTCGCTCGACGCCAAGGGGCCGCCGCTCCTGAACGTGTTCGGCGGCAAGATCACCACCTACCGGCGCCTCGCCGAGGCGGCGGTCGCCAAGCTCGCACCCTTCTTCCCGGCGGCCTCGGGCCCCTGGACGGCAGGGGTGCCGCTTCCGGGCGGCGACTTCCCGGTGACCGGGGTCGCCGAACTCACCGCCCGGCTGCGCGCCGACTTCCCCTTCCTCGACGCCTACTGGGCGGGCCGGCTGGTGCGCGCCTACGGCACCGAGGCGGCCATCCTGCTCGACGACGCGCGGACCGCCGGGGACCTCGGCCGCGCCTTCGGCGCCACGCTGACCGAGCGCGAGGTGCGCTGGCTGATGGAGAAGGAATACGCCCGCACCGCCGAGGATGTCGTCTGGCGGCGCACGAAGCTGGGGCTCAGGATGACGCCCGACCAGATCGCGGCGCTCGACGCCTACATGGCCGGCGCGGGATGAGGCCGCGATTGCAACGCTCCGAAAGCCCGGTATCCTCGGGGCCCGAGCACCCCACCGCAGGAGCCTCCCATGGCCGCCCCACCCTTCTCCTTCGATGCCGCACGCGCGCTGGTGGACGAGGCGAGCGCGCTGATCGAGGACGCCCGCCGGATCGACGCGATCGCCGACCGGAGCGCCGACCCGCAGGCCCGCGCCGAGCTGAAGGAGATCGTGCGCACGCTGCTCCAGCGCGCGAGCCGGATCTCCGAGTATGCCGGCAACCTGCCGGGCAGCGCGGAACGCAGTTTCTTCCGCCAGAAATACTGAGGCCCGCCATGCCGGACGCCCGAGACACCACGACCGCCGGCGATCTCGACCTGACCGATGTCTTCGCCGCGGCGCAGCGCCAGGTGAAGGCCTCGCGGGGGCAGATCGAGACCGAGGCGCAGAAGGCTGCCGCCGAGAACAGCCGCCGCATGGGCCGCGACCGGAGCTGGATCGCCACCACCATCATCGTCACCTACGGCGTGGCGATCCTCGGCGTGATCCTCTACGTCATGCTCTCGGTCCCGGCCTGCCAGGGCGACCCCGCGGGCTGCACCGCCGCCCTCGGCACCTGGGAGACGCAGGGCGCGCTGCTCTCCGACCTGATCGTGACCGCGGTGCTGCCGGTCGTCACGCTGATGCTCGGCTTCTACTTCGGGACCGAGAATGCCCGCGGCGGAGGCGCGCCCGAGTGACCCACGTTCTCGCCATCGACCAGGGCACCACCTCGAGCCGGACGATCCTGTTCGACGGCCGGATGCGGATCGCGGCCGTCGCGCAGGAGGAGTTCGCCCAGCACTTCCCCGCCTCGGGCTGGGTCGAGCACGAGCCCTCCGACCTCTGGGCGACGACGGCGGCCACGGCACGGGCCGCGATCGAGAAGGCCGGCCTCGGGCCGAAGGACATCGCCGCCATCGGCATCACCAACCAGCGCGAGACGACCGTGGTCTGGGACCGCGCCACCGGCGAGCCCGTCCACCGCGCGATCGTCTGGCAGGACCGCCGCACCGCCGACCTCTGCCGCCGCCTGCGCGAGGAAGGCCACGAGGCGATGGTGAGCGAACGCACCGGCCTGCTGCTCGACCCCTACTTCTCTGGCACCAAGCTGAAGTGGATCCTCGACAGCGTGGAGGGCGCGCGCGAGCGCGCAAGGCGGGGCGAGCTGCTCTTCGGCACGGTCGACAGCTACCTGATCTGGCGTCTGACGGGCGGGCGGGTGCACGCGACCGATGCCACCAACGCCGCGCGCACCCTGCTCTACGACATCCGCAAGGGCCGCTGGAGTTCCACCATCTGCGGCCTGCTCGACATCCCGATGCAGATGCTGCCCGAGGTGCGCGACAGCGCGGGCGACTTCGGCATGGCGCGGGCCGACCTGTTCGGGCGCGAGATCCCGATCCTCGGCGTCGCGGGCGACCAGCAGGCGGCGACGGTAGGTCAGGCCTGCTTCGCGCCGGGCATGATGAAATCCACCTACGGCACCGGCTGCTTCGCGCTGCTCAACACCGGCGACACGCCGGTGTCGAGCCGGAACCGGCTGCTGACGACGATCGCCTACCAGCTCGGCGGCCGGCCGACCTATGCGCTCGAAGGCTCGATCTTCGTCGCCGGCGCCGTGGTCCAGTGGCTGCGCGACGGGCTGAAGATCATCCGCGAGGCGAAGGAGACCCAGCCTCTCGCGGAACGGGCCGACGCCGGCCAGAACGTCATCCTGGTGCCCGCCTTCGTCGGCCTCGGCGCACCCTACTGGAACGCCGAATGCCGCGGCGCGATCTTCGGGCTCACGCGCAACACGGGCCCGGCGGAGCTTGCGCGCGCCGCGCTCGAGAGCGTGGGCTTCCAGACCCGCGACCTGCTCGAGGCGATGCGCGCGGACTGGGGCTCGCAGTCGGGCGGCGTGCTGCGCGTCGATGGCGGGATGTCGGCCTCGGACTGGGCGATGCAGTTCCTCGCCGACATCAGCGGCGCCCCGGTGGACCGGCCCGAGGTGCTCGAGACCACCGCGCTCGGCGCGGCCTGGCTCGCCGGAAGCGCGGCAGGGGTCTATCCGGCGCAGGAGGAATTCGCGCGGTCCTGGGCGCTCGAACGCCGCTTCGAGCCGCGGATGGACGACGCCACCCGCGAGGCGCGCTATGCCGCCTGGAAGCGCGCGGTGGCGGCGACGATGGCCGCCTGAGGACTCAGAGCGTCAGGCTCTGCTCCAGCGCCCTGACCTGAAGCCGCGCCATGCCGAGCTTCGCCTTCGAGCGGTCGAGCATCACGAAGAGGTAGGTTCCCGGCACGTTGCTCAGCGGCCTGACGATGTGGATCCGCTGCCCGAAGGTCGTCACCACCTCGTCCACGCTGTCGCCGAGCCGGAGCCCTTCGCCGAGGGCAACCTGCGCCTTCAGCGCCTCGCTGCCCAGCATCGCGGCGGCCTCGAGATCGACGCCGCCCCCGCCCTGCGAGGTCAGCATCAGCCCGGTGTCGCCATCGAACAGGCACGCGCCGAGAAAGCCCGCGATCTCACTGGCTTTCGACAGGTCGATGGACATGCTCCAGGCTCTCCCGCGGCCGACCGGAGCAAGGGCCGCCGCCGGCCGCGGCGCCCCTGATCCCGGTTGCCTTGGCTAGCGCCCTTGGCCGGTCTAGGCAAGCCGACGCCAGGCGGGAAGGCCGGATTCAGCCTCCTCTCCGGGGTCCGTCGCGGCGGTGTCGGGTGCCCTGCGGCCGTACAGTTCGGTCAGGAACGCCTCGATCACCGCAAGGACGGGCGCGTGGGCGGCCGCCTCGGGATGCCGCGCGACGACCTCGCGCCAGAGCGCCACTTCCGGCGGCAGGATGCCGGACGGCGCGGCGACGGAAACCGCCGCCGGTTCCTCGGGCGCTTCCGGCTCCGCGTGGCCCGCGGCGGCGGTCCGCACGTCCTCGCCCGAAGCATCGGCCGCGGCATCGGCCGTCAGCTCGGCGACGAGAGCAGGGTCCGGCGCATCGACCGGCACCGGGTCCGGCGCATCGACCGGCTCGAACGCGCCTGCGAGGTCGAGCGCCGCCTCCGGCTCGGCGGGATGCTCCGCATCCCGAAGGACTTCGGGCGCGGGCAGGTCGGATTCCGCGTCTCCCGCGTGGAGGGCCGCGGCCCCTGCGAACGGTTCGGGCGGCTCCCCGGTCGCAAGGCTCGCACGAAGCCCGGCCTCGAAGAGTGCGTCCTCGACGCCCTCCCGCGCGGTCTCGTCGGCGAACGCCGGCTCGGCCTCGGCCGGCAGGCCGGCAAACCCCTGCGCCGTGAGCGGATCGAGTTCGGCGGGTTCGTCCTCGAACGCCTCCGCCAGCACCGGTGCGGCCGGAGCCTGTTCGCCGGCTTCGCCCGGAAGCTCATGGTCGGACGCCATGTCCGGAACGGGCGCCGGCTCGCCCAGGTCCTCGCGGCCGATGTCCCAAGGGTCGTCGGCCGGCCCCGCGAAGCCTTCGGTCGCCATGTCGGCGACCTCAACGGGCGCTTCCTCGACCCGGCCGAAATCGAGACGCACCACCGCGGCGGCGACCTCCGCCTCCGCGTCTCGCGGCCCGGCCGCCGCGGAGAACGGCTCGAAGCCCTCGTCGCGATCGGCTCGGGCCGCGTCCGACGGGAACTCCGGCAAGGCGGGGGCGTCCTCGCCGAGGCCCGCCCGCAGCTTCGCGATGATCTCGGCGCGCGCCGAGGGGTCCGGCCGTTCCGGGCGCGCCGTGCCCGACTGCGGCCGCACCGGCCGCACCGGCATCGGCACTGCGCCACGGTCGTCGGTCCGGTCGCCCGGCTCGAGGACATACGGCCCGCGCTGCGCCTGCTGTGCCATGCGTTCGGACTGCTCGGCGCGGATGTCGGTCGCGCGCCGCGCCTGCACCGTTCCCTGGCCCTGGCCCTGGTTCTGGCCCTCGACCTCGTAGCGCCGCAGGAGGGCCGAGCGCTGCTCGTAGATCGCCTCGAACCGCTCCGCGAGCGCATCGAGGAGCGACTCGGCGCCGCTGTCGGCCCAGAGCCGGGATTCGATGCCCTGGGCGAGTTCGGCCTTCGCCTGGACGGCATCGTGCGTGGCGACGAAGACGTGCCGGGCGAAGAGGCCGCCCGTCTCGCGGGCGAGCCGGCGGCTCACCTTCTGCCGGTCGATGTCGGTAAGCAGCTTGTCGGCCCTCGTCACCACCAGAAGGCTGTTCCGCCGGAGCCGCTCGGGCAGCGAGAGCCACGCGCTGCGCTCGGTCTCGCGCCAGGCCTGGGTGGCCGAGCTGCACCAGAGCACCATGTTCGACTGGCCTGCGACATAGCGCCAGGAATCGACGGCGAGGTTGGGATCGGAGATGCCGGGGGTGTCGATGATGTCGCAGTGTTCGAGGATCTCGGCGGTCGCGTGGATCCGGATGAAGCGCGCGTCGATGGGAACCTTGCGGATCTCGGCCAGATCGAGCGGGTGGACGCCGCCGTCCGCATCGACCCAGTGCGCGCTGCGCTCGCCGTGGGTCAGCCACACCGGCGGAAGCTCGGTCGCCGTGGCGCGGGTGGGCAGAAGATCCTCCTCGATGAGGAAGTTCATGAGCGTGGACTTGCCCGCGCTGAACTCGCCCATCAGGGCCACGATCGGGCGCCGCTCCGCCCACTGCTTGAGCCGGTTGTACTTGGGCATCGACACCCGGCGCGGTTGCGTCCCGTCGTAGCTCATGGCCGTCTCCTCAGTTCCGCGCCGCCTTCGGGGCTTCTTCCTCGCCGCCGAGCGACTCGAGTGCCGCCTGGAGGACGGCCGCCTTCTCGATCCGTTCGCGTTCGCCGACAGCCGCGCTCAGCCGCTCGCTGTCGACCGTTCCCGCCTTGGCGATCTCGACGAGCGCCTCGCTGTGGTCGTCGAGGAACTCCGAAAGCGCCATGCGCAGGGCCTCGTTCACCGCGGTGACCTGCTGCTCCTCGATCTCCTTCACGATCGCGGCGGTTTCCGAGGCGATCAGCGCCCGGTACTCGCCCGCGAAGGCCTCTGCGCCCCGGCGGGCGCGCAGCCAGCGCTTCCACCAGCTCGCCTGCAGGTCCACGACGATCGTCTTGCCGATCGCCACGGGCGGCGGCACCGCGGGCGCGAGCGGCGCCTCGAGCTTCAGGTCGGCCGCCGGTTCGCCGAGGAGGTCCTTGTAGACGCCCAGAACCTCGCGCGAGGCGCGCGAGAGCACCGACTGGGCAAGCGCGCGCGTCGCGCGGGCGAAGTTGAGGTAGGCCACCCTCAGCTGCATCCTCAGCCGCATCGGGTCGCATTCCCACTGGCCTTCGGGCCCGTAGATCTGGATGTGCTGGATCATGGCCGCGACGGTGCTGTCGACGAAGGCCTCGTTGGCCGCCTTCATCCGGCTCTTGAGGTCGGTCAGGATCGCGCTCGTCTCGCGGTCGAGTTCGGCCTGGAGCGTGCGGCTGAGCGCCTGGGTACGCGCCTTGACCTCGTTTGCCGTCATCAGGACCGAGGCACGCCCGTCGAACTGCACGCTGCCGGCCATGTTCGCGGCGAGCGACTGCGCCACGATGTTCTTGAGCTGCTTGCGCGCCTTCTCGAGAACACGCGCCGCGGCACCCTCCGCGACCCGGACCCCGATCGCGTCGATCAGCGTCGGGATGCCCGACAGCTTCCAGGCGTAGGAGACGGGGTCGTCGGTCTTCTCGATGTTGGCGGCCTGGGCCCAGTCGAACAGCGTCTCGATGCTGGCCCGGGACATCTCGTCGAGCTGGTTGGAGAGCGCCGCCTCCGCCCACTTGGCGCTTCCGAACACGATGTCGGCGGTGCCGCCGACGCCGTGGCGGGTCAGCGTGCTGATGAGCGATTCGTGGATCTCGGCGACCTGGGTCGAGGGCCGCTCGAGCTCGTCGATCCGGTTGACGAAGATCACGACCTGCCGCTTCTCCAGCGTCGAGAGCAGCCGGATCAGCGCGAGGTCCACCGTGTTCAGGGCCTGGTTGGCGCTCAGCACCACGACGCAGAGCTCGGTGTTGCGCACCACGCGCAGGGTGATCTGCTCGCGCATCAGGAACGGGTCGTTCACGCCCGGCGTGTCCTGCAGCGAGATCGCCGTGGGATACTGCGGCAGGTCGACGTAGAGGTCTGCCGAGCGCGTCAGGTCCGCGAAGCGGCCCTGCTTGTTGGCCTGGACATCCGGGTCGTCGGGGTCGCCGAGGCAGACGTAGCGTTCGATCAGGGGCGTATCGAGGTAGTCGTAGCTGTGGCGCTGGCCGAGCAGCAGCTCGAAGTTGCGGCCGAGCCGCTCCTGCGACTTCCTGCGCACCTCGAGGATCTGCCGCTCGATCTCGCGCAGCTCCTCGGCTGCGCCCGCGCGGCCCGCCATCTCGCCCAGACGCCCGCCGCCGCGCACCAGCCTGTCCCACTCGCCGCGGTCGAAGAAGCGGAACTCGGCACGGGTGTTCTTCGGCGCGACCTTGTTGAGGTGCAGCGTGGTGACGACCGAGGTCCACGGGTTGACGTCCGACGGAAGAAGCCCCGGCGAGCCCGCAAGCACGTTGATGAGCGAGGTCTTGCCCGCCTTGACCTGACCGACGACGGTCACGATCGCGGAGAAGTCGCTGAGCTGCGACTCGATGACCTGGAGGCGGCGCGCCGAGCGCTCGTCGAGCGCCCCGCCGATCTTCTCCATGAGGGCGCGCAGCTCCGCGAACTCCCGCGCGATTCCCGCCATCGCCTCGGTGCCGAGACGAAGGAGCGGGCTGTCGGAAGGCTTCACCCCGACCCGCGAAGGCCCCGCCTGGAAGTCCGCGCCGGCGCCCTGACCGGCATCCCCGCCGGCCGCAGCCATGCCGGCCGTGTCGTCGTGATCGTCACTCATCCTCGCATCACCTCACCCAGCCGGCCGCCGCACGTCGTCAGACGTGCCGGCGCGGCCCGCGCGCCCCATATCCATCATCGTTCCGCCGGCCGTGTCGAACGAGGCCGCGATATCGGCCAGCATCCGCGTCACGCCCAGCGCCGCCAGCGTGAGCCGGAGGCCGTGTTCGTCCAGCCGGTCCTCGCTGCCGAGCGGCTCGACCAGCACCGCAAAGCGCCGGAAGCCGTTCTCCTGCCGCAGGTCCACGAGCGTGAAGTGCTCCCGGTTCCGCAGGGTCTCCTCGCGGCCGCGCGTCCAGCGCCGGTCGGCGATCAGCGTCTCGCCCAGTTCGTCATGCTCGATCAGCAGGCAGGTGCCGCGGCCCTCGCAGAGACCGGCGAGATCGCGCAGCGCGCGCGAAAGCGGGCTCGACGCGACCGAGATCGAACGCTCGATCGTCTCGATGCAGGCGTCCGATCCGTCCACCGTGCCGTTCTCCCTGCCTGCGGGCGACCCTGTCGCCCGGTTCGTGATCCATGGCGAGGCCCCGTCACCCCCGGGATCCGGCCGTTGCCGCAGCCGCAACCGATTCCCGCCGGGAGGCACCTCCACAGTGATGCATATGGTCCGAACCGCGCAGTTCTTTGTTTGGAATCGAGCGCAAATGAGGCAATCCGGGCCAGAAAATCAACCAGCGCGTAAACAACAGGCGGGAAAGCCGCCGATGCCCGGAGGGGCCGCACACAACCTGTTGTGTCGGGCGCGCTCGCTCCGCCCAGAAGTGCGATGGCCCCGCCCGGGACGTCGAGGGCCCCCTGTCTCGGCCCCTGTCTCGGCCCCTGACTCAGCCCCCGCCGGCGCGGCGCGCCGCGTCGAATGCCGCAAGCAGCTCGGCCGCCGCCTCGCCCGGCGCGATCTCGCCACGACCCACCGCCTCGCGCAGGCCGGCACGCCGCGCCGCGAGGGCGGGATCGGCAAAGAGCCGTTCGAGCAGCCCCCGGCGCACCTCGGCGTCGAACCAGCCCTCGGCCTGCGCGCGGCGGCGTACCGTCCAGTGGCTCTGCGCGCGGCGCCACTCGCCGAGGCTCCGCATCGCTTCCCAGGCCTCGCCCAGCCCCTGCGCGGCATGGGCGGATACCAGCATGGCGCACGGGAAGCCCTCAGGGTCCTGCGGCCGGCGCCTGAGCAGCCGCAGCGCGCCCGCATAGTCGGCGCAGGTGCGCTGCGCCGCCGTCGCGAGGTCGCCGTCCGCCTTGGTCACGAGGATCAGGTCGGCGATCTCCATGATGCCGCGCTTGACCCCCTGGAGCTCGTCGCCGCCCGCCGGCGCGATCAGGAGCACGAAGATGTCGGTCATCTCGGCGGCGAGCGTCTCCGACTGGCCGACGCCGACGGTCTCGACCAGCACCACGTCGAACCCTGCCGCCTCGCAGACCGCGACGGCCTCGCGCGTGCGGCGGGCGACGCCGCCGAGCTCGGTCTGCGACGGCGAGGGCCGGATGAAGGCGCCGGGGGCGCGCGCGAGCCGCTCCATCCGCGTCTTGTCGCCGAGGATCGAGCCGCCGGAGCGCGCGGAGGACGGGTCCACGGCCAGCACGGCGACCTTCAGCCCCTGCCCCGTCAGCATCAGCCCGAAGCTCTCGATGAAGCTCGACTTGCCGACCCCCGGCGCCCCCGAAAGCCCGATCCGAAACGCCTGCCGGCCGGATCGGGCGAGCCTGCCGAGAAGCGCCCCGGCCGCCTCCCGGTGATCGGGCCGCGCGCTCTCGACCAGCGTGATCGCGCGGGAAAGCGCCCGGCGGTCACCGGCCAGCACGGCATCGGCAAGTGCGTCTGTATCGGCCATGACCTCCGGCCCCGGATCGGCCAGCGCGGGTGCCGCGCGGCCTTGCCTTCATGCCCGCGCGCCGCGCGCGCTGTCCAGCCCCGGTGCCTGCGCCGTTCCTCTGGCCAGCCGCGGGCCGAGCCGCCATAACGCCGGCGATGACGCCGCTTCCGATCGACGACGCCCTGCCGGAGCTTCTCGGCGCGCTCCGCGCCGCCGGCCGCGCCGTGCTCCAGGCGCCGCCCGGCGCCGGCAAGACGACGCGGGTGCCGCTCGCGCTTCTCGAGGCCGGCCTGGCCCCCGGCCGGATCGTGATGCTGGAACCCCGCCGCCTCGCCGCCCGCGCCGCGGCCGAGCGCATGGCCGAGACGCTGGGCGAGCCCGCAGGCCGGACCGTCGGCTACCGCATCCGCGGCGAGTCGCGGATATCGGCCGGAACGCGCATCGAGGTGGTGACCGAGGGCATCCTCACCCGGATGCTCCAGTCCGACCCCGGCCTCGAGGGGATCGGCGCGGTCCTGTTCGACGAGTTCCACGAACGCTCGCTCAACGCCGATCTCGGCCTCGCGCTCGCCTGGGAAGTGCGGCAGGCGCTGCGCCCGGACCTGCTCATCCTCGTCATGTCGGCCACGCTCGATGCCGCGCCGGTCGCCGCGTTCCTCGACGACGCGCCCGTGGTCACCGCCGAGGGCCGGGCCTTCCCGGTCGAGACGCGCTGGCTCGGACGGCCGGCCGGCGAGATGCGCTTCGAGGCCGCGATCGCGGGCCAGGTCGCCGCGGCCTGGGGCGAGACCGAGGGGGGCATCCTCGCCTTCCTGCCCGGCGAGGCCGAGATACGCCGGGTCGAGGCGATCCTGCGGGAGCGCCTGCCCCCGGCGGCGCGCATCCGCCCGCTCTACGGGGCGATGGACTTCGCCGCCCAGCGCGCCGCCATCCTGCCCGAGCGGGCGGGGCGCAAGGTCGTCCTCTCCACGGCCATCGCCGAGACCTCGCTGACGATCGAGGACATCCGCGTGGTGGTGGACGGCGGCCGCGCGCGCCGGGCGCGGTTCGACCCCGCCTCGGGCATGTCGCGCCTCGTGACCGAGCGGGTCAGCCGTGCCGAGGCCGAGCAGCGCCGCGGGCGTGCGGGCCGGGTGGCGCCGGGGGTCTGCTACCGGCTCTGGACGCGCGGCGAGGAAGGCGCGCTGCCCGCCTTCCCGCCGGCCGAGATCGAGGTCGCCGACCTCGCGGGGCTGGCGCTGGAACTCGCGCTCTGGGGAACGCCGTCGGGCGAGGGGCTCGCCTTCCTCACGCCGCCCAGCCCCGCCGCGCTGGCCGAGGCGCGCGCGCTCCTTGCCGATCTCGGCGCGCTCGGCGCCGAGGGCCGCATCACCGATCACGGCCGCGCGCTCGCCGCGATGCCGCTGCACCCCCGCCTCGGCCACATGCTCGCCCGCGCCGGGAAGGACGCCGCCACGCTTGCCGCGATGCTGGCAGAGCGAGACCCGCTCCGCGGCGCGCCGGCCGACCTCGCGCTCCGGCTCGAGGCGGTGGCAGACCCGCGCCGGTTCGAGGCCGAACACCTCTGGCCCGTCCACCGCGGCGCCGTGGAGCGCATCCGGGCCGAGGCGCGGCGGCTCGAACGGCTCGCGCCCGCGGCGGCGGAGGGGCTGTCGCCCGGCGGTATGGCCGCGCTTGCCTATCCCGACCGGATCGGCCTGCGCCGCCCCGGCGAGGCGCCGCGCTACCTGCTCTCGGGCGGCAGGGGCGCGGTGCTTCCCGAGGGCGACCCGCTCGCCGGCGCCCGCCTGATCGTGGCGACCGACCTCGACGGCGACCCGCGCGAGGCGCGCATCCGTCAGGCCGCCGCCCTGACCGAGGCAGAGCTGCGCCGGCTCCACGGCGACCGCATCGTGCTCGAGGAGGTCTGCGCCTGGTCCCGGCGCGAGAACCGCGTGGTGGCGCGGCGGCAGGAACGGTTCGGGGCGCTCGTGCTCGACGACAGGCCCTGGCCCGAGGCGCCGCCCGCCGCGCTCGCCGCCGCCGCGGCCGAGGGGGTGCGGGCGCTGGGGCTTCAGGCGCTCGGCTGGCCCGAGGCGGCCGGGCGGCTCCGGGCGCGCGCCGCGATGCTCGGCGCCGCGGGCGAGGACCTGCCCGACCTCTCGGACGCGGCGCTGCTCGAAAGGCTCGACGACTGGCTCCTGCCGCATCTCGGCGGCGTGCGCACCGCGGCCGACCTCCGCGCCTTCGACCCGCTTCCGGCGTTGCGGCAGCATCTCGGCCACGAGGCGCTCGCCCGCATCGACCGCCTCGCCCCGGCCGAGTTCGAGACGCCGCTGGGGCGGCGGGTGCCGATCGACTACTCGGGCGGAGCGCCGGGAATAGCGGTGCGCCTGCAGGAGATGTTCGGCGTGACGGCGCACCCCGTCGTTGGCCCCGGGCGGACGCCGCTGCGCGTCACCCTGCTCTCGCCCGCGGGGCGCCCGGTGCAGACCACGACCGACCTGCCGGGGTTCTGGGCAACCTCCTACGCCGACGTCCGCAAGGAGATGCGGGGCCGCTATCCCAGGCACCCCTGGCCCGAGGATCCGACGCAGGCGGCCCCGACCCTGCGCGCGAAGCCGCGCGGCTGACATCTGCCCGTCAGGTGCAGCCCGCCTGCGGAGCCCTCAGAATTCCCTTGCCGAAACCGGTTTCGGAACGGAGGGTCGCACGAGACGCGGGAATCGCGCAAAGGGGGGAATGCAACGTGCACAGGCCGGAAACGGCGCAGGCGAGGCGCGGCCAGCGGGTCCGCATCGCGGACGTGGCCGAACGTCTGGGGCTGACCAAGGGCACCGTCAGCCGCGCCCTCAACGGCTATGGCGATATCTCAGAGCGCACGCGGCTGCGGGTGATGCGCGAGGCGCAGGCCATGGGCTATCGGCCGCTCACCCATGCTCAGGCGATCCGCACCGGGCGAATCCGCTCTCTCGGGCTGGTGCTCCAGCTCAACGTCCATGATGCGCACCGGCCGTTCCTGGCCGATTTCCTCGCGGGGGTCACCCAGGCCGCCAGCACCGAGGGCTGGACGCTTACCGTGGCAACCGCTCCCGACGAGCCGGAGACACTCGCGACGCTCGCCCGGCTGGCCGACGAACGGAAGGCCGACGGGTTCATCCTGCCTCGCACCAGGCTGGAGGATCCCCGGGTGGCGCTTCTGCGCGAGCTTGGGGTTCCCTTCGTGCTTTACGGCCGAACCGCCGACACCGAGGGCTGCGCCTGGTTCGACATCCTGGGCGAGACGGCGATGGAGGAGGCGGTGCTGCGCCTCGCCGGCGCCGGTCATGTCCGCATTGGCTTCGTCGGCGGCGGCGCCGGCTACACCTACAGCAGCCTCCGCCTTCAGGGCTACCGCAACGGCCTCGCGAGGGCGGGCCTTGCCGAGGATCCCGCACTCATCCACCCCGGCGCGCTCACCCCCGATGCCGGTCAGGCCGCCGCAAGCGCGCTGCTCGCCCTGCCGCTTCCTCCGACGGCGATCGTCTTCGCGGTGGACATGGCCGCCCTCGGCGCCTGGCCGGCTGCCGAGGCGCTGGGCCTCGCGCTCGGCCGCGACCTCTCGGTGATCGGGTATGACGGCATCCCCGAGGGCGCCTGGCTGAGGCCGGGGCTGACCACCTTCCGCGTCGATACGCGCGCGGCGGGCGCGCGGCTTGCCGAGTTGCTGATCCGCCGGATCCGCGGCGAGGCGCCCGAGGTGCTGCGCGAGACGGCCCGGGCGGAGCTTGTCGCGCGCGGTTCCGACGGGCCGCCGGCCCTTTCACCTCACGACCTTGCGCGGCGCCTCGCCGGCCGTGCGACCTGACCCAAGCCCCAACCCGAGGGAGGAGAACCATGACCAACAAAGCCTGCCGCGCGGTCGCGCGGCTCCTCGCCGGCGCAGCGCTGGCAGCGGCGCTCGCGCTGCCGGCCTCGGCGCAGTCGCTCCGCTTCTGGACTACCGAGGAACAGCCTGAAAGGCTGGCCAAGCAGCAGGAGATGGCGGCACAGTTCCAGGCCGAGACGGGCATCTCCGTCGAGGTCATTCCGGTAACCGAATCGGATCTCGGCACGCGGGCCACGGCCGCCTTCGCCGCGGGCGACCTTCCGGACGTGATCTACCACACGCTCCAGTATGCCCTGCCGTGGGCCGAGGCCGGCATCCTCGACACCGAGGCGGCCACCGACGTGATCGAGGCGCTCGGCCCCGAAACCTTCGCCCCGGGAGCGCTTGCGATGGCGGCGGTCGGGGACGGTTACGCGTCGGTCCCGGTCGACGGCTGGACCCAGATGATCCTCTACCGGAAGGATCTCTTCGACGAGGCCGGACTCGCGCCGCCGACCAGCTATGCCAACGTGCTCGCCGCGATCGAGAAGCTGCACAGCCCTCCCGAACGCTACGGCTTCGTCGCGGCGACGAAGGTGGACGAGAACTACATGAGTCAGGTGCTCGAGCACATCTTCCTCGCCAACGGCGTGTCGCCGGTCGGCGCCGACGGGTTCGCGCCGCTCGACGAGGCGCGGACCACCGAGGTGCTCGAGTTCTACAAGGCGCTGGCCGAGGCCTCGCCCCCCGGCGAGCTGTTCTGGGAACAGGCGCGCGAGATCTACTTCGCCGGGAAGGCCGCGATGATCATCTGGTCGCCCTTCATTCTCGACGAACTCGCCGGCCTGCGGGACTCCAACCCGCCCACGATCACCGACGATCCCACCTCGCCCGAACTGGCGCAGCGGACCGGCGTCGTCACCAACTTCTCCGGGCCCTCCAACCCTGAAGGCGCTGCCTGGGCCGACATCCGCTACTTCGGAATCACCAACGATGCCGACACCGACGCGGCGATCGACTTCGTGAAGTTCTCGATGGATGCCGGCTACACCCAGACCCTCTCGATCGCTCCGGAAGGCAAGTTCCCCGTGCGGCGCGGCACCGCCGAGGACCCCGAGGCCTTCGTCAGGGCCTGGGCCGAACTGCCGATGGGCGTGGACCGAAAGGCGCCGATGCGCCAGTTCTACCCGCAGGAGACGATCGACGAGATCGTCGGCGGGCTCGACGTGGCGCAGCGCTGGGGCGTGGCCGAGGGGCAACTCGCGCTCGCCTCGAAGATCGTGAACAGCCAGGCGATCAACCGCCTGGTGCGCGAATACATCGACGGTCGGCGCGACGCCGCGGCAACCGTCGCCGCGATGAACGACGAACTCGCCAGGATCCAGTGACCTCCCTCCGGCCCCCGCGGGGGCCGGAACCTTGCGCGGGCGGCCGATCCGCCCGCGCCTTTCCGGGCCCGGAGTCATGCGATGACCGTCCTGCCAGAACCCCCGACCGGAACCGGACCGCTCGCCCGCCGCGAGGCGCGGCTGGCATGGGCGCTGCTCTTCCCGACGCTCGCGGCGGTGTCGCTGGTGGTGGTCCTGCCACTCCTCGCGGTGTTCTGGATCAGCTTCAAGCCGGTCGGCCTCGCCGACCTGCGCCCGCCGGCGCCGCTCGTCCGCGAGGATCTGCGGGGCCGGCCCGAGGCGGCGGGCGACGCGGCCACGCTGCGTTACCGCCTGCGCAACTCCTCACAGACCCGGCCGGTGCTCGGGGTCACGCTTTCCGACACCATCCCCGACGGACTGGAGGTCACGGCCCCCGACCCGCGCTGCACGCTCGACGGCCGCACCCTCCTGTGCGACCTCGGCGACTGGGAGGGCGGCGCGCGCGAGGAAATCGAGATCGGCGTGACCGTGACGCAGGCCTTCCTCGACTCGGGCGCCGACCCGGCCGCCTCGCCCGCCCGCATCACGGGGCGCGCGCAGAACGTGCTGGCCTCGGGCGAATTCACCCTCGCCAACTTCGCCCGCATCTTCGACGGCGACGAATTCTGGCGGGTGCTCTCGGCCACGCTCTTCTACACCGTCTTCGGCACGATCGGTGCGCTGGTCCTCGGGCTCTTCGCCGCGATGCTGCTCGACCGGAGCTTCCGCGGCCGGGGCATCCTGAGAGGTCTCTTCCTCTTTCCCTACGTCGCTCCGGTGATCGCAGTGGCGTTCACCTGGGTCACGCTGCTCGACCCGTTCTCGGGCAGTGTCAACGCGCTTCTCCTGCGGATGGGTGCAATCGACACGCCCATCAACTTCTTCGGGCAGCGCCCGCTCGCGCTGATCATGGTCACGGTGTTCGAGATCTGGCGCTACTTCCCGCTTTCGTTCCTGTTCATCCTCGCGCGGATGCAGTCGATTCCCGAGGACATGTACGAGGCCGCCGACATGGACGGCGCCTCGCCGTTCCAGAAATTCTGGCACCTCTCGCTGCCGCAGCTCCTCGGGATCCTTTCGGTCCTGTTCCTGCTGCGCTTCATCTGGACCTTCAACAAGTTCGACGACATCTTCCTCCTGACGGGCGGCAACGCGGGCACGCGGACGCTCACCGTCAACGTCTACGAGCAGGCCTTCGCTGTCTCCAACATCGGGGCGGGCGCGGCGGTCGCAGTGGTCATCTTCGCCTGCCTGCTGCTCTTTTCCATCCTCTTCTTCCGCTACGTCAGCCGGGAGGAAGGGCTTTGAAGGCGCTCCGCAACGGCCTCGTCACGGGCCCGCTGCTCGGCGCGGGCTGGACCCTCGTGATTGCCATCGTGGTCTGCGTCGCGGCCTCATTCGCCACGGGGGAAGCCGTGGCGCCGCGCCTGATCCCGACGCTGATCCTGGGTGCCTGGCTGGGCTACGTCTGGCTGCCCGACGGCGGGCGGCCCGCCGGCCGCCGCATCGCGGTCTCGGCAGTGCTCGCGCTCGCCCCGGCGGCCGCGTTCGTCCTGATCGGCCCGGCGATCGAGGGGCGGGCGGGCACCTCCGCCTCCACGCTCGTCGCCGCCTGGATCCTCCTCGGCCTCGCCGCCGCGCTGCCGCTCTCGCGCATCCTGGCCGGCCTGCCGCCCGGTCGGGCCACCCGTCACGAGACCGAGGCCGCAACGATCCGCTTCCTCACCGGAGCCGGCTACATCTTCTTCACCGCGATCGTCCTCATCCCGTTCTACGTGATGGTGATGACGAGCCTGAAGAACCAGCAGGAGCTGCTGCTCAACCCGCTCGACTTCGGCATCGACCTCGGCAAGGGCTGGGCGCTCTTTCGCGCCTACGGCGAGCTGTTCGGCCAGTTCAACTTCGGCACCTATCTCTGGGTCTCGTTCTACGTCTCGGTGCTGACGGTGGCGATCACGCTCCTCTTCAGCATCCCCGGCGCCTATGCGGTCGCCCGCCTGAGGTTCCGGGGCCGGGCGGCGTTCTCGCGGTCGATCCTGCTCGTCTACATGGTGCCGATGATCGTGCTCGCGCTGCCGATCTACATCGCCTTCTCGATGGCGGGTCTCAGGAACTCGATCCTCGGCATCGTCCTGATCTACCCGGTGACGACGATTCCCGTCGCGCTCTACATGCTCCAGGGGTACTTCCGGGGGCTGCCGGCCGAGGTCGAGGAGGCCGGCCTGATGGACGGGCTCACGCGGCTCCAGGTGATCTGGAAGATCACGCTGCCCTTGTCGCTGCCGGCGCTCGCCTCGGTCTCGCTCTACGTCTTCATGATCGCGTGGAACGAGTTCCTGCTCGCCTTCATGCTGCTCGACGATCCTTCGAAGTTCACGCTCACGCGGGGGATCGCCAGCCTCAACTCCTCCGAGGTGCCGCGACAGAACCTGATGGCAGGCGCGGTGATCGCCACGCTGCCGATCATGGCGCTGTTCCTCGGCCTCGAACGCTTCATGACGAGGGGCCTGACCGCAGGCTCCGTGAAGGGATGACCATGACCGCGATGCAAGACCTCGACAGCCGCGCCCGGGCGATCCTCAGGGGGAACGACCTCGGCGGCTACACGGTGCCGACCCACGGCCTCTACCCCTACCAGTGGAACTGGGACTCCGCCTTCGCGGCCTGGGGCTTCGCCACCTTCGATACCGACCGCGCATGGACCGAGCTCGAGACCCTGTTCTCCGCGCAGTGGCCAAGCGGGATGGTGCCGCACATCGTCTTCCACCGCCCCGATCCGGGATACTTCCCCGGTCCCGACGTCTGGGGCACAGGCACCGTGCCACCCACTTCCGGCATCACCCAGCCACCCGTGGCCGCAATCCTCGCGCGGCTGATCTGGGAGACCGACCCCGCGGCCGGGCGGCCCCGCCTCGCCGCGCTCTACCCCAGGCTCCTCGCCTGGCACCGCTGGTTCATGCGCTGGCGCATCCGGGGCGGCGCAGCCTGCATCGTCCACCCCTGGGAATCGGGGCGCGACAACTGCCCCGACTGGGACATCGGCATGGCGGCGGTCGACGGCTCGAACGTCGGCCCCTACCTGCGGCGCGACACCGGGCACGTCGATCCCTCCATGCGGCCGGGAAAGGAGGACTACGACCGCTATCTCGCGATCCTCCAGTTCGGCCGCGCCACCGGCTGGGACGACGCGCCGATCGTGGACGAGGGGCCGTTCCTTATGGCCGACCCCGGCATCACCTTCATCCTGATGCGCGCGCACCGCGACCTTGCCGCGCTCGGCCGGGCGCTTGGCGAGGACGTGGCCGAGATCGAGGGCTGGAGCGCCGCCATGGCAGAGGCGGCCGAGACCCTCTGGAACCCGGGCCTCGGCGCCTTCGACGCGCGAGACATGCGTACCGGCGCCTTCGCCGGCAACCTTTCGTCGGGAGCGTTCCTCGCCTGCCTCGCCGGGGTCGGGCGGGCCGAGATGGATGCCGCCCTTGCGCGGGTCTGGTCCAAGGTAACCTACGGAATCCCCTCGGCGGATCCCGACAGCCCCGGCTTCGACCCGCGGCGCTACTGGCGCGGGCCCGTCTGGCCGGTGGTGAACGCGCTGATCGCGCTCGGCCTGCGCGACACCGGCCGGCATGCCGAGGAGGCACGGCTGCGCCGCGAGACGGCCACCCTGATCCGGCGCCACGGCTTCTACGAGTATTTCGACCCCGTCGACGGCACCCCCTGCGGCGGGGCCGACTTCACCTGGACGGCGGCGATCTGGCTCACCTGGGCGGGGAGGGACTGATGGGTGCGATCACACTCGCGGGCGTCGAGAAGTGGTTTGGCGATCTCCAGGTGATCAAGGGCGTGGATCTCGGCATCGCCGACGGCGAGTTCGTGGTTTTCGTAGGGCCTTCGGGCTGCGGGAAGTCCACGCTCCTGAGGATGATCGGCGGGCTCGAGGAGATCTCGCGCGGGCAACTCCTGATCGACGGGCGCGATGCAACCTCCGAGCCGCCCTGGAAGCGCGGCCTGACCATGGTCTTCCAGTCCTATGCGCTCTACCCCCACATGTCGGTAGCCGAGAACATGGGGTTCCCGCTCAAGACCGCCGGCGCGCCCCCGGCCGAGATCGCGGCCAAGGTCGCCGAGGCGGCACGCATCCTGAAGCTCGAGCCTTTCCTCGACCGGCGTCCCAAGGCGCTCTCGGGGGGCCAGCGGCAGCGGGTGGCCATCGGCCGGTCGATCGTCCGGGATCCCACCGCCTTCCTGTTCGACGAGCCGCTGTCGAACCTCGACGCCGCGCTCCGCGTCGAGATGCGGCTGGAGATCGCGAAGCTCCACCGCGGCCTCGGCCGCACGATGATCTACGTCACCCACGACCAGGTGGAGGCGATGACGCTGGCTGACCGGATCGTCGTGCTGGAATACGGCCGGATCGCCCAGGTGGGCAGCCCGCAAGAGCTCTACGAGCGGCCGGCGAACCTCTTCGTCGCCGAGTTCATCGGCAGCCCGAAGATGAACATCCTGCCGTGCCGGACCGAGGGTGCCGCCTACGTGCTCGAGGGCGGGCGCGGCGGTCCCTATGCCGGCGGCCACGCGGCTGCGAGGCTCGGGATACGGCCCGAGCACATCGCAATCGGCCAGCCGGGCGAGGGACAGGCGGATGCCACGGTCGACGTGGTGGAATATCTCGGTGCCGACAGTTTCGTGATCGCCGACGCGGGCCCGCTCGGAACCGTGACGATCCGCACCCAGGGCGAGCAGGCACCACCCGAGGGCGAGCGCATCGGTCTGGTCTTCCCGCCCGAGAGGGTGCACTTCTTCGACGAGGCGGGTCTCGCCGTCCGCTGAGGCGCGCCTGCGCCGGCTCAGCCGTTCCAAGGCCCGTGGTGGCTGCCCTCCGCGTCGGTCCGTTCGAAGCCGTGCGCGCCGAAGTAGTCGCGCTGCGCCTGGATCAGGTTCGTCGTGCCCCGCGCGGTGCGCAACGTGTCATGATAGGCCAGCGCCGCCGCCAGCGCCGGCGCGGGCTCGCCCGCGGCCGCCGCCGCGGCGACGACCCTGCGCAGCGCCGGGACGGCCTCGGCCAGCCGCGCGGCGAAGTACGGGGCGAAGGCGAGCACCCCGTGCGGCACCCCGTCGCGGAAGGCGTGGGCGATGTCGTCGAGCAGCACCGAGCGGATGATGCAGCCCGCCCGCCAGACCTCGGCGCAGGCGGCGAGGTCGAGGCCCCAGCCGAACTCCCCGGAGGCGGCGCCGAGCACCTGGAACCCCTGGCTCAGCGCCAGGATGCGCCCGGCGAGCAGCGCCTTCTCGAGGTCGCCCTCGGTCGGGACCGGCCCGTGCACCCGGCCGGGCGGGGCGAGCAGCGCGGCACCCTCCGCCCGAGCCGCGGCCGAGGCCGACCAGGCCCGCGCGGCCACCGCCGCCTCGGTCACCGTGGCGGGCACGCCGAGCCGCTGCGCCTCGATCACCGTCCACCGGCCGGTGCCCTTCTGGCCGGCGCGGTCGGCGATGACGTCCACCACGGGCTGGCCCGTCGCGGGGTCGTCGGCGAGGAGCACCGCGGCGGTGATCTCGGTGAGATAGGCGTTGAGCGGCCCCTCGTTCCACTGCGCGAAGACCTCGCCGATCGCGTGCGCGCCGCGCCCCTCCGACCGCATCAGCCCGTAGATCTCGGCGATGAGCTGCATGTCGGCGTATTCGATGCCGTTGTGGACGGTCTTGACGAAATGTCCCGCACCGTCCGGTCCGAGCAGCCGCGCGCAGGGCTGCCCGGCGAACCGCGCGGCGATCGCCTCCAGCACCTCGCCGACGGACTGCCACGCCGCGGCGCTGCCGCCGCCCATCAGCGAGGGGCCATGCCGCGCGCCCTCCTCGCCGCCCGAGACTCCGAGGCCGAGGAAGCGGATGCCCGCCGCCTCCAGCTCCGCCGCCCGGCGGCGGGTGTCGTGGAAGTCGGCGTTGCCGCCGTCCACGATCGTGTCGCCGGGTGCCAGAAGCGGGCGGAGCGCGGCGATCTGGGCATCCGTCGCCTCGCCTGCCGGCACCATCAGGATGACGGCGCGCGGGCGCGCCAGCGCGGCGACGAGGGCCTCGGGGGTCTCTGCCGCGGTGATCCGCTCCGCGAGCGGTCCCGCCTCGGCGAGGAACGCGGGCAGTCGCGCCGCGGTGCGGTTCGTCACCGCGACCCGGAACCCCCGTTCGGCGATGTTGAGCGCAAGCGCCGAGCCCATGGTGCCGAGCCCGACGAGGCCGATCCGCGCGGTAGCGTCCATGCCAGACCTCCCAGCCGCCTGTGGCAGAACTTATCCTGCCGGGGCGGGCGCGCAACCTCAGCGCTTGTGGATCACCGCGACCTGGTCGCGCCGCCGCTTGTCGTAGCCCGCCTGGAACAGGAAGCAGCCCGAGATCGCGGGGGCGAGCGCGTTGAACTCCGCCTCGAGCCCGGGGTCGGCATGGCGGAACACCCGCGTCTCCGAGAACGACCGGAACAGCGCCGCGGTCTTGGTGATGCCGGGGCGCTCGTAGGCCCTGGGCTGCCAGCGCAGATCCTCGATCACATAGAGCCCGCCGGGGGCGATCTTCGGGAAGAGCTCGAGGAAGGCGAACTGCTGGTGGTGGCTCGCATGGCTCGCGTCGTCGATCGCGATGTCGAGCGCGGGCAGCTTCGCCGCAGCCGCGCGGATGTTCTCGCGCCGGTCCATGTCGCAGCGCAGGAACGTGAAGCGGTCATGCGCGAACCACGAGAAGTCCGACACGTCGAGCCCGTAGACCTTCGCCTTCGGGAAGTATTCCAGCCACATCCGCACCGAGGGCAGATCGGTCGTCTCGCGGTCCTCGCTCCGCCCGTGTTCCGGGCCGCCGATCTGGAGGCCCATCTCGAGGAAGCGGATCGACCGGTCCCGCCAGGGGTGGAACAGCATCTGGTAGAGCTCGGTGTAGCGGTGCTTCCCCGAGCCCTTGTCCGAACCGAAGCGGTCGGCGAGTTCGGTGAGGTTCGGCGCCGGGGCGGCGCCGCTCCGGGCGGGGCGGGCGGCGGGACGGGCGGCCACCGCTCAGACCCCGAGGCACCAGCGCAGGATCGCCTTCTGCGCGTGGAGCCGGTTCTCGGCCTCGTCCCAGATCACCGAATGCGGCCCGTCCATCACCCCGCTCGTCGCCTCGTCGTTGCGGTGCGCGGGCAGGCAGTGCATGAAGAGCGCGTCGGGCTTGGCCAGGCTCATCAGGTGCTCGTTGACCTGGTAGGGGCGCAGCTGGTTGTGCCGCCGCTCGCGCGCGCTCTCGGGGTCGTGCATCGAGACCCAGGTGTCGGTGATCACCACGTCGGCGCCGAGGACCGCCTTCTCCGGGTTCCGCTCGATGGTGATCGGCCGGCCCTTCGCCGCCGCGAAGTCGAGCCACTCGCGCTCGGGGTCGAGCGTCTCGGGCCCGGTGAACGTGAGGTCGAAGCCGAACTGCGCGGCGGCATGCGCCCACGAGGCGAAGACGTTGTTGCCGTCGCCCGACCAGACGGCCTTGCGGCCCGCGATCGGCCCGCGATGCTCCTCGAAGGTCATCACGTCGGCCATGATCTGGCAGGGGTGGGTGCGGTTGGTCAGCCCGTTGATGACCGGCACCGTGGCGTGCTCGGCCATCTCGAGAAGCGTCGCCTCCTCGTAGGTGCGGATCATGATGAGGTCCACGTAGCGGCTCATCACCCGCGCGGTGTCGGCGATGGTCTCGCCGTGGCCGAGCTGCATCTCCTTGCCGGACAGCACCATGGTCTCGCCGCCCATCTGGCGCACGCCGACATCGAAGCTGACGCGGGTGCGGGTCGAGGGCTTCTCGAAGATCAGCGCGACCATCCGGCCCGCGAGCGGCTGGACGTCGTCCCGCTCCCCCTTGGGCCGGTTGTTGCGGGCGGCCTTCATGGCAAGGGCGGCGTCGATCATCGACCTGAGGTCGGCAGGGTCGGTCTTGTGGATGTCGAGGAAGTGCTGCATCGCGTCTCGCTTGTCTCTGGCGGCGGGCCGGGGGGCCGTCTGCCCCCCGGACCCCCCGAGGATACTTGTAAAAGGGGAAGATCAGGAGCGGCGGAACTCCATCACGATCACCGGGTCGCCGTCCTCGCGGGGCAGGATCCGGTCGCCGTCGAAGCCGGCTCGTCGGCAGGCCCGGCCGTGGGGTTCGGCGAGCCGGCGCCGCAGGAGCGGGTCGTCGGCCCGCGTCACCGGCAAAAAGGCGTCCTCACGCCGCGGCATCGGCCTTCACCGCGCCCGCCGCCCGGTCGAGCCGGGCGACCGCCTCGGCGATCTCCGCCCCGGAGATCGTCAGCGGCGGCAGGATGCGGACCACGTTGTCGGCCGCGGGCACGGTGAGCACCTCTTCGGCATAGCCCGCCTTCACCACGTCGGTGTTCGGCGCCCGGCATCTGAGGCCGAGGATCAGCCCCGTTCCGCGCACCTCCTCGAACACCTCCGGATGGGCCGCGACGAGCCCCTCGAGCTTCTGCCGGAGGAGCCCCGACCTGCGCCTCACCTCGTCGAGGAAGGCCGGCTCGGCGACGATCCGCATCACCGCGAGCCCCACGGCGCAGGCCAGCGGGTTGCCTCCGTAGGTGGACCCGTGGGTGCCCGCCGTCATGCCCTGCGCGGCGCGCTCGGTCGCCAGCACCGCGCCGAGCGGGAAGCCGCCGCCGATGCCCTTGGCAACCATCATGATGTCGGGCTCCACCCCCGCCCATTCGTGGGCGAAGAGGCGCCCGGTGCGGCCCATGCCGCACTGCACCTCGTCGAGGATCAGGAGCGCGCCGGTGGAATCGCAGAGGTCGCGCAGGCCCTTCAGGCACTGGTCGGGCAGGACGCGGATGCCGCCCTCGCCCTGCACGGGTTCGATCATCACGGCGGCGGTGCGCGGGCCGACCGCGTTCCGCAGCCGCTCGTGGTCGCCCCAGGGGACATGCACGAACCCCGGCATCAGCGGGCCGAAGCCCTTGACCATCTTCTCGGACCCCGCCGCCGCGATGGCGCCCGTGGACCGCCCGTGGAAGGCCCCTTCGAAGGTCACGATCTCGTCGCGGTCCTCGCCCTTCGCGTGCCAGTATTTCCGCGCCATCTTGATGGCAAGCTCGGCCGCCTCGGTGCCGGAGTTGGTGAAGAACACGGTGTCGGCGAAGGTCGCCGCGACCATCGCCTCGGCCAGCGCCTCCTGCTCGGGGATCCGGTAGAGGTTGGAGACGTGCCAGAGCCGCTGCGCCTGTTCCGTCAGCGCGGCGACGAGCGCGGGGTGGGCATGGCCGAGCGCGTTGACCGCGATGCCGGCGCCGAGGTCGAGGAAGCGTCGCCCGTCGGCCTCGACGAGCCACGACCCCTCGCCCTTCACGAAGGTGAGGGGCGCGCGGTTGTAGGTCGGCAGGACGGCGGGGATCATCGCGGTCTCCTCGACTGGGGAAGGCCCATGCGTGCCCGAGGCGGCCGCCATAGTCAACGCCGACCGGAGGGGCGCGCACGGCGGCCCCGGTCCGAGGCGGCGCAGGGGGTGCATGGCGCTGCGGCAGCCGGTCCCCGGCCGCCGGCCGCACGGCGCGCGGCCGGTGTCAGCCCACCGTCACCGCGCGGCGGTAGAGGTGCCAGGTCGCGTGGCCGAGGACCGGCACCACGATGGCCAGCCCGAGCAGCGCAGGCAGCGCGCCGATCACCAGCGCGGCGGCGACGACCAGGCCCCAGGTCGCCGCCGCGCGCGGATTGCGCCGCACCACGGCGAGCGAGGTGGCAAGCGCGAGCGGCACGCCCGCGTGGCGGTCGAGCACCAGCGGGAACGAGACCAGGGCGGCGACCAGCGCGGCCGCGGCGAACAGGAAGCCCACGGCGAAGCCGGCGACGATCATCGCCCAGCCCGCGGGCGTCGTCAGCACATCGGCGGCGAAGGCGGAGAGGGAGGCCGGGGGCTCCGGGCCGAGCGTGGCGAGGTAGATCGCGTAGGCCGCCACCATCCAGAGCACGAAGAGCGCGCCGAGGTAGAGGCTGAGTACCAGGATCGCCCCGAAGGACGGCGAGGAGAACGGCGCGAAGGCCGCGCCCCAGCCGGGGTCCAGCCCGGCCTCGCGCTGGCGGCTCAGTTCCATGAGGCCGACGGAGGCGACCGGCCCGAGCAGCGCGAAGCCCGAGACCAGCGGGAAGAGGAGCGGCAGGAGCTCCTGGCGGTAGATGCCCCAGGCAAGGAACAGTCCCGCGACCGGGTAGATCAGGCAGAGGAAGATCACGTAGCTGCGGAAGGCGCCGAAATCCTCCAGCCCGCGCCGGAGCGCGTGGCGGATGTCCTCGCCGTCGAGCGCGTTCACCCGGATGTCCTCGGGCCGGATCGCCTCGCCGCCGAGCGCCGCCGCGCTCGCGCCGACGTGCTGGCCGGCATGGGCGAGGGTCTGGGCCGTCCACGACAGCGGGTTGCCGATGGTCTTGGGCATGGTTGCGCCTCCCCTGCAACGGGTGCAGGCCCGCTCCGGAGGGAAGGCCCGCACCGGCGCGCCCCGGGCCGGGGCGCCTAGGGCGCAACCATAGCACGAAACCCCGCGCCGCGCGCGTCACGATCGGGAGACCGGCAGGCGACTGCGCCTGCGGCGCCGCGCGGCTTGTCTCCCGGCGCGAGGGTCGGCTATATGGGCGCCTGCCGGAACGCACCCCGCGCCCGCCCCCGGCCCGGGCGCCTCGCCCCAAGCGGAGGGAACCGATGTCCTGGACCGACGAGCGCGTCGAGCTCCTCAAGAAGATGTGGTCCGAGGGCCAGTCGGCGAGCCAGATCGCGAAGGAACTGGGCGGCGTCACCCGCAACGCGGTGATCGGCAAGGTCCACCGGCTCGGCCTGTCGAACCGGGCGGGGGCACCCCCCGGCGCGCCCGAGCGCGAGGCCGAGCGGCCCGATCCGAAGCCCGCCGCCGAGCCCAAGGCCGAGGCCCGGCCGCGGCCGACCCTGGTCAAGTCGGACCCGGAGCCGGCCGAGGAACGCCCGGCCGCCCCGGCGCAGGCCCCGGCCGCGCGCAAGCCCTTCGTCGCCGGCCAGCCGCTTCCGCCGCAGCCCTCGGCGAACGAGATCAGCCCCGAGGCGCTGGCCTCGGTGCGCGAGGTCGAGAAGAAGGCGCGCCGGCTCACGCTGATGGAGCTGACCGAGCGCACCTGCAAGTGGCCGATCGGCGATCCCGCGACGGAGGACTTCTGGTTCTGCGGGCTGGCGACCCAGCCGGGCAAGCCCTACTGCGAGGCCCATGTCGGCGTGGCCTTCCAGCCGATGAGCGCCCGGCGCGACCGGCGCCGCTAGCCCCGCCCGTCCGCGCCGTCCCGCGGCGGCGCCCGCGCCGGCGCGGCGCCTTCCCTCCGCCGCCCGTGCGGCCTACCCTGCCGCCGGCGAACAGGAGCCAGCCCATGACCGCAATCGTCGAGATCAGCGGCCTCTCGAAGGTCTATGCCTCGGGCACGGCCGCGCTGTCGGATGTCAGCCTCGACATCCGCGAGGGCGAGATCCTCGCGCTCCTCGGCCCCAACGGCGCCGGCAAGACCACGCTGATCTCCATCGTCTGCGGCCTCGTGACCCCCAGCGCCGGGCGCGTCAGGGTCGGCGGGCACGACATCGTGCACGACTACCGCAAGGCGCGCGCGCTGATCGGCCTCGTGCCGCAGGAGATCAGCGTCGAGCCCTTCGCCCCGGTCTGGACGACGGTCAGCTTCTCGCGCGGGCTCTTCGGAAAGCCCAAGGACGACGCGCACCTCGAGAAGGTACTGCGGTCGCTCGCGCTCTGGGAGAAGCGCACCGCCCGCAACAACGAGCTCTCGGGCGGGATGAAGCGCCGCGTGCTGATCGCCAAGGCGCTCGCGCACGAGCCGCGCGTGCTGTTCCTCGACGAGCCGACCGCGGGCGTCGATGTCAGCCTCCGGCGCGAGATGTGGGACGTCGTGCGGCAGCTCCGCGACAGCGGGGTCACGATCATCCTGACCACGCACTACCTCGAGGAGGCCGAGCAGATGGCCGACCGCATCGGCGTCATCGACAAGGGCCGGCTGCTGCTCGTGGAGGAAAAGCGCAGGCTCATGCAGGAATTCGGCCGCAAGCAGCTCACCGTCGAGCTGGCCGCCCCGCTCGCGGCGCTGCCGGCCGCGCTCGCCGGGCGCGACCTGACGCTCTCCGAAGACGGGACGCGCGTCACCTACGAATACGACACGCGCGCCGCGCGGACGGGCATCGCCCACCTTCTCGCCGCCTTCGCGGCCGAGGGGATCGCGGTGCGCGACCTCTCGACCCGGCAGTCGTCGCTCGAGGAGGTCTTCCTGCGGCTGGTGGAGGAGAACGCATGAACTGGCGCGGCGTCGTCACCATCTACCGCTTCGAGATGGCGCGGTTCTACCGCACCCTGTGGGAATCGCTCGCCTCTCCGGTGATTTCGACCGTCCTCTACTTCGTGGTGTTCGGCGCCGCGATCGGCGGGCGGATCGAGGAGGTGGAGGGCGTCTCCTACGGCGCATTCATCGTGCCGGGGCTGATCATGCTGACGGTGCTCCAGCAGTCGGTCTCGAACGCCTCGTTCGGGATCTTCTTCCCCAAGTTCATCGGCACGATGTACGAGATCCTCTCGGCCCCGGTCTCGTTCTACGAGGTCGTGATCGGCTATGTCGGCGCGGCGGCGATGAAGTCGGTCATCATCGCCGCGGTGACTCTGGCCACGTCCTTCCTCTTCGTCGACGTGACGATCCGGCACCCGGTCTGGATGCTGGCGTTCCTCGTGCTGACCTCGGTCACCTTCTCGCTGCTCGGGTTCCTGATCGGCATCTGGGCCAAGGACTTCCAGCAGCTCCAGATCATCCCGCTCATGGTCATCACGCCGCTCGTCTTCCTCGGCGGGGCCTTCTACTCGGCCTCGATGCTGCCGCCGTTCTGGGAGGGCGTGGCCAAGCTCAACCCGGTGCTCTACCTCGTCTCGGGCTTCCGGTGGAGCTTCTTCGGCCTCGCCGACGTGCCGGTGGGCGTGTCGCTCGCGGCGATCACGGTGTTCCTCGGCCTGGGGATGCTCGCCGTCTGGTACATCTTCCGCACCGGCTGGCGGCTGAGGAACTGAGGCGGCACCGGCGGCAGGCGGGCCCACTTCCGCCGCCCCCGGCGCCGGTCTATATGCCCCCCATGGCCGCCGACCCGCCTCCGCTCCTGAACACGGGGCCCCGCCCCGACCTCGCCCGCGCCGCCGTGCCCGAGGAGGCCCGCCCCGGCCAGCCGCGGATCGGGATGGTCTCGCTCGGCTGCCCCAAGGCGCTGGTGGATTCCGAGCGCATCCTGACCCGGCTCCGCGCCGAGGGCTACGCGATCAGCCCCGACTACGCCGGCGCCGAGGCGGTCATCGTCAACACCTGCGGGTTCCTCGACTCGGCCAAGGCCGAGTCCCTGGAAGCGATCGGCGAGGCGCTGCGCGAGAACGGGAAGGTGATCGTCACCGGCTGCCTCGGGGCGGAACCCGACTTCATCACCGGCGCGCATCCCAGGGTGCTGGCCGTGACCGGGCCCGAGCAGTTCGAGGCGGTGCTGGATGCCGTGCACCGCGCCTGCCCGCCGAAACCCGATCCCTTCGTGGACCTGCTGCCGCCGACCGGCGTCAAGCTCACGCCGCGGCACTACAGCTACCTCAAGATCGCCGAGGGCTGCGACCACAAGTGCCGCTTCTGCATCATCCCCGACATGCGCGGCCGCCTCGTCAGCCGCCCGGCCCGGGCGGTGCTGCGCGAGGCGGAAAGGCTCGTCGAGGCCGGCGTCCGCGAGCTGCTGGTGATCTCGCAGGACACCTCCGCCTACGGCACCGACTGGAAGGACCGGGCGGAGAAGTTCCCCATCGTCTCGCTCGCGCGCGACCTCGGAAGCCTCGGCGCCTGGGTCCGGCTGCACTACGTCTACCCCTACCCGCATGTCCGCGAGCTGATCCCGCTGATGGCCGCCCAGTCGGACTCGGGGGGGCTGGTGCTGCCCTACCTCGACATCCCCTTCCAGCACGCCCACCCCGACACGCTGCGCCGCATGGCCCGCCCGGCGGCGTCGGCCCGCACGCTGGACGAGATCGCCGCCTGGCGGCGCGACTGCCCCGGCCTCGTGCTGCGGTCCACCTTCATCGTCGGCTACCCCGGCGAGACCGAGGAGGAGTTCCAGACCCTTCTCGACTGGCTCGACGCGGCGCAGCTCGACCGCGTGGGCTGCTTCCGCTACGAGAACGTCAGGGGCGCGCGCTCGAACGACCTGCCGGACCACGTCCCCGAGGAGGTCAAGGACGAGCGCTGGCACCGCTTCATGGAGAAGGCCCAGGGCATCTCGGCGGCGAAGCTCGCCGCGAAGGTCGGCACCCGGCTCCAGGTCATCGTCGATGCGGTCGATGGCGAGGGCGCCACCTGCCGGACGCAGGCCGACGCGCCCGAGATCGACGGCAACCTCTTCATCGACGAGGGGTTCGAGGGCCTTGCCCCGGGCGACATCGTCACCGTGGAGGTGGACGAGGCGGGCGAATACGACCTCTGGGGGCGGCTCGTCGGGGCACCGCCGGACGGCGCCCGAGGCAGCCGGATACCGCCTGCGGATCGGTGATCGCCGCCGGGCCGGCGGCCGGGGTATCATGCGCGCGCGCAGGACGGGCGAAGCACCGTCCGCCCGCGCACAGGGGTGGAGGGCAATCCAATGAACATCCCCCGCAGCTTCATGGTGATCGGTAGCCTCTATCTTCTTCTCGGCATCGGGTTCGGCATCTGGATGGGCGCATCGGGCGACCACTCGCTGTCGCCGCTCCATGCGCACATCAACCTGCTCGGCTTCGTGCTGATGACCGTCTTCGGGCTGGTCTACCGGCAGTTTCCGTCGATGGCCGCGAGCGGCCTCGCCACCGCGCACTTCTGGGTGCACCAGGTGGGCGCGCTCGTGCTGCTCGTGCTGCTCTTCCTGCTGCTGACCGGACGCATCACCGAGGCCGGGATGGCGCCGGCGGCCCCGATCGCGGAAGTCCTCGTCTGGCTCGGCGTGCTCCCCTTCGCGGCGAACGTGGTCCTCAACGGCCGCTGAGGCGCGCCGGGGGCCGCCTCACGCGAACACGGCCGGCGGCAGCGCCGGCCGGACCCTGCCCCTCTCCAGCGCGCGGAGGTAGTCCCCCACGCGGTGGCTTCCGGCCGACTGCGGCTCGCCCGGCATGATCCAGTGCACCTTGCCGAGGTGGCGGAAGTTGAGGAACGAGAACGGCAGGTAGCAGACCGCGTCGTCGAACCGGCAGAGGTTCAGGATGCGCGCCTCGCCGCGGAACTTGCGCTTGCCGCGGAGCGGCCGCGGCGAGGCGAAGCAGAGCGCCGGTATCCCGAGCGAGCTCGCCACGATCTGCGCCGAGGCGGCGCCGAGCGAATGGCCGAGCACGCGCTCGGCCCCCGCTCCCTTGGCGAAGGGGTAGACGATGCGCGCATGACGCATGAAGCCCGCGTGCCACTCGCGCCCGCTGTCGCCGGGCGCGACGTCGAGGTTGAAGTCGCCCCAGTCTCGCAGCTCGTTGGTGCCGGGGATCACCAGCGTCCTGTCCTTCAGCACGTAGGCCTGCGCGCCGTTTAGGTCGAGCCCCTTGGCGAGCCGCGCCCCGAGCGTTCCGTCATAGGCCCTCTGGATCAGATCGGCCGCCTCCGCGATGTCCATGCTGCGCCCCTCCCCGCTGCCGCCCGGCCCGAGCATAGCACGGGCGCGGCCATCCGGCGCGGGGAGCAAGGCCGCCTCAGCCGATCAGCACGACCAGCCAGGCGATGCCGCCCGCCAGCGCGGCCATGGCCACCGCGGCGCTGCCCATGTCCTTGATCCGCTTGGCCCTCGGGTCGCGCTCGAGCGAGATGTAGTCGACCGCCGCCTCGATCGCCGAGTTGACGAGTTCGGTCACCAGCACGAGGAGGCCGAGCGCCAGGACCAGCGCCCGCTCGCCCGGCGTGAGGTCCAGCGCGAAGGCGAGGACCGCGAAGCCCGCGTTGACCAGCGTCCACTGCCGCAGCGACTTCTCGCTTTCCCAGGCCGCGCGCCACCCTTCCAGCGACCAGCGGCAGGTGTTCCCCAGCCGCTGCGCCTCCTGCCGCAGATAGTCGATCATCGCTCCCCTCCTCGCCCCCCGCGCGGCAGCTTAGGCGACGCCCGCCACCCGCGCCAGACCGGCGCCTCAGCGGGGTAGAGACGCGGCAGCGCCCCGGTGCTATGCTCGGGCGCGACCGCAAGACCCGAGGTTCCCGATGGCCCGTGACGAGACCGCCCTTTCCCCCGCCGAGGAACTCCGCGCCAACGTCGCGCGCCCGTTCGGCCAGGCCTTCGCCATGCCGAAGTCGGTCTACACCTCGGCCGAGTTCACCCGGCTCGAGGAGGAGCACATCTTCGCCCGCGAATGGCTCTGCGCGGGCCGGGCCGACGCGCTGCCCGCGCCCGGCGACTACATGACGATGACCATCGCGGGCGAGCCGGTCATCGTGCTGCGCGACGCAGACGGCGCGCTCAGGGCCATGTCGAACGTCTGCCGGCACCGGATGTCCACGCTGCTCGAGGGCCGCGGCAACGTCCGCTCGATCGTCTGCCCCTACCACGCCTGGACCTACAACCTCGACGGCGCGCTCCGCGGCGCCCCGGCGATGGCGGCCAACGAGGCCTTCTGCCGCTCCGACATCCGCCTGCCGCAGATCCGCTGCGTGGACTGGCAGGGCTGGATCCTCGTCACGCTGAACCCCGAGGCGCCCGATCCCGCCGCGGTGCTCGCCGATGTGGACCGGCTGGTCGGCCGCTACGAGATGGCGCGCTACCGCGAGGCCTTCCGCGAGGAGTTCCGCTGGGCCACCAACTGGAAGGTCCTGGCCGAGAACTTCATGGAAAGCTACCACCTGCCGGTCTGCCACGCCGGCACCATCGGCCCCACGGTGGACCTGATGAAGATGACCTGCCCCGAGGGGCTGCCTGCCTTCAACTACCACCACATCATCAAGAACGACGCGCTCGACCTCACCCTCGCGCATCCCTCGAACACCACGCTTCAGGGCGACGAAAGGCGCACGACCTGGCTCCTGTCGATCTACCCCTCGCTCCTCATCACGCTCACGCCGGGATACTTCTGGTATCTCTCGCTCACCCCCGACGGGCCCGGCCACGTCAACGTGCTCTACGGCGGCGGGCTCTCGCCCGACTGGGCGGCCGACCCGTCGGCCGAGGCGCACTTCGCGCGGCTGAAGGCGCTCCTGGCCGACGTGAACGCCGAGGACAAGGGCTGCGTGGAGCGCGTCTACCGCGGCCTCTGCGCCGGGCTGAGCGCGCCGGGACCGCTGTCGCACCTCGAACGGCCGAACTACGACTTCGCCCGCTGGATCGCCTCGCGGATCCCGGCCTGAGGCCGGCGCGCGCCGCGGGACGCCTCCCTGCAACCCGCGCGCGCGCAACCGATTTCAGTTGCCGAATCCCGGCCGCGACGGTTAGCTCGGGGCGCATAACAAGGGTGCCGGTGGCAGTCACAGTCCTGTTGCGTCTGGCCTGCTAACCAGCGTCCGCACAACGACCACGCAAGGGGAGATCCTGCAAATGAGAACCGTATCCAGGCTCGCGGCGGGCGCCGCCATCGCCGCCATCGCGACTGCGCCCGGCTTCGCCGCGGCGCAGAGCCTCGAGGAGATCGAGGCCGCCGCGAAGGCCGAGGGCATGCTGACCACCATCGCGCTGCCGCACAGCTGGTGCAACTACGGCGAGGTGATCGCCGGCTTCAAGGCGAAGTACCCCGAGATCACCGTGAACGAGCTCAACCCCGACGCGGGTTCCGCCGACGAGCTCGAGGCGATCCGCGCCAACAAGGACAACAAGGGGCCGCAGGCGCCCGACGTGATCGACGTGGGCTTCTCCTTCGGCCCGGCCGCGCAGTCCGAGGGGCTGCTCCAGCCCTACAAGGTCTCGACCTGGGACACGATCCCCGACGAGGTGAAGGATCCCGAAGGCCACTGGTACGGCGACTACTACGGCGTGCTCTCCTTCGTGGTGAACACCGACCTCGTCGAGAACGTGCCGCAGGACTGGGCCGACCTCCTGAAGCCGGAGTATGCGAACTCGGTCGCGCTCGCGGGCGACCCGCGCGCCTCGAACCAGGCGATCCTCGGCGTGATGGCCGCCGGCATGTCCACCGGGGCCGAGCCCGGCGCCGCCTCGGCCGAGGCGGGGCTCAACTTCTTCAAGCAGCTCAACGAGGCGGGGAACTTCGTGCCCGTCATCGGCAAGGCCGGCACCATCGCCCAGGGCGCGACCCCGATCGTCATCGCCTGGGACTACAACGGCCTGTCCTGGCGCGACGAGCTCGCGGGCAACCCGCCGCTCGAGGTCGTGGTGCCGAAATCGGGCATCCTCGCCGGCGTCTACCTCCAGGCGATCAGCGCCTACGCGCCGCAGCCGAACGCCGCGAAGCTGTGGATGGAATACCTCTACAGCGACGAGGGGCAGCTCGGCTGGCTCAAGGGCTACTGCCACCCGATCCGCTTCAACGACCTCGTCGCCCGCGGCGTCGTCCCGCAGGAGATGCTGGACGCCCTGCCCCCGGCCGAGGCCTACGAGGCGGCCGTGTTCCCGACCCTCGAACAGCTCACCGCCAACAGCGACGCGGTGAAGGCCGGCTGGGACAGCGTCGTCGGCGCGAACGTCCAGTAGCGTGAGACCCGCCCGCCCCGGCACCGCCGGGGCGGGCGCACCGCACGGGGCGACGGGGGCGGAATGGCAGAAGTCAGCGCAGCGGGCAGCGCGCCGTCGGCCGCGCGGGTGCGCCTGCCGTGGCACTGGCTCGGCATCGTGCCCTTCATCGCCTTCGCGCTCCTCTTCCTGATCCTTCCCACGCTCCAGATCGTCGTCGGCGCGTTCCGCACGCCCGCGGGCGACTTCACGCTCGAGAACATCCGGGGGCTCTTCACGCCCTCGATCATGGCCTCCTACTGGATCTCGATAAAGATCTCGGTCGCCTCCGCGCTGATCGGCTGCCTCATCGGCTTCGCCATGGCGGCGGGCATCACCGTCGGCGGCCTGCCGAACTGGGTGCGCGGGCCGCTCCTCACCTTCTCCGGCGTCGCCTCGAACTTCGCGGGCGTGCCCCTTGCCTTCGCCTTCCTCGCCACGCTCGGCCGCGTCGGGCTCGTCACCATCCTGCTGCGCGACTGGTTCGGCATCAACATCTACGCGATGGGCTTCAACATCCTCAGCTTCTGGGGCCTGACCATCGTCTACCTCTTCTTCCAGATCCCGCTGATGGTGCTGATCATCACGCCCGCGCTCGACGGGCTGAAGCGGGAATGGCGCGAGGCGGCCGACATCCTCGGCGCCTCGGGCTTCCAGTACTGGCGCATGGTCGCCTTCCCGATCCTGTTCCCGTCGCTGCTCGGCACCTTCGCGCTCCTCTTCGCCAATTCCTTCGGCGCCGTCGCCACCGCCATCGCGCTCACCGGCTCCTCGCTCTCGATCGTGCCGATCGTGCTCTTCGCGCAGATCCGCGGCGACGTGCTCGGCAACCCGCATCTCGGCTACGCGCTCGCCTTCGGCATGATCGTCGTCACCGCGATCGCCAACTTCGCCTACATCTGGCTGCGCGCCCGGTCGGAGCGGTGGCTCAAATGACCCGCATCTGGTCCTGGGCCGCGCTGATCGTCGGGGTCGTCTACTTCGCGCTTCCGCTGATCGGAACGGTCGAGTTCTCGCTCCGCAAGCGCCGCGGGGAATACTCGCTCGACGCCTACCGCGAGGTGCTGGGCGATCCGCGCTTCCAGGAGACCTTCTCCTACTCCGTCGTCATGGCGCTCGTGACGATCGCCTTCGGCATCCTCCTCGTGGTGCCCACCGCCTACTGGGTGCGGCTCAAGCTGCCCCGGCTCCGCCCGGTGATCGAGTTCATCACGCTCCTGCCGCTGGTGATCCCCGCCATCGTGATCGTGTTCGGCTACATCCGGCTGTTCAACACCTCCTCCGTCCTGCCGCTCACCGGCACGGCGACGGGCACCAACCTGCTGCTGATGTTCGGCTACGCCACGCTCGCGCTGCCCTACATGTACCGCGCGGTGGACACCGGCCTGCGCACGATCGACGTGGCCACCCTGACCGAGGCCGCCCAGTCCCTCGGCGCGGGCTGGTTCACGATCCTCGGCCGGCTGATCCTGCCCAACGTGCTCGTCGCGGTGCTGTCGGGCGCCTTCCTCACCTTCGCCATCGTGATCGGCGAATTCACCATGGCCGCGCTCCTCAACCGCCCGGCCTTCGGCCCCTACATGCAGCTTCTGGGCGCCAACAAGGCCTACGAACCGGCCGCGCTCGCGGTGATCGCCTTCGCCATCACCTGGGCCTGCATGGGGCTGATCCAGCTCGCCACGCTGTTCACCAGGCACACCCGCGCCCAGAGGCGCTGACCAGAGACGCCGATGCCCTTCCTCGACCTGCGCTCCCTCCAGAAGTCCTTCGGCCAGCTCCGCGTGGTGAAGGACTTCAACCTCGGCATCGAGAAGGGCGAGTTCATCTCGCTCCTCGGCCCTTCGGGCTGCGGCAAGACCACCGTCCTGCGCATGGTCGCGGGGTTCGAGACGCCCTCGTCCGGCTCGATCCACATCGACGGGCGCGACGTGACCGGGCTGAGGCCCAACCAGCGCAACATCGGCATGGTGTTCCAGGCCTACGCGCTGTTCCCCAACCTGACGGTGGCCGAGAACGTCGCCTTCGGGCTCAAGGTCAAGGGCGCAGGCCGGGCCGAGCGCGACGCCCGCGTGGCCGAGATGCTCCGGCTCATCGGCCTGCCCGAGCTCGGCGGGCGCTATCCGTTCCAGCTCTCGGGCGGCCAGCAGCAGCGCGTCGCGCTCGCCCGCGCGCTCGCGCCGAAGCCGCGGGTGCTCCTCCTCGACGAGCCGCTCTCCGCGCTCGACGCCAAGGTGCGCGTCTCGCTGCGCAACCAGATCCGCGAGATCCAGCGCGACCTCGGGATCACCACGATCTTCGTCACCCACGACCAGGAGGAGGCGCTGTCGATCTCCGACCGCGTCGTGGTGATGAACGGCGGCATCGCCGAGCAGGCCGGCGCGCCCTTCGATATCTACAACCGCCCCGCCACCCGCTTCGTGGCCGAGTTCGTGGGCACGCTGAACCTGCTTCCGGCCGAGGTCGAGGACGCGGGCGCGGGCCGCGTCACGGTCGCCGGTGCGCCGGTTGCGCTCGGCCGCGCCGTGCCGCCGGGGCGGATCACGCTCGCGCTGCGCCCCGAGGCGATCCACCTCGGGCCGGGCGAGGCCGGGGCCGCGGCGCTGCCGGGGCGGATCGACGACGTGCACTTCCTCGGCTCGGTGATCCGCATCCAGGCCTCGGTCGGCGACCGGCGCATCCTGCTCGACACCTTCAACCGCCCCGGCCTGCCGCCGCCGGCCCCCGGCACGGAAACCCGCTTCTCCTTCAACCCCGCCGACGTGCTGGTGCTCGAGGGCTGACCGCGCGCCGCGGGCGGCGGCCGTTCAGCCCGACCCGGCCGCTGCCGGTCCCTCGAACGGGGGGCGGGGCAGGCCCTGATGCGCGTCCATGGCGCCCGCGGCCGGCCGCGCCTTCGGCCCGATGCGCCCCCGCCCGGGCTTCGCCCGCCTTCCCGCCGCGCTCCGGGCCCGCGGCTGATCGCGCCGGCGCGGGCCCCGAAACCGACACGGGCGCAGGTCGGCGACGGGCAAGACGCTCCCGCGCGCCGCCGCCGAAGCTGGCGCCTAAGGGGACCGGTCCATGGCACAGCTCACCTATGCGCGCGGCGCGGCGCTCGTCGTCGGCGGGGCGGTCCTCTGGTCGCTCATGGGGCTGGCGATCCGCGCCATCGGCGAGGCGACGACCTGGCAGATCCTGTTCTGGCGGTCGCTCGGCCTCGCGCCCGTCGTGCTCCTCTTCATCGCCTGGCGCTCGGGCTGGCGGCCGCTCTCGCGGCTCCGCGCGGCGGGCGCCGCGGGGGTGATCGGCGGGGCCGCGCTGGTCTTCGCCTTCGCCGGCGCGATCTACGCGATCCAGGCGACCACGGTCGCAAATGCCGTGTTCCTCTTCGCGGCATCGCCGCTCATCACCGCGATCCTCGCCTGGCCGGTGCTGCGCGAGCCGGTGCGCCCCGGAACCTGGGTGGCGATCGTGCTCGCCGTGCTCGGCATCGCGCTCATGGTGCGCGAGGGGCTGGCGCTCGGCGCGCTTGCGGGCAACCTCGCCGCGCTGGGGTCGGCGGCGGGCTTCGCGGTGTTCACGCTGGCGCTGCGCCGCGGGCGCTCGGGCGACATGTTCCCGGCCACCTTCCTCGGCGGGCTCTTCGCCATGCTGACCGCCGCCGCGGTGCTGACCGCCTCGGGCGAGGGCCTCGCCATTCCCCCGCGCGACGCCGCGCTCGCGGTCGGCATGGGTGTCCTGCTCCTCGGGGGCGGGCTCGTCGCCTTCACCATCGGCAGCCGTGCGGTGCCCGCGGCGGACCTCGCGCTCCTCAGCATGGTGGAGGTGATGCTGGCGCCGATCTGGGTCTGGCTCCTCCTCGGCGAGACCGCGGGCTCCGGCACGCTCGTCGGCGGGGCGGTGCTGCTCGCGGCGCTTGCGCTCAACGCGCTGACCGGCATCCGCCACCGGCACATCACCCCGACCTGACGCCGCCCTTCCTTCCGCCCCTGCCCGCGCCGTGATTTCCGCCCTGCACCCCGCCCGGCCCGCCGCGGAAGAAGCGGGTGCGGGCATAGATCTCCTCCAGCCGCTTCAGGCGGTTCTCGGTGTCGCCCCAATTCCGGCTCTGGACGCTGGCGACCAGCGTCTCGATCAGCATCAGGATCGAGACCGTCGAATCCCAGGCCGCCGGCACCTCGATCTGGCAGGCCAGCACGTGGCGCGCCCGCGCCGCGGCGGGCGAGCGCCAGCGGTCCGTCACCACCACCACCGCCGCGCCCTGCTCGGCCGCCTGCTCGGCCGCCTGCACCACGGCCGCCTCGTAGCGGCGGATGTCGAACAGCACCACCACGTCCTCCGGGGCGAGGTCGAGCATGGCGGCCGGCCAGGGCTCGGCCGGGCCCGAGATCAGCGACACCCCCGGCCGGGCCACCTTCATCAGCGTGGCGAAGTAGTCGGCATGGACATGCGTCAGCCGCCCGCCGAGCGCCATCACCCGCCGCGACGTGTCGGCGAGAAGCGCGGCCACCGCGTCGAACTCGGCGGCGTCGATCTGCGCCAGCGTCGCCTCGATGTTGGCCACCGCCGCCGCCGCGTAGCGGCGCAGCACATGGGCGTCCGAATCGCCCTCGCCGCGGCGGGCCTCCTTGGCCAGCGGCGAGACGAGCAGGCTCTCCACCTCGGCGCGGAGCGCGGTCTGGTAGTCGGTGTAGCCGCGGTAGCCGAGCTTCTGCACCAGCCGCACCACCGTGGGAGAGGAGACATCGGCCGCGCGCGCCAGCGCCGTGATCGAGCCCAGCGCCGAAACCGGATAATGGCTGAGGATGTGGGTCGCGGCCTGCCGCTCGGCCCGCGTCAGCCCGCCGAGCGCGCCGCGCATCTTCTCCTCGATGGATGGAACCACAACCATTCCCGCCCACCCCGTGACACCGGCCGGGCCGGCGCCCGCCCGGCAAGCGGGCACGGCGGGCGCCCGCTGCCGCCCGCCCATTCTGAAACGATCTTAACAGACCGGGCAAGAAGGAATTGATCTTGACAGACGCGGCCGCGGCAATGGACGCTGGCCCAAAGGGGAGGGATCGTGCCGGCAACCGCGTCTGACTTCGCATCCGGCCTCGGGCTGCCGCGCGGCCGCGCCGCGCGGGGGAGCTGAGGGCCGATGCCGCGCTTCCTCGTCGCCTTCGTCCGGGTGGTCGAGCGCCTGAACTACCGCGTCGGGCGGATGGCGATGTATCTGCTCTTCGTCCTCATGGGCATCCTGCTCTGGTCGTCGGTGACGACGGCCGCCGGATCGCCGGCGCTCTGGACGCTCGAGATGGCCCAGTTCACGATGGTGGCCTACTACATCCTCGGCGGGCCCTACTCGATGCAGATGGGCAGCCACGTCCGGATGGACCTCTTCTACGCAAACTGGTCGCCCTACCGGAAGGCCGTGCTCGACGCCTTCACCGTGCTCGTCCTGATCTTCTACCTCGCCGTGATGGTCTGGGGCGCGGTCGACAGCATGATCTACTCGCTCGGCCTCAGGTGGACCTGGGTCGATGTCTCCTGGCTCCCCTTCGACCTGCCCCGCCCGCAGACCGGCTTCATGGAGCGCAGCCCCACCGCCTGGCGGCCCTACCTCTGGCCGATCAAGCTCGTCCTGATCGTCGGCTTCCTGCTGATGTTCCTCCAGGCGCTCGCCCAGCTCATCCGCGACATCGCCGTCATCCGCGGCGCGACGATCGAGGAGTTCGTCCGCGCATGAGCTACGAGGCCATCGCGATCCTGATGTTCTCGACGATGCTCCTCATGCTGATGACGGGGCAGCGTGTGTTCGGGGTCATCGGCTTCGTGGCGGTGGCCGCCTCGCTCCTGCTCTGGGGCACGTCGGGGCAGACGCTCGGCATCCAGGCCGCGCTGAAGCTGATGAAGTGGTATCCGCTGCTCACGCTGCCGATGTTCGTCTTCATGGGCTACGTGATGAGCGAGACGCGGCTCGCCGACGACCTCTACCGGATGTTCCACGTCTGGTTCGGGCGCGTCCCCGGCGGGCTTGCGATCGGGACCATCCTGCTCATGGTGCTGATCTCGGCGATGAACGGTCTCTCGGTCGCGGGCATGGCCATCGGCTCCACCATCGCGCTGCCCGAGCTGCTGCGGCGCGGCTACGACAAGCGCATGATCACCGGCGTGATCCAGGCCGGCTCGTCCCTCGGCATCCTGATCCCGCCCTCGGTCGTGCTCGTGCTCTACGCGATGATCGCCCGGCAGCCGGTGGGGCAGCTCTGGCTCGCCGGCATCCTGCCGGGCCTGATGATGGCCGCGCTCTTCGTCGTCTACATCGCGTTCCGCTGCGGGCTTCAGCCGCACCTCGGCCCCGCGCTCTCGGCCGAGGAGCGCGCCAGGATCACCTGGGCCGAGAAGCTCCGGCTCCTGCGCGCGGGGCTGCTGCCCTTCGCGATCTTCTTCGCGATGATGGCCCCCTTCGTCGCGGGCTACACCAGCCTCGTCGAAAGCTCGGTGATCGGCGTGCTCACCACGGTCGGCGCCGCCGTCCTGAAGCGCCGCTTCACCCGCGAGGTGTTCGAGACCTGCACCCGCTCGACGCTCGCCATCACCTGCATGTTCATGTGGATCATCCTCGCCGCGCTCAGCTTCGGCGCGGTGTTCGACGGCCTCGGCGCGGTGCGGGCGATCGAGAACTTCTTCGTCTCCGACCTCGGGCTCAGCCCCTGGACGATCCTCGTGCTGATGCAGCTCAGCTTCCTGCTGATGGGGATGTTCCTCGACGACACCGCGATGCTGGTGATCGTGGCCCCGCTCTACGTGCCGCTCGTCGCCACGCTCGACCTCGGGCTGCCGCGCGACCAGGTCCTGATCTGGTATGGCGTGCTCTACACCGTCACCTGCCAGATCGCCTATCTCACGCCGCCCTTCGGCTACAACCTCTTCCTGATGCGCGCCTTCGCGCCGAAGGAGATCACGATGGTCGACATCTTCCGGTCGGTCATACCCTTCGTCGGCGTGATGATCGCCGCGCTGGTGATCCTGATGGTGTTCCCGGAGATCGCGCTGTGGCTGCCGAACCAGATCTACACGAAATGACAAGAGAGACGCCCGGTCCACGGGTGCGGGACATGCACGACCTGACAGGGAAAGGAGAGACCCGATGACCACGACGAGACGCCACTTCATCCGCACCGCCGGGATCGGCGCGGGGGCCGCGGCGCTGGCCGCGCCCGCGACGCTGCGCGCGCAGGAGCCGATCCGCTGGCGCTGGCAGACCTATGCGGGCGCCACGCTCGGCCAGTTCGTCACCAAGCCGGTGATCGACGCGATCAACGCCGCTTCGGGCGGCCGGCTCCAGATCGAGCTCTTCTACGCCGACCAGATCGTGCCGACCTCGGAACTGTTCCGCGCGCTGCAGAACGGCACCATCGACGCGGTGCATTCCGACGACGACTCGATGGCCGCACCGGTGGACATCGCGGTGTTCGGCGGCTACTTCCCGCTCGCCACCAAGCACGCGCTCGACGTTCCGGTGCTGTTCGAGCAGTACGGCCTGCGCCAGATCTGGGAGGAGGCCTATGCCGAGGCGGGCGGCGTCGTCTGGCTCTCGGCGGCCGGGCAGGACCCGTGCAACTTCAACACGGTGAAGCCGATCCGCTCGCTGGCCGACCTCAACGGGCTCAAGCTCTACACCTTCCCCACGGCCGGCCGCTTCCTCAGCCAGTTCGGCGTGGTGCCGGTGACGATCCCCTACGAGGACGCCGAGGTCTCGGTGCAGACCGGCATCCTCGACGGCATGGCCTGGTCGGGCATCACCGAGGACTACACCGTGGGCTGGGCCGACGTGACCAACTACATCACCGCCAACAACATCTCGGGCGCCTGGATCGGCTCGATGTATGTCAACGAGGCGAAGTGGGCGGACCTGCCCGACGACCTCAAGGCCATCGTGCGCGCCTGCATCGAGATGGGCCACCACTTCCGCAACCAGTGGTACTGGGGCGGCGAGGCGCGCTACCGCGCCACCGGCGACAAGCTGGAGCTGACCCAGATCCCGCCCGAGGAGTGGAAGGCGGTCGAGGACGCGGCGCTGGTGTTCTGGGACGAGATCGCCCAGCAGTCCGAGCGGTCGGCGAAGGTCGTCCAGATCTTCAAGGACTACAACGCAATCACCAGCGTGTCGGGCATCCCCTACACCTGCAACTGAGCCGCGCGCGGCGCGAGCGGCGGGCGCCTCCCCGGGGGCGCCCGCATACGACGGGAGGAACGACATGCCGGGCAACCTGAGTTTCGCGGAACTGAAGAAGGCCGTCGCGGCGGGCGAGATCGACACCGTTCTCGTCTGCATCGTCGACATGCAGGGCAGGCTCCAGGGCAAGCGGTTCCACGCGGTGCACTTCGTCGAGCACGGCTACGAGGAGACGCACTGCTGCAACTACCTGCTCGCCACCGACATCGAGATGTACACGGTCCAGGGCTACGCGGCGACGAGCTGGCGCAAGGGCTACGGCGACTACGTGATGAAGCCCGACCTCTCCACGCTCCGCCGGATCCCGTGGCTGCCGGGGACCGCCATGGTCACCTGCGACGTGCTCGACCACCACACCCACGAGGAGGTGCCCCATTCGCCGCGCGCCATCCTCAAGCGCCAGGTCGCGCGCGCCCGCGCGATGGGCTTCGAGCCGATGATGGCGACCGAGCTGGAATTCTTCATCTTCGACAAGTCCTTCGACCAGATGTTCGATGAAGGCTACCGCGACCTCCAGACGCTCGGCCGCTACAACACCGACTACTCGATCATGGGCACGTCGAAGGAAGAGCCCCTGATGCGGGCGATCCGCAACGGCCTCTACGGCGCGGGGATCCCGGTCGAGAACTCCAAGGGCGAGGCCGAGGCCGGGCAGGAGGAGATCAACGTCCGCTACTCGGACGCGCTCGACACCGCCGACATGCACGCGATCGTCAAGACGGGCGCCAAGGAGATCGCGCACCAGCACGGGCGCGCGCTGACCTTCATGGCGAAATACGCCACCGACCGCGCAGGGTCGTCCTCGCACATCCACCAGTCGCTCTGGACGACGAAGGGCAAGCCCGCCTTCCTCGACGAGAAGGCCGAACACGGCATGTCGGCGACGATGCGCCACTACATGGCGGGGCTGCTCGCCCACGCCTCCGAGATCACCTATTTCCTCGCGCCCTACGTCAACAGCTACAAGCGCTTCTGCGTCGGCCTGTTCGCGCCCACCAAGGCGGTCTGGAGCCTCGACAACCGCACCGCCGGCTACCGCGTCTGCGGCGAGGGGACGAAGGCGATCCGGGTCGAATGCCGGGTCGGCGGCGCCGACCTCAACCCCTACCTCGCCTGCGCGGCCCTCATCGCCGCCGGGCTCGACGGGATCGAGCGCAAGCTGGACCTCGAACCGCCCGTCTCGGGCGACATCTACCAGGCGGGCCGGGTGCGCGAGATCCCGAAGAACCTGCGCGCGGCGGCCGAGCTCCTGCGCAAGTCGAAGATGCTGCGCGCGGCCTTCGGCGACGATGTGATCGACCACTACCACCGCGCCGCGCTGTGGGAGATCGAGGAGCAGGACCGCGTGGTCACCGACTGGGAAGTGAAGCGCGGGCTGGAACGGGCCTGAGGCCCGAAGGAAGGACGACATGACCAGGATGATCCAGTGCATCTCGCCCGTGGACGGGCGGGTCTACGCCGAGCGCCCGGCGCTCGCGCCCGAGGAGGCCGACGCCGCGGTGGCCCGCGCCCGCGCCGCGCAGAAGGACTGGGCCGCGCGTCCGCTCGACGAGCGGCGCCGGCGGGTGCTCGACGGCATCGCGGCACTCAACGCCATGAAGGACCGCGTGGTGGAGGAGCTCGCCTGGCAGATGGGCCGGCCCACCCGCTACGGCGGCGAGTTCGGCGGCGTGAACGAACGGGCGGCCTACATGGCCGGCATCGCCGAGGAGGCGCTGAAGCCCCTCGTCGCCGAGGACAGCGACCGCTTCACCCGGATGATCGAGCGCGATCCGGTCGGCGTGGTCTTCGTCATCGCGCCCTGGAACTACCCCTACCTCACCGCGCTCAACACCATCGTGCCTGCGCTGATCGCGGGCAATGCGGTGATCCTCAAGCACGCCTCGCAGACGCTTCTGGTGGGCGAGCGGCTGGCCGAGGCGATGCACGCGGGCGGGGTGCCGGAGGGCGTGTTCCAGAACGTCGTGCTCGACCATGCGGGCACCGAGCGGCTGGTCGGCAACCGCTCGTTCGGCTTCGTGAACTTCACCGGCTCGGTCGCCGGGGGCCAGGCGATCGAGCGGGCGGCGGCGGGCACCTTCACGCCGCTCGGCCTCGAGCTCGGCGGCAAGGATCCCGGCTATGTCATGGAGGACGCCGACATCGACTGGGCGGTGGACGTGCTGATGGACGGCGCGATGTACAACGCCGGCCAGTGCTGCTGCGGGATCGAGCGCATCTACGTCCACCACCGCCACTTCGACGACTTCGTGGAGAAGTCGGTCAGATGGGTGAACGGCCTGAAGCTCGGCAACCCCTTCGACCCCGAGACCTCGCTCGGCCCGATGGCGAACGTCCGCTTCGCCCGCGTCGTGCGCGAACAGGTGGCCGAGGCCGTGGCCGCCGGGGCGAAGCCGCTGATCGAGCGGCAGAACTTCCCCGCCGACGACGGCGGCGCCTACCTGATGCCGCAGATCCTCGTGAACGTCGACCACTCCATGCGGGTCATGCGCGAGGAAAGCTTCGGGCCGGTCGTCGGCATCATGCCGGTCAGGGACGACGAGGAGGCGCTCGCCCTGATGAACGATTCGCCCTACGGCCTCACCGCCTCGCTCTGGACCGCCGACCCCGAGCGCGCGCTGGCGCTCGGCCGCCGCATCGAGACCGGGACGGTGTTCCTCAACCGCGCCGACTACGTCGATCCGGCCGTGTGCTGGACCGGCTGCAAGGACACCGGCCGGGGCGGCGCGATGAGCGTCCTCGGCTATCACGCGGTCACCCGGCCGCGCAGCTACCACTTCCGCAAGGTGAAGGCATGAGCGTTCCCACCGCAAACTGGTCCTACCCCACGGCGATCAAGTTCGGCCCCGGCCGCATCGCCGAGCTTGCCCAGCACGTCAGGGCCGCGGGCATCGCGCGCCCGCTCCTCGTCACCGACCGGGCGCTTTCGAGCCTGCCCATCGCCGCCCGCGCGCTCGACCTCCTCGAGGCGGGCGGGCTCGGCCGGGCCATGTTCTGCGAGGTGGATCCCAACCCCACCGAGGCAAACATGGCGGCCGGGATCGCCGCCTTCCGCGCCGGCGGGCATGACGGGGTGGTGTGCTTCGGCGGCGGCTCGGCGCTCGACCTCGGCAAGATGATCGCGCTCATGGCCCGCCAGCGGGCGGACCTCTCGGTCTGGGATCTCGAGGACATCGGCGACTGGTGGACGCGGGCCGACGCCGCGGCGATCGCGCCCGTCGTGGCCGTGCCCACGACCGCCGGCACCGGCTCCGAGGTCGGCCGGGCGGGGGTGCTGACCAACTCGGCCACCCACAAGAAGAAGATCATCTTCCACCCCCGCCTGATGCCCGCGGTGACGATCTGCGACCCCGAACTCACCGTGGGGATGCCGCCCTTCATCACCGCCGGCACGGGGATGGACGCGCTCGCCCACTGCCTCGAGGCCTACTGCTCGCCCTTCTACCACCCGATGAGCCAGGGCATCGCGCTGGAAGGAATGCGGCTCGTGTTCGAGAACCTGCCCGTCGCCTACCGCGAGCCGGGGAACCTCGAGGCGCGCGCCCACATGATGAGCGCCGCGGCGATGGGCGCCGTCGCCTTCCAGAAGGGGCTCGGCGCGATCCATTCGCTCTCCCACCCCGTGGGCGCTGTCTACAACACCCACCACGGCACCACGAACGCCGTGGTGATGCCGATGGTGCTCGACTTCAACCGCCCCGCGATCGAGGGCCGGATCGCGCAGGCCGCGGCCTATCTCGGCATCTCCGGCGGGTTCGACGGCTTCCGCGCGAAGGTGATGGAGCTGCGCGCCGACCTCGGAATCCCGGCGAACCTCTCGGCGATGGGGGTGGAACGGGCGCGGCTCGACGAGCTGACCGAGATGGCGCTCGAGGATCCCTCCTGCGGCGGAAACCCGGTGGCGATGACGCGCGAGAACACCCGCGCGCTCTTCGAGGCCTGCCTCTGATCCCGGTCCGGGGGGCGCGCGCGGGGGGCCCGCCCCCCGCGGCCCCCCGGCGGGGGGTCGTCCACCCCCCGCACCCCCCGGAGCGTATTTCGGACAAGAGGAAGGGGCATGGCTCAGGAGGCCGGGATCGCCGTCGTCGGCGCGGGCGTGATCGGGCTCGCCACGGCGCTGCGGCTCGCCGCCGAGGGGCATGACGTCGCCCTCGTCGACCCCGAGCCGCCCGGTTCGGGGGCGAGCTTCGGCAATGCCGGCACGATCGCCGGCTATGCGGTGCAGCCGGTGGGCACGCCCGCCGTGCTCGGGGCGCTCCCCGCCCTTCTCCTCGACCGCGGCTCGCCGCTTGCGATCCGCCGCGCGGCGCTGCCGGCGCTCGCGCCCTGGCTTCTGCGGTTCCTGCGCCAGTCGCTACCCGGCGCCGCACGGCGCAACGCCGCGGCGCTCGCCGCGCTGCTCGCCGATGCCGGGCCGCTCTGGCGCGAGCTTGCGGCCGCGGCGGGGGCATCGGACCTCCTCCGCGACCGCGGCTGCCTCTACCTCTACGACACGGAGCGGGCGCTGCGCGGGGCCGCGGCCGACCTCGCCGCGCGCCGCGCGCTCGGCGTGCGGGTGGAGGTGCTCGGCCCGGCGGAAGCGGCGGCGCTCGAGCCCGCGCTGCCGCCGGTGGCCGGTGCCGCCTTCTTCCCCGGCGCCCTCTTCCTGACCGACCCCGGCGCGGCGATGGTCCGTCTCGCCGCCGCCGCCCGCGCCGCCGGCGTGCGCCTCCTCGCCGCCCGGGTCGAGCGGCTGGAGCGCCGGGCGGGGGGCGTGGCGCTCTCGGGGCCGGGCCTCGAGCTCCGCGCCCGCCGGGCCGTGATCGCCGCGGGGGCCCATTCCCGCCGGCTCGCGGCCCAGGCGGGCGACCGCGTGCCGCTCGACACCGAGCGCGGCTATCACGCGGAATGGGACATGGCCACGCCGCCGCTCTCCCGCCCGGTCTGCCCGGTCGCGCGCGGCTTCTACCTCTGCCCGATGGCGGGGCGGCTCCGCGCGGCGGGCACGGTGGAGCTCGGCGGGCTTTCCGCGCCGCCCTCGCCGCACCGGATCGCCCGGCTCGTCGCGGGGGCGCGCACGCTCCTTCCCGGCCTCGGGCCGCCCGACCGGACCTGGATGGGGTTCCGCCCCTCGATCCCCGACAGCCTGCCGGTCATCGGCGCCTCGCGGGGCGGGGCGGAGGTGATCCTCGCCTTCGGCCACGGCCATATCGGCGTGACGCTCGCGCCCGCCACCGCCCGGATCGTGGCCGACCTTGCGGCCGGGCGCGCGCCCCCCGCCGCGGCAGGGCCCTGCACCCCCGGCCGGTTCGGCTGACCGCTCAGGGCCAGGTGGCGTAGCGGCGCTGCTGCAGTTCCACCGTGCCGAGCCGGCTGACCAGCAGCGACCGCCGGGCGACGAGGGCGGCGCGGCGCGGCGAATCCGCCGGCAGCGAGGCGAGCTCCCGGTCGATCTCGCGGATCTCGCCGCGCAGGTCGTCGGCCTGGAGCTCCAGCCGCCAGTACTGCCGGCCCCACTCGTAGGCAGGCGCCATCCGCGCGCGCTCGGCGGCGGTGCAGCCCTCGGCGATCGAGCGTCCCTGCCGGCCCACCTCGTAGGCCTTCTGCGGCACGCAGTAGAACCTCAGGCCCCGCTCCCGCCCCTTCAGCCAGGCCACGGTGTCGGGCGTCACGCCGGCATCGGCGCAGGCGCGGCGGTGCGCCTCGATCCGGTCGGTGCCGCGGCCCTCGGCCCCGTCGGCGACGCCGATCTGGAACCAGTCGCCGGCCCGGCACTCCTCCTCGGTCAGCGAGGCGCAGGAGGCGAGCGCGAGAAGGGCGAGCAGAAGCAGGACGGCGCGCATGGGCGGACTCACTCGTGGCGGTTCCGTGCCAGCATCGCGCGGCGCGGCCCGGCAGGCAACTCCCGCCGCGCTTGCGCGCCGCGCTGCGCGGGGCTAGGCGTTGACCCGCCCAAGCCGGAGAGACCCGATGAGGATCGCCCACCGCGAGATCGGCCCCGACCACCCGCCGCTCGTCATCGCCGAGATCGGCATCAACCACGGCGGCGACCTCGCCGTGGCTAAGGAGATGGTGCGGCTGGCCGCCGGGGCCGGGTGCGAGATGATCAAGCACCAGACCCACATCATCGAGGACGAGATGACGGAGGAGGCGAAGTCGATCTTCCCGCCGAACGCCGATGTCTCGATCTGGCACGTGATGGAACGCTGTGCCCTGAGCCGCGAGGAAGAGGCGGAACTCAAGCGCTACACCGAGTCGCTCGGGATGATCTGGATCTCCACCCCCTTCAGCCGCGCGGCCTGCGACTTTCTCGAAACCCTCGACGTGCCGGCCTACAAGATCGGCTCGGGCGAGGCCGACAACCTGCCGCTGATCCGCCACATCGCGCGGAAGGGCAGGCCGGTGATCCTCTCGACCGGCATGCAGACGATCGAGTCGATCCGCGCCTCGGTGGCGATCCTGGACGAGGCCGGAATCGACTATGCGCTGCTCGAATGCACGAACCTCTACCCCAGCCCGCCCGAGATCGTGTCCCTGCGCGGCGTGACCGAGCTGCGGCAGGCCTTCCCGAAGGCGGTGGTCGGCTTCTCCGACCATTCCATCGGGCCGGAGATGGCGCTGGCATCGGTCGCGCTCGGCGCCTCGATCCTGGAACGGCACTTCACCGACACGCGCTACCGCAAGGGCCCCGACATCATCAACTCGATGGACCCTTCCGAACTGCGCCACCTGATCGACCGCTCGAAGGAGATCTGGATCGCGGCTCGCAACCCCAAGCGGCGCACCGCGCCCGAGGAGGACGTCTACCGCTTCGCCCGCGGCTCGGTCGTGGCCGACCGCGACCTGCCCGAAGGCCATGTGATCGAGGAGGCCGACATCTGGGCGCGCCGCCCCGGCTCGGGCGAGATCCCGGCCTACGACTTCGACAGGGTGCTGGGGCGAAGGCTGACCCGGGCGGTGCGGCGCAACGAGCAGCTCAGGTGGGGGGATCTGGGTTCTTGATCCAGCTCTGGAAGCTCAAGCGCGAGGCGGCCGGCTTCTGGCAAAGGCTGAGGATCTTCCCCGACGTGGTCGCCGAGTTGCCTGCCCGCTCGCGCAACGAACGCGCCTTCGCCGCAGGATTGCCGATCCGCCAAGGATTGGCCGCACCGAGCCCTAGGGTTGCGCTCATCCTGATCTTCCAGCGCGCCGGGGTTGCCGGATCGGTGATCGAGACGTGCAGGCACCTGCAACAAAGGGGCTATGCCGTTTTCGTGGTCTCGAACACGCCCGTCAGCCGGGGCGACTGGGCCCGCCTCGAGCCGCATGTCTGGCAACTTGTCGAGCGGGGGAACTTCGGCCGTGATTTCGGGGGTTATCGGGATGGAATCAGGCTGCTGCTGGCCGCTGGGCCTCACATTGAAATGCTCCTCATCCTGAACGACAGCATCTGGTTCCCGCTCTGGCCCGACGAGACCTTGCTGGACCGCATCGAGTCATCCGAGGCGGATATCGCCGGTCCCGTGATGCGCTCCGATCGCTCAGGGGAGAAGTTTCTCGAATCATATTTCCTTGGGGTGAAGCGCGCCGCGATACACACGGGCGAATTTCGCCGTTTCTGGGAGGTCTACAAGCCTACGTCGAACAAGTTGGTAGTCGTTCGAAAGGGCGAGATCGGTTTCTCCGCCGCCATGCGGGCAGCGGGTTGCAGCATTGCGACGGTCTACGGACGCGATGAATTCCTCGCCGGGGTTGCCGCGGCGGACCTGGATTTCCTGGAGCGAACGCTTCGTCATTCTGCGCACTCGGATCCGGCTCTCGTGGCCAGGTCCGACGACCTGCTGACGCAGCCGCGCGATGGCGCCTGGCGTGACCGTGCCTTGGCGCATGTACGCGACGTGGTTAGCCAACGTCCCTTCCATTGCAACTTTCCTTTCGCCGCGGTGCGTCTGATGGGCTATCCCGTGCTCAAGAAGACTGGCGATCGCATGAACAGCCTCTGGCGGCGCGCCTTCGTGTCGGCAGTAGAGGCGGGGGACATTCCGCAACCGATACCGGCGATCTATGCCGAGATTGCCGCGAGTCTCGGCAGGTAAGGGGTTCGGCAGGGACAGCATCGAAGTCATGGGAATTCTTGTAGACCTTCTCTATGCGAGTCGCCGTTTCCGCCCGGTGCTCCGGTTCCGAGGGATCGAGGTTCCTGTGGACGGTCCCCATGTGAGCCGGCCCGTTTGGAAGCACATCTGGAAGGGCGGCTACGAAGCTCCAGAGATCGAGGCTCTGACGGCACTGCTGAAGGATGGAGACCGCGTGCTTGAACTCGGTTGCGGCATGGGGATCGTCTCGGCCGTGGTCGCCAAGAAACTGCCCGGCATCCGGGTGTGGAGCTACGAGGCCAACCCGGCCCTGCTGCCAGTGATTGATCGGCTCCATCAGATGAATGGGATCACGAACGTCTCGGTTCGAAATGCCGTTCTCCTGCCGACGTCGGAGGGAGGCACCCGGACTCTCCACATCAACTGGAACTTCGCGGAAAGCTCGCTCAATCCAAGAAAGGGCAGCGGACAGACCGTCGACGTCCCGGTCGAGGACATCAACGCCGTGCTCGGGCACTTCCGTCCGGACGTGCTGCTGTGCGATATCGAAGGCGCAGAGCAGGAAGTCTTCGATGGTGTGAAGCTCGATGGCATCCGCGCGATGGTCATTGAGCTGCATCCCGCGTTGATCTCCCGTGCGGCGGTACGCCAGATCTTCGATTCCTGCGCCGCGGCCTCGCTCTATCCTCGTGTTGACCTCTGCCGCGGAACGGTCGTGGCCTTCGAAAGGGTAGAAGATTGACCTTGCCCGGGATGACACTGGAACCCGTTCCGCCTTCGTTGCGGTTCTTCGCGCAGAGCTCTGTCTTGGCCGACATCTGGGCGCGCCGCCCCGGCTCGGGCGAGATCCCGGCGTACGACTTCGACAGGGTGCTGGGGCGAAGGCTGACCCGGGCGGTGCGGCGCAACGAGCAGCTCCGGTGGGGGGATCTGGGGTGACCCTGACCCGGGCCGACGCGCTGGCCTGCTACGTCATCAACCTGCCCCGATCCGTGGAGCGCCGCCGACGCATGGAGGAGCAACTCGCCCGGCTCGGCATCCGCCACACCCTCTTTCCCGCGATCGACGGGGCCACCCGGTGGTCAGAGCTCGAGCCCACGCTCGATGCCGCGTCCTTCGACCGCTTCACCGGCCGACCCGCGCTGCCGGGGGAGCTGGGCGTCTACCACTCCCACCTCGCGGTCTGGGAAATCTTCCTCGAAACCGGCATGCCTGCGGCGCTGGTCCTAGAGGACGATGTGGTGTTCCACGACGACTTCCCCGAGGCACTCGATGCCGCCCTCTCGGCCCGCGACACCTGGGACATGCTCAAGCTGTGCTGCATCCGCGCCAAGTGGCCGGTCCGTCGCGGGTCGGCGGGGCGCTGGCGCCTGAACGCCTACCTCGGGCCTTTCACCGGGTTCGGCGCGTATCTGATCGCCCGCGATCTGGCCGAACGCCTCGGGCCGGCGCTGCTGCCGATCCGCCGGCCGATCGACCGGGAAGCCGACCGCATCCACGTGCACCACTTCCGGCATTTGGGGCTCGAACCCTTCCCCTGCCACGTCGACGACGGAGGGGAGAGCACGATCACCGGGCGCCACTTCTCGAAGGTGCGAAAGCGACCGCCCCACCGTCGGCTCGCGAGCTACGCCGACCGCACGGCGACGCTTCTCGGCAAGGCGGTCTACCTGACGGCCGGCGGAGGTCGGGGATGATCTCGCTCAGCCACCGGTTCATCTTCATCCATGTTCCGAAGACCGCCGGGACCGCGCTGACCGAGGCGCTGCAGCCCTATGCCCGCCCCGAACCGCGCACCCTTTACCGCCGGCTCCTTCGCCGCCTGCCGGTGACTCAGTCCGTCACAGGGGCGTATTTCCGGCAGCATGACACGGCGGCCCAGATCCGGGCCACGCTGACGCCCGAGGTGTTCGACAGCTTCCACAGCTTCGGCGTCGTGCGGAACCCTTTCGACCATGCGGTGTCATATTACGAGTTCATGAAGGAATACCGCTCGCGCCGGCACGCCCGGCTGGCCCGAACGATGAGCTTTGCCCAACACCTGGAACACCGGCTCCGCCCTCGCCACTTCCACGAGAAGCCCTTCCTCCGGCTGCCGAACCAGTCCTTCTACCTCTGCGACGCATCGGGCCGGGTTCTCGTCACGGAAGTCCTGCGCTTCGAGACGCTCGAGGAAGACCTTGCGAACCTCGCCGGCCGTCTCGGCCTGACAGTGCCGCCACTCGGCCGGGCCCGGCAGAGCCGGTTCCGCGATCCGGGCCGCAGTCTTTCCGCCTATTACGAGGACCCGAGGGCGGTGGATCTCGTCCGCCGTCTCTACGCGCCGGACTTCGCCGCCTTCGGGTATCCGCCCGATCCGCCCGCCGCGCCCTGGGCCGGCCTGCCGTAGGCCTCGAAGTAGTCGCGCACCCATGTCACGGCACCCCTGCCGTAGTGCGGGAACTCGCCCCAGCGGGCATCGGGGGCGGCGAGCGCCTTCGGCCGCGGCTCCCCGTGGAACGCCACCACCCGCGTTACCGCCGGCGGCCGCCGCGGCGGCAGGAACAGGTCCAGCCCGACCGGCCGGCGCAGGTGCCGCTTGAAGCTCACCACCCAGCCCGGCGGCCAGGGGCGCCACGCGCGGACATGCCGCTCGACGAACCGCTGCTCGTAGCCGAAGGCCGCCTGTGCGCCCTCCGGGTCGGCGCGGAAGGCCTCCACGATCTGCGTCTCGCCGCCGATGTCGAAGGCGAAGACGCCGGTGAGCAGGTCCGGGCTCGCCGGCGTGCGGCCCCGACGCCAGTCCCTGCCCCCGCCGATCGCCACCATGCCGGAGCCCTCGAACATCTCGTCGAGCGGGCCGACGATCATCGAGTCGAGGTCCACGAACAGCGCCCGGCCCTTCAGCCCGAAAAGATCCTCCACGAAGACCGACAGCTTCGGCCAGGCGCCGCCACGCCAGTGCCGGGGCGAATAGCCCAGGTCGGGGATCGGATGCGTCTCGATGTCGGGATCGATCCCCCCGGAATCATCCGTCAGGCAGACGACGCGCAGCGGGCCCGTCACATGCGCCCGCGCGGCGCGGGCGAGCACGTTCACGTAGTCGGGCCCGTAGAGCGTGCCCCATTTCATGCACAGCAGGCTGCGGTCGGCCATCGCGGTTCTTCCTCCGGTCGCGCGGACCCTAGCCGAAGGGCGGGCGGCGCGCCATGGCCCGGGGCGCGGCCCGGCTTGCGGTCCTCTTCCCCTTGCACCTAGGATCGCGCCGCCCGCATGCGCCGCGGGCGCGGGAGACCCACGATGCCGCCATCGGCAAAGCTCGCACGGGAACTGCGCCGCATCGGGCACCGCGCCGCCGACGGCCTCCGCGCGCTGGCCGAGCCGGCCCGGCTGCGCCGCCACGACCGGCACTTCGGCGAACGGGTCCGGCTGCATCCCGGCATCCTGCCGGACCGCGGAAAGGTCGCCCTCTGCCTGGTCTTCCGGCCCGGCGGGATCCCCGCCTCCACGCTGGCGACCTGCCGCTTCCTCGACAGCCACGGCTACGCGCCGTTCGTCGTCTCGAACGGCCCCCTCACCGGCCCGATGTTCGAGCGCAAGGAGGGCCGCCGCCACGCGGGGCACTTCGAATCCTACATGCTCTCGCTCGCCGGCGAGGTCGTCGCGAGCCCTGCGTTCCGCGGCTTCTGGGAAGGGTTCGTCCCCTCCGACCAGCGCCGGATCGTGCTGAGGCGCGGCGAGAAGGCCCTCACCCGCGCGCTCGCGGCGGGCGGCTTCGAACCGGCGGTCCTCGCGTCCCGGTCGCTCTTCATGGATCGCGTCCGCGGCCTCCCCGACGAGGCGCTGGAGAAGGTGTTCGCCTATGCCGCCTACGACGACCCCGCCGATGCGGCCGAGGCGGCGGCCCTCGCCTCCGCCGGCGACTTCCGCGGCGCCGCGCTGTCCCACGTCGCCCGCGTCGCGGCGAAGCGCAACGTGCAGGAGGCCTTCGTCTGGGGCGCAATGACGCTCTTCGACCTGCCGTTCCTGAAACGCCGCATGCAGCCATTGACTGTTACGATGCGCCGGCAATACCTCCGCGCGGTGGAGGCGGGCGACCTGCCCGCGCCCGACGAACCGATGTGGTCCGAGATCCGCGCCAGCGTGCCCCCCGCCCCATGACCCGCTCCCTCCTCTTCGTCACCGGCACCCGCGCCGACTTCGGCAAGCTCGAACCGCTCGCCGCCGCCGCCCGCGACGGCGGGTTCCGGGTGGCGTTCTGGGTCACGGGGATGCACATGCTCGACCGCTACGGGCTGACCAAGATCGAGGTGCACCGGGTGCCGGGTGTCGAGGTCTTCGAATACCTCAACCAGCGGCCCGGCGATCCGCAGGACATGATCCTCGCCAAGACCGTGCTCGGCTTCTCCGACTTCCTCGCCGAGCACCGGCCCGACCTCGTCGTGGTCCATGGCGACCGGGTCGAGGCGCTGGCGGCCTCGCTGGTGGCGGCCACCAACTACGTGCGCTCGGCGCATATCGAGGGCGGCGAGGTCTCGGGCACGATCGACGAGGTGTTCCGGCACTGCAACACCAAGCTCGCCACCCACCACTTCGTCTCCTCCGAGGCGGCGAAGGCCCGCGTCATGGCGATGGGCGAGGACGAGGGCGCCATCCACGTCATCGGCAGCCCCGAGCTCGACGTGCACGGCGCGCCCTCGGGCGTCACGCTCGACGAGGTGCGCGCCCGCTACGCGATCCCGTGGGAGGACTACGGCATCGCCACTTTCCACCCCGTCACCTCCGAACAGGCGACGATGGGGGCCCAGGCGGCGGCGTTCTTCGGCGCGCTCGAGGCCTCGGGGCGGAACTTCGTCGTGATCCTGCCCAACAACGACCCCGGCGCCGAGGCGATCTTCGAGGTCATCGCCCGCCTCCCCGAGGACCGCTTCCGCCGCATCCCGTCGATGCGCTTCGCCCATTTCTCGGAACTCATGCGGAACGCCGCCGCCGTGGTCGGCAATTCCTCGGCCGGCGTGCGCGAGGCACCCTGGCTCGGCGTGCCCTCGCTCGACATCGGCACGCGGCAGGCGAACCGCGCCACCGCGCCGTCCGTCCACTACGCCGACGCGCACGAGACGGACCGGATCGCCGCCTTCCTCGCCGCCGAATGGGGCCGGCGCCACCCGCGCCACGACGGCTTCGGCGAAGGCCGCGCGGCCGACCGCTTCCTCGCGGTGCTCGACGACCCCGCCTTCTGGGCGCGGCCGCTCCAGAAGGCGTTCCGCGACCTTGGCTGAGCGGCCCCCCACCGGCTGGGCGCTGCGCGCCTGGCTCGCCGCCACGCATCTCGCCGGGCCCGCCGCGCGGCGCCACCTGCGGGGCCGGCTGGCGCGCGGCAAGGAAGACCCCGACCGCTGGCACGAGAAGCGCGGCGTGCCCTCGGCGCCGAGGCCGGACGGCCCGCTCGTCTGGCTCCACGCGGTCGGCGTTGGCGAGGTGCTGGCGCTTCCCGGCCTCGCGCGCGCGCTCATGGAGGAACGCCCGGGCCTTGCGGTCCTCGTCACCTCGTCCTCGCGTACCTCGGCCGAGGCGCTCGCGCCGAACCTGCCCGCGGGGGCGGTCCACCAGTTCCTGCCGCTCGACATCCCGCGCTGGCGGCGGCGCTTCCTCGACCACTGGCGCCCGGACCTCTCGGTCTGGGCGGAACGCGACCTCTGGCCGGGCTTCCTCGCCGACCTCTCCCGCCGCGGCATCCCGACGGCCCTCGTCAACGCGCGCATGGATGCCGCCTCGGCGCGCGACAAGGCCCGGGCGCGCGGCCTCTTCGCCGACCTCTACGCCCGCTTCGCCCTGATCGAGACGCAGGACGAGGCGACCGCCCGCCACATCGCCGGCTTCGGCGTGCCGGCGGAGCGGATCGCCGTCACCGGCTCGCTCAAGACCGCCGCCGCGCCGCTCGCCGACCGGCCCGAGCGGGCGGCGGTCGAGGCCGCGCTCGCCGGGCGCCGGCTCTGGCTCGCCGCCTCCACCCATCCCGGCGAGGAGGGGATCGTCGCCGAGGCGCACCGGCGCGTCCTCGCCGCCGACCCCGCGGCCTGCCTGATCCTCGCCCCCCGCAATCCCGCCGACGCCCCCGCCGCCGCCGCGACGCTCGCGCGCCACGGCATCGACGCCGAGGTGCTGCCGCCCTCGAACCTGCCGCCCCGGCGCGCCGAGGCGCTCGTGCTGGCGCGGATCGGCCAGACGGGCCTGTGGTATCGCGTCGCGCCCGTGGCCTTCGTCGGCGGCTCGCTCGACGCGACCGGCGGCCACAACCCCTGGGAGCCCGCGCGGCTCGACTGCGCCATCCTGCACGGGCCCGGCGTGCGCAACTTCGAGGGCGACTACGCCGCGCTCCAGGCCGCCGGGGCCGCCCGCGAGGTGACCGATGCCGCCTCCCTCGCCGCCGCGGTGCTCGACCCCGCCACCCTCGCGATGCGCCCGCGCGCCGCCGCGCTTGCCGCAGCCAATGCCGGGCTGCCGCGCGCCATGGCCCGCCGCCTCCTCGCGCTGATGGAGCCGGGCCGATGACCGCCCGGCCCCCGCATCGCCCGTCCGCCGCCCCGCGTCCGGCCGCGATAGGCTCTCAGGGGGTCGCCAAGGATCGCGCCAGCCGTCCGGGCGATTCCGGCGGCGGGGCAGAGTGCGCCCCCTCGCCGCCGCCCCGGCGCCCCGCTCCCCTTCCGGCCGGCAAATACTCTCGGGGGGTCCGGGGGGCAGACAGCCCCCCGGCGTGCCGGCCATGACCCGCCGCCTCCGCCTCGCGCTCCTCCTCTACCGCGCGCTCTGGTGGGCGGCGCTGCCGCTGGCGCTCCTCTACCTGCGCGCCCGCGCCCGGCGCGATCCCGCCTACGGGCACCACATCGAGGAACGCTTCGGCCGCGGCCCGACGATCCCCGGCGCGGTCTGGGTCCATGCCGTCTCGCTCGGCGAGATGCGCTCGGCCGTCCCCCTCGTGCGCGCACTGCTCGACCGCGGCGAGCGCGTCGTCACCACCCATCTCACGCCCGCCGGCCGGCGCGCCGCCGAGGCGGCCTTCGCCCCCGAGATCGCCTCGGACCGGCTCCTCGCCCGCTACCTGCCCCTCGAGACCGGCCCCGCCTTCCGCCGCTTCCTCGCGGCCACCCGGCCGCCGCTGGCGCTCGCGCTCGAGGTGGAGTTCTGGCCGGTGATGATCGCCGAGGCGGCCCGCGCCGGCGTGCCGCTCTGGCTCGTCAACAGCCAGGTGCCGGGCCGCAGCTTCCCCCGCGCCCGCGCGCTTGCGCGCCTGCTCGGCCACCCCGTCGCCGGGGCGGCCGGCGTGCTCGCCAAGTCCGACCTCCAGGCCGGACGCTTCCGCGCCCTCGGCGCGCGCGTGGTGCATGTCACGGGCGAGCTGCGCTTCGACCAGCCGGTTCCCCCCGCCCTGACCGTAGCCGCCGCGCGGCTGCGCCCGCATCTCGGCAGGCCGGTCGTCACCGTGGCGAGCGTCGTCGAGGGCGAGGATGCGCTCTACATCGACCTCCTCCGCCGTCTGCGGGCGGAGGCGGCCGCCCGCGGCGCGCCCGCCCCGCTCCTCGTCCACGTGCCCCGCGCGCCGGAACGCTTCGCCGAGGCGGGCGACCTCCTCGAGGCCGCCGGGCTGGCGGTCCTGCGCCGCTCGCGCGCCCTCGGCCCCGATCTCGCGGGCGATCCCGCCGCGCTCGCCGCGGCCGACGTGCTCCTCGGCGACTCGATGGGCGAGATGTTCTTCTACCTCGCGCTCGCCGACGCGGCGGTGGCGGGCGGCGGCTTCCTGCCCTCGGGCGCGCACAACGTGATCGAGCCGCTCGCGCTCTGCCGGCCGGTGTTCACCGGCCCGCACACCTGGACGATCGAGTATCCCGCCGCCGAGGCCGAGGCCGCCGGCGTGCTCGCGGTCTGCCCCGACGTCCCGGCGATGGCCGCACGCATCGCGGCACTGCTCGCCGATCCCGCCGCCGGAGCGGCGCTCGCCGCGAAGGCCGAGGCCTTCTTCGCCGCGCATTCCGGGGCCACGGCGCGGACGATGGCGGTGCTCGCGCCCATCCTCGACGCGCGCCGCCGCCTCAATCCCTGACCGCCTCGGCCCCTGACCGCCTCGGCCCCTGACCGCCTCAGCCCCTGACCGCCGCAGCCGCCAGCGAGGCGGCGAAGGCCGCCGCCGCCGCAACCACGATCGAGGGGCCCGCCGGCGTGTCGAAGGCGAGCGAGGCCCAGAGCCCCGCGCCGACCGAGGCCGCGCCGATCGCCGTCGCCAGAACCGCCATCGCCTCGGGCGTGCGCGAGAACGCCCGCGCCGCCGCCGCCGGCACGATCAGCATGGCCGCGATCAGGAGCGCCCCCACCGTCTTGATCGCCACCGCGACGACCAGCGCCAGCGCCACCGTCAGCGCCAGCCGCTCGCGCCCCGGCTCCACCCCCGAGGCGAGGGCCAGGTCCTCGTTCAGCGTGGCCGTCAGCAGCCCCTGCCAGCGCCACGCCAGCAGCCCCGCCACCGCCGCCGCCCCGGCCCAGAGCGTCACCAGCTCGGGCTTCGACACCGCCAGGATGTCGCCGAAGAGATAGGCCGAAAGGTCCACCCGCACGCCGGGCACGAAGGCCACCGCCACCAGCCCGAAGGCCAGCGCCGAATGGGCGAGCACGCCGAGCGCGGTGTCCATCGCCACGCCCCGGCCGGCCAGCGCCGCCACCGCCAGCGCCATGGCCAGCGCCGCGGCCAGCGTGCCCCAGAACACCGGCAGCGCGAAGCCGAGCGCCAGCGCCACGCCGAGGACCGAGGCATGGGCCGTCGCGTCGCCGAAATAGGCCATGCGCCGCCAGACCACGAAGCAGCCGAGCGGCCCGGCCGCAAGCGCCGTCGCGAGCCCCGCAAGCCCCGCCCGGACCAGGAAGTCGTCGAGCATCAGAGGCCCGCCTCCGCGTCGGCCGGGTCGCGCCCGCGGGCAGCATCGTTCGCGTGCCCCCGCCCGTGCCCCTGCCCGTGCGCGTGCCCGTGCGCGTAGCCGTGCGGGTGGCCGTGCGCGTGGCCGTGCCCGTGGTCCTGCCCGTGGTCGTGCCCGTGGTCGTGCTCATGCCGGTAGAGCGCCAGCGCCCCGCCGGTGCCCAGGCCGAACAGCGCCCGGTATTCCGGCGCCGCGCTCACCACCGTCGGCGTGCCCTCGCAGCAGACATGGCCGTTGAGGCAGATCACCCGGTCCGAGGCGCTCATCACCACATGCAGGTCGTGGCTCACCATCAGCACGGCCGCGCCGGTCTCGGCGCGGACTTCCTCGATCAGCCGGTAGAAGGCCGCCGCACCGGGCTGGTCCAGCCCCTGCGTCGGCTCGTCGAGGATCAGGATCTCGGGCCGGGCGAGCAGCGCGCGGGCAAGCAGCACCCGCTGGAACTGGCCGCCCGAAAGCGCCGTCATCTGCCGCCCCTCCACGCCGGGAACGCCCGTCCGCCGCAGCACCGCGGCGATCTCGGCCGCGCTCCGCCGCTCGGGCAGCGACAGGAACCGCCGCACCGTCAGCGGCATCCGGGTGTCGAGCGCCAGGCGCTGCGGCACGTAGCCGATCCTGAGGCCGGGGCGGCGCACCACCCGGCCCGCCGAGGGCCGCACCGTCCCGATCAGCGCATGAAGCAGCGTGGACTTGCCCGATCCGTTCGGGCCGACGACGGTCACGATCTCGCCCGGCGCGATGGCCAGGTCCACCCCGGTCAGCACCTCGTGCCCGCCGTAGCTGACCGAAAGCCCCTCGGCCGCGATCAGGCTCATGCCCGGCCCTCCCGGCAGGCCGGGCAGGTGCCCGCCGCCTCGATCGAGGCGCGCTCCACCGTGAAGCCCAGCGCCCCGGCCGCGGCGTCGAGCGCGGCGCGCACCGCCTCGCCCGGCGCCTCGGCGATCGCGCCGCAGCCGGTGCAGATGAAGAACGCCGGGCTGTGCGCCGCGCCCGGCAGGGTGCAGGCGGCAAAGGCGTTCAGCCGGCGGATGCGGTGGGCAAGCCCCTGCTCCACCAGGAAGTCGAGCGCCCGGTAGGCCACCGGGGGCTGCCGGCCGAAGCCGTCGGCGGCCAGCCGCTCCAGCACCTCGTAGGCGCCGAGCGCCCGGTGCGCCTCGAGCAGGATCTCGAGCGCCCGGCGCCGCACCGGCGTCAGGCGCACGCCGCGCTCGGCGGCCAGCGCCTCGGCGCGCTCCAGGGCCCCGCCGGCGCAGCGGGCATGGTCGTGCTCGGCGAAGGCGAGCGCCGGCGCGCCGCCGGTCTCGGCTCCTCCGGCCGCGGGGGCGGGCTCCCGGCTCATCTCCGGCCTCTTGACATGTTATCTCATAACAGGGATAGGCAGCGTTATGAGATAACATAGGCTTCCTGCCGCAGCGACCGCAAGCCCGAGGTTTCCCATGCTCCGTTCCGCCGTGTTCGCCCTGACGCTCGCCGCCCTTCCCGCCGCCGCCCCCGCCGCGGCCGAGGTGCCGGACGTCGTCACCGACATCGCCCCGGTCCACTCCCTGGTCGCGCAGGTGATGGGCGACCTCGGCGCGCCGGTCCTGCTGCTCGACCGCGGCGCCGACCCCCATTCCTTCCAGCTCCGCCCCAGCCAGGCCGCGGCGCTGGCGGGGGCCGACCTCGTGTTCTGGATCGGCCCGGAACTCACCCCCTGGCTCGACCGGGCGCTGGCCGGGTCCGGCGCCGCCGGCCGCGCGGTGCCGCTCCTGCGGGCCGAGGGCGTGACCCTCCGCGACTACGGCGCGCCGGCGGCAGAGGGCGAGGATGCTCATGACCACGACGATCATGGCCACGACGGCCACGCGCATGACGACCATGCCCACGACGACCACGGCCATTCCCACGCGGGCACCGACCCGCACGCCTGGCTCGACCCGGCGAACGCCGTCGCCTGGACGCGCGTGATCGAGGCGCGCCTCGCCGAGGCCGACCCGGCGAACGCCGCCGCCTACGCCGCCAATGCCGAGGCCGCGCGCGCGGACCTCGCCGCGCTCGACGCCGAACTGCGCGCCGCGCTCGCCCCGGCGCAGGGCGTGCCGCTGGTCGTGTTCCACGACGCCTACGGCTACCTCGCCGCGGCCTACGGCCTGACCGTCGCCGGCACGCTCGCCGAGGGCGACGCCGCCGCCCCCGGCGCCGGGCGCCTCGCGGGCCTGCGCGCGGCGATCGCGGAGGCCGGGCGGGCCTGCCTCTTCGCCGAGGCGAACCACGACCGCGCCCTGGTCGAGACGCTCGCCGCCGACACCGGCCTGACCGCCGGCACGCTCGACCCCGACGGGTCGGGCTTCGAGCCGGGCCCGGCGCTCTACGGCGAAATGATGCGCGCGCTCGCCTCGGCGATCGCCGGCTGCGCGGCCGCCGGCTGAGGGATCATCCCCTCCGCCGGACGGCGCGGGGGGCAGGCCTCGGCGCGGGCGGACGCAACACCCTGCGCGCGCCCGGTTCACCCTGCGGGCCGGGCCGCCGGGCGGCCGCCGGGCGGCGCTCGCGGTGCACGGATGTCATACGCGCGGTGCACGGGTTGTGCACACGCCCCCGCGGCTCCGGGGCGGCCCGGAAGGCGCGATTCGCGCTGCCCCGGTCAGATCGCCGAGCGGCGGCTCTCCTCGATGTAGATCTCCCGCAGCCGCCGGGCCACGGGGCCCGGCTTGCCGTCGCCGAGGCGCACGCCGTCGATCTCCACCACCGGCATCACGAAGGTCGAGGCCGAGGTGACGAAGGCCTCGTCCGCGGCCTGCGCCTCGTCCACCGCGAAGGGGCGCTCCTCGACCTCGTACTGCGCCTCGCGGGCGAAGCGCAGCACCGCGGCACGGGTGATGCCGTGCAGGATGTCGTGGCTCAGGTCGCGGGTGACGATGGTGCGGCCCTTGACGATGTAGGCGTTGTTCGAGGTGCCCTCGGTCACCAGCCCGTCCTCGACCATCCAGGCGTCGTCCGCCCCGGCCCGCTTGGCCGCCATCTTCCCCATCGAGGGGTAGAGGAGCTGCACCGTCTTGATGTCGCGCCGCGCCCAGCGCAGGTCGGGGATGGTGATGACCCGCCAGCCCGTCCGCGCGGCGGGGTTGTCGGCCAGCCCCGGCTTCGACTGGGTGAACATCACCACGGTCGGCCGGCAGGTCTCGGGGTCGGGGAAGGCGAAGTCGCGGTCGCCGGGATTGCCGCGGGTGACCTGGAGGTAGACCATCCCCTCGGTCACGCTGTTCTTCCGCACGAGTGCCCGGTGCGCCTCCAGAAGCTCCTGATGTGACAGGGGATTCTGCATGTCGAGTTCGGCCAGCGACCGGGCGAGCCGGGCTGCGTGCCCCTCGAAGTCGATGAGCCGGCCGTCGAGCACCGAGGTCACCTCGTAGACCCCGTCGGCCATCAGGAAGCCCCGGTCGAAGACCGAGACCTTGGCCTCGGCCTCGGGCACGTAGTCTCCGTTGACATAGACGATGCGGGACATCGGCGCTCTCCTCTAGGCCCTTCGCCGTCCGGCGTGCGGCAGGCGGGGGGCGGAGTCAAGGCCCGGGGGAAGGGCGCGGCCCGTGCCGGTCACCCCCAGAGCGCCGGCTCGGGCGGGTGGACGAGGCTCCCCTCGTAGCGCAGCGGGCGTTCCCGGTCCTCGGCCAAGAGCAGCGGGCCGTCGAGGTCCACCACCTCGGCACCCTGCGCGACGAGGATCGCCGGCGCCATGGCGAGCGAGGAGCCGACCATGCAGCCCACCATGATCCGGTAGCCCTGGGCGTGGGCGAGGTCGCGCAGCGCGAGCGCCTCGGTCAGCCCGCCGGTCTTGTCGAGCTTGATGTTGACCACGTCGTACTTGCCCGCGAGGTCGGACAGCGAGGCGCGGTCGTGGCAGCTTTCGTCGGCGCAGACCGGCAGCGGCCGGGCGATCTCGGCGAGGATCTCGTCGGCCCCGGCGGGCAGCGGCTGCTCGACGAGCTCGACGCCGAGCCGCACCAGGTGCGGGGCGAGATCCTGGTAGATCTCGGCCGTCCAGCCTTCGTTGGCATCGACGATGATCCGCGCCCTTGGCGCTCCGCGGCGCACGGCCTCGAGCCGGGGCATGTCGCCCTCGGCCCCGAGCTTGATCTTGAGCAGCGGCCGGTGCGCATGGCGCGCCGCGGCGGCCTCCATCCGGTCGGGCGTGTCGAGCGAGAGCGTGTAGGCGGTGACGACCGGCTCGGGCGCGGGCAGGCCCGCGATCTCCCAGACCCGGCGTCCGGCGCGCTTCGCCGCAAGATCCCACAGCGCGCAATCGACCGCATTGCGTGCCGCGCCGGGCGGCAGGAGGTGCTGGAGCGCCTCGCGCGTGAGCGCGCCGGGCAGCCCCTCGATCTGCGCGGTCACGCTTTCGGGGGTTTCTCCGTAGCGGGCGTAGGGCACGCATTCGCCGCGGCCCGTGACCCCGTCGGCGGTGAGATGGACCGTCAGCACCCGCGCCTCGGTGCGGCTGCCGCGCGAGATGGTGAAGGCCTCGGCGAGGCGGAAGGTCTCGGGCGCGACCGCGATCCGCATCGGCGCCGCCCCCTCAGAGCGCGGCGAGCGCATCGACGAGCCGGCCCGCGCCGAAGCGGAACGGGTCGGTCGCCGGCAGGCCCATGCGCGCCTCGGTCTCCTCGAGATACCGGCGCGCCTCGGCCTCCGGCATGTGCTGGGTGTTGATCGAGCACCCCACCGCGACGCAGGCGGGGTTGGCGATGCGCGCCATCTCGAGCGCGCTGTCGCGGACCTGCTCGAGCGTCGGCAGGCCGTAGCCCGGCAGGCCGCGCATGTGGCTCCGCGTCGGTTCGTGGCAGATCACCAGCGCATCCGGCTGGCCGCCGTGGATCAGCGCGAGCGACACGCCGGAGTAGCTGATGTGGAAGAGGCTCCCCTGGCCCTCGATCAGGTCCCAGTGGTCGGGGTCGTTGTCGGGCGTCAGCCACTCGATCGACCCGGCCATGAAGTCGGCGATCACCGCGTCGAGCGGCACGCCGTCGCCGGTGATGAGGATGCCGGTCTGCCCGGTGGCGCGGAACGTCGCCTTCATGCCGCGCGCGCGCATCTCCTTCTCGAGGCAGAGGGTGGTGTACATCTTTCCCACCGAGCAGTCGCTGCCGACGGCGAGGCAGCGCTTCCCGCTGCGCTTGACGCCGTTGGCGATGGGATACTTCACCGAGGGCACCCGAACGTCGTGGAGGCGGCGCCCGTGGCGCTCGGCGGTGGCGACGAGGTCCTGCTCGTCGCGCAGCAGGTTGTGCAGGCCCGAGGCGAGGTCGAAGCCCTGTTCCAGCGCGGTGTGGAGCACGTCCTTCCACGCCTGCGAGATCACCCCGCCGCGGTTGGCCACCCCGATCACGAGGGTCCGCGCCCCCGCGGCATGGGCCTCGGCGAGGTTCATGTCGGGCAGGCCGAGGTCGGCCTTGCAGCCCTCCATCCGGTACTGCCCCAGCGCGAACTCGGGGCGCCAGTCGCGGATGCCCTGCGCCACCTTTGCGGCGAGCTGGTCCGGCGCGTCGCCGAGGAAGAGGAGATAGGGGGTCGGGATCATCGGGTCTCTCGCTTGGCAGGTGATTGCTGCCGAGGATTGCCCGCTGGGCAAGGGAAGGTCCATGCGTATTCGTCCGCAGACGGGCCGCAGGGGCCGGGCCGGAGTCCGATCGGGCCGGGCTGTGCCCGCCTGCCCGCGCGGCGGGCGGTTCCGGTCGGCCTCGGGCGGGAGCCCGGGGGGCGCCCGGCGCGAATCGTCGCGCCGGGATGGTCACGTCGCCGCGCTCGTCCCCGGGAACCGATGCACCTCCGGCCGGATCGCCGGCCGATGCCCGGCCTCCCCGCGCCGGACGCCAGCGCATCAAGATGCCCCCGGCGCTGCGGGCGCCAAGCGGGGCGACGAGGGCAGGCCGGTTGCGGAGCCTCGATGCCGCCTCACCCGGGAGCACGGCCCGCGCAACGACCGGATCCGGGCGGCCTAGCCGCGGCGCGGAGCGGCCATGCTGCAGCTGCGAAGAGGCGCTTGAACGGCCCTGCGCGGTCTTCTATTGCGGGACGGGACGACGACGCAACCTTGCTGCCCGAGGAGCCGCGATGTCCTTCCGCACCCAGCCGCCCGCCCCCGCCCGCCCGAACCGCTGCCAGCTCTTCGGCCCCGGCTCGCGCCCCGAACTCTTCGCCAAGATGGCGGCGAGCGCGGCCGACGTGATCAACCTCGACCTGGAGGATTCGGTCGCCCCCGACGACAAGGCCGCGGCCCGCGAGAACGTGATCGCGGCGAGCCACGAGGTGGACTGGGGGACGAAGACCCTGAGCGTGCGGATCAACGGGCTCGACACGCCGTGGTGGGTGCGCGACGTGGTGGATCTGATCGAGAGGGGGTCGGACCGGATCGACCTCATCATGATCCCCAAGGCGGGGAACGCGAAGGACCTCTACGCGGTCGATGCGGCGGTGACGGCGCTCGAGGCGCAGGTGGGCCGCCGGAAGCGGATCGGGTTCGAGGTCATCATCGAGAGCGCGCAGGGCATCACCAACGTGGCCGAGATCGCCGGCGCCTCGCCCCGGCTTCAGGCGATGAGCCTCGGCGCGGCGGACTTCGCCGCCAGCATGGGGATGCAGACCACCGGGATCGGCGGGACGCAGGAAAACTACTACATGCTGCGGGAAGGAGAGCGCTACTGGGGCGACCCGTGGCACTGGGCGACGGCGGCGATCGTCGCCGCCTGCCGGACCCACGGGGTGCTGCCGGTCGACGGGCCCTTCGGCGACTTCTCGGACGACGAGGGGTTCCGCGCCCAGGCCCGCCGGGCGGCGACGCTCGGGATGGTCGGCAAGTGGGCGATCCACCCCAGGCAGGTGGCGCTGGCGAACGAGGTCTTCACGCCCTCCGAGGCCGCCGTGGCCGAGGCGCGGGAGATCCTCGCCGCGATGGAGAAGGCCAAGGCCGAGGGCCAGGGCGCGACCGTCTACAAGGGCCGCCTCGTCGACATCGCCTCGATCAAGCAGGCCGAGGTCATCGTGCGCCAGGCCGAGCTGATCGGCGGGCGCTGAGGCCTCAGTAGTCGCGCAGGAAGATCAGCCCGTATTCGCAGAGCCGCCGGCAGTCGCTCGCGTCGCGGCCGGAGTCCTCCGAATAGATCAGGTCGGCCGCGCCCATGCCTTCGAAGCGCGGGTCGTCGCAGGTGCCGTCATTGGCGTATTCGGAACTGTCGTCGCCCCACTTCACCATGCCGCAGTTGGTCGCGGCGCGGGCCGCCTCCATGTCCCAGAGCTCCACCCGGCCGGCGGCGTGCAGGGCGCGGCAGTCGGTCGCGTCCCTGCCGACGGCGCTCCAGGTCAGGGTCGTGGCCATCGCGGTCCCGTAGAAGCGGCGGTCGTCGCATTCGCCGTCGCCCGGGTAGTCGCCGGTATCGTCGCCATACTTGACGGACTGCGCGAGGGCGGCGGTGCTGAGCGCGACGGCGAGGGTCGCGGCGGCGGCGACGCGGAGCATGGCGGGGGAACCTCCCGGGTGGACGGGGCGGAGCATGGCGGCCGCGCCGCGCGGGGTCAACCGCCCGCGGGGCGGCGGACGGGCGCCGCGAGTTGCAAATCGGGCCATGCCCGGCCATATACGGGCGGCACTGGCACCGGAACCCGGACCCCGCGATGAACTATCTCGACTTCGAGAAGCCGCTTGCCGAGATCGAGGGCAAGGCCGAGGAACTGCGGGCGCTGGCGCGCCAGAACGAGGGGATGAACGTCGATGCCGAGGCCGCCGCGCTCGACCGGAAGGCGGGCGACCTCCTGCGGCAGCTCTACAAGGGGCTGACCCCCTGGCAGAAGTGCCAGGTTGCGCGGCACCCCGACCGGCCGCACTGCCGCGACTACATCGAGGCGCTGTTCACCGAGTGGACGCCGCTCGCCGGCGACCGCAACTTCGCCGACGACCACGCGGTGATGGGCGGGCTCGCCCGGTTCGAGGACCGCCCCGTCGTGGTGATCGGCCACGAGAAGGGCCACGACACCAAGAGCCGGATCGAACGCAACTTCGGCATGGCCCGCCCCGAGGGCTACCGCAAGGCGATCCGGCTGATGGACCTTGCCGACCGGTTCAACCTGCCGGTCATCACGCTGATCGACACGCCCGGCGCCTATCCCGGCAAGGGCGCCGAGGAGCGCGGGCAGGCCGAGGCGATCGCGCGGTCGACGCAGAAGTGCCTCCAGATCGGGGTGCCGCTCGTCTCGGTGGTGATCGGCGAGGGCGGCTCGGGCGGGGCGGTCGCCTTCGCCACGGCCAACCGCATCGCCATGCTGGAGCACTCGATCTATTCGGTCATCAGCCCCGAGGGCTGCGCCTCGATCCTGTGGAAGGATGCCGAGAAGATGCGCGAGGCCGCCGAGGCGCTGCGGCTCACCGCGCAGGACCTCGAGAAGCTCGGCGTGATCGACCGGATCGTCCCCGAGCCGGTCGGCGGCGCGCAGCGCGACCGCGAGGCGACGCTGAAGGCGGTGGGCGCGGCGGTGAAGGCGATGCTGAAGGAGGTGTCCGGCCTCGACCGCAAGGCGCTGATCGCCGAGCGGCGCAAGAAGTTCCTCGGGATGGGCCAGAAGGGCCTCGCGGCCTGACGCGCCTCAGCCGCGGCGGCGGCCCGCGTCCGCCGCGCGCGCCTCGTCGAGCAGGCGGTCGGAGGCGGTCTCGATGACCTGCTCGAGCCGCGCCATGAAGGGGCCGATCTCCATGCCGGGCAGGATCGGGTCGAGGAACTCCACGACCGCGGTGCCCGGACGGCGCATGATTCCGCGCTTCGGCCAGAAGTGCCCGACGTTGGTGGCCACCGGCACGCAGGGCTGGCCGAGCTGCTGGTAGAGGAGCCCGGTGCCGACCTTGTAGGGCCGCTTCTCCCCCGGCGGAACCCGGGTGCCCTGGGGGTAGATGATGAGCTGGCCGGCCTCGAGGGCGCCCGACTTCACGCCCTCCATCATCTGCCGGATCGCCTCGGCCCGTCGGCCCCGGTCGACCGGAACGCACCCGATCCTGAGCGCATACCAGCCGAGGATCGGCGCCCACTTCAGCTCCTTCTTCATGATGAACTTGCCGCGGGGCACCTCGGAGAAGATCACGATGATGTCGAAGAAGCTCTGGTGCTTGGCGGCGATCAGCACCTCACCGGTCGGCGGCGTGCCGCGGACCTCGGAGCGCAGCCCGACCATCCAGCGCGCGGTCCAGCGGACCCAGCGGCAGTAGGTGTGAGCCCCGGCGAAGGCGCCGCGCCGGTCCAGCGCCGCCCAGGGGGTAAAGATCACGGCGAGAACCGCCATCATCAGGTACATCTGCACGACGAAGGCGAGCGAGGCGGTCCAGCGCAGGGCGGTCGGCATCAGGGCAGCTCCCGCAGGACCCGCGAGGCCGCAAGGCGCGTTGCAGCGAAGGCGACCAGCGCGGCGAGCGGCGGGACGGCGAGTGGCCAGAACCAGTCCGTCCCGGCGAAACCGGGGCCGGCGACGGGGCCGCCCGCCGGGACGGCGGGAACGGCGAAGGCGACGACGGCCGTGCCGAGGACCGCGCCGGCGGCCGCCCCGGCCAGGGCGCGCAGGGTGAAGCGGCGCACGAAGGCGGCGGCGATGTAGCGGTCGCGCGCGCCGACGAGTCGCAGGACCTCGATCACCCCGCGGTTTGCCGCGAGCGAGGCCTGCGCGGCGAGCGCGATGATCGCGGCGGTGGCGGCCGCGATCAGGGCGACGGCGGCGAGCCCCACCGTGCGAAGGCGCTCCGCGGCCGCGACCGCGGGCTCGCGCCAGCGGCCGTGGTCGTCGTAGAGCGCGCCGGGCGCCTCGGCGGCGAGCCGCAGCCTGAGCCCCTCGGCATCGGGGCCCGCGGCGGCGAGGGTCACCTCGATCAGTTCCGGCAGCGGCAGGTCGCCGACCGGCAGGTCGGGGCCGAACCAGGGCGCGAGCAGCGCCCGCCGCTCGGACTCGGGCAGGCGGCGGAACGACTCGATGCCCGGGGTCTGGCCCAGCACCCTGAGCGCGGCGGCGACCTGCGCCTCGACCTCGCCGGCGGGTGCCGAGACACGCACCGTCGCACTGCGGGCGAGCGCGGCTTCCCAGCCTTCGGCCAGCCGGCCCGCGGCAAGCGAGAGCGCCAGCGCGAAGACCGCGAGCGTGGCCATGGCGGCCGCCGAGAATACCGTGAGGCGGGCGGTGAAACCCGTGGGCGGGACGATGCGCGGCCCGTCTCCTCCGCGCAGGAGGCGCGCGAGCCAGGCGAGACCCGACCTCACAGGTCCGCCCCCGCCTGCTGGAGGCGTCCGCCCGACAGGCGCAGGACGCGGGCCGCGACCTGCCCCTTGGCGGCGCGGATCAGGTTGAGGTCGTGGGTGGCCACGAGCACCGCCTTGCCGAGCCGGTTGAGCTGGACCAGAAGCTGGAGGAGCCTGAGCGACATTTCCCAGTCGAGGTTGCCGGTCGGTTCGTCGGCGAGGATCACGTCGGGCGAGGTGACGACCGCGCGGGCGAGCGCGGCGCGCTGCCGCTCGCCGCCCGAGAGCGAGGGCGGGAGCGCCCCGGCCTGCCCGGCGAGCCCTACCCAGGACAGAAGCTCGGCCACGTCGCGCTCCGCTTCGGGGCGGCTCCGGCCGGAGACGACGAGCGGCAGGGCGACGTTGTCGGCGACCGGCAGGTGGTCGAGGAACTGGCAGTCCTGATGGACGACGCCGATCCGACGGCGCGCGGCGGCCACGTCGTCGCGCGACATCGCGGCCGCCTCCCTGCCGAAGATGCGGGCGATGCCGGACGTGGGCCTGAGGTGCATCGAGCACAACCGCAGGAGGGTGGTCTTGCCGGCGCCCGACGGCCCGGTGAGGAAAAGGAAGCTGCCGGGGGCGAGGGCGAGGGCGATGCCGGACAGGAGCACGCCCGCGCCATAGCCGAAAGCCACGTCCTCAAGCTCGATCACCGTCCGGGTCTCCGCCGATTGCGCGCGAAGTGTTGCCCCAGCGCCGCGCCGGATTCAACAAGTTCGCCCCCAAACGCTTTGATCCCCGGCGGCAAATCCGCCATGATGTAGCCTGGCGGGGGGGCGTGCGGACCGTCTGGAGGCTGAGGCGGCGATGGCAGAGAAGATGCGGCTGACCTGCCCGAATTGCTCGGCGCAGTACGAAGTCGACGCGAGCGCGATTCCCGCCTCGGGGCGCGATGTGCAGTGCTCGAACTGCGGGCATACCTGGTGGCAGCGTCCGGGAGCGGCTCCCGCGGCGGTTGAGGAGCCTGCGGAGGTGGCGGAACCGGCGGCGGCCGCTGGGCCGCCGGATGCGCCCCCTGCCGCTCCGGCGGAGGCCGCTGCGGCCGGGCCCGGCATGGCGGAGGCGCCGGCCCCGGCGCCGGAACCTGCTGCGCCGGCGGCCCCCGTCGAGGCCGCGGCCGAGGCGGCGCCCGCGGCCGCGGACGGCGACGAGTTGTGGACGGATGACGACGAGGAGGGCACGCCGCCCCGGATCGCCGACCCCGCGCGCGACGCGCGGCGCAGGACACTCGACGAGGCGGTGCTCGACGTCCTGCGCGAGGAGGCCGAACGCGAGGCCCGTGCCCGCCAGTCCGAGGGCGCGGAGACGGCCGCGGAGGCGCCGGCCGCGGCGCTCGCGGCGACGCTCGGCCGCGGCGAGGGCGAGCGCGAGGCCGCCGTGCGCGAGCGCATGGAGGCGATCGACGGCATCGACGAGACCGCGCGGGTGCGCGCGAACCAGCGCCTGCCGGACGTCGACGAGATCAACTCCACGCTCGAGGGCCGGGTGGCGACCGCCGCTCCCGCCGAGGACGACTCCGTCCCTGTCGCCGCCCGGTCGCGCAGCCGCGCGGGGTTCCGCTTCGGCTTCGTCCTGACCTTCATGGCGGCGATCGGGCTTCTGCTCGTCTATGTCTTTGCCGATGCGATCGTCGCGCAGGCGCCGTCGCTCGAACCCGGGATGACGCGCTTCACCGAAAGGGTGGACGCCGGGCGCATCTGGCTGAACGGGGCCGCCGTCAGCGCCACCGAGGCGATCCGCGGGATGACGCGGACGGAGTAGGCGGAGACGCAGCCGACGCGGGAGGGTCCGGCCGGATCCGGGCCGGCCCGCCGCAAGGTCTGCCTAGAAGCGGTCGAGCAGCCGCTCGAGGTAGTCGAGTTCGAGCTGCGGGCGGCTCTGGTCGCCCGAGCGGCGGCGGATCTCGTCGAGCAGTTCCTCGGCGCGGCGGTAGACGTCGTCGCCCTGGAGGAGGTTCTCGTCGGTGCCGATCCGGCCGGCGTTGCCGAGATTGCGCCCGAGCGGGTCACGCCGGGTCGAGGGGTCGCCCTGGCCGAAGGCCTCGCCCTGCTGGCCCTCCTGCTGGCGCTGCTGGGCGAGCGCCTCGCCGAGGTTGCGCATCCCCTCGCGCAGGGCCTCCATCGCCTCGGCCTGGTCGTCGAGCGCCTGGCCGAGATTGCGCTCGCGCAGCGCCTCCTCGGCGCGTTCCATCGCCCGGCCGGCCCGGTCGAGCGATTCCCGTGCGGCATCGCCCTCCTCGGTGCCCGCACCCGGCAGGTTCTGGCTCTGCCGCTCCAGCTCGCGGCGCAGCGCCCGCTGGCGATCGGCCAGCGTGCCCTCGAGGTCGCCCCCGTCGCCCTGGCCCAGCCTGCGGTCCTCGCCCTGGCCGCGGCCCTGGCCCTGCTGGCCGCCGCTGCCTTCCTGGCCCTGCTGCTGGCCTTCCTGGCCCTCGCCGCGCTGGCCCTGCTGGCCCTGCTGGCCCGGCTGCGACTGCCCGTTCTGGCCGAACTGGTCCTGCAGCTCGCGGAAGGAGTCGTCGGACAGTTCCTGCTGCTCGCGCAGGGTCTCGCCGAGGCCCTCCATCGCCTGCTGGCCGGGCGACTGCTGCCCGCCGGGCCCCTGCGTCACCTGGAGGTTCTCCATCATGCGCATCAGCTGGTCGAGCAATGCCTGCGCCTCGGCCATCCGGCCCTCCTGCATCAGACTCTCGATCTCGTCGAGCATCTGCTGGAGCTGGTCGCCGGTGATCTCCTGCATGTTCTCGGCGGTCTGCTGCCCCTCCTGCCGCTCGCCCTGCTCGGCGAGCTGGCGCATGTAGTCCTGCATCGCCTCGGAGAGTTCCTGCATCAGCTCGGCGATCTCCTCGCGCGAGGCGCCGTTGCGCATCGCCTCGCTCAGCCGGTCCTGCGCGCGGCGCAGACGCTCCAGCGCATCGGCAAGGTCGCCCTCTTCCAGCCGGACCGCGATGTCCCAGAGCACCTCGGCCATCTCGTCGCGCGCCTCGGGGGTGAAGCCGCCCGCGTTCATGGCGGCCTCCATCCGGCGGATCGCCACGCGGAGCTGGAGATAGGCGCCCTCGTCGCGCATGAAGCCCTCGGGCCGGTGCGTCGTGGCGCGCAGCACCTGAACGACCCGGCGCAGGTTGTCGCGGTTCCAGAGCAGGTCGCGGCGCATCTCGATCACCGAGGCGGCGAGCGGGTCGAAGAACCGCCGGCCCGGCAGCACCACGGCCTCGGGCTCGGCGCTGCCGGCCTGGGCGGCGCCGTCCTCGACCGTGAGCGTGATCGTCACCGGAAGGTTGGCGAAGGGGTGGGTGGAGAGATCCTCGACCAGCGCCTCGGTGAACTGGGTGCGGTCGCCCGAGATCGGCATCGGCAGGTCGAGCACGATCGCCTCGCGCGGCTCGGGATCGACGGCGAGGCCGTAGCGCCGGTCGACCGCCGCGAGGTCGAGCGCGATCTCCGCCCGGCCGGCGACAACGCCGTAGTCGTCGGACGCGGTGAAGCCGCGGCGCATCTGGCCGCCCGCAGCCCGCTCCACCTCGCCTTCGGGGCGGATCGCGGGCGGCGTGTCGGGCAAGGCGGTGATGGTCCAGGCGCGGCCGCCGGGCCCGTTGATCTCGATCTCGCCCGAGCCCGCGACCTGGAACTCCTGCGCGGGATCCGAGGCGCTGTCGGGCACGCCGGTGCGGCCCGAGACGGTCTCGGCGACGGTGAGCGCGCCGACCTCGCCATAGAGGCGCAGCGTGACGCGGCTGCCTTCCGGCACCTCGATCGAGCGCGCCGTGATGTCGTTGAGGTAGAGCGAGGGCTTCCCGGTATAGGCCGGGGGCTCGATCCAGCCCTCCCACGAGGGGCCGGCCGCGACGCCCGCCCCCGCCGCGCCGGGCATGATGTCGCCCACGGTGGACACGCGCCAGAGCGAGCCGAAGAGCAGCGCGACGGCAAGTGCGGTGAGTGCGACGTAGCGCAGCGCGAAGGGATCGCGCTCGGCGAGCCTCAGGTCGGGCGCGACGGGGCGCGCACCCGCGGCACGCTCGGCCATGCGGCGGACGTGGACGCGCCAGACCGCCTGGGATTCCCGGTCGCCCGTGCCGATCGCCTGCCGGTCGGCGAGCGCGGCGAGCGGGCGCCCCGGCAGCGTCCGGTCGAGCCGGTCGATCGCCTCGGCCCGCGACGGCCAGCGGAAGCCCCAGAGGCCCCAGACGAGCGCCGCAAGCCCGCCGGCGACGGCGGCGACGGAGCCGACCCAGACGGCCTCGACCGGCGCCGTCTCGTGCAGGCCGAGGGCCAGCGCGGCAAGCGCGAGGAACAGGATCGACCAGACCGGCCAGAAGCATCGCGCGATCCGCTCGGCGAGAAGCCCCAGCCGCGTGAGCGCCAGCGGCACGGCGAGCCGGGCACGCGCGTCCTGCGGGAGATCGCCGGGGGCGGTCATGCGGGCGAGGTCATCTCCGGTCCGGGGACCGCGGGGCGGGGAGGCGCGGTCAGAGCCATCCGGGGATGGTATCGCGGTTTATCAGTTCGTCAAAGGTCGGGCGCGCGCGTATGACGGCGAATTGATGCGCCTGGACGAGAACCTCGGGCACCAGCGGGCGGGTGTTGTATTCCGAGGCCATCACCGCCCCGTAGGCGCCGGCCGAGCGGAAGGCGACGAGATCGCCCTCGGCGAGCGGCGGCAGCGGCCTGCCCCTGGCGAAGGTGTCGCCGGATTCGCAGACCGGCCCGACCACGTCGTAGGGGTGGTGCCCGACGCCCGGCGGCGGCTCGACCACCGGCACGATGTCGTGGTGCGCGCCGTACATGGCCGGGCGGACGAGGTCGTTCATCGCCGCGTCGAGGATCAGGAAGTCGCGCCCCTCGCCCTCCTTGACGTAGATCACCCGGGCGACGAGCAGCCCGGCGTTGCCCGCGATCAGCCGCCCCGGCTCGATCTCGATCTCGCAGCCGAGGTCACCCACGGTGCGCCTGACCATCTCGCCGTAGTCGGTGGGAAGCGGCGGCGCCTCGTTGGAGCGGGTGTACGGGATGCCGAGCCCGCCGCCGAGGTCGAGCCGGCGGATGTCGTGCCCGTCGGCGCGCAGGACGCGGGTCAGCTCGGCAACCTTGCGGTAGGCGGCCTCGAACGGCTCGAGCCGCGTGAGCTGGCTGCCGATGTGCACGTCGATGCCGACGACCTCGATGCCCGGCAGCCGCGCGGCCTCGGCGTAGACCGCGCGCGCCCGGCCGATGGGGATGCCGAACTTGTCCTCCTTGCGGCCGGTGGCGATCTTCTCGTGGGTGCCGGCGTCCACGTCGGGATTGATGCGGAGCGTGACCGGCGCACGGAGCCCCATCGCCGAGGCCACCCCGGACAGCGCGCGCAGCTCGGGCTCGCTTTCCACGTTGAACTGGCGGATGCCGCCCTCGAGCGCCACCCGCATCTCCGCGCGGGTCTTGCCGACGCCAGAGAACACGATGCGCTCGCCGGGTATGCCTGCCGCCTTCGCCTTGAGATACTCGCCCACCGAGACGACATCGACGCCCGCGCCCATGAGGCCCAGCGTGCGGACGACCGCGAGGTTGGAGTTCGACTTCATCGCGAAGCAGACGAGGTGCGGCAGCGGCCTCAGCGCCTCCTCGAAGAGCCGGTAGTGCCGGATCAGCGTGGCGGTGGAGTAGACGTAGAACGGCGTGCCGACCGACGCGGCGATCTCGGGGATCGGCACGTCCTCGGCGTGGAGGATGCCTTCGCGGTAGAGGAAGTGGTCCATCGCCGGCGCCCGCGCCCCCGAAACCCTGTCGTGGAAGGCGCCCTTAGCACGCCGCCCGCCGCCGCGCCACAGCGCGGTCAGTGGCGGTAGTCGGGCGCCTCGCGGTCGAGGATCTCGCGGATGTCGGCGAGGTGGCGCTCCGCCTGGCCGGGGTAGTCCTCCGCCTCGCGCGCGACCTTCAGCGCCACCTCGTCGGAGAGGACACGGAGCGGCCGCCCGGTCTGGAGCGCGCGGATGTAGGTCCCGGCGGCGCGTTCGAAGTAGTAGAGGCGGTTGAACGCCTCGGCGACGGTGCGGCCGATGACGAGGACGCCGTGGTTGCCCATCACCATGACCACCTTCCAGGGATCGGAGAGGAGCGCCGCGCAGCGCGCGCCCTCCTCCTCGAAGGCGAAGCCGCCATAGTGCCCGTCGACCACCACGCGGCCGAAGAAGGTGGCGGTGTTCTGGTCGATCGGCGGCAGGCGGGAATCGGCGAGGCTGGCGAGCACGGTGGCGAAGGTGGAATGGACGTGCATGACGCAGCGCGCGTGGGGGCAGGCGCGGTGCACCGCGCCGTGGAGGCCCCAGGCGGTCGGGTCGGGCGCGTCGGGGCGGTCCATCGTCGCGGGGTCGTCCGCGTCGATCATGAGCAGGTCCGAGGCGCGGATCAGCGCGAAGTGGCGCTGGTTCGGGTTCATCAGGAAGCGCCGGCCGCGTTCGTCGACGGCAAGCGAGAAGTGGTTTGCCACCGCCTCGTGCATGTCGAGCCGCGCCGTCCAGCGGAAGGCCGCGGCGAGGTCGGCCCGCTCCGTCTCGTGGTCGAGGTTCGCGCCCCTCGGCCGGTCCCGTCCGTCGTGCATCGCCGCCTCCTCCCCGTTGCGCCCGCCCGGATCATGCGGCCGGAGCGGCATCGGGGGCAAGCGCCGTCAGCCGACGTTGCGCGTGCGCAGGAAGAGGTAGAGCGGCAGGCCGCAGCTGAGGCCGATGCCGTAGGTCGCCGGGATCGCCACGAGCGCGATCCAGTTCCGCCGCGCCGCCGTCTCGGCGATGATCCACACGGTCAGCGCGATGGCGGCGATGGTGAGGTCCCAGGTGAGGCCGGTGGTGGAGGCGTTGACGTACCAGGCGTCGATCAGGCCGGAAAGGCCGGTGCCGGTCTCGCGCATGTGCTTCAGGAACCAGTACATCGGGTGGATCGCGCCCCAGACGGCGAGGGCGAGGTAGAGAAGGCGGAGGGGCGACATCCGGTGCTCCTTTGGCTTGCCGGGGCAAAGGTAGGCCGCGGGCGCGGCAGCGCCACCGGGCCGGGGCCGCCGGACAGCCGACCGTCAGCCGCCGGTGACGCCGACCTCGATCCGGCCCGAGACCGCGGTCTGGACCGGAGCCGCGCCGCCCGGCCGCTCGGGCGGGCCATCTGCGCCGCAGGCGGCGAGCGCGAACGCGGCGATGAGCAGGGCAACTCGCATCATCCGATCCTTTCCTTCCAGCGGGCGATCTGTTCGCGCACGCGCACCGGCGCGGTGCCGCCGTGGCTCGTGCGGCTCGCCACCGAGTTCCTGACCCCGAGGACCCCGTAGACGGCCCCGGTGATCCCCGGATGCACGGCCTGCATCGCCTCGATCGGCAGGTCGGGCAGGTCGCAGCCCCGCTCCTCGGCGGCCCTGACCAGCGCCCCGGTGACGTGGTGCGCCTCGCGGAACGGCAGGCCAAGCTCGCGCACCAGCCAGTCGGCCAGGTCGGTGGCGGTGGAGAAGCCAGAGGCCGCGGCGCGCTCCAGCGCCGCGCGGTCGGCCGAGAGGTCGCGGACCATGCCTTCCATCGCCGCGAGGCCGAGCAGCAGCGTGTCGGCGGCGTCGAAGACCTGCTCCTTGTCCTCCTGCATGTCCTTGGAATAGGCGAGCGGCAGCCCCTTCATCACGGTGAAGAGCGCGACCGTCGCGCCGAGGATGCGCCCGAGCTTGGCGCGCAGCAGCTCTGCCGCGTCGGGGTTCTTCTTCTGCGGCATGATCGACGAGCCGGTGGTGAAGCGGTCGGAGATCGCGACGAAGCGGAACTGGGCCGAGGACCAGATCACCAGCTCCTCGGCCAGCCGCGAGAGGTGCATCGCGCAGATCGCGGCGGCGGAGAGGAACTCGAGCGCGAAGTCGCGGTCGGAGACGGCATCGAGCGAGTTGGCCATCGGCCGGTCGAAGCCGAGCTCGCGCGCCGTCATCTGCCGGTCGATCGGGAACGAGGTGCCGGCGAGCGCGGCCGCACCGAGGGGACATTCGTTCATCCGCGCCCGGGCGTCGGCCAGCCGCGACAGGTCGCGCCCGAACATCTCGACATAGGCCATCATGTGGTGGCCCCAGGTGACGGGCTGCGCCGTCTGGAGGTGGGTGAAGCCGGGCATCACCCAGTCGGCCCCGGCCTCGGCCTGCGCGAGCAGGGCGCGGATGAGCGCGGTCAGCCCTTCGGTTGCCGCGTCGATCTGGTCGCGGACCCAGAGGCGGAAGTCGGTCGCCACCTGGTCGTTGCGGCTGCGGGCGGTGTGGAGCCGCCGCGCCGGCTCTCCGATCAGCTCGCCGAGCCGCGCCTCGACGTTCATGTGGATGTCCTCGAGCTCGGTGCGGAACGGGAAGGTCCCTGCCTCGATCTCTGACAACACCGTGATGAGCCCTTCCCGGATCGCCTCGGCGTCGCTATCCGTCAGGATGCCCGTGGCGGCGAGCATCGCCGCATGGGCCCGCGAGCCCCGGATGTCCTGGGGCGCGAGCCGCCTGTCGAACGCGATCGAGGCGTTGATCGCCTCCATGATCGCGTCCGGCCCCTCGGCGAAGCGCCCGCCCCACATCGTGTTCCGGGTGTTCTCGGTCATCTGGCCCCTCGGAGGGATGCATGGGTTTCGTCGGCAAGGCCGTCCTCTACACGGCGCTCCTCCTTTTCGCAAACGCCGCGGCGGCCGACACCGCCGCGGCGGCGGCGCTGCGCGAGGGCGACATGAGGAAGCTCGTCTTCCACGCCGAGCCGAAGCCCGTCCCCGAGACGGCCTTCGGGCATCTCGACGGGAGCAGCCATTCGCTGGCCGACTACCGGGGCAAGTGGGTGCTGCTGAACTTCTGGGCGACGTGGTGCGCGCCCTGCCGCGAGGAGATGCCGATGCTCGCCAACCTCGAGCGCGACTTCGGCGGCGACCGCTTCGCGGTGGTGACGGTGGCCACGGGCCGGAACTCGCCGCAGGGGATCGAGCGGTTCTTCGACGAGATCGCGGTGGACAACCTGCCGCTCTACGTCGATCCGCGGCATGATCTGGCGCGCCCGATGGCGGTCTTCGGCCTGCCGGTCACGGTGATCGTGGACCCCGAGGGCCGGGAGGTCGCCCGCCTCATGGGCGAAGCCGAGTGGGACGGGCCGGAGGCGCGCGCCCTTCTGGCCGCCCTGATGGAGGGCTCCTGAAGAACGGCTTGACGGGCGGACCGCGCGGGCCCGCCCGTCAGCCCATCAGCCGCGGCCGGTTACTGGCAGGCCAGCGCCGACCCCGCGAAGCCGCCGCCCACGGCGCCGGCGACGGTGGTGAGGTCGCGGCCCTTGCCGCGACCGAGCTCCCGCCCGGCCAGCGCGCCGAGCGCCGCGCCGCCCGCGGTGCCGACCGCACAGTTCGCCGACCGCTGGGCGGGCGTGTTGGAGACGCAGGCCGAAAGCGCGGTGACGGCGGCCAGGGCGAAAACGAGCGTGAAACGAGTCATGATGTCTGCCTTTCCTGAAGGTCTGTTCTTTCCAGCGATGGAGCGCATTTGGCAGGCCTGGCCCTGTCATCCAATAACAGCGGCGCCCATCCGCCCCTCCGGATGGCCCGGCGCGGCTGTCATCCGATAACAAGGCCCCGGGGGCGGGCGTCGAAACGCGGCCGGAACGCGCGGATTCCGGGCGACCGGCGCACGCATCGGGTGTAGCCTGCCGACAGGAACGCACGCCCGGAAGAAGTCGATGCCGGTCAACACCGAAGCCGCCGCAGAGGCCGGCCTGCCGGGGCTGCGGGTCCGGTCCGCCGCGGTCCGGGCCGTCCGCGTGCCGCTGCGGTTCACGCTGGGGACCAGTGCCGACGAAGTGCGGGCGGTGCCGCTCGTCCTGCTCGACCTCCACACCTCGGGCGGCGTGACCGGCCGGGCCTATGCCTTCGGCTACACCGCCGCGGGGGCGCGGGCCATCGCCGCACTCGCCGGGGAAGCGGCCGGCCTCGTCGGGAACGAGCCGGTGGCGCCAGGCCCGATCCTGCGCAGGCTCTCCCGGCGCTACACGCTTCTCGGCGTGACTGGCGCGGTCAGGATCGCGCTCTCCACCCTCGACATGGCGCTGTGGGACGCCCTCGCCCAGGCGCTCGGCCAGCCGCTCGCCACGGTCCTCGGCGCACACCCCCGACCGGTCCCGGCCTACGACAGCCGCGGCCTCGGCCTCATGGACCCGGCGCGGCTCGCCGACGAGGCGGCGATGCTGCTCGGGTCGTCGGGCCTCGGCGCGGTGAAGGTCCGGCTCGGCCACCCCACCCTCGACGCAGATCTCGCGGCGGTCGAGGCGGTTCGCGCCGCGATCCCGGCCTCGGCCGGCATCATGGTCGACTACAACCAGGCCCTCGATCCGGCCGAGGCGATGCGGCGCGGCCGGGCGCTCGACGGCCGCGGCCTCGTCTGGCTCGAGGAACCGGTCCGCCACGACGACTACGCCGCGTGCCGGGCGCTCTCCGCCGCGCTCGACCTTCCCGTCCAGATCGGCGAGAACTTCAACGGCCCCGCCGCGATGTCCGAGGCCCTCGCCGCGGGCGCCTGCGACCTCGCGATGCCCGATGTGACGCGGATCGGCGGCGTCACGGGGTGGATGCAGGCCGCCGCGCTGGCCGAGGCGCGGTCGGTGCCGCTCTCGTCCCACCTCATGCCGGAGGTCTGCGCCAGCCTGCTCGCCGCGTCGGCCACGGCGCACTGGCTGGAATACGTCGACTGGGCCGACGCGATCCTGGCCGAGCCGTTCCGGCCGCAGGGCGGCGCGCTGGCGGCGCCGTCCTGCCCGGGCAGCGGCATCCGCTGGGACGAGGACCGGATCGCCCGGCTCGAGCGCCTCTGACCCTCAGGCCAGCGCGGCCACCTCGGCGTGGCGCGGGCAGAACGTCAGGTGATCGTTGACCATCCCCGTCGCCTGCATGAAGGCATAGGTGATGGTCGGGCCGCAGAACCGGAACCCCGCGCGGCTCAGGTCCTTCGAGATCCGGCGCGAGAGCGGCGTCTCGGCCGGCACCTCGGCCATCGAGGCGAAGCGGTTCTGCACCGGGACGCCGTCGACGTGACGCCACAGGAAATCGGCAAACCCGCCCGCGGCCTCGATATCCAGCATCGCGCGGGCATTGCCGATGGTGGCCTCGATCTTGCCGCGGTGGCGGACGATGCCGGGATCGGCCAGAAGGCGGTCCACCTCCGCCGGCCCGTAGCGGGCGACGCGCTCGGGGTCGAACCCGTCGAAGGCGGCGCGGAACGCGGGGCGCTTGCGCAGGATGGTGATCCAGGAAAGGCCTGCCTGGAACCCGTCGAGCACGAGCTTCTCCCACAGGGCGCGGGAGTCGCGCTCGGGCACACCCCATTCGGTGTCGTGGTAGGCCACGTAGAGCGGGTCGGTCCCGCACCAGGGGCATCTGTCCATGCGTCCGGCTCCGCGGCTCCGACTCGGGCGGGTGCGCGCGAGTTTACCCGACCGTAAGGGATCGGGATGCAGTCTCGCACGCGGCATGAGACCGGAGGGCGAAGATGACCGACGAGCCGGACGAGGCGCCGGACCCCGGCGATCCCGACACGCAGTCGCCGCTTGCCTTCGCGCTGACCGAGCGGGACCGCGCCGCACTGGGGCTGGTGCGCGACGCGCTGCGCAGGCGCGACGTGTTCCTGGCGTTCCAGCCGGTCGTGCGCTCGCGCGCGCCCGGCAGCGTCGCCTTCCACGAGGGGCTGATCCGGGTGCTCGACCCGCAGGGCCGGGTGATCCCGGCCCGCCAGTTCATCGCCGCCGCCGAGATGACCGAGGCGGGGCGCCTGCTCGACAGCCTGGCGCTGGAGCTCGGCCTCGAGGAGCTGGCGCGCGAACCCTCGCTGCGGCTGTCGATCAACATGTCGGCCCGCTCGATCGCCTATCCGCGCTGGACCGAGGCGCTCGGCCGCGGTCTCGCGCGCGACCCCACGGCGGCCGAGCGGCTGATCCTCGAGATCACCGAGGCCTCGGCGATGGTGATCCCCGACATCACCGCGCATTTCATGAAGGGGCTCCAGCGGCAGGGCATCTCCTTTGCGCTGGACGACTTCGGGGCCGGATTCACGGCGTTCCGCTACCTGCGCGACTTCACCTTCGACGCGGTGAAGATCGACGGCCAGTTCACCCGGGGCATCCATGCCGATCCCGACAACCAGTGCCTGGCGCGGGCGCTGCTGTCGATCGCCGAACACTTCGACATGTTCACGATCGCCGAGGCGGTCGAGACGGCGGAGGACGCGGCGTTCCTCGCCGACCTCGGCTTCGACTGCCAGCAGGGCTACCTGCACGGCGCGCCGACCACGATGCCGCCGTGGCGCGAACGCGAGGCGAGGCGCGGCCGCGCCTGAGCCGGGCAGCGCCCATCCGGGACCGTGGCGGCCCTCGCGGCGGGGCGGCCGGCGCCAGTGCTGACCCCGCGCGACGGCACGCGGCGGCGCGGCACGGGGCGGCGCGGCACGGGGCGGCGCGGCACGGGGCGGCGCGGCGGGGATGCTCAGGGGCCGCGGGCGGGGCGTGCTGACCGCCTCGGCGTGCCGGGCGCAGACCGCGACATGCCGCCGCGGGCCGTCGCAGACGACATCCACGATTGCCCTTCGCGGCGCTTCTCCTTACGAACCGGGGGACTGGTCCCGGGAGCGGCGGGCCGAATCGCGCCCCTGCCCCGGCCCGACCCCGGCAGACAGGAGAGCCTCCCATGACCAACGTAGTGATCGCCTCGGCCGCCCGGACCGCAGTTGGCAGCTTCAACGGCTCGTTCGCCGCAACGCCCGCCCACGAGCTTGGCGCCGCGGTTCTGGAAGCGGTGGTGGCGCGCGCAGGGATCGAGAAGGGCGAGGTCTCGGAGACCATCCTGGGGCAGGTGCTGACCGCCGGGCAGGGCCAGAACCCGGCCCGCCAGGCCCATATCGCGGCCGGCCTTCCGAAGGAGAGCGCGGCCTGGTCGATCAACCAGGTCTGCGGCTCGGGGCTGCGCGCGGTCGCGCTCGGCGCCCAGCACATCCAGCTCGGCGACGCCGCGATCGTCGCGGCCGGCGGCCAGGAGAGCATGAGCCTTTCGCCCCACGTCGCGCATCTGCGCGCCGGCCAGAAGATGGGCGACATGAAGTTCGTCGACTCGATGATCAAGGACGGGCTGTGGGATGCCTTCAACGGCTATCACATGGGCAACACGGCCGAGAACGTCGCCCAGCAGTGGCAGATCAGCCGCGAGATGCAGGACGAGTTCGCGCTCGCCAGCCAGAACAAGGCCGAGGCCGCACAGAAGGCGGGCCGCTTCGCCGACGAGATCGTCCCGTTCACGGTGAAGACCCGCAAGGGCGACATCGTGGTGGACCAGGACGAGTACATCCGCCACGGCGCGACCATCGACGCGATGCAGAAGCTCAAGCCCGCCTTCACGAAGGACGGAACGGTCACGGCCGGGAACGCCAGCGGCATCAACGACGGCGCAGCGGCGGTTCTGCTGATGTCGGCCGCCGAGGCGGAGCGGCGCGGGATCGAGCCGCTCGCGCGGATCGCCTCCTACGCCACCGCGGGGCTCGACCCCGCGATCATGGGCGTCGGCCCGATCCACGCCTCGCGCAAGGCGCTCGAGAAGGCGGGCTGGAAGGTCTCGGACCTCGATCTCGTCGAGGCGAACGAGGCCTTCGCGGCCCAGGCCTGCGCGGTCAACAAGGACATGGGCTGGGATCCGGCAATCGTGAACGTCAACGGCGGGGCCATCGCCATCGGCCACCCGATCGGCGCGAGCGGCGCGCGCATCCTCAACACCCTGCTCTTCGAGATGAAGCGGCGGGGAGCGCGGAAGGGCCTTGCCACGCTCTGCATCGGTGGGGGCATGGGCGTGGCCATGTGCGTCGAGCGGGCGTGAGGCGGACCGGGCTCGCCGCGGCGATGCTGACGGCCGCGCCCGCCCTTGCCGAGACCGCGCCCGAGCCCCCGGCATGGGCCCACCTCGCCGAATGCAGCGCGGTCTACCACGCGATCGCCGGCGCGGGCGGCGCGGCACCTGCGGGCGACTGGGAGACCGGCGATCGCGCCCGGCGTGCCGCCGCAGCCTTCCTCGACCGGGCCGTCGCGGAAGCAGGGGAGGCCGGGCAGGCCGACCCCGAGGGCGATGTGGCCTCGATCATGGCCTACCTCGTCCCGCGTTGGGAAAACCGCGTCGCGCAGCTCGCCTCGGTGCCCTCCAACCTGCGCTGGATCCGCTTCTGCGGCCGGCTCGGGCGCGAGCACGGCACGCTGCCTCTGCCGGACTGAACCTCGGCCGCAACAATGTTGCGCCCGCGAGGGCGCGCGGATACGAATGTTTCAACAGACCCAGATTCAGGAGGAGGAACGATGGGACGCGTTGCACTCGTGACAGGCGGCTCGCGCGGCATCGGCGCGGCGATCTCGACCGCGCTGAAGGCTGCTGGCTACTCGGTGGCGGCCAACTACGCCGGCAACGACGCGGCCGCTGCCGCCTTCACCAAGGAGACCGGCATCCCGACCTACAAGTGGTCGGTTGCGGACTATGACGCCTGCGTGGCCGGAATCGCGAAGGTCGAGGCGGACCTCGGCCCGGTCGAGGTGCTGGTGAACAACGCCGGGATCACGCGGGATGCGATGTTCCACAAGATGACGCCCGAGCAGTGGCGCGAGGTCATCGACACCAACCTGACGGGCCTCTTCAACATGACCCACCCGCTGTGGTCGGGGATGCGCGACCGCAAGTTCGGCCGCGTCATCAACATCTCGTCGATCAACGGCCAGAAGGGCCAGGCCGGTCAGGCGAACTACTCGGCCGCCAAGGCCGGGGACCTCGGCTTCACCAAGGCGCTGGCGCAGGAGGGCGCCCGGGCGGGCATCACGGTCAACGCGATCTGCCCGGGATACATCGCGACCGAGATGGTCAAGGCGATCGACGAGAAGGTGCTGAACGAGCGCATCCTGCCGCTGATCCCGGTGGGCCGGCTGGGAGAGCCCGAGGAGATCGCGCGGATCGTGGTGTTCCTCGCCGCGGACGACGCGGGCTTCATCACCGGCTCCACGATCTCGGCGAACGGCGGGCAGTTCTTCGTCTGACCGCTTGCAGGCGGCTGCGGACTTCCCTAGGAGCGTCCCGGCATCGGGTCGGGACGCAACGCGCATGACGCAGGCTTCGGGCGACATCCTGTCGAAGGCGCCCGCGCCGCGGCGGTTCGACATCGTGAAGGCGATGCGCTGGGTGCGCCAGACCCACGGCAAGGGCGCGCTGCGGCAGTTCGCCGAGATCCTGCCGCTGACCCGCCGGCCGAACCTGCTGCAACCCAAGGACTATTACCTGAACGGCCTGTTCCGGCCCGATTTCGACGCGGCGCGCCGTCGCAGCTATGTCTCGCACGACGGATCGCACGCCCTGAACCTGCGGCTGTCTCCCGTCCATGCGCTGAGCTATCACGGCCTGACGCTGAACAAGGTGCTGATGGGGGCGCTGCTCGAGCGGCTGGGCGTGCCGACACCACCGCTGCTTGCGCTGTTTCCGGCCAGCCCGGGGCTGCGGGGCGCGCGGCCCCTGGGAACGGCGGCGGAAATTGCGGCCTGGCTCTCCGATCCGGCGTCGCTCCCCTGCTTCGGAAAGCCGGTCTTCAGCTCCAACAGCATCGGCGCCGCGAGCTTCCTCGAAGCCTCGGACGACCGCACGCGGGTGCGCCTCGGCGACGGGCGCGAGGTGGCGGTCGCCGACGTGGCGGCCGAGATCGTCCGCGACTTTCCGCGCGGCTACATGTTCCAGCCGCTCCTGCGCCAGCGGCCCGAGGTGGAGGCGCTGAACGGCCCCGCGGTGGGTGTGCTGCGCGTGGTGACGCTGCGGGGGAGCGGGGGCCCGGAGGTGCTCTACAGCGCGCTCAAGATGCCGCCGGCCGGCGCCATGTTCGACGGGGCGGCCAACGAGCGGCCGAATGCCATGGCCCTGGTCGACCCCGGCTCGGGCCGCATCCTGCGGGCGCAGGACATGGGGCGGATGGCGCCTGCGGCGCTGGAGGCGGCGCCGGCCACCGGGCAGAGCCTTGCCGACGCGGTGCTGCCCGACGTGGCGCAGGCGACCGGGCTCGCCCGCGAGCTCCACCGGCATTTCCCGACGCATGGGGTGCTCGGCTTCGATATCGCCCTGACGGTGGACGGCCCCTGCGTGAACGAGGTCAACACCCGTCCGTTCCACACCGTCTACCAGCGCGCCGCCGACCGCGGGATCCTGAACCCCGACTTCGTTCCGCGGATCGAGGAAGCTTGCGCGATCAGCCGGCGGCTGGCGCCGAAGCGGGCGGGACGGGTCGGCCGTCTGACGGGGTCGGCGGACGGATGAGCCGGCGCGCGGCCACATTCGTGGGCTTCGCCGCCGTCCTGCTCTGGTCGCTGCTGGCGCTGCTCACGGTGGCGACGGCGCCGGTTCCGCCGCTGCAGCTCAATGCCCTGTCCTTCGCGCTCGGAGGGGCGCTGGGCCTTGCGTGGCTGGCCGCCACGGGCACCCTCGGGGAGCTGCGCGGGATTCCCGTCCGCGTCTACGCCTTCGGCACCGCCGCGCTGTTCGGCTACCACTTCCTCTACTTCTCCGCCCTCCGCCTTGCGCCGCCTGCGGAGGCGGGCCTGATCGCCTATCTCTGGCCGCTTCTCACGGTCCTGTTCTCGGGGTTCCTGCCGGGCGAGCGGCTGCGCGCGGGCCATCTCCTCGGCGCGGCCGTCGCCTTCGGGGGAGCGGCGCTCCTGATCCTGTCGCGCGGCGTGGCGTTCTCCGGCGACGCAGCGGCGGGCTATGCGCTCGCCTTCCTCTGCGCGCTGACCTGGTCGGGCTATTCGGTGATCTCGCGCCGGCTCGGCGAGGTTCCGACCGCCTCGGTCACGGTGTTCTGCCTGGCGACGGCGGCGCTCTCGGGGCTTGCGCATCTGGCGCTGGAGGAGACGGCCTGGCCCGAGGGCGCCCCGGGGTGGTGGGCCGTCGCGCTCCTCGGCCTGGGGCCGGTGGGGCTTGCCTTCTACGTCTGGGATGTCGGCGTCAAGCGCGGCGACATCCAGGTGCTCGGGACGGCGGCCTATGCCGCGCCCGTGCTGTCGACGACCGCACTTGTCGTGGCGGGCATGGCGTCCGCCACGCCCGTTCTCGCCCTGGCCGCCGCCCTGATCGCCGGCGGCGCCGCGCTAGCCGCGCGCGCCGGACGCGCCCGCTAGTGCTGCGAGAGGCGGTGGATCTCTTCCTTGAGCTTCAGCTTCTGCTTCTTCAGGTCCGCGATGTGCAGCGCGTCGGCGCCGGGGTGGCGCTGGGCTTCTTCAACCTCGATCGAGAGAGCCTCATGCTTCCGCCGCAGTTCCTGCAGATGCGAAGTCAGGGACATGTCCATCCTCCTGTTCAAGGTTGCCTAGGATCCAGTGGACCACAAAGGCCGAGTCTTGTCACGCGCCGCGGGGTCGCGGTTGCGTGATGCCGCCGGACGGACGGGTGCTGCCGGGGCCGGCACGGATCAGAGCGGGAGTGCGGCGCCGTCGCGCAGGATCGCCTGGACCTCGGGGCGGTAGCTCTCGGCGTCGCGCAGGTGGCGGTCGCCCTCGTGCAGGACAAGGGGGGCCATGAGGCGGAAGGCCCCGCGCCCGCCCTTGCGTGCGGACACGATCACCAGATGCGCCGGGCGGCCGCCGCGCGGCGCCACCGGCAGGACCGCAACGCTTCCAAGCCGGCCTCCGAGCGCGGCGAGCAGGTCGGGCAGGCGCTCCGCCCGCTGGATCGCGGTCAGCGTGCCGCCGGGCCGCAGGCGCCGCGCGGCGGCTTCCGCCCAGGCGGCGAGCGGCGCACCCTCGCCCAGGGCCGCCTCGCGCCCGGCATCGGCGGCGGGCGTGCCTTCCGAGCGACGGTGGTAGGGCGGGTTCATGAGCACGTGGTCGAAGCCGCGCGCCCTGAGCGCGGGGGGCACGGCAGCCACGTCGCCCAGGACGACATCGAGCGCGATCCGGTTCGCGGCGGCGTTGCGGCGCGCCAGCTCGGCATAGGCGGGCTGAAGCTCGAGCCCGCAGAGCGCGAGGCCGTCGACCCGCGCGGCAAGGCAGAGGCTGGCCGCCCCGGTGCCGAGCCCGAGTTCGAGCACCGCATCGCCCGGGCGCGCCGGGACCGCGGCGGCGAGGAGCACGGCATCGATCCCCGCCCGGTAGCCCGAGGCCGGCTGTTCCAGCGTCAGGCGCCCGCCCAGGAACCGGTCGCTGGTGAGGCCCGCGGCCATTCAGGCGTCTCCGGGCAGCTCGATCCCGTTGTCGCGCAGGATCGCGCGGGCCATGAACAGGTCGGCATCCCGCACCATGAGCCGCCGCGGCAATATGCCAAGGGAACCTTCGAGCACGCTCATGTGGACGTCCATGGCGAAGGCGGGTATACCCTCGCCGTCGAGAAGGGTGGTGGCGAAGGCAATGACCGTCGGGTCGTTTGTCCGCAGAAGCTCTTTCATCCCAAGGCACTTAAGGGCAAGGCAGGCGCCTTGTCGAGCGACGTGACGAGACCGTGATGAGCCTGGATCAGCCCCGCCAGAAGCCGCACGAGCGGCTGGCAGAGATGCTGTCGGACGACATGGCCCGCGTCGCCGGGACGATCCGGCAGCGCATGGCCTCGGACCATGCGCCCCGCATCCCGGAGGTCACGGCGCATCTGGTGGATGCCGGCGGCAAGCGGATCCGGCCGCTGCTGACGCTCGCCACCGCACGGATGTGCGGCTATTCGGGCGAGGATCACATCCGCCTCGCGGCGACGGTCGAGTTCATCCACACGGCCACGCTCCTGCACGACGACGTGGTGGACGAGAGCCTGCGCCGCCGCGGCAGGCCGACGGCCAACCTGCTGTGGGACAACAAGTCCTCGGTGCTGGTGGGGGACTATCTCTTCGCCCGCTCGTTCCAGCTCATGGTCGAGACCGGGTCGCTCCGCGTGCTCGACATCCTCTCGGATGCCGCAGCCACGATCGCCGAGGGCGAGGTGCTCCAGCTTACCGCGGCGCAGAACCTCGCCACCGACGAGGCGACCTATCTGAAGGTGGTGCGCGGCAAGACGGCGGCGCTGTTCGCGGCGGCGACCGAGGTCGGCGGCGTGATCGCGGGGGCGCCCGAACCGGTGGTGCAGGCGCTCAGGGCCTATGGCGACGCGCTCGGCATCGCCTTCCAGATGACCGACGACCTGCTCGACTACGGCGGCGCCTCGGGCGTCATCGGCAAGGATACCGGCGACGACTTCCGCGAGCGCAAGCTGACGCTGCCGGTGATCCGGGCGGTGGCAGCCGCGGATCCCGAGGAGCGCGCCTTCTGGGTGCGCACGATCGAGAAGGGCCAGCAGGAAGCCGGCGACCTCGACCGGGCGATGGATATCCTTTCCCGTCACGGCGCGCTCGAGAGCACGCGGGCGACCGCGCTGGGCTGGGCGGCCACCGCGCGGGAGGCACTCGGGAGCATTCCCGCGCATCCGATCCGCGACACGCTGGCCGACCTCGCCGACTACGTGGTCGAACGGATCAGCTGAGGCGCGACCGGAGGTTACCGTCGGGTCCCGGATGGCGGGGAGGGGGAGGTCCGGCCCCTATCGCCGGCCCTCGCGCAGCCAGGCGCCGACGGTCAGCGCCGCGGCGATCAGCAGGAAGAGCCACGCCGGCAGAAGCGGGTTCACCCGCAGGTCCACGGTCAGGTAGGCCTCGCGCGGGGTGATCCCGATCCAGCCCCGTCCGGCCGCATTCCGGCCCTCGGCCACGCGCCGGATCGAGGGGATGCCGTCTTCCAGCCTGAGGATCCCGCCGCGGGTCGTCTCGACGGCCGGGCGGAGGCGCTCGCCGGTCGCGATCGTCTCCTCGAACTCGCGCGGGGAGGCGGGCCCGAGCGCAACCACGGTCGTCAGGTCGCCCTCGGAGATCCGGTAGAGCCCCATCTCGGGGCCGGTGAACGTGCCGGTGAAATGGCCGGGCTCGGCTTCCCGGAGCGTGAGCACGGTCTCGGTGCCGTCAGGGGCGACCACGGTCGCCTCGCGTTCCCCCTCGCTGAGGCTGCGGCGGGTGACGGTGACGGTCTGCCCGGCGGCGGTGGCGGTCAGGGCCTCCTCCTCGAGCTCGGGCTCCTTCATCATCCAGTGCGCAAGGCGGCGCAGCAGCTCGAGCTGGGGCCCTCCGCCCTCGAAGCCGCGCGACCAGAGCCAGGCATGGTCCGAGGCGAGCAGCGCAACCCGCCCCTCGCCCATGCGGTTCAGGACAAGGAGCGGCCGGCCGCCCGGCCCCTCCATCAGGACCTCCGTGTCGGGCTGCGGCTCGACGTCGATGATGCGGAACCACCGCCCCCAGGACGGCGCCTGGTCGGGGCCGGCGTTCGCCCCCTCGAGGCCCTCGGTGACCGGATGGCGGCGGCCGAGCTCGGAGACCCTGGGGCGGAACGGCACCTCGACGACCTGGCCGCTCGGCGCGGCCGGCAGCATGTCGGCCAGCGGCGAACGGTAGATGCTGTCGGCGGAGGCGTAGTCGGGCCCCGCCGCGACGAGGACCGCCCCGCCCTGCTCGATGAAGGTGCGGATGTTCTCGATGTAGGCATTGGGCAGGATGCCGCGGCGCTGGTAGCGGTCGAAGATGATCAGGTCGAACTCCTCGATCTTCTCGACGAAGAGCTCGCGGGTCGGGAAGGCGATGAGCGAGAGCTCGGTCACCGGAACGCCGTCCTGCTTCTCGGGCGGGCGGAGGATCGTGAAGTGGACGAGATCGACCGAACTGTCCGACTTCAGCAGGTTGCGCCATGTGCGCTCGCCCGCATGGGGCTCGCCCGAGACGAGGAGCACGCGCAGCCGGTCGCGCACGCCGTTGATCTGCACCACGGCGGCGTTGTTGCGGGCGGTCAGCTCGCCTTCCGCCTCGGGCACCTCGAACTGGATCACGTTCATGCCGCCGTGCGGCAGCGTCACGGGAAGCTCGATGTCCTGGCCGACCGGCACCGAGAACCGCATCGGCTCCCCCCCGCCGATGGCGATGGTCAGCTCGACGGGGCCCGCGGCAGCCTCGGGGACCGCGCCCTGATCCTCCACGCGAAGGGTCAGCATCACCTCCTCGCCGAGAATGGCGAAGGCCGGCGCGTTGCGCACGACGAGCCGCCGGTCCCAGTCGTCCTCGTGCCCGGTGAGGAGGACATGCAGCGGCGCGGGCACCGCCGGCAGCCGCTCGACGTCGTGGAGCTGCCCGTCGGTGACGAGGATGGCGCCTGCAACGCGGTCGGAGGGTTCCTCGGCCAGGGCCTCGGCGAGCGCGGTGGCCAGAAGCGTGCCGGCATCGCCCGTCCCGTCGGGGACCGTGATCCGGCGCACCTCGGTGTCGGGCATGGCGCGCAGGTCGGCCTCGATCGCGCGGACCGCCTCGGCCGTCTGCCCTGGCCGGTCGGGGATGCCCTGGCTCGCGCTCTCGTCGACGACGAGGAGCACGATGTCCGCGAGCGGCGCACGCTCCTCCTGCTGGAATGCGGGGTTCGCGACGGCAGCGACGAGGGCCGCCGCCGCAAGGAACCTCAGCCACCAGCCCGGAAGCCCGCGCCAGAGGGCAAGCGCCGCGGCAGCCGCGCCGAGCGCGGCGAGCGCCCAGATCGCCGGCCAGGGAAGCAGCGGGTCGAAGACGACGCTGCCGGTCATTGGCCCAGCCTGTCGAGCAGCGCGGGCACGTGCACCTGGTCGGATTTGTAGTTGCCGGTCAGCACGTGCATGATCAGGTTGATCCCGAAGCGCACCGCCACCTCGCGCTGGCGTTCGCCCGCGAAGCCGCGTCCGACGGGATAGAGCGGATTGCCGTTCTCATCCATCGCCCAGGCCGCGGCCCAGTCGTTTCCGCCGATCACCACGGGGGTCACGTTGTCGTTGAGGTTGCGGAACGGCATCCCCTCGACCTGCTCGGCATCCGGCGGCGCGGCCTCGACCCAGACGTCGCGGCTGGCATGGCGGCCGGGAAAGTCCTGGAGCAGGTAGAAGGTCCGCGTCAGGACGTGATCCGGCGGCACGGGCTCGAGCGGCGGGATGTCGAGCGGGGCGGCAATCTGCTGCAGCTTGCGGCCGTTCGGCGTGGCGGTGCCGAAACCGCCCAGGTTCGCATCGCGCGTGTCGAACAGGATCAGCCCGCCCGAGCGCAGATAGCGGTTGAGCTTTGCATAGGCCTCGGGCGAGGGCGTCGGCTGGTCGGGGGTGATCGGCCAGTAGAGGAACGGGAAGAACGAGAGCTCGTCGGTCTCGAGATCGACGGCCACCGGGGCGGCGGGCTCGACCGCGGTGCGCTGGAACAGCCGCCGCGAGAGACCGTAGAGGCCCGCCTCGGCCATGCGGTCGAGCTGGGGATCGCCGGTCTTCACATGGGCGAGCACGACCGCGGTCGTTGCCGCTATGGCGGCCGCATCGAGGGCGGGGTCGGAGGCGGCGTCAGCGGCGGCGGGCGCGCCCGCGGCTTCCTGCGCGGCGGCAGGCTGCGGCAGGGGCAGGAGCAGCGCCGCGGCCACGGCCGCCGCGAGGCCGGCGCGCGGGCCGCGCAGGCGGCCGCCGAGCGCGAGCGAGGCGATCACGTCGAGCGCGAGCAGCCCGAGCGCCAGGGCCAGGAGAAGGGGCTTGAGATCGCGCTCCTCGGCCACCGTCAGCCCCTCGACCGCAACCGAGGACGGCCAGACGGCAGGGGCAAGGGCCGTCTCGGCATTGATCACGTTGACGGCGATGCGCCGGTCCTCGCCCGCGTAGAAGCCGGGCGGCAGGCCGGGTCCGGGCCGGCCTTCGGCCAGCCGCTCGCCGGGAATTCCGGGAAGCGTCCCCGCATCGCGCACGGTGCCGAAACCGTCGAGCACCTCCTCGGCGCGCCAGGTGGTCCCGGCGAGGTCCGCGGCCTCGGGCGCGTCGGGGCGCGTGGAGACGGCGAGGCGCTCCAGCATCTGCACGAAGAGGCCGGAGAGCGGCAGCGACGACCACTCCGCATTGGCGGTGACGTGGAACAGGACCACCTGTCCCTCGCCCAGAGGCTTGCGCGTGACGAGCGGCGTGCCGTCGGCCAGCGTGGCGATCGCGCGCTCGGCGAGCGTCGGGTCGGGCTGGGCCATGACCTGTGCGGTCACTGTCACCTCGTCTGGCACCGGCAGCCCGTAGAAGGGCGAGCCCTCGGCGAAGGGCCTGAGCGTCTTCGGCTCGCCCCAGCTCATCGCGCCCCCGATGCTGCGCCCGCCGGCGCGCAGCCTGACCGGCATGAGCGGATCCTCGACGTCGCGGCTGACGTCGGACGCCGCAAGCCGCGGCCCCGCGAAGCGCACCAGAAGCCCGCCCTCCTCCACCCAGGACTGCACCGCCTCCGCCTCGGCGGGCGCGAGGCGCGCCACGTCGGCGAGCACGATCACGTCGGGGCTGGCCAGCAGCACGTCGTCCAGCCCGCCCTCGATCAGGTCGGCCGTGGGCTTGAGCGCCTGTTCGAGATAGTGGGTCGGCGACAGCAGGCGCAGCCGCTCCCGCCCCGAGGTTCCGGAGATGAGCGCCACCTCGCGCCGCTTCAGGCTGTCGTCGGTAAGCGAGACCGCGCCGGCCGACCGCTGGCCGGTCAGTGCGAAGCGGGTGACGCGGTTGCGCAGCTCGGGCGGCAGCGACAGCGCCGCCTCCGCCTCGCTTGCGCCGGCCTCGAACCGGACGGTTGCCGTCGCGAGCTGACGCTCCACGCCGAGCGGATCGAGCCCGAAGGCGCCCACCTCCGCCTCGGTCTCCGGGCCGGGTTCGGCCCTGAGCGCGGTCAGCCGGATCTCGCCGTCCTCGAAGCGGGCCGGCCGGAGGGCGAGGACCGGCCGCGGGCTTTCGAACACGGTCACCGGGCCGAGCGCCTCGAGCCGATCGAGCAGGGGCGCGCGGCCCTCGCGTGCAAGCCCGTCGGACATCCAGTAGGTCTCGAAGCGGCCGGTCAGCCCGGCGGCCCAGGCAGCGAGCGCCTCGGGATCCGGTTCCCAGGGGGCGGGCTGGAGCGCGGGCAGGCGGCGGACCCAGGCATCGGCCGACTGGAACTGGAGTTCGCCCGCCGGCAGGTCGGTCAGCGCCACCACCGCAACGGGCCGGCCGGCGCGGCCGGCCTCCTCGATCAGACCCTCGATCCCGACCATGCGGCGGGGCCAGTCGCGGGCATCCGCCCAGGTCGCATCGACAAGGACGAGGAGCGGGCCCTCGCCCGTGCGCTCCGGCTCGGGGTTCAGCACCGGGCCGGCGAAGCCGATGATGGCCGCCGCGACCGCCAGGATCCGCAGCAGCAGAAGCCACCAGGGGGTGCGGTCGGTCTGGTGCTCGTCGTCGGCGAGGCCGAGGAGGAGCGCCACGCCGGGGAAGCGCCGCCGCACCGGGGCGGGCGGCACGGCGCGCAGGATCAGCCAGAGGACCGGCAGGAGCGCGAGGCCGAGAAGCAGCATGGGCGCCGCGAAGCCGATGGGGCCGATGGTCCACATCAGCGCCGGCGCTCCAGCGCGCGGTAGAGCCAGAGAAGCGCCGGCAGCGCCGGCCCGCCGGTGCGGTGCACGCCGGCCTGCCAGCCGGTCACGCGGGCAAGCTCCTCGAGCCGCGCCTTGCGGGCGGCGAGGCGTTCGAGATACCGCGCGCGCAGGTCGCCGGCCTTCAGCGTCTCGTGCCGGAGCGTGCCGCCCATGCTCTCGAAGATCGTCCGGCCATCGAAGGGGAATTCCTCCTCCTGGGGATCGAGCACCATCAGGATCGCGCCGCGCACGCCGCGGTCGGCCGCCTTGAGAAGCTGCGTCTCCACCGCCTCGGTGTTACCGAGGAAATCGGACAGGAATGCGGCGCGGGAGTGGGGCAGCATCCCCCGCGCCTCGGGGGCGCCGTAGTCGGCGGCGTCTCCCTCCGCCGTCAGCACCTGGGCGATGCGCATCAGCTGCTGCTCGCCCCGCGCCGGGCGGACCGCCTCGTCGAACAGCCCGACCCGTTCGCCGCCGCGGATCAGGAGCACGGCCAGCGCGAGCGCGAGCGTCCGGGCACGGGCCCCTTTCGACGGCAGGTCGGGTCGGGAGGAGAAGCGCATGGACGCCGCGCCGTCGACCCAGAGCTGGACCGACTGCGCGGCCTGCCATTCCTTCTCGCGCACGAAATGGGCATCCGAGCGGGCCGAGCGGCGCCAGTCGATCGCCCGGGCCTCGTCGCTGGAGGTGGCGGGGCGATACTGCCAGAACTCGTCGCCGAGCCCGGACCGGCGCCGCCCATGCTCGCCGAGGAGGACCGTGGAGGCGAGATTCTCGGCCTCGGCCAGAAGCGGCGGAAGCGGCGCGGCGAGGCCTTCCGCCTCGTGGCGGAGCTGGGCGGCCGTGGTCATCGCAGAGGCCCCCCGCGCGTCGCCCGGGGGCGATGCGCCCGCCGGCCGGCCGAAGAAGGCTGCGCGGGCCTCATCAGGCGGCGGCCTCCACGCGCGTCACGCTCTCGGCCACCCTGTCGATCACGCCGGCGAGCGTCACCCCCCGCGCGCGGGCGGCAAAGCTCAGCGCCATGCGGTGGCTGAGAACGGGACGGGCGAGCGCCAGCACGTCCTCGGCCGAGGGCGCGAGGCGGCCGTCGAGCAGCGCCCGGGCGCGCACGGTGAGCATCAGCGCCTGCGCGGCGCGCGGACCCGGACCCCAGGCGACCGTCTCGGTCACCTCCTGCGGCGCGTCGGGCTCGCCCGGGCGGCAGGCGCGCACGAGGTCGAGGATGAGTTCGACCACGCCGTCGCCCACCGGCATCCGCCGGATGGTGCGCTGCGCGGCGATCAGCTCGGCCGCGGTGAATACCCGGTGGGCGGCCTCCTCCTCGACGCCCGTTGTGGCGATCAGGATGTCGCGCTCGGTCGCCCTGTCGGGATACTCCACGTCGATCTGCACGAGGAAGCGGTCGAGCTGCGCCTCGGGCAGCGGATAGGTGCCTTCCTGCTCGATCGGGTTCTGCGTGGCGAGCACGTGGAACGGCTTCGGCAGCGGGCGGTGGACGCCCGCGATCGTCACCTCGCGTTCCTGCATCGCCTGGAGCAGGGCGGACTGGGTGCGCGGGCTTGCCCGGTTGATCTCGTCGGCCATCAGGAGCTGGCAGAACACCGGGCCCTCGATGAAGCGGAAGCTGCGGCTGCCGTCGGCGGCGGTCTCCAGCACCTCCGACCCGAGGATGTCGGCGGGCATCAGGTCGGGCGTGAACTGGATGCGCCGGCCCTCGAGCCCCATCACCGTCGAGAGCGTGTCCACGAGCCGGGTCTTGCCGAGCCCCGGCAGGCCGATGAGCAGCCCGTGTCCGCCGCAGAGCAGCGCCGCGAGCGTCAGGTCCACGACCTTCTCCTGCCCGATGAAGCGCCGCGTGATGGAGGCCTTCGCTTCGGCGAGTTTCGCGCCCAACGCCTCGATCTCGGCCACCAGGGCACCGGCTTCGGCCATGACTTTTCTCCCGTCCGCGACTATCTGGACATTAGAGGGACATATGCCCCGGGCCGCAATTGGCAAAACCGATGAGCGCACAAAACATCGTGAAACCCTCGGCCGAGAGCCTGGCTGCCTCGGCGGGTGCCGCCGCCGGGAAGGGCCCGGCGCCGGTGCACCTGTGGAACCCGCCGTTCTGCGGCGACCTCGACATGGAGATCCGGCGCGACGGGACCTGGTTCTACCTCGGCACGCCGATCGGGCGGCCGGAGCTGGTGCGGCTCTTCTCCTCGATCCTCAAGCGAGAGGGCGACCGCTACTTCCTGGTGACGCCGGTCGAGAAGGTCGGCATCCGCGTCGCGGATGCGCCCTTCGTGGCGGTTGACTTCCGCACGGAGGGAGAGGGACGCGACCAGCGGCTGACCTTCGTGACGCAGGTGGGCGAGGAGGTGACGGCCGGCCCCGACCACCCGATCCGGGTGCAGCGCGACCCGGAGACCGGCGAGCCGTCGCCCTACGTCCTCGTCCGCGCGAACCTCGAGGCGCTGATCGACCGCAAGAGCTTCTACCGCCTCGTCGAGATCGGCGCGCACGAGCCGCATGAAGGGGAAAGCTGGTTCGGCCTGTGGTCGGGCGGCAGGTTCTTCCCGATCATCCCCTCGGCCGAGCTTCAGGCCTGAGATGCCCCGCTTCGCCGCGAACCTCTCGTGGCTCTTCACCGAACGGCCGCTGATCGAGCGATTCGCGGCGGCGCGGGCGGCCGGGTTCGGCGGGGTCGAGATCCTCTTTCCCTACGAGGAACCCGCGGCGCAGCTCGCCGAGGCGGCGCGGCTCGCCGGGGTGCCGGTCGTGCTGATCAACTGCCCGCCGCCGAACTGGACGGGCGGCCCGCGCGGCTATGCCGCGGTTCCCGGGGGCGAGGCGCGGTTCGAGAAGGACTTCGAGCGCGCGCTGCGCTTCGCGGGCGTGCTCGGCGCGCGGCACCTGCACCTGATGGCGGGCGCAGCCGAGGGACCGGAGGCGCGCGCGGCCTTCCGGCGCAACCTCGCGTGGGCGGCCCAGCGTGCGCCACGGCAGAGCCTGACCGTCGAGCCGATCAACCGGACCGACATGCCGGGCTACTTCCTGTCCGACTTCCGCGAGGCGCTGGAGATCGTCGAGGCGGTGGGCGCGCCGAACCTCCGGCTCCAGTTCGACGCCTACCACGCGCAGATGATCCACGGCGACGTGCCGTCGATCTGGGAGCTCTGCGCGCCCCGCGTCGCGCATGTGCAGATCGCCGGGGCGCCGGGGCGCAACGAGCCTGACGGAGGCGAGATCGACTACCCCGCCTTCTTCGCCGCGCTCGACCGGGAGGGCTATGATGGCTGGGTCAGTGCGGAATACCGCCCGCGCGGCACGACCGAAGACGGCCTCGGGTGGCTCGCGCAGGCCTCCTGACGCGATGCTGTCAGGAGGGGTATGCGAGAACGACGCTCCCAACCCTGCCAAGGAGCAACGCAGATGACCCATGCCCCCGACCACGCCGCCGTCTGGTTCGAACTGCCGGTGCGCGACATGTCGAAGGCCATCGCCTTCTACAACGCCGTCTTCGATGCGGGCCTCGAACTCGACACCTCAGGCCCCAACCCGATGGCCGTCTTCACGGTCAAGGGCGGGCCGATGTCGGGCGGGGTGTCCGGCCATCTCTACCCCGGCACGCCCGCGCAGGACGGGCGCGGCCCGACCGTGCACCTGATCGTGCCCGACCGGCTCGAGGATGCCTGCGACCGTCTGACGGCAGCCGGGGGCGAGGTGATCGGGCCGGTCAACGACATGCCCTGGGGCCGCTTCACCTATGCGACGGACCCGGACGGCAATTCCATCGGCCTCTTCCAGCCGAAGCTGGCAGCCTGATGCGGGGACGCCCCCGTGCGTAGGGCCGACCGCCTCTTCCGGATCGTGCAGCAACTGAGGGGCGGCCGGCTTCTGACCGCGCGGGCGCTTGCCGGGCGGCTCGAGGTCTCGGAGCGGACGATCTACCGCGACATCGCCGACCTCGTCGCCTCGGGCGTGCCGATCGACGGCGAGGCGGGCGTCGGCTACCTGATGCGGGCGGGCTACGACCTGCCGCCGCTGATGTTCACCCGCGAGGAGGTGGTGGCGATCGTCGCCGGGGCGCGGCTCCTGCGCGCCTGGGGCGGCCAGGCAATGGCGCGGGCGGCCGAGGAGGCGCTGGAGAAGATCGAGGCCGTGCTGCCGCCGGGCGAACGCGCCCGCGCCGGCCCGGTCGAGATCCACGCCTTCACCACGGCGGACTTCGCGCCCGAGGCCCGCGCGATGCTCGACGCCGTGGACCGGGCGGTCGAGGCGCGGACGCGGCTTGCGATCGCCTACGGCGACGCGGAGGGCGCGGCGACCCGCCGGACGATCCGGCCGCTGGGCCTGTTCTTCTGGGGTCGGGTCTGGACGGTCGTCGCCTGGTGCGAGCTCAGGCAGGACTTCCGCGCCTTCCGCATCGACCGCATTGCGGCCGCCGAGCCCGCCGGCAGCTTCCGGCCCGAACGGGGGCGCACCCTGCGCGACTATCTGGCGCGGGAATGCCCGCCGGGCTGGCCGTGATCCAAGGGCACGGCCGGTCGGTGAGGCCGGGGGGCTTCGCGCCCCCCGGACCCCCCGCGGAGTATTTCCGACAGGATGAAGGGATCAGCGACGGAAGGGCTTCGGCTGCGCGCCGCGCGGCGCGCGCGGCGACCCCGGCGATGCGGGAGGCGCGGGTTGGCGGCGCGCGGGCCGTCCTGATCCGTTCGGGCGTGCCGCGGCGCACCGTGCGCGGCCAGGCTTCCCGGACCGACCGGGCGCGTCGTGGGCGGCGGCGAGAGAGGCGCGTCAGTGCGCCTCTGCCCAGTTCGCGCCCCGCCCTGCCTCGACGACGAGCGGGACCGTGAGCCTGACCGCCGGCTCGGCAGCCTCCTCCATCACCTTCCGGGCGATGTCCTGCACCTCGTCGGCGGCGCCTTCCTCGACCTCGAAGAGCAGTTCGTCGTGCACCTGGAGCAGCATCTTCGCTGGCAGGCCCGCGATCGCCGCCGGCATCCGGATCATGGCGCGCCGGATGATGTCGGCGGCCGTCCCCTGGATCGGCGCGTTGATCGCGGCGCGGCGGGCGAAACCGGCGGTCGGGCCCTTGGCGTTGATCTCCGGGGTGTGGATCTTCCGCCCGAACAGGGTCTGCACGAAGCCCTCGCGCTTGGCGAAGGCCACGGTTTCGTCCATGTAGGCGCGGATGCCGGGGAAGCGCTCGAAGTAGGTGTCGATGAAGGCCTGCGCCTCTTCCCGCGGGATGCGCAGGTTGCGCGCGAGCCCGAAGCCCGAGATGCCGTAGATCACGCCGAAGTTGATCGCCTTGGCGCGGCGGCGGACCTCCGGCGTCATCTGCTCGAGCGGCACGTTGAACATCTGCGAGGCCGTCATGGCGTGGATGTCCACACCCTCGCGGAAGGCCTGCTTGAGCGCGGAGATGTCGGCGACGTGGGCGAGGATCCTCAGCTCGATCTGGCTGTAGTCGAGGCTGAGGAGGACCCGGCCCGGTTCGGCCACGAAGGCCTCGCGGATGCGCCTGCCCTCCTCGGTCCGGACGGGGATGTTCTGGAGGTTCGGGTCGGTCGAGGCGAGCCGTCCGGTCGCCGCGCCCGACTGGATGTAGGAGGTGTGGACGCGCCCCGTCTCGGGATGGATGTGTTCCTGGAGGGCGTCGGTATAGGTGGACTTCAGCTTGGCGAGCTGGCGGTAGTCGAGCACGCGGGCGGGGAACTCGTGGTCCGCGGCGAGATCCTCGAGCACGTCCGCCGGGGTCGACCACTGGCCGCCCTTGGTGCGCACGCCGCCGGGCAGGCCCATCTTGCCGAACAGGATCTCGCCGACCTGGGCGGGCGAGCCGATGTTGAAGCGCTCGCCGGCGAGTGCCTGGATCTCCTCCTCGAGCGCCGCCATCTTCTGCGCGAAGGCGCCCGACATCCGGCTCAGCACCTGGCGGTCGACCCGGATGCCCGCCATCTCCATCTCGGCGAGAACCGGGACGAGCGGGCGCTCAAGCGTCTCGTAGACGGTCGTGACGCGCGAGCGGGGAAGCTGCGGCTTGAAGGCGCGCCAGAGGCGGATCGTGACGTCGGCATCCTCGGCGGCATACTTCACGGCGTCGGCGATCGGCACCCGGTCGAATGTCTTCTGCCCCTTGCCGGAGCCGATCAGGTTCTTGATCGGGATCGGGATGTGCCCGAGGTAACGCTCGCTCAGCGCGTCCATCCCGTGTCCGTGCAGGCCGGAATGGAGCGCATACGACATCAGCATGGTGTCGTCGAGCGGCGCGACGGTGATGCCGTGGCGCGCGAGGATCTTGGCGTCGTACTTGATGTTCTGCCCGATCTTGAGGACCGAGTCGTCCTCAAGCACGGGCCGGAGGAGCGCGAGCGCCTCGTCCATCGCCATCTGCCCCCCGGCGCGCTTCGCCGCGCCGAAGAGGTCGCCCTCGCCGTCGAGATGCCCGAGCGGGATGTAGCAGGCGCGTCCCGGCTCGACCGCGAGCGAGATGCCGACGAGACCTGCGCGCATCTCGTCGAGACCCGTGGTCTCGGTGTCGATCGCGACCCAGCCCTTCTCGGCGATCTCGTCGATCCAGCGCCCGAGCGCGGCGGCGTCGCGGACCCACTCGTAGTCCTCGTGGACGAAGGGCCGGGGCGGCGCGGCGGCGGCGGGCGCCTCGGCCGGCAGGGCATCGGCGATCGCCGGGGCCTCGATGCCGAGCTTGTCGGCGACGCGCTTCGTCAGGGTGCGGAATTCCATCCGTGCGAGGAAGTCCATCAGCGCGTCGGGGTCGGGCGGCCTGACCTCGAGCTCGTCGAGCGTCACCTCGACCGGCGCATCGCAGTCGAGGCTCACCAGCTTCTTCGACAGGCGGATCTGGTCGGCATGCTCGATCAGGGCCTGACGGCGCTTCTCCTGCCGGATCTCGCCGGCACGGGCGAGGAGCGTCTCGAGATCGCCGAACTCGTTGATGAGAAGGGCGGCCGTCTTGACCCCGATCCCCGGGGCACCTGGCACGTTGTCGACGCTGTCGCCGGCAAGCGCCTGGATGTCGACCACGCGCTCGGGCTTCACGCCGAACTTCTCCTCGACCTCCTCGACCCCGATCCGCCTGTTCTTCATGGCGTCGAACATCTCGATGCCGTTGCCCACGAGCTGCATCAGGTCCTTGTCGGACGAGATGATGGTCACGCGCCCGCCGGCGTCGCGCGCCCTGCAGGCCAGGGTCGCGATGATGTCATCGGCTTCGTAGCCCTCCTGCTCGAGGCAGGCGATGTTGAAGGCGCGGGTGGCCTCCCGCGTCAGGGGAATCTGCGGGCGCAGGTCCTCGGGCATCTCCTCGCGGTTGGCCTTGTAGGCCTCGTAGAGGTCGTTGCGGAAGGTGTGGGCGCCCTTGTCGAAGACCACCGCGACATGCGTCGCCTCGCCCCCGTTCGAGCCGGAGCCGGTGCCGTCGATGTAGCGGAAGAGCATGTTGCAGAACCCTGCCACCGCGCCGATCGGCATGCCGTCGGATTTCCGCGTGAGCGGCGGCAGCGCGTGGTAGGCGCGGAAGATGAACGACGAGCCGTCGATCAGGTGCAGGTGGCAACCCTTGCCGAAGCTCATCGCGCGTTCCCCCGTTCGCCCGCCTCAGGCCTGTGCCGCGAATGCACCGCGGCCTCTAGCCCGACCCTCGCCAGCGCAGCCCGCGGATATCGGGCAGATAATGCGTCGTCAGCCTGCCTTGTCCGCGAAGCTCGCGTGGACGAAGCGCTTGTCGCAGTAGCCGCATTCCACCCAGCCGCGATCCTCGGGGATCGAGAGCCAGACGCGGGGATGGCCGAGCGCGCCCTCTCCGCCGTCGCAGGCAACCTTCCAGGTGCTGACGACCTCGGTCTCGGGGACGGGGACGGGCATCATGCGGAGCTCCTCTCGACGCCCCGGCTCCGCGGCCGGAAGCGATTGGCGGCGGGATGATACCGATTGCCCGGCGGCGGGCAAGGGTGCCCCGTCAGTCCCTGCGCTGGCGCCATTCCGCCTGTCCGATGCGGAGCTGGCGCAGCACGTCCATCAGGAGCGCGGTGAAGAGACCGATGGTGATGAGGCCGTTGACCGAGGACATCCCCGCCAGCAGACGCCATTCCTGCGGCAGGAGGAGGTCGCCGAACCCCAGCGTGGTGAAGACGGTAAGCGCGAAGTAGAGCGATTCCTCCAGCGAGCGGAAGACGCCCAGGCTCCAGAACGCGGCGGCCCAGGCCCAGGTCGCCGCGGTGACGACCCCGAGGCCCCAGATCAGCGCGACACACAGGACGAGAAGCTGCTTCGGCCCGTGCGGCTCGCGGTGGAGCCAGGGCCTGGCCCGGGCGAAGATCCATTCGAGCAGGAAGAACGACAGGGCCGCGCCGAAGATCGTCGACAGGATCAGGCCGGATCCGATGGTGATCTGAACCAGCATGGCTTTCCCCCAAGCCGCGCGCCCGGCAGGCAAGGCGGCAGTCCATCCCGGTATGCGCGGACGGGATGCGGGTCAAGCGCCTGCCGGGGCCGGGGGACTTCTGCCTGCGCGGCGGCGTGACGGGCAGGACCTGCCAACGGCCGGGGTTCAGCCGGCAGCACTGCGGTGGTAGACCGTGGCGGAACCTCCGGAACGCGAGGCACCGATGGATCAGGTCCGAACCCTCTGCCTCTGCGCCCTTCTCGCCCTCGCGGCACCGCCGGGGACGGCGCAGGATACTGCAGTCGCGGAGCCGATCGCCGAAGGCGGCGAGGCCGTCGCCCCCGCGCCGGGGGATCCGGCCGACGGCGCGTTCCCGGCCGTGACCGACGCGGAAGGGGAGCTTCGGGAGGAGCTTCTGCTGAGCATCCCGGACGTGATCGCGGCGCTCGAGGCCCTGGATGACCCGGCGGTCTTCGCCCGGCTCGCAGGCACGCTCGCGCTGCCGGCGGCGATGCGTCGGCCCTTCGCCGCGCATGTCCGCGAGATCCTGGCGAACGACGCCGCCGTGGAGGAGTTCGCGGCAGCCTTCGCCGGGCGGCAGGAGTCCTTCGGCGCCCAGTCGCGGGAGGAACTGGCCGACATCGCCCGTGCGCTCGGCATCGCCTCGGCGCACGAGACGGCGACGCTCGGCGTGGCCCGGCTGCCGCTCGCCGACCAGCGCGTCTTTCTGGGCTCGGAACTGGCGGCGCTCGGGCACATGGGGGATGCACTCTGCGCGGCCGCCACTCGCGGGGCACTCGACCCCGTGGAGCTGCTGCGCGCCCAGCTGGGATACCTCGCCGCGCTGGAGACCCCGGCCGTCGAGGCGCATCTGGCAATGGTGCGGACGGCGCTCGAGGCCGAGCTTGCCGATGACCCGCCGTTCGTGCCGCTGACCGAGGCGGAGACGCGCCGCGCCGGCGAGGCCTACCAGTCGGCGGCGATGGCGGCGATCGAGGCGCACCCGCTCAGGCCGCTGGCGCTCGAGGCGGTGACCGACTTCGACACCGCACCCGACGAGGCGGTCTGCCTGCTGACCCGGCTGTCGCTCGAGGCCGCTCTCGGGATCGAAGGGCCGACGGGCGACCTCGTGGTGCGGCTCCTGACGGCCGGCTGAACACTGGACACCGGCGCCTGCCTCGCCTACCTCGAGCCGGTCATGGCGCAGAAGTCCGACCCGAACTCGAAGCTCGTCGCAGAGAACCGCCGCGCGCGGTTCGACTATGCGATCGAGGACGATCTCGAAGCCGGCATCGTTCTGCAAGGCTCGGAGGTGAAGTCGCTCCGCCAGGGCGGCGCGAACATCGCCGAGAGCTATGCCAACGTCGAGGACGGCGAGCTCTGGCTGATCAACAGCTACATCGCCCCCTTCGCCCAGGCCAAGACCTGGGGCCACGAGGAACGGCGCAAGCGCAAGCTTCTCGTCTCCCGGCGGGAACTCGCCCGGCTCTGGTCTGCCACCCAGCGCGAGGGCATGACGCTGGTGCCGCTCAGGCTCTACTTCAACGACAAGGGCGTGGCGAAGCTGCGGCTCGGCATCGCCAAGGGCAAGAAGCTCGCCGACAAGCGGGAGACGAGCGCGAAGCGCGACTGGAACCGGCAGAAGCAGCGCCTGCTCAAGCAGGGCTGACCCTGCCCCGCCCTGCCCGTGTCCTGCCAGTGTCCTGCCAATATCCTGCGCCCTTGCCCTGCGCGCGGCCCGGCCGCTCCACCGGGCCTGCGCCCCCTGCCTCAGCCGGGAGCGCCCGCGCCTTCCGGCCGCGGCACGAGGGGCGGCATCACGTCGTCGGGCATCGGACAGACGTAGGGCTCGGCGGCAAGGCGCGCGGCGTGCTCGGCCCGCGCCTCGGCCAGGAGAGCGGGATCGGCCAGCAGCCGCTCGGCGGTCCGCGCCATCAGCTTCGCGGCGTGAGCCATGCCCTTGTGGGCGGCCGGCGACTTGCCCTGGGCCGTGATCTGCCATGTATGCGCCGGCGTCCCGATCGCGTGGGTTGCCACCAGTGCCTCGACGAGCGGCACCTTCCAGCTCACGTCGGCGACGTCGGTCGAACCGATCATCACCTCGCCGATCTGGCCGAGCGGCACCACCCAGTCGCAGAGCGGCGTCTCATCCCGCGGCGCCATGCCGACGATCCGGTAGGAGGATGCGATGTCGCCCTCGCCGAGCGTTGCCTGGATCGCCGCGGCATAGGCCCGGTCGGCAGCGTCGAAGGGAACCGGGCCGAGCTCATCCATCGCCGCCTGCATCGCGCAGTCCATCACGCGGTTGCCGAGCATGTTCGACACGGCCGAGAACACCTTCATCTCGACCTGCGTTCCGGTCATCAGCGCGGCGCCGCGCGCGACGTCCTTCACCCGCTCGACGAGCGAGAGCATGTCACGAAGCCTGAGCGCCCGGATCGAGTAGCGCACGCAGGCGCGCGCCTGCACCACGTTCGGCGCCCTGCCGCCCGCGTCGAGATAGGCGTAGTGGATGCGCGCGTCCTGCGGCACGTGCTCGCGCAGGTAGTTCACGCCAACCGACATGAGCTCCACCGCATCGAGTGCCGACCGGCCGAGGTGAGGACTGACGGCCGCGTGGCTGGCCCGACCGGAGAAGGTGAAATCGACACGCGTGTTGGCAAGGCTGAGCGCCGGGCCCACGCGCGTCATGTCGTTTGGGTGCCAGGTGACCGCGGCGGCCACGTCGTCGAACAGGCCCGCACGGACCATGAAGGTCTTGGCCGCGCCGCCCTCCTCGGCCGGGCAGCCGTAGTAGCGCACCCGCCCGGGAGTTCCGGTCGCCTCCAGCCAGTCCTTCACGGCGCAGGCGGCAAGCAGCGCGGCAGCCCCGAGCAGGTTGTGACCGCAGCCGTGGCCGGCGCCGCCCGGGACAAGTTCGCGCGGCTCGGCGATCCCCGCGACCTGCGACAGGCCGGGCAGCGCGTCGTATTCGCCGAGGATGGCGATGACCGGCCCCCCCTCGCCCGCCTCGCCCGTGACCGCCGTCGGGATGCCCGCCACGCCCTCGGCCACCCGGAAGCCCTTGGCGCGCAGCATGGCGGCGTGCTCGGCCGCGGAACGGAACTCGGCATAGAGCGTCTCGGGCGTCTCCCAGACCCGGTCGGACAGGCCGATCAGGTCCGGCGCATGGGCCTCGACCCGATCCCAGATTGCCGCCTCGTTCCGCATTGCCGCACCCTCCCGATGGCGATCCCCATCAAGCCCCGAACCGCGGCCGGGCGCAACGGGCCGCCTTGCCTCGCGCCCTGCGCGCGCGTAAGGCTGGCCCGACCCGCGAGGATCCGGCCATGCCCTACGACGACCCGAAGACCCTGGTCTCGACCGACTGGCTCGCCGCGCACCTGCGCGACCCCGACCTGCGCATCCTCGACGCATCGTGGTATCTGCCCGACATGGGCCGGGACGCCAAGGCGGAATACGCTGCCGCGCACATCCCCGGCGCGCGCTTCTTCGACATCGACGAGATCTCCGACGCCCGGTCGGAGCTGCCGCACATGGCGCCGCCGCCCGAGAAGTTCATGTCGCGGCTGCGCGCGATGGGCGTGGGCGACGGACATCAGGTGGTCGTCTACGACGGGGCGGGGCTGTTCTCGGCGGCGCGCGTCTGGTGGCTCTTCCGTCTGATGGGCAAGACCGATGTCGCGGTGCTTGACGGCGGCTTCCCGAAATGGCGCGCCGAGGGGCGCGAGGTCGAGGACCTGCCGCCCGTCGTCCGCGACCGTCACATGACGGTGAGCCGGCAGAACCACCTCGTGAAGGACGTCACCCAGGTCGCCGCCGCCGCCAAGCTCGGCGACTGGGAGATCGTCGATGCCCGCTCGCCCGAGCGCTTCGCCGGCACCGAGCCCGAGCCGCGTCCCGGCCTGCGCGCCGGCCACATCCCGGGGTCGAGGAACGTGCACTACCGCACGCTCCTCAATCCCGACGGCACGATGAAGGCACCCGCCGAGCTGGCGCGGGTCTTCGCCGAGGCCGGTGTGGACCCAGAGAAGCCGGTCATCACCACCTGCGGCTCGGGCGTGACCGCTGCCATCCTGTCGCTGGCGCTCGAGGTGCTCGGGCGCCGCCATGCCCTCTACGACGGATCCTGGGCCGAATGGGGCCAATACAAGGACTTCAAGGTCGCCACCGGAAAAGACTGATGCTGACGAACCTCAAGCCCCAGCCCGCCGACAAGATCCTGATGCTGATGCAGATGTTCCGCGACGATCCGCGGAGCGACAAGATCGACCTCGGCGTCGGCGTCTACCGCAACGCCGAGGGCGTGACCCCGGTCATGCGCGCCGTCAAGGCGGCGGAGAAACGGCTCTGGGAGACGGAGACGACCAAGACCTACACCGGCCTCGCGGGTGACCCCGCATTCGGCGAGGCGCTCTCGGCCCTGATCCTCGGCGATGCGGTGGCGCGCGACCGGATCGCCTTCGCGGCGCAGCCCGGCGGCACCGGCGCCGTGCGTCAGGCGCTGGAGCTCGTGCGCATGGCCGCGCCCGGCGCGACCGTCTGGCTCTCGGCGCCGACCTGGCCGAACCACAACTCGATCGTGAGGTATCTGGGCCTTCCGACACGCGACTACCGCTACTTCGACGAGGCGAGCCGGGGGGTGGACTTCGCCGGCATGATGGCCGACCTCGAACAGGCGGCGCCCGGCGACGTGGTGCTGCTGCACGGCTGCTGCCACAACCCCACGGGGGCCAACCCCAACCCCGCCCAGTGGGCGGAGATCGCGGACCTGCTCGTCCGCAGGGGCGCCACCGCCCTCGTCGACCTCGCCTATCAGGGCTTCGGCGACGGTCTCGAGGCCGACGCCGCGCCGACGCGGCTCCTCGCGCGGCGCCTGCCGGAGCTCCTGATCGCGGCGTCCTGCTCGAAGAACTTCGGCATCTACCGCGAGCGGACCGGGCTCCTCATGGCCGTCGCCCCCGACGCGGCCACGCGGGATCTCGCCCAGGCCAACCTCGCGTTCCTCAACCGGCAGAACTTCTCGTTCCCGCCGGACCACGGCGCGCGGCTCGTGACCATGATCCTGACCGACCCCGAGCTCAGGGCCGACTGGGAGGCCGAGCTGGAAGAGACCCGCACCTCCATGCTGCGCCTGCGCGAGCAGCTCGCCGCCGAACTCAGGAAGGCAACGGGGTCCGACAGGTTCGGCTTCATCGCCGCCCACCGCGGCATGTTCAGCCGGATCGGCGCCACCCCGGAACAGGTGGAACGGATGCGCGCCGACCACGGCATCTACATGGTCGGCGATTCGCGGATCAACATCGCGGGCCTGAACGCAGCGACGGTGCCGGTGCTCGCCCGGGCGATCGCCGAAGCGGGCGTCTGAGCGGCGCCCCTTCATCCTGTCGGAAATACTCCACGGGGGTGCGGGGGTGTGAAACCCCCGCTCCGGCCTATCCGCAGGGGAGTCGCGCCAATCGGGAAGGCCCGGGAAGGGCGCACGCTCTTCCCGGGCCCGTGGCTCCGCCGAGGCCGGCGGACTTCAGCCCTTGGCGAATTCGGGATAGGCCTCCATCCCGAGCTCGGACATGTCGAGCCCGCGCATCTCGTCCTCCTCGCTGGGCCTGAGGCCCATCACGGCCTTGAGCACCACCCACACGATGAGCGAGACCACGAAGACGAAGATGCCGATGGCAAGGAAGCCCACGATCTGCGTCCCGAAGCTCGTGCCATCGGTGTAGAAGGGCACCGCGAGCGTTCCCCAGAACCCGGCCATGAGGTGCACCGGAATGGCGCCGACCACGTCATCGATCTTCAGCTTGTCGAGGAACGGCACCGCGAACACGACGATCACGCCGCCGATCGCCCCGATCCAGAGCGCGCCGAAGAGCGTGGGGTCGAGCGGGCCGGCGGTGATCGAGACGAGGCCGGCGAGCGCGCCGTTCAGCACCATGGTCAGGTCGACCTTGCCGTAGACCGCCTGCGTCAGGATGAGCGCCGTGATGGCGCCGGCAGCCGCCGCCATGTTGGTATTGGCGAAGATGATGGCGACGGAGTTCGCATCCGCCTCGGTCCCGAGCGCGAGCTGCGAGCCGCCGTTGAAGCCGAACCAGCCGAGCCAGAGGATGAAGGTGCCGAGCGTGGCGAGCGCCAGGTTCGAACCGGGCATCGGGTTCACCCGGCCGTCCTTGCCGTACTTGCCCATGCGCGGGCCGAGGACGAGCGCGCCGGCAAGCGCCGCGAAGCCGCCCGCGGCATGGACGAGGGTCGACCCCGCGAAGTCGGAGAAGCCCATTTCCGAAAGCCAGCCCCCGCCCCACTGCCAGGAGGCCTCGATCGGATAGATCAGGCCGGTCAGCACCACGGTGAAGATCAGGAACGGCCAGAGCTTGATCCGCTCCGCAAGCGTCCCCGACACGATCGAGGCGGTCGTGGCGCAGAACATGAGTTGGAAGAAGAAGTCCGATCCGGTCGCATAGCCGGTCTCCAGATCGGGCTCGCCGCCGATCGAGGCGGAGCCGAATGCGCCCAGCCATCCGGCGATCGACCAGCCGTCGCCCGGATACATCAGGTTGTATCCCACCAGCCAGTACATGATGGCCGCGATCGAGAAGAGCCCGACGTTCTTGGTCAGCTGCATGGTCACGTTCTTCTGGCGGACGAGCCCGGCCTCGAGCATCGAGAAGCCGGCGGCCATCCAGAAGACGAGGAAACCGCCGATCAGGAAGAGCAGCGTGTTGAAGATGAAGGCGTTGTCGACCGCGGCGGCCGCGGCCTCCTCGGTCACTTCGGCCGCCTCGGTGGCTTCCTGAGCCAGCCCGAGCGCCGGGATCAGCGCGAGCGCACCGGCAAGCGCGATGTGTTTCGTCAGTTTCATGGTCCTGTCCCCTCTCAGATCGCGTCTTCGCCGGTCTCGCCGGTCCGCACCCGCACCGCCTGGAGCACGTCGAGCACGAAGATCTTGCCGTCGCCGATCTTGTCGGTGCGCGCCGTCCTCTGGATGGTCTCGACCACCTGGTCGGCCATCGCCGAGCTGACGACGATCTCCAGCTTCATCTTCGGCACGAAGTTCACGGCGTATTCGGCGCCGCGGTAGATCTCGGTGTGGCCCGACTGCGTGCCGAAACCCTTGATCTCGGTAACCATCATCCCCCGCACGCCGATCGCGGTGAGCGCCTCGCGCACGTCGTCGAGCTTGAACGGCTTGATCGCTGCAATGATCAGTTTCACGTTCTTCCCCCTGCCAGTCGCGGGAACGCCCGCGGATTGCCATGCGGGCACAGAGGGTGCGGCGGCTGCCGGACTCAAGGAATGGCGGCGCTGCGTGCAGGCGCGGGCGGTGCGGTTTGCACAATTTCTGCACATAATCTCCCGTCTGCACAAAAAATCGGCGAAGCACGAATGCGCCGGCAGGTCTTGGCGGGGAGACTTCCGCGCTCCACATTCCCCGACGGCTCCGGTATGGTGGCCGGCAAACCGAAAGAACACGACGGCAGGCAGAGCGGCCCGGCATGAGCGGAAACGGCAGAAAGCGACCTCCCCTGGTGGCAGACAGGCGCTATCCCCAGCGGAGCCCTGCGAAGCCGACTCCGCCACCGAAGCCTGCGAGTCCCAAGCGGCAGCGGTCAGCCCCCCGCAACCCCTTCGTGCGGCTCGTCACGGGCCTTGTCGGATTCGTCACCCGGCTGGTCTGGGGCGTGGCCTGGCGCCTTGCCCTGTTCGGCGGTCTTGCGATCCTCGGTGCCTCGGCCTACTTCGCCGCGCAGCTTCCGCCGGCCGACCAGCTGGTTGACGGCCGCGCGCGCGGGTCGGTCACCATGCTTGACCGCGACGGCAACGTCTTCGCCTGGCGGGGCGAGCAGTTCGGCGGGCTGATCACGCCGGATACCGCCTCGCCCCATCTGGTGAACGCCGTGGTGGCCACCGAGGACCGGCGGTTCTACCGCCATTTCGGTGTCAGCCCGCGCGGCATCGCGAGCGCGGTCCGCATCAACCTGCGCGAGGGGCGGGGGCCGTTCCAGGGGAACGGGGGGTCCACGATCACGCAGCAGACGGCCAAGCTTCTCTGCCTCGGCGTGCAGTACGACCCTGCCGTCTGGCCGAGCGAAGCTGCCTACGAGGCCGACTGCCGGCAGACGACGCTGTGGCGCAAGGCGAAGGAGGCGCTCTTCGCCATCGGCATGGAGATGCGCTACACGAAGGACGAGATCCTCACGATCTACCTGAACCGGGCCTATCTCGGCGCCGGCACGCGCGGCTTCGAGGCCGCGGCGCAGCGCTACTTCGGGAAGTCGGCGGCCGAGATCACCCCGGCCGAGGGCGCCATGCTCGCCGGGCTTCTGGTCGCGCCATCGTATTATTCGCCCACCCGAGACCTGCAGCGCGCGCGCGACAGGGCAAGCGTGGTCCTCGGGCTGATGCAGGAGCAGGGCTACCTCACCGCCGAGCAGGCCGCGCGGGCGCGGGAGAACCCGGCGAGCCTGAGCCGGACGGCGCGGGCGGAGTCGGGCAGTTCGTTCGCGGACTGGCTGATGGAGGCCGGCCCGGACTTCCTGACCCGCGCCACCACCGAGGACGTGGTGATCCGCACCACGCTCGACCAGCGCATCCAGCGCGCCGCCGAATCGGCCCTGGCGGACATCTTCGCCACGAAGGTCCGCGAGGGTTCTAAGGCCCAGGCCGCGATCGTCGTGATGTCGCCCGACGGCGCGGTGCGTGCCATGGTGGGGGGCCGCGGGGCGCAGGCCGCGGGATCGTTCAACCGCGCGACGCAGGCCGTGCGCCAGACCGGTTCCACCTTCAAGCCGTTCATCTACGCGGCAGCGATGGAACAGGGCTACGGCCCGTTCGACACGATCCTCGACGAGCAGATCACGATCACCGAGCCCGGCGCCCCGCCCTGGACTCCGCGCAACTACGACAACCGCTATCGCGGGCGGGTCACGCTGACCGAGGCGCTCGCCCACTCGCTGAACGTGTCGGCCGTCCGGGTCGCCGAGTCCGTCGGCCGGGAACGGGTGAAGCAGGTCGCCGAGGGTTTCGGGCTGACGGGTGAGCTCGCGCCCGGCGCGGCGGTCGCGCTCGGCGCCTCCGAGGCGAGCCTCCTCGAAATGACGGGAGCCTACGCGGGCTTCCTCGCCGGCGGGCGAAGGGTAACGCCCTACGGCGTCCTGGAGCTTCGGCTGCAGGGCGAGAGCGAGCCGCTCATGGGCGCGAGCGGCGGCGCCGGCCAGCAGGTGATTTCGCCGGATTCGGCGGCAAAGCTCGTCTACATGCTCAACAAGGTCATCACCGAAGGCACGGGCGGGCGGGCGCGGCTGCCCGACCGGGAGGCGGCGGGCAAGACCGGCACCACCCAGTCGGCGCGCGACGCCTGGTTCATCGGCTTCACGGCCGACTACGTGGCCGGCGTCTGGATGGGCTACGACGACAACACGCCGCTTGCCGGCGTGAACGGCGGCGGGTTGCCGGCCGAGATCTGGCGCGAGGTGATGGTGCGCGTGCACGAAGGCGTGCCGCCGCGCCCGCTGCCGATGGATCCGGGGCCCGAACCGATGCCCGTCGCCAGCGAGGAGCAGATCCTGCGCGGAAGCGGCGGGGTGCCGCAGGGCGGGGGCAGGCGCGACGATGCCGGAGACGTCGCCGAGCGCATCCTGCTCGACGTGCTGAACGAGCTTTTCCGCTGACCCGTTCCCGGTCCTGCGAGCCAGGCGCGTCCTAGCCCGCGCGCCTGAGATCCTCGGTCATCGCCCTGAGGTCGCCGCGGCGGCGGTCGAGCATGGCCCCGATCTCGGCCCGCTCGGTGACCATCATGCTCACGCCCTCGATGATGAGGTCGAAGAACAGGTCCCGCCCGGACCGGTCGGACACCCGCCAGCGCACCTCGAAGGGCGCCTGTCCGCGCAGCCGGGCGGTGGACACCACCTCGAAGTAGGTCCGTACCGGCTGCGCCCCGGAGACCTCGATCCGGGCACCCGCGAACTCGCGGAAACGCTTGCCATACTTGCGCGCCATGTAACCCTGGAACGCTTCGGTGTAGGCACGCAGGTCGGCGGGAGAGGCGGTCCGCGCGGCCGGGCCCAGCACGCTGCGCGCGATCACGGGCACGTCGGCGTAGCGTGCGAAGACGCGCTCGAACTCGCGGATCATCGCGGCTTCCGACCGGCCCGAATTGATGATGCTGTTGATCTCCCCGACGACGCGACCCACCAGATCGCGTGCCTGCGCATCGGTCAGCGCGGCCGCGCCTCCCGGCAGGACGGCGGCCGCGCCGAAGGCGGCCAGCGCAGCGAGAGCAGAGCGGCGGGAGACGTCAGCGGACATTCGGATCCTCGTAGGGGTCGTAGTAGGGGTCGAGTGTGGGGTCGGCCGGAGCAAGCGCGCTGGCGCCGGCCGCACCGGCCGCGGGGTCGTCGTAGGGGTCGGCATAGGGATCCTCGTAGGGGTCGAAGGCGCCCGCGCCCGCTGCGGCAGCGGCACCGGAGCCGCCCAGCCGGAAGCGGCGGTTCTGCAGGTAGAGGAGCCGGACCTGCGCATAGCTGTCCACGCTCTCGTAGAGGATCGAGTCGACGGTCGAGCCGAATTCGGCCCGGTCGCTCAGCCGCGACGCGAAGCGGAGCGCGGTGGCGGCGCGCAGTTCCTTCTCGGGGAGTGCGAAGCGCAGCGGGTTCAGCGCGAAATCGACGATCAGGCCGGCCGTGTCGCGTTCGGTCGAGGGGCCAATGACCGGAAGCTCGACATAGGCCCCCTCCGGGGCCCCCCAGACGTGCAGCGTCTCGCCGAAGTCGGTCGCGCGCACGTCGAGCCCCATGTCGCTCGCCGGGTCGAGAAGGCCGCCGAGGCCGAACGTGGTGTTCACGAGGAAGCGGAAGGTGTTGTGGATCGCGTCATCCGCCCTGCCCTGGAGCAGGTCGTTCAGCACGATCCGCGGCATGTCGAGATTGCCGCCCACATTGCGCACCGCGGTGCGCACCGGGCGCGGGATCGCCCGTGTGCCTTCGGCGCCGCCCCGCAGGAACGTGCGGTCGAGCGCCTTGTTGAACTCGTGCACCTCGCGGTTCGCCGCCTCGTTGGGGTCGTTGATGCCGCGGGCGACCGGTGCCGGGCCGCAGGCGGCAAGCGCGAGCAGGAGCGCCCCCGCAAGGAGGGTGCGCGCGAGGGTCTGGGCATCGGATCGGCGCAAGGGCTGCCTGTGCTGCTGTTCGGTCCGCTTCGTCTTAGACCACTCCGCGCCGAAGAACACCCCCCTCGATCCGCCGGATGGGTCAGGGGGCAGGTTCCTTCCGATCACATCCGCGTGGCGCACTTCGCTGTTCCTCCGCCTCGTGGCCCCGGCTAGAGAGGGATCCGACCGGCGGGCCTGCCGCCCGCGCCAAGGCACGGAGAAAGACATGACATCCGCAATCGACGCACGGCTTGCCGAACTGGGTCTGACACTGCCGGAAGCACCGGCGCCCGCTGCCAACTACGTTCCCTGGGTGCGCACCGGGAACCTGGTCCACGTCTCGGGCCAGATCAGCCAGGGTCCGGGGGGCCTGATCAAGGGAAGGCTCGGGGCCGACATGACGGTCGAGCAGGGCGCCGCTGCCGCGCGCGCCTGCGCGCTCTCGCTTCTCGCGCAGGTGCGGGCGGCCTGCGGCGGCGATCTCTCGAAGCTCGTGCGCGTCGTGAAGCTGACCGGCTTCGTGAACTCGACGCCGGACTTCACCGACCAGCCCAAGGTGATCAACGGAGCCTCCGACACGCTCGTCGCCATTCTCGGCGACGCGGGCCGGCATGCGCGCTCGGCGGTATCGGCGGCATCGCTTCCGCTCGGCGTCGCGGTCGAGATCGAGGGGATCTTCGAGGTCGCATGATTCCGCTTCCGCCCGCCTTTCTCGGCCCGCCGCTGGCGCACCGGGGCTACCACGACCGCGCCGCGGGGCGGCCAGAGAACTCGCGCGCCGCCTTCGCGGCCGCAATCGCCGCCGGCTACGGCATCGAGTGCGACGTGCAGCTTTCCGCTGACGGCCGGGCGATGGTGTTCCACGACCACGACCTCGGCCGGCTCACGCCGGAACGCGGTCCCGTGCGGCAGCGAAGCGCGGCGGAACTCGGGCGCATCCCGCTGCGCGGCGCGGAGGGCGAGGGGATCCCGACCCTCGCCGAGGTGCTGCGCCTCGTGGCCGGCCGGACGGCGCTGCTCGTGGAGATCAAGGACCAGGACGGCGCCATGGGCCCGGCGGTGGGCGAGCTCGAGGCGGCAGTCGCCACGGACCTGCACGGCTACGGCGGGCCTGTCGCCGTCATGTCGTTCAACCCCCATGCAGTCGCGGCCTTCGCGGAACGGGCACCGAAGGTGGCGCGCGGGCTCACCACCTCGGCCTGGCACGCGAAGGACTGGCCCCTCGTTCCCGCCCCCGTGCGGGAACGGCTGCGCGGGATCCCCGATTTCGACCGCGTGGGCGCGGGCTTCGTCTCGCACGAGGCGAAGGACCTCGGACGCCCGAGGGTGGCCGAGCTGAAGGCCCGCGGCGCGGCAGTGCTCTGCTGGACGATACGCTCGCCCGAGGCGGAGGCGGAGGCGCGACGCGTCGCCCACAACGTGACCTTCGAGGGCTACGCCGCCGCGATCCCGCGCCCCTGACCGGCCTCCCTTGACCGCCCGGGCGAGGGCCCCACCTAGAGGCCCGATGGCCCCGGAGCCGCGCCGATGGACGACATCCCCCTGACGCTCGAGATCCTCGACCGCATCGCCGACATCCCGGCGGCGGACTGGGACGCCTGCGCCTGCCCCGAGGCGGCCGGCGGGGGCCGGCCCGCCGACCCCTTCACCACGCACCGCTTCCTCTCGGCGCTGGAGGAGAGCGGCTCGGTCGGGCCGGGCACCGGCTGGGAGCCGCATCACCTCGTTGTCCGGCAGGGCACCGAGACGGTCGCGGTCGCGCCGCTCTACGCCAAGGGGCACAGCCAGGGGGAGTACATCTTCGATCACAACTGGGCGCACGCCTGGGAACGCGCCGGCGGGCGCTATTACCCCAAGCTCCAGATCGCGGTGCCGTTCACGCCGGTGACCGGGCGGCGCTTCCTCACCCGACCCGGCCGCGAAGCCGAAGGACGCGCGACCCTCGTCAATGCTGCGCTGGACCTTGCCTCGCGCAACCGGCTCTCCTCGGTCCATGTCACCTTCTGCACGTCCGGGGAGGCCGATGCGGGCACGGCGCTCGGCCTGCTGCACCGCACGAGCCAGCAGTTCCATTTCGAGAACCCCGGATACGAAAGCTTCGGGGACTTTCTCGGGACGTTGAGCTCGCGCAAGCGCAAGACGATCCGCAAGGAACGGGAGACCGCGCGCGCCTTCGGCGGCGAGATCCTGCGACTGACCGGAGCCGACCTGCGGCCCGAGCACTGGGAGGCGTTCTGGGCCTTCTACCAGGACACCGGGGCGCGGAAATGGGGCCGGCCCTATCTGACCCGGCGTTTCTTCGACATCGTGCACGAGACGATGGCGGAGGATGTTCTGCTCGTGCTCGCGGTGCGCGAAGGCCGGCCGGTCGCGGGCGCGCTCAACTTCATAGGTCGGAACGCGCTCTTCGGCCGCTACTGGGGCTGCATCGAGGATCACCCCTGCCTGCACTTCGAGTTGTGCTATTATCAGGCGATCGACCACGCCATCGCCCATGGATTGCCCCGGGTGGAGGCGGGCGCACAGGGCGAGCACAAGCTTGCGCGCGGCTACGTGCCCGTGACCTGCCACTCGCTGCACTGGATCGCCGATCCCGGGTTCCGGGCGGCCGTCGCGCGGTTCCTCGATGCCGAGCGGCGGGCGGTCGAGCAGGAGAACGAGGTGCTGGCCACCTTCGCGCCCTTCCGCAAGGGCTGAAGGTCGCGTATGTCCGCGCTCCGTTCCCGGCAGTCGGAGGACCCGCGATGACGACCGAGCTCACGCTCTTCACCAACCCGTGGTCCCGCGGGCGCATTGCGCGGTGGATGCTCGAGGAGGTCGGTGCGCCCTACGAGGCCGTGATCCTCGACTACGACACGACCATGAAGGCGCCCGACTACCTGGCGATCAACCCGATGGGAAAGGTGCCTGCCCTGCGCCACGGCAACCGCGTCGTGACCGAATGCGCGGCGATCTGCGCCTATCTCGCCGATGCCTTCCCCGAGGCAGGGCTGGCCCCCGCGCCGGCGGACCGCGCGGACTACTACCGCTGGATGTTCTTCGCTGCCGGCCCGCTCGAGCAGGCCGTGACCAACCATGCCGCGGGCTGGGACCCCGAGCCCGAGCGTCGGCGCATGTTCGGCTACGGCGACTACGAGAGCGCCGTCGAGGCGATCGCGACCGCCATCGCGGGGCGCGACTACGTGGCCGGGCCGCGGTTCTCGGCGGCCGATGTCTACGTCGGATCGGCGATCATCTGGGGGACGCAGTTCGGCACCATCCCCGACCGGCCCGCCTTCGCCGCCTACCGCGAGCGGCTGACGGCCCGGCCGGCCTACGCCCGCGCCCGCGCGCTCGACGATGCCGCGGCCGAGGCCCAGAAGAAGGAGACCCAAGGATGACCGAGAGGCTTGCGCCCGGCCCCGGGCGCGACGAGGCGCTTGCCCCCCTGCTCGCCAACGGCTGGCAGGAGGTCGAGGGGCGGGACGCGATCCGCAAGACCTTCAGCTTCGGCAACTTCGTCGATGCCTTCGGCTGGATGGCGAAGGTCGCGCTCTGGGCCGAGAAGTGGAACCACCACCCCGAATGGACCAACGTCTACCGGACCGTCGAGGTGACGCTGACGACGCACGATGCGGGCGGTCTGACCGACCTCGACATCCGCCTCGCGGCAAAGATGGATGCGCTGAGCTGATCCTCGGGCGTCCTGCTTGTGCCGGCACTGCCCGGTGACGCGCGGGCTTCGGGAGGCGATGCCACCCGCCCGCGCGTCGGCGCTCAGATCGCCGCGAGCATCGCCTCGCCGCCGGAGGTTTCGCAGACGCCGGGGTTCTCTTCGACGTGCAGCACCTTTACCACGCCGTCCTCGGCGTAGAGCGCATAGCGCTTCGACCGGCCGAAGAATCCCACGGCGGGGTTCGTGAAATCCATGCCGATCGACTTGGTGAACGACCCGTCGGCATCGGCCAGCATGGTCAGCCCCGCCTTCGTGGCGCCCGTGGCCTCGCCCCAGGCCTTCATCACGAAGGGATCGTTGACCGAAACGCAGACGATCTCGTCGATGCCCTTCGCATCGAACCCGTCCCGGGTGCGGATGAAGCTCGGGACATGCGCCGAGGTGCAGGTTCCGGTGTAGGCGCCGGGAAGGCCGAACAGCACCACCTTGCGGCCCTTCAGCAGGCCGGCGAGCGGCACCTGCTCCGGTCCGTTCTCCCCCAGCCGGATCAGGTTCGCATCCGGCAGCCTGTCGCCCGCAGCAATCGTCATGTCCCGTTCCTCGCGCATTGCGTTTCCGTTCGCGCGGGATATAGCCTCGCCAACGGAGCCGGACCAGAGCGCGGGGAGGGATCATGCCGCATGTCGCCATAGTCGGGGCGGGCCAGGCCGGCGCGTCGCTCGCCGCCAGGCTGCGGACACTCGGCTGGGATGGCGAGATCACGATCTTCGGAGAAGAGCCGGTGCCGCCTTACCAGCGGCCGCCGCTCTCGAAGAAGTATCTCCTCGGCGAGATGGAGGAGGAACGCCTCTACCTGCGCCCCGAGGCGTTCTATGGCGAACAGCACATCGCGCTCCGGCTCGGGGCGCCCGTCACGGCCGTCGACCCTGCGGCGAAGCGGCTTGCGGTCGGGGGGGCCGAGGTGCCGTGGGACCAGCTCGCCCTCGTGACCGGGTCGGTTCCGCGGCGGCTGCCCGCCGCGATCGGCGGCGCATTGCCGGGGGTGTTCACGGTGCGCACGCTGGCCGACATCGACGCGATGCGGCCCCGCTTCCGCGAAGGGGCGCGCGTGCTGATCGTGGGCGGCGGCTACATCGGGCTCGAGGCCGCCGCGGTGGCGGCGCAGAAGGGGCTCGAGGCGACGCTTGTCGAGATGGCGCCGCGCATCCTCCAGCGCGTGGCCTGCCCCGAGACCTCCGCCTGGTTCCGCGAGCTCCATGCCCGGCACGGCGTCGACATCCGCGAGGGCACCGGCCTCGTCCGGCTGACGGGGGAGGACTGCGTGACCGGGGCCGAGCTCTCCGACGGAAGCACCGTCGCGGCCGATTTCGTGATCGTCGGCGTCGGGATCGCGCCCGCGACCGCACTTGCCGAGGCCGCCGGGATCGCCTGCGACAACGGCATCGCCGCGGATGCCTTCGGGCACACCTCGGCCGCCGGCGTCTGGACCGCCGGAGACTGTGCCTCGTTCCCCTGGAAAGGGGGGCGCCTGCGGCTCGAGAGCGTGCAGAACGCCATCGACATGGCCGAGGCGGTGGCGGCGAACATGCTGGGCGCCGGAAGGCCCTATGCGCCCGTCCCCTGGTTCTGGTCGGACCAGTATGACGTCGCGCTGCAGATTGCCGGGCTCAACACGGGTTACGACCGGGTCGTGGTGCGCGACAGCGGCGCGGCGCGGTCGCACTGGTACTACCGGGGCGAGGAGTTCCTGGCGGTCGACGCGATGAACGATGCCCGCGCCTACATGGTGGGCAAGCGGCTTCTCGAGGCGGGCCGGTCGCCCGCGCCCGAGGCGGTGGCAGACGCCGCGACCGACCTCAAGGCGCTGCTGAAAGGCTGAGGCGCCATGCGCATCGTCGGCGGCACCCGCCGCGGCCTGCGGCTCGCCGAGGTCGGCGCCGGCGACGCCGAGGCGCGGCTCCGGCCCACGTCCGACCGGGTGCGCGAGGCGATATTCAACCTCCTCCAGAACAACCCTTCACGGCCCGACCCGGTGCCGGGGGCCAGGGTGCTCGACCTCTTCGCCGGGACCGGCGCGCTCGGGCTCGAGGCGCTGTCGCGCGGCGCCGCGCGCGTCACCTTCGTGGAGGATGGCGCCCCGGCCCGCGCCCTGATCCGCCGCAACATCGAGCTGATGCAGGCGCAGGGGGCGACCGACCTCTACCGGCGCGACGCGACCGCCCTCGGCACGAACCGCGGGGCACCGTTCACGCTGGTGTTCCTGGATCCGCCCTACGGGCGCGGGCTCGGCGCGCGCGCGCTGGCCTCGGCGGAGACGGGCGGATGGCTCGCCCCCGGCGCCACGATCGTCTGGGAGGAGAACGCCCCGCAGGAGGCCCCGCCCGGCTTCTCCCTGCTCGACCAGCGCCGCTACGGCGACACATGGATCACCCTGCTCGCCCGGGGCGGTTGAGCCGGCGCCCCACTGCCGGACCGCAAGGCGACGGCGCGACAGGGGCCACGCGATACGCTATCATCGGTTCCATGTTCGCGCCCGCCCTGCCCGCTCCGGCCGCGCCGTCGTCCGATGAGCCGGCCGATGCCCCCGCCGCTGGCGTCACCGGCGGCGCCCCGCCGCGCCGTCCGCGCGGCCCGGTGCTGATCGCGGACCTGCTCATGGCGCCGAACGGCCGGCCGCTGCTGCTGGCGCACTGGGACCGCGACACCGGCGACGCTCGCCGCCGCTGATCGGGCGGAGCCGCCGCCAGGCGTCCGCCCTCACGGCGGCGGTCAGCCCCAGGTCGGGTGGAAGCGCCCCGCGGGCGAGAGGGTGAAGATCTCGAAGCCGTCCGCCGTGACCCCGACGGAATGCTCGAACTGCGCCGACAGCGACTTGTCGCGGGTGACAGCCGTCCAGTCGTCGGACAGCACCTTCGTCTCGGGCCGGCCGAGGTTCACCATCGGCTCGATGGTGAAGAACATGCCCTCCTCCAGCACCGGGCCGGTGCCGGGCCGGCCGTAGTGCAGGACGTTGGGCGGAGCGTGGAACACCCGCCCGAGGCCGTGGCCGCAGAAGTCGCGCACCACGCTCATGCGGTTGCCCTCGACGAAGGACTGGATGGCGTGGCCGATGTCGCCGAAGGTGTTTCCCGGCCGAACCGCCTCGATGCCGCGCATCAGCGCGTCGTGCGTGACCTCGATCAGCCGGGCGGCCTTGCGGTTCGGGGTGCCGGCCACGTACATGCGGCTGGAGTCGCCATACCAGCCATCGACGATCACCGTCACGTCGATGTTCAGGATGTCGCCGTCCTTCAGCAGCTTCGGCCCGGGAATGCCGTGGCAGACGACGTGGTTGACGCTGATGCAGGTGGCGTGCTGGTAGCCCTTGTAGCCGATCGTCGCCGAACGGGCGCCCAGCGCCTCGACCCGCCCGCGCACGAAGTCATCGAGCTCGCCCGTGGTGACGCCCGGCTGGACCAGCGGGATCACCTCGTCAAGGATCCGTGCGGCGACCTGCCCGGCCGCACGCATGCCGGCGAAATCCGCATCCTCGTGGATGCGGATCCCGTCCTTGGTGATCCTGCCGCGCGTGTGGACTTCCAATGGTCCCGCTCCGATGGCCTCGAACCAGCCCCCTAGATAGTCGCCCGCGCCTCGGAAGGCCAGACGGCAGCGGTGGGCCGGGCCCGATGCCGGTTCACGCCATCGGGAGCGGGCGGGAGAGGTGGACGCCGGTGGGGTCGATCCGGGTGGCATGGCAGAGCATCTCCACCCCCGCCGCGCGGGCGGCCGCCGCCGCGGCGGCATAGCCGGGGTCGAGATCGGCGGCGAGACGGAAGCGGGCGCAGTCGGTGCGCTGCACGAGGTAGATGAGGACCGCCCGCGCACCTGCGGCCGCCACGGCCGACAGCTCGGCCAGGTGGCGTGCGCCGCGCGCCGTCACGCAGTCGGGGAATTCGGCCCAGTCGGCCTCGCGCCGGAGATGGACGTTCTTCACCTCCACATAGGCATCCGGAAGGCCCGGCGCGGAGAGGAGGAAATCGACGCGGCTGCCCCTGCCGTAGCGGACCTCCGGCCGGACCGTGCCGTAGGCGGCGAGCGCCGGCACCGCGCGGGCGCGCAGCGCCTCGCCCACCACCCGGTTCGGCACTGCGGTGTCGATGCCGGCCCAGTGACCGCCGGGAAGCTCCACGAGCTTCCACGACCAGGCGAGCCGCTTGCCCGGTCCTGCCGGCATGACCCGGATCCTCATGCCCGGATCGGCCAGTCCGAGCATGCTGCCGGGGTTGGGGCAGTGCGCCACGGCCTCGCGGCCGTCATCAAGGATGACGTCCGCCAGGAACCGCTTGTGGCGGCGGATCAGGCGCGCCGGGACGAGGGGGGTTGGAAACTCCATGCCTTGGGCCCTATACCGCCGTCGGCGAAGGCTCAAGGAGGCCGCACCCGATGCCCAACCCCACCGCCGCGATGCTGGTGATCGGCGACGAGATCCTCTCGGGCCGGACGCGGGACTCGAACATGCACTTCCTCGCCGGGGAACTCACGCGCCACGGCATCGAGCTGAAGGAGGCGCGGGTGGTGGCCGACGACCATCACGCCATCGTCGCAGCAGTGAACGCGCTCCGGGCCGCCTACGACCATGTCTTCACATCCGGCGGCATCGGCCCGACGCACGACGACATCACCGCCGACGCGATCGCCGACGCCTTCGGCGTGCCCATCTCGGTGCGCGAGGACGCGCGCGCGATCCTTGCGGCGCATTACGAACGCTCGGGGCTTGAGTTCAACGCCGCGCGCCAGCGCATGGCCCGCATCCCCGAGGGCGCGAGGCTGATCGAGAACCCGATCTCGGCCGCGCCGGGCTTCAGCCTCGGCAACGTGCACGTCATGGCGGGGGTGCCGAACATCTTCCAGGCGATGCTCGCCTCGGTTCTGCCGACGCTGACGGGGGGCGCGCCGCTCCTGTCCCAGTCGCTGCGGGTCGACCGCGGCGAGGGCGAGATCGCCGAGGCCTTCGGGGCGCTCGCGGCCGAGTTCCCGGACCTCTCGTTCGGCTCGTATCCCTTCGTGCGCAACGGGGCGCATGGCACGAACCTCGTGATCCGCGGAACCGACGCGGCGCGCCTCGATGAAGCCATGGCGCGGCTGGCCGCGCTCTATCCCTCCGCCGGATGACACCCGAAGACCTCCATGCCGCGGTCGAGGGCACATGGCCGCCCGCGCGCGTCTTCCGCGAAGGGCCCTGGCTGCTGCGCGACGGCGAGGGGGGCGGGCAGCGTGTTTCGGCCGCCACGGCCGAGGGACCGGTCGGGCCGGGCGACCTCGCGGCAATGGAGGCAGCGCAGGCGGCACTGGGCCAGCCGGCACTTGTCATGGTCCGCGCCGGGGAGGAGGCGCTCGACGCCCTGCTTGCCAGCGCCGGCTACCGGGTGAAGGATCCGGTGATCGCCTACGCGGCCCCGGCCCGGTCGCTCGCACGGCCGCTGCCGCCGGCGACGGCCGTCCCGCACTGGCCGCCGCTGGCGATGACCCGCGACCTCTGGGCAGAGGGCGGCATCGGGGCCGCCCGCGTGGCGGTGATGCACAGGGCCGCCGGACCCAAGGCCGCGCTCATCGCCCGCGCCGACGACACGCCCGCCGGGGCCGCGTTCGTGGCGATCCACGCGGGCACGGCGATGCTGCACGCGATCGAGGTGAGCCCGCGGCGTCGGCGGCGGGGGGCGGCCCGCGCGATGATCGCTGCCGCCGCGAACTGGGCGCTGGAGCACGGGGCGGGGACACTGGCGCTCGTGGTCACCGAGGCGAACGGCCCCGCGCGGGCGCTCTACGCTTCCCTCGGCATGGCGCCTGTGGGACAGTATCACTACCGCCTCAAGGACTGAGCGCAGCCGTGCCGGACAAGACCCTGCCCACCGCCCTGGACCTGCCTCCCGCGGAACCTCTCTCCGAGAAGACGCAGGCCTATTTCGACCTTTGCGCCCAGAAGCTCGGGCTCGTTCCCAACGTGCTGCGCGCCTACGCCTTCGACATCGCCAAGCTGGACGCCTTCACCGCGATGTACAACGACCTGATGCTCGGTCCCTCGGGCCTCAGCAAGCTCGAGCGCGAGATGATCGCCGTGGTGGTCTCGGCGGTGAACCGGTGCTTCTACTGCCTTGTCGCGCACGGGCAGGCGGTCAGGGCGCTCTCGGGCCGGCCCGAGCTTGGCGAGCACCTCGTGATGAACTGGCGCACGGCCGAGCTTTCCGGCCGGGAACGCGCGATGCTCGGCTTCGCCGAGAAGCTGACCGAGGCTTCCGCCCGGATCGGCGAGGAGGACCGCCAGCGCCTGCGCGATGCCGGGTTCTCCGACCGCGACATCTGGGACATCGCGGCCGTTGCGGGCTTCTTCAACATGACGAACCGCGTCGCCTCGGCGACCGACATGCGCCCCAACCCGGAATATCACGGGATGAACCGGTGAACCGGACGGCTCCGGCGGCGGCCCTGCTCTTGCTCGCCACGCAGGCCGCGGCACTGGAACTGCCGCGGGGGGCATATCGGGCGGCCGAGTCGGCCGAGGCGCTCGGCAGCTACGTGATGCCGACCGGCGCCTGGAGGGAGGGCGGGCCGCCGGCGGCGGTCCTCGAGGGCCGCGTCGAGATGACCGCATGGCAGGTGCCTACCACGGCCACCACGCTCCAGCTCCTCGCGCCGCTGCGCGCGCAGCTCGAGAAAGACGGCTACGACATCCTTTTCGAGTGCGCGACGGAGGCCTGCGGCGGCTTCGACTTCCGCTATGGCCTGCGGCTTCTCCCGGAGCCCGAGATGCACGTCAACCTCGCCGATTTCCGCTATCTCGCGGCGCGCCGGGCGGGCGAGGCCGGCGACGAGGGCATCGCGCTCGTCGTGAGCCGCACGGCCGAGCGCGGCTACGTGCACGCCGTCCACGTGGACCCGGCGGCCGGGGAAACGATGCTGCCGGCGCCCCCTCCCCCGACCGGGACGGACATCGGCGCACCGGAACTCCCCCCCGATGCCGTGGCCGGAACACCGGCAATACCGGGGGCCGTGGACAGCCCCGCCGGCCAGCTTGCCGCTCAGCTCGATACCGCAGGGCGGGCGGTGCTTGCGGATCTGACCTTCGAGACCGGGTCATCGCGGCTTTCGGCCGGGCCCTTCGCCTCGCTCGCGGAACTTGCCGCCTACCTCGCCGCGAACCCCGGCCGCAGGATCACGCTCGTCGGCCATACGGATGCTTCGGGCGCGCTGGAGCCCAACGTCGCGCTCTCGCGGGCGCGGGCCCGGGCGGTGCGAGAGCGCCTGATCGCCGAGCACGGCGCAGACCCCGCGCAGGTCGCGGCAGACGGCGTGGGCTTCCTCATGCCGCTTGCCTCGAACCTGACGGAGGAGGGACGCGCCGCGAACCGGCGGGTCGAGGCCGTGGTGACCTCGACCGAGTAGGCTACCAGGAGTCCGGTCCCTTGTCGGCGAAACGGTCGACAAGGAAGTCGATGAACGCACGGACCTTCGGCTGCGTGAAGCGGCCGGGGGGATAGACCGCGTAGATCCCCAGAACCTCCACCGGCAGGTCGGGCATCGCCTCCTCGACCAGTCCGGCGCGCATCGCGTCGGCATAGAGGAAGCTCGGCAGGTAGGCGATCCCGAGGCCCGAGATCGCAGCGTTCAGAAGCGACTGGCCGTCGTTCACGGTAAGCCAGCCCGCAGTGCGGACCTGCCGCTTCTCGCCGGAGGGGGCAGTCAGCTTCCAGACCGCCGAGGAGGCGGAGTTCGCGTAGTGCAGGAGCTTGTGGTCGTTGAGATCATCGATCCGCTGCGGCCGGCCATACTTCTGGAAGTAGCTCGGCGAGGCAATCATCCGCTTCGTCGTCTCGGTGAGCTTGCGCGCGCGCAGGCTCGAATCCTCGAGGTCGCCGACCCGGATCGCCATGTCGAAGCCTTCCGAGATCAGTTCGACGTAGCGGTTGTTCAGCACCATGTTGACGGTGATGTCCGGGTATTCGCCCAGGAAGTCGCCGAGGATCGGCGACAGCAGGTTCACCCCGAAGTCTGTCGCCACCGAGATCCGCAGGAGGCCCGAGGGGGCCGACTGCATCGAGGTGACGAGCGCATCCGCCTCGCCGGCGTCGTTCAGCACGCGGCGCGCGCGGTCATAGTAGGCCAGACCGATCTCGGTCGGGCTGACACGGCGCGTGGTGCGGTTGAGAAGGCGGGCACCCAGGCGGGCTTCCAGCGCGGAGACATGCTTGGACACCGCAGATTTCGATATGCCGAGCTTCTTCGCCGCGTCGGTGAACCCGCCTTGGTCCACCACCGTGGCGAAAGCCTCCATCTCGGTCAAACGGTCCATTCACTTACCCCAACGGCAGCCAGGTATGCTGATGGTGTCGCCGGTAATTCGGGCAGGAATGGGGTGATGGCCCGACAATAGTTGGGATTTGGTGGGGATCGTGTCTGTGACCGCAACGGGCAGGACCAGCAGCGCGGAAATCGGCGCGCGCGGGGCGATTCAGAGCACGGCAGCCAGCCGGGCCGCCTGGTCGATGGCACGTTTGGCGTCGAGTTCCGCGGCAACGTCGGCCCCGCCGATCACGCGGGCGGTCACGCCGGCCTCGGCGAGCGCGTCGGCGAGCGCCCGATGCGGCTCCTGCCCGGCGCAGAGCACGATGGTGTCTGCCTCGATCAGCGTCGGGTTTTCCCGCTCCGCACCGAAACTGACGTGCAGACCTTCGGGCGAGATCCGCTCGTAGTTCACGCCGCCGATCATGCGCACGCCCTTCATCTCGAGGCTTGCCCGGTGGATCCAGCCGGTCGTCTTTCCGAGCCGCCGGCCGAGCTTCTCGGGCTTGCGCTGCAGAAGCGTCACCTGCCGCGCCGGCGGCTCGGGATGCGGCCCGTCGGGCGCTAGGCCGCCGGGCGCACGGGCCGGATCGCCGACCCCCCATTCCCGTTTCCAGAGCGCGAGGTCCTCGGTCGGGCTTGTGCCCCGGTGGACGAGAAATTCGGCGACGTCGAATCCGATGCCCCCGGCCCCCACGATCGCCACCCTGTCGCCCACCTCTGCCCCGCCGCGGAGGACGTCGATGTAGCTCAGCACGTTGGCGGCCTCCTGTCCGGGGATCTTCGGATCCCGGGGCAGGACGCCCGTGGCGATCACGACCTCGTCGAAACCGGCGAGATCCGCAGCCGTCGCCTCGGTTCCGAGCCGCAGGTCCACCTGCAGGCGCTCCAGCATCGTCCCGAACCAGGCGACGAGGCCGTGGAACTCCTCCTTGCCCGGAATCACGCGGGCCATGGTGAGCTGCCCGCCGATCTCCGCCGCCTTCTCGAAGAGGGTGACGCGGTGGCCGCGCCCTCCGGCGACGATGGCGGTCATCATTCCGGCCGGCCCGGCGCCGACCACGGCGATGCGCTTGCGGACCGACGCAGGCGGATAGGTCAATTCGGTCTCGTGGCAGGCGCGCGGGTTGACCAGGCAGGAGGTGAGCCGGCCCGAGAAGGTATGATCGAGGCACGCCTGGTTGCAGGCGATGCAGGGCGCGATCTCGGCCGCGCACCCCTCGGCCGCCTTCCGCACGAAGGCCGCGTCGGCGAGGAAGGGGCGCGCCATGCTCACCATGTCGGCGCAGCCCTCGGCCAGCACCTGCTCGGCCACCTCCGGCGTGTTGATCCGGTTCGAGGCAATCACCGGGATGCCGACCTCGGGCCTGAGCCGCCCGGTCAGCCAGGTGAAGGCCCGACGGGGCACCGATGTGGCGATGGTCGGTACCCGCGCCTCGTGCCAGCCGATGCCGGTGTTCAGGATCGAGGCACCCGCCGCCTCGACGGCCTTCGCCAGCATCACCACCTCGTCCCAGGTGGAGCCTTCGGGAACGAGATCGATCAGGCTGATCCTGTAGATCAGGATGAAGTCCTCGCCCGCCGCCTGCCGCACCCGGCGCACCACCTCGACCGGCAGGCGCATCCGGTTCTCGTAGGGGCCGCCCCAGCGGTCGGTGCGCCTGTTGGTGCGGGTCACGAGGAACTGGTTCAGGAAGTAGCCCTCCGACCCCATCACCTCCACCCCGTCGTAGCCCGCCTCGCGGGCGCGCGCGGCTGCGGTGGCGATGTCGGCGATCTGCTTCTCGATCCCCTCCTCGTCCAGTTCCTTCGGAGCGAAGGGCGAGATCGGCGACTTCAGCGCCGATGGGGCGACGCAGTCCGGGCCGTATGCATAGCGCCCGGCATGCAGGATCTGCATGGCGATGCGCCCGCCGGCGTCGTGGACGCGGTCGGTCACGATGCGGTGGTTGGCGATGTCCTCGGGCGTGAAGAGGCCGGCAGCGCCGGGAAAGACCCCGCCCTCGCGGTTCGGGGCCATGCCGCCGGTCACGATCAGCGCCACCCCGTTCGCGGCGCGTTCGGCGTAGAAGGCGGCGACCCGGTTCCAGTCCCGCGTCTCTTCGAGCCCGGTGTGCATCGAGCCCATCAGCACGCGGTTCGGCAGGGTGACGTGGCCGAGGTCGAGCGGCGCGAGAAGGTGCGGATAGGCGGTCATCGGGCGGGCTCCTCCGTTCGGCCGCGACGGTGGCGCGGCGACGCGCGCATGTCACCATCTACGCGGCGTCACGGCAAACTCATACCCGCCGAAAGGAAAAATGCCCCGCCTCGGGAGAGGCGGGGCAAGGCGTGTGCCCAGGCTGGAGGTGCCGGGCACCGGCGGTAAGGCTTCAGGGCATTTCGCCCAGTTCGTCGCGCACCTGCTGGCGCAGCACGTCGATCGGGATGAGCTGCCCCTCGCGGCGGAAGTGCCAGTAGGTCCACCCGTTGCACGAGGGCGCCTGCTCGTAGGCGGCACCGACCTGGTGGATCGAGCCGGTGACATCGGCCCCGACCAGGGTTCCGTCGGCGCGGACCTTTGCCGCCCGGCCGCGGGCATTGACCAGAACCTCGCCGGGGCGCAGAAGGCCCCGCTCGACGAGCACGCCGAAGGCGACCCGCGGTTCGGCCCGCTTGGAGGCCGTGACCTCCAGGGCTGCCCGGTCGAGCGGCCGCACGCGCCCGATCCGGTCGCGTGCCACGCGCCGATAGCTCTCCTCGCGTTCGATCCCGATCCAGCGGCGGCCCAGCATCTTCGCCACGGCACCCGTCGTGCCGGTGCCGAAGAACGGGTCCAGCACCACATCGCCGGGTCGCGTGGTGGCGACCAGCACCCGGTGCAGCAGCGCCTCGGGCTTCTGCGTGGGATGCGCCTTGCCGCCGTTTTCGTCCTTCAGACGCTCCTGTCCGGTGCAGAGCGGGATCGTCCAGTCCGAACGCATCTGCACGCCTTCATTGAGCGCCTTCAGCGCCTCGTAGTTGAAGGTGTAGCGCGCGCCTTCCGACCGCGATGCCCAGATCAGCGTCTCGTGGGCATTGGTCAGACGCTTGCCGCGGAAGTTCGGCATCGGGTTCGACTTCCGCCAGATGACATCGTTGAGGATCCAGAATCCGAGATCCTGCAGTGCGGTGCCGACGCGGAAGATGTTGTGGTAGGAACCGATCACCCATATCGCGCCGGCTGGCTTCAGCACCCGCCGCGCCTCAGCAAGCCAGGCCCGGGTGAAGCGGTCGTAGGCGCCGAAGCCGTCGAAGCGGTCCCAGGCGTCGTCGACCGCATCGACACGCGAGTTGTCCGGCCGGTGCAGCTCGCCGCGAAGCTGGAGGTTGTAGGGCGGATCGGCGAAGACGAGGTCCACCGAAGCCTCGGGAAGCCCGCGCATCGCCTCGATGCAGTCGCCCTCGAGGATGGAATCGAGGGGAAGCTCCGCCGCCTCCCTGGCCGTCCTGGTCGTCATCACTGCCTCTGCCCTGGCGCCCTGTCCCTGGCGCTCCGGAACCTTTGCGACAACCATGAGTCAAAGGTGATTCGCGGTCAAATTCTTTTTTGAATCAGGAGGTTACACTTTATGCTTGATACAAGATGTTGTGCACGGGCCGGAATGACCGCCTATGGTGTGGGGTTGGCCCGAGCCGCTCCAGCGCCGCGCGGTGCGCCGGGCTCGGATAGCCCATGTTCCGCTCCCAGCCGTAGCCCGGGTGCTGTTGCGCCAAATCCACCATGATGCGGTCACGCGTCACCTTCGCGACGATCGAGGCAGCCGCCACCGACAGCGAGAGCGCATCGCCCCTGACCAGCGCGCGCCCGGGGCAACCAAGGGCGCCCGGAACCAGGTTCCCGTCGATCAGGGCGATGTCGGGCGGCGTCGCAAGGGCGGCGACGGCGCGCTCCATCGCCAGATGGGCGGCCCGCAGGATGTTGACCCGGTCGATCTCCTCGACGCTCGCCTGGCCGATCCCGACGTCGGCCACCCGGAGTATCTCCGCGCAGAGGCGCGCGCGCACCTCCGCGCCCAGCGCCTTGGAGTCGTTCAGACCCGCCGGCACGCGGGCAACGTCGAGCACGACCGCCGCGGCGACGACAGGGCCGGCGAGCGGCCCCCGCCCGGCCTCGTCGACACCCGCGACGCGCGCGAAGCCCTCGGCCGAAAGCGCGGCCTCATGGCCGAGGTCGGGGCCGGCAGCAGGTATGGGGAGGCGCCGCGGTCTCATCGCGGCTGAGGGAAACCGATCGTCCGGCACCGGGCAACGAAAAAGGGCGGGAGGAAGATCCTCCCGCCCAGTCTCGGCGCGGCCCTTCTGCGGGGACAAGGCCGCACCACTGCCGACAGGGGGGCGCGTTCAGCGCCGGCCTGCCTCAACCCTGAATCCGTAGTCGCGCAGGCACTGCTCGCCGAACACCGGGCGGCGGCCGCGTTCGGTGCGGACGTCGAACTCGCACCGCTCCGGCAGGCGCGACACGCGGACGCCCTCGCGTTCGAGGCAGGCGCGGCCGAACACGCTGCGCCAGCCGCGGTCGGTGCGGACCTCGAAGGCGCAGCGTGCCGGGAGAACCCGGTCCCCGCGGCGCCCGTGGCGACGGTCGTCGTGGTCGCGCCACTCCGCGGGACGGTTGCGCGCCCGCTCCGCGGCGCGCTCGCGGTCGCGCTCGTTCTCGAGCGCATTCGCGATCGCCCCGACCGCAAGCAGCCCGAGGAGCAGCTTCGCATAGTCCTCGCCGTCGGGCGCGGCGAGCACCGGGGCGGCCGGTGCCAGGGCCAGTCCGGCGGCGAGAAGCGACGCGATCAGCATCTTGCGTTTCATTGCGCAGTCCTTTCGTGTCGTGCGCTGGCAGCCCGGCCTCGGAACCATTCGGCGGCGTCGGCCGGAGACGATGGCCCAACGCTGGGGCGGGCCGCGCAGACAGGCAATAACGCGGCGGCGCTATCGGATAACCGCGCCGGGAATGTGCGGAAGTTATTGAATATCTCGGGTCGCCGGCGCATTTTCGCCGACATGGACAAGCGCATCCTCCCAGCAGCGATCGCCCTCGCCTGCGCCCTCTCGGCACCGGCCTCGGCCGCATGCTTCGCCGACTACAAGGCCAAGCGTGAAGGCCCGCTGCAGCTGCACTACGGCGTGGCCGAAGTGTCCGAGAGCAACTGCTCGCGCGATGCCGCTGCACCGGAGATCGCCCGCCGCATCGCCCGCGACGGATGGGAGCTCCTCTCGGTGATGTCGGTCTTCGGAGAGGACGGGCTCGACAGCCGCCGCGACAGCGCCGGCGAGTACTTCCTGCGCTACTGACGGCCTTGGCATCCCGGCTTGACGCCCGCGAGGCGTCCCGGAACTATGGCCCGACCGATGGGAACCCGACCTTGGCTGAAGAAATCTCTACGGACCTGACCGCGGAGCGGCCGCCCGCGTCCGCCCGGCAGACGGGCAACCGCGTCGTGTTCGGCGGGATCGCGGCGATCGTCTCGATACTCGGCATCGCGGCTGCGGTCCTGTTCGCGAAGCTGCCCGACGCCAACGCCTTCAATGCCCGCGTCGAGCGGATCTTCGTCGAGAACGACAACCTGACCTCGAACGCCGAGATCAAGCTGCTCGAGATCCTCGCCCAATCGGGCACCGCGTTCTCCGAGGTGCTGCAGAGCTACCGCTTCGTGATCTTCATCCTCCTGGTCTTCGCCACCGCGCTCCTGATCGCGGCGGTCGTGTTCCTTATGACGATCGTCTCGCTCAACCGCCGGATGGGCGAGATCGAGCGGGCCGGCATCCAGGTGAGTTCGCTGCTCATCAGCCGCGAGGAGAACGCGGTCTGGCTGAACAACATGGAGTTCAAGCTGACCGAGGCCGCGATCGAGACGATCTCGGTCCTGGCCGAGGCGCGAATGGACGACGACGTGCTGTCCGGCGCCGAGATCGAGGCCGTCATTTCCGGCCGTCCGGCGGCCGATTGCGACGAGGCCGCAGGCGCAACCCGCATCAAGCGGCTGCGCGACATGCTCGGCAACCAGATTGTCAGCGAACTGCTGGTAAAGAACATCGCGCGCAAGGGCTACATGCTCGCGGTGGACAAGGATGCGATCCGCATGATCTGAGCGGGTTGCCCTCGCCGCGGCGCCGGGTAGGGTCGGGGTGCGCGCGCGGCGAGGTGGACCGATGCAGGAAGAGCCCGAAGGCCGGGGGCCGGCCTGGCACGAGCAGAGCGCCGATGCCGTCCTTTCCGCGCTGGGCAGTCGACCGGGCGGGCTTTCCGCCGCGGAGGCTGCCGAACGGCTGGTGCGCTACGGGCCGAACACCCTTCCGGCGCAGCCGCGCACGCCATGGCCGCTTCGGCTGCTCGCGCAGTTCCACAACGCGCTGATCTATTTCCTGCTCGCGGCCGGGGTTGCCGCGCTGGCGCTGGAGCACGCCATCGATGCGGCCGTGATCTTCGCCGTCGTCGTGATCAACGCGCTGATCGGCTTCATCCAGGAGGGGAAGGCCGAACAGGCCCTTGCGGCGATCCAGACAATGATCGCGCCGGGAGCCTCGGTGCTCCGTGACGGCCAGAGGATCGGGGTGCCGGCGAGCGACCTCGTGCCGGGCGACATCGTGCTGCTCGAGGCGGGCGACAGGGTGCCCGCGGACCTGCGCCTCCTCCAGACCCGGGGGCTCCTGATCGACGAGGCGATCCTGACCGGAGAGTCGGTCGCCTCGGCGAAATCCGCCGCCGCGACCGGACCGGCGGCATCGCTCGGCGACCGCAAGTGCATGGCCTATTCCGGCACGATGGTCATGGCCGGTCAGGGCCGCGGCGTCGTCACGGCAACCGGGAGCCGGACCGAGATCGGGCGCATCAGCGCGCTTCTCGGCGGCGTGCCGACACTTACCACGCCGCTCCTGCGCCGGATCAACAGGTTCGGGCGCGGCTTCACCGCCTTTGCAGTGGTGCTTTCGGCACTTCTGCTCGCCTTTGCGGTGGGTGTGCGCGGACAGGGCTGGGGCGAGGCGATGCTGACGGTCGTGGCCCTTGCCGTGGCATTGATTCCCGAGGGTCTGCCCGCGGTCATCACGATCACGCTCGCGATCGGCGTGCAGCGCATGGCGGCACGGCGGGCCATCGTGCGCCGGCTGCCGGCGGTCGAGACGCTGGGCTCGACCTCGGTGATCTGCTCGGACAAGACCGGCACGCTGACGCGCAACGAGATGGCCGTGCGCCGCGTCGTCTCGGGCGACCGCACGCACGAAGTGGAAGGCACGGGCTATGGCCCCGAGGGCCGGATTCAGGGGCTTCCCGAGAAGGGCCCCGCGATGGACCTGATCCGCGCGGCCGTGCTCTGCAACGATGCCCATGTCGCCGGCGGTCCTGCAGGCTGGCGGGTCGAGGGCGACCCGATGGAGGGGGCGCTCGTCACGCTGGGCATGAAGGCGGGGCTCGAGGCGGGCGCGCTGCGCGCGGCCTGGCCCCGGCTCGACGCCATCCCGTTCGATGCGCGTCACCGCTACATGGCGACCCTGCACGAGGTTCCCGGCGGCGGCCAGGCGATCTTCGTCAAGGGCGCCCCGGAACGTCTGCTCGCGATGTGCCGGGAGGAGGCCGGGCCCGATGGCGCGCCGCGCGCCCTCGACGCCGCCCCCTGGCACGCCGCCATCGACGCGGCGGCACGGGAAGGGATGCGGGTTCTCGGCTTTGCCGCAGGCAGGGCCGAGGGCCTCGGCACGCTCGACGAGGAGGCGGTGGAGCAGGGGCTGGTCTTCCTCGGGATTGCCGGTTTCATGGATCCGCCCCGCCCCGAGGCAGTGGAGGCGGTGGCCGAATGCCGCTCGGCCGGCATCGAGGTCAAGATGATCACCGGCGATCATGCCGCCACCGCCGTCGCCATCGCGAAGGCGCTCGGGCTTGCGGAAGCGCCGGTGGCGGTGACCGGAGCGGACCTCGACCGGCTCGACGAGGGGGCGCTGCCCGCCGTGGTGCGGGACACCGCCGTCTTCGCCCGCACCAACCCCGAGCACAAGCTCAGGATCGTGCGCGCGCTTCAGGCCGAGGGGGCCGTGGTGGCGATGACCGGCGACGGCGTCAACGACGCCCCGGCCCTGAAGCAGGCCGACATCGGAATCGCGATGGGCCGCAAGGGCACCGAGGCGGCAAAGCAGGCGGCCGAGATGGTGCTGGCCGACGACAACTTCGCCACCATCGCCGCCGCGGTGCACGAAGGCCGGGTGGTGTTCGACAACATCCGCAAGGTCATCGCCTGGACCCTTCCCACGAACGGCGGCGAGGTTACGATCATCCTCATCGCGCTCATGCTGGGCCTGACGATCCCGATCTCCCCGGTTCAGGTCCTGTGGGTGAACATGATCACCAGCGTCACGCTGGGGCTCGTCCTCGCCTTCGAACCGGCGGAAGACGGGGTGATGCGGCGACCGCCCCGGCCGGCCGATGCGCCGCTCCTGCCGCCGTTCCTGATCTGGCGGGTCGTGTTCGTGAGCGCGGCCTTCGTTGCGGCGATATGGGCCGTCTTCGACTTCAGTCAGCAGCGCGGCGACGACCTCGAGACCAGCCGGACCCTGGTCGTGAACCTCCTCGTGGCACTCGAGATCGCCTACCTCTTCAACGTGCGCTTCCTGCACCAGAGCTCGATCAGCCTGCGCGGTGCCATGGGGACGCCCGTCGTGCTCATGGCACTCACCGCGGTGCTGCTGGCCCAGGCCGCGCTCACCTATCTTCCGCCGATGCAGGCGGCATTCCAGACCCGGCCGCTTCCTCTCGCCGACCTTGCGATGATCGCCGGTGTCGCGGCCCTTCTCCTCGCGGTCTTCGAGGCGGAGAAGTGGATCGCCCGCCGGTCGGGACTGCTGTACCGCCTCAATGGGGAGGGCAACGGACGCCCGCTTTCGAGACGGGTGGGCACGCCATGACCCGGGTCTTGCAGGCGGGAGCCTTCGGCGCCGACCCACGCGGCGCAAGGTGAGTCCCGTTGCGCCGAAGCCGGTCGCGCACCACATGACGCGCATGAACGACCGCCCCCCTTCCGATCGGGAAGACCGCCGCCTTAGGCGTCAGATCGCGGCCATGGAGCGCCTTGTGCCGCAACTGCGCGGGCCCATGCACTCGATCCTCCGCGGCCGGCTCAGCTACGTGCGGATCCCCCTGGGGCTGCTCCTGATCGCCGGGGGGTTCGTCGGCTTCCTTCCGGTTCTGGGCTTCTGGATGATCCCGCTCGGTCTTCTGGTGCTTGCCGTCGATATTCCGCTGCTCCGGCCCTGGGTGTCCGCGTCGGTGGTGCGCTCGCGCCGATGGCTCAGGCGCCGGCGGGGACGCGGGAACGGCAAGACCTAGAAAGCGCCGGATCGGCCGCGCCTGCTGTCTGGCAACGCGGCTGGCGGCCCCGACAGGATTCGAACCTGTGACCTACCGCTTAGGAGGCGGTCGCTCTATCCCCTGAGCTACGGGGCCGCTCGCCCGTCTTGTGGATGCAAAAGCACTGCGATGCAAGCCGCGCACGCAGCGCGCTCCGGCAACTTGGACTGGACCGGGTTTGGCGCTAACAAAGACGTGACGCCGCCTCCGGTACCGAAGACGTGACAGATCCAGTCCGCCCCATCGCCCGCCGACCACTGACCCTCCGCGACGTGTCGGAGGCCTCGGGCGTGAGCGAGATGACGGTGAGCCGCGTCCTCAGGAATCGCGGCGACGTGAGCGAGGCCACGCGCGACCGGGTGCTCGCCGCCGCGAAGCGGCTCGGCTACGTGCCGAACCGGATTGCGGGCGCGCTTGCCTCAAGCCGGGTGAACCTCGTCGCCGTCGTCATCCCTTCGGTGTCCAACCTCGTGTTCCCCGAGGTGCTCACGGGGATCTCCGAGCAGCTCCAGGGAACCGGCCTCCAGCCCGTCATCGGCTTCACCAACTACCTGCCCGAGCGCGAGGAGGAAGTGCTCTACGAGATGCTCTCGTGGAGACCCTCGGGCGTCATCATCGCGGGCCTCGAGCATACCGCCCCGGCGCGCGCGATGCTTGCCAACGCCGGTGTCCCGGTGGTGGAGATCATGGACACCGACGGCGAGCCGGTGGATGCCATGGTCGGCATCTCGCACCGCCGCGCCGGGCGCGAGATGGCGCGCGCGATCGTGGAGCAGGGCTATCGCCGGATCGCCTTCCTCGGCACCAAGATGCCGCTCGACCACCGGGCGCGGAAGCGGTTCGAGGGCTTCACCGAGGTTCTCGCGAAGGCCGGCATCGAGATCGCCGACCGCGAGTTCTACGAGGGCGGCTCGGGCCTGGCCAAGGGCCGGCAGATGACCGAGGCGGTGCTGAAGCGCTCGCCCGACCTCGATTTCCTCTACTACTCCAACGACATGATCGGCGCCGGCGGCCTGCTCTACTGCCTCGACAACGGGATCGAGGTTCCCGGGAAGGTGGGGCTCGCCGGATTCAACAACGTCGAGCTGCTCGACGGGCTGCCGATGCGCCTCGCCACGATGGATGCCCGCCGGCGCGAGATCGGGCAGAAGGCGGCCGAACTCATCGCCCTTGCCGCAGCCGAGGGGCGGGACCGCGCCGAGGCGCGGATCGAGCTGGCACCGGCGCTCTCGCTCGGCGACACGCTGATCCGGCGCTGAACCTTGACCGGACCGACCCGCACCGCGCTCGTGACCGGCTCGGCCGGGTTCATCGGCTACCATCTGTGCCGCCGTCTCCTCGCCGATGGCTTCCGCGTCGTCGGGATCGACGCGATGACCCCCTATTACGACGTGCGCCTCAAGGAACGCCGCCATGCCATGCTGCTACAGACCCCGGGATTCCGGGCCGAGACCGGCCGGATCGAGGAGCCGGGCCGCCTTGCGGCGCTGATGGAGGAGCGGCCCGAGATCGTGGTCCACCTCGCCGCGCAGGCCGGCGTGCGCTACTCGCTCGAGGATCCGCGCAGCTATGTGGATGCAAACCTCGCGGGCACCTTCGAACTGCTCGAGGCGGCACGGGCCGCGCCGCCCGCGCACCTCCTCATGGCCTCCACGTCCTCGGTCTACGGCGCCAACGCGGACCTGCCCTATGCCGAGACGGATCGGGCGGACTGGCCGCTTTCGTTCTACGCCGCCACCAAGAAGGCGAACGAGGCGATGGCCCATGCCTATGCGCACCTGCACGGCATCCCGGTCACAATGTTCCGGTTCTTCACCGTCTACGGCCCCTGGGGGCGGCCTGACATGGCGCTCTTCCGATTTGCCAGGGCGATCCTCGCCGGCGAGCCGATCGAGGTCTACAACCACGGGGCCATGAAGCGCGATTTCACCTATGTGGACGATCTTGTCGAAGGCGTCCGCAGGCTCATCGACTGCCCGCCCCCGCCACCCGGCGCACGCGGCGCCCCGGTCGAGGGCGACAGCCTTTCGCCGGCCGCGCCCTGGCGGGTCGTCAACATCGGTGCATCGGAACCGGTGGAGCTCGGCGACTTCATCGCGGCGGTCGAGGCGGCGGTCGGCCGGAAGGCGGAACGGCGCCTCATGCCGATGCAGCCAGGCGACGTGCCGGCCACCTGGGCTGACACCACGCTGCTCCACCGTCTGACAGGCTTCCGGCCCACGGTCGGCATCGAGGAGGGCGTGCGCCGCTTCGTCGCCTGGTATCGCGGGCACTACGGCGTGTGACGCGGCGCCGCCAGGCATCGGTTCACGCATCAGCCCCACGTCTTGACCGGAAGCGCCGTCCCAGGCGGCGCGATGGCGGCCAGAACCGGCCGCAGGCAAGGGGGGCTCGGGAGGTGCACCCATCGTCCAGATCGGCCGCGCTCAATGGTCGTGTCCCCACTGATGGTGTGGCTCGCCGGCGACGCGCGGCCGCGCACGCGGGAGCGGGGGAAGCCCGGTCTCCCCTGCCGCGCAGGGAGCGGCGCGACTGAGCCGGCATCTCGAACGGCGGATCGGGGCTGCGCGTCAGGTCTGCAGCGCGGAACGCCCCTCCCCCCGGCGCGTCACGCGGGCGCCGTGGCCACGCACCGTCTTCCGCACCGGATCCCGGCGCAGGAAGACGGTCGCGATCGTGTGCCACAGGATCCAGACATCAAGGCGGAGGCTCCGCCGGCGCAAGTAGAGGCGATCAAGCCGCGCCTTGGCCGGAACGCAGCGGGAGGCGTAGACGGCATCCGTTTCCGCGGCCGTGGCGCAGCCGGCCAGCAGCACCTCCTCGCGCCGGTGGAAACGCAGCGTGGCAAGCCCCGTGATGCCCGGCCGCGCCCGCAGAACCTCGGCATAGAGGGCGGGGAACCGCTCGACATACCGCGGCATGGGCGGCCTCGGTCCGACAAAGCTCATCTCGCCTGCGAGGATGTTCCAGAGCTGCGGCATCTCGTCGAGCCGGTAGCGTCGGAGCCATCGTCCGACCGGGGTGATCCGGTCGCGCTTGGCGCCGCCGGACACGCCGCCATCGGCATCGCTGCCGTGGATCATCGTCCTCAGCTTCCAGATGGTGAAGGGCCGGCCCCCCTCGCCGATGCGCGTGGCGCGGTAGAATACCGGACCGCCCCCGCCAGTCAGGACCGCAGCGGCACAAAGGCACAGGAGCGGCAGGCAGAGAATCGCGAGACTCAGGGCGAGACCCACGTCGAAAACGCGCTTCAGGGGTGTCATGCCACCATCCCTCCTCCGGAATCCCGCCACTCGCCCGCGATCGTCTCTGCGCTCTCGGAGGGCGGGTCCTCCCCGAGTGCGGACCCCTGACGGGTGCTGTCGAGATCAACCCGTTCCGGCACCGCCGAAGGCCCCTCCCGCCCGGCGGGCCCGCGGCTCGCCGAACGGAGGGGGTCGCCCATCGCCAAGGCCTGCGGAGCGGCGACAGTGATGACCCGCGGATGGTCCGCCAGCCCGGCAAGTCCGGAAAGCACGCGGGCGAGAGTCCGGGGGCCGATGCAGCTTCTCAGCGGCCGACGCCCGCCGGCGCAGCGATCTTGAGGATCCTCACCGCCGCTTCCGCCGAGCAGGCAGCCGGCACCAGCGACGTTGCCGAACCTGAGGAACCCGGTCCGGCGTGCGGCGGAACCGGCCTCCGGGATCCGGCAACCGGCCGCGCGCTCCACGGCGAGCTTGGCCGCACCGCAGGCCCCCGCCGGACCGCAACGATCCGAATCGGCGAACGGGCCGCCGCGGCCGCAGAGGGCCACCGACGAGGCGATCGGAGCCCTGCCCACCCCGGCCATGCGGGCAGCCCCGAGCGCCGCGAGCGCGAGGGTGCGGTTCTGCCGGAGATCGCTGCGCGTTCCGTCGGTCAATCCGGCGAGAACGATCATCCTCGCCCCGCGACCGGAAAGCCGCGCAAGCCCCGCCGGATCGGAAACGGGGTCGAGGCAGGCGCCCGCACTGGCCAAGCGCGCGTTGCGCGACTGCGGGAGGGCATCGTCAAGATACGGGGGCAGGAGGCCGCCGGTCCGCCCGCCGGCGCCGAGGACGAGGATGGTCTCAGCCATGCACCAGTTCCCGGTGCCAGCGCCCGAGCAAGAGGAGCCCCGCCGCCAGCGCGACCGCGGCAAGTCCGAGGACATAGCCGGGCGAGACGTAGGACCCGTCATAGGTGGCGAAGAGCCCGATCCGCACCTGGCCCACGACGTGGATCAGCGGGTTGAGCCAGAGCCAGTCGCGCCAGGGTTCCGGCACGGTCTCGAACTGGAACACGATGGCCGAGAGCAGGAAGAGCGGCCGTGTCAGGATCGCCCATACCCGCTCCCAGGCGGGAAACAGTTCGTAGAGCAGGCAGTTCGCCGCTCCCACGCCAAGCCCGAGCATCCCCGCCATCAGAAGCCCCAGGCCGAGCGCCTCCCACCGCAGGATCGCATCGACCGGGAAGACCGCGACGATCAGGCCGATCACGGCAGCGAACACGGCCAGCTGCGTCGCCGAGGCGAGCAGGAAGCGTGCCGCGATGGCGTCGAGGAAGGTGACACCGGGATAGGACAGCAGCGGTCTCGAGAACCGGATCGACGTCGCGACGCGCTGCGAGATGTCGAGGTAGGCGGAAAACGGCAGGTATCCCGAGGCGTAGAAGAAGGCGAAGCTCGTCCCCACGGGTGGAGCCGTAAACGCAATCGAAAAGATCGCCGTGAGAAGCAGGATGCCGGCGACGGGTTCGCCGACCGCCCAGAGGTAGCCGAAACGTGCACGGCCATGGGTGGTCTCCATCTCACGGAGAAGGAGGGCCAGAATGGTCCGGACGTTTCTGAAGCGAAGGTTCGGCGGCGGCATCGGGGGGGCTCCTGCGGCACCGCGCCACTCTGCCCGGCAAGTGGTTAACGAAGCGCATCCGGGAACCGCGCGTCGGGGGCGGAGGTGGGTCAGATGACCGCTGCGCCCCGCATGGTCCGAACCGAGGGGTCCGGCCCGGCTGCCGCCGTCCGGCAGGATCGGCCCGGCGACGGAGCCGCGGCGCCGGGAGCAGGGACTGCGCCACGGGACAGCGGCGGGCCGCACGGCCTCGCCCCGGCGCGGCACCCTGCCGGCAGCACGCCGCCGACGCAGGGCGCGGTCCGTCGCGAGGCGGATGCAGGTCAGGTCGCCGCGCCGATCCCGGTGCGCCCGCCCGCCCGCCCTGCCCGGCCGCGCCGGCGCCACGCGGCGATCCTTCTGGGCTTCCTGCTGTGCGTGGTCGCGCCCGTCGCCGCCGCCGGGCGCTATCTCTTCACCGTGGCCCTCGACCAGTATGCCAGCCACGCCGGCTTCTCGGTCCGCCGCGAGGAGAGCGACCCCGCAGTCGAGATCCTCGGCGGGATCACCAGCCTCTCGGGGTCCGGGACATCCGATGCCGACGTGCTCTACGAGTTCATCCGCAGCCAGGAGATGGTGCGCCTCGTCGATGCCCGCATCGACCTGCGCCGGGCCTTCGGCCGGATCGAGGATCCGGTCTTCGCTCTCTGGCCCGGTGCGACCATCGAGGATCTGGCCGCCTACTGGCCGCGCATGGTGAAGGTATTCTACGACCGATCGAGCGGGCTCATCGAGCTCCGCGTGCAGGCCTTCACCCCGGGGGACGCGCAGGCCATCGCCCAGGCGATCTTCGACGAGGCGACCGCGATGATCAACGCGATGTCCTCGATCGCCCGCGAGGATGCCACGCGCTATGCCCGGGAGGAGCTGGACAAGTCGGTCACGCGCCTCGTCGCCGCACGCCAGGCGCTGACCGAGTTCCGCGCGCGGACGCAGATCGTCGATCCGGCGGCCGACATCCAGGGCCGGATGGGGCTGCTCGCGACGCTCGAGGGCCAGCTCGTCGAGGCGATCATCGACCTCGACCTCCTGCGCGAGACCACGCGGGAGTCAGACCAGCGGGTGGTCCAGGCCGAACGCAAGGTCGCCGTGATCGAGGCGCGGATCGCGGCCGAACGCAGCCGCTTCGGCATGGCAGGCGGCGACGGCACGGGCGATGCAGCCTATGCCACCCTCGTTGCGGACTACGAGCGGCTGTCGGTCGATCTGGAATTCGCCGAACAGTCCTACCTCGCCGCGCTGGCGGCCCACGACGCGGCGCTCGCGCGGGCCCAGCGCCAGTCCCGCTACCTTGCGGCCTATGTCGCGCCGACCAGGGCGGAGCGCGCCGAGTATCCGCGCCGGGTTCTGCTCCTCGGTCTCACCGGCGCGGCGCTCTTCCTCGGGTGGAGCCTCCTCGTGCTCGTCTACTACGCGATCCGCGACCGGCGCTGAGGACACATGATCGAGCTTGTGAACCTCACCAAGAGCTTCCGCACCGGGCAGGGCCGCAAGGTCGTCGCCGACGGCATCACCGCGGCCTTTCCGCGCGGGACTGCGGTGGCGCTTCTCGGACGGAACGGGGCCGGCAAGTCGAGCCTCCTGAGGCTCATCGCCGGAACGCTGGCGCCGGACTCGGGCGAGGTGCGGGTCTCGGGGTCGGTGTCGTGGCCGGTCGGCTTCGCCGGCAGCTTTCACGGCGACCTGTCCGGCCGCCAGAATGCGCGTTTCGTCGCACGGGTCTACGGCGCCGACACCGACGAGTTCTGCGCCTTCGTCGAGGACTTCGCGGAGATCGGCCCGCATTTCGACCTGCCCGTGCGGACCTATTCCGCCGGCATGCGGGCGCGGCTCGCCTTCGGCGTGTCGATGGGCATCGCCTTCGACACCTATCTCGTCGACGAGGTCACTTCGGTCGGTGACGCGGCCTTCCGCCGGAAGTGCGAGGCGGTTTTCCAGTCCCGCCTCGGGGCGAGCGGGGTGATCGTCGTCTCGCATTCGATGGGGCTGATCCGGCGCCTCTGCAACGCCGGGGCGGTTCTGGAGGCCGGGCGCCTCACCTGGCACGACGACGTGGGCGAGGCCATCCGCCACCATGAGTCGCTGATGCTGGCCGGACCGTGAGAGCCCCCCGGTCATGCCAGCCCCGGTCGCCCCCTTGCAGGAGGCGGGGCTCCGTTAACCTCTGCTGCAATTCCACCCGACCTCCGGCCATCCCTTAACGGCCGGGTTACACCCCTTGCCGCAGTCTTCCCCCCGGGTGTGAAATCGGGGTGGAGCAGTCATGTCTTGGCTGTCGGCGGGGGTGACCCTGCCAGGGGCATCTTTGCCCGAGGACCAGGCATTCATTGCCTTCGAGACGGTCGAGACGGCCGCAGGGCCCCGGCTCATCGCGGTGACCGCCCCGAGTGCCGGCGGTGGCGTCGTCAGCCTCATCCTGCGGCAGGGCCTACCGCCGCTGGTCGCCCACCATGCCGACCTGACGGGAATCGGTGCGCGACTGTTCCGGCCCGGCGTGTCGGTCGCCGCGCCGGGCGGTCAGACGCTTCTGGTGATCTCCGGCCAGGGCGGCGCGGGCATCGGGGGCTTCGCCATCGCGGGCAACGGGTCCATCGGTCCGCCGGTCTCGTTCGGCGCCGCCGACGGCCTGCTCGCCTCCGCGCCGACCGCCCTGCGCGCGGCCACGTTCGGAGAGCGCAGTTTCGTCTTCGCGGGCGAGGCCGGCGGAGGGGTGCGGGTCTACGAGCTTCTCGCGGGGCACAGCCTCGTCGCGGTCGACCACGAGGCGGATGCCGGCAACCGCTACCTCGCCTCGGTCACCCGGTTCGCGCTTGCCGAGGTGGCCGGCCAGCCGGTGCTGCTGTCCCTGTCGGGGACGGAGCACGGGATCATGTCCCACCGGTTCGATCCCGCGAGCGGACAGCTCGCCGACGCCGGCCGCATCGGGCGGGAGGAAGGCCTCGGCGTCGATGGCCTGACCTGCATCGACACCGTGGCAATCGACGGCCAGACCTTCGCCGTGGTCGGCGGCGCCAACAGCTCCAGCCTCAGCGTGATCCGGATCGGCCCGGATGGCGCCCTCGGCGTGACCGACCACGTGATCGACACGCTCGACACACGTTTCGCCGGTGTCAGCGCGCTCGACATCGTGCAGGCCGCGGGCTGGACATTCGTCGTCGCCGGCGGACGCGACGGGGGCATCACGCTCTTCGCGCTGCTTGGCGACGGGACGCTCGTGCACCTCCAGAGCATCGCCGACAGCGGCGCGCTGACGCTCGACAGAATCTCGGCCATCGCCGGCGCCGTCGTGGGGACCGAGCTCCAGATCATCGTGGCATCGGAGACCGAGCCGGGGCTTTCCGTCTTCGCCCTGCCGCTCTCCGCGCTCGGCGTTGCGCTCGCGGGCAGCGATGCCGCCGCCACGATCAGCGGCGATGCCGGTGGCAACGTGATCCTCGGCGGCGCCGGCAACGAGGTCCTGCGCGGCCTCGGCGGCCGCGACATCCTGAAGGACGGCGCGGGGGCCGACACGCTCTGGGGAGGAACGGGCGCCGACATCTTCGTGATGTCCGCAGACGGTGCCGCCGACACGATCCAGGATTTCGAGCCGGGGGTTGACCGCCTCGACCTTTCGGCCTGGCCGATGCTCTACCACCCATCGCAGCTCACCTTCACCCCGACCGGCATCGGCGCGATCCTGAGCTATCGCGGCGAGACGCTGACCATCGTCAGCGCCATGGGCACCCCGCTGATGCCGGCGCAGGTCTTCCCCGGGGGCATCGCGGGGCCGAACCGGCCGCCGCTTGTCCTCTTCGATGCGCCGTTCCTCCTCACCGGGACGGCGGCCGCCGACTCCCTTGCCGGCGGCAATGCCGCCGACACGATCCACGGCCTCGCCGGCAATGACACGATCGCCGGACTCGGCGGCGACGACAGCCTGTTCGGCGGCGACGGGGCCGACATCATCGAGGGCGGCGACGGCAACGACAGGATCGACGGCGGCGCCCAGGCCGACACGATCCGCGGCGGGGCCGGAGACGACACCGTGGCCGGCGGCCTCGGCCCGGACCGGATCTGGCTCGGCGACGGCAACGACGTGTTCGAGGACAGCGTCCAGAACGACGCCTTCGGCGCCGACTGGATCGACGGCGGCGCGGGCGACGACACGATCCGGGGCGACAGCGGCGCCGACACGATGCTCGGCGGTGACGGCAACGACCTGATCCTCGGCGGGCGCGGGGCGAACAGCCTCGACGGCGGCGCGGGCAACGACACGATCCACGCAGGCGACGGCGACGACTCGGTGTGGGGCGGGACCGGTGCCGACTGGATCACGCTTGGCGCCGGCAACGACATCTTCCGCGACGACCCCGAAGCCGGCCCGTCCGGCGCCGACTGGATCGACGCCGGCGACGGGCGCGACACGGTCCACGGAGGGGGCGGAAACGACACGATCCTCGGCGGCGGCGGAGAGGATCTTCTCGAAGGCGGCGCCGGGGACGACTCGATCGACGGCGGCGCCCAGGCCGACACGATCTGGGGCGGGGCGGGCAACGACACGATCCGCGGCGGGCTCGGGCGCGATGTCGTCTACATGGGAGCCGGCGACGATGTCTTCCACGACGAGCCGCAGAACGACGCCTTCGGGGCGGACTGGGTCGAAGCGGGCGCGGGCAACGACACGATCTGGGGCGGCGGCGGCAACGACACTCTGTTCGGCGGCGCGGGCGATGACTGGATCGACGGAGGGCAGGGCTACGACACGATCCACGGGGGCCAGGGCAACGATACGGTCCGCGGCGGGCCGGGGCGGGACCTCGCCTTCCTCAACGACGGGAACGACGTGTTCTTCGACGACGCGCAGGGCGGGATCCACGGGCGCGACACCGTCTGGGGAGGGGCAGGCAACGACACGATCCACGCCGGGGGCGGCGACGACGAGTTCTGGGGCGAAGGCGGCGCCGACACCTACGTCTTCTCGCCGGGCGACGGCCACGACCGCATCATGGATTTCGTGCCGGGCATCGACCGGATCGTGTTCGAGGTGACCGGGCTGCGCTTCGCCGACCTCACGATCTCCCAGCAGGGTGCCGACGCGCTGATCCGGTATGGCGACGACAGCCTGCTTCTGGCGGGTGTCGACGCGGCCGGGATCTGGGCCGACCACTTTAGCTTCCTGTAAACCCTCCCCGGCCTAGGGTCTCGGCACGGGGTGCGCGGCGGCTCAAGCGAACCGGCCGCTCGCGGCCCCCCGCTCAGAACGGGCAACGGGAGAGAGGCGATGGTCGCAGCGCGGATCAGGGTCGGCGTGGAACGGCTCATCCGCGAACGCGTCCTGGCGCGCGCCGCCGCCGCGGACCGATGCCCGGTCCCCAAGGATGCCAACAACATATTCTCGCTGCATGACGCCGCCGTGGCGGACGAGGTCGAGGCCGTGAGCTTCGATCTCTTCGACACCCTCGCCCTGCGGAGAGAGCTCAGCCTCGAGCAGGTGTTCCGCAAGACCGCCGACCTCGCGGCCGACCTCGTGCCGGGCGATCGTGCGCGGGTCGCCCGCCGCGTGCACGGCGCACGGGGCTTCTGCGCCGAGGCGCTCAAGCGCGAGATGCAGGCCCGCGGTGCCGGCGACGAGCCCGCGCTCGAGACCGTGTTCGACCGCGCGCTCGCCCCCCTCGTGCCCGATGGCGCCGAGCGGCTTTCGATCGCACGGCGGCTGGTCGATCTCGAGACCGAGGTCGAACTCCGCAACCTCGCGGCGAACCCCGAGGCGGCCCCGGCGATGCGTGCGATCCGGGCATCGGGCCGGCAGGTCCTCGTGACCTCCGACATGTATCTGCCCCGTCGCTCGATCGACCGGATCCTGGCCGCCCTGGGCCTCGCCCACCTCGTCGACCGGGTCTTCGTGTCGGCCGAGGCGGGCGTCACCAAGGCCGGCGGAGGTCTCTTCGCCATCGTCGCGGCCGGAACCGGCCTCGCGCCCGACCGCATCCTGCACGTCGGCGACAACTGGCACGCCGACGTCGTCATGGCCCGGAAGGCGGGGTTCCGCGCGCTGCACTACGTGAACGCCGGGTGGCAGGCCGAGGCCCGCGCGCTCGCGCGCCGGGGCTCGCTGCGGATCGGCGACCGGCTGCGTCGCGACCAGATCGCCCGGCGCTACGGGATCGCGCCGGCAGAGACGTTCACGTCGATCGAGGGCATGATCGACGGTCTCATCGGCCCGGCGGCGGGCCTCTTCGTGGCCGACACCCTGGCCGCCGCTGAGCGGCGCGGGTCGAGCGACGTGTTCTTCCTGACCCGCGACGGGACCGTGTTCCGCGAGATCGCCGAGGCGGCGCGGGCGCGCGGCACACCGACGGCGGCACCCGCCGCGCGGCTTGCCGATCTCGCGACCAGCCGGGCGACCGGTGCCCTGCTGGCGGCACCTGCGCGCTCTGTCGATGGCCTCATTTCCGACACCTGCTACCTGACCGAGGGGCCGTTCTCGACGTCTGCCCTGTTCGCGCTCTACGGGCTGAGCGCCGAGGATTTCTCGACGTGCAGCCGGACCGTGCGCGCCGGCCTTTCAACCGCGCTCGCCGATCCCGGCGAGGCTCCGTTCCGCGCGCTGATGGACCGCGCGCCGTTCCGCCGGGCACTCGCAAGGGCCCTTGCTGCGCGCAGCGAGGTGGTGGCGGCCTACCTCGGCCAGCAGGGCCTGTTTGCGGCCAGGGCCCCGGTCCTCGCCGACATCGGCTACTCCGGCACCTGGGCAAAGCAGCTCTCCGCCCTGCTCGAGACGATGGCGATGGACGGCCGGACGATCCCGTCGATGGAGTTCCGGTTCTTCGCATCGAACCGCCACTTCGAGGGCAATCTCCCGCGGCTCCACCCCGCGATCGACATGGTCCCCGGCGTGCTGCTCGACCACCGCGACGGCGCCTGCCTCAGCGCGGCGCTCAATTTCGCTTGGCTCGAGCCCTTCTTCGTCGATCCCGAACGTGGCGTGCTCGAGGGCTTCTCCCGGTCGGCGGCGGGGGTCGATGCCACGTTCGCCGCGCCGGGGCTCGCGGAGGAGTCGCTGTCCGTGCTCCGCGCCCGGCGCGCGCGGATCGTCGGCCGCGCAGCGGCCTTTCTCGACGACTTCCTGCGCCACGAGGGCGATCTCGTGACACTTCGCGATATCCTCAGGGGCGGCCTGATCCGGCTGGCCGAACGCCCGACGGTGGCGGAGGTCCGCGCGCTCAATGCCGCCCGCCACCAGCGCGGGATGCGCGCCATCGCGCACCAGCCGGTTGCCCGCGCGATCCGGCCGGACCGCTTGCGCGCCAGGCTCTCGCACCTTCGTGCGAACGATTACTGGGTGCAGGGCTCGCTCCGGCTGAGCGGACTGGGCTTCCTCAACCCGCTTCTGCGTCTCCACCCCGGCGTGGAGCGGATTCCGACACAGGAGGCTGCGCGGTGACACGGCGGATACTGCACTACAACTGGGCGCAGTGCGACGACCCCCACGGCCGCGGCGGAGGCGTCTCGGTCTACCTTCGCAATCTCCTCGACCATGCCGCGGGCCGCGACGGGAACAGCTACGTGCTGCTGAGCGCGGGGCAGCACTACACGCTGTTCGACCGCCGCCCGCGCTACGTGGAAACCGCGAACGCCTTCGCGGACCGCGGCGTGCGCAGCTTCCGCATCCTCAATTCGCCGGTGAAGGCGCCGGCGCACGACATGTTCGCGGCGATCCGCCTCTGGCGGACCGACCGCGCGATCGCCGGCCTGTTCGAACGGTTCCTGCGGGCGGAAGGGCCTTTCGACACCGTCGTGTTCCATTCGATGGAGGGAATCTCGTCCGAGGTGCTGGCGCTCCGGGAAAGCTTCCCCGGAACCCGCTTCGTCTACATGTGGCACAACTACATGCCGCTCTGCCCGCAGATCGAACTCCTGCACCAGAACGCCACCGACTGCCGCGACAACGGCGGCGGGGCCCGCTGCGTCGGCTGCCTCTCCGGCCTGCCGGACCGCAAGGCGCTGATCGCCGCGCAGCGGCTCGGCTCTGCCCTGGAACTCTCCGGTCTCGCGGGGCGGCCGCAGGGCAACTTCCTCTTCGCCTTCGCCATGGCGGCGTTCCAGGCGGCCCGCGCGCTGCGGTTCCTCGCGCTCGATTTCCGGGCCGGCCTGCGGGACCGGTTCCGCGCCTGGCGCAGGAGCCCGCCGAGCATGTCAGCCTTCCGGCCGGTCGACCCGGGGTCGGAAGGCCCCCCGCCCGCCGGCGAGGATGGCACGGCCCTCGCACGGCAGGCTGCCGACTACCGGCTCTGGCGCGAAGTCAACCGCGACCTCCTGAACCGGTTCGACGCCCACTGGGCGGTCTCGGAGCTCGTCGCCAGGACCATTGCGGCCCTCGGAATCGACCGGCGAAGGATCCGCGTGACCCCGCTTGCGATGGACATCCATGCCGCGCCCGCGGTCATGCGCGCCCGCGCGCTCGCGAAGCCCGCCCACAGCCGCGTGCGGCTCAGCTTCATCGGCTACGGGATTCCGTCCAAGGGCCTGCCGTTCCTGACCGAGGCCCTCGCGGACGCGGACATCCCCCTCCTGCGGGAGCGGGCGGAACTGACCGTCTACGCCCGGCTCACGCCCCACCAGAAGGCGCGCCTTGCGCCGCTCGCGGCGCGGTTCGCCTCGTTCCGCCTCGTCGACGGCTACGACCGCGCGGCCCTGGCCCGGATCGCTCGCGCGACCGATCTGAACATCGTGCCGTCGATCTGGAGGGAGACGTTCAACCAGGTCGCCTGCGAGATGCTCTGCCTCGGCACGCCCTCGCTCGTGTCCTCGACCGTGGGCTTCGGCATGTTCCTCGGAGACCACCCCGACTTCGTCTTCGCCTCGGGCGACGCAGCCGACTTCCGCCGAAAGCTCGTCGCCCTGGTCGCCGAGCCGGCGCTCCTGCGGCGGTTCTTCGACTCGGCCCCCGTCCTGCCCGACATGGCCCGGCATCTGGAGATGCTGGAGCCCGGCGCGCCGCCGGACAACCTCGTCAGGCTCGCGCCGCGGCCATCGTCGGCACTGCTTCCCGCCCCGCCACAGCCCGTCATCGCCGAAATCGGAGCCTGACCCATGCAGAAACGCCAATCCGCCCTCATCGTTAAGGGCACTCCGGCCACCGAAGGGCCGCGGACCTACGCCGTCTTCGGCGTCATGCGCGGGGGCACGACGATGGTGGCGGGCGTGATGCGTGCGCTCGGGATCCCGATGGGCGGGGCAATCAACGAGGACAACCAGGAAAGCGCCGAGTTCGCGGACCGGCCGATCGAGGAGATGGCGGCCGCCGTCGCGCGCAACAATGCCCGGCACGAGGTGTGGGGCTGGAAGCACCCCAACGCCGCCGACTACCTCGACCGGCTCTGGCCCTCGCTGCGGAACCCCCATCTGATCTGCGTCTTCCGCGACAGCGTGGCGAACGGCCAGGGGCTGAACCGCTGGCACCCCGTCGGCCGGATCCAGGCCGTTCAGGAGGGGCTGCTGCGGCAGCAGCGCAACATCAACCTCATCGCGCTCAGGAACTGCCCGGCGATCCTCATCTCCTACGAGAAGGCCGAGCGCGACAAGGCGCTGTTCCTCGAGGAATTCTCGGCCGCTCTGGGCGTGACACCCGATCGCGCGGCCTTCGACTTCGACGGGTTCATGGCCGCCGGCAGCTACAAGCGGATCGACGGCTTCTACCGCACTCCGGGCGCGGCGTGATGCCGGGGCGGCGTCGCCTCCGCCCCGGCCGGAGCGGGTGCGTCCCGTCCGGCAGCGCGCGCCCACCGGCTTGCCGTTGCGCGTTGCCGTGAAGCGCGCCCGCGACCTTGGAGGAAGGTTCCTCGCGGTCGCCCGCGAGGAGGGTTTGGCCCAGGCGTTCGCGCGGGCGCGGCGGCACCTGCTGCGCAGGGCGCCCGGCGAGATGAACCGCCCGCGTGCAGGCTCCGGCGCCTGGCCGGACCATCCGCTCGGCGCGGCATGGCTGGAGCTCGCGCGACACGGCGCATTCCACGCGGCGCGGCGCAACTCTGGCGGAAGCAGCTCCGCCATCGTTGCCGTGTCTGCCGCCGGACAGCCCGGCGCGTGGGGCGGGCGGGCCGAGACGCTCGCGGCTCTCTGGCCCGGTGCCTCGCTCAGGGTCGTCAGCCCGAAGGACGTCGGCGCGGCAGCGACCGCGCTGCAGGACGCGACGCACGTCATCTTCACCGGCTGCGGCCGCAGCGCCGCAACGGCGGCCCTCGTCTGCGAGGCGCGGCGGCTGTCGCTTCCGGTGCTCTATGACCTCGATGCGCCGCGGATCAGCCTGCCGGCCTGCGCCGAGCAGGCCGACATGGCCGGACCGCGTGGCGGCGGCTGCGCCGGCCTCGTCGGCGGGATGCCCGGGGCTCTGGAACTGATGTCGGCCGCCGATGCGGTGTCTGCCGCGACGCCCGCGCTCGCCGGCGAAGCCGCCCGCCTCTGCCGGCGGCCGGTGTGGCTCGCGCGGGATTTCCTCTCCGACGACGATCTCGCCTACGGTGCCAAGCTTGCGGCCGCGCCGCGCCGCCCGGGACCGTTGCGCCTCGCCCTCGCGCTCTGCCCGATGACGGCCGGGGCGGACCTCGCCGCACTCGTCCCCGCGCTCGAAGTCCATCTGAGCGCATGGCCGGAGACGCGCCTCGTCGTCGTCGGAGGCGTTCCCTGCCGTCTGCCGCACCCCCTCGCCGCCGCCGCGACAGCGGCCCCGGGCGGGACGCGGGAGGAGCGCCTCGCCGCCCTGTCCGATGCCGACGCCGTCCTCGTTCCGCTGGCCGACACGGCGTTCAATCGTGGCCGCGGTGCTGCGCCCGTGCTCGCCGCGGCGGCCGTCGCGCGGCCGGTCGTCGCAAGCCCCGTGGGCGCCCTCGCCGAGGCGGTCCTCGACGGCGAGACGGGACTTCTGGCGCGCAGCCCGGCGGAATGGGTGGCCGCCCTGTCGGCGCTTGCTGATCCGGGCCGCGCCGCCGCCCTCGGCAACGCGGCCCGAACCCGTGCCGAGACCGTCCGCTCCGGGACAGGGGACCGCATCGCCGACCCGGCTCTGATCGCCTGGGGCCTCTCTTGACCGGGCGCGGCGGCCCCCGCGACGGGCCCGGAGGCCGTGTGCCGGAGGCCGACGGCCGCCTGCCGCCACCCGATCTCCGTTCCGATGGCGGGCCGGAGTCGCCGCGGCTCCACGTTCTGGTCCTGAACGTCCACTTCCGGCCCTACTCCTACGGCGGTGCGACCCTCGTCGCCGAGCGGACGGCCGCGGCCCTGGCCCGGCGGGGTCACCGCGTCAGCGTGATCGCAGGACGGCCGGGAACCCGCGCCGACGCCTACTCGCTCTTGCGCACCACCCCGTTCCCGGGGGTCGACGCCTACTTCGTCGCGCTTCCCCCCGGCCGATCGGCGGCGACGGCGGAAGACGATCCCGGCGTGGCCGAAGCCGTGCTGCCGCTCGCCGCGCGCCTCGCCCCCGACGTCGCGCACCTGCACTGCCTGCAGGAGCTCGGCGCAGGTCTCCTGCCCGGCCTGAAGACCCTCGGCATCCCCGCGATCCTGAGCTTCCATGACCACTGGTGGGTCTGCGCGCGCCAGTTCCTGCTGCGGCCGGACCACAGCCCCTGCCTGCTGACTGCGGCACGGGCAGACGCCTGCGGCGCCTGCGCCGGGCGCGGGGCGGGCGCGCGGCTTGCGCGTCTCGCCGGGCTCGCCCGCCTCGCCGACGTCAGGACGGCGCCCAGCCAGTCGACGGCGGCCTTCTGCGAGGCCAGCGGCACCGGCCCCGTCACGGTCTGGGAAAACGGCATCCTGCCGCCCGGGCCAGGCTTCGCCCCGGCGCACGCCGGCCGCGCGGGTCCGGCGGTCTTCGGCTACCTCGGCGGCCCGAGTGCGGCGAAGGGCTGGCCGGTCCTGCGTGCCGCCGTCCGCCACCTCGCCCGGCGGGATCTCCGCTTCGACGTGGCCGATGGCGGGGTGCTGGCACCCTGGTGGCGGCCGGGCGCGTTCGACGGCCTTCCCGGCCGATGGAACGTCGTGCCCCGCTTCGCGCCAGACGCCGCCGATACCTTCTACCGCGGGATCGACGCGCTCATATTCCCGAGCCGATGCCGGGAGAGCTTCGGCCTTGCCGTCCGCGAGGCGCTGGCACGCGGGCTGCGCGTCATCCGGACCGGCCCCGGCGGCCAGGCCGAGCACCCGCCGACACCGGCCGTGCAGGAGGTTCCCCTCGACCTCACGGAAGCCGAGACGGCCCGGGCGCTCGCCGGGGCGATCGCCCGGGCGGCCGACGAGATCGCCGGCGGCGCGCCCCGCAGGCATCCCGCGGTGCCGGTCCCGACCGCGGATGCCCAGGCCGACGCCCTTCTCGGGCTGCTGCGCCAGATCCTGTCCCGCGGTCGCGAAACGCAGCGTTCACGCCTCCGAAGCAATCCGGCTCAATTCGTGAGTTGACGCGCATCTGCCGTTCCGCGACCGATGGCGTCGGGAAGGGTTCGGGTTTCATGTCGGTCTGCCAGTTTCGTCGTCCGCCTGCACCCGCAGGGCGCAACCGAGCCATGAAGCCGGTTCAGGCCACGCGCACCGGCCCTGCCTCGAGGGTCCGGCCCCCGCCGCCACTCGAAATCGCCTTCTCCAGCCTCCTGCCCGATCGGGGACCATGAGCGATGGCCACACCGACAGACCCGCTCTTCCGCTCGCAGTGGCACTTCGGCCTCATGGGCGACATCCGACGGATCTGGGACGAATATGCGGGCCGGTCGGTGACCGTCGCCATCTACGACGACGGGGTGCAGTACACCCACCCCGATCTCGACGGCTCGTATGACAGCGCCCTCCATTTCCGTTCCGACGGGCTGGAGTACGACCCCTTCCCCCGGACGCTCACCGGCAGCGCGCACGACGGGCACGGCACTGCGGTGGCAGGGCTCATCGCGGCCGAGGCCGGCAACCGGCTCGGCGGCGTCGGCGTGGCATGGCGTGCGAAGGTCACGGGCGTCAATTTCCTCTCCGACATCCAGTTCGCCGACCCGGCCCTGCAGTCCGCCGCGCTGCGCCACGCGGCGGCCTTCGACATCATGTCGAACAGCTGGGGCTTCGCCCCGATCTTCGCCCCCTACCAGAACCTCGCCACGCCCGGCTCCACCGCCGCGATGATCGCGTCCGCCTTCGCCCATGCGGCCGACACGGGCCGGGGCGGCCTCGGGACGGTGGTCGTCAAGTCGGCCGGGAACGAGGGCCTGTCCGCATATGGCGACGGTCTGAACTCCTCGCGCAACGTCATCACCGTCAGCGCGATCGACCGCGAGGGCGGGGTCACGTTCTACAGCAACTGGGGCGCGAGCATCTTCATCGCGGCGCCCGAGGCAAGCGTCACGACCGACCTGACCGGGCCGGGAGGCTACAATACGCGCGCCGGCGCGGCCGGAGACTATACCACCGCATTCGGCGGCACCTCGGGCGCTGCGGCGCTCGTCTCGGGCACGGCGGCACTCATGCTCGAGGCCGACCCGGGCCTCGGGTGGCGCGACGTGCGCGAGATCCTCGCCACCTCGGCGGCGCTCACGGGCTCCGACACCGGCCGGGGCGGCCGCTACGAGCTCGGCGACATCGTCTGGGGCCGCAACGAGGTCTGGAACGCCGCCGCGCAGGAGTGGGTCCAGTCCACCGGAAGCTGGAACGGCGGCGGCCGCGGCCACAGCATCGACTACGGCTTCGGCCGCCTCGACGCCTACGCCGCGGTGCGCATGGCGGAAGTCTGGCGGCTGATGCACGGCGAGGCCAGGACCTCGGCCAACGAGCAGACGCTCAGCGTCTCCCACACGCAGATCCAGGCCCTGCCCTCGACCTACCTCGGCCGGACGCGGATCGAGTTCGCGGGGGACACGATGCTGGTCGTGGAGCACGTCTCGGTCACGATCGAGGTCACCTATTCCGCGACATTCCCCGACCTGACCTCGCTTCTGGTCACGCTCCTTGCGCCGAACGGCGCCTACTTCTCCCTGACGTCCTCCTACGAGACCGTGGGAAACCTGCTCGAAGGCGGGCTGCGCTGGACCTTCGGGGTCAGCGGCGCGATGGGAATCCTCGCGGCCGGCACCTGGGCCGTGACCTTCGACAGCCTGTTCGCGGCGGGAACGGTCTCGGGAACCGTCTCCGAGGTCACGCTCGATTTCAGGGGCTCGCCGCACGACGTGGACGATGTCCACCACGTCACCTCCGACTTCCGGCGCGTCACCGCGCTCGATGGCGACCGCGACGGCGTGATCCGCGACCGCAACGGCGGAACGGACTGGCTGAACCTTTCGGCGGTCCCGGGCGCGGTCGCGCTTTCGCTTGCGCCCGGAGCCGCGATTGCGGTGAACCGCGCCGTCTGGGGGCGTCTCGGGGCGGACACCGAGATCGAGAACGCCGTCACCGGCGACGGGGCCGACACGATCACCGGAACCGCAGCGGCGAACCGCCTCCACGGGATGCGCGGCAACGACAGCATCCTCGGCGGCGCCGGGAACGACACGCTCGACGGCGGCGCAGGCAACGACCGGCTGTTCGGCGGTGATGGAAACGACGAGGTGACCGGCGGCTCGGGCAACGATACCGCGATGCTCGGAGATGGCGACGACGTCTACCTCTCGGCGGACCAGAGCACGGTGGACGGCGCCGACAGGATCCACGGGGGCGCTGGCAACGACACGATCCACGGCGGCGGCGGCAACGATACGGTCCACGGCGAGGCGGGCGACGATTTCGTCGACGCGGGTGCCGGCAACGACCTCGTCGACGAACGCACCGGCACCGGGAACGACACGGTGCTCGGCGGATACGGCAACGACCTCGTCTACCTCGGCAGCGGCGATGACCGCTACCTCCACACCGACCAGAGCACGCTCGACGGCGCCGACCGCATCTCCGGCGGAGACGGCAACGACACGATCACCGCCGGGGGTGGCAACGACACCATCTGGGGCGAGGCCGGCAACGACCTGGTCGACGGCGGCCATGGCAACGACCTCGTCTACCTCGGCACGGGCAACGACCGGTATCAGGCTTCCATGGCCGCCGGTGCGGAGAGCCTGGCCGGGAACGACCGCATCTACGGCGGAGACGGCGACGACACGATCACCGCCGGAGGCGGCAACGACACGATCTGGGGCGAGGCCGGCAACGACCTGATCGACGGCGGCATGGGGCGCGACCTCGTCTATCTCGGCACCGGCGACGACACGTTCACGTCCTTCGACTTCGGCCCCGGGGCCGGCGCCGACACGGTCTACGGCGGAACCGGCAACGACATGATCCTCGCCGGAGGCGGGAACGACCGGCTCTACGGCGATGCCGGCGACGACTGGATCGACGGCGGGGCGGGCGACGACCTGATCCTCGGCGGTGCGGGCGCCGACACGCTCGCCGGAGGAGAGGGGCGCGACACGCTCACCGGCGGGGCAGGCGCCGACGTCTTCGTCTTCCGCCGCGGGTCGGGTGCCGACACGATCACCGATTTCGCCAATGACCTCGACACGCTCCTGCTCGATGCCGGGCTCTGGGGCGGTGCGGACCTCGGCTTCGACGAGATCCTCGCGGCCTACGCCACCACCACGCGCGCAGGGACGGTGCTCGACTTCGGCGAGGGGGATGTTCTGACGATCGCCCGCCTGACCATGGCGGCGGCCCTTCTCGACGACATCTCGATCGCCTGACGTCAGAGCATCGAGGGCACGACGAGATCGGGGGGCCGGTGGCCGTCGGCGAAGGTCTTGATGTTGAGGATGACCTTCTCGCCCATCTCCATCCGCCCCTCGACCGTGGCCGAACCCATGTGCGGCAGCAGCACGACATTGTCGAGCTCGCGCAGCCTCGGGTTGATGTCGTGCCCGCGCTCGAAAACGTCGAGCCCCGCGCCGGCGATCTCGCCCGCCCGCAGCATCCGGGTGAGCGCGTTCTCGTCGATCACCTCTCCGCGTGAGGTGTTCACGATCACGGCGGTCGGCTTCATCAGCTTCAGGCGGCGGGCGTTCATCAGGTGGAAGGTGGAGGGCGTGTGCGGGCAGTTGATCGACAGGATGTCGATCCGGCTCACCATCTGGTCGAGGCTCGGCCAGTAGGTCGCCTCCAGCGGCTCCTCGATCTCGGGGCGGAGCCGCTTGCGGTTGTGGTAGTGCACCTGCATCCCGAAGGCGCGCGCCCGGTGCGCCACGGCCTGCCCGATACGCCCCATGCCGAGGATCCCGAGCCGCCGCCCGCCGACCCGGCCGCCCAGGAATGCCGTGGGCGCCCAGCCGGTCCAGGTGCCCTCCTGCATCACGCGCAACCCCTCCGGGATCCGGCGGATCACCGCAAGCATCAGCGCGATCGCCATGTCGGCGGTGTCCTCGGTGACAACCCCGGGCGTGTTCGAGACCAGGATGCCGCGCTGCCGCGCGGTCGCCACGTCGATGTGGTCGACGCCCGCGCCGAAGTTCGCGATCAGCTTCAGCTTCTCGCCCGCGCGCGCGAGCATGGCCGCATCGATCTGGTCGGTGATCGTCGGCACCAGAACGTCGGCCCGCGACATCGCCTCCACCAGCTCTTCCCGCGACATCGGCCGGTCTTCGGGGCGCAGCTCCACGTCGAAGAGCTCGGTCATCCGCGTCTCGACGGCCTCGGGCAACCGTCGCGTGACGACAACACTGAGCCGCTGTCCGGGCATTCAACCGCTCCCCCTCTTTGCGGGTCTCGTTCCGGATGGCAAAGTGGCGTATAGAGCAGCCGGGCACAAGAACCCGCGGCGCGAGGCGAGCAACAAGATTGCGGAAACAGGCATCGTTCGGGAAATGATATGATTCGCGCGCTGCTTGCCGTCTGCCCGTCCGCGCTCATGGCCGCGCTCGTGGCCGCCCTCGTGGCCGCGCCGGCCGGCGCCGCGGACCAGGGCCGCGGCCCCGTGACGAACCTGCCCATGCCGCGCTTCGTCTCGCTGAAGGCCGACGAGGCGAATGCCCGCCGCGGACCGGGCACGGACCACCGCATCGACTGGGTGTTCCGCCGCCGCGACATGCCGCTCAGGGTGATCGGCGAATACTCGCACTGGCGGCGCGTGGCCGACCGCGACGGCGCCGGCGGGTGGGTCCACTACACGCTGCTGTCGGGCGTGCGCACCGTCCTCGTCGAGGAGGACCTGACGCCGCTCAGGTCCCGTCCCGAGCCCGGTGCGCAGATCAATGCCTATGCCGAGGCCGGCGTGATCGCCCGTCTCGTCGACTGCGTGCCGGGCTGGTGCCAGATCTCGGTCGACGGCGCGAAGGGCTGGGCCGAGGCCGCCTCGATCTGGGGCGAGGACGAACCCGCACCGGCCAACTGAAGGGCCGGCGCACACCTTCACCTTGCCGGTGCCGGGCGCTACCTTCGCGCCGATGCCCCCGGAAGACCCATGGCCGCACGCAACACCAAGCTCAACCTCTCGGCCGGCGCGGCCTCGGTGGCCGTCGCGCTCGCGCTCGTCGGGCTGAAGCTCTGGGCGCTCGGCGAGACCGGGGCGCTCTCGGTCGCGGCCTCGCTGGCCGACAGCGCGATGGACCTCATGGTCTCGCTCGGCGGCCTCGCCGCGCTGGTCTACGCCGCCCGCCCCGCCGACGAGGACCATGCCTTCGGTCACACCTCGGCCGAGGATCTCGCAGCACTCGGCCAGTCGCTGTTCATCCTCGTCTCGGCGGCGGTCATCGCCTGGGCGGCGGCCATGCGCCTCATCTCGCCGCAGCCCAATCCGCTCGCCGCCGAGGGCCGCGGCATGGCGGTCATGGCGGTGTCGATCCTGCTGACGGTCGGTCTCGTCCTCTGGCAGCGGCGTGTCGCGGCGCACACCGGCAGCCGTGTCGTGCGGGCGGATTCGCTGCACTATCTCGGCGATCTGCTGCCCAATCTCGGCGCGATCCTGTCGCTCTGGGTCTCGGCCCGCTACGGGCTCTACCAGGTCGACAGCGTGGTGGCGCTCGGCGCCGCGCTGATGCTGGCGGTCGGGGCGGTGTCGATCTTCCGCGGCGCCTGGGACGCGCTGATGGACCGCGGGGCCGACCCCGAGATCGTCGAAGGCATCCAGCGGATCGTCCGCGACTGGCCGGGCGTGCGGGGCTTCCACGACCTCAAGACCCGCACCGCCGGGTCCACGGTCTTCGTCAACATCCACATCGAGCTCGACGGCGACCAGACGCTGCGCGAGGCGCACGCCATCGGCGCGGCGCTGCGCCGGGCGATCATCGAGGCCTATCCGCAGGCCGACGTGATCGTGCACAAGGACGTCGCCGGCGAGGCTGCACCTCAGCCGAAGTAGTCGGCGAGCATCCTGCGGTAGATCGCCGCGAGCTGGCGGATGTGGTCGAGCTTCACCCGTTCGTCCACCTTGTGCATCGTCGGGCCGACCAGGCCGAACTCGACGACCGGGCAATGGTCCTTGACGAAGCGCGCATCCGAGGTTCCGCCGGTAGTCGAAAGCTCCGGCCGGACGCCGGTCTCGGCCTCCACGGCGCGCGCGACCAGCTCCGACAGCGGCCCGGGAGGCGTCAGGAAGGCCTCGCCCGAGACCTTCACGGAAACGTCGATCCCGACGCAGGTCGCCACCGCCACGTCGCCCGCCTCGGCCCTGAGCCAGTCGGTCAGCGAGGCGCCGGTGTGCCGGTCGTTGAAGCGAATGTTGAGGAGCGCGCGGGCCTCGGCAGGGATCACGTTCGATGCCTCGTTGCCCACGTCGAAGCTCACCACCGCCAGCGTGGAGGGGTCGAAGTGCTCCGTGCCCTCGTCGAGCCGTGCCTCGGCGAGCCTGTGGACGAGCGCGGCAAGCGCATGGACCGGGTTCCGCGCACGATCGGGGTAGGCTGCATGGCCCTGGACACCCGTCGCGGTCAGCCGGGCGGTGAGCGAGCCGCGGCGGCCGATCTTCATCATCTGGCCCATGACTTCCGGGCAGGTCGGCTCGCCGACGATGCAGACATCCATCCGCTCGCCCTCTGCCGCCATCCAGTCGAGCAGCGCGCGGGTGCCGTCTTCGGCCTCGCCCTCCTCGTCGCCGGTGATCGTCAGGATCACCGCGCCGTCGGGCGGGCTCTCCCGCACGTGGTCGATGGCGGCTGTGACGAAGGCGGCCACCCCCGACTTCATGTCGGCGGCGCCGCGTCCCCAGATCTCGCCGCCATGGATCACGCCGCCGAAGGGATCGCGCGTCCATGCCTTCGCGTCGCCCACCGGCACCACGTCGGTATGGCCGTTGAAGCCGAAGCTGCGCGGATGGCCCTTCGGGCCCCAGCGGGCGAAGAGGTTGCTCACCCGCCCGCGGTCCACGCGGCGGCACTCGAAGCCGGCCTCCGAAAGGACGCCCTCAAGCAGCCCGAGCGCCCCGCCCTCGTGCGGCGTGACGGAGGGGCAGCGGATCAGCGCGGCGGTCAGGGCGACGGGGTCGGTCATCTGGGGCGTCCTCCGGCCCCGTGGCTTACGACACGCGCGGGCGGGCGTCCATCATCCCGCCTCGCCGAAGAACGGCGTCATCTGGGCGACGATCACGGCATTCTCGTCGAGCGCACGGCGCATCAGGGCACGCTCTTCCTCCGGCACCTCCTCGCCCGCGGCCAGGCGCTCCTCCAGCGTGCCGTGTCCGGTCACGTCGAGCGGGGCCAGATCGGCCTGGCGCAGGATCGCCACCGTCTCGTTCACTGCCTCTGCCTCGGTGACGCCGGCGGCATAGCAGAGGAGCGCCGCGCCGGTGGCGCCCTCGGGCAGGCCGTCGCCCGCCTTGCGCCCGACCTCGACCAGCAGGGTGTAGACCTGCTGGCGGCGCTCGCGGCGCCGGTCCGGCGACGCCTGCCCGTCACGGCCCGGGGGCGGGCGGGTCACGCCGCCGCCAGAAGCGGCCGGCCGTGCCTGACGTGCCGGGCGACGAGATTGCGCAGCGGGCGCCCCGCCACGATCGGCCGCGCCGGCTCCGCCGCGCGGTCGAGCAGGCCGGGAAACAGCGCCTCGATCTCGGCCTCGGCATCGGGGCCGATCGCCTGGCGCGCCATCGGGCCGGGGTAGAGCGTCTCTGCCGGCGCGCCCTCGGCGAAGACGATCTCGTGCCGGTCGAGCAGGATGTGGTGATAGGTGATCTCGCCGATGCCTTCGGCCAACTCGATGCCGGGGTGCCCGACGAGCCCGATGGCCGGGGCGAGGAACTCGTCCGCCCCGAGCTGACGCGCACCGATCCGGCTGCGGAGCAGCAGGCGGTGCTGCCGCGAGACGAGGAGCGGCCGCTCCGGCACCCCGTCGCCCAGCGCCCCCGGCGCGATCCGGACGGGCGTGAAGGCGTCGCTGCCGCGGACCTTCGAGGCCCCGATCCAGCGGATCGGCTGCGGGCCGTTGTCGGCGGTCTCGACGAGGTCGCCCGGCGAGAGCGCCTCGACCTCGCCCCGCGGGGTGCGGATGCGCGTGCCGCCCGAGAAGCAGAGGAGGAAGTTCCAGACCTGGCGGTTTGCCCCCAGCCCGCTGAAGGTGGCGCCGTTCACGCTGTTGAGCGTGAGCGACCGGATCGGCAGCGCCTCCATCGCGGTCTGGTCGGGGTTCGCGGTGAGCTCGGGCGCCCAGTAGGTGTTCCCGACCGTGTCCTGGAAGATCACCGCGGTGATCGTGGCGGTGCTGCCGTTGATGTAGGTGATGGTGGCGTTGTAGACCGCGACGCCGTCGAACGTCTGCACCGGACCGCCGTTGATGCGGAAGGTGTCGTTCGAAAGCAAGTTGTTCATGTCGTAGGCATCGGCGGTGCCGCCCGAGAAGGAGACGGGCGTCAACGTCGCCGCGCTGTTGAGCAACGCATTGCCGGGAGAGCCGAAGGTCAACCCGACAAGGGCGGCAGCGTTCTCGGCGACCTGGTTGCCCTCGGTCGGGTCGATGAACGGCCAGACCCCCAGCGAGAACACGTTGAATGTCGTCGGCATGAATACCCTCCTCCTTCCGCGGCCGCGTTCGGCGGCCGTTCAGCCGGAATTGTCCGCAGACTGCGAAACTCGCCCGGCCCGTCTCCTCCCCTTCTGTCCCGGAGCACCAGCTTAGGAACGACACCGCGCGTCGCAAGCAAAACCGGCCCGGCCCGCCGTATTCGGCCGTTCCCGGCGTTGCACGCGGGCATCGCTTCGGCCACCCGCCGCGCCCCGGCCCGCCCGCAGCCGCGCGGCGCCGTCAGTCGCGGCAGACGCCCCGGTCGTAGCTGCCGACCTCGCGCAGCACCTCGCCGCCGCCCGCCTCGATCCGGCGCCCGCCCAGTTCCGATCGCAGGACACGGACCATCAGCCCGGTCAGCCGGGTGACGCGGTAGCAGGAGATCGTGGGCTCGGCGTGGGCCAGCCCGACGCCGCTGTCGTCGGTGAGGAACAGATACCGGCCCTGGGTCGCGGCGGCGGCCTGGCGCATGAGGTATTCGGACTCCTCCGCGACGCCGCTCGCACCAAGGCCGAAGACCTGCACGTCCTTGCGGAGCGCCAGGCGCACGGCCTCCAGATAGGCGCGCGCATCCCGCGGGTGCGGCGGCGCATCGGCGATGTGGAACAGCAGCCGCTCGCCCCGCCCGCGGCGCCAGTTCAGTCCCGCCCCCGCCCGTAGCGCCGCGGCGGCCGCCTCGGGGTAGTCTCCGCCGCCCCACGCGCTCTGCGACCTGAGCCAGCCGAGCATCTGCCGCTCGCTTCCCGTGAAGCCGTAGTTGCGAACCACGTAGTCGTCACCGTGATCGCGGTAGACGATCAGGCCATACCGGACGTCCAGCCCCGGCGCCGCGCGGCGGGCGGCGCGGACGATCCCCGAGAACTCCCGCGTGAGCCAGTCGAGCTCGTCGCCCATGCTGCCCGTGGTGTCCACGACGAAGGCAAGGTCGAGGAAGTCCGGCCGCCAGCCGCCGTCGAAGGGCAGCCGGATATCCTGCCGCCCCCCACCCGCAAGGCGGGTGACGGTCTGCTCGCCGCCTTCGGGGCCGAACACCCTGACCTCCACCTCGCGGAGCTGTCCCGCCCCGTGCAGCGCGGGAAACGCGGTGATGTTGCCGTCGACGCCGGCGTATCCGTCCCAGAACGGCTCTGCGGCCCCCGGGCGGCGAAGGGTCGCCCGAAGCCCCGGCGCGGGCCGCCCGTCCGGCCCGACGAGCCTGAGCGCGACCGGCGCGCCGAAGCCGAGCGCGGGCAACCCGGTCCGGCGGCCGGCGCGGGCGAGGTAACGCTCGAAGGCCGCGAGGTTCAGGGTGTCGTCGATGTCGCCCGCGGTCAGCACGCCGCGGCGAGGCACGCCCGGCAGCCGTCCGGGCATCTCGACTGCCGGCTCCGCCACCGGCGCCGCCGGAAGGGGCGCCCGCCCCCTCCCGCCATCAACCGTCGGCACGGCGGCTGTCTCGGCTGCGGGCTCCGGCAGCCGTCCCGACGGGACGCAGGCCCCGAGGGCGAGAAGGGCGGCCGCGGCGAACAGCCAGGGCCGGGGCAGGGCAAGGGAAGCGGTCATGGCAGCGATCTCCAAGGAAATGTGCATATTGCACATATTTGGTTCCCTTGCCTTCGTCAATGGAAATGTGCAGATTACACACATGCTCGGTCTGCTCGATGCCCTCCTCGGCCCGCTCGCGCGCCTCCTCGTGGCGCGCGGCGTCCTGTTCCCCGACTTCGCGGAGCGGATGAAGGCGCACTACGTCGCCGCGGCCGAGGGCCTCGGCGAGGGCAAGGCCACCGACAGCCGGCTTTCGGTGATGACCGGGCTCCAGCGCCGCGACATCGCCCGTCTGCGCGGCGCGGCGCCGCGCGAGGGGCGCACGAACCACCTCGCCCGGCTGGTCGCCCTGTGGCGGAGCGAGCCCGGCTACGCGGATGCGGACGGCCCGAAGCCCCTGCCGAGAAACGGCCCCGCACCCTCGTTCGAGGCCCTGGCGCGCGAGGTGCGCCGCGACGTGCACCCCCGCACGATGCTCGACACGCTGCTGGCCACCGGCACCGTCGCGCTCGACCCCGCCGCGCGCGAGGTGCGGCTGCTCGCCTCCTCCTACCAGCCGCTTGCCGGGTCCGACGACCAGATCGGCTATCTCGCCCACAACCTGGGGGATCATGTCCTCGCGGCCACCGAGAACGTCCTCGGCCGCGACCCGCCGCATTTCGAGCGCGCGCTGCACTATACCGGACTGACCGCCGACCAGGTGTCCGCCATCGAGGCAGACTACCGGACCGCGCAGATGGCGCTCTTCGAGCGGCTGGCGCTCAGGGCGGCGGAGATGAAGCGCGCCTCGGGCGGCGCCGGCGGGGAACGCTTCCGCGCGGGCGGCTACTTCTACCGCACCGCGTGGCGCGAGGAGAAGCCATGACCGCCCGCCTCGCCCTCGCCCTGATGCTCGCGGGTGCCGCCCTGGCCGCCTGCGCCCCGCGGGCACCCCTGCCGGCGCAGGTCGCAGAAGAAAGCGCCGTCGCCCCCGCATCCGGGGCGCCTGCCCGCACGCCCGGGGCACTGGAGTGCGCGCCGGGAGACGGCGACGGCATCGGCGGCACCGGCTGCCCGGCCGCGCCCGGTCCGTGAGACGTCAGTCCCTGAGAAGCTCGTTGATCGAGGTCTTCGCGCGCGTCTTCGCGTCCACCTTCTTGACGATGACGGCGCAGTAGAGGTGCACGCCCCCCTTCGAGGGCATCGAGCCCGCGACCACGACCGATCCGGCCGGCACCTCGCCGTACATGACCTCGCCGGTCTCGCGGTCCACGATCTTGGTCGACTGGCCGATGAACACGCCCATGCCGAGGACCGAGCCCTCGCGCACGATCACGCCCTCCACCACCTCCGACCGCGCGCCGATGAAGCAGTCGTCCTCGATGATCGTCGGCGCGGCCTGCATCGGCTCCAGCACGCCGCCGATCCCGACGCCGCCCGAAAGGTGCACCCGCTTGCCGATCTGCGCGCAGGAGCCGACGGTGGCCCAGGTATCGACCATCGTGCCCTCGTCCACGTAGGCGCCGAGGTTCACGAACGAGGGCATCAGGACCACCCCCGGCGCGATGTAGGCCGACTTGCGCACGACGCAGGTCGGCACCGCGCGGAAACCTGCCGCCTTCCATTCCTTGTCGCCCCAGCCGGCGAACTTGCTGTCCACCTTGTCCCACCAGCTTCCGCCCTGGGGCCCGCCCGACTGCTGCGCCATGTCGCGCAGCCGGAACCCGAGCAGCACGGCCTTCTTGGCCCACTGGTTCACATGCCAGCGGCCGTCGGCCTGCCGCTCGGCCACCCGCAGCGAGCCGCCGTCCAGCGCCTCGAGCGTCGCCGCGATGGCCTCGCGCGCGGGGCCCTTGGTGGCCGGGGTGATCGTCTCCCGCACCTCCCACGCGGCCTCGATGGCAGCTTCCAGTTCGGCGATGTTCATCGGCGCGCTCCCCCTCTGCTCGCGGTCGGTTCCGGCTATACCGGGCGGGGCAGGCCGGCACAATGGACCGACGGGCGAGGCGCGTCTGGCCCGGGAGCGGAACAGCCGCTAGACAGGCGCGACGCCACGGAACGGACGAGGAGCGGAACGATGGAAGACGAGCCAAGCCACCCCTTCCGCAATGCGCGCGAGGACATCGAGAGCGCGCGCCACACCCCCGCAACGCCGCAGGCGCTCTCGCCCTCCTACCGGCTCGCCTTCGCCGACCCGGACTTCCTCTGCCGCGACGAGCTGAGGCCCGTGCGCCTCCAGCTCGAACTGCTGAAGCCCGAGATCCTGATGGCCGAATACGGCGTGAAGTCCACCGTCGTCCTCTTCGGCGGCGCGCGGATTCCCGAACCGTCGCTGCGCCATTCGGCCCTCACCCCCACCCTGGCCGAGCTCTCGCGCTACTACGACGAGGCGCGGGAGTTCGCCCGCCTCGTCACGCAGCGCGCCCGGCAGAACGACCACCGCGAGCACGTGATCGTCACCGGCGGCGGCCCCGGCGTGATGGAGGCAGGCAACCGCGGAGCGGCCGACGCGGGCGGGGTGTCGATCGGCCTCAACATCGTGCTGCCGCACGAGCAGGCGCCGAACCGCTACGTCACGCCCGAGCTCAGCTTCAACTTCCACTACTTCGGCATCCGCAAGATGCACTTCCTGCTGCGTGCCAAGGCGGTCGCCGTGTTCCCCGGCGGCTTCGGCACCTTCGACGAGCTCTTCGAGACGCTGACCCTGATCCAGACCGGGCGGATGGAACGCATCCCGCTCCTGCTCTTCGGGCGCGAGTTCTGGGACCGCGTGGTGAACTGGCAGGCGCTGGCCGAGGCCGGAACCATCGCGCCCGAGGATCTTGAGCTGTTCCGCTACGTCGAGACGGCGGCCGAGGCGCTGGAGGCGATCGAGAGCTGGGAGGGCGCGGGGCAGCGCCGCACCGGAATTCCCGGCCGCGCGGTGCAGCCCGCGGTTGACGGCGGGCGCCGCGGCGGCTGAGGATGGGGCGATGACGCACGGACCGCGGGGTCCGGCTCCCCGCTCCGGCGCCAGCGATGGCACCGAACAGGGAGGATACGCCGATGCGAACGGTCGCGGTTCTGGGCCCGGCGGGGGCCGGCAAGTCGGCCCTTGTCGAGCAGCTCGCCCACCTCGAGGGTCACGGCTCGTCCCGGGAGGAGGCCGACCACCTGACGCTGACCACCTTCCCCTTCATGGGTGAGGCCTGGGCCGCGATGGAGCTTGCCGGCGGCCCCGACTGGGCCGGGATGGCCGGGCCGATCCTGATGGCGGCGGATGCCGCGGTTCTCGTCGTGCCGCCCGATCCCGGTTCGGCGGTGCTCGCCGCGCCCTACCTGCGCGCGCTCGAGGCGGCCGGAACGCCCACGCTCGTCTTCATCAACAAGATGGATGCCGCCGAAGGCCGGGTGCGCGACATCGTGGCGGCGCTCCAGGCCTATACCGGGCACGTCCTCGCCCTGCGGCAGGTTCCGATCCGCGAGGGCGGCAGGGTCGTCGGGGCAGTGGACCTGATCTCGGAACGCGCCTGGCGCTACCGCGAGGGGCAGAGCTCGACCCTCGTCGAGCTTCCGGCCGACCTCCTGGAGCGCGAGCACGAGGCCCGCGGCGAACTGCTGGAGCACATGGCCGACTTCGACGAGACGCTGCTCGAGGAACTGATCGAGGACCGCGTCCCGGCCAGCGATGCGCTCTACGGCATCGCGGCGCGGGAATTCGCCCGCGGCGAGGTGATCCCGGTCCTGCTCGGGGCGGCATCGCACCGCAACGGCGTGATGCGGCTGATGAAGGCGCTCCGGCACGAGGCGCCGCCGCCGTCGGCGCTCGCCGCCCGCCTGGCGTCCGGCGGCCCGTCGCCCGCCGCCGTGGTGTTCCACGCCCAGAACCGCAAGCACCTCGGCAAGGTCGCGTTCCTCAGGGCCCTCGCGGGCGGGATCGCGCAGGGCGCCCAGCTCGGCGGCGGCAACGTCGGCGGGCTCGTCGCGCCGGGCGGCAGCGGCGCGGCCTCGCCGCTCGGGGAAGGGGATGTCGCGCTTGCGGTCAAGTCCGACCACCTCGCCGCCGGCAAGGTCCTGACCCAGGGCGGCGCGATCCCCTCGCCCGACTGGGCGCGCGGCCACCCGCCCGCGCTCGCACGGATGATCGTGCCGCAGAACGAGCGCGACGACGTGCGCCTTTCCTCGGCGCTGGCCCGTCTCCAGGAGACCGACCCCGCCCTCTCGGTCGAGACCGCCGAGGAGGGCGGCGAGGCCGTCGTCCGCGTCCAGGGGCCGATGCACCTGCGCCGCGTGCTGGCGCATCTCGCCGACGACTTCGGCATCCCCGTCAGCGAGCGCCCCGTGGGCGGCAACTGGCGCGAGACGGTGACCGGCCGCGCCGAGGTCCGCCACCGCCACAAGAAGCAGACGGGCGGCGCGGGGCAGTTCGCCGAAGTGGCGATCACCCTCGCCCCCCGGCCGCGCGGCGAGGGCTTCGCCTTCGACGAGACGGTGAAGGGCGGCGCGGTGCCGCGCAACTACATCCCCTCGGTCGCGGCGGGGGCGGAGGACGCGCTGGCGCGCGGCCCGCTCGGCTTCCGGGTGATCGACGTCGCCGTGACGCTGACCGACGGCAAGCACCATGCCGTCGATTCCTCGGACCACGCCTTCCGCACCGCCGGCCGCGCCGCCGTGCGCGAGGCGCTGGAGGCGGCGCATCCCGTGCTGCTCCAGGGGATCGAGCGCATCGAGGTGCACGTCCCCTCGGTGTTCACCGGACAGCTCATCCCGCTGTTCGGCACCCTCAAGGGCCAGGTCCTCGGCTTCGAGGCCGACCCCGCCCAGCGCGGCTGGGACGTGTTCCGCGCGCTGCTGCCCGCCGCCTCGCTCGACGATCTGGTGACGGCGCTCGCCGGCGCCACGCAGGGCACGGCATGGTTCACCACCAGCTTCGACCACTACGAGGAGGTCTACGGCCGCGAGGCCGAGGCGGTGAGCAAGGCGCGGCTGGCGGCGGTGGGCTAGACGCCCGACCTGCCGCGGCCCGCGGCCCCGGCGTCGCGGCGCAGCCCCGCGCGGGGGCTGCGCCGCCGGCCGGCCCCCGCCGAGCCTAGGGCGCCACGAGGTAGCCCGCGCCGATGATCGCGGTCATCATCGCAACGAACACGGCCCAGTGCAGCAGGGTTGTCCCGGCGCCCTGGCGTCCGGGCGCCGCCTCCCGCGCGCATCTGGCGCATGTCGCCTCGCGCGCCGGCGTCTCCGTGCCGCAGACGGTGCACGTGCCGGCGGGCATGGCCGGCGCCGCTCGGGGCCCGCCCCGCCGGCGGGCTGGCTCGGCGGGCGGCTCGATCGGGAAGGACATGGGCGCGGCGGCCCGCCGGGCGGGCCGGGGACGCCGCGCCCGGTCGCGGACGGCGGCTCCGACCAGGGCAATCGCCCCTGCCGCCGGGAGCAGCCCGGCAAGCAGCGAAAGGCTGGCCGGGGTCATGGCGCGGCGTCCTTCGCCTCGGGCGCCTCGGGCGCGGGCTGCGGCGCCGCCGCCTCGCCCTCGCGCAGGCCCTTGCGGAAGGCGGTGATCCCGCTTCCGAGTTCCGCCATGAGGCCGCTGATCTTGCCGCGCCCGAACAGCAGCAGCGTGACGACGACGATGAGAAGAAGGCCGGGAAGGCCGATGTTGTTGAGCATGGATGTGGTCCTGAACCTTGGGGTCGCGGACGCGCGGCCGCTCCTGGCGGAGCAGTCCCGCGCGGCGTCTCCCGGCCGCGGCGGATCGGCCGCGCAGCCGGTCGGCGGCGCCGCCCCCTGACGGGCGCGGCGTCGCGGTCAGGCCGGCGCCGGTGGACCCTGGGACGCGGGGCGGACCGGATGGCGCGCCGGCAGGGCCGCGCCCCCGGAAGGAACCTCGGCTGCCGACCAGCCGCCCGGAGGCGTGGGCGCGCGGAGCGGATCGGGGGCAATCGCGGTCCGATCGGGCAGGCGCGGCGGCGTCTCGCCCGCGGGCGCAAGCCGCAGGACACCCGTCGCCTCGGGCAGCAGCGCGTCGAGCGCGGCGCCCGCAGCCGAAATGCCCCCCGCGGCAGGCGCCGGGCCAACCGGCCTCGGCCCGTCGGGCAGGACCAGCGCGATGACGAGAAGGACCGCCGCGAACAGCCGCCCGAAGGCCGCTGCCGCCACCCTGGCGGTCCGAGGCGCGGGGTCGATCATCCCGTCATGCTCGCACGCCCCGCCCCCGCCCGCAAGGGTCGCGCCCCTGGGCGCGGAGGCTCGTCGGCAGGCCGGGTCACCTCAGCCCCGCCTCCGCGGCGATCTCGGCGCGGCTCTTCCGGGCCCGTTCGGTCGCGCTCTTGAGCTGGCCGCAGGCGGCCATGATGTCCTCGCCCCTCGGCGTGCGGATCGGCGAGGCGTAGCCGGCCTTGTGCACGATGTCGGCGAAGGCCTCGATCCGCTCCCAGTCCGACCGCTCGTAGGGTGCGCCGGGCCAGGGGTTGAACGGGATCAGGTTGATCTTCGCCGGGATCCCGGCGATCAGCTTCACCAGCCGGCGGGCGTCGGCGTCGCTGTCGTTCACGCCTTTCAGCATCACGTATTCGAAGGTGATCCGCTCCGAGTTCGACAGCCGCGGATAGTCGCGCAGCGCGTTCAGCAGCGTCTCGATGTTCCAGCGCCGGTTGATCGGCACCAGCCGGTCGCGCACCTCGTCGGTCGTGGCGTGGAAGGACACCGCCAGAAGGCAGCCGATCTCGGTTGCCGCCCGGGCGATCTCGGGCACCACGCCCGAGGTGGAGAGCGTGATGCGACGCCGCGACAGCGCGATCCCCTCGCCGTCCATCACGATCCGCATGGCGTCGCGCACCGCTTCGAAGTTGTAGAGGGGTTCCCCCATGCCCATAAGGACCACGTTCGACAGAAGCCGCGTCTCGTCCTTCGGCACGCCGGGCTTCGGCCATTCGCCGAGGTCGTCGCGCGCCAGCATCACCTGGCCCACGATCTCGCCCGCGGTCAGGTTGCGGACCAGCTTCTGCGTGCCGGTGTGGCAGAAGGAACAGGTCAGCGTGCAGCCGACCTGGGAGGAGACGCAGAGCGTCCCGCGGTCCTCCTCGGGGATGTAGACGGTCTCCACCTCGTGGCCGCCGGCAATCCGCACCAGATACTTCCGCGTGCCGTCCGCCGAGACCTGCCGGGCGACGACCTCGGGCAGGGCGATCACGAAATGCTCGGCGAGGCGCGCGCGGTAGTCCTTGGCAAGGTTGGTCATGGCGGCGAAGTCGCGCACGCCCCAGTGGTAGACCCATTGCCAGATCTGCCCGACCCGCATGCGGACCTGCGCCTCGGGCGTCCCCATCGCCAGAAGCGCCTCCCGCAACCCCTCGCGGGTGAGGCCGACGATGTTGACCGGCCCGCCCTCGGGCAGCTTGCGGGGCAGGGTCAGGGGATCGGGCGTGATCGGCGCGGTCATCGCGGGCGGTCCTCGGGGCGGGCGGAAGGGCCGCCCAGATATAGGAAGGCGCGCGGGAATGGAACAGCCCGCTCCGCGTCAGGCGCCGAGCACGCCCGCGACGAGGCCGGCCGCCACGACGGAGAGCCAGACCGAGGCGATCCGGTGGATCGCGCGCATCCGCCCGGCGAGGTCCCCGCCGACCCGCGCGAGCGACCCGGCCGTTCCCCAGGCAACCGCCACGGCGGCGACCAGAAGGCAGAAGAGCCCGAGCCGCGCCGCGAAGGCCGGATCGCCGGGCGGCGGCAGCAGCGCCAGGCCGAAGACCAGGGCCTTGGGGTTGAGGAGCGTCGTGACGAACACCGACCGCAGGCCGACCGCGCCCCGGCCCGCCCCGGCCACCGGCGGCGTCCAGAGCCGGACGGCGAGAACCATCACCCAGGCCGCCGCCGCGATCTTCAGCACGGCCGCCGCGAGAGGCACATGGTCGAGGACATGCGACCCGAGCCAGGCCAGCGGAACGATCGCCGCGAGATAGCCGAGAAGCTCCGCCGGCAGAAGCCGCACGACACGCCGCGGGCCGCCCGCTGCGCCGGCAAGGCACATCAGCGTGTTCGTCGGGCCCGGCGCGGCGAGCAGGGCGAGAACGGCGGTGACGAAGGCGAAGGTGCTCATCTCGGCGCGGCTGGATGACGGCGGTCGACCATGCCGTATCCCGCGGCGGCCGCAAGGGACTTGATCTGGATCATCCGGGCGGCAGCCCGCGCCGGAGGCGGACGGTCAGACCTCCTCGAGGACCGATCCGCCCCGGTTTACGCAGCGCCCGCCGACGATCGCCCAGAGCCGCACGATCGCGCCCGGCTCGACGATCAGGTCCCCGCCGACCAGCCCCTTCAGCGTCAGGTCCACGCCCCGCGCGACCGTCACGCTGCCGCCGATCAGTCCGTCGTATTCACCGCTGGTCGTGAAGGTATGGTCCCCGAGGACCATGCTCCGCTGGGCACACATTCGGATTCTCCCCCCGGTTGCGCGCCAGGGAAGGCTACACCAGTTTCCCCCCTCGAGAAACACAAAGCTCCGCCGCGGTGCAGCGCCGGGCAGGGTCCCGCCGGAGGCACCTGCGGGCGGCGGTTGCCGGGGCCGGGGGCTTCCGCTACGCAGGCGGCATGAGAGTGCTTGTCCTCGGGACCGGATCGATCGGGCGGCGCCATGCCGAGAACCTCGCCCGGCTCGGCGCCGCGGTCGAGGCGCAGTCGATGCGCGCGGGCGGCGTCGGCGGGGCGCTGGCGCGCCTGTCGGAAGGCTGGGACGGCGCCGTGATCGCCACCGAGACGCAGATCCGGCTGGAGCTGATCGAGGCGGCGGCCGACGCAGGGATACCCCTCTACATCGAGAAGCCGCTCGCGGCCGAGCCCGACGAGGTGTCGGCGATCTACGCCGCCGCCGGCCCGATCCTCGACCGCAGCATGGTCGGGTTCATGATGCGCTACAACCCGGCCTTCCGGCACCTCGCCGCCCAGGATCTCTCCGACGCCTTCCGCTACACCTTCGAGATCGGCCACGACGTGACGAAGTGGCGCGAGAACTGGACCTTCGCCGAAAGCTACGCGGCCAGGCCCGAGGGCGGCGGCGTGCTGCTCGACCTCTGCCACGAGCTCGACATGGCCCACTGCCTGTTCGGCGGCGTGATCTCCGATGTCGAATGCCTCGGCCACATCCGCTATCCAGGCGTCGACATGGCGACCCAGGTGGCCCGCGCCGGGCCCGTGCAGGGCACGGTGGCGATGGACTACCTCGCGCCGGTGCCGATCCGCCGGGTGGAGATCGCCGGCACGCTCAGCCGCCGGACTCTCGACTTCCACACCGGGCGCTTTCTCGACGGCGCGCGCGAGCGGCTGTTCGAGCAGGACCGCAACGCGATGTTCCTCGGGATCATGGGCGACTTCCTCGCGCTCGTCCGGGGCCGGCCGGTCTCCGACGTCGAGTTCCTGCCGCGCCTCGACCTCGCGCGGGCCTCCTGCGAGGAGATCGCCCGCGCCCATTCCATGCGCCGCTTCACCGGGCATCTCGACGGACCGCTGCCATGATCCTCGGCCACATCGGCGTGCGCGCCGGCTCGAAGGGCGTTCCGGGCAAGAACTTCCGGCCGATCTGCGGCCGGCCGCTGATCGACTGGAGCCTCGACCAGCTTCTCGCGCACCCTCAGGTCGATGCGGTCGTGGTCTCGACCGACTCCCCCGAAATCTACGAACACGCGCTTGCGAAGGGCACCCTGCCGATCGGGCTGAGGCCCGCGCATCTGGCCACCGACACCGCGGGCAAGTGGGGGGTTTGGCAGCACGCGCTCGCCGCCGCCGAGCCGCTCCTGCCCGAGCCCGTCACCGCCTTCCTCGACCTCGATGCCACCTCGCCCCTGCGCGATCCCGCCGACATCACCGGCGCGCTCGCGCTCTTCCGCGCCGAGCGGCCCGACATGGTGATGAGCTGCTGCGAGGCGCGCAAGAACCCCTACTTCAACCTCGTGGAGCCGGACGCGACGGGTGCGCTCCACGTCTCCAAGCCGCTTCCGGGCGGGGTCGTGGCCCGCCAGCAGGCGCCCGTGGTCTACGAGCACGCCGCCTCCACCTATGTCGTCGCGCCCGGTTACCTGCGCCGCGCGCAGGGCCTCTGGGAGGGGCGGGTGATCCCCTTCCTGATGCCGCCCGAGCGCTGCCTCGACATCGACACCGAATTCGACTTCCGCCTCGTGGAATGGCTGCTCAGGGAGCGCGAGAATGCCGAGGGACCTGCCCGGACAGCTTGAGGGCAAGACGATCTTCATCACCGGTTCGGGCGGGGTGCTTGGCTCGACCTACGTGCGCCGGATGCTGGCCGCCGGGGCGCGCGTGGTCGCATCCGACCTGCCGGGGCCGCGCGCCGAGAAGCTGAAGGCCGACCACGGCGGCAACCCAGCCTTCGCCTTCCTGCCGCTCGACGTCTCCGACGAGGAGCAGGTGACGGGCATCTTCGCGCGGATGCTCGACATGGGGCTCCGCCCCAACGTGGTGCTGAACAACGCCGCGATCACGGGCGAGCTGCTCATGGGCGCGGGCAGGCCGTTCCCCGACTTCGCCGAGACGAGCGTCGCCGACTTCGAGCGCACGCTGCGGACGAACCTCACCGGTGCCTTCATGGTCGCCCGCCAGATGGACCGCGACATCGTCGGCCGCTGGCCGGTCAAGCTCATCAACGTCGCCTCGATGTATGCGCTGAACGCGCCGCACCACGACATCTACGAAGGCATGCCGTTCAGGTCGTTCAGCGCCTACACGGTGACGAAGGCCGGCATCCACGGGCTGACGCTCTGGCTCGCCAGCTACTGGCGCAAGCGGCAGGCGACCGTCAACACCATCGCCCCCGGCGCGGTTTTCAACGGCCACTCCGAGGAATTCCAGCGCCGCGTGTCGCAGCTCGTCATGGCCGGACGGATGGCCGAGCCCGACGAGATCGCCGATGCGATGCTGTTCCTGTGCTCGGCGCAGTCCGACTACATCACCGGCCAGATCCACCACGTCGACGGCGGCTTCAACGGCTGGTGAGGCGCGCGGCTACTGGGCGCAGCGCGCCGCCGCGTCGTCCACCGAGGCGGTGAAGCCCAGGAGCGAGAAGGTGTCGCTCGTCGTCGTGCCGCGGCTCGACCGGCCGACGACCACGGCCTGAGCGCCCTGCTTCATCGCCGCGATGATCTTCGCGTCCTCCTCGGGCGAGGCGGGATAGGCCCATTCGCCGTCCACCGGAAGCTCGAACTTGGTGCCGCCGACATCGATCGTGACGGTCGAGCCCGGTGCGAAGGGATAGCCGCCGGTGAAGGCGACCTCGCCCCTGACGTTGGCAGCCGGCCGCCACGTCACGAACAGCAGGATGTCGCCCCGGCGCACGGCCACAACCCGGCCGTCGCGCGTGTTCACCGTCTCCTTCGGCTGGGAGACCGCCCAGCATTCCTTCGGGTCGCCCTCGACGAACACGCTCCAGTCGGTGTTGGCCCCGACCCGGTTGGTGCTTTCTTCCTGTGCCCAGGCCGCCGCCCCCGCCACCAGGACGAGCGCGCATGCCCCGATGCGGATGATCCCTGTCGTCATGTTTCCACCGGCCTCCAACTGCCTCTGTCGCCTTTGCCAGCCCCGCCGGTCGTTTAGCCGACCTTTTCTCGCTGGCGGAAGGCCCTTTGAAACGTTACCGCGACCCTATCGCCATTTTCGGGGCGATTCAAAGCCTTCGCGGCGGAAAGCTGCGCAGGATCGCGGAGAGGTGAAGCGATGGGCATGGCACAACCGATGGCGGAACTCTGGCGCGGCGGGCGGCTCGAATCGGTGCACGCCGGCCATGCGGCGATCGTGGATGCCACGGGCCGGACGGTCGAGGCCTGGGGAGATCCCGAGACGGTCATATTCCCGCGGTCCTCCTGCAAGATGATCCAGGCCCTGCCGCTGATCGAATCCGGTGCCGCCGCCGCGCACGGGCTGACCGACCGGCAGCTCGCGCTCGCCTGCGCCTCGCACTCGGGCGCGGCGATCCACACCGGGGCGGTGGCCGACTGGCTGGCGGCGATCGGCCGGACCGAGGCGGATCTGCGCTGCGGCGCGCACTGGCCGTCGGACATCCCCGCCCGCGACGCGCTGATCCGTGCCCATGCGGAACCCTGCCAGATCCACAACAACTGTTCTGGCAAGCACGCGGGCTTCCTCACCCTCGCCCGGCACCTCGGCGCAGGGCCCGAATACGTGGAGATCGGCCATCCCGTGCAGCGCGCGGTCAAGGCGGCCTTCGAGGAGACGACCGGCGAGACCTCGCCCGGCTTCGGCATCGACGGCTGCTCGGCCCCGAACTTCGCCTGCACCCTCGGGGGCCTCGCCCGGGCGATGGCCCGCTTCGCCGCGGCCGGCGAGGGCGACGCGCGCGGCCGCGCGATGGTGCGCCTGCGCCGGGCGATGGCCGCGCATCCCGAGCTGGTCGCCGGAGAGGGCCGGGCCTGCACCGAACTGATGCGCGCGATGGACGGCGTGGCCGTCAAGACCGGCGCCGAGGCGGTGTTCGTGGCCATCGTGCCGCAGCGCGCGCTCGGCATCGCGGTGAAGATCGCCGACGGCGGCACCCGCGCGGCCGAGCTCGCCATCGCCGCGCTGCTGGTCCGGCTCGGCGTGCTCGACCGCGACCACCCGGCCACGCGCCGGCGGCTCGACGCGGTGCAGACCAACTGGCGCGGGATCGAGGTGGGGATCCTCCGCGCGGCCTCCGGCTTCCCGGCCTGAGGCTTGACGGCGCCGGCGCGGGGCTGTATCTGCCTGCCCGACCTCGGGGCGCTGCGGCTTGCGGCGCCCGTTTGCGTTACCGAATCGACCGTATCGAAGGAATGAAGCGATGTCGCGCGTCTGCGAACTCACCGGCAAGGGCCCGATGACCGGCAACAACGTCAGCCATGCCAACAACAAGACCCGCCGCCGCTTCCTGCCGAACCTCAACGAGGTGACGCTGATCTCCGACACGCTCGGCCAGGCCTTCCGCCTGCGCGTCTCGGCCGCGGGTCTGCGGACGGTGGACCACCGCGGCGGGCTCGACGCCTTCCTCGACAAGGCGAAGGACGAGGAACTCTCGCCGAAGGCCCTGAAGATCAAGCGCCAGATCGAGAAGGCGCGCGCGGCCGCCTGACTTGCGCGGACAGGCGCAGGCAGCCGAGGCCCCGCCCTGCCGGCGGGGCCTCTGCCTTTCCGGCCGGCAGCGCGGCACGGATGCGCCGTCCTGTCCGGTTCCCTCCGCGCCCCGACTGCGCTAGCGATGGGTCCATGACGCGGCTCCGTCCCCTGCTGGCCTGCCTCTGCGCGCTGATCCTCGCGGCGACCTCGCCGACCTTGGCCGTCGCGCGCGCGCAGGCGCCCGCCGCGGGTCTGGTCGAACTCTGCATCGGCCAGGAGAGCGTCACGCTCGCCGTCGACGCCGAGGGCCGGCCGGTCGGGCCGCGGCATCTCTGCCCCGACTGCGTGCCCGCGGTGGCGGCGGCCGGCCCCCCCGCCGCGCAGGGGCCGGTCCGGCCGGTCACCTTCCCGCGCCGGCATGTGCCGGTGCCGGCGTCGTGCCCGACCCGGCCCGCCGCCGCCTCCGCGCCGCCGCCCGCCCGCGCACCTCCGCCTGCGGTCTGACCTCACGCCCAAGCCAACCTGAAGCGAAGGACCAGACCATGAAACGCATCCTTTCCCTCGCCGCCGCAGCCGCGGTGGCCCTCGCCTTCCCCGCCCTCGCCGAGGGCATCACCATCTCCGACGCCTATGCCCGCAGCGCCTCGCCCTCGGCGATGACCGGGGCGGCCTTCATGACGATCTCGAACGCGGGCGCCGAGGACGACCGGCTCGTTGCCGCGCGCTCCGACGCGGCAGAACGGGTCGAACTCCACACCCACCTGATCGACGCGAACGGCGTCGCCCGGATGGTCGAGGTCGAGGACGGCTTCGTGATTCCCGCGGGCGGCAGCCACGTTCTGCAACGCGGCGGCGACCACGTGATGTTCCTCGGCCTCACCGCCCCGTTCGAGGAGGGCGGCACCGTCCCCCTCACGCTCGTCTTCGAGAAGGCGGGCGAGATCGCCGTAGAGGTGCCGGTGGACATGTCGCGGGGCCCCATGCAGGGCATGGGCACGGGTATGGGCCACGGCGCGATGCAGGGCAACGGCGGCTGAGGATACCGGCCGGAGGCGGCGCCGCCGCCGCCTCCGCGCCCTCTCGTGCCCCACCCCGCGCAGAGCGCCCCCGCGACCGTCACCCCGATGCGCCCCTTCGCCCTGCCCCAGGCCTTCACCCCGGACGAGTGCGCGCGCATCGTCGCGCTCGCCGAAGGGGCGGGGCTCGCGCCGGCCGGGCTCGTCGGCGGGGTTGCCGACCCGCGGATCCGCCGCGCCGGGATCGCCTGGCTCGACGAGGCCGAGGGCGCGGGCTGGGTCTCCGACCGGCTCGCCCGGCTCGTCGCCGACGCCAACCGCGACGGCTTCGGCTTCGCGCTCGACGAGCTTGCCGAAAGCCCGCAGGTCGCCCGCTACGACGCCGGCGAGGCGGGACACTTCGCCTGGCACTCCGACATCGGCGAGGGGCCGGTGGCGCGCCGGCGCAAGCTCACGCTCGTCGTCCAGCTCTCCGACCCGGCCGGCTATGCGGGCGGCGCGCTCGAGCTGATGCCCGACGCCAACGTCCTCACCGCAGACCGTGCGCAGGGCGCGGCGATCGCCTTCCCGAGCTTCGTCCTGCACCGCGTCGCCCCGGTCACGCAGGGCGTGCGCCATTCGCTGACCGTCTGGGCCCACGGGCCCGCCTTCCGCTGAGGCCCGCAAGCGCGCGGGCTCAGAACCACTGGCCGGGCTCGATCAGGCCGAGGTCCAGAAGCTGCTGCGACCGCCACTGGAACGGCTCCGACTTGTGCCAGCGGAAGGTGGAGATCGCGGCCCGGCTGCCGGGATTGGCCCTGAGCGCCTTCGCCGTGCGGAACGAGCAGATCGCAGCCGTCAGGTTGTTGTGCCAGGGGCAGGCGTAGGTGTTGTATTCCTCGTCCGTGAAGGTGTGATCCGTCCTCAGCCGCAGCCCCGGCTTCGCCCGGAACAGCCCGATCCGGTCGATCCGGCGCCGCGCGGGCGGGATGTGCTCCTCGAACCGCCACCTCAGCCCGCCGAAGAAGTCGAGCTGCCGTTCCTTCGGATGCCGGTCGGGCGGCGGGCCCTTGCGCGCCAGCGCGTAATAGCCCGTGCGGTCGAGATAGGCCTCCGCGCGCGAGACGGCGCCCGGAAAGCGCTCGAGGTCGCCCGCATAGAGGTCGATGACGTAGGTCAGCATGGCCTCGCGCCGCTCCTCGGCGTGGAAGTCGAGCATGGCGGCGACGGGGCGGGTCTCGCAGAACGGGAAGAACAGGTATTCGGCGTTGTAGCAGTAGTAGAGCCAGGTGCCCGGCAGGGCGATGTCGATCGCCGCATTCACAGCGGCGGCGGTCGCTCCGTCGGCCAGCGTGTCGTGCCGGACGAGGTGGACCCCCGGAGCATCCGGCAGGGCCAGCCCCTCGGGCGCGAACAGCACGAGCTCGCGGAACCCGGCGGCGCGGTGGTGCGCCAGCGTGCTCTCGATCTCCACCGCGTCCTCGGCCAGGATCAGCGCGACCGGCCCCCGCGCCAGCAGGGCCGCGCCGCGCGCCCGGAACTCGTTCAGCCCGCCGAACTCCATGCCTGCCCTCCTCCGGCCCCGAGCCTTGGGCCATTCGCGCGCGCCTTGCAAGCGTTGCGGGGATGGCCGGCTTCGGTGTAGAGCCACGCGCGGAGGTATCGGTCCATGGCCGGGCGCAAGCTCTTCATCAAGACCTACGGCTGTCAGATGAACGTCTACGACAGCGAGCGCATGGCCGAGGCGCTGGCGCCCGAGGGCTACGCGCTCACCCAGTCCCAGGACGAGGCCGACCTGATCCTGCTCAACACCTGCCACATCCGCGAGAAGGCGGCAGAGAAGGTCTATTCCGACATCGGCCGCCTCCGCCCGCTCAAGGCCGAACGCCCCGGCCTCAGGATCGGCGTGACCGGATGCGTCGCCCAGGCCGAGGGCGAGGAGATCCTGCGCCGGGCCCCGGCGGTGGACCTCGTGGTGGGCCCGCAGAGCTACCACCGCCTGCCGGCGCTCCTCAAGGCCGGCGGTCGCGCCGTCGAGACCGACTTCCCGGCCGAGGACAAGTTCGACCACCTGCCGCGGAGCCGCGCGAAGTCGGCGCCCACCGCCTTCCTCACCGTGCAGGAGGGCTGCGACAAGTTCTGCGCCTTCTGCGTGGTGCCCTATACCCGCGGCGCCGAGGTCAGCCGCCCCGCCGCGCGCATCCTGCGCGAGGCGCAGGATCTGGTGGACCGCGGCGCGCGCGAGATCACGCTGCTCGGCCAGAACGTGAATGCCTACCACGGCGAGGGGCCCGACGGCGGCGACTGGTCGCTCGCGCGGCTGATCCGCGCGCTCGCGGCGATCGACGGGCTCGCCCGCATCCGCTACACGACCTCGCACCCCAACGACATGGCCGACGACCTGATCGCCGCCCACGGCGAGGTCGGCAAGCTCATGCCCTACCTGCACCTGCCGGTGCAGTCGGGGTCCGACCGGGTGCTCAAGGCGATGAACCGCCGGCATACCGCCGCGGACTATCTGCGCCTGGTGGAGCGGCTGCGCGCCGCCCGGCCGGACCTGATGCTGTCGTCGGACTTCATCGTGGGCTTCCCCGGCGAGACCGAGGCGGATTTCGAGGCGACGCTGGCGCTGGTCGAGACGGTGGGCTTCGGCATGGCCTTCAGCTTCCGCTACTCGCCGCGTCCCGGCACCCCCGCCTTCGAGCGGCCCGAGGTGCCCGCCGAGGTCGCCGACGACCGGCTCCAGCGCCTCCAGGCGCTGCTCACCCGCCAGCAGCGGGCCGCCCAGGCGGCGATGGTGGGCCGCGAGCTCGAGGTGCTGTTCGAGAAGCCGGGCCGCCTGGCGGGGCAGATGGCCGGCAAGTCGGGCTACCTCCACGCCGTCCATGCCGATGCGCCGGGCCTCGCGCCGGGGGCGCTCCGCCGGGTGCGGATCACCGCGTCGGGGCCGAACTCGCTCGCCGGGGAGCTCGTCGCCGCGTGACGCCCGGGGCGCGGGCGCAAGCGGTCCTCGCCGCGCTCGATGCCCCCGGCCCCCTTGCCCCCTTCACCGACGCCGATCCCGGCTTCGGCCTCGCCGAGGCCTACCGCACGGCGGCGGCGCTCGCGGCGCTCCGCCGCGCGCGGGGCGAGCGCCCGGTCGGCCGCAAGCTCGGCTTCACCAACCGCACGATCTGGGATGAATACGGCGTCCGCGCCCCGATCTGGGGTTTCGTCTACGACACCACGGTGCGGCCGCTCGATGACGGGCCGCTTGCGCTCGCGCCCTTCGCCGAGCCGCGGATCGAACCCGAGATCGTGCTGCGCCTTGCCGCGGCGCCCCGGCCGGGGATGACGCCGGAAGAGCTCATCGGCTGCGTCGGCGGGATCGCCTTCGGGTTCGAGATCGTGCAGTCGGTATTCCCCGGCTGGCGCTTCCGTGCACCCGACACGGTGGCCGCCGCCGCGCTCCACGGCGCGCTTCGCACCGGGCCCTTCGTGCCGCTCACTCCGGACCTGGCCGGGCGCCTCGCCGCCTTTCCGGTGACGCTGTGGCGCGACGGTGCGGTGGCCGCCGCGGGCGATGCGACGGATGTCCTCGGCGGCGGCCCGATCGCCGCGCTCGCGCATCTGGCCGGCCTGCTCGCCGCGGACCCCGACGCCGCGCCGCTCGCCCCCGGCGAGATCGTCGCCACCGGCACGCTCACGCGGGCGCTCCCCGTGGCGCCGGGCGAGGCCTGGCGCGCCGAGGCGGACCTTCCCGGCGTCGCCCCAGTCGGGATCCGCTTCGCGCCCTGAGCCTTCAGGTCACCGCCTCGAGCCGTTCCCGCGAGAGTTCGCCCGGCACGATGGTGATCGGCACCGGCAGCGTGCCGGCCGAGCGCGAAAGCTGGGTGACGAGCGGCCCCGGCCCCGACTTGTCGGTGCCCGCGCCGAGCACGAGCACCCCGATCTCGGGATCCTCGCGGATCTGGGCGAGGATCTCGGGCACCGGCTCGCCCTCGCGGATCACCAGTTCGGGGTTCACCCCCTGCCGGTCCCGCATCCACTTGGCGAAGACCTCGAAATGCGCCTCGATCCGCTCGCGCGCCTCCTCGCGCATGATGTCGCGCACGCCGATCCAGTGCTGGAGCTCCTCGGGCGGGATCACCGAGAGGATCGTCACCCCCCCGCCCGTCTTCGCTGCCCGCATCGCCGCGAAGCGCATCGCGTTCAGGCATTCCCGGCTGTCGTCCAGGACGACAAGGAACTTTCTCATCCGCGGCCTCCCATGGCCGGCGGATCATGGCGCGGCTTTCGCGGGCGTGCAACGGGGCGCGGCCGGAGGGCGCGCCTCAGCGCCCCGAGCAGGAGGGAGACCAGCGCCGAGCCGACCTGCACCGCGAGGAGCGCCACGAGCCCGATGGCGGCAAGAGCAAGGTCGCTCACCCGGACGAGCAGCCGGAACGCCCGTGCCTTCCCCAGAAGCTCCATCGCCACGCGCGTCTCCGGCCCCGCCGCGGCCGACAGGCGCGCGAGGCGGGCGGCATCCTCCGCCGTGTCCACGTGGCGCAGGAGCGCCAGCGCCTCCTCGGGCGAGGTGCGGCGCGCCACGTCTCCGAGGTCCTCCGCGATCCGCCCCGCCCGGGCGAGGCGCGAGAGGTCGGCCACGTCGTCGAGCGGAACCCGGCCGGCGATGTAGGGCACGACCCGGTCCCAGGCCACCGGCACGTCGGTCGCCTCGCCGAGAACCCGCGTAAGGCCGGGGGTCAGCGTGCCCATGCGCCGCGCCACCCGGGCGGCGCTCGCGCCGGTCTTGAGGACGTAGCTCGTCCCCCCGGTGAACGCGACGAGCCCCGTCGCCCCGAGCCCGGCGACTGCAAGCCCGGTCTCGATCCCGTCCACCTCCTCGCCCGCAAGCCACGCCGCGGCCTGCCGGCGCAGCGCGTTGATGTCGCCCGCCGGGGTCAGTTCCAGCGGCAGCGCGCAGGCCGCCATCTGCTTCAGCGTGGCGCAGTCGCGCACGTCCCAGGCGCAGGCCCCGCAGTCGAGCGCCGCCTCGACCACCCCCGGCGGCGCGAGCAGCGCGTGCGCGGCGGCCGCCGTCTCGGGCGGGATCGGAACGCCCCGCCGCAGCGCGAAGTCCGCGAGCATCCCGGTGCGGTCGCGGTCGCCCGCGGCCACGGCCGCCTCGAGCCGCGGGATCAGGCGCTCGGGCGTCGCCTCGCGCAGCATCGCACGCTCGAAGGCAAGCGCGAGCTGCTCCTCGGTCCGCTCGACGATCGGGGCCGCGAGGGGGTTGCGCGACAGCACCCAGAACGCCGCCGCGGCATTGGCAACCGCCAGAAGCAGCAGGCAGAGCCGGGCGAGCCGCCGCATCCCGCGTCAGGCGGCCGAATGCGCCCAGTCCCAGTAGAGCTCGCGCACCCGCCGCGCGACGGGCCCCACCTGGTAGTGCGTGCCGTCGAACTCGGTGACGGGCGTCACCTTCGACATGTTGCCCGACATGAAGACCTCGTCGGCGGCGCGGAAGTCGTCGAAGGTCAGCACCGTCTCGTGCACCCGCACGCCGTCGGCGCGCAGGTTCTCGATGTGGCGGGCACGTGTGATGCCGGCAAGGAAGGTGCCGTTGGCGATGGGCGTGAACACCTCGCCGTCCCTCACCATGAAGATGTTGGCGGTGGCGGTCTCGGCGACGTTGCCCAGCGCGTCGGCGACCAGCGCGTTGCCGTAGCCCTTCGCCCGCGCCTCGGCCAGCATCCGGGCGTTGTTCGGGTAGAGGCAGCCCGCCTTGGCGTTGACGACCGAGCTTTCCAGCACCGGGCGGCGGAAGCGCGTGGTGGTGAGCGTGGTCGTCGCGTCGGCCGGGGCCATCGGAATCTCCTCGAGGCAGACGGCGAAGCCCGTGGCGCCGGGCTTCGGCACCACGCCGAGATCGCCGCCCTCGAGCGCCCAGTACATCGGGCGGATGTAGACGGCGGTGCCCTTGGGGTAGCGGCCGAGCCCGTCGCGGATGATCGCCACCATCTCCTCGACGCCCACGGTCGGGGTGATCATCAGCGCCTCGGCCGAACGGTTCACCCGCGCGCAGTGCCGGTCGAGGTCCGGCGCCACGCCCTCGAACCAGCGCGCGCCGTCGAAGACCGTGGTGCCGAGCCACGAGCCGTGGTCGGCCGCCCGCATAACGGCCACGTCGCCGTCGTGCCACGCGCCCTCGAACCAGGTGCGGATGTTGGTGCCGGTCGCCATCTGCCTGCCTCCCTTGCCTGCGCGCCACTCTAGGAGCGCGGCGCGGCAGGGTCCACCCGGCCCGGGCGGCGGACCGGATCACCTCCGCCGGGGAGACCCCCGGCCGCGGAGGCGGCCGGGGGCGTGGCAGGCTGCGGAAGGCGCCGAGGGGGCGCCGGGGCTTGGGGCTTGGACAGGACCGCGCTGCCGGAGGCCGCCTGGGGAAGGGCGGCGAACCGGATCATGGTCGGCGATTGAATCGCGCGCGTGACAGCTCCGCTCAGCGCGACCGGATCATGCCCACGATGTCGTAGGTCTTCTCCAGAATCGGCTGCGCGATCGCATCGGCGCGGTTCGCCCCCTCGCCGAGCAGGCGGTCGATCTCGGCCGGATCGGCGGCCAGCCGCTTCATCTCCGCCGAGATCGGCGAGAGCACGGCCACCGCCAGTTCGGCAAGCCGCGGCTTGAAGACCCCGAATCCCTGTCCCGCGAACTCGGCCAGAACGTCGGCCGGCTCGCGGTCGGCAAGCGCGGCGTAGATGTTCACGAGGTTCCGCGCCTCGGGCCGGTCCTTCAGCCCGTCGAGCGTCTCGGGCAGCGGCGCGGGGTCGGTCTTGGCCTTGCGGATCTTCTGGGCGATGGTGTCGGCATCGTCGGTCAGGTTGATCCGGCTCTGGTCGGAGGGGTCGGACTTCGACATCTTCGCCGTGCCGTCGCGCAGGCTCATCACCCGCGTCGCCGCGCCCTCGATCACCGGCTTGGTGAGCGGGAAGAACTCCACCCCGTAGTCGTGGTTGAACTTCGCGGCGATGTCGCGGGTCAGCTCCAGGTGCTGCTTCTGGTCCTCGCCCACCGGAACATGGGTCGCGTGGTAGACCAGGATGTCGGCCGCCATCAGCGAGGGGTAGGCGTAGAGCCCCAGCGAGGCGTTCTCGGCGTTCTTGCCGGCCTTGTCCTTGAACTGCGTCATGCGGTTCATCCAGCCGACGCGGGCCACGCAGTTGAAGATCCAGGCCAGCTCGGCATGGGCCGGCACCTGGCTCTGGTTGAACAGGATCGACCGCTTCGGGTCGATGCCGGCCGCGATGAAGGCGGCGGCCGCCTCGCGGGTCTGGGCGCGCAGCCTGTCGGGCTCCTGCCAGACGGTGATCGCGTGGAGATCGACGAGGCAGTAGATCGCCTCCATCCCCTCGTCCTGCATGCGGACGAAGCGCTTCAGCGCGCCGAGGTAGTTGCCGAGCGTCAGTCCGCCCGAGGGCTGGATCCCGGAGAACACGCGCGGGGTGAATTGCGGCGCCATGCGTCGAACCTGAACTGGATTTCGGTGAGGAGCCCGCTTATCGCTCGGCGGAAGCCCCGTCAACCGAAGGCCCCGCGCGATGAACCCCGACCACGCCGCCCCGCCGCTCAACCCGCTGCCCCCGGTGGTCTGGGCGCTGGCGCTGCCCATCGTCGCGGTCGAGGCGGTCCTCAGCCTCGGCCAGCGCGGACTCGCCGGGGGGCGCGAGGCGATCGGCTGGCGCACCGGGGCGATCACCGACTGGGGCTTCTTCGACACCGTGTTCGAATGGATGCTGGAGAACCGCCACTTCCCGCTCTGGGACGTGGCGCGCCTCTTCACCTACCCCTTCGTGCACGGCAGCTTCACCCACGCGCTCTTCGCGCTGGTGTTCCTGCTCGCGCTCGGCAAGTTCGTGGGCGAGGTGTTCCGCCCCGCCGCGGTGCTGGCCGTGTTCTTCGGCTCGGCGGCGCTGGCGGCGGTGGTCTACGGGCTCCTCCTCGACACGCGCCAGCCGCTCTACGGCGCCTTCCCGGCGGTCTACGGCCTGATCGGGGCCTTCACCTACATCCTCTGGGCGCGCCTCGGGGCGGTGAATGCCGACCGGCGCCGCGCCTTCCTGCTGATCGGATTCCTGATGGCCTTCCAGCTGGTCATCGGCCTCATCTACTTCGTGTTCGAGGGCTGGGCCGACTGGACCTGGCTCGCCGACCTCTCGGGCTTCGGCGCGGGCTTCCTGCTGTCGTTCCTGGTGCGGCCCGGCGGCTGGCAGGCCGCCCTGCGCCGGCTCCGCCAGCCCTGATCCGGGGCGTCAGCCCTGCCCGCGCGCCAGCGCGCGGCGGAAGTCCGAGAGCGTGAAGGCCCCGATCAGCAGGCCCGCGCCGAAGTAGGCGGCCATCCCCGCAAGCACCAGAAGGACAAGCGCCAGCACGTCCGTCCCGCCCGGCACGAACAGGGGCGCCAGCGCGAGGTTCGCGGCCCAGAGCACCCCGCCCATGACGACGGCGGCGATCACGATCCGCGGCACCCGGCGCCGCGCACGGTCGTCGAGCATCACGGCCTCGCCCATCCCGCGCGAACCCGCCCAGAGCATCCAGACCATCGCCCATCCGGCGAGCGTGGTCCCGAGCGCGGCGGCGATGAAGCCGAGGGGCTGGGAAAGCCCGACCGCCGCGGCGGCGTTGATGACCATCGCCCAGACCGCGTAGCGGAACGGGCTGCGCGTGTCCTCGCGGGCGTAGAACACCGGCTGGAGCACCTTCTGGAGCACGAAGGCCGGCAGCCCCGCGCCGTAGACCGCCAGCGCCAGCGCGGTCGCCGCCGTGTCGTCGGGACCGAAGGCGCCGCGCTCGAACAGCACCTGGATGATCGGCACCGGAATCACCATCAGCGCCACCGCCGCCGGCACGGTCAGAAGCAGGCTGAACTCGCCCGCGCGGTTGAAGGCGTGCCGCCCGCCCGCGGTGTCGCCCGCGCCCAGCCGGCGCGAGAGGTCGGGCAGGAGCACCACGCCCACCGCGATTCCGACCACCCCGAGCGGCAGCTGGTAGAGCCTGTCGGCGTAGGAGAGCCAGGCCACCGCGCCCTCGGTGAAGCTCGCCACCTGCCGGCCGACCAGAAGGTTGATCTGCACCACCCCGCCCGCCAGGACCGCCGGCGCCGCGATCACCGCAAGCCGGCGCAGGTCGGGCGAGAGCCGCGGCCGGACGAGCGGGAAGCGGTAGCCCGCCTGCCGCGCCCAGGCCCAGGTGAAGGCGAGCTGCGCGATCCCCGTCACCGGAACGGTCCAGGCGAGCGTCAGACCCATGTCCCAGCCCAGCCGGTCGGCGGCCAGCATCGCGGCGATGAACATCAGGTTCATCAGCACCGGCACGAACGAGGCCTCGGTGAAGCGGCCCCGCGTCGTCAGCACCCCCGAGAGCAGCGCCACGAGCGAGATGAACAGGATGTAGGAGAACGAGATCCGCCCGAAGGTCACGGCCAGGTCGAAGCGCTCGTCGCCCCAGAAGCCGCTCGCCATGGCAAGGACCAGCCAGGGCATCAGCAGCGTGCCGGCCAGGGTGAAGGCCACCAGCACCGCGCCGAGCCCGCTGAACGCCTCGCGCGCGAAACCCTCGGCGTCCTCGCCGCGCTCCAGCTTCTTGGCGAACATCGGCACGAAGGCCATGTTGAAGGCGCCCTCGGCGAAGAACCGGCGGAACATGTTCGGCAGCGAGAAGGCGATCAGGAAGGCCTCGGCCACCGGCCCGGTCCCGAGGTAGGCGGCCATCATCACGTCGCGCACGAAGCCGACGCCGCGGCTCACCAGCGTCCAGCTTCCGACGGTGAGGAAGCCGCGCACGAGGCGGATCGGCGCCATCAGGCCCGTGCCTGCTCGGCGCCCTGCTCGATCGCCGCGCGCAGCTTGCGCTCCAGCGCGTCGCGCTTCGGCCTGCTGTGGAGCTTCAGCCCGAACATGTCCTTCACGTAGAACGTATCGACCACCTGCGCTCCGTAGGTCGCGATCACGGCCGAGGCAATGTAGATGTTGCTGTTGGCCAGCGTGCGCGTTAGGTCGTAGAGCAGGCCCGGCCGGTCGCGCGTGTCCACCTCGATGATCGTGTAGATGTCCGATCCCTCGTTGTCGAAGGTGATCGAGGTCGGGAACTGGAACTCCTTCTCGCGGCGCTTGATCTTGTCCTTCGACTTCAGCGCCTCGCGGGCGACCACCTCGCCCTTCAGCGTCCGCTCGATCGTGTTGCGCAGCCGCGGCAGGCGGCTTTCCTCGTAGGGCGCGCCCTCGGCGTCCTGGATCCAGAAGACCGCCGTCGCATAGCCGTCCTTCGAGGTGTAGGTGCGCGCATCGACGACGTTCGCACCCGCCAGCGCCAGCGCGCCGGCCAGGCGCGAGAAGATGCCCGGGTGGTCGGCCAGGGCGAAGCAGGCGCGGGTGGCGTCGCGGTCGGGCTCGGGCTCCAGGTCGATGCGGATCTCGTCGGGTCCGAGGTCGCGCAGGAGCCGCGCGAAGACCGCCTGCGTCTCGGTGCTCAGCCCCTGCCAGTAGGGCCCGTAGTGGCGCGCGGTCTCGCGGCGCAGGTCCTTCGGATCCCAGTCCTTCAGCGCCTCGCGGAGCGCGCGCTTGGCCTCGTCCTCGCGCTTCTCGCGGTTGAATTCCTCGAGCCCGGTCTCCAGCGCGTCGGCGGTCTGGCGGTAGAGGCCGCGCAGCAGCATGGCCTTCCAGTTGTTCCAGGCGTGCGGACCCACGCCCCGGATGTCGCAGACCGTGAGCACCGTGAGCAGGTCGAGCCGCTTGCGCGTCCGCACCGCCTTGGCGAAGTCGCGCACCGTGCGCGGGTCGGCGATGTCGCGCTTCTGCGCCATGTCGGACATCAGCAGGTGGTAGCGCACCAGCCACTCCACCGTCTCGCATTCCTCGGGGTTCAGCCCCAGCCGCGGCGCCACCTTCCGCGCGATCTGCGCCCCCAGCACCGAATGGTCCTCGGGGCGGCCCTTGCCGATGTCGTGCAGCAGCAGGGCGATGTAGAGCACCCGGCGGTTCACGCCCTCCTTGAGGATGCGGCTCGCGATCGGCAGCTCCTCCACGAGCTCGCCCCGCTCGATCTGGGCAAGGGTGGAGATGCACTGGATGATGTGCTCGTCCACCGTGTAGCTGTGGTACATGTTGAACTGCATCATCGCCACGATGGGCTCGAATTCGGGGATGAACGCAGCGAGCACCCCGAGCTCGTTCATCCGCCTGAGCGCCCGCTCGGGGTTGCCGTGCTTCAGGAGCAGGTCCAGGAACAGCCCGTGCGCCTCGGGGTCGGCGCGCACCTCGTCGTCGATCAGGTGCAGGTTCGCCGCGATCAGCCGCATCGTGTCGGGGTGCAGCAGCAGGCCCGTGCGCAGCGCCTCCTCGAACACGCGGATCATGTTGAGCTTGTCGGCAAGGAACGCCTTCTCGTCGGCCACGTCGAGCCGGTTCTGCCGGATGCGGTAGGGCGCGCGCGCCTTGCGCCGCCGCCTGAGCATCCGCAGGAGGCCCGGCTCCTGCTTGACGTGGCTCGCCTCCAGCGCGGTGAGGAAGATGCGCGTCAGCTCGCCGACCTTGGTCGCGTGGCGGAAGTAGTCCTGCATGAAGTGCTCGACCGCGCGCCGCCCGCCGCCGTCGCGGTAGCCCATGCGGCGGGCCACCTCCACCTGCATGTCGAAGGTCAGCTGGTCGACGGCGCGGCCGGCGATCAGGTGCAGGTGGCAGCGCACCGCCCAGAGGAACCCCTCGGCGCGCTCGAAGGCCTCCCATTCCTCGGGCCGGAAGAAGCCGAGCGAGAGGAGCGCCCGGCTCGAATCGACCCGGTGCAGGTACTTGGCGATCCAGAACAGCGACTGGAGGTCGCGCAGGCCGCCCTTGCCCTCCTTGACGTTGGGCTCCAGCACGTAGCGCTGCCCGCCCTGCTTCCTCAGCCGCTCCGCCCGCTCGGCGAGCTTGGCCTCGATGAAGTCGGGCCCGGTCGAGCGGAAGAGCTCGCGCCAGAGCCGCTCGCCGAGCTCGTCGGAAAGCGCCCGGTCGCCGCAGATGTGGCGGTGCTCGAGAAGGGCTGTGCGGATCGTGTAGTCCTCGCGCCCGAGACGGAGGCAGTCCTTCACGGTGCGCGTGGAATGGCCGACCTTCAGCCGAAGATCCCACAGGATGTAGAGCATCGATTCGATGACGCTCTCGGCCCAGGGCGTGACCTTGTAGGGGGTCAGGAACAGCAGGTCCACGTCGGAATGGGGCGCCATCTCGGCGCGGCCGTAGCCGCCGACGGCGACGACGGCGAGCCGCTCGGCCTCGGTCGGGGTGTTGAGCGGGTGCAGGTGCGTGGTCACGAAGCGCAGCGTGGCGCGGACCAGCACGTCGGTCAGCCAGGCATAGGCGGCGATGGTGCCGTGCGCCTCGCGCGGATTGCGCGCGAAGGCCGCGGCGATCGCCTCGGCACCGGCGCGGCGCGTCTCGGCCAGGACCGTGACGGCCGCGCTCCGCCGCGCGAGCGGGTCGTGCGCGCCCTCCGCCACCGCGTCGAGCAGCGCGTCGACCGCGGCGGGGTCGGCGATGGCGTCGGTCGGCGGCGCGACGGGCCGCGCCGCGGCGGCGGAGGGCTCAGAAGCCAGCGCCGCCGAAGCGTCTTGGGGCGGGGTCAATCACGACGACCTGGTTGTTGCGGATCTCGGCGATCGCAAGGGCGCGCTCGCTGGTTCCGTCGCTGCGGAAGCGGAAGATGCCGTTCACCCCGGCGAAGCCCGAGGACTGGGTCAGCGCCGAGGACGACAGCGCGTCCGACCGGCCGCTGCGCACCAGCGCACCGATCGCCGCGATGCCGTCGTAGGCGAGCCCCGCGACCGGGTTCGGATCGGCGCCGTAGGCGGCGCGGTAGCGGGCGCGGAACGCCTGGTTGGGCCCGGGATCGGGCAGGGCGAACCAGCCGCCCTGGACGCCCGGCAGCGCCAGCGTCTGCGGCGGGATGTCCCACCGGGTGAGGCCCATCCACTGCACGGTGCCGGGGCCGAGCCCCGCGCCCGGCAGAAGCTGCGCGAGGAGCGGCAGCGAGTCGACCGAACCCGCGGTCAGGAACAGCGTCTGCGCGCCCGATCCCCGGACGCCGCTCACGATCGCCGGAACCGCCGCCGTCACGCCCTGCTGGCTGAACGGATAGCTCTGGAGGCCCGCCAGCGACGCGTTCGACCGCGCGACCGCCTGCTCGATCGCGCGGCGCCCGACCTCGCCGGAGGCGGTCTGCTCGTAGACCGCATAGATGCGCCCCTTGCCGCGCCGCGCCGCGTAGGAGACCAGCCGGTCGGCCACCGTCTGGAACGTCGTGCCGAGCACGTAGACGTTGCCCCCCGCGATGTCGGCGTTGTTCGAGAAGCTCAGGACGTTGACGTTGCGGCCCGCGACCGCAACGCCCGCGGCGTTGGCGGCATCGGCCCGCAGCGGCCCGAGGATGATCTTCGCCCCGTCGTTCACCGCCGTGGTCGCCGCGGCAGCGGCCTGCTGCGGGCTCGCGCCGGTGTCGTAGACCCTCAGATCGACGCGCGCACCCTGAAGGTCGGCGATGGCGAGACGCGCGGCGTTCTCCAGATCACGCGACAGGATGTCGTCGCCGCCGATGCCGGACGAGCGCGGCACAAGCAGCGCGACCTGGACCGGGGCGCCGGGCTCGATCGAGGGGCCGCCGCCGCCGACCGCCGCCGGATCGCACGCGGCGAGCCAGGACGCCGCGGCGAGCGCCGCCGCGGCGCGCCCCAGCCTGCCGAAGGCCGCCTTGCGGATGGCACCGAAAACCGAAAACATCTGTCATCCTCCATGGTCCGGGGGCGGCGGTCGCAGACCTCCGAGCGCGGCCCGGAGCCTAAGGGCTTCGCGGGGGCAAGTAAACGGCGGAGGCAGACGATGGGCTGGCCGAGGACGCGGCTCGATCCGGGGCTCCACATCGTCTCGACGCCGATCGGGGCGGCGCGCGACATCACGCTGCGTGCGCTCGACGTGCTCGCCTCGGCGGACGTGCTCGCCGCCGAGGACACGCGCACGCTCCGCCACCTGATGGACATCCACGGCGTCGCGCTCGAGGGCCGCCGCATCGTCGCCTACCACGACCACAACGGCCCCAGGGTCCGCCCCAGGCTGCTCGCCGACCTCGCCGCCGGACGGAGCGTCGCCTACGCCTCCGAGGCGGGCACGCCGCTCGTGGCCGACCCCGGCTTCGCGCTCGCCCGCGCCGCGATCGCGGCCGGCCACCCGGTCAGGGCGGTGCCCGGCGCCTCCGCCGTCCTCGCCGCGCTCGCCGTCGCCGGGCTGCCGACCGACCGCTTCCTGTTCGCGGGCTTTCCCCCGCCGCAGGAGGCAGCCCGCCGGCGCTGGCTGGCCGGGATCGCCGCGGTGGACGCCACGCTCGTCATCTACGAATCCCCCCGCCGCGTTGGCGAGCTGTTAACCGAGATGGCGCAAACCCTGGGCGAGGAGCGCGAGGCCGTGGTATGCCGGGAACTGACCAAGCGGTTCGAGGAGACGCTTCGGGGCAGCCTCGGCGACCTCGCCGCGCGGCTCGCCGGGCCGCCGCCGAAGGGCGAGATCGTCGTCGTCGTCGTCGGGCGGCCCGAGCCCGCGGCAGCGGCCTCGCCCGCAACGCTCGAGGCAGCGCTCGACGAGGCGCTCGGGCAGATGTCGGTGAAGGATGCCGCCGAGGCGGTGGCAAAGGCCCTCGGCCTGCCGCGGCGCGAGGTCTACCAGGCGGCGCTGCGGCGCGCGTCGCGGCGGTGAGACGGAAGGGAAGGCGATGAGCGGACGGGTTTCCCATCTCGCGGGGCTGGCGGCCGAGGAGGCCGTCGCCGCGCATTACCGGGGCCGGGGCATGTCGGTCGGCGGCCGGCGCTGGCGCGGCACGCTGGGCGAGATCGACCTCGTCCTGCGCGACGGGGCGGGCCTGGTGTTCGTCGAGGTCAAGCGCGCGCGCGACTTCGCCCGCGCCGCCGAGCGTCTCTCGCGCCGCCAGTTCGAACGGATCTGGGCCACCGCGGCCGAGTTCCTCGCCGGCGAGCCGCGCGGGCAGCTCACCGAGGCGCGCTTCGATCTCGCGCTCGTCGATGGCGCGGGCCGGGTGCGGGTGCTCGAGAACCTCTGCCCCGACTGACCCCGCGCCCCGCGCCCCCGGTCCGACGGGGCGTTGCAACGGCCCTGCGGGTCGGCCATGAAGGGCCGGCAGCAGCGAGGGAGGCCAGCGGATGGGCCTGAAGGTCGCGTTCCAGATGGACCCCATCGGCGGGGTCAACATCGACGCCGATTCCACGTTCCGGCTCGCGCTCGAGGCGCAGGAACGCGGGCACGAGCTGTTCTACTACCCGCCCGAGCGGCTGTCGTTCCGCTCCGGCCGGATCATCGCCCACGGCTGGCCGATCGAGGTGCGCCGCGTCAAGGGCGACCACGTGAGCTACGGGCCCGAGACCGAGATCGACCTTTCCGAATGGGATGTCGTCTGGCTGCGGCAGGACCCGCCCTTCGACATGGGCTACATCACCACCACCCACCTGCTCGACCTGATCCACCCGCGCACCCTCGTCGTGAACGATCCCTTCTGGGTGCGCAACTTCCCCGAGAAGCTGCTCGTGCTGCGCTTCCCGGACCTGACGCCGCCCACCACCATCGCGCGCGACCTCGCCACGCTGAAGAAGTTCAAGGCCGAGCATGGCGACATCATCCTCAAGCCGCTCTACGGCAACGGCGGGGCCGGGGTGTTCCGCCTCGACCCGAACGACCGCAACCTCGCCTCGCTGCACGAGCTGTTCCTCGGCCTGACGCGCGAGCCGCTGATCGCGCAGAAGTACGTGCCCGCCGTGGTGAACGGCGACAAGCGGGTGATCCTCGTCGACGGCGAGCCGGTCGGCGCCATCAACCGCATTCCGGCCGAGGGAGAGACGCGCTCGAACCTGCATGTCGGGGGCCGGGCCGAGAAGGCCGGGCTGACCGACCGCGACCGCGAGATCTGCGCCCGGATCGGCCCGATCCTGCGCGAGAAGGGGCAGGTCTTCGTCGGCATCGACGTGATCGGCGACTACCTCACCGAGATCAACGTGACCTCGCCCACCGGGATCCAGGAGCTGGAGCGCTTCGACGGCACGAACGCCGCCCGGCGCATCTGGGAGGCGATCGAGGCCAGGCGCGCGGCGTGAGCCGGCGGCTCGCCGTCGTCAACGCGCTCTGCCGCCGGCTGGCGCGGGCGCGGCTCGAACGCGTGGCGACGCCCGCGGCCGTGCGCCGCGACTTCGCGCTCTTCGCCGCGCTCCTGGTGCGCACCCCGCCCGGCACGCGGATCGCGCCGCAGCCCGCACCGCCCCCCTGCCCGCCGCTCGTGCGCATCGCCTGCGGGACCGTGGATCCGCGCCGCACGGTCCTGTGGCTTCATGGCGGGGGCTTCATCTCGGGATCGCCGCGCACCCACCGGGGCCTCGCCGGCTGGCTCTCGCGGCTCTCGTGCCTCGCGGTCGTCCTGCCCGACTACCGGCTCGCGCCCGAGCACCCCTTCCCCGCGCCGCAGGAGGACTGCGCCGCCGCCTGGGAGGCGCTCCGGGCGCAGGGTCTCGCGCCGGAGGAGATCGCGCTCGGCGGCGACAGCGCCGGCGGCTGCCTGGCGCTCGGCCTCCTGGCCGCGCTCGGCCGGCGCGGCGAGAGGCCGGCCGCCGCCGTCCTCTTCTCGCCGTTCACCGACTTCACCGGCAGCGGCGACTCGATGCGCGGGAACGCCGACCGCGACCGGCTCCTGCCGGCCGCGCGGCTCGACGAGCTCCGCAAGCTCGTCCTCGGCGGCCTTGCGCCCGACGACCCGCGCGCCTCGCCGCTCTTCGAGACGTTCCGCGACCCGCCGCCGGCGCTGTTCCAGGTCTCGGAAACCGAGATCCTGCGCGACGATTCGCTGCGCATGGCCGAGCGCCTGCGCGCCGCGGGCGGCGAGGCGACGGTCGAGCTCTGGCCCGACGCGCCGCACGTCTGGCAGGCGCTCGGCGGGGCGCTGCCCGAATCGCGCGCGGCGCTCGCCTCGGCGGCGGCGTTCCTGCGCCGCGCCTTCAGCCTTCCGCACGGAGCGGCAGGCGGAAGCTGACCGCCTCGGCCACGTGCGGCCGGCGCACCGCGGCCGAGCCGGCGAGGTCGGCGATGGTGCGCGCGACCCGCAGGATCCGGTGATAGCCCCGCGCCGAAAGCCCGAAGCGCTCGGCCACCCGCGCAAGCAGCGCGCGGCCCTCGGCATCCGGTGCCGCGATCTCCTCCAGCAGCCGGCCCTCGGCGTCGGCGTTGACGCGGGCGGCGGTGCCGGCAAAGCGCGCCTCCTGGATCGCCCGGGCGCCCGCCACCCGCGCGGCAACCGCGGCCGAGGTCTCGCCCGCCTCGGGCAGATCGAGGTCGGCATAGCCCACCGCAGGCACCTCGATGCGCAGGTCGAAGCGGTCCATCAGCGGCCCGGAGATCCGGCCCAGGTAGTCCTCGCCGCAGGCCGGCGCCCGCGCGCAGGCGCGCGCTGGGTCGGAGAGGTGGCCGCAGCGGCAGGGGTTCGCCGCCGCGACCAGCAGGAACCGGCAGGGATACTTCACATGCGCATTGGCGCGGGCCACGACCACCTCGCCCGTCTCGATCGGCTGGCGCAGCGTCTCGAGCACCGCGCGCGGGAACTCCGGGAACTCGTCCATGAACAGCACGCCGTTGTGCGCAAGGCTGATCTCGCCCGGCTTGGCGCCCCGGCCGCCGCCGACGATCGCCGCCATGCTGGCGGTATGGTGCGGCTCGCGGAACGGGCGGACGCGCGAGATGCCGCCATCGTCGAGCAGCCCCGCGAGCGAATGGATCATCGAGGTCTCGAGCGCCTCGGCGGCGGTCAGGGGCGGCAGGATCCCCGGCATCCTTGCCGCCAGCATCGACTTGCCCGACCCCGGCGGGCCGACCATCAGCATGTGGTGCCGCCCCGCCGCGGCGATCTCCAGCGCGCGCTTCGCCCGCTCCTGCCCCTTCACGTCGCTGAGGTCGCGCGCCGCCGCGCCCGACGTGACCTCCCCCGGATCGGCCGGCGCGAGCGGCGCCTGCCCCGAATAGTGGCGGATCGCGTCGAGCAGCGTCGCGGGCGCGATCACCTCCGTCGCCCCGACCCAGGCCGCCTCGGCCCCGCAGGCGCGCGGACAGATCAGGCCCCGCTCCTCCTCCGCGGCCGCCATCGCCGCCGGCAGCGCGCCGATCACCGGCACCAGCGAGCCGTCGAGCGACAGCTCGCCCAGCGCCACCGTCTCCTCCACCGCCTCGCGCGGGATCACGTCGATCGCGGCGAGCAGGGCGAGCGCGATCGGCAGGTCGAAATGCGACCCCTCCTTCGGCAGGTCGGCGGGCGAGAGGTTCACCGTGATCTTCTTCGACGGCAGCGCGAGGTTCAGCGCCGAGAGCGCCGCCCGCACCCGCTCGCGCGCCTCGCTCACCGCCTTGTCGGGAAGGCCGACGATGGAGAACCCCGGCATCCCGGCGGTCAGCGCGCACTGCACCTCGACGAGCCGCGCCTCGATCCCCTCGAACGCCACCGTGTAGGCGCGCGCCACCATCCCGCCGATCTCCCGGTAACCTCGGTTAACGGCTAGCCCCGGACTGGTTTAGGAATGGTAAACGGCCATGAACTCGGGCCAGGCCTCCGGGTCGGCCGCGGTGCGGTCGCGGCAGAAGGCGCTGCAGAACCCGAAGACCCGGCCCCCCGCCTGAAGGAGATGCGCCGCCGGCCCGCCGCCGCAGGGGCAGCGGGCGTTCTCCGGCGTTCCCGCATCCACGGCACGGGCCGGCAGCGGGGCGGGGCCGGGCCACGGCCTGCGGGCGAAGGGCCGCCGGTAGAAGTCCTGGTCGGGTCCGTCCACAAGCCCCATCGCGCGCCAGCGCCGGAACGAGGGATGCGCGAGCTGCGCCGCGACGTAGGCCGCCGACCGCGGCGCCACGCTCAGGCCGTAGCCGGCGATCCGCCCTGCGACCGGCGCGAAGAACGCGTCCGCCGCGCTCCAGCAGCCGCAGAGCCAGGGGCCGCTCGAGCGGTCGAGCGCATGCGCCCAGAGCGCCTCGATCCAGTCGAGGTCGGCGCGCACCTCCGCATCGGGCGCGAAACCGGCATAGGAGACCCGCAGGTTCATCGGGCAGGCCGTCCTCAGCGCCTGGAAGCCCGAGTGCATCTCGGCGGCCAGGCTGCGGGCGAGCGCGCGCATCGCGCCGTCCGCGGGCCAGATCCCGGCCTCCGGGTGGCGCTCGGCCAGCGTCTCGGCGATGGCAAGCGTGTCCCACAGGACCGTGCCCTCCGGCGTGCGCAGCGCCGGCACCGTGCGCGCGGGCGCGAAATCCGCAAGCAGCGCGGGCAGCTCGTCGGAATAGAGCCGCGCGGTCAGGCAGCGCACGGGGATGCCGAAGGCGTCGAACATCAGCCAGCCGCGCAGCGACCAGCTCGAATAGGCGCGGTCGCCGATGGCGAGGTCGTAGGTCATGGCGGGCTCCCGGCTGCGGTGCCCCTGCCCTTGCACGGAACCGCGCGGCGCCGCCAATGACATTTCCTGCCGCAGGCCATCACGCCCCGCGATGGAGCCCCTCGGGCAGGCTGCCCTTCAGCGCGAGCGGAAGCCCGGCGATGGCGGCGATCACCAGCTCCGCCTCGGCCGCCACGGCCTGGTTGAGCCGCCCCTGCGCGTCGCGGAAGGCGCGGGCAAGGGCGTTTTCCGGCACGATGCTCCAGCCCACCTCGTTCGAGACGGCGATGACCGGCCCCGGATGCGCGCCCAGCGCGGCGACGAGCGCGCCGGTCTCGGCGGCGGGATCGGCCCCCGCCAGCATCCGGTTCGCAAGCCACAGCGTCAGGCAGTCGATCAGCACGGTGCCGACGGCGGCGGCCAGCGCCCCGGCAAGGTCGTGCGGCGCCTCCCGCGTCTCCCAGCACCCGCCCGCGCGGTCGGCGCGGTGCCGGGCGATCCGCGCGGCCATCTCCGCGTCGCCGGGCAGGGCCGTGGCGATGTAGGTGCGCGGGCCGGGCACCAGCGCCGAAAGCCCCTCGGCCAGGCGCGACTTGCCCGATCTTGCGCCGCCGATCACCAGCGAAAGCCGGGGGAGCGGGGCCTGCGCCCCGCCACGCAACATTCTTTTTGATCCGGTCACGGGGCTGCCGCGTAAGGCTTGACGGAAAGTTAAGGATGGGGGTCCTGATGTCCTTCGACGGCTTTAGCGCCGGAACCCTCTCCCGCCAAGCCATGCGGGCCGAGCTTCTGGACGCCGAGACCGAGCTTGAACTCGCCTACGCCTGGCGCGACCGCCGCGACGAGGCCGCGCTGCACCGGCTCGTCACCGCCTACATGCGGCTCGCGATCTCGATGGCCGCCAAGTTCCGCCGCTACGGCGCGCCGATGAACGACCTGATCCAGGAGGCGGGCCTCGGGCTGATGAAGGCCGCCGACAAGTTCGACCCCGACCGCGGGGTGCGCTTCTCCACCTACGCGGTCTGGTGGATCAAGGCCTCGATCCAGGACTACGTGATGCGCAACTGGTCGATGGTGCGAACCGGCTCGACTTCCTCGCAGAAATCGCTCTTCTTCAACATGCGCCGGGTGCAGGCCCGGATCGAGCGGGAGGCGCAGAAGCGCGGCGAGGTGCTCGACAGCCATCAGCTGCGCCAGCTCATCGCCACGGAGGTCGGCGTGCCGCTGGCCGACGTGGAGATGATGGAGGGCCGGCTCTCGGGCTCGGACTACTCGCTCAACGCGACGCAATCGACGGACGAGGACGGCCGCGAGTGGATCGACACGCTGGAGGACGAATCGCAGCAGGCCGAGACGACGGTCGCGCTGCGTCACGACACCGAGACGCTGCGCGGCTGGCTGGTGAAGGCCCTCAGCGCGCTCAACGAACGCGAGCGCTTCATCGTGCGGGAGCGCAAGCTGCGCGACGAGCCGCGGACGCTGGAAAGCCTCGGCGAGGAGCTGGGCCTGTCGAAGGAGCGGGTCCGCCAGCTCGAGGCCGCGGCCTTCCAGAAGATGCGCCGGTCGCTCGAGGCCGAGAGCCGCGAGGTCCAGCAGCTGCTGGCCTGACGCTTGCCCTTCTTGCGGCCGCATCCGGGGCGGCCGCCGCAGCGGGCGAGATCGGCCCGGCCGATCTCGCCCGCCTGCCCCCGGCGCAGGTCGTGATCCTGGGCGAGGTCCACGACAACCCGGCCCACCATGCCAATCAGGCCGAGGCGGTGGCGGCCCTCGCGCCGTCGGCGCTGGTGTTCGAGATGCTCACGCCCGCGCAGGCGGGACGGGTCACGCCCGACCTCCGCGCCGACGCCGCGGCCCTCGGCGCGGCGCTGGAGTGGGAGGCCTCGGGCTGGCCCGACTTCGCCATGTATCATCCGATCTTCGTCGCCGCGCCCGAGGCGGCCATCTACGGCGCGGCGTTCGACCGCGAGGAGGTCTCGCGCGCCGCGCGCGAGGGCGCCGCGGCGGCGTTCGGGGCCGGGGCGTCCCGCTTCGGGCTCGACCGGGCGCTCGCGCCCGACGACCTCGCCGACCGGGTCGCGGAACAGGCCGAGGCGCATTGCGACGCCCTGCCGGAGGACCTGCTGCCGGGCATGGTCGAGGCCCAGCGCCTGCGCGATGCGGGCCTCGCCCGCGCGGCGCTTGAGGCGCTGGAGGAAACCGGCGGGCCGGTCGCCGTGATCACCGGCAACGGCCATGCCCGGACCGACCGCGGCATGCCCTGGCACCTCGCCGCGGCCGCGCCGGAGGTCACGGTCCTCTCGGTCGGCCAGTTCGAGGCGCCCCCCGGTGGCACGGTTCCCTACGACCTCTGGCTCGTCACCGCCCCGGCCGAGCGCGAGGATCCCTGCGCCGTCTTCCGCGGCGGCTAGCGTGCCGGCGCGGGCGCGGCTAACCTCCCGGCATGGCCGATGCCGCCGAAGCCGACCTTCTGATCCGCCGTCCCGGACCGGCGCTCTCCGGTTTCGTCACACGACTTGTCCACTACACCGAGCGCGGGCGCGCGATGGCCTGGTGCGAACCGGCGGGGCTGGAGCTTCCGGTCATCATCGGCTTCGCCGACCCCTTCGGCCTGTCGCTCGATCCCGGCGGAAGCCGGAGGGAACACCACGCGAGCTTCGCCTCCGGCCTGACGCGCGGGCCGGTGCGGGTGACCTCTGCCGGCCGCGCTGCCTGCGTCCAGATCAACTTCACCCCGCTCGGTGCGCTGCGGTTCCATCGACTGCCGCTCGGCACGATCACGGACCGCCTCGTGCCGCTCTGCGATCTCGATGCCCCCGTCCGCGCCCTGTCGGAACGGTTGGCCGGGCTGCCTGACGCCCGCGCCAGGCTCGACGCCGCCGAAGCGCTCGTCGCGGCGCGGATCGCGGCCGCCCCGCCGCCCGACCGCACGCTCGCCCGGGCCTACGCAGCCCTGCGCCGCAGCCGCGGCCGGATGCCCGTCGCCCGGCTCGCCGAGGCGGCGGGCTGGAGCCGGCAGCATCTCTCGGCCCGCTTCTCGGCCGAGCTCGGTCTCGGCCCCAAGGCGGTTGCGCGGATCCTGCGCTTCGAAGCGGCGCGCGGCATGGCCGCGGCGGGGCGCGCCGGCTGGGCCGAGATCGCCGCGGCCTGCGGCTATGCCGATCAGTCCCACCTGATCCGCGAGTTCCGCGCCCTCGGCGGTGCGACCCCTGCGCGGGCCGTCATCTGATCCGTGGGCGCCCCGGCCCTTCCCGCGGTGCGGGCGACATTCCTTCAAGACGCGGACGCGGCGACCGGGGCAGCAATACCACGCGGCCGTCACGCGTTCGTCAGTGCACGCCCTGTGCACGCCCGGTGCACGCATTGTGCACACCCTCCCGGCCGGCCCGGAAAGGAGATCCGTCATGAATGGCAACAACCGCCTCTACCCCGTCTTCCTCTACCGCGACTGCGAGGCCGCCCTCGACTGGCTGACCGGCACGGTCGGATTCGAGCTGCGGATGCGCACCCCCGAGAGCGGTCCCCTCGAACATGCCGAGCTCTCCCTCGGCGGGGCCATGATCATGCTCGGCCCGGTCCGCGACGAGGCGTTCGGACGCCTCGCCGGCGCGCCCGACCCCCGCGGGAATCAGGGCGGCCGTGCTCTCTATGTCGCGGTCGAGGACCCCGATGCGCTCTTCGCCCGCGTCGTGGAGTCAGGCGCCCCGGTCGAGGAGGAACCGACCGATCGCCCCTATGGCAGCCGGGAGTTCACCTGCCGCGATACCGAGGGGAACCTCTGGTGCTTCGGGACCTATCACCCCGCGCAAGGGTGAGGGCGCCGCCGCGGCTGTTGTGCGCCGGCCCGCCGCGGCCTAGACAGGTCGGGTGACGAGCGGCCGGCGGGGCGCGGGGATGCTGTCGGGACGGCGGATTCTTCTCATCATCGGCGGCGGGATCGCGGCCTACAAGGCGCTGGAGCTGATCCGCCGCCTGCGCGACCGCGGAGCCTCGGTGACGCCGGTCCTGACCCGGGCCGCGGAGGAGTTCGTCACCCCCCTTTCAGCCTCGGCGCTGGCGGCCGAGAAGGTCTACCGCCACCTCTTCGACCTCACCGACGAGGCCGAGATGGGGCATATCGAGCTTTCCCGCGCGGCCGATCTCGTGGTCGTCGCGCCCTGCACCGCCGACCTGATGGCGAAGATGGCGGGGGGGCACGCCGACGACCTGGCCTCGACGCTGCTCATGGCCACCGACAAGCGGGTGCTGATCGCGCCGGCGATGAACGTGCGGATGTGGGAACACCCGGCGACGCGGCGCAACCTTGCGACGCTCCTCGCCGACGGGATCCTCACCGTCGGGCCCGACGAGGGTGCCATGGCCTGCGGCGAGTTCGGCCCCGGGCGCATGGCCGAGCCCGAGGCGATCGCCGCGGCGGTCGAGGCGGCCCTGGGGGGCGGGCCGCTCGCCGGGCGCCATGTCGTCGTCACCTCGGGGCCGACGCACGAGCCGATCGACCCGGTGCGCTACATCGCCAACCGCTCCTCGGGCGCGCAGGGCACGGCGATCGCCCGGGCGCTTGCCGCGCTCGGCGCGCGGGTGACCTTCGTCACCGGCCCCGCCTCGGTCCCGCCGCCGTCCGGCGTGACGGTCGTGCGGGTCGAGACCGCGCGCGAGATGCAGGCGGCGGTGGAGGCGGCGCTGCCGGCCGACGCGGCGGTATTCGCCGCCGCCGTGGCCGACTGGCGCGTGGCGAACGCCGCCGGATCGAAGATGAAGAAGGACGGCTCCGGCCGGCCGCCCGCGCTGGAATTCGCCGAGAACCCCGACATCCTCGCCTCGGTCAGCCGCCGGGCCGAGGGCCGGCCGGCGCTGGTCGTGGGGTTCGCCGCCGAGACCGACGACGTGGTCGCCCATGCCACCGCAAAGCGTGCGCGCAAGGGCTGCGACTGGATCGTGGCGAACGACGTCTCGCCCGCGACCGGGATCATGGGCGGGGCGGAGAACGCCGTGACGCTGATCACGGCGGAGGGTGCCGAAACCTGGCCGCGGATGGGCAAGGACGCCGTCGCCGAGCGGCTGGCGCGGCGGATCGCCGAGGCGCTCGCGTGACGGCGCGGCACCCTGCCCGGCCGCGGCAGCGAGGGGTTTCGCACCCCTCGCGCTCCCCGCGGAGTATTTCGGACAGGCTGAAGGGAGCAGGACCTTGCGGCCGGTGATCCGCGTCCTGCGCGAGGACTGGGCCGACCCCGACGTGGCGCTGCCGGCCTACGAGACGGCCGGGGCGGCGGGGGCGGATGTCAGGGCGAACCTGCCCCCGGACCTGCGCGCAGCGGGCGTGACCCTCGCCCCGATGGCGCGGCAGGTGGTACCGACCGGGCTCCGGGTCGAGATCCCGGATGGTTTCGAGATCCAGGTGCGCCCGCGTTCGGGGCTGGCGCTCAGGCACGGCATCACCCTGCCGAACACGCCCGGCACCATCGACAGCGACTATCGCGGGCCGCTGGGCGTGCTGCTCGTGAACCTCGGGGGCGAGCCCTACACGATCCGCCACGGCGACCGGATCGCGCAGCTCGTGGTCGCGCCGGTGTCGCGGGCGGCGTTCCGGAGCGTGGCGGAGCTGGGCGGGAGCGCGCGCGGGTCGGGCGGGTTCGGCTCGACGGGCCGGGCATGATCCTCGTCCTCGCCATGGCCGGCGCGATCTGGGGGATCGGAGCGGCGATGGGGGTTCCGGCGCGGGCGCGCTGGCCGATGATCGGGCTGCTCTATGTCGCGGTCCTTTCGCTGCAGGTGGCGCTGCCCGGGGGGCATCCGCTGCGGGCGGCAACGGGAGGGTCGGCGGCGCCCTGGCTGATGCTCGGCGGTGCGGCGGCGCTGGTGCTGCTCTACCGGCAGGGGCTCAGGGCGCTCAGGGCGCGGGTTCCGGCGGCCCCGCCGCCGGCATCCACGCAGGAAAGGGCCGCGCAGGAACGGGCCGCGCCGCTCGGCGAGGACGAGCTGGAGCGCTATGCCCGCCACATCATGCTGCGCGAGATCGGCGGCACCGGGCAGCGGCGGCTGCGCGCGGCGCGGGTGCTGGTGATCGGGGCTGGCGGGCTCGGCAGCCCCGCGCTGTTGTATCTCGCCGCGGCGGGAACCGGCACGGTCGGCGTGATCGACGACGACGTGGTGGACGCCTCGAACCTGCAGCGGCAGGTGATCCATGCGGACGCTCGCATCGGGATGCCGAAGGTGTTCTCGGCCGAGATGGCGATGAAGGCGCTCAACCCGCATGTCGCGGTGCGCCCCTACCGCCGCCGGCTTACCGCGGAGATCGCGGGCGACCTCTTCGCGGACTACGACCTGGTGATCGACGGCAGCGACAGCCTGGCCGCGCGGCGGGTGGCCAACGCCGCCTGCGTGGCGCGCGGGCTGCCGTTCCTTTCGGCGGCGATCACGCAGTGGGAGGGGCAGATCAGCCTCTACCACCCGGCCTCGGGCGGGCCGTGCTATGCTTGCGTCTTTCCCGAGGATCCGGCGCCGGGGCTGGTGCCGACCTGCGCCGAGGCCGGGGTGGCCGGGCCGCTGCCGGGGGTGCTGGGCGCGATGCTGGCGGTCGAGGCGGTGAAGTGGATCGCCGGGGCGGGCGAGCCGCTCGCCGGGCGGATGCTGATCTACGACGCGCTGCACGGCGAGACGCGGACGATCGCGCTGAAGCGCCGGCCGGGCTGCCCGGTCTGCGGCGGCGCCTGAGGCGCCGCGCTCAGCCGTCGGCCCGGATCCGGGCGTTCGCCGGGTCGTAGGGGCTGTCTTCGGTAACCACGGCGTCGAAGAGCTGGCGCAGCATCCGCACCTGGAGCTTCGTGCCCGGCACGGCGAGGTCGGGGCGGACGTAGCCCATGCCGATCTGCTTGCCGAAGGCGACCGACCAGCCGCCCGAGGTCAGGCGGCCGACCTTCTCGCCCTCGTGGAGGATCGCCTCCTTGCCCCAGGGGTCGGCATCGGAGGGGCCGTCGATCAGCACGGTCACGCACTTCGCGCGGATGCCGGTGTCGAGCATGGCCTGCTTGCCGCGGAAGTCCTTGGAGAGGTCCACGAAGCGGTCGAGCCCGCCTTCCAGCGGCGTCGCGTCGCGCCCGAGCTCCGACCCGAAGGCGCGGTAGCTCTTCTCCTGCCGGAGCCAGTTCTGCGCGCGGGCGCCGACGAGCTTCAGCCCGTGCTTCTCGCCCGCCTCCATGAGCCGGTCGAAGAGGTGGTTCTGCATCTCGATCGGGTGGTGCAGCTCCCATCCGAGTTCGCCCGTGTAGGCGACCCGGATCGCCATGACCGGGACCATGCCGAGCTCGATCCGGCGCGCCGAGAGCCACGGAAAGCGCCTGTTCGACAGGGCCGTTTCGGGTTCGGCGTCGCGGATCAGCTCCTTCAGGATCTCGCGCGACTTCGGGCCGGCGAGCGCGAACACGCCCCACTTCGTCGTCACGTCCTCCGCGTTGAGCCGGCCGAAGCGGTCCTCCTCGTCCATCACCGACTTGTAGAGGAAATCCTCGTCGTAGGCGTGCCAGGCGCCCGCCGAGACGAGGTAGTAGTCGTCCTCGCCGGTGCGGACGATGGTGTATTCGGTCCGCGTGGTGCCGGCGTCGGTCAGCGCGTAGGTGAGGTTGATCCGGCCGACACTGGGCAGCCGGTTCGTCGTGAACCAGTCGAGGAAGGCGGTCGCGCCGGGTCCGCTGAGGCGGTGCTTGGCGAAGGCGGTGGCGTCGATCAGGCCCGCCGTCTCGCGGATCGCCTTCGCCTCGGCCACGGCGTACTGCCACCAGTCGGCGCGGCGGAAGCTGCGGGCGTGGTGGTCGTAGTCGGGCGCGGCGTCGAGGGGGCCGTAGTAGGTCGGCCGCTCCCAGCCGTTGATCTGGCCGAACTGGGCGCCGCGGGCCTTCTGCCGGTCGTAGGCGGGCGAGGTCCTGAGCGGGCGGCAGGCCTCGCGCTCCTCGTCGGGGTGGTGGAGGATGAAGACGTGGGAATAGCATTCCTCGTTCTTGCGCGCCGCATTTTCGGTCGTCATCCAGTCCGACCCGTAGCGCTTGGGGTCGAGCGAGGCCATGTCGATCTCGGCCTCGCCTTCGGTCATCATCTGGGCGAGGTAGTAGCCGGTGCCGCCGGCCGCGGTGATGCCGAAGGAAAAGCCTTCGGCCAGCCACATGTTGCGCAGGCCCGGCGCGGGGCCGACCAGCGGGTTGCCGTCGGGCGTGTAGCAGATCGGGCCGTTGAAGTCGTCCTTCAGGCCGACCGACTCCGCGGACGGGATGCGGTGGATCATCGACATGTATTCCGCCTCGATCCGTTCCAGATCGAGCGGGAAGAGGTCGGCGCGGAAGCTTTCGGGCACGTCGTAGAGGAAGCGCGCCGGGGCGCCCTGTTCGTAGGGCCCGAGGATCCAGCCGCCGCGCTCCTCGCGCACGTACCACTTCGCGTCGGCGTCGCGCAGCACCGGGTGCTGCGGGTTGGTCTTGCGCCATTCGACGAGCGCCGGGTCGGGTTCGGTGACGATGTACTGGTGCTCGACGGGGATGGCGGGCATCCGGATGCCGAGGAGCCGCGCGGTGCGCTGGGCGTGGTTGCCAGTGGCGGTGACGACGTGTTCTGCGGTGACCTCGGCCTTCTCGTCGGACGGCACGAGGTTGCCGCCCTTCTCGACCATCCTGGTCAGCGTCACCACCCATTCCGAGCCGGTCCAGCGGTAGGCATCGACCTGCCACTTGCGCTCGATCGTGCAGCCGAGCTGGCGGGCGCCCTTGGCCATCGCCTGGGTGACGTCGGCGGGGTTGATGTAGCCGTCCTGCGGGTGGAAGAGCGCGCCCTTGAGGTCGTCGGTCCTGACCAGCGGCCAGCGGTCCCTGATCTCCTTCGGCGTCAGGAACTCGTGGTAGACGCCGGCCGTCTCGGCGACGGAGGAATAGAGCATGTACTCGTCCATCCGGTCCTGCGTCTGGGCCATGCGCAGGTTGCCCACCACGTAGAAGCCGGGGTTCAGGCCGGTCTCGGCCTCGAGCCCCTTGTAGAAGTCCACCGAGTACTTGTGGATGTGGGTGGTGGCGTAGCTCATGTTGAAGAGCGGCAGGAGGCCCGCGGCGTGCCAGGTGGAGCCGGAGGTCAGCTCGTCGCGCTCGACAAGCATGGTATCCCAGCCGGCCTTGGCGAGATGATAGGCGATCCCGGTGCCGACCGCGCCGCCGCCCACGACCAGCGCCCTGACATGGCTCTTCATGGCCCGAACCTCCCCCGTGCCGTGCTTCCGCGCCCAATCAATGCCCGAAGCGCGGTCGCCGGGGAAGGTCAGCCCGACGCTTGGGAAGGTGAAAGCGACATGCGCTGCGCGCCCCCCTGACCGGGGCGCATCACCCGCAACGCCGCAGGAAGGCCCCGATCATGGCCGCGACATGCCAAGCACATGGCGGCGGCGGCCGTCCAGCCGGGGCAACACCTCCGCGGGCCGGGCGGCCTCGCCGCAGGGACCGTGCCGGAACTAGACCGGCCGGCCCCCGCCCCCGCCCTCGCCCGACCGGGCCGCGGGACCGAGCCCGCCGCGGGCGAACGGCCGGGAGCGGTCGCCCCTCACCCCGCCGGCGCCCCGAGCCTCGACCGCAGGAACGCGGCCACCACGGGCGATTCGGCGGCCGTCTGGCCGTGGGCAACGACCGGCCCGTCGAAGCCTGCGCGATGGAGCGTGCCGAGGAAGTGTTCGAAGTCGATCACGCCGCTGCCCGCGGCGCAGAAGGAGCCGTCGGCCGCGCGGTCCTTCGCATGGGCCATCAGGATCCGGTCGGCCAGGAGGTCCACCGCCTGCGACACCAGCCGCCGCTGGGTGTCGCGCGTGGCGATCTCGAAGAGGTTCGCCGGATCGAGGACGATCCCGATCCGGTCGGAGCCGATCTCGTCGAGAAGCCGCCGCGCGGCCTCGGCCGAGTTCACCACGTTGCCCAGTTCCGGCTCGATGCCGAGAAGGACATCGTGGCGCGTGGCCGTCGCCACCGCGCGCGTCATTTCCGCGATCAGGTCGGCCCAGGCCTCGGGGCGGGCGTTGTCCGGGTGGTGGCGCCACGGGTCCGAGGGATCCCGCGTTCCGGTGCACAGGGTGACGAGGTCGGTCCCGAGCAGCGCCGCGCGGGAGGCCAGCACCTCCAGCCGGCGCTGGCCCTCGGCACGGACCTCGGGGTCGGGGTGGATCATGTTCCAGGTGCCCGAGACGGCGAAGACGCGGAGCCCGCGCGCGCGGGCCGCGGCGCCGACCGCCATCGCGGCGCCCGCCTCGATCGCGTCGGGCATCGGCGGGAGGCCCGAGCAGGCCATGTTGTACTGGACCCCCTCGAACCCGGCCGCGAGGACGGCGCCGAACACCGTCTCCGGATCCCTGCCGGGGAAGGTTCTCGCGAACACGCCGAGCCGCATCAGAGGCTGCCTCCGGCATCGGCCAGGCGCATCCACCGGCCCTCCTCGACCGACCGCGCGATCGCCAGCATAGCCCGGACGGAGGCAAGGCCGTCCTCGATCCCGGCGCCGGTCATGGGCGCGCCGGTCAGGACGGTGTCGGCGAAGCCCTCGACCTGGCGGCGGTAGAAGTGGCCGTCGGCGCCGAGCGGGCGGCGCCAGGTCGCGTCGGCCTCGCTGAAGATCTCCACGTCCGATGTGCGCAGGAACCACGGGTTGTAGGTGCGCCCGATCACCGAGCCGCCGGTGCCGTAGATCGTGAAGCCCTCGTGCCAGTCCATGCGGACCGCGACGGTGAGGTCGAGATGTCCGAGCGCGCCGCTTGCGAAGGCGACCTCGACGAACCAGCAGTGCATCCCGAGACGGTCGGAGAGCCGCGCGTTGACCGCGACGATCTCGCCCGCGAGGAAGCGCGCGGTATCGACGAGGTGGCTGCCATGCGCGAGCATGTAGTAGCGGCGGCGGTCCGCCTTCGGATCCTCGGCCGGGCGCTTCGCGCGGGCCGAGGTCACGATCAGCGGCTGGAGGGCATCGGTCATCGCGTAGCGCCGGGTGCTGTCGCAGTACCAGGCCTTGAACGCGACCATCTCGCCCAGCCCGCCGGAGACGAAGCGGCGCGCCTCCTGCAGGCCGAGGTCGTAGCGCTTCATGTGCCCGAGCTGGAACACGAGCCCGGTCTCGCGCACCGCCGCGGCGAGCCGCTCGGCCTCGGCGAGACCGGCCGCCAGCGGCTTCTCGCAGAGGACGTGCTTGCCGGCGCGGAGCGCGCGGATCGAGGCCTCGACATGGAACGCATCGGACGTGGCGACGATCACCGCCTGCACCGCCGGGTCTTCCAGCATCGCGTCGTAGTCGGCATAGGACCGTTCGGCCCCGTGCGCGACGGCCATGCGCTCGCGCAGGTCGTCGGCCACGTCGCAGACGGCGTAGAGGCGGGCGTTGCGCGCCTTGGTGCAGCTTTCCAGATGTGCTGCCTGGGCGATGGGCCCGCAGCCCAGGACGCCGATGTTCAGCTTCTCTGCCATGCCGGCCCTGCGGGGCACCGTGCCCCGGGCGGCATCGAACAGGATTGCATCGCGCCTGTCGATGCGGAAATGCGGGGCGGCGGCCCGCGTCCGCTGCGCCGCCGCCGGCGCCGGGGTCAGTGAGCGGACTCGCCGCCGATCAGGGCCGCGATCTCGGCCGCACGGGCGCCGACATCGACCCCCGGACCGCGCCCCTCGACGTTGAGCCTGAGCAGCGGCTCGGTGTTCGACCGGCGCAGGTTCAGACGCCAGTCGGCGAAGGCGAGGCTGAGCCCGTCGGTCTCGTCGCGCGCGGGGCCGAGCGGGGCGTAGGCGGCCTCGATCCGGGCGATGGCGGCATCGGCATCGGCGACGCGGAAGTTGATCTCGCCGGAGGAGGGGAAGGCCGCCATGCGGCCGCCCACCAGATCGGCGAGCGACATTCCCCTGCGTCCCATCAGCTCCACCACCAGAAGCCAGGGGATCATCCCCGAGTCGCAGGACATGAAGTCGCGGAAGTAGTGGTGCGCGCTCATCTCGCCGCCGTAGACCGCCCCGGTCTCGCGCAGGGCTGCCTTGAGGAAGGCGTGCCCCGTCCGCGAGACGACCGCGCGGCCGCCGGCGCGGGCGACCACGTCCTGCGTGTTCCAGACGACGCGCGGGTCGTGCACGATCGCCGCCCCCGGCTCCTTGGCCAGGAACACCTCGGCGAGGAGGCCGACGATGTATTCGCCGGGGATGAAGCGCCCCCGGTGATCGAACAGGAAGCAGCGGTCGAAGTCGCCGTCCCAGGCGACGCCGAGATCGGCGCCGGAGGCGAGGACCGCCTCGGCCGTGGCCGCCTGGTTGCCGGGCAGGAGCGGGTTCGGGATGCCGTGCGGGAAGCGCCCGTCGGGCTCGTGCAGGATCCGCTCGAAGCCGAGCCGCGCGCCGCGCGCTTCGAGCGCCTGCGCGATCGCGTCGAAGGTGGGGCCCGCCGCGCCGTTCCCGGCGTTGACCAGCACCTTCACGGCCGGCAGGAGCGCGGGATCGACGAAGGACAGGACCCGCTCGACATAGGCCGCGCGCGTCTCCGCCGCCGGAACGACACGCCCCCCGGGCCGGGGCGGCGGAGCCTCGGCCTCCGCGGCGGCGCGGATCGCGGCGAGGCCGGCGGGGTCGATCGGCGCCGATCCGCGGCCGACGAACTTCATGCCGTTGTAGTCCGCCGGGTTGTGCGAGGCCGTGACCTCGATGCCGCCGTCGGCCCCGAGGTGGCTGGTGGCGAAGTAGACCTCCTCGGTGCCGCAGAGCCCGAGATCGAGCACCTCGACCCCGCGTTCCGCGAGACCTCCGGCGAGCGCGCCCGCGAGGGATCCGGACGACAGCCGGCAGTCGCGTCCGACGACGACGCGGCGCGCCCCCGTCGCCTCGGCGAAGCCCCGGCCGACGCGGCGGGCCACATCCTCGTCGAGTTCCTCGCCGAGCCGGCCGCGCAGGTCGTAGGCCTTGAAGCAGGTGATCGGGCGCATCCCTTCCCCCCGGGGGCGGGCGGCCCCTCGGGCCCGAGACTGCATGGCCGGCGGCGGCGGTCAAGGCCGGCGGGCGGCCGGCATGCCCCGATGCTTCCTTGCTTCTTCCCTTGTGTTGCCCGGCGGCCCCCTTAAGACTGCCGCCGGATTCCAGTTGCCCGCCGGGAGCCGCGCCTGATGCCCAGCCTTCACCCCATCCTGCTCTGCGGCGGTTCGGGGACGCGGCTCTGGCCGCTTTCGCGCAAGAGCTTTCCCAAGCAGTTCGTGCCGCTGACCGGCGACAGGACGCTGTTCCAGGCGGCGGCAACCCGGCTGGCCGGGCTCGATGGCGTCGCGGCGCCGGTCGTGGTCACCAATTCGGACTTCCGCTTCATCGTGACCGAGCAGCTTTCCGAGGCGGGGATCGACCCCGGCGCGGTCCTGATCGAGCCCGAGGCGCGCAACACCGCCCCGGCGATCCTGGCCGCGGCGCTGCACGTCGCGGCGCAGGACCCCGGCGCGCTGCTCCTCGTCATGCCGACCGACCACGAGATCCCCGATGCGGCGGGCTTCCGCGCGGCGGTGACGGCGGGTATTCCGGCCGCGGAGGCGGGGCGGATCGTCACCTTCGGGATCCGGCCCGACCGGGCGGAGACCGGCTACGGCTGGCTCGAGCTCTCTGCAGCGCCCGAGGGCGGCGTGCCGCAGCCGCTGGTCCGATTCGTCGAGAAGCCCGACCGCGCGCGTGCCGAGGCGATGCTGGCGGACGGGCGCTATCTCTGGAACGCCGGGATCTTTCTGATGTCCGCCGCCACGCTCACGGCGGCCTTCGAGAGCCACGCGCCCGACCTCGTCGGCCCCGTGGCCGAGGCGGTCGCCGCCGCCCGGCCCGACCTCGGCTTCCTCCGGCTTGCCGGAGAGCCGTGGGGCCGCGCCCGCGACGTGTCGGTGGATTACGCGGTGATGGAGCGCGCCGCGAACCTCGAGGTGGTGCCCTACTTCGGGGCCTGGTCCGACCTCGGCGACTGGAACGCCGTCTGGCGCGCGGGGGAGGCCGGAGGACTGGCCACACACGGGGATGTCACCGCGATCGGCTGCGAGGGAAGCCTGATCCGTTCCGAGGCCGAAGGAATGCACGTCGTCGGCATCGGCCTGAAGGACACGGTCGTCGTGGCCATGCCCGATGCGGTGCTGGTGGCCGACCGCGGGCGCGCGCAGGAGGTGAAGGAGGCGGTCGCGCGGCTGAAGGCCGCCGGCGCGCGTCAGGCCGAGATCTTCCCGCGCGACCATCGTCCCTGGGGCTGGTTCGAGACGCTGGTGCTGGGCGAGCGGTTCCAGGTGAAGCGCATCGTCGTGCTGCCCGGCGCGGCGCTGAGCCTGCAGAGCCACGTCCACCGCGCCGAGCACTGGGTCGTCGTCTCGGGGACCGCGCGGGTCACCATCGGCGAGGAGGTGCGGCTCGTGACCGAGAACCAGTCGGTCTACGTGCCGCTCGGCGCGGTGCACCGCATGGAGAACCCCGGCAAGGTGCCGATGGTCCTGATCGAGATCTAGACCGGCACATACCTCGGGGAGGACGACATCATCCGCTACGAGGATGTCTATGCCCGCGGCCAGGGCGCCAAGGGCTGAGCCGCCCGGTCAGTCGAGCTCCCGCGAACTTCCGTCGGCGAATTCCAGCCGTTCGACGGCGAAGAGGTAGGCCGACCCCTCGGGCCCGGTCACGCGGTGGCCGCGCCCTTCGCGCTCGATCCGGTAGTCGGCCGGCGCGCCCGCGAGCACGTAGGTATCAATGCCCGCGCCCCCGTTCACGCCGTCGGCGCCGGGGCTGGCGATGATCCGGTCATCGCCGTCGCCGCCGAGAAGGTAGTCCTCCTCCTCGGTGCCGGTGAGGACATCCGGGCCGGGGCCGCCGCGGGCGATGACCCCGTGCAGGTATTGCGGCCCGCCGCCCTCGCCCCACCACGAGCCGCCCTCGGCGAGCTTCGCGCGGATGAAGTCGGCCCTCGGCGAGCTGTCGCCGGGATGGCTGAGGAGGCCCCACGAGCCGTAACGGTTCGGCATCCCCATCTCGGTGAACTGCATGAAGGGCCCTTCGCCGACCCGCGCCCAGAGATCCCAGATGCGGGCGTAGAGGTCGGCCATCTCTTCGCTGCGGACGAAGGCCGCGAGTGCGGCGTCGATCGCCTCGATCTCCGCGTCCGAGACGCCTCCGACAGCGAAGCTGTGGTGAACGTGCTGTCCGCCCTCGTAGACCGTGTAGCGCACCCCGAAGCGCGCCGCGACCGCCTTCTGCGCGAGCAGGCGCGCCTCGACGCCGGGGATCGAGTCCTCGACCTGGCCCTCTTGCGCGATCTGGTCGTGAAGCCACGCATTCACCCCGGCAGGATCGCTCGCGACCCTTGCGATCAGCTCGGCGCGGGGAAACGGATCCGTCACCACAGCGCCGCCGAAGTAGGTGGTCGCGGCGAACTCCTCGAAGACCTCGTGCGGCGGCACGTAGCGGTCGGGCTCGCGGCTGGCCCAGTCCCGGGCCTCGAGCTGCCGCTCGGCGAGCCAGAAATGGCCGACCTGGGTCCCGAGCACGTTCACGAGGCGGTCGGCGGCGGCGTCGCCGAACACCTCCTGCCAGATCAGCGCGACCTCGGTCGCCCGCTTGCTGTGGTAGCTGAAGATCGCATCCCAGTTGTCGGCGACGGCTCGGCCCCAGTCGGCGATGGCCGCGTCACGCAGCCAGTGGAACTGGGGATAGGCGGCGTTCCAGGTCTCGTTCGAGTATTCCACATGCGCCTTCAGCCGCGGATCGAGATGGTCGCGGACGTAGATGGCGAAGCGCCGGACATAATCCGCGTCGGCCAGATGGTGCATGGTGAACCACGGATCGACGCCGACCTCGTTGGCGAGCCGGACCATCAGCTCGACCGGCGCACCCGTCTCGGTCCAGCTCGCGTCGCCGGGTTCGGGGCGCAGCGCCCAGGTCGCCGGCGTCGTCTCGACGTCGGTGACCATCCAGTCCTTGAACCTCAGTTCGCGGGCATCGGCGATCAGGTCGATCCATTCCGGCGCGAAGACCGCACCGGCGTCGGCGAGATCCTCGTGTTCGGCGCGGACGAGCGAGAGGTTCCGGACGTGGTTGCCGGTGCCCTCGGGGTCGGTCGCGGTGATGTCCAGCCAGAAACCGCCCCCGGTCTCGTTCTCGAAGACGATCCGGCCGGGTTCCTCCGAGACAAGGACGACCGGGCCGCGGACCGCCAGCGCGCCTTCGCCGTCGTAGGTGAGGACGTATCGGCCGCGGCGGCCCTCGGCGCCGATCTCGTCGTTCCATGCCCAGATCGTCCTGAGCCCGGTTGCCCCCGGCGGGATGCGCAGGGGGTAGCCCGCGGCATCCAGATGGCCGGCGGCGGCAAGTTCTGCGCCCGGAATCGTCTCCCACTCGTCGCCCTCGTATGCCCAGAAGGGGCGCATGAGGCGTGCGAGGTCGAGGAGCGGCAGCGCGGTGTCCCAGTCGGAGAGTGCAGTCAGGCCGAAGGACACGGCGGGATCGGCGACGCCGACTGCCTCTGCCGACGCCCGGGGTGTGCCCGCAGCCGTGAGGCACAGGACCGTCAGGACCGCGGCCACCCGGCGGCCCGGGCTCACCATCCGGTGCAGGGACATTCGGCAAAGCCTTTCCGCCGGGGGACAGAGGACTCCTTCCTTACGCAAGGTTCGCGGGGAGGTCGACGCGTCTCTTCGGCGCGGCTTGCGCCAGCGTGCGGGGCACCGGCTTCGGGCTGGCGCCTCCCGCGCCGGACAGGCTCGGAAGCGCCCCGCGCGCGTCGTCCGCGCCGCGGCGAATCGCGGGAACCCCGGGACTCTACCTCGATTCGAGATGCCGTCGATTCCTGCAACCCAAGGTAGTTTCCGACCAGCCGATCGGCACCCTGGATTAACGGTAAATGAACCGTTTCCGGCGCCGGAACAATTGTCGCATCAGCGCGGTTGGGCGGGGCAGACCGCTTCTCGGGACGGGCGCAACGAGCTCGGCAGATGAGGCGAAAACAAGGCGGAACGTGGTTGAAATCTGACGCAAATCTGAACACGGCCCGGGGCGGCCCGAGCTTCCGTAGCGTCATGTCGCGCCCGGAGAACCCCATCGTCATCGCCCCGCAGGACACAACCATAGGATGTAAGTTGATGAAATGGCATCACTTTTGCCTGAGGGGGTCAGAATACCTGCATTGTGGGCCCAGAGAAGCGATGCTAGGTTTCGCTGCACTGCCGAAGCCTGCGTGAGCTGCCGGGCTTCGGGATATTTTAGAACGGGATTGCGCCCCGGATTTCGGGGGTGGTGCGAGTGGGGAGAGTTGCGCCCATGCTGGAGGGTTGGGAAGTGAATATGCGCATTGACGGGAGAAGTCCCAATTTCAAGCGGGCAGTTGCCGTTCCGGCGCCCGGCTGGGCGGCACCGCGGCGCGAGAGGATCTACCGGAACGGTTTCAAGCGGCTGCTGGACATCGTGTTCGTCCTCGCGGCGCTGCCGATCGTCCTGCCTGTCGTCGCGGTTCTTGCGCTTCTGGTCTCGCTCGACGGCCATTCGCCGTTCTACCGCCAGGCGCGGCTCGGCCGTGGCGGGCGCGTCTTCACGATGTGGAAGCTCCGGACCATGGTTCCGGACGCGGACGCGCACCTTCGTGCGCATCTTGCAGGCAACCCGACCGCGCGCGCCGAGTGGGATACCTACCAGAAGCTTGCGCAGGATCCCCGCATCACGCCGCTCGGGCAGGTTCTTCGCAAGACCTCGCTGGACGAGCTGCCCCAGCTCTGGAACGTCCTCAAGGGCGACATGAGCCTGGTCGGTCCGCGGCCGATGATGCCGGAAGAGCGCGCGCTCTATCCGGGGACCGCCTATTTCGAACTGCGCCCCGGCGTTACCGGGCTGTGGCAGATCTCGGAGCGCAATGCCTCGACCTTCGCCGAGCGGGCGCAGTTCGATGCCGATTACGCGCGGAACCTGTCTCTCTGGACGGACCTGAGCGTGCTCGCCGCCACGGTAGGCGTCGTGGTGCGCGGAACGGGCCAGTGAGCCTGCACGCGCGCTTCATCGTCTGACTGCGACGCGGGCCTTCTCCAGGCCGCGGCGAGGGCAAGGAAGAGGGTCACGACCCCGGTGAGCGGGTAGGCCGCGATCACCTGCCACAGTGGCGCGTCCTTCACGTAGAGAAATCCTGACGCGGCGGCGCCGAGCCCCATGGCCAAGATGACCGAACCGAGCATCATCCCGCAGTCCTCCCGGATGGCTATTCGCCACCTTCTTGGATTCGAATCTGTTAATGAAAGTTTAGCGCAGAAGGGCTGCCGGCAAGGAATTGTTGTGCGTCACGCCGGTTTTTGCGCGGGACTTCGCCGAAAAAGCACAACCCGGATCGCTGGCGCCGGCCGGTCGGTGGCCGGCGACGACGCCTCAGTGACCGGCGCAGGAGCTGCCGGCCCGGCTGGGGACCATGGCCAGTTCGTGCTTGGGCGCAGGGCTCCGGGCGAAGGCGAGCCGGGCGACGACCACAGCGAGGATCAGCGCGGAGCCGGCCGCCGGGTAGGCGAGCAGGGCGACCCAGAGGGGCGCGGACATGGCCATGGCGGCCACCACGGAGACGGCCCCGGTGAGCATAGCGGCGACGAGAAGCGCAGGCATCATGATCTCGACCCCCAACGACGCCTGGCTGCAGTGCAGGCAACTTCAGCTTCCACCCGAGTCGTGGCAGAAGTTTGGCGGTCATTGGGGCGTTATCGTGGCGCCGGACCAGGCGGGCTGCGCTACAGTGTTGCCGCGGAGGGCAGCGGGAAAGAGTCGCGCTTGCCGACGCGATGGGATAGTGGTTGCAGGGAACTCGCCGGTCGCAGGGGATTTGCCATGCAAGGCGGCGGACCCGCCGAACGCGTGCTGCGCCGCGAGACCTGGCTTGGAGGGGCTTTCGAGGGTGCGCCGGTTGCGATGACTAGGGGAAGCAGGACATGGAGCGTGATCAGCGGAAGGGTGCGGCGGACCCTCGATGAGGGGCACTTCGGAGCCCCTGCCCTGCCGGAGGGAACGAGATCCGCGGACCCTGCCGCCGACCGCGGGGCACATGCCGGCAGCGGGCCCCGCCCGGCGCCGCCGCTCCCTCCGCTCAACGGCCAGAAGCGGTTCCGGGATCGCACGGCGCCGGACGCGGGTGCGCCTCTGCCGGGCACGGAGCCGCCCGCGGCGGCGCCCGGGCGCAAGATGACGGCAACGCTCGACATCTACACCGAGCACTTCGGGCTCTCTGCGCGCCCCTTCGCGCTCGCCCCCGACCCCGACTACATCTTCTGGTCGGCTTCCCACAAGCGGGCCTTCACGATGCTGGAATACGGCATCGTCACGCATGCGCCGATCACGCTGATCACGGGCGAGGTGGGGGCCGGCAAGACGACGCTGATCCATCACCTGCTCCGCACGCTGGGCCCGGACGTCCGCATCGGACTGATCTCGAACGCGCACGGTTCGCGGGGAGAACTGCTGCGCTGGGTGCTCATGGCCCTTGGCCAGAGCGCCGGCCCCGACGAGACCTATGTCGACCTCTTCTCGCGCTTCCAGGACTTCCTGATCTCGGAATATGCCCAGGGCCGGCGGGTCGTGCTCGTCTTCGACGAGGCGCAGAACCTCAGCCGCGAGGCGCTCGAGGAGATCCGGATGTTCACCAACATCAACGTCGGGAAGGATGAGCTTCTCCAGCTCGTTCTCGTCGGACAGCCGGAACTGCGCGAGATGCTGCAGCGGCCCGACATGCGGCAGTTCGCCCAGCGCGTGGCGGCGAGCTTCCACCTCGTCGAGATGGACCGCGACACGGCCATCGCCTACATCCGTCACCGCCTGAAGGTCGCCGGAAGCGAGCGGAACCCGTTCAGCGGGCAGGCGCTCGATCTGGTCTACAAGGCAACCGGAGGAATCCCGAGGCTCATCAACCGGCTGTGCGATCTCTGTCTGGTCTATGCCTTCTCGAAAGGCGACAAGACGGTAACCCGCGCCACCGTCCAGCAGGTTCTGGACGATGGCGCATTCCTGCCCGCAACGACGCTGGCCTCCGAGAACGACCCCCAGCCATGAACTTCGACGCCCGGTTCTACCTTGCCCTTCTGATGCGCCGCCTGCCCTGGATCGTCGCGATCATCTTGGTCTCGGGGGTGCTTGGGGTGATCGTGGCCTACAAGCTCCCGCCGGTCTATCGCGCGCAGGCGAGGCTTCTCGTGGAAAGCCCGCAGATCCCGGACGATCTCGCAGCCTCCACGGTGCGTTCCACGGGCGAGGAGATCCTGCTTGCGATCCAGCAGCGCCTTCTGACCCGGCAGAAACTACTCGAGATCTCGCGAACCTTCGGCCTGCACGAGGATCAGCCGGAGCTGTCGCAGGACCAGATCGTGGAAGACATGCGCCGCCGCGTCGTGTTCGACATGCCTCCGCTTCAGGGGGGCACCGGGGTCATCACCGTTTCGTTCCGGTCGCCCGATCCCGAATCCTCGGCGGCCGTCACGAACGCGCTCGTCACGGAGATCCTGAAGCAGAACGTGGAGCTGAGGACGAGCGCGTCGGGAAGCACGCTCGACTTCTTCAAGCAGGAGGTGGACCGGCTGGCGCAGGAAATGGCGGCGCAGAACGCACGCATCCTCGAGTTCAAGAGCGCGCACCGCGACGCGCTTCCCGAGAGCCTCGAATACCGCCGGTCGCGGCAGGCGGCCGAGCAGGAGCGCCTGCTGCAGGTGGACCGCGAGCTGGCCGGGCTGCGCGACCGCCGCCAGCGACTGACCGACCTCTACGATCGCACCGGGCGGCTGGCCGCCTCGATCGAGAACCTCACGCCGGAACAGGCGCGTCTGGAGCAGCTGCGCCAGGAACTCGCCTCGGCGCTTGTGCTCTATGCCCCCGAGAACCCGCGCGTGCGGGCGCTCCGCTCGCAGGTGCAGGCGCTGGAACGCGCAGTCAACGAGCAGCTCGGCGGCGGCGGAGGCAACGGCGCGCTGACCACGTTCGACCTCCAGATGGCCGACATCGACGGACAGATCGACTTCCTCGCCGACCAGAAGGCGATCCTCCAGCGAGAGATCGACCTGCTCGAAGCGTCGATTGCGGCGACGCCCGGGAACGCGATCGCGCTGGGCCAGCTCGAGAGCGACTACGAGAACCTGCGCGTCCAGCATGACCAGGCCGTCGCCAGCCTCGCCGAGGCGCGGATGGGCGACCGGATCGAGGTCACGTCGCGCGGGCAGAGGATTTCGGTCGTCGAGCCGGCCTCGGTGCCGGAGCTGCCCGCGGCACCCAACCGCAACCTCATCTCGGCAGCGGGGTTCGGCGCCGGGGTCGTGCTCGCCGCCGCGCTGGTCTTCCTGCTCGAGGTGCTGAACACGGTGGTCCGGCGCCCCGCCGAGCTCGTCAGCACGCTCGGGATCACGCCCTTCGGCACGATCCCCTACGTCGAGACGCGGCGGGAGGTCCGTCGGCGGCACCTCAAGGCATGGGGCATCACGGCCCTGTTGCTTGTCGGCCTGCCCGCCGTGCTCTATGGCGTCCACGTGGCCGTGATGCCGCTCGACACGCTCGTCGCCGATGTGGCCGAACGGCTCGGGCTCGAGGCGGAGCTTGCGCGGTTCTTCCCGCCGAGGGCCAGCTGAGCCGAGATGGAACGCATACAGTCTGCAATCGCCAAGGCCCGCGCGGCGCGCCAGCGGCAGGCGCCGCCACCGGCGGCCGGCGGCACGCCGGCGGCAGAGGCCGACACCGCGCTCAGGAATTCGCCCTGGCTCACGCTTGCGGAAGTGCAGCCAGACCCCCGGCATCTCGAGGCGGGGCGGATCGTGGCCCACCGCCCCGGGCCGGATGCCGACCCCTATGACGTGATCCGCACGAAGCTGCTCCACCAGCTGCGGGAGCGGGGCTGGACCCGGGTTGCGATCACCTCGCCGGGAAGCCGGTGCGGAAAGACGACGACCTGCCTGAACCTGGCCTTCAGCCTCGCCCGGCAGACCGATCTCAAGGTGGTCGTCCTGGAGCTCGACCTCAGGCGGCCCTCGATGGCGGCAATCCTCGGGGTGAGGGGCGAGGCGGACTTTGCGGCCGTGCTCGCCGGTGAGCGGCAGGCGCATGGGCAGCTCCTGCGGCATCGCACGAACCTTGCCTTCGCCGTGAGCCTGAGATCGGTGCCGAATGCGTCCGAACTGCTTGCCTCGGCCCGCGCCGCAGCGGCGGTCGACGAGATCGAGGAGATGCTGAGGCCGGACGTGATGCTGTTCGACACCTCGCCCGTTCTCGTCGGGGACGACACGCTTTCGTTCGTGGACCAGGTCGACTGCGCCCTGCTCGTCGCTGCCGCCGAGGAAAGCACCGTCGCGGAGATCGACCGTGCGGGCGAGCTTCTTGCGGGCCACACGCAGGTCCTCGGGGTCGTGCTGAACAAGTGCAGGTTCCTGAGCCGGAGCGAAGGCTACGGCGAGGAGTGACCGGGGCGATCGGCGGAGTTACCGGGATGTTTCGGGGCAATCCACGCGGGCCCGTCGCCCCTGCTGCCGAAGGAGGCTCGCGGCATGGACGCTAGCCACCGCTCCGCCGCAACTGCCGACTGGCGGCCAGCGACGCTGCTGATCTACGTCTCCGTCCACATGCACGGCAAGGACGGTGCCTTCTACCTCGAGGACCAGGCCTGCAACGGGCTCCGTCTGTGGGCGCGGCACTTCGAGCGGCTGATCGTGGCGATCCCGCTCGATCCCTCGCCGCCGCCGGCGGCATGGGTTCCCGTGGCCGAGCATGTCGGGCCCGAGCTGGCGCGGATCGAGTTCGTGACCCTTCCGGTGGCCTACCGGCCGCACGAGTTCCTGAAGGCGCTCCCCGCAGGAGTGGGCAGGCTGCGCCCGGCGATCGGACGCGCCGATTACCTGGGGTTCGCGATCGGCGGCCTCTTCGGCGACTGGGGAACCGTCGGCGCCATCCTGGCGCACCGGATGGGCCTGCCCTTCTACGTCTGGACGGACCGCGTCGAATCCGAGGTCATACGCGCCTCCGTGCGGACCGCCCCGACCTGGCGCAGGCGGCTGCTCGCCCGGCTGACGCATCGGCCGATGGCATGGATGGAGCGCTATGTCATCCGGCGGTCGGACCTCGGGCTGTTTCACGGGCGCGAGACGTTCGACGCCTTCGCCCCGTGGTGCCGGAACCCGAAGGTCGTCCACGACATCCACATCCGCAAGGCCGACCACATCGGCGCGGCAGAGCTCGCCGCGAAGATCGCGGGCGCCGGCGCCGGACCGCTGCGCATCTGCTATGTCGGCCGCGCCGACCCGATGAAGGGGCCGGGCGACTGGCTCGACGTGCTCGATGCCCTTGACCGGGACGGGATCGACTTCGAGGCCACCTGGCTCGGCGACGGAAGCGAACTCGACGCGATGCGCAAACGGGTCGAGGGCGGCCCGCTGGCCGCACGGGTGCGCCTGCCCGGCTTCGTTCGCGACCGGCAGGCGATCCTCGAGGCGTTGCGTGCGGCGCATGTCATGCTGTTCTGCCACAAGACGCCCGAGTCTCCCCGCTGCCTGATCGAGGCGCTCACCTGCGGGACACCCATCCTCGGCTACGAGAGCGCCTTTCCGCGGGAGCTGATCGAACGGCACGGCGGCGGCCGGCTGACCCCGCGCGACGACGTGAACGGACTGGCCCGCGAGGTCGCCGCGCTGGCCCGGAACCGGACAAGGCTGGCGGAACTGATCGGCCAGGCGGCGCGCGACGGCTCGCAGTTCGACGACGAGACCGTGTTCCGCCACCGGTCGGAACTCATCCGGACGCATCTGCGCCGCGCCCGGCCCGTCGCCGGCGAAGCCGTGGCGGCGCCCCTCGGCGCATGATCGGCTACGAGGCATCCGCGCATGGAGACCGGTTGCAACCCGAGGAGCAGCGAATGGCCGCGGACGGCGCCGGAAAGCAGGGAACGGTGAACCCCGTGCGCGACGCAGAAGAGACCGGGCAGGACCCGCGGAATGCCCGGCCCGCCGTGCCGCTGCGGGTGGCCTACCTCGTCAACCAGTATCCCAAGGTGAGCCACACCTTCATCCGGCGCGAGATCCTCGCGCTGGAGCGCCAGGGGTTCGAGGTGCGGCGGTTCGGGATCCGCGGCTGGGATGCCGAGGTCGTCGATCCGGTCGACATCGCCGAGCGCGGGCGGACGCGATACGTCCTGCAGGATGGTCTCGGGCCGCTGGCCATGGCGGTCGCGCGCATCTTCGTTGAACGCCCCCGGATGGCCCTGCGGGCCCTCGGCGCCGCGCTGGCGATGTCGCGGCGGTCGATCCGGCCGTGGCCCTATCACCTCGTATGGTTTGCTCATGCCTGCCGCCTGCGGCTGTGGCTCGAGGGGTCGGGCATCGCGCATCTGCATGCCCATTTCGGCACCAACTCGGCCGATGTCGCGCATCTGCTGCGCCTGCTCGGCGGGCCGGGCTACAGCTTCACCGTGCACGGCGCGGACGAGGCCGACAACGCGCGCATCCTCTCGCTGCCGCGAAAGACCGCTGGCGCGCGCTTCGTCGTGGCAGTCAGCAGCTATACCCGCAGCCAGCTGATGCGGCATGTCGCGCCGGCGGAATGGCCGAAGCTTCATGTGGTGCACTGCGGGCTCGAGGAGGATTTCTTCGCGGCCGAGCCCGCGCCCCTGCCGGACGCGCCGGTCCTGCTCTGCATCGGGCGGCTCTGCGCCGAGAAGGGCCACCTCATCCTCCTCGACGCCTTCGCGGCGCTGGGGCATCCGGCGGCGCGGCTCGTCTTCGCGGGAGACGGCGAGTTCCGCGGCCTGATCGAGGAACGCATCCGCACGCTCGGACTCGGGGGCCGCGTCACCGTGACCGGCTGGGTCAGCAGCGCCGAAGTGCGCCGCCTCATCACCGAGGCGACGGTGGTCGTCCAGCCGAGCCTGATGGAGGGTCTTCCGGTCGTGATCATGGAGGCCATGGCGCAGGGCCGCACGGTGCTCTCGACCTTCGTCGCCGGCATCCCGGAACTGGTGCAGGACGGGCGGACCGGGTGGCTCGTGCCCGCGGGCGACGACCAGGCCCTTGCAGAGGCGCTGGGCCGTGCGCTCGCCACGCCGCGCGACCGGCTCATGGAGATGGGCCGCGCCGGCGCCGTCAGGGTAAGGGAACGCCACCACATCGACACCGAGACGCGCAAGCTCGCGGCCCTGTTCGCGGCGGCGCAGGGGCGATGAGCGGGATCCTGAAACGCGCCGCGAAGGGGCTGCTTGCCTCGCCGCCCGCGATGGCGATGCTGCGCGCCAGGTCCCGCCGCGGCGACCCGGTGACGGTGCTCTGCTACCACACGCTCTCGGCCGACTCGGGCGGCCCCGACGCCTGGACGGCGCTTCGCGTCTCGGACTTCCGCGACCATGTCGCGATCCTTCGGGAGCATCACGACGTCGTGCCGCTCGACGACGCCGTGGCCGAGGGGCCGGGGCGCGGCGGGCGACCGCGCGCCGTCATCACCTTCGACGACGGCGAGGCGGGGCTTCACCGCCACCTCCTGCCGCTCGTCCGGGAAATGCGGGTGCCCGTCACGGTCTATGTGGCAACCGGGCAGATCGAGACCGGAAGGCCCTACTGGTTCGACCGCGTCATGGGCTCCCTCGCGGAGGGAGCGCACTCCGTCGACCTGTCGGACGAGGGCCTCGGCCGCTGGACCCTTCCCGCAGCGCCGGGTGCCACCCGCTGGGCGGTCCTGGGCGGGCTGCTCGAGGCCCTGAAGCGTGTGGAGCCCGCCCGCCGCGAGGTGCTGGCCGACCGGATCGAGGCAAGCCGGCCGCAGCGGCCGGGCCGCCCTATGCTCGGGCCGATGACCCGCGATGAGCTGGCGGAGCTTGCGGCCGAGCCGCTTGTCGCCATCGGCGCCCACAGCCACTGTCACAACCTGCTCGACCAGATCCCGCCGGGGGCGGCGGTGGAGAGCATGGACCGCTCGCGCCGGCTCCTGCGGGAGTGGACCGGGCAGGAGGTGGCGCATTTCGCCTGGCCGAACGGCAATCACAACGCCGCACTGCGCGAGGCCGCGGCGCGGCTCGGATTCCGCTCGGCGGCAGCACTCGACAACCGCCTCTGGCGGGCGGGCGCCGACCGCTTCGCGCTGCCGCGGCTCGCGATCGGCCGCTACGACGCGGCCCGCCGCTTCCGTCTGAGGCTGGTGGAACTCTGACCCGGCCCGGGGCGCCGGGCTGCTACCGCTCGAAGGGGTCGCGGTAGCGTCCGAGCTTCTGGCGGATCAAGAGCGGGATCACCGGCGGTTCGTGCACGATGTAGCGGTGCCAGCGCTGGCGCGGCTCCTTCACCAGCCGGTAGAGCCACTCGAGTCCCGCATCCGTCACCCAGGCGGGCGGCCGGCGGAAGGTGCCGGCCTCGTAGTCTATGGTGCCGCCGAGCGGCAGGAACAGCCGGACTTTGGGAAAGCGGTCCCGGTAGCGGACGATGAACTTCTCCTGCCTTCCGCCGCCAAGGCCGACCAGAAGCACGGTCGCGCCCGAGGCATTGACGGCCTCGATCATCCGTTCGATCTCGGCGGGGTTGCGGTCGAAGTCGAAGGGCGGGGCATATGCCCCGACAACCATCTCGCGCCCGACCTTGCCGTTGATGTTGCGACGCGCGATCTCGGCGACCCCGGGCTTGCCGCCCATGAGGAACACGGTCACGTCGGGATCACCGGCATAGCGGCGGTAGAACAGCGGGAAGTAGTCCGACCCCGAGACCCGCTGGCGCACCGGCGTGCCAAGGAACTTCGTGGCGAAGTAGAGGATCTGGCTGTCGCAGGTGACGATGTCGAACTGGTCCAGGATGTCGTGGAACTCGCGGTCCTTCTGGAGCTTCATGATCATGTCGACATGCAGCGTGAGCAGCAGGCCCTCGCGCATCTCGAGAACCTCGTCCATCGTCACGTCGTGGACGAAGGCGTTGAGGACCTGGACCTTGCGCAGTGCTCGCGGCGGCCGGGCCGTCTGGGGGAGCGGGGTGTCGGAGATCGCGTTCATGCCTCGGCCTCCGCGGGTTCGGCAACGGACGGGAAGTGCTTCGCGACGAGATCGCGCGTGTTCAGGATGTTCGCGCGGCCCGAGGCGCCGAACACGATCGACTGCACGCCGGGCAGGCCGGCCACCCATTCGATCGCCTCGTCGGGCGGGATGGCGCCCGAGGCGAAGACCGACATGGCGATCGCGCGCACCCGGCCCGTGCGCAGCACCTCGGCATAGCGCTCGGCCCCTCCGCACATGCGGAAGCCGATCTTGTTGATGTTGGCGCAGATGATGGGGTTCTCGATCCCCTCGGCGGTCAGCGCCTCGTAGAGCATCGGCAGGTTCATGGTGATGAAGCCGGGCTCGGCGCCGTAGCGCTCGCGCACGTAGTCGTGGAAGACGCGGAGCGCGCGGGTATAGCCCATGCCGAGCAGGAGGTCGGTGAACACGTTCTGGACGAAGATGACCGGCGTCCTGAGGCCGGCGAACATCTTCATCTCCATGTCGATCAGGAGCTTCGAGATCCCCTCGACGTCGCGGGAGGCGAGCGCCGCGCCGCCGCGCAATGCCGTGCGGAAGAAGCCGTCCTCGGGCATGAAGTGCGACAGCGCGCCCAGCATCCCGTGCTCGGTGACGGCATTGGCGTATTTGTGCGCATAGGGCATGCAGGGGTAGAAGGTGAAGTCGCGGTAGCGCGCGGGGTTGGCCCGAACCCGGTCGCACACCTCGGCGATCCGGTCGTGGGTGGTGCACATGAAGGTGCGGATGCCCGCGTCGTAGGCGGCATCCAGAACCGACATGATCGCATCCGTCTGCTGGAAGCGCATCGCCTGCGCGCGCGCCTTCTCCTCCGACATGTGGTTGATGCCGAAGAACTGGTTGTCGCCGAAAAGCAGCCTGTCCATCACGGAACCCTCCTCAGCCGCGCGCGAACCAGCCGCGGCGGCGCGCCGGCGCCGACCCGGTCCGGGTGGCGGCGGTCTCGCGAGCCGCCCCGACGTCGGGCGCAGGCGCCCCCGCGCTGTCGGCAAGGATCATGGCGATGGCCCGGTCGGTCGCCGCGGCGGAGCGGAAGTCGTTCTCCTCGGCACGGCCCGCCCCGTCGCGGACGGCACGCACGAAGGCGTCGATCTGGTGCGAGTACTCCTCTCCGCGCAGGTAGAACCAGGGATCCTCGGTCAGGTCGGTCGTGTAGCGGACGGTCCAGCCCTTGCCGTAGTCGGGCAGCGCCTCGTCCGGCGCGCGGAGGTAGACCTGGCATTCCTGCCGGTCGACGTTGATGCGTCCGTTCGTGCCGATGATCGACAGCTTGGTCGTCATCTTGCGATGGCTTTCGTCGCTCCAGTTCACCGAGAGCTGGGCGGTGACGCCGCCGGGGAACGAGAGCGTGGAGACGACCTCGTCGTCGATCTCGCTCGAGAACACGCTGGCAAGCACGCTTCCCCCCACCCGCGCCGGCATGCCGAACATCCAGGTGAGCAGGTTCAGCGGGTGCGCCGCATAGTCGTAGAGGCAGCCGCCGCCTTCCGACTTCTGGCTCCGCCAGGTCTGCCGCTTCTCGCGGAGGACGACGGGACCGTAGGCCTCTGCCAGAACCTGCGTCACCCGCCCGAGGGCGCCGGCGTCGATCAGACGCTTCGCCTCGCGGAAGGCCCCGACGAACCGGTAGTGGTAGCCGACCTGGCCGACGAGCCGCTTCGATTCGGCAAGGTCTGCCAGGGCCTCGGAGTCGCGCCAGTCGAGGCAGAAGGGCTTTTCGCAGAAGACGTGGATCCCGCGCTCCAGGGCGGTGCGCACCATCTCGGGGTGAAGCCGCGACGGGGTGGAGATGACGACGGCCTCGGGCCGTTCCTCGTCGAGCATCTTGCCGTAATCCCGGTAGAGGCGGTTCGGGACGTTGCGGCTCAGCACGTCGACCAGCATTCCCGTCGCGTCGCAGGCGACCGTGTCGGTATCGGGGTGCGCGTTGACCAGGGCGAAATGCGACAGCCCCATCTTGCCGAGGCCGACGACCCCGACCCGAATCTTCCTGTTCATCAATATCTCCTGCAGCAGCCGGCGGCGTCCCCGGAATGGCCGGACCGCAGCGCGTCTTGCAAATGCCGGCAAACCGATACCCGCGACGGATGGATACCCGTCATCCTCGCCAACCGCTCCTTCCCAAAACCGGTGGGACGCTACCACAGGAAAGCGGTGTCCAGAAGCCATTCCGGCCGCCGCGACGCATTGTCCAGAGCTTCGCCCCAGTTCGCCACGCAGCGGCCCTTCTGTTTCCAGCTTGTAACACGCGGTTTTCCTGCCCCCCGGGGCCGCCTATGTTCGCCGGGGAAACTGTGCGGCGAGCCTCAATGACCTCTTCCGTTCCGGCCCTGAGCGTGATCATCGCGGCCCGCAACGAGGAAGCCCTGATCGGCCGCTGCCTCGGGGCGCTTGCGGACCAGGAAGCGCCTTCCGCCGGCGGCGTGGAGGTGATCGTGGCGGCCAACGGCTGCACCGACATGACGGTCGCCGCAGCCCGCCGGTCGGCGCCGTCGATCGCCGCCCGCGGCTGGCGGCTCGAAGTCCTCGACCTGCCAGAGGGCGGAAAGCTCGGGGCGCTTGCCGCGGCCGAGAAGGTCGCCGCCGGCCGCGCGCTCGTCTACCTTGACGCCGACGTGGTCTGCGACCCGCCTCTGCTCGCGCGGCTTGCCGATGCGCTCGACACGGGCGCCCCGCGCTACGCGACCGGCAGGCTTGCCGTCGCCCCGGCCAAGACCGCCGTGACCCGCGCCTACGCAAGGATATGGACGCGCCTTCCCTTCGTCACGGGCGGGACCGTGGGGGCGGGGCTCTTCGCCGTGAACCGTGCGGGGCGGGCACGGTGGGGAGAGTGGCCGGCGATCATCTCCGACGACACCTTCGCGCGGCTTCATTTCGCCCCCGCGGAGCGTGTCGAGGTGCCGGTGGCCTACCACTGGCCGATGGTCGAGGGTTTCCGCAACCTGGTCCGCGTCCGGCGCCGGCAGGATGCGGGCGTGGCCGAGATCGCCCGGCTCTACCCGGAGCTTCTGCGAAACGAGGGCAAGGCACCGGTCACGCCGGCCCTCCTCGCAAGGCTGGGCGCGACCGACCCGGCGGGCCTGGCCGTCTATCTGGCAGTGCACGTGGCCGTGCGGGCGCGTCGCACCACGGGCGAATGGACACGGGGCAGGTAGCGTCGCCGTGCGGAGTTCAGGCAGGCTTCACCGCGCGGAAGCAGGTCTCCGTCCCGACCCTCCCGGGAGGCCAGCGCACGTCGAGTCCAGCATCCCGAAGGTAGCGACGGATCGCCCGGCGGGAGGGGTAGACGGGAAAGGCGGTGGACCACTTGCTCTGCCGAACGAGGAGGCGACGGCGAAGCGCCATGTACGACAGGGTGTTCGTGATTGTGACGGCGTAGGCCCTCACCCCCGACAGCCGGTTGCGGAGGACGTCGAGCCCGCTGCCGACGGCATAGGGCCCGAACGTTCCCCCGATGAGGACCAGCTCGCCCGAAGGCTTCAGCACCCGCGCCGCCTCCCGGAACGCGGGGGCAATGTCGAAATACTGATGGGCGGTGACGCAGAGAACGGTGTCGAAACGGGCATTCTCGAAAGGCAGGCTTTCGGCGGTTCCCGGCACTACCCGGAGAGGCCCGATCCCTTCGGCCTCGGCCATGATCTCGCCCATCTGGCGGTAGATGGTGACCGGCTCGACCCCCACGATCTCTGCCGAGCGGCCTGCCATGGCCAGAAGGTTCATCCCGCTTCCACTGCCGATTTCCAGGACCGAGCGCCCCGCAAGGGCCTCGGCCACCACAGCGGGCGCCTCTGCTTCGAAAGGGAGGCGCCGGTCACGCTCCAGCCAGAAGACGTACTCGCGACAGGCATCGGCGACGAACCAGCCGATGTCCGTCAGCGCGCTCGTGCCGGGCCGGACCAGACCCAGCTCCTCGGCCAGTGCCCGAGGCACTTCCGCCCGAGGGATGCGGTGGAACTGAAGGTCGCTCATGTAGCGGGCGAACCCCGGGAGGTCTGTCCGAAGCAGAGCGCCCTTCAGTCGCCCGAAGTGCGCAGGCTCAAGCTTCATCCGGCACCTCGACGCCACGGGCGGCCGGGCCTGCGCGCAGGAATTGCGGCCAGTCCTGAAAAACTAGGCCATCACCATAGCGTGCGGCAAGACCGAACGCCGGTGCACGAACACGGTGCACGCCGCGGGCAGGGGAGCGAGGAATGACCGGAGAACCGACATCTCGGGCGACCGGGATGACCCAAGGCCGGTGGATGGTGGCGTGTACCTGATTCCCATCACCGTTCCGATCTACATGGACGGCACCCGTCCGATGCTGGCGACCGACTGGAAGCGGGCGCTGGAGCTGCTGCGGGACTCCCTCGGCGGGCGCTACGGCCCGCTGGTTGTCGCCGCACCCTTCGCGCCGGCAGTCGAGAGCGACCAGCCGCTGGCGCCGGCCGAGCTTGCGGCCGACGGGATCGAGCCCGTGCCGCTGTTCCCGCGCAACGAACGCGTGCGCAGCTACTGGCGGGGAACCGGACGGCGGGTGGACAGGCTGATCGGGGAGCGGCTCGCCACGACCCGGGTGCTGCACGGCACGGTCGAGGAGCCGCTCCGCCCGTTCTGCTACCGCGCGCTGATGGCCGCGGCAAAGGCCGGCATCCCGACCATCCTCGTCCAGGACCAGGACGTCGTTTCCTCGATGCGCGACATCGGCGACCGGAGCACGCTGCGCGCCCGCCTTGCCACCGAGGTGCAGGTCTGGGCGCACGAGATGCAGACCCGCCGCGCGACCCGCGCCGCCGACCTGTGCATGTTCAAGGGGCGCGGAAGCATAGCCCGCTACGGCGCGCTTGCCCGGGCGGTGCTGCCGATCGAGGACACCTCGTACCTCTCCCACGAGGTCGTGCCAGAGCCGGAGGTTCGTGCGCGACTGGCCTCGCTGACCGACACAGCGCGGCCCCTGCGGTTCGGCTTCTGCGGCAGGCTCGTGCACCTCAAGGGCCTCGACCGCAGCCTGCGCATCCTTGCCGCCGCCCGGGCGATGGGGGCCAACGTCGGCCTCGACATCATCGGGACCGGCCCCGAGGAGAGACCCTTGCGCGCGCTGGCAGGGGAGCTTGGCATGCAGGAGCACGTCCGGTTCGTCGGCGGCATGCCCTACGGGCCCGCGCTGATCCGGCGGTTGGGTCAGTGCGATGCGCTCCTGTTCAATCCGCGGATGTCGGAAACCCCCCGGATGTTCTTCGACGCCTATGCCGCCGGACTGCCGCTGGTAGCCGACGGGATCGACTATGTGCTCGAGCGCCGCGATGCCGAGGGGGCGGCCATCGTCCTGCCCTGGAACCGCGACGAGGAGGCGGCCCGGATCATTGCCCGGCTGGACGCCGACCGTGCGCAGCTTGTGCCGGTGACGGAGCGCGCGCTTGCCGCACGGCTCTACCACGCGGCCGACGTCTGGTACCGCCGCCGCGCCGAGGCCACCCACGAGATGGTCGAGAGGCACATGCGGGAGCGGGCCTCGTGAGCCTGCCGCGGTCCGCCGACGACTGGGCGCGGCTTGCCGCGTGGCTGGCGGGCGCGAAGGTGGCCGAGGTGCGGATCGTCTCGCCGCACCTCGACGACGCCGTGTTCTCGCTGGCGGGGTTCCTGGCGCGCGGCGGATTGCCGCCGCGGCGGGTGCTGACGGTCTTCACCCGCGCCGGGCCGGCGACCGACCCTGCGCATGCAAGGGCGACGGGTTTCGCGGATACGGAAGAAGAGTTCGCCGTGCGGCGCCGCGAGGACGAGGCGGCGATGGCACGCCTGGGGACCGCCTTCGAGCATCTGGGCCTGGAAAGCGGGCGGCTGGACGATGCGGCGGCCGAGGAACTGGTTCGGTCGGTGCAACCGCGACCCGACGGCGGCCGCACGCTGGTGCTGCTGCCGCTCGGCGCCGGGGCGGACCTGTCGCCGGTCAGGCGTCTGGCGCGCCGCATCCTGCGGCAGCCGCCCGGCTGCGGGGTCCATGGCGATCACATCTGGGTGAGGGACCGGCTCGGCGGCCGGCTGGATGAGGCCGGGTGCCTTGCGGGATACTACGCGGAGATCCCCTACCAGTGGGCAAACGCGCCGCGGGATCTCTCGCGGCTCGCGCGCGGGCTGATCGCCGGGCGCGTGCACGAATTCGCGCTTGCGCCCGACGTCGATGCCAAGATCGCGGCCGCCTCCGACTACGCCAGCCAGATCGCATCGGAATTCGGAACCCGCCCGTCCTTCCAGCGGCGCACGGCGGCGATCGCCGAACGCCTGTTCCTGCCCGACGCCACCGCCGGAAACCCGCCACGGGGGTCATGACTCTGCCGCGAACTTCGGGCATGAGGGGAGCGGGGCCAAGGGAAGACGGCGATGACACGACCGGCAGGACGAACCGCAGCGGCACTGACCGCCGCACTGATGTTGCTGACGGTGGCGGGCTGGGCGCAGGATCCCCTTCCCCCGCGCGAGCCGAGCCCGCTCACCGTCCGGCAGATCCACAGCGGGCACAGCCTTTCGGATGCCTATGGCGCGAACCCCTGGCCGGGGCGCCTGATCCTGGCGACCGAGACGCGCCCGGGGACGCGGCCCTACGAGACGATCCACCGTTCGTCGATACCGGGCGCGCCGATGTTCTGGCGCTGGGAGAATCCCAGCGAATACCCCGACGCCCGCCACAACATCGACGAGTTCGAGCTCCTGGTGATCACCGAGAGCGTGCCGCTCAAGGCCAACGAGGACTGGTTCAAGACCGATACGCTGGACTGGCTCGACCGATGGGTCGCCCATGCCTGGCAGAACGGAAACCGCGGACGCGGCGCCGAGGTGATGCTCTATTCCACCTGGACCTACTGGCGCCATTCCGGCGAGCCGCCGGAATACGACCACGAGGCCGACATCCCGTTCCGCCGGCGGCTCGACATCGACGGCGCGCGCTGGGAGCGTATGCAGGACAGTGCCAATGCCCACCGGCCCCGGGGCATGCCGCCCGTCTACATGATCCCCGGTCATCGCCTGATGATGCGGATCTACGACGACATCGAGGCCGGGCGCGCGCCGGGGCTGAGCTCGATCGGCGACATCTTCGCCGACGACATCCATCTCAACAGCCTGGGCCAGTATGCGATCACCTGCCTCGTCTACGCGGTGATCTATCAGCGCAACCCGAGGGAGCTTCCGAACCGGCTTGCCGCCGAGGACCGGCTGAGCGGCGCGCAGGCGCAGTACTTCAAGACCATCGCCTGGGAGGTTGCCACCAGCTACCGGCGCAGCGGCGTGCCGCCCAAGTGACGCCTGCGGGCCCGGTCTGTTGCCGTTCCGTCAACAGTTGCGGCGACGATACGATTGTATTCCCTCCGCCAAAGGCCGTATCCTCGCGCCCGATTGATTGCCCTCGAGCGACCCCTTTAGCCTGACCGGTGAACATGCGCATTTTGAGCCACCGTGGGTTCTGGCTGTCGCCTGCCGAGAAGAATGCCCCCGAGGCCTTCGCGCGGTCGTTCGCGTCCGGCTTCGGAACCGAGACCGACATACGCGACCTCGACGGGGAGCTGGTGATCGCCCACGATCCCCCGAGGCGGGGCGCGATGCGCGCCGAGGAGTTCCTTGCGGGCCATGCGGCGCAGGACGCGGCGCTGCCGCTTGCGCTCAACGTGAAGGCCGACGGGCTCCAGGGCCTGCTTGTGCCGCTGCTTCGCCGCTTTGCCCCGCTGGAGGCATTCGTGTTCGACATGTCGGTGCCCGACATGCTGCAGTGGCTGAGGACCGACGTGCCCGTCTTCACGCGGCTGAGCGACGTCGAGCCCGAGCCCCTGATGGCCGACCGCTGCGCGGGCGTCTGGCTCGATGCGTTCCATTCCGACTGGTGGGAGGCCGGGACGGTCGCGCGGCAGCTCGACGCGGGCCGCCGGGTCTGCATCGTCTCGCCCGATCTGCACCGGCGCGAACACCGCCCGGTATGGGAGCGGCTGGCCCGCGCGTCCGACCTGGTGGACTCGGACGCCGTCATGCTCTGCACCGACTTTCCCCAAGATGCCCGGGAGTTCTTCGAAAGTGGCAATTGAAGCAGTCGTCTTCGACATGGACGGCGTCCTGATCGACGCCAAGGAATGGCACTACGAGGCGCTGAACCGCGCGCTCGGATACTTCGGCTACACGATCTCGCGGGCCGATCACCTGACCACCTACGATGGTCTGCCCACCCGCAGGAAGCTGGAGATGCTGTCGGAGGAACGCGGCCTGCCGCGGGGGCTGCACGGGTTCCTGAGCGACCTGAAGCAGCAGTACACGGTGGATCAGGTCTACCTGAAGTGCCGGCCGATGTTCGTGCACGAATACACGCTGTCGAACCTGAAGGCGCGCGGCTACAAGCTCGGCCTGGGGTCGAACTCGATCCGCTCCACGGTCGAACTGATGATGCAGAAGAGCAATCTGATCGGCTACCTCGACACGATGGTGAGCAACGAGGACGTGAAGAAGCCGAAGCCCCACCCCGACATCTACCTCAAGGCAGCCGAGCAGCTCGGCGTGGCACCGGAACGGTGCCTTGTGGTGGAGGACAACCAGAACGGCATCCGGGCGGCCGAGGCGGCGGGCTGCCACCTGCTTGTCGTCAACAGCGTGCTCGACGTGCAGCTCGACCGGGTGCTGCAGGCGATCCGGCTCGCCGAGGGGGCGCAGGCATGAAGATCCTGATCCCCATGGGCGGCAGCGACGAGGCCTTCCGGCAGCACGGCTACGCCTATGCCAAGCCGCTGATCGAGATCGCGGGGCGGCCGCTGATCCAGCACGTACTGGACCCGCTGAAGCGCATCGAGGGCGCCGAGGTCGTGTTCGTGATCCGCAAGGAGGACGACCTTCGCTTCCACCTGCGCGAGGTGCTTCAGCTCCTCGATCCGGGCGCCGTGATCGTCCGGGCCGACGGGCCCACCGCGGGCGCGGCGTGCACCGCCCTCCTCGCCATCGAGCACATCGACAACGACGATGAACTGCTGATCGCCAATGGCGACCAGATCCTCGCTTTCGATATCGCGGGCATCCTGCAACGGTTCCGCGAGCGCAGGCTCGACGCCGGCACCGTCGTCTTCGACTCGGTCCATCCGCGCTGGTCCTTCGTGAAGACCGACGCCGACGGCATGGTGATGGAGGCGGCCGAGAAGCGGCCGATCAGCCGCAACGCGACCGCCGGTGTCTACTACTTCCGTCAGGGCCGGTTCTTCGTCGAGGCGGCCAAGGACATGATCCGCAAGGACGCCAGCGTGAACGACGGCTTCTTCGTCTGCCCCAGCCTCAACGAACTGATACTGGCGCAGATGCGGGTCGGGGTGGAACGGATCGAGCGGGAGGAGTACATCTCGCTCGCCACGCCGCAGGCGGTGGAGGAATACGAACTGATCCTGAAGGCACGGGGCTAGGGCGGGGCGATGCGGTTCCACAGGCTTGCGGACATGACGAAGGGCTGGTTCGTGGGAGCGTTCGAGCCGGTCGTGCTGCACAGCGAGGCCGCCGAGGTGGCGGTCAAGAGCTACCCGGCCGGAACGGTCGAGGCCCGGCACATGCACCGCGTCGCCTCGGAGGTGACGGTGATCGTCTCGGGGCGGGCACGGATGAACGACGCGGTGCTCGGCCCGGGCGACATCGTGCTGATCGAGCCGGGGGAGGCGACCGACTTCGAGGCGCTGACCGACGTGACCACCGTGGTCGTCAAGACGCCGAGCGTGGCGGGGGACAAGTACGAATGCTGAACATCGTGGTGCCGATGGCGGGGCGCGGGTCGCGCTTCGCCGACGCCGGCTATGCGCTGCCGAAGCCGCTGATCCCGGTGCACGGCGTGCCGATGATCGAGCTGGTCATCGCCAACCTCACGCCCGAGGCGCCGCATCGCTTCCACTTCCTGATCCAGCGCGAGCACGACCGCGCCCATGGTCTGGCCGCCAGGCTGGCGGAGTGGGCGCCAGGGTGCACCGTGACCATGCTCGACGGCGTGACCGAGGGCGCGGCCTGCACCGTCCTGCTCGTGCGGGACCGGATCGACAACGACGCGCCGCTGATGATCGCCAACTGCGACCAGTACATCGACGCCGACATCAACGCCTACATCGCGGCGCTCGGCGACGCGGACGGCCTCATCATGACGATGTGGGCCGATGACCCGAAGTGGTCCTTCGTGCGGCGCGACGCGGACGGCCGCGTTGTGCAGGTGGTCGAGAAGGAGGTCGTCTCGAACGAGGCGACGGTCGGCATCTACAACTTCCGGCGCGGGCGCGACTTCGTGCGCGCCGCCGATGCGATGATCGCGGCCGACAAGCGCGTGAACGGCGAGTTCTACGTCGCACCCGCCTACGACACGCTCATCGACGAGGGCGCGCGGATCGAGTGCTTCTCGATCGGGCGGGTCGGCGCGGGGATGCACGGAATCGGGACGCCGCGGGACCTCGACGAGTTCCTGGCGACCGAGGTCTCCCGCCGCGCCGTCGCGGGGATCGCGCCGGAGACGCGGGCATGACCCGTCGCCGCCTTGCCGACCGGATCTTCGACCGCCTCTCGCGCAAGGCGATCGACTGGGAAAACACCCGGGGCGAGAACTTCATGACCGCCCACTTCCGGCCCCGGCGCGCCGCGGAGATCGGCACCTGGAGCGACCCTGCGATCGCACATCCCCGGGCGGCAGTCGTGATGCAGGGGCCGATCCACGCCGAGCACGACTTCACGCTCGAGACCCTGCGCCTCTACGCCCGGCACATGCCGGGGACCCATCTCATCCTCTCGACCTGGTCGGACACCTCCCCCGCGGCGCTGCAACCGATCCGCGACCTTGGCGCAACGGTCGTCCTGAGCGAGAAGCCGGCCTATGCCGGCCCGTTCAACGTGAACATGCAGATCACCACGGCGGCGGCCGGCGTCCGCAGGGCCGTCGCCGACGGCGCGGACTGGGTGATGAAGACCCGCACCGACCAGCGGCTCCTGGCGCCGAACGTGCTGCCCTTCCTCGTGGCGCTGGCCGAAACCTTTCCGCCCGCACCGGGCACGGCGCAGAAGCGCCGGATCATCGGGGTCGGCCTCGGCTCGCTGCGCTTCGCGCCCTACCATCTCACCGATCAGACAGTCTTCGGAACGGCCGAGGACATGCTGGCCTACTGGACGCCGCCGCTGCGCGAGCCTCCGGCGGAGGCCGACCTTCAGACCTCGGCCCAGGCCATGTTCGAAAGCGTTCCGATCGGCAAGCTCTGCCGGCTTGCGGCGGCGGAGAGCTACCTTGCCAGCCAGTTCCTCCTCCGCATGGGCCGGACGCTGGACTGGACCCTCGTCGACACCTGGGCCGCCTGGCGCGATCACTTCTGCGTCGCCGACACCTGCGCAACCGATTTCTACTGGGTGAAGGGCCAGATGATCTCCCAGCGGGAGCACGTGGTCCACTACCACGCCGTGACGAACCGGGCCGAGATGGGGTTCCGCGACTGGCTGCTGCTGCACGCGGGCGCACTGGCGCCCACCGATGCGGCGCGCTACGAGGCAGTCCTCCTCGACCGGTTCAACGACCCCGTGCCGATGGGCTGAAACGACATGCGCGACGATGACCCGCCCGAGCCTCCGGCACCTGCCGGAACCGACGCCCGTGGCGTCGGCCGGCTCCGGCGGCTTCTCACCGGCTCGAGCCTGACCGCGCGCGCGCTGCGCAGTTCGGCGCTGACGGTGACGAGCTTCGGGTTCTCGCAGGGCCTGAGGCTCCTGTCGAACCTCGTGCTCACGCGCCTCCTCTTCCCGGAAGCATTCGGGCTGATGGCCCTCGTCACCGTGTTCATGATCGGTCTTATGATGTTCTCCGACCTCGGCATCTCGCAGGCCATCGCGCAGAGCCGGCGCGGCGACGAGCCCGACTTCCTGAACACGGCCTGGACGCTCCAGATCCTGCGTGGCATCGCGCTCTTCGCCGCAGGCTGTGCGATCGCCTACCCGGTTTCGGTGGTCTACGGCGAGCCCGTCCTGTTCGGGATGCTGCTGATCGCCTCGACGCAGTTCCTCGTCAGCGGACTGATGCCGACGCGGCGCGAGACGGCGAACCGCCATCTCATGATCGGCCGCGTCACGGTCCTCGAGATGGTGGCGCAGGCGATCGGGCTGGCGATCATGGTCGCGCTCGCCTACTGGCTGAGATCGGTCTGGGCGCTGGTGATCGGCAGCGTCATCGGCATTGTGGTGCAGGTGGTGGTGATCAGTCTGTTCCTGCCCGGTCCGCGGAACCACCTCCGCTGGGAACGCGACGCGGTCCACGAGCTCGTGCATTTCGGAAAGTGGATCTTCTTCAGCACGATCTGCGGCTTCCTGCTGACCCAGGGCGACAAGCTGATCCTGGGGAAGTTCCTGCCGCTCGATGCCTTCGGGGTCTACAACATCGGCTACTTCCTCGGCAGCTTCCCGATGATGCTCGGCATGGTGGCGATCGTCCGCCTCCTGATCCCGATCTACCGCGACCGACCGCCTGCCGCATCCCGCCAGAACTTCCTCGCCCTCCGCAAGATGCGGGTCGCGGTCACCGGCGGACTGCTGTCGATGATCGCCGTCTTCGCCCTGATCGGCGTGTGGCTCGTGGAACTGCTCTATGACGCCCGCTACCATGACGCCGGCGCGATCGTCGTCCTTGTCGCGTGCATCCAGATCCCGGTGATCATCGGCCTGACCTACGATCATGCCGCGCTGGCTGCCGGAGATTCGAAGCGGTTCTTCTTCGTCTCGGCGACAAAGGCCGCGCTGATGCTGACAGGTCTGTTCCTCGGCGTGCAGGCGGGCGGCCTCACGGGCGCCCTGCTCGGGCAGGGGATTGCGATCCTCGCGGCCTATCCTGCGCTTGTGTGGCTCTCGAGGCGCGTCGGCGCCTGGGATCCGGTGCACGACCTGGGTTTCGCCGGGATCGGCATCCTGATGACCGCAGCGGCGATCTGGTGGAACTGGGAGGCGATCTCGGCCCTCGCCGCGTGACAGGCGACCGGCGTCACTTGTATTCGATCAGTCCCGCAGGCCGCCGGACAGCGCGCCGCAGCCAGTACTCGGCGATGCCGATCGCCTCGGGCACCTTGCCGAGGGTGAGGAACGCGGCCCGGGTCAGACCCAGACGCGGCGCAAGTCGCAGGACCTGAGCTGGCCACGCCAGGAGCAGGAGGAGCATCCAGGGACTGACGGCGACGGCCCCGAGAAGCGCCACCGCCGGCAGCGCAAAGCCCCAGACGAGCGCACTGCGCACCTCGCGCACGAAATGCCGCTCGGGCGGCGTGCCGTGCATGGCTGCGCCCTCGGCGAAGGCATGGCCGCCCCGCCGCATCCGCTTCCACCACTGCGAGAACCGCAGCATGGCCGCGTCATGCAGCGTCATCTCGGCGTCGAGGCGCCAGATCTCCCAGCCGGCCGCGCGGAGCCGCACGCAGAGCTCGGGCTCCTCGCCCGCGATCAGCGACGGATCGAAGCCGCCCACCGCGGCGAAGGCCGCCGTGCGGACCATGGCGTCACCGCCGCAGGAACGGGTGCGCCCGACCGGCGTATCCCACTCCGCGTCGCAGAGGCGGTTGTAGACCGAGGCCTGGGGAAACCGCTCGCGTCGCCGGCCGCAGGCAACGGCCGCCTTCGGCGTGGCCTCCAGAAAGGTGAGCGCGGTCTCGACCCAGGCGGGAGCGAGGCTGCAGTCTCCATCCATGAACTGAACATACTCGGGAAAATCCGGGCCGAGTGCGGCGAACCCCTCGTTGCGCGCCCGGGCCGCGGTGAAGGGGCGGGAGAGGTCGAGGCGCACCACCCGAGCCCCTGCCGCCTCGGCCGCCGCCACCGAACCGTCGGTCGACCCCGAATCGACATAGACGACCGGCGCGACCGAGGGCGGCAGCGAGGCGAACGCGGAGACGAGCCGCGCCCCCTCGTTGCGCCCGATCAGCACGGCCGCGACCCTGGCGCGAGGCATCGCCATAGGCGGCTAGGTACCGCTGCCTGCCGCGCTGCGCCCGAAGAGCGGGCGGACGACATGCCTGCGGAAATCGGACGCGAAGTTTCGCGGGTTCCGCCGCGGCTTGCCCCGGACGCGGCATTGCAGGTCGCCCAGCATCGTGCCGGCGAGACGCGCCACGGCGATCAGACGCGCCTTGCCGCGGCCATGCAGCTTCTCGAAGTAGAAGCGCCAGCTGTCGAACCAGTATGCCGGCAACGGCGGCTGTTCCGCATTTGCGGTGCTCACCCCGGTCGACGCCCCGCCCACATGGGCCACGACCGCCGTCGGAACGTGCCAGACCTCCCAGCCCCGGCGCTTGAGCCGGTGCATGAGGTCCACCTCCTCGTAATAGAGGAAATAGTCCGGATCGAAGAGGCCGACCTCGGTCAGCGCGTCGAGACGGGCCATCATCGAGGCCCCGGACACCCAGTCGACGCGCTGCGTCGGCAACTCGGGCGGGAGCGGGACCATCCAGCGGCCCAGGAGCCGGCTGAGCAGGCCGAAATGCACCGCGCCGGCGAACTCCGAGACCAGGCTCGGGAACCGGAAGGCGGAGGTGGCGGGCGCGCCGGCGGCGTGGTCGAGGATGCTGCTGCCCGCCACGGCTGCCTTCGGGTGCGCATCGAGAAAGGCCGAGAGCTCGGCGATCGCGTTGTTGACGAGGCGTGCATCCGGATTGAGGAGGTATACCTTCGACGGGGGGGCGGGCCGGGCCGCAAGAGCGCGCAGGACGAGGTTGTTGCCCCTTCCGAAGCCGTGGTTGACCTTCTCGAGATGAAGCGTCACCGCCGGCCCCCAGCGTTCGGAGGCCCGGCGCAGCACGGCGGCATCGTCACCGGGCGAAGCGTTGTCGACCACGTGGACCTCGACGGCGAGCCCGTCCTCTCCGCGGCCGAGCACGCTGTCGACTGCCGCAGCGGCCATCTCGGCTGTTCCGTAATTGACGATCACGACGGCGACGTCGCTGCGCATGTCTAAGGCCTCCGGCACCTTCAAGCGGACGCTACTCGATATTCCCTGGAGTCGATGTGACACCTTATGCCGCCATCTCCGCCGCCTATGCAAATGCAATACCGACGCAGGCGTGGCGCAGTGCGTGGTCCGGCAACAATGTGCCGTCGTCTCGCGCAACCGTTTCACCGGCAATGCACTGAGCCTGGGCAGGGTCTGCGCGCGCTGGACGCCGGGCCGCCATCGGTGCGAGATTGCGGGAATCGGAGTGCGACCACCCCTCACCGGCCAGAGCAGACATGCCGAACACGTTAGCCTTTCTGGTGCTCTATGCCTGGCCGCTGGTGGTGTTCGTGCTGTTCCGCGCCCTGCCGGCCGCGCCGGCGCTCGCCTGGTCGGTGGTAGCCGGCTATCTGCTGCTTCCCACGCGCGCTGGCTTCGACCTTCCGCTCGTCCCCACCATCGACAAGGACGCCGTGCCGATCCTGAGCGCGGGTCTGATGATGCTGCTCGGGATCGGCGCCCGGAACAGCGCCGCCGGACGCGGGGCAGAAGAGGCCGAGCTCGCCTCCGCGCGCCGGAGCAGGATCATCGGCATGCTCCTGGTGCTTCTCTTCGTGTCGCCGGTCGTGACGGTCCTGACGAACGGCGAGCCGGTGCCCGCGGGACCGGGCTTTCGCCCTGCGCTCGAGCCATACGACATGGGGTCCATCATCTCGGGTCTCGCGATCACGGTGCTTCCGTTCCTGCTGGCACGGAAGCTCTTTGCAACGCCGCAGAGCCATGCCGAGCTGCTCCGGATCATCGCGCTGGCGATGCTCGTCTATTCCGGCCTGATCCTGTTCGAGGTGCGGATGAGCCCGCAACTCAACGTCATGATCTACGGCTTCTTCCCGCACGACTTCCTCCAGCACATGCGGGCCGGAGGGTTCCGCCCGGTCGTCTTCCTGCACCACGGGCTCTGGCTGGCGATCCTCCTGGGCATGGCGGTGCTTGCGGCGGCGGCGCTGTGGCGCCAGCGGCTTTGGGAAGGCCGCCGGGGCGGGCAATGGCTCTTCGCCGCGATCTACCTCGCCCTCGTGCTGTTCCTGTCGAACAGCCTCGGCGCCTTCATCCTCACGCTCGCCCTTCTGCCGACGATGATCATCTTCGGGGTGCGCGGGCAGCTTCTCCTCGCCGGAATCCTCGCCGGGACCGTCCTGCTCTATCCGACCCTGCGCGGCGGCGGGCTGATCCCGGTGGAGCAGGCGGTGGAGTTCTCCCGCTCGATCAATGCCGAGCGCGCCCTTTCGCTCGAGTTCCGCCTGAACAACGAGGATGCGCTTCTCGCCAAGGCCAACGAGAAGCCCTTCGCCGGCTGGGGAACCTGGGGCCGCAACCTGCTCTACGATCCCGAGACGGGGGCCGACATCACCATCACCGACGGCACCTGGATCATCGTCATCGGCGTCTTCGGCTGGCTGGGCTATATCGCGCAGTTCGGTCTGCTCACGCTGCCGACCGTCCTGCTTGCGGTGAAGCGGGCGACGGTTCCGCTCACGCCGGCCACGGCGGGCCTTGCGCTCCTGCTCTGCGCGAACCTCGTGGACATGATCATGAACGACACGCTCACACCCGTGACCTGGCTGATCGGCGGGGCCTTGGCGGGCCTTCTGGCCTACCGCGTCCCGGCGGGCGGCGCCGCAGCCCGCGCGTCAGGGGTGCCGGTGCCCCGCGCGCGCGCCTGGCAGGTGGCAACCGAAGTCCCGCCCGGCGCGAGAGGTGGGGCGCCCACGGACTCGGCGACCGGCGCCGGAGCGCCCTCCGGTCGGCGACGGCGCCGTGACGGAAGCGTTGGCCCGGTCAGACCCTGAGGCCCTGCACGCGGGAGCCGCCGCAGGGACGCGCGTCATGCCACCCGGGCGTCGCGCCGCAGCGTCCCGGGCAGTCTGCTGTTGCGGGCGAGATGGGCCGCCCGTGCGGCGAAGGTCTCCTCGAAGGCGTGCCGGGCCGCGAAATCCCGGGCGCGCCGCCCGGCCTCGGCAATCGCCGGGCGGTCCCGGTCCAGTTCCGCGATCCGGCGCGCAAGCGCGGCGGCGTCGAAGACCGGAACGACCCATCCCGCACCTGATGCCTCGGCAATGCCCCGGAAGGCATCGTTGGCGTAGCCCGCGATAGGGACACCGCAGGACATGACTTCCGGATAGGTGCTCGAAGGGTCGCCCTGCGGGTGGCAGCAGACGAAGAGGTCGGCGTTCTTCCTGAGATGGGGGATCCAGCCCGATTCGAAGTCGAGGACACCGCGCAGGGCCACGCGGTCCGACAGGCCTAGCGCGTCGATGCGCGCCTGAAGCGGGGCGGCGAGCGGCCCGGACCCGAAGATGTCCAGCGTGAAGCGGACGCCCGCGCGGGCAAGCCTGTCTGCCACCGCAGGCAGCTCCATGACCCCCTTCATCGCGATGAGACGGCCGCCGAACACCAGCCGCAGCGGGCGCCCTTCGCCGAGCGCCCGGGCCTTCGCGGCGTGGTCGGTCTCGGCGATCACGTCGTCGCGGCGCACACGGTTGTCGAAGAACAGGAGAGTGTCGCGGCAGAGCTTCCGGTAGACCTCGTAGGTCGGTGTCCCGCTGCACTGCAACCCGGCGGCGCGCGCGAGCATCGACCGCCGGATGCGCTCGGTCCGGTAGAGCCAGACCAGGCGGCGCAGACGCAGGAGCGGGTTCGCGACTTCGGCCGCGAGGATCTGCCGCTCCGTCCTCGGCGAATACTCGGCAACGAACACGACCGGAACCCCGATCCGCTCGCACAGGTCGAGTGTTCGCGCTTCGCCGCGTTCGAGGAACGCAAGGATGACGGCGGCCGGGGCAAGCCGGGCGGCCAGAGCCGCCTCTTCCTCGGGCCGGAGTTCGAGCCCCGTTTCCGCATCGCCGGGAAGGTATTCCTGATGGTCCATGTCGGTCGTCGCCGTTTCGGAGGCCCGGACGAGGCTCGTCACGGGCCCCGGCCAGTGGCGCGCATACTGCGCCGCACCCGCCATGTACTTCCTGGTGAGGACGAGCCCGCCCCGCGGACCGCGATGGGCACGCAGCGGGGAGAGGAGGATCAGTTCGTCCGGGCCGCCCGCGCTCGCCGTCATGCCAGCCGGTCCAGCATCCGGTCGATCTCGTCGAGGTCGACCGCGAACCCTTCGCCCGCGGGAGTGGCGACGACGAAGCCGAAGTCCATCCCGAGGCAATCGGCGAATTCCTTGTAGGGCAGGGCGAAGCGATCCGGTGGCTGGATCACGAGCCACGCCCCACGCTCGGCGAGGGTGTAGACCGCGTGGGAGAGGTGGCTGCCCTCGACCGCGACCACGATCCTTGCGTCAAGCGACCGACGGACGATCTCGGCCGGCTCGAGGCGGGCAGGATCGAGGATGTCGAACCCGCGCAGGGACAGCCGGTCGGCCAGTTCCGCCTCGTTCACAAGGCGGCGGGGCTCGCCGTCCGTGCCGCGCCGCAGGAAGACCCCCGGCAGCGCCGCCTGCGGGGGCATCTCTCGGCGCAGCCGGCGCCGGAGTTCCTCGTACCGGCGCCTCTTGTGGCTGTTCTGCCCGTAGTCGCTGTAGACGGTCAGCCTGCCCACGCGGGCGTGGCCTGGCATCTGCGGTCGCGGAAGGCCGAGAAGCTCGCGGTAACCGTCCTCGTGCCGGTAGGGCTTTCCGGGCGCACCGATGGCGACGCTTCCGGGCGGCGGGATCATCTCCAGCGTCAGGCTGTCGCACAGGAAGTTGCCGAAGAAGTCGGCACCCGTCCAGGTGGAAACCAGATGCGCTTCGGGAAGGGCCGAGGCGCGGCCCAGGGACGGGTCGAGGAAGCGTGCCGTTCCATGCCCGACGCGTTCCTTCGCCGCTCCGCAGTAGACGAAGGCACCGGCCAGGACCGCATCCCTGACCACATGCGCCCGCGTCGCCGCGTGTCGCACCGGATCACCCCGGATCAGGGCATTCTCGGTCTCGCGGTCGCGCCAGGGGGAAAGGGCACGGATGCGTTCGAGCGCACCGTCGGGATGCAGCGCCGGGCGCCCCGGCACCTCTTCCGGCGGCCAGATGTCCCAGGTCTCGGTCGCAAGGCCGCGCAGATCGGGCACAGGACCGCCGACGAGCCGGCGCAGGTTCCGCCCGATGAGCGCGACATTCAGCATGGCGGATCGCGCACCGCATCGATGACCCGGTCCTGATCGGCGGGAGCGAGATCGGGATAGATGGGCAGGCAGAGCACCTGATCGGCCGCGCGCCGTGCCACTGGTAGAAGCCCGGGGGCAGCCGAAGGCAGCGAGCGGTACATCGGAAGATCCGCGATCAGCGGGTAGAAATACCGGCGTGCATAGATCGCCTCGGCCTTCAGCCGTTCGTAGAGCCCGTCGCGCGTCAGCGGGTAGCCCTCGCCCACGAGGATCGGGAAGGCGTAGCCATTGTGCCCGGCCTGCCCGGACGGACAGAGGCAGCGGAGCCCGGGGATCTGCGACAGCGCATCCCAGTAGCGGTCCGCAAGGCGGTTGCGCGCGGCGATCGCCGCGTCGGCGTGCGGCAGGAGGGTGAGGCCCACCGCCGCATTCAACTCGCACATCTTCGTGTTGAGTCCGGTCTCGGTGATCGTCACCTCATCGACGATGCCGTAGTTGCCGAGCCGGTCGAGCGCAGCCTTCGCCTGGGCATCAGGGGCGATGATCGCGCCGCCCTCGAAGGTGTTGAACACCTTCGTCGCGTGCAGGCTCAGGATCGAGAGGTCGCCCTCGGCGACGAGGGGGCGGCCGGAGCGCCGCACGCCGAAGGCATGCGCCGCATCGTAGATCAGGCGCAGTCCGTGCCGCCGGGCAATGTCGGCCAGCGCCGCCGTGTCGCAGGGGATACCGTAGCAGTGGACGGCGAGGATCGCCTGCGTCCGTTCCGTGATGGCCGCCTCGACGGCTGCCGGATCGATGTTCAGCGTCAGTTCGTCGATATCTGCGAAGACCGGCTCCGCTCCGGCCCAGCGGATCGCGTGGCTGGTGGCGACGAAGGAGAACGGCGAGGTGACGACCTCTCCGGTGATTCCGTAGTGCCTGAGCGCCAGGACGAGCCCAAGCGAGGCATTGTTGACGATGGAGATGTGATCGACATCCAGATATTCGGCCAGGGCCCTCTCGAACCGCTTCAGGATCGGACCGCCGTTGGTCAGGATCCTGCTCTTCCAGATTTCCCCGAGCAGCGGCTCGAGATCCGAAAGTGGCGGCAGGATAGGCCGGGTCACGAATATCGGGTTGTGGTTCATGCGCTCGGAAAAAAGGAGTGTCGGGCCTCTCCTGAAACGAAGGATGACTGATCAACGGAACCAACTTACCCTGAGTCTCGACGAAGATAGTGCCGGAAATGCGGCTACATCTTGCCTCAGACAGACCAGGCTGCCCCCAGCGTGTTCCGGCAGGGCGAGTTCTCAGGGTCGTAGAGCCCGAGGTACTCCAGCCGGCTCTCGTGACGTTCGAGAACCTGGATGACGTTGGTTGCCAGGACGAATTCCGTGACCAGGTGATCGGCCAGCCTCTTCTCCTGCGGGAGAAGCCGGGGAAACGGTATCGGGCGGAACCTGTAGAAGATGCGTTCCACGATCACCTGTTCGGGGTGCTCCTGCTCCAGCCGTACCAGGATGTCGGCCGCGAAGGCCCTGGCGACGTCCGACTGGCCGACTTCGGATCCGAAGCTCTCACCGATCATCCGCAGGACATGATCGCGGAACCCGGACGACAGCCCCCAGCCGGCGAGACCGCCGATCGCACCGAGTGCCAGAAGGGAACGGCGCGTCAACCGGTTCACAGGAGCGTCCCCGCACGGAGAGACAGCGTCGAGAGGGTCAGCGTGGGGTTCGCCGGCGAGCAGGTGGGAAAGCAGCCCGCGCCGAGCGCCAGCACGTTCGGAAGCCCGTGAATGCGCAGCGAGGGATCCACCACGGAGGAAGCGGGGTCGGTGCCCATCCGGTGGGTTCCCTGGATGTGCGCCTCGGTCTCGATCAGGTCTTCGCTGACGATGGCCTCGATCGGGAAGGGGATGATCTCCTGCAAGCGGTCCCGGGCACGATAGATGCCGCGGAACACGTAGTCGTCGTGCCCGGTCCAGACGATCATCGGCTCGCCCGCCTCGTCGAGCACCACGCGGTTCTCGGGGTTCGGAAGATCCTCTCCGATCAGCTTGACGAGCATCCGCTCCGTCCAGCGCCCGCGGTCCGACCGCAGAAGGGACGGGGCGTTGAAGTTCTCGACCAGCACGGCCGCGGCCTCTGACCGGTGCGGCCCGTCGTAGAACCCGTAGCAGTGGCCGGTGATCGAGGTTCCGCCGAAGTAGTTCGGGTGGGCCACGTCGATCGTGAGCGACAGGCTTTCCTGCTCGTGCAGATACCGGCCGAGCGCATCGGCTGCGTGGCCCGAGCGCATCAGGATTGCTGCATTGGTGATCGGGTTGGCGGCGAGAGCCACGACATCGGCCTCGATGCGGACCTCGGCCCCGTTGCGCCCACGGGCCACGATGCCCCGCGCCGCGCCGCCTTCGATATCGACAAGGCGGACCTCGGTTTCGAGGACCAGCGATGCCTCGACGGCAGGTGCGATCCGCGGCAGGGCGTTGAGGATGGTGAACTTCGAATCGATGGGGCAGGTGGAGCAGATCCCGTTTGCGCAGCAGATCGGGCGGCTGCCACCGTTCGACCGCGCCGTCGGTGCCGCGTGCCATATGTCCGGGCGATCGCCGCGCAGCCTGATGTCGGTGCGCGACGGCGTGTGGGGAGGATAGGGAAAGGGCCGGGACCGCGGAAGGATGTGGTCGCTGCCGCCGCCGGAGATCTCCATGACCTCCTCCACCTCGGCGTAGAACGGCTCCAGCGCATCGTAGCCGATCGGCCAGTCGTTCCCGACACCGTAGAGCTCGCGCAGCCGGAAATCGTTCGGGTGCATCCGCGGCGTCTGGCCCCACCAGCAGTTCGAACCCCCGCCGAGGAGGATGCTGGCGACCCAGGGTTTCGACGCGGGGGAATGCGGCGCCTCCGCGAATGTCTCGCCGACGTTGAGGTGTTCGTGCACCCACTCGTCGTGCGTATGGCGGCGGCCCTTCTCGACGAAGAGCACACGCTTGCCGGGCGAAAGCCCGTGCACGAAGAACATGGCCGCGAAACTGGTCCCGGCCACGACCACATCCCAGCGTTCGCGCGCCGCGTCTTCGAGACTGAGCGGAGTCAGCATCATTTCGGGGGGTTACCTGATCGCTCTAAGGGCGAGAGTTCAGCACCTGTTTCAGAGATACACCCGCCGCAGGGCCCCCTCCCCTGCGACAAATTCGGTCAAACGAATTCGCGCCGCGATCAGGCATGTCTCGATCGGAAAGATATATACCTAGAATAGCACCAAAGCCGCGCGATGCATCCGGAATCTGCGTCGAAGGCGCGGGTGGCCGTGCCCGACGAAAGCCCGCCCCCTTGCAATCGCCCGACGGGCCAAAGGAAAGGGGGCCGCGTCGCGGCCCCCTGCCGGAATGCCTTGGCCTGCGTGCCGCACCGGGCACCGCCGCGCCTCAGAGATCCCAGACGTCGATCGTCACGGTCGCACGGGTGTAGTTGCCCGAGTCGTCGGCGGCCCAGTAGTGGAAGCTGTCGGTGCCGCTGAAGCCGTCGTTCGGCCGATAGAGCAGCGTCCCGTCGGGTCGCTGGAAGACTTCGCCGTTATGAGGGTCGGTGAAGCCGTCCACCCGAAGCGCGCGGCCTTCGGGATCGCGGTCGTTGGCCAGCACGTTGATCACCACATCGGTGCCCTCGTTGGTCGAGGCGCGGTCGTTCTGGGTGACCGGCGGTCGCGAGGGGGTGTAGACCCCGAGGTTCTGGGCTCCGTAGGAAGCCAGCGTCGAGTCGGGGATGTTGAGCGTCACGATGTAGCTGAACTTGTGCAGCTCGCCCGTCGCCCGGTCGGCGACGAGATCGGGGATCAGCGCGATCTTCTGCCCGTTTGCGGTGGTGTAGTAACCCGTCCACTTCAGCAGCTCGGGGATCTCCCAGCGGTAGATCGTCTGCGGGTCTCCGGCCGAGACGCGGTTGACCTGGCCGATGGAGTCGGTCTTGACGCCGTTGAGCACGAGGTCCTGGTTGACCCCCAGCACCACGTTGGTCTGGACGAACTGAAGCCGGTCGAGGGTAAGCGCAGAGGACGACATCACCCGGTGCGCGGCCGAGTCGAAGCCGATGTACTGCTGGCCCACGCCCGACATCGACACGTCGATCAGGATGATGCCGATGTCCCGTGCCGGCATGGCGAAGGTGAAGTCGCCGTCGAGATCGACCCCGGACTGGAAGCCCTGGATCTTCAGCCCGTTCACGACCATGTCGAAGGTGTTGTTGCCGAACACGAACCCGGTCCCGGCGTTCGCAACGGGCGCCGTGTTCCGCGTGCCGATGAGATCGAAGTCGTTCATCGTGTAGTGCGCGGTGTAGGAGAGGTCCACGCCCTGCGAGGTTTCCCAGTTGAGGAACCCGTCGAGGATCGAGCGGACGTCGTGCTCCTGGATCGGGCTGCGCTTGATCACGATGAGGCCGACCTGGGTGCCGAAGGCCTCGTTGTCGCGGAAGCCCTGGATCGGCGCCTCGTTGACGAGAACCGTGCTTCCGCCACGCGCGATCTCGGGATGATCGAGGTTGGCGGCCAGAGGGTTCGTGGGCGCGTCGCGGTGCATCCAGACGAAGCCGTGCGTGGTGTTGATGGCGACGTTCTCGGCCGCCTCAACCAGACGGCCCGCGAAGAAGAAGCCGTCGCCGGTGCGGCCGTTGTCGTGGCGCAGCACATCCTCCTGGAGCTTGGCGGAGGATTCGCCGTAGGAGAAGCCCTGCGCCCGGATCGCCATGTTGCGCAGCCAGATCCCGGTCTCGTCGCCGTCCTCGGCGGCGAAGGCCGCACCGAACACGTCGAAGGCCACGTTGTCGACGAAGTTCGCGTGCGACGAATGGTGCACGAAGCCCCAGCCCGGCGACCCCGACACGGTGTTGCCGATCGCGATCGCGGGATCCTGCTGGTCGGCCGTGCCCGTCTTGTGGAAGTGGAACGAGTAGCGGCCCTTGATGTTGCTGTCGGCCCGGACGGTCGAGAGCGCCGAGAGGTCGAAGGCCGGCACCGACTTGTCGGTGCGGCCGAGGTCGTCGAAGGCGGCATAGCGCACATCGACGTTGTCGGAGTGCATGAACATCACGTGGCCGCGATGGTGCACCGCCGTCGCCTCGCCGTCCTCGCTCCGGAAGGTGATGTTGCGGGTCATGTTCGCAACGTAGGCGAAGAGGTCCGCCCTCGGCGTGTCGTGGTTGTACTGGAGCGCCCGGTCGATGGTGATCGTGTTGCCGCTGATGCCGGTGATCCGGACCTCCTCGTCCTGGCTCTCGCGGTAGACGACCTGGCGGAGGGTGTTGTCCCAGGTCCAGCCCTGCTTGTGGGTGCCGGAGACGACGATCGTGTCGCCGACGCGCCAGCCCTCGGGGATCTCGCTCAGCGTGATCGTGCGGGCGCCGGCCATCGGCGCGGTCGCCACCTGCACGAAGGCCGTCTTCTCGGCGCCGTGGATCTCCACTTCGCCGTGCGAGATCACGCCGCGCGACAGCAGCATCGGGTCCCAGGCGACGTTGATGTTGCCGTTGTTGGCAATGACGATGTCGGCCTTCACGCCCGCCTGGATCGGGTTGTCGGCCGTGCCGATCTCGAGCCGCCCGGTCGGCGAGACGACCATCGTGTCGAGGATCAGCTTGGTGTTGACGTTGGTGGCGAAGCTGAGTTCGCCATCGACGCGGACCGTGAACAGCTCGGCGTTGCTCTGGCCGTTGTAGTTCACCGAGATTCCCTGCGGGATCAGAACCTTCGCACCGTCTGCCGGGATGCGGCCCTGATACCATGTGGAGGGGTCGAACCAGTCGCCGTTCTTGACGGCGACATGGGTCGCCTCCGCCCGCGGCACGAGGTTGAGAACCGCCGAATGCTCCCGCGCCATGGCGGCGTTGTCGGTATGGGCATGGATCTCGGGCGCCGCCTTCACCGCGCGGACGAAGGCCTCGATCTCCGCCGCCGTCATCGGTGGTGTTGGCGTGGTGCCGCCGGTTCCGTGATCGTGACCGCCCGTGCTTCCGCCCGTGGTGCCGCCGGTTGTCCCGCCAGTGGTGCCCCCTGTCGTGCCGCCCGTGGTTCCTCCGGTCGTGCCGCCGGTGGTGCCGCCGCTCGTGCCACCCGTGCTGCCACCGGTCGTGCCGCCCGTGGTTCCTCCAGTCGTTCCGCCGGTGGTGCCTCCGGTAGTGCCGCCGTGATCGTGACCTCCGGCGGTTCCGCCCGTGGTGCCGCCGGTCGAGCCGCCCGCAGTCCCGCCCGTCGTCCCGCCAGTGGTGCCGCCGGTCGTCCCGCCGGTCGTGCCGCCCGTGGTGCCCCCGGTCGTTCCGCCGTGATCGTGATCGGTCGGCACGCCACCATTGGTGTCGTCCGGCACGGTGGGCGCGTTGTCGGCATTGCACAAGCAGACGTGGGTGCCCATCGACGGGCACGGACCCGGAACGCCGGCGTTGACCGGCCCGTCGTGGCTCAGGCTCGGGCCGTCGATCACCCGACGGACGTTGTTGCTGTCGGGGCCCATCCACTCCAGGCGCAGGCTCTGCTCGCCATAGTTCTCGAAGTAGCGCACCTCGATCCGGTGGGCGCCGCGCGTCAGGTCAAGCGTGACCGACCGCTCCGTGGTCTCGTGCGAGCCGTCGTTGTTGATGACCAGACGGCCATCGACATAGAGCGCCGAGCCGTCATCCGAGGTCAGGTAGAGGGTGTAGCGGCCGGCATTGACCACATTGAGCTCGCCGGTGAACCGCGCCGCGAAGAGATCGGCCTGCGCATCCTTCCAGAAGCTGTCATTCGTCCGCACCCACGAGAGCGCCCCGATGTAGCCGGTCTTGGAGGGATCGACGGCCGACCAGTCGACATCGGCCAGCGTCCTGGCCGACCAGGGAAGCGCAACGAACTCGGCCTTCAGACCGGGCCACTTCGTCGTGCCCGTGCCGCCCGTCGATCCGCCCGTTGATCCGCCGGTCGTGCCACCCGTGGTTCCGCCAGAGGTTCCTCCGGTCGTGCCACCCGTGGTCCCGCCCGTGGTTCCGCCGGTGGTCCCGCCCGTCGATCCACCGGTGGAGCCGCCCGTGGTTCCCCCGGTCGTGCCGCCGGCGGGCCCGTCGTGCACCAGATGCTTGCCGGAGATGACCGAGCGGGCATTCAGCGTATCGGGACCGCGCCAGTCGAGCTGGAGGGTCTGGGCTCCGGTCCGTTCGAAGTAGCGCACCTCGATGTCGTGCAGGCCGGCGCTGAGCGTCAGCGTGACGGTCTTCTCGACCGGGTTGTGGACCCCGTCGTTGTTGATGACCTGCTTGCCGTTGATGAAGAGCTGAGAGCCGTCGTCCGACCGAAGGAAGAACGTGTAGCGTCCGCCCTTCTCGACGACGAGATCGCCCGTGAAGCGAGCGGCGAAGTTGTCGGTCGGGCCGCCCTTCCAGAACGGGTTGTTCGACCTGGCCCAGTTGATCTGGCCGACCTCTGCGGTGGCGACGGGCGTCGCATCGAAGTTGATTCCGGCCAGCGAGCGCACTGCCCCCGAAAGCGCGAAGTATTCCGCCTTGAGCCCGAGCTTCCCGGGCTCCGTCCCCGAGGCTGCCGGCGCCGGGACCGGCCCGGTCGGGGCAAGGATAGGAACGGCGGGCGCGGCGGGCGCAGGCGTCGGCGCGGGCGCTGGTGCCGGCTCGTGGCTGAGGTGCGCGCCGTCCAGCAGCCGGCGCGCGCCCGCGGTGTCGGGCCCGGCCCATTCGAGGCGAAGCGACTGCGTGCCCGACTTCTCGAAATAGCGGATCTCGATCGCGTGCGACCCGGCCGTCAGGTTGAGCGGGACGGCGGAGACGCGATCCGGCGATCCCTCCGGAAGCGCGCCGGTCGCGGAGAGGACACGCTGCCCGTTGACGAAGAGCTGTGCGCCGTCGTCATAGCGCAGGTAGATCGTGTACTTTCCAGCCTTCTCGACGTTGAGGAAGCCCTCGTACTTTGCGGCAAAACGGTCGGCCCGGCCACCTTCCCAGAAGGCCGTATTGGTCCGATAGTAGTCCAGCGAGGCGACCGAGCCCGTGGCCGACGGGGGCGCATCGAAATTCACCTGCGTGAGGAGCGTCGTTGTCGTCGGAAGCAGGTAGTAGCTGGCGCGGAGGCCAGAAGTCGCCGCACCGCTGACCGGAGTTAGCGCGTTCATCTGCCATATCCCCCTTTGTTCGATCCGCCCGAGTGGCAGGGGCGAACCCAACGTCCGTTCCGTCTCGACGAGACATTGTTGCCGATTGGAGGACTCACAAAGGCCGCACGAAGGCCCGACCGTGACAGGAATCTGTCAGATCCAAGGCAAATCCGACGACCGCAAGTCATTCCTCCTCCCTTCGCGGACGTGAGCCGTCCGCGTCAAAGCCACCAGATCTGGGAAACCATCCCCGCTCGCACTCGTTCTTGCGCCGGCGTTGCACCGACGGCCGACCGGAAAACCCCTTATTTCACGCTACAAAGTTGGACTGTCCCGGTCGTTGTGCTGCGAAACTGGACAAGCGATGCGAACAAGGCAATCGCGGGTTGCGAAGCTCGGCGAGAAGACGCCACATAGGCCGGCGGATTCCTGCCGTTAAGAAATTCGACTCCTTCGCATCGCGTCGAGCGCGCGCCGAACGTGCGGATTCCTGCCGAATGCGCGCCGTGATCCGCCGTTTCGCCGCCGCCTGCGCCCATTTGTGTCGCGGATGGAAAAAGCCCCTCTCGGGTGGCCGCCGGGTCTTCCGTCGGCTGGTCAGGCAGGGATTCGGCGGGTATCATTGCGCCCCGGGGGAAGCAGGGTGTCCGGTTGCCGGGTGCCCGTGGTTGGAACGGACGCAACGGCAAGATGACGAAACCCGAAGTCGTCGCCCCGGCCGATGTCTCGGAGACCGGAGCCTCCCCGCTCGGCACGCGGGCCGGGGCGACGGAGCCCGTGCTGGTCGTCGATCTCGACGGCACGCTCTGCCTGACCGACACGCTTCACGAGAACATCATCGGCCTCGTTGCCCGGCGGCCGGCGGCACTGCCCGGACTGATCGCCGCGCTCCTGCGCGGCAAGGCGGCGTTCAAGCGTCGGGTCGCTGCCGGCCATGTGACGGCCGGCCACGCCCTGCCCTACAACGAAGAGGTGCTGGCGCTTGCCAACCGTGCGCGCGAGGAGGGACGGCGCGTCGTCCTCGTCTCTGCCTCGGACCAGGCGCAGGTCGATGCCGTCGCCGAGCATCTGGGCCTCTTCGACGAGGCGTTCGGAACCGGGGGCGCGGGTGTCGAAGGGAACCTCGGCGGGCGGGGGAAGGCCGCATTCCTCGTCGGGCGCTACGGCCGGGGCGGGTTCGACTACGTTGCCGACGGCCGGGTCGACCTGCCGGTCTGGACCGAGGCGCGGCGGGCGATCACCGCCGGGGCCAGCCCTGCCGTGCGACGCGCGCTGGATGCGGTGCACGCCGACACCCTTCACCTCGGCCCTTCGGGCGGGCGGATGCGGGCGCTGCTCAAGGCGCTGAGGCCGCACCAGTGGTCGAAGAACCTGCTCGTGTTCCTGCCGATGCTCGCGGCGCACGAACTCGGCGCGCTTCCGGCCGCGGTCGCGGCCTTCCTGGCGTTCTGCCTCACCGCTTCGAGCGTCTATCTCCTGAACGACCTCGTCGATCTCGAGGCGGACCGCGCGCACCCGCGCAAGCGCTTCAGGCCCTTCGCCTCGGGGCGGCTTCCGGTCGCCTGGGGGATGGTGCTGGCGCCCGCCCTGCTGGCCGGGGCGGCGGTCATCGCCCTGGTCTGGACGCCGCCGGCCTTCCTCGCGGCACTCGTCGCCTACTACGCGGTGACCTTCGCCTATTCCTTCTGGCTGAAGCGCAAGGCGCTGGTCGACGTGATGACGCTCGCAGGTCTCTACACGGCGCGGATCATTGCAGGCGCCGCGGCGACCGCGCTGCCGCTCTCGCCCTGGATGCTCGGGTTCTCGATGTTCCTCTTCCTCGCGCTCGCGGCGGTCAAGCGGCAGGCGGAACTGGCCCAGCAGGCGGAAGGCCGCAAGACCGCCGGCCGCGGCTACGAGACATCCGACCTGCCGCTCCTGCGCGAGATGGCGATCGCCTCGGGCTTCGCGGCGGTTCTGGTCTTCGCGCTCTACATCAGCAGCGAGGATGTGCTGCGCCTCTATTCCCGGCCCGAGGCGCTGTGGCTGATCTGTCCGCTGCTGCTCTACTGGATCGGCCGGATGGTGCTGATGACCCACCGCGGCTTCATGGACGACGACCCGATCGTGTTCGCGGCGCGCGACTGGCCCAGCCGACTGACAGTGCTGATCTCGGTGGCGGTCGTCATCGGTGCGGGGGTCTGGCCGTGAACGGCCTCGGGCTCGCGGCGCTCTATGCTGCCTTCGCCGTGGTCGCGACGGGGGTGAACCTCGGCACGCAGGCGCTGGTGCATGGGCTGTTCCCGCCCGAGGGCGGAGCCGGCCTTTCCTACTGGCTGGCGCTCGGGGCCGGCACCGGAACGGGTCTTGTCGTGAAATACCTGCTCGACAAGCGCTGGATCTTCAACGACCGATCCGGCGGCCTCGCCGCGCACGGGCGCAAGTTCTCGCTCTACACGCTCATGGGCCTCGCCACGACGGCGATCTTCTGGGGCACCCAGACGCTTTTCTTCCTCGCCACGGGAAGCCGGGCGATGCTCTACGCGGGCGGCGCGCTCGGGCTCGCGGTCGGCTACTGGGTGAAGTACCGGCTCGACCGGCGGTTCGTGTTCGGGAACGGGACCGCCGCATGACGCACCGGGAGGAGCTTTCCGGCTGGGGCCGCTGGCCGCGCGTGCTCTGCACGGTCGCCTCTCCCGCGCGGCCCGAGGCCGTCGCCCCGGCACTCGCCGCCCTGCCCTCGGCGATCCCGCGCGGGCTCGGGCGCAGCTATGGCGACGCCGCGCTGAACGCCGCAGGGGTCATCAGCTGCCGCAGGCTCGACCGGATGATCCGTTTCGACGCCGAGACAGGACTGCTCGAAGCCGAGGCCGGCGTCTCGCTCGACGCGGTGATCGGGGCCTTCCTGCCGCGCGGCTTCTTCCCGGCCGTCACCCCGGGTACGCGCTTCGTGACGCTCGGAGGCGCCATCGCGGCCGATGTGCACGGCAAGAACCACCACCGAGACGGCAGCTTCGCGGACCATGTCGCCTGGTTCGATCTGCTCTGCCCCGATGGCGAGGTGCGCCGGTGCTCGCCGCAGTCGAACCCCGAGCTGTTCCGCGCCACGCCGGGCGCGATGGGGCTGACCGGGACGATCCTCGCCGCCGCGATCCGCCTCAGGAGGGTCGAAACGGGCTGGATCGCCCAGCGCACCATCGTCGCCCCCGACCTCGATGCCGCCATCGCCGCCTTCGAGGCGAACCTCGCGGCAACCTATTCGGTCGCCTGGATCGACTGCCTCGCAAGCGGGGCCTCGCGCGGCCGGAGCCTCGTCTACCTCGGTGAACACGCGACCCCCGACGCGCTCCCGCCGGGCCGGCGCGAGCGTCCGTTCGAGATTCCGCGCCGGAAGCCCCGCCGCGTGCCCGTGGACGCGCCCTCCGTTGCGCTCAACCGCCTGACTGTCGGGCTCTTCAATGCCGCCTACTTCCGTGCCGGCAGCCGCAACATGGACGTTCACCTCGTCGACTGGGCGAGCTACTTCCACCCGCTCGACTCCCTCCTGGAGTGGAACCGCATCTACGGGCGGCGCGGCTTCGCGCAGTATCAGTGCGCGCTCCCGCTCGCCACCGCCCGCGACGGGCTTTCCGCCCTGCTCGGGGCGATCGCAGCGTCGGGTCGTGGGTCGTTCCTCGCCGTGCTCAAGCGGTTCGGGCCCGGCGCACCCGACCGGCCGCTTTCGTTCCCGATCGAGGGCTACACCCTTGCCCTCGACTTTCCCATGTCCGCCGCCGCGCTTCGGCTCATGGACCGGCTCGACGCGATCACCCGCGAGGCCGGCGGGCGGCTCTACCTCGCCAAGGACAGCAGGATGACCCCCGAGACCCTCAAGGCCGGATACGGCCCCGCGATCGACAGGTTCCGCGCGCTGCGGTCCGAACAGCCATGCTCGGCGCGCATGACGTCGGCGCTGGCGCAGAGGCTCGGGCTGTGAGCCGGGTCTCCGATCCCTCGGGCGGCAATGCCGCCGCGCCCGTCCTCGTTCTCGGCGCCGGGTCGGACATCGCCCGGGCGCTCGCACAGGTGCTCGCCTCGCGGGGCCATCCGCTCCAGCTCGCGGCGAGGAACCCCGCCGCACTCCAGCGGGACGCGGCCGATTATACCACTCGTCACGGGGTTCCCGTGACGACCCACGCCTACGACGCCACCGACCTCGCCGGGATCGAGACCTTCCTCGACGGCCTGCCCGCGCTGCCGCGCATCGTCGTCTCGGCGGTCGGCCTGATGGGCGACCAGGAGGCGAACGCCGCGGACCCTGCGCGCGCGGCAGAGATCATCGCCACCAACTTCACCGGCCCGGCGCTGACGCTCGAGGCGGCCGCACGCCGGATCTCGGCAGCGGGCGGCCCCGGTGCGCTGATCGGCATCAGTTCGGTGGCGGGCGACCGCGGGCGGGCGAAGAACTACGTCTACGGCGCGGCCAAGGCAGGCTTCACCGCCTGGCTTTCGGGGCTTCGGCAGAAACACGCCCGCGGGCCGCTTCTGGTGATGACGGTGAGGCCCGGCTTCGTCGCCACCTCGATGACCGAGGGCATGGACCTTCCGGCGGCCCTGACGACCACGCCCGAGGCGCTCGCCGCCCGGATCGTTTCGGCAATGGACCGGGGCAGGCCCGTCCATGTCGATCCGGTCTGGCGGATCGTGATGGGCGTGATTACCCATCTTCCCGAACGGATTTTCATGCGTACCCGGTTCTGACGCCGGCATTTCTGGAGAGCTTGATGGTCGACCGCATCCTGCCCCGCGTTCTCTTTGCCGTGATCGTTGTCGCGCTTCTCTACCGTCTGTTCCCCATCGTGACCGGACAGCCGCAGCTCTCGCAGTTCTTCGTCACCGAGGACGGCTACCTGATGCTGACGGTCGCACGGAACATGGCGATCGGGCTGGGGATGTCGGTGTCGGACGGCACGATTCCCACGAACGGCGTTCAGCCGCTTGCCACGTTCCTCTTCACGATCCCGTACCTCATCACCGGCGGCGACAAGGTGACGAGCCTGATCGGCATCCACCTGATCGCCGCGGCCGCCGCGCTGGGCGGCCTCTTCGCAGTGCGCGCCTTCGCGGCGCGCGTGCTCGCGGCGCAGGACGACGAGCCGGCCTGGCCCTGGCTTGTCGCTGCGCTCTGGTTTGCGGGGCCCCTCCTCGTTCGGCACACGATGAACGCGCTCGAGACCGGGCTCTACACCTTCCTCGCGGTCCTCGCCCTGGTCCAGTTCGCCCGGGTTCTGGAGCAGGGCAACGAGGTCAGCCGCCGCGCGGGGCTGCTTCTGGGCCTGGTCTGCGGGCTGACCTTCCTCGGCCGGATCGACGGCGGCTTCCTGGTGGCGGCGATCTTCGCGCTCTGGGCGCTCGACTGCCTCGTGCGGCTTCGCACGGGGTTTGGCGAGATGCTGGCGCGCCTCGTCCCTCCGGGGCTCCTCTGCACGGCGATCTCGGTCCCGTGGCTGATCTACAACAAGCTGAACTTCGGCTCGATCGTGCCGATCAGCGGCTGGTCACAGTCGCTCGGGGCATCGTTCGGGCAGAACCTCCCGCTCGTTCCGGTGAAGCTCTTCGAGCACATGTTTCCCATGTTCCCGGTGCCGACGGCCTTCGAGCGGTCCGCGGCGCTGTCGCTGGCCCTGGGCGTCATCGTGCTCGTCATCCTCGCATGGTTCCTTGCCGGCTTCTGGCGGCGCGGCGGCATCCTGCGTCCGGTTGTTGCAGCCTACGTCCTGCACGGCATCGCCCTGTCGGCCTACTACGGTCTCGAGTTCGGCGCGCCGCACTTCCTGAGCCGGTATCTTGCCGTGCTCGCGCCGCTGCTGATCGTCGCGGCGGTCTGGGTGGCGATCGACATCCTGCGCGCCGTCCTTGCAGACCGCTGGCGCGTCGGTCTGGCAACTGCCGGTCTTGCCGGCCTCGCGCTGTCGGTCGCCCTCTTCGTCCGGCCGTTCCTTCCCGGCGCCGACGGCCAGGGCCACTTCCAGGTCGTGGACTGGATCGTCGGGAACGTGCCGGAGGAAACCTGGGTCGGTGCCGTGCAGACCGGCACGCTCGGCTACTGGCACGACCGCACGATCAATCTCGACGGCAAGGTGAACCCGGAGGCGCTCGCGGTTCTGCGTGCCGAAGGGCATGTCCTCAACTACGTCCGGCAGAGCCCGATCCAGTATCTTGCGGACTGGGAGGGGATCGCGGCCTGGGTCGACCGCGAGAACTTCGGCGAGGACTTCGAGGTGGTCGTGCACGACCCCGCCGCCAACCTTGCCGTGCTCAAGCGGCGCGGCGCGCCCTGAGCCGCCGGCCGGCGCGTCAGGGGGCGACGCCGGTCAGCCGGTTGCCGCGGGCGGCCGCCCAGGCAACCTCCTGCATGAGACGCGCCGTCTCGGGTGCCGGCGCATCCGCGGGCGTGCCGTCGGCCCTGAGCAGCGCGAAGGGCTTTCCCACGGGGCTGCGGTGGTAGAGCACCGCATAGTGGACGAGCGCGACGAAGTAGTTGCCGAGGTCGTTCATGTGGATCTGGTCCTGCTCGCCCGACTCCGAACGGGCGAACAGATCGGTGCGGTCGCGGACGTTGCCCACCCCGCCGCGCGCCTCGATCTCGCGCACCAGCGCGGCGAGCGCCTGGCCGGCAGGAATCAGGTGGATCCGCGCATCCTCGGGCAGCCGCCCCAGGGCCGGGCGCAGCAGCGCCCCTTCCCAGTAGCGCGGCAGGTCGGCATCGAGCCGTTCCAGCCAGCCCTCCGGATCGTCGAGCGGGTGCCAGGTCTCGTAGAGGTAGATGCGCGTCCCGGGGCGCGCCTTCCAGGCCTCGGCGGCGAACTGGGCGAGGTAACGGGGGCTGTCGAAGTAGCGCAGCGCATCGCGGATCTCGACCATCTCGGTCAGAACGATCGCGTCGTAATCGCCGCTCGCCACCGCCTCGCGGGCGTCGCGGTAGCGGGGATGGGCGTTCTCGACCTCGAAGCCGTTGACCGGCTCGTCGCCCCAGTGCGACTTCAGCGTGGCCCCCCAGCCGAGCTGGCTCTCGTAGCGGTGCCCCTCGCCGGCGAGCTGGGCGAGCATGGCCGGCATGTCCCGGTTCACCAGGCTGTGGCCGATGTGGAATACCGCGAGCGGCCCTTCCGGCGCCGGAAGCGGAACGGCATAGCGCGCCGCCATGGCGGCATCGTCGGGGCCGGGCGGGGCGCTGCGCCACCAGAGCGCTGCGGCCACGGCGGCGGCCACCGCGGCCAAGGCGACGGCGATGAGGCCCTTGCGAGTCATGGCGCCACCCCCGCCAGCACGAAACTTCCCGCCAGCGCAAGCCGGCCGACGAACACGCGGCCTTCGGCGAAGGGCCCGACGCGCTCGCGCAGGCGCGCCGCGAAGCCGCCGGGGTGGAGCGCGACCTCGAGAAGCTCGAAGCCGAAAAGGCGGCCGGTCAGCGGATACTGCATCTTGTAGACGGCCTCCTTGGCGGCGAAGACGTGGCGCACCCGGACCCCGGTTTCTCCGGCGGGCAGCGCCGCGAGTTCCCCGGGAGAGCAGATCGCCGGCCAGAGATCCGGCTCGAGCGGGGCGTTCTCCTCGATGTCGAGGCCAAGGGGCGGGCCCAGCCGGGCGGCCGCGACCGCAATTCCGGCAGCATGTGCGATCGAGCCGCCCACGCCTTCGGGCCAGCATGGCTCGCGGTCCGGCCCCGACGGCACCGCCACGGGCGGCAGGCCCAGCCCCGCGAGCGCGCGTCGCGCCGCAGCGCGGCCGGCGGCGAATTCCGCTCGGCGGGCCGGCACGGCACCGGCAACGGCTGCCGTCTCGCCCGGAAGGAGCCGGCCCCCGGGCATCCGGATCGGCTCGGCAGCAACCGCCGTGCCCCGCGGGAAAAGCCCGGCGAGCGCGGCCTCTAGGGGCATGGTTCGATCCGCCGCCGTCATCGCCGGCCTACCCCTGCGCCCGCTCGCGCGCCTCGCGCATGGCGCGACGGCGGGCCATGGCGTCGCTGCGCGCCAGCACGGTCTCGGGCGCCGCGCCCGGCGCACTCGCGGCAGCGACAGAGGCGCCGGGCGCGGCCGGTGCCGGGGGCGCGGGCGAGGCGACGCGGCCGAGGTGGTCGGCCAGCGCCGAGAGGACCGGGAAGCGGAAGATGTCCGTGATCGCGATCCTGTCCGATCTCAGGGCGACCTTGAGCTCCCGGTGCGCCTGCACGGCGAGGAGCGAGTGACCCCCGAGACTGAAGAAGTTGTCCGACCGCCCCACGCGCTCGACCCCCAGCACGCGCTGCCAGACTGCGGCAATCGCGGCCTCCACGCTGTCCTCGACCGGGGCGGCGACCGCCTCGGGGGCCGAGGTGCCCACCCGCAGCGCGGGCGCAGGCAGCGCCTTGCGGTCGACCTTCCGGTTCGGGGTGAGCGGGAAGCTCTCCAGCGCCACGACATGCGCGGGCACCATGAATTCGGGCAGGCATGCGGCGAGGTGCGCCTTCAGCAGCGCCTCGTCCACCGGCCCCTCGTGGGTGACGTAGCCGACGAGCCGAACGTCGCCGGGCGTGTCCTCGCGGGCGATCACCACCGCCTGGCGCACGCCCGGCGCGGCTTCGAGCGCCGCCTCGATCTCGCCCAGTTCGATCCGGTGGCCGCGGACCTTCACCTGATGATCGGCGCGCCCCAGGAAGTCGAGCCGCCCGTCCGGCCTGCGCCGCACCATGTCGCCGGTCCGGTACATCCGGCCCCGTCCGGCGAATGGGTCGGGGCGGAACCGCTCCGCGGTGAGGTCGTCGCGCCGGAAGTAGCCCGGGGCGACACCCTCGCCGCCGATCCAGAGTTCGCCCGGCGTGCCGTCGGGCACCGGGCGCCCTGCCTCGTCGAGAACGTAGAACGCCGTGTTGGCGATGGGCCGGCCGATGTTGACGACCCCTTCCTCCCCCGTCGTTGGTTCGAACGAGGACCAGATGGTCGTCTCGGTCGGGCCGTACATGTTGAGGACCGGGCGTCCGGTCAACGCGGCGAGGTCGGCGGCGAGCCGCCCCGGCAGCGCCTCGCCGCCGACCAGCATCCGCTCGAGCCGGGCGAGCGCGGGCCGCGCGCCGGGATCCTCGGCAAGCATCCGGGCCATCGACGGCGTGCATTGCAGGTGTGTCACGCCGTGCCGCAGGATCAGCCCGGCGAGCGACCCGTCATCCCGGGCCGCGCCGCCGTTCGACCGGCGCAGAACCTCGGCCAGCGGCTTCAGGCCCTCGAGCACCTGCGCCACCGGGATGCCGTAGTCGATCAGGCAGGCGATCTCGTCCACGTCGATCGCCTTCACCTCCTCGACCCGCGCCACACAGTCCTCGACCGTTCCGAAGAGGCCAGAGTCCTCGAAGTAGCGCAGGAAGGCGAAGTCGAGGATCGCCTCGAGTTCCTCCGCCGCGAGGCTGCCGAGGTCGATCTCCATCGGGTTTGCCACGCCCTGCGGCTTCTTGAAGGCCGGGAAGGCCCAGGCATACTGCTTGATGAGAGCCGCCGCGCTCCGCAGGTAGTCCTTCATCGGCTCGCGCGCGATCTCGCGGGCCTTCTCGCGATCCTCCGCGACGAAGGTGTGGAGCATCAGCGTGACCTTGAAGGCCGCGGGGTCGTGCCCCGCCTCGGCCAGCGCCGCGCGGTAGATCTTCACCTTCTCGCCGACTTCGGCGACGGACTGGCCGAGCAGGTGGGTCAGGACGTTGGCCCCGAGCCGGCCGGCGTCGCGCCAGGTCTCCGGGTTGCCGGCGGTCGTGACCCAGACGGGCAGCTCCTTCGAGACCGGGCGCGGCTGGGTGACGACCGCGTGCAGCGTGCCGTCCTTCCTCGGGAACTCCACCGACTCGCCGCGCCAGAGCCGGCGCAGCGTCCGGATCGAGTCGATCATCGCCTGCCGGTTTGCCGGCGGGGTATTCTCGGGTCGCAGGACGAAGTCGTCGGGCTGCCAGCCCGAGGCGATGGCGAGCCCGGCGCGGCCGTTCGTGAGGTTGTCGATCACCGCCCATTCCTCGGCGATACGCGCGGGGTGGTGCAGCGGCGCGACGCAGGATCCGGCGCGCACGCCGATGTTCCGCGTCACCGCTGCCACCGCCGCGCCGGTCACCGAAGGGTTCGGGTAGGGCCCGCCGAAGGCGTGGAAGTGCCGCTCCGGCGTCCAGACCGCGCAGAAGCCGTTGGCGTCGGCGAACCTGGCTCCCTCCAGCAGCAGCTCGTACTTCCGCGGTCCCGGCCCGTCGTCGTTGCCCCAGTAGAACAGGCTGAATTCCATCCCGCGGCCGGAGACGGCCACGCCCGGCCCCGCCGAGGGGCTGAGACGTGCGGCTTCATCGGCGATGACCACGGTGAAGCCGCGGGTGAGCGTCCAGAACAGCTCCAGCACCGAAATGTCGAAGGACATCGAGGTCACGGCGAGCCAGGTACCCGGATCGGCGCCGATCGCATCGTCCATTCCGGCGAAGAAGTTCATCACGTTCCGGTGGCTGACCATCACGCCCTTGGGCCTGCCGGTCGAACCCGACGTGTAGATGACGTAGGCCAGGTCTTCCGCGCGCGGACCGTCTTCAGGCGGCGTCGCGGGGGCCGCTGCGATGCGTGGATCGGTGTCGAGCAAGAGGCGCGCAGGTCCCTCGGGAAGCGCTTGCGCCACGGCGGCCTCGGTCACGATCACCGGGCAGCCCGAATCTCCGGCATAGAGCGCGAGCCGGTCTGCCGGATAGGCCGGGTCCATCGGGACGTAGGCGCCGCCGGCAAGCTGGATCCCCAGGGCGCCGGCAACCATGTCGGCTCCGCGCCGGCAGGCGAGGCCGACAAGCGTGCCGCGCCCGACGCCCATGGCGCGAAGGACGTGCGCGATGCGGGCCGAGCGCGCCGCGAGTTCGGCATAGGTCAGTGTCGCGCCGCCGCCGGTCACCGCGCAGCGCGCGGGCGAAAGGGAAGCCGCGGCCAGGACGGCGGCGGGGATCGTCCGGTCGCGGTCGTAGTCGCGGGCGGTCGCGGCAAGCGCGCCGGAAAGCCGCCCCTCCTCCTCCGGCGACAGCGCGCTGAGCGTGCCGAGGTCGAGGTCCGGCGCGGCTGAGGCGATGGCGGCCACGAGCCGCGCGACGCGGCCGGCCAGCGCCGCCGCCTCGTGCGGAGCGACCCGGGCGGCATCGTGCCAGAGCACGGGCCCGGGCGAGAGCGCCAGCGTGACCGCGCTGCCTTCCACCGGATCGGCCGCCTCGGCAAGCACGACGGGGGGCGGCGACAGCGCCGCCAACCCGGGCTCCCGCAGCGCGAAGTCGGCGGCGATGCCGCCGGCGGCCCGGGCTGCCGCGACCTCTCGCGCGGTCCTGTCCAGGGCGGTTGCCGCCGGGCCGCCGGCCTCGAGGCGCAGCACGGCCCAGGGAAGCACGTATCCCGCAGCGGACGGAGGCTCGCCGGGCGAGAAGGCCAGGTCGCCCGCGCTGCGGCCGCAGGCCCGCAGGAGCGCCAGCGCCGCGGTTGCGGCATCGGGGGTCGGCCCGAGGTCGATCGGAAGCACACGCCAGTCGGCCGCGGCGGCAGCCGGCGCGCCGAAGGGCACGGGATCGGGGGCGAGCAGGCGGGAACGCAACCGATGCTCGGCCTCGGCTACGGGCGCGAGCGCCTCCGTCAGCCGCCGCGCCTCCTCCGCATCGGGAGATCGCAGTTCCGACACGCCGAGCGACGTCGGGCAGACCGGCCTTCCATCCATCGCGCGAAGCCGCGCGAGCCGGACGGCCCCCTCGCCGCAGGCGACCAGGAGCCCCGCTTCGGATGCCTCGAGCACCTCGCCCGGGCGTCCGGCGCCGGGAACGACCTCGGCGCCGCCGACGGCGAGGACACGGCCGGAAACCTCGATCTTCGGAACCGCCAGCGGGTTGCGGTAGCCGCCGTGGTCGAGCGCACGGACCATGCGCGCGACGTCCGGCGCGGGCCGCGTGAAATCGAGCCTTGCCGCAGCCGGGGGCCGGTCAGCCCGGCGATGGAGCCGCCTCGTCCCGTCGCCCTGAGGCCGGCGCGGCTGGCCGCCGGCCTCGAGCGCCGCGATCACCTCGGGGAAGCTTTCGAGGGCCGAGGCGAAGCAGCGGGCGTTCAGCGTGAAGGCGGTGTCGTCTGCGCCGATCTCGAAGTCGCGTGCGGCGAGGATGTCGCCCTCGTCGATGCCGCCCGTCATCATGTGCCAGGTGATCCCGTGGCTCACCTCGCCGTTCAGCAGCGCCCAGACGGGTGCGTTGAGCCCGGCATAGGCCGGCAGCGGCCCGTCGTGGAAATTGACGCCGCCGTGCCGGGCACGGGCCAGCACGCCTGGCGGCACCAGCGAAAGGTTGGCGACAGAGAGCACCCAGTCGACGGACAGGTTCTGCACCCGCGCCTCCAGCCCGGCGCCGGGGGCGACCACGCGCAGCCCCCTGCCGGCCGCCCAGTCGGCGACGCGCGCATCGCGCGTGACAACGGCCGCGATCCCGTGGCCGCGATCGAGCCAGAGGTTTCCGCACTCCGCAGTCAGGCTCTCGTTGCCGATCAGGAGGGCGCTCAGCGTCATCGGACATATCCTGTCATTCGGCAGCGACCTTCCGGACGCTGCTGCCGGTGGCGAAGCCCGCCTCGGCCTCGGCGATCGCGTTCCGCAGCCGCGCGGCCAGCACCCGCACGTTCGGTTCGAGCACCATCGAGTCGTGGTCGCCGGGAACTTCCACGACCTCCAGCCGCGGCGCGTAGGGCGTCCACTGGTTGTCGGGGTAGACGTAGTCCTTCTCGCGGTTCACCCATTTGCCGCCGGTGACCTTCCAGCGCCGGTCCAGCGGTGGCCGATAGAGGACGACTCGGCCCTCTGGCCAGGGTTCGAGACGGTAGACGCCGACGGCACGCCGGAACGCAGCCTCGATCGCGGCGTTGTGGAAGGATGGCACCGTCGGATCGGGCTCGCCCGCCGCCCGTGCCTTGCGGGACCGCTCCCACTCGATCCGCCGCCGCGCCCATTCGGCCAGGAATCGCGGCCCTCGCTCGCGGAATTCGGCGAGCTTGATCATCGCCTTGTCCGCGCGCGTGAGCGGCGGCGGCACCGGCATCGGCGTGTCGAGAAGGACGACCAGCGCCACTTCCTCACCGGCGGCGCGCAGCTGGCGGCCGATTTCCCACGCGGTCAGCCCGCCCCCGGAGAACCCGCCGATGAGGTAGGGCCCCTGCGGCTGGACCTGGCGCATCTCGGCGATGCAGTCGGCGGCGGCCTCCTCGAGTGTCTCGTGCGGTGCCGCATCGCCGAAGAGCCCGCGCGCCTGAAGGCCGTAGAAGGGCCGGTCGGTGCCCAGGAGATGCGCCAGATGCCGCAGGTTCAGGACGTTCCCGAACATGCCGGCCACCAGGAAGAACGGCGTCTTCGGGCCGCCCTCGCCCGCGTGCATCGCCACGAGATGGGTGAAGCGCGGGCCGGCGGGATCGGCCTTGGCCGCCGGGTCGGCGGGCGCGGCTTCCTCGGGACCGAGCCGCTCCGCGATGAGGGCCGCGCAGCGCGCGATCGTCGGCGCCTCGAACAGGACCGAAATCGGGAAGTCGAGCTGCCACTGCTTGCGGATCTTGGCAAACAGCCTGACGGCGATGAGGGAATGTCCGCCGAGCGCGAAGAAGTCGTCCTCCACGCCAACCTCGGCGACGCCGAGCAGCTCGGACCAGAAGCCCGCCAGCGTGCGCTCGACCTCGGTCCTCGGGGCAACGTAGGCCGACTCCAGTTCCGGGCGCGCAAAGCCCGGGCCCTCGGCCGGGCCGGCCTGAACCGATGCGTCGCTCTGCCGGACCAGCGCGGGCAGGTCGAGCGAGGAGACGATCACCTGTGGGCTTTCGGCCGAAAGGGCGCGCACGAACGCCTCCGCGCCCTCGCTCGGCCGGATGCCTCCGGCGAGCGCCTGCGCCAGACGTTCCTCCGCGGGAGAGAGGGCGCGCCGGCCGCCCTCGTCGGGCACGAGCTCACCCGGGGCGGGCGGCGCGGGCCGGGCAAGGACCTCCTCGGCCGCCACCGCGCGGAACGTGATCCCCGCAACCTCGATCAGGACCCGTCCCGTCGGGTCCGCAAGGGTGACGTCGAACGCCGCCGTGTCGGCGCCCGGCGCGCCTCTCAGCCGGACCCAGCTTCGGATCTCGGGCGGGAGCGGGGCGAATACCCGCACCGTGCCCAGTGTCACCGGCACCCAGATCGCCCCGGGCGGCTGCGGCGGCAGCAGGGCGAGGCCCCAGCCGGTTCCGATGTCGAACAGGGCGGGGTGGATCGGCGAGGTTTCGGTGTCGGCCACCGCCTGCGCGGGGAGCGACAGTGCCGCAAGGCCCTCGCCCGCACCGACTGCGGTCGATCGCAGCACCTGCCAGCGCGGCCCGAAGGCAAGACGGTCCTCCTGGGCGCTCGGCAGTGCGACGCCATCCTTCGCGCTCTTCCGGTCGGGACAGCGCGCGAGGATGCCGGGCAGGTCGAGCGCCGGCGGCTCTCCCGATAGCGGGGCGATCCCCGCCTCGGCCGTGAGCGCCCAGCCCGCGGCCTCGCGGGTCCGCGCGGTCAGCCGGTGGCCGCCGCGCTCGCGGACAAGTTCCACGCGCAGGTCGCGCGGCATGTCGGCCTCGAGCCGGAGCGGCCGGAACACCGTGAGGTCGCTCAGCACGAAGCCGGGCGGGGCACCGGTGGCCGACAGCGCCTCGGCCGCGATTTCCGGCCAGGCTGCTCCGGGCAGGACGGCGGTGCCGTCCTTCAGCCTGTGGTCGTCCATCACCCAGTTGCCGGGGCCGAGCGTGGCGCCGAAGCGGTGGCCGTGGTCGCTGCTGCCCATCCGCTGGAGGATCGGCAGACCGGCAAGCGGCGTCTCTCCCTCGCCTTCGGCCTGCCGCCGCTGGGCCGCATCGGCCGCCATGCCGATCCCGGACCAGATGCCCCAGTCGATCGCGGTGACGCGGGTCCGCCCGCCGGCCCGCGACCGGGCGAAGGCGTTGAGGAATTCGTTCGCCGCCACGTAGTCGGCCTGGCCGGCGGGCGCGATCAGCGTCGAGGTGGAGGAGAACAGGACGAGCCGCTCGATGCTGCCGTCGGGCAGGAGCGCGTCGAGCAGCTTGGTCCCGTGCACCTTGGGCGACAGGACGGCCTCGGCGGCGCCCGGATTCTTGCCGATCAGGGGCGCATCGTCGACCGTGCCGGCGGCGTGGATCACGCCGTGGATCGGCCCGAGTTCGGACCGCACGCGGTCGAGCGCGGCGCTCATCTCCTCGGGGTTGCAGACATCGGCCGCGAGCGTCATCACCGTGCCGAGCCGGCGGAGCCGCGCGAGCGCCAGAGCACGCGGCTCGCTGGGCTCGGGCAACCGGCGCCCGACCAGCGCGATGCGCGCTCCGCTGTCGCGCATCAGCCGTTCGGCGACGGTCGCACCGATCCCGCCGTAACCCCCCGTGATCACCCACACCGCGCCTCGCGGCAGGGTGGCGGGCTCCGGCAGCGGCGCGGGCGCGAGCCGGGTCTCGAACCGTCGGCCGCCGCGCAGCGCGGCCACCGTGTTGCCCGGCGCGGCCAGCATCTCCTCGAGCACGAGCGAGACCGTCTCGGACGGGATCGCCGCAAGCCAGCCTTCGGGAAGCGCCACGTCGAGCGAAGCGGCCGTGAGCCCCGGCAACTCGCGCGGCATGACCCGGACGGGTCCGGCCACCGCCGCCTTCTCGGGATAGGGAAGCGCTTCGTCGCGGACCTGGGCCGCGCCCGAGGTCACGACCGTCAGGTGCGGCATCCTGGGCAGGCCGGCCTCGCCGATCGCCTGGCCAAGGAAGAACAGGCTCCAGAACCCCTGCTCGAGATTGCGGTGGAAGAAGCTCGATCCGGGCCGGAACGTTTCGTGCGACGTCACCAGCCAGAAATGCCCGATCCGGTCGGGAACCAGCTCGCGCAGCTGGAGATCGGCGATCAGGGCGTCATATCCCTCGCGTCCGCGCTCGGGCGCAAGCGTGTAGGTCTCCTCGCCGGTGCGTGCGAAGGCATCGCCCGCGTGCACGGTCACGACCCGGTGCCCGGCAGCCCGAAGCCGCTGCACGACCGCCCGGGAAAGGCCCGCCTCGTCGGCAAACACCAGCCAGCTCAGCGGAGGGCCGAGTTCGGTCTCGACATCGACCAGGCAGTCGGACGGGGCTGCGCGCCAGGCGAGGCGGTAGCCGAACCCCTCGACGCTCTCGTGGCGGGCGGGAAGGACCTCGGCATCCTCGATCGTCGCCGGCCGGCCGGGCTCGATGTAGTAGCGCGACCGCTGGAACGGGTACGACGGCAACGGCACGCGCAGGCGACGCGCCTCGCCCCAGAGCTGCGACCAGTCGGGCTCGGCCCCGCAGGCCCAGAGCCGGCCGAGCGTGGCGACGAAATACCGGTCGTCGGATACCGGATCCTCGGGGTGCCGGAGGCTCGACGGAACCGGCTGGCCGCCCATGGCGCCATTCGCCTGAGCCAGGGTGGCAAGCGCCCGCCCGGGCCCGACCTCGAGGAACACCCGGTCGGGCTTCTGCCGCAGCGTGGCGATCCCGTCCGCGAAGCGCACCGTGCCGCGGAGGTGGGCCACCCAGTAGTCGGGGCTTGTCGCCTCGGCATCGGTGAGGAACGCGCCCGTTCGGTTCGACACGATGGGGATCCGGGGCGGGGCGAGCGTCATCCCTTCCAGATGCGCGCGGAACTGCCCGAGGATCGGCTCCAGCATCCGGCTGTGCGCGGCGATGTCTATGGCGATGCGGGTCGTCTCGATCCCCTCGGCGCGCAGGCGCTCGGCCAGCGCGCGCAGCCCCTCGTCGGGGCCGGAGACGACCGTCAGCTCCGGGGCGTTGACGCTGGCGATGTCGAGATCGCCGAGGTAGGGGGCGAGCGCCGCCTCGGAGAGCGGCACAGAGAGCATCCCGCCGGCGGGAACCGTGTCGAACAGCCGGCCGCGCAGGTGGACGAGGCCGATCACGCCCTCGAACGTCATCACCCCCGCGATGCAGGCGGCTGCGTTCTCGCCCATCGAGTGGCCGATCAGCGCGGCGGGACGGACCCCCCAGCTTTCCCAGAGCCGCGCCAGCGCGACCTCGACGATCAGGATCAGCGGCAACTGCAGCGACGGCCGCCTGAGCCGCTCGGCCGCCACGGCCTCGGCGCCTGGCGGGGGCAGCCACAGCGCGCGGATGTCTTCGTCGGTCAGGCGGCCGAGGATCTCGAGGCCCCGGTCCATCCACTCCGCGAAGACCGGCTCGGTCTCGTAGAGGTCGCGCGCCATGTTCGGATACTGCGCGCCGCCGCCGGGGAACATGAACACGACATCGGGCGCATCGCCCACCCGACGCTGGGTGAACACCCGGCGCGGATCGCCGGTCTCGAGCAGCGCGGCCGCCTCCTCGTGGCTCGAGGCCACGAGGACACGCCGGTGTTCGAAGGCGCGCCGGCCCTCCTTGAGCGTGAAGGCCACATCGGCGAGCGGCTGCTCTGGATGCGCGCGCAGGTGCGCGGCCAGCCGCGAGGACGCCTCGGCCAGCGCGGCTGGCGTGCGGGCCGACAGTGCGATGAGCTGGAACGGCCAGTCGCTTTCGCCCGAGGCAGCAGCCTCGGGCGCCTCCTCGAGGATCACGTGGGCATTGGTGCCGCCGACGCCCAGAGAGTTCACCCCGGCCCGCCGCGGACCGCCGCGGCGCGGCCAGTCGGCGAGGCGATCGTTCACGCGGAACGGGCTGTTGTCGAAGTCGATCGCTGGGTTCGGCACCTCGTAGTTGAGGCTCGGCGGCATCTTCCCGTGATGGAGCGCGAGTGCCGTCTTGATCAGGCTGGCCACACCCGCCGCCGTGTCGAGATGGCCGATGTTCGTCTTGACGCTGCCGATGCGCGCGAATCCCTTCGCATCCGTCGTGCGCCGGAAGGCCTCGGTCAGGGCGGCCACTTCGATCGGGTCGCCCAGGTAGGTGCCGGTCCCGTGGCACTCGACGTAATCGACGGTCTCGGCGAGGACGCCCGCAACCGCAAGCGCCTCGGCCACGCAGGCCGCCTGGCCCTCGACCGAGGGCGCGAGATACCCCGCCTTCGCGGCGCCGTCGTTGTTCACCGCGCTGCCCCGGACGACGGCCCAGATGTGGTCGCCGTCGGCCAGCGCGTCGCCCAGCCGCCGCAGCACCACCGCGCCAGCGCCCGACCCGAAGACGGTGCCCCGCCCGCGGTGATCGAAGGCGTGGCACATTCCGTCAGGCGAAAGGACCTCGCCCTCCTTGTAGATGTAGCCCCGGTTCTGCGGCAGCTCGATGGTGACGCCGCCGGCGATCGCCATGTCGCACTCGCCGTTCAGGAGCGCCTGCACCGCGTAGTGAACGGCGACGAGGGAGGTGGAGCAGGCGGTCTGAACCGACAGGCTCGGGCCCTTCAGGTCGAAGACGTGGCTGACCCTCGTGGAGAGGAAGTCCTTGTCGTTCCCCGTGTGCCGCAACAGGAACATCCCCGTGCTTTCCACGAGCGACGGGTTCGAGCACAGGTTGAAATAGAAGTAGCTGCCCATCCCGCATCCGGCGAAGACTCCGATGCGGCCGCGGAAGGTCTCGGGCGGATGGCCGGCGTTCTCGAGCGCCTCCCAGGCGACTTCGAGGAAATGCCGGTGCTGCGGGTCGAGGATCGCGGCTTCCTTCGGCGAGAAACCGAAGAATTCCGCGTCGAAGCGGTCGAAGTCCTCGAGCGGCGCCGCGAAGGGAACATAGGCCGGGTTGCGCAGCAGTGCCGGGCTTTCGCCGGCCGCCAGAAGCTCCTCCTCCGAAAGGCGCCGGACGGCCGACCGGCCCTCGCGCAGCAGGTCCCAGTAGGCCGCGATGTCGCGCGCGCCGGGAAGATGCGCGGCCATGCCGACGATGGCGACCTGCGTATCAGTCGCTTCCATCACGCGTCACCCGTTCCGAGCAATACCCTCAAGCCCATACCCCCTCACGCGCAAGACCCGCGATTCCACACGGCCCGATCTGCACGGCGCCCCCCTCCAGAGGCACCTTCAATACCTTCGTCCTTCCGCAGTAACTGACAATGGTGGCGAGAAAACGTCGCCACACTGCCGCGCCGAACCCACCGGTAACGTTCCGCAGAAGGCATCTTGCCAATGCAGCTTCGATACTACCCGTCGATTCGACGGTGCCGCAAGTCACGTATCCTGACCCCGTGCCGCAACCGGGGCGCTCGCGAAACCAAGCCCGCCGCAGGCACGGGACTGTTTCCATCGCCGCCACGAGGCACGCGGGAACCTTGCGCCCTGGCCGCTGTGGCAACATGGCCAATGCCGAAAAGGGAATCGCCTGCGCCCGCGCCGTGATGTGCTTTTCCCTTCACTCGGCCGCGTGCACGCAATACTCTGGCGGAAATCCACAGCGGCCGGCTGGATTGGTCCGCGCGGGGAGAGGGACTTACGATGGGACTCATTCGGGCATTCGCGGTGGCCCTTCTGGCCATGCCGTTTCTTGCGATCCAGGGCCTGGCCCAGCAGGATTACCGGCTCAGACCCGGCGACACCGTCCAGATCGAGGTGCTGGAGGACGGAAACCTCAACCGCACGGCGATCGTCCTGCCTGACGGCCAGATCAGCATTCCCCTCGCGGGCTCTGTCCGGGCGGCAGGGCGCAGCCTCGCGCAGGTCCAGGCCGATCTCACGTCACGGCTCGCCCCGAACTTCACCGAGCCCCCGACGGTGTTCGTCACGCTGGCCTCGCTGGCGGAGCGGGTTCCGGCTCCTCCTCGGACGATCGAGATCTTCATCCTCGGCGCGGCGAACACGCCCGGTCGCATCGAGGTCTCTCCGGGCACGACGCTCCTCCAGGGAATCGCAGCCGCCGGCGGCCTGTCGCCGTTCGCGGCGACGAAGCGCATACAGCTGCGCCGGGTGGACCGCTCGGGCAACGAACAGGTCTACCGGTTCAACTACGATGCGATCGAGCGCGGCGCCGTCGGCGGGGCGACCCGTCTGGTGGACGGCGACGTCATCGTCGTGCCCAACCGCCGCCTGTTCGAGTAGCCGCCCCGATGCCCCACCGCGGGTGCCTCAGCCTTACCCTGCTTGCAGGGGCCGCTTGCCTTGCCGCCGGGCCGGCATCGGCGCAGGACGAGGGCGGCCGCCGGCTGGTGATCGGAGTGGAGAACCGGCTCGAACTGGGGCGGAACGTCGGCCTGAGCGTCCCGGCCGAGGGAACCACCGCCATTGCCTCGACGGGGCTGTCGTTCGGTTTCTCGAGTGTCACGCCGCTTGACCGGCTCGAGCTTTCGGCCGGGTTCTCGCTCCTCTTCGAGGATTCGCCCGATACCGAAGGTGTCGAGGCCTCGCTCGGGCGGCCGTCCCTCAGTTTCGGCTACACCCGCGAGGTGCCGGATGCGCTGTTTGCCATCGGCGCCCGCGCCCGCAGCGGCGATATCGTCGAATTCGGCGACGTGACCGACGCTGACGAGGACGGCACGCTCACCGAGTACGGCGTGAACCTGCGCTACGAGTTCTGGCGCACCGCTCCGGCCTCGTTCTCGTTCGAGGCGGACTATGCCGTCTCCGACTACGAGGATGCGACCGACCCCGATCTCGTCGACAGCGACACGCTCACCCTGGCCCTCGGCACGCGGCTCCGTATCTCTCCGGTCATGACCGGGATCGGACGGCTCGAGTTCGCGCGCGAGGACGAGGAAGGCGCCGAGGCTGTCGACACCGTCACCGCCAGCGCGGGCCTGGAATACGCCCTGCCGAACGGCCTCGCCTCGGCGACGCTTACGGTGGTGTCGGGCGAGGCGGAGGGCACCCGCTACACCTTCGAGGTGGGCCGGGCGCTCGACCTGCCGGCCGGGGCACTCTCGGCGCGCCTCGGCGTCAGCGCTTCGGAGGAAGCCGGTGCCGACCTCGTGGGCGGCCTCGACTGGACGCGGGAGCTTCCCGACGGCAGCTTCGGCCTCAGCATCGAGCGCAGCGTCACCTTCGACGACGACGAGACGACGGTGGACACGAGCCTCGAGGTGGACTGGACCCGCTCGATCACGTCCGTCTCGTCCATCGGGCTCGGCTTCAGCTACGAACTCAGCGACGCGCCTTCGGAGCGTGTCGAGCAGACCGAGATCGGCGCCACCTACAGCCGTGAGCTGACACGGGACTGGCGGCTCGACAGTGGCGTCAGCTACCGCGTGCGCAACGATGCCGACGGGCGCGCCGAATCGCCCTCGCTGTTCCTGTCGCTCGGGCGGAGCTACGAGTTCCGCTTCTGATACCGGCGGTCCGTCGGCCTATTTGACGGGGGCGGCAGCGATCTCCATGGGCGCGCCGAGACCGTCCTCGAGCCCGAGCGCGGTGTAGAGACGGATGTAGTCGCGCGCGACATCCCGCTGCGCCTGCGCCAGCGTCGCCCGCGCGTCCGCAACCGCCCGCTCGCGGTCGAGGATGTCGAGCACCGTCACGCCGCCGCTCTCGGACAGGAGCTGCCGGGAGAGGTCGAGCGCCTCCTGGTTGAGACGGACGACTTCGGCGGCGGCCGAGGCCGTCCGCACCGAGGCCGCCAGCGCGAGAAGCGCGCTCTCCACCTCGTCGACGGCGGTCAGCACCGCGTTCTTCCATTCGATGAGGGCCTGCTCCACCCGGGCCTCCTGGGCCGCTTCCGCGGCGGCGAGCCGCGGCTGGGAGAACACCGGCAGCGCGATCCCCGCCACCAGCCCTTCGGCGACCGAGCCGCCGCCGATCGGCGCCCGGACGAAGCCGCTGAGCGACAGGCGCGGGTAGCGGTCGGCCCGCGCGGCGCCGAGATCCGACACGGCGGCGGCGTAGCTGCGTTCGGCCGCACGGATGTCGGGCCGCGCTCGCAGCAGGTCGGCCGGCACGCCGATGTTCGCCGCGCCGCGCGGAACCGGCTGCCCGGATCCGCTGCCGAGGTCCACCGCCGACCTGCCGCCCGGCTCGCCGAGCAGCGTGGCGATGCGCGTGTGCAGGATGGCGACCTGGGCCTCGGTCTGGGGGATCTGCGCCCGGGTCTGCGCGATGAGCGCCTCGGCGCGCACACGGTCGAGGCGCGTGGCCGCACCGGCCTCGAAACGGGTGTTGATGTCGGCGAGCGTGCGCTGGCGCGAGCGCAGGTCCTGATGCCGATAGGCCAGCAGCGCCTGGGAGAAGCGCAGGTCGGCATAGGCAAGCGCAAGCTCGCCGATCACCAGCCGGCGGGCATCGGTCTCGTCGGCGCGGGCCGCGTCAAGCCGGGCGCGCGCCGCGATGGCCGCGGCAATTCGGCGGGGCGACAGGATGAACTCGCCGTCGAGGCCGACGGTCTCGGTGCTGTCGGGCGCCGAGGCCGAGGCCTCCAGGTTTCCGTTGATGTCCTCGAGCCCGGCCCGCCGGGCGAGCGCCTCGGCCTCCCGCACCCTGGCGCGGGCTTGGGCAATCGTCAGGTTCTGCGCCAGCGCCCGGTCGACGAGCCGGTCGAGAACCGGGTCGTGAAAGGCGGTCCACCAGGCCGATTCCGCGCGTGACCTGACGCTGATGGGCTGCATCACCGAGTAGCGGTCGGTCAGCTGCATCTGCGGCGGGGCATAGTCCGGCAGCACCGAACAACCCGCGAGGGCGATCCCCGCGGACAACGCGAGCAGGGACGCGCCTGTGCGCCCCGGACTGGGCCTTTGCATGACGTCTGCCCTTGACCTGCCTCTTGCCTCGCCGCGACGCCGCCCGGGGGTCATCTGCCGCCCCCGGTTCGCACGCCGGACACCCAAGCCTAGCATGGGCGGGCGCGATTCAAGCTTACGGGCACCGATCGGAAGCGATTGCGGCGCCATCTGTTGCCGCGCCGCCCCACCCCCGGGCGCCGTCAGGGCGGCGGATCACTCGCGGAAGGCGCGCGCGAAGAAGGCGGTGAAGGGTTCGGTCAGGTAGGTGAAGGCGCTCCGCTCGCGCGTGCGGATGAAGGCCTCGACGGGCATCCCCGGCACGAGGACGTGACCGTTGAGCTTGTCGAGTTCTCCCGGCTCGGGCACCACATCGGCCTCGTAGTAGCTTTCGCCCGTCGCGTCGTCCCGGATCACGTCGGCCGAGATCCTGCTCACGCGGCCCTTCAGCTCCGGCACGAGGCGCTGGTCGAAGGCCGCAAATCGCAGCGAGACTTCCTGCCCGACGTGGACTTCGTCGATATTGATCGAGTTGACGCGCGACCGGATCACGAGCGGCTGGTCCTGCGGCACGATGTACATGAGCGGGGCGGCAGGCTGCACGACCGACTGGAGCGCAAACACCTGGTTGTTGTAGACGATGCCGCCGACGGGGGCCCGCACCTCCAGCCGCGACATGGTCTCGATGATGTCGAGCCGGCGCTCGGAGAGCTCGATCTCGCTGAAGGCGATGTCGCGCAGGGTTGAGACGGCCTGCTCGCGCCGTTCGGTTCGCGCCTGGAGTAGCTCGATCTCGTTGCTCGCCGCCTGCCCGCGAAGCTGGGCAATCTCGGCCTCGAACTGGCCGGCCCGGCCCTTGAGTTCCGCCAGTGCGCGGCGCAGGTCGAGGACCTGGGACGCCTGCGTCAGGCCGCGCTCGAGCAGCGCCTCCTGGTCGACGAGCTGCGCCTCGGTAAGCTCGATCTGGGTGCGTGTCGCCTCGAGCTGCGCCTCCACGCCGACGACCCGGTTCTCGATCTGCCGGTTCTGCTCGGCAACGAGGCCGGTCTGGAGTTCCAGCGCCTCTTCCCGCGCGACGAAGAGCGCTCGTTCGTCCTCCAGCTTTCCGGCTATCGCCGGATCGGCCGCCGCCTTGGCGAGAACCTCGGGCGGGAAGGTGATCTCGCGGTCGCCGTCGCGCTCGGCGAGCAGCCGTGCGCGTCGCGCGGCGAGCTCGCCGAGCTGCGCCTCGACAACGGCGAGCTGCGAGGCCAGGCGCGTCCCGTCAAGCTCGATGAGGACATCGCCCGGCTCGACCACATCACCCTCGCGGACCCGGATCGCCTTTACCACGCCGCCGTCGGGATGCTGGACCACCTGGCGGTTCGACTCGACCTCGATCATCCCCGGTGCGACGACGGCACCCGAAAGATTGGTCGTCACGCTCCACAATCCGAAGCCCCCGAGCAGGATGACGAGCGCGAAGTTGCCGACGAGCAGCGGCAGGCGCGCGCTCCACGGGTTGGCGGATGCAGGGTCCGGGGGCGGGCGGAACTCCGGCATGGCCGCAGGTTTCACTGCCGGCCGGCCTGGCTGGCTTTCGGCGGAGGGTTGCCCGGACCGTGCCGGCGCGGACGAAGCGGCGACGGACGCACGAGCCGTTTCCGCACCGCGCGCAGCGGGAACAAGTTGCGCAGCCGCGACCCCGCCTTCCCGCCTCGCCTTGCGCTCGGCGAGCCAGCTCCCCGCGCCGCGCGACCCGCCGGCCGCCCGGCCATGCGCGACCCGGCCTAGCTTTCGCGCCACCTCGGGCGGAACGGGCGATGCTGAAGTGTCGGAGACGGATGGTTCCATCGGTGAGGTGTCGGGCTGCGGACCTGTCGGCTCCGTGGCGTCGGGAACCGGCGAAGGAACGGGCGCGGCACTGCCGGCGGCGAGGTTTCGCGGGATCGAGTCCTCTTCGGCGGCCGCGGCCATGAGAGCCTCACGCGCCGCAACCCGCGCCGCGATCGCGCCGATGGCCTGGACGGCATCGTCCTGACGGCGAACGCTGCCGGGATCCGACACGACCTGCGCCGGCGCCGAAACGGTGTCGCGCGGGCTCTGCGGATCAGTCCCGACCTGGTGAGGTGCGTCCTCATCCTCGACGTCACCCGACCCCCCGGCTCCTCCCCCGGCAACGGAAAGCGCAGCGGCGATCACCTGCACGCGATGCGGCGGAAGGGAGGGACCGGCTGGCCTCTGGACCCGCTCCGGGGCGACGGGGGCCGCATCCGGGCCGCCGTTGCCTGAATGTGGCGCCACCTGCGCCCCCGCAGTCTCCGGCACCACCGTGTCGTCGGCGGTGGTCGGGGCAGCCCCTGTCGCTTCGGGCATGAGCTGCGCCTCCTCGTCCTCGGAGGGCTTCCCCGACTGACGCCCGCGGTTCAGGAACTGGCCGAGAACCATCTCCGCTTACCTCGCTGCTGCCGGGGCGGCCACGGGTGCCGAGGGGCGGGGCGCCTGGCTCTTCCGGCCGCGGCGGAGGATCTCGTCGCGCGGGCCGTAGGCGGTGATGACGCCCTGCTCGATTCCCATGAGGTAGTCGCACTCCGCGATCGCATGCGGCCGGTGGGTCACCACGATCACCGCCCGGCCCTGCGCCTTGAAGCGCCGGATGGCGAGGTTCATCGCCTCCGACCCGGCGTGGTCCAGTGCCGAATTCGGCTCGTCCAGGATCAGGATCTGGGGGTCGCCGTAGAGCGCGCGTGCGAAGCCGACGCGCTGGCGCTGGCCGCCGGAGAGCTGTGCCCCGGGCGCCGTGAGCCGCGTGTCGTAGCCTTGCGGAAGCCTGAGGATGATGTCGTGGACCTGCGCGGCCTTGGCCGCCTCGACAACCGCCGCAGGGTCGATGTTGCGCGCCATCCGGGCGATGTTCTCGGCGACGGTTCCGGTGAACAGGGTCACGGTCTGCGGCAGGTAGCCGATGTGCCTGCCAAGGGCAGCGGCATCGTACTGGTCAAGCGTCGCGCCGCCGAGGCGCACCTCGCCCTCGGCAGCGGGCCAGTAGCCGAGGAGCGCGCGGGCGAGCGTCGACTTGCCGGAGCCGGACGGGCCGATCACGCCGAGCGCATGGCCGGGCTCGAGCACGAAGCTAACGTTCCGGACGGTCGGTGCGTTCGAGCCCGGCGGAACAACCGAGAGATTGGTCACCTCCAGCCGCGCCTCGGGGACGGGAAGGCGCGTGCGCGGCTGCGCCGGCGGCGTCTCGGCGAGATACCTCCCGAGCGCACGCCACGCCGTCACCGCGCGTTGCAGGAGCGGCCACTGGCCCATCGCCTGCTCGACCGGTGCAAGCGCCCGGCCGAGCAGGATCGAGCCTGCGATCATCGCGCCGGGGGAAAGTTCGCCCAGAAGGACGTAGTAGGCACCGAGGCCGAGCACCGCCGATTGCAGGAACAGACGGAACGACTTGGTGACCGAGGAGAAGCTGCCGGTCCAGTCGTTCGCGGTGGTGCCGCGCGCCAGGGCTTCCCGGCGGAGCTGCACCCAGCGGTCGGTCACGTCGTCGTGCGCGCCCTGGCTCAGCACCACCTCGCGACCGGCCCGGACCTCGTCGGCGAACACGTGAGAGAGCTGGTTGGCCTGGTTGGCGACGCGCACGCGCTGCGCGGTGACAACCTGGTTCACGATGGCAAGGATGACGATGATCGTTCCCCCGGCGACTGCAAGCCAGCCCAGCATGGGGTGGAACAGGAAGATCGCCGCCACGAAGACCGGCGTCCAGGGCATGTCCATCAGCGCGAGCAGCAGCGGCGAGGCGAGGAACGTCTGCACCGCGTCGAGATCGCGCAGGGCTCCGGCAGAGGCCGCCTGCTCCTGCGGCGTTCCGCGCTTGCGGAGTGCCGCGTCGAACACGCGGGGATCGAGCGCTTCCTGGAAGCGGGCAGCAAGACGCGCCAGCACGCGGCCTCGGGCGAAGTCGAGCAGCGCCATGAGCGCATAAAGGCCCGCGACGAGCACCGAGAGCGCGACCAGCGTCTCGACCGAGCGCGAATGGAGCACGCGGTCGTAGACCTGGAGCATGTAGAGCGGCCCCGTCAGCATCAGGATGTTGACGAAGATCGAGAAGAGGAAGGCCCAGAGCATGAGTCCGCGCCCGCGCCGCCGGGCGGCGCGCAGCTCGTCATGCCCGCTGGTGGTCGTCGTTGCCATGTCGGTGGGTCGCCTGCCTGTCCTGCGGCCTGGAAGGATACACCGTGAACACGAAAAGTGAACCTCTTCCATACCCCGCCGGAATTCCCGGAGCCCACGGCGAAGAGTCGCCGGTCTTCGGCGAAAGCCTGCCGGCTGGGGTCCCCTTACGGGAGTGCGAAGAAACCCGGTGCGGCGCGGGACCGCAGCCGTTCGGCAAGGTCGCGGCCAAGGGCCGGGCCGTCCTCCGGCGCGGCCTCGCCCGCCGCCGAGAGAACCTCCGATCCGTCGGGCCGGAGAATCTCGCCGCGCATGCGAAGGATGCCCCCCTCGAGTTCGGCGAGGCCGGCGATCGGGGTGTGGCAGGAGCCGTCGAGCGCCGCAAGGAAGGCGCGCTCGCAGGCGAGCCGCAGCCCGGTCGGCGCGTCGTGGATCGGCGCAAGCAGGTCCGCCGCGCGGGTGTCCTCCGCCCGGCGCTCGATCCCGATCGCGCCCTGCGCGACCGCGGGGAGCATCTCGTCGGGGCCGATGGCACAGCGGGCGACATGGGCAAGACCGAGGCGGTTGAGCCCGGCCATGGCGAGGAATGTGGCGGCGGCCACGCCGTCCTCCAGCTTCCGCATCCGGGTCTGCACGTTGCCCCGGAACTCCACGAGCCGCAGGTCGGGCCTGCGGTGGGCGAGCTGTGCCCGCCGCCGCAGCGACGAGGATCCGACGACCGCGCCCTGCGGCAGCTCGGCGATCCGCCCCGCCACCGGCGAGACGAAGGCATCGCGCACATCCTCGCGCGGCAGGTGGCAGTCGAGCACCAGCCCGGCGGGCTGGAGCGTCGGCATGTCCTTCATCGAATGGACCGCGATGTCGATGCGCCCCGCCAGCAGCGCCTCCTCGATCTCGCGGGTGAAGAGGCCCTTGCCGCCGATCTCCTTCAGCGGCCGGTCGGCGTCGATCAGAGTCCGGTCGTCGCCCGTCGTCCTTATGACGACGATCTCGAACGCCTCGGCCGGAAGGTTCCAGGCCGCCATGAGCCGGTCGCGCGTCTCGTGCGCCTGGGCCAGCGCCAGCGGCGAGCCGCGGGTGCCGATGCGGAGGGGGCGGGCGGGAGAGGGGAGGCCGGGCGACATGGGCCAAGCCTTAGCCCGTGACAATCGCCCCTGACAATGGGGCGCGCAGGGGGCCCGTATTGACAAGGGCGTGCCGGCCCTGTCCAAACGGAGGGCCCGGCGGAGGAAGATCATGGCGGAAAAGAAGAAACTGCTGCGGTCGCTGGCGGGCGAGGTCCAGGCCGTTCCGCCGGTCTGGCTGATGCGGCAGGCCGGGCGCTACCTGCCGGAATACCGGGCGACGCGCGCGCAGGCGGGCGATTTCCTCAAGCTCTGCTACACGCCGGAACTCGCCGCCGAGGTCACCTTCCAGCCGATCCGCCGCTACCACTTCGACGCGGCAATCCTCTTCGCCGACATCCTGCTCCTTCCGCAGGCGCTCGGCGCCGACCTCTGGTTCGCCGCCGGCGAGGGCCCGCGGCTCTCGACGGTGACGACCGAGGCCGACCTTGCCCGGCTGCGGGGCCGCGACGACATCCACGACACCCTCGCCCCGGTCTACGAGACGGTGCGCATCCTTGCCGAGGGGCTGCCGAAGGAGACGGCGCTGATCGGCTTTGCCGGCGCGCCCTGGACGGTGGCGACCTACATGATCGCCGGGCGCGGCACGCCGGACCAGGGCCCTGCCCATGCGCTCAGGTCCGCCAACCCGGCGCTCTTCGACCGGCTCATCGCGCTGCTGACCGGGGCGACCATTGAATACCTCTCGGCGCAGGTCGAGGCGGGGGCCGAGGTGGTGAAGCTGTTCGATTCCTGGGCGGGCTCGCTCAGGGGCGACGATTTCGACCGCTACGCGCTGGAGCCCGCCCGCGCGATCACGGCCGCACTGAAGGCCCGGCACCCCGGTCTGCCCGTGATCGTGTTCCCCCGCGAGGCGGGCGGACGCTACGTCGGGTTCGCGCGGGCGACCGGGGCCGACTGCGTGGCGCTCGACAACTCGGTTGCCGCCGAATGGGCGGCGGAGCACGTCCAGAAGGACGGCTGCGTGCAGGGCAACCTCGATCCCGCCCTCATGGTCGAGGGAGGGCCCCGGCTGATCGCGGAGACGAAGCGGATCGTCCGCGCCTTCTCGGGCGGGCCGCACATCTTCAACCTCGGCCACGGGATCACCCCCGACGCCGATCCCGACAACGTGCACCGGATGCTCGAGGCGATCCGGGGCTGAAGGCGGGCGCGGTCGCGGCGCATCAGGCGCAAGGCGCGATCTTCACCCAGCCGCCGAAGTCCACCTGCGCCTCCCACGCCCCGTCCCGGCCCGCGCGGTGAAGCGCGGCCCGGATCACGCCCATGTGGGTGACGATCAGCGTTCCCGGCGCACCGTGTTCGTCCAGCGCGGCGGCGACGCGGGAGGCCATCTCGGCCACGGTCTCGCCGCCGTGCGGTCGGGCGTGGAGGAGGTCGGCGGCCCAGGAATCGAGTTCGGCGCGGGGGATCGCATCCCACCGCAGGCCTTCCCACCTGCCGAAATCGAGCTCCTGCAGGCGGGCATCCTCCGCCACCGGCAGCCCGCGGGCCGCGCCCAGCGCCGCCGCCAGCCGGGCGCAGCGCAAAAGCGGGCTGGTGACGATCCGCGCCGCCGGCGGAAGCTGTGCGGCAAGGCGCCGCGTCTCGGAGGGAAGGTCCGGCCCGGGCGGAAGGTCGCTGACCCCGTAGCAGAGGCCCGAGGCACCGGGCGGGCGGGTGTGGCGCAGGAGGATCAGAGCCACGCCAGCAGCCCAAGGTAGAACCCGATCTCGGCGCACTGCTGAGTGGCGCCGAGGCAGTCGCCGGTGTAGCCGCCGAGCCTGCGCTCGAAGGCGCCCCGCATGGTCAGGGCGCCCAGCACGAGCCCTGCGAGCCCCGCAACGGCCGCGAAAAGGCCGGCCGCCAGCGCCAGCGGCACCAGGGACGCCGCGCCGGTCAGGAGGGCGAACCGCAGACCGTCGCGGCCGACGCCGTCGGCCACGGGCTTGCCGGTTCCGTGGTCGCGCACGTAGGCCGAGGTGGCGATCACCTGCACCGAGGCCGCGCGGCTCAGCGCATTTCCCGCGACGAGCACCCAGAACAGCGGCGCCGCCGGCGCAAGGGCAGCCAGCGCCGCAACCTTTGCGGCCAGCATCATCCCGAGGCCCGCCGCGCCGTAGGTGCCGATCCGGCTGTCCTTCATGATCTCGAGCGCGCGCTCGCGCGTCGTGCCCCCGCCAAGGCCGTCGCAGGCGTCGGCGAAGCCGTCCTCGTGGAAGCACCCGGTGAGGAGAAGGCCGAAGGCGGTGGCGATCAGCACGGCAACGAGCGGCGGGAACACCCAGGATGCCGCCCACCAGGCGAGACCGACGAGCGCCCCGATCACCGCCCCCGCCGCCGGGTGCCAGCGGGTCGAGGCGGCGAAGCGTTCCGGGGTGAAGCCGGGGTCGGGCACCGGCAGGCGGGTGAGGAACTGGAGCGCGAGCAGGAACTCGGCGCGCGCCTCCTCCCGCCGCGTCATGCCCGGCTGACCCCCGCGCTCTCGAAGCTTGCCATGTCGCGCAGCATGGCGGCAGCCGCACGCACGAGCGGCAAGGCGAGAAGCGCGCCGGTCCCCTCGCCGAGCCGCAACCCGAGGTCGAGCAGCGGCTCGGCCCCCAGGGCGGCGAGGACGCGTCCGTGCCCCTGTTCCTGCGACAGGTGGCAGAAGACGAAGGCGCTCCGCAATTCGGGCGCGCGGGCCAGTGCGCAGGCCGCGGCGGCGGTGGCGATGAACCCGTCCACCAGAACCAGCCTGCGCGCCGCGGCCGCGGCCTCCATCGCGCCCGACATCATGGCGATCTCGAAGCCGCCGTATTCGGCGAGCGCCGCGTCGGGTGGCAGTCGGTCGGGCGTCCGGGCCGCCGCACGGGCGAGGACGGCCCGCTTGCGCGCGAGACCCGCGTCGTCGAGGCCCGTGCCCCGGCCCGCGATCTCCTCGACCGGAAGGCCGAAGAGCTTCGCAGCCACCAGCGCGGCGGACGAGGTATTGGCAATGCCCATCTCGCCGAACGCCACAACCTCCGCCTCGCCCGCCCGGCCGAGCACCGCGCCCTCGGCCAGCGCCTGTGCAAGCTGCTCCGCCGTCATCGCGGGGCCCGCGGCGCTGTTGGCCGTGCCGGGGCCGATCCGCGCCGGGACGAGGCCGGGATGGACGGGCGGATCCCAGGAGACGCCTGCGTCCACCACAACCACCTCGGCGCCGAGTTCGCGCGCGAAGACGTTCGCGGCGGCACCGCCCGCGAGGAAGTTGCGCACCATCTCGCCGGTGACCGCCTGCGGATAGGCGCTGACGCCCTCGGCCGCAATGCCGTGGTCCGCCGCGAAGATCGTGAGCCGGCAGCGGTCGGCCCGCGGCGCAAGCGTGCGCTGCAGCCGGGCAAGCTGCGCGGCAAGCGCCTCGATCCGGCCGAGCGCGCCGGGCGGCTTGGTCTTGCCGTCGATCGCGGCCTTCAGCGCCGTCTCGAAATCGGGATCGTGCTGGATCATCGGTCTCCTCCGTCGCGGGCGGCGCCCGGCCTCGCCCTGCCCCGCCCTCGCCTCAGGGCCACTTGGCGACAGGCGGCAGGCTCATCAGGACGGCATTGGCGTCGTGGCCGGTCTCGAGGCCGAACTTCGTGCCGCGGTCGTAGACGAGGTTGTACTCGGCATAGAGCCCGCGATGGACGAGCTGCGCCTCGCGGTCGGCGTCGGTCCAGGGCGTGTCGCGCCGCCGCTCCACGATGGGGACGAAGGCCGGCAGGAAGGCACGCCCGACCTCCTGCGTGAAGGCGAAGTCGGCCTCCCAGTCGCCGGTGTTGAGGTCGTCGAAGAAGATGCCGCCCACACCCCGCGCGCGGCCCCGGTGGGGCACGAAGAAGTATTCGTCTGCCCAGGCCTTGAATCGCGGGTAGTAGTCCGGCGAATGGCGCGCGCAGGCCGCCTCAAGGACGGCATGGAAGGCTGCGGTGTCCTCCGGATACTCGATGCAGGGATTGAGGTCGGAGCCGCCGCCGAACCACCAGGCAGCCGGGGTCCAGAACATCCGGGTGTTCATGTGCACGGCGGGGGTGTGGGGGTTCTGCATGTGCGCGACAAGGCTGATCCCCGACGCCCAGAACCGGGGATCCTCGGCCATTCCCGGCACTCCGCGGGCTGCCATCGCCTTCTGCGCCCGCTCGCCGAGGGTGCCGTAGACCGTCGAGACATTGACGCCCACCTTCTCGAAGACCCGGCCGCCGCGCATCACGCTCATCAGGCCTCCGCCGGCGTCGCCTCCGTCGTCGGAGTGGCGGCGCGTCTCGCTCACCTCGAACCGTGCCGGCGGCAAGGCGGCATGGGGGCCGGTCGCCTGGGCGTCCTCCAGCCCCTCGAAGGCCGCCACGATCTCGTCGCGGAGGGTGCGGAACCAGGCAGAGGCGCGGGCCTTCCGGTCGGCGAAGGGGTCGGTCATCGGCAGTCTCCGGCTCGGGCGCGTCCGGCCTCGTTAGAGCAAGTTTGGCAGCCGAGGCGCAAGCGCCTATGATGGGGGTCCCGATCCCGGAGTCCTGCCGTGCGCACAGTCCTCGCCCTCTGCCTCGTCGCCCTCGTCGCCGCCTGCGCCGAAACCCGCACGGCGTGCCTCAACCGCGCTTCGGCCGAGGTGCGGGCCATCGACGCCGAGATCGCAGAGATCGAACTCGCGCTCGCACGGGGCTATCGCGTTGCGGGCGGCTCGACGGTCACGGCGGGCCTTTCGGTCTGCGCCAAGGACAGCCCCGTCACCGTCTGCCTCGGCGGCTCGCGCCCGATCTCGGAACGGACCGTCGCGATCGACCGCCGGGCCGAAGAGGCGCGGCTGCGCGCGCTGCGGGCGGCCCGGCCCGAGGCCGCCGCCCGGGCCGAGCGCGCGGCGGCGGCCTGCCCCGCGGCCTGATACCGCGCCCCTTGCGCGCGGGCCCCGGCTTTGGCATGGAACGCGGACCCTTCCGGAGACCCCGCGCCATGCCGCGCCGCGCCGCGATCCTCCTGACCCTTCTGCTCGCCGCCTGCGGCGACAGCGACTTCGAGGAGTGCCGCGCGCTTGCCACCGCCGAGCGCGACACCGTCGACCGGCTGATCGCCGAAACCGAGGCCAACGTGCTGCGCGGCTACGCGCTCGAACCGGTGGAGGGCACCGAAGGCCGGTTCAGGCTCTGTGCCGGCGGCGACAGCCCGCTGTCGCTCTGCGCCGAACGCGGCGGCAAGGTCGAGACGCGGCCTGTCGCGATCAACCCGATCACGGAACGGCTGAAGCTCGCGAACCTGCGCCAGCGGCGCGAGTCGCTGAACGAACTCGCCGAGCGCGAACTGGCGCAGTGCGAGGTTCTCTACAACCGGCGGCGCTGAGCCCGCGCGTCAGTGCGCCGGCGCGGCCACCGGGTCGAGCAGGGTGCGTCCGCCATCCACCGTGAGCACCTGCCCGGTGACGAAGCCCGCGCCCTCCGAGGCGAGGAACTGGACGGCATCCGCGAGTTCCCCGGGAGCCGCGATCCGGGCCATCGGCGTGTGGCCGGTGATGTCGTCACGGAATTCGGAGTGATCCTTCAGGGTCTCGCGCAGCGAGGCACTCATCACCGAGCCGATCGCCACCGCATTGACCCGGATGCGATGCGGCGCGAGGGCGACGGCGAGCGACCGGGTGATCTGGTCGAGCGCCGCGGAGGCGACCGAGTAGCCGAGAAGCTGCGGGCTGGTGCGCCGGGCGGCGATCGAGGAGATGTTCACGATCGAGCCGACCTGGCCCTCGGTCTGGCGGTCCTCCTCGGCCTGGCGAATCATGCGCCGCGCGACGATCTGGCTGAGCCGCAGCGCTGAGAGGGCGTTCATGCGCAGCATCTCCTCGACCGCGTCGGCCTCGGGATCGAGCGGGTCCGAGACGGCGACGGTGCGGGCCGCATTCACCAGGATGTCGATGCGCTCGAAGGCATCGAGCGTGGCCGAGACCAGGTTCGCCTGGGCGAGCTTGCCGCGCAGATCGCACGAGAAGTACCGGATCGTGCCCTCGGTTTCCGCCTCCTCGCCGATCTCGGCCTGCAGGCGGGCATCGTCCGCGTCGGCGAACATCACGTTCGCGCCTTCGGCCGCGAAGCGTCGGGCGATGGCAAGGCCGATTCCGTTGGCCGCGCCGGTCACGATGGCGGTCTTGCCGGCGATCGAGAAGGACATGTCCTGGGTGCTCCTGTGCCGCAGGGTGGCGTGTCGATGCGCGACTTCAGCGCCGCGCGCGAGGCGACGCGACGGGCCCCGTCGCGCGGTAGATCTTGTAGGCCGGGGGTGCGGGCAGCTCGGCCACCTCGCGGAACAGCTCGGCAAGCGTGCGTTCGTAGGGCAGGTGCCGGTTGGCGACCATCCAGAGCGTGCCGGAGGGGGAGAGCATCCGCGCCGCCGCGGCGATGAACGCGCGGCCGAGCTCGGGATCGGCCGCGCGACCGGCATGGAAGGGCGGGTTCATCACCACCGCGCCGAGCGGGGCGCCGGCATCGAACCGGGTTGCATCGGCCCAGTGGAACCTGGCGCGCGGGTCGGTGACGTTCGCCCGCGCCGCCTCGAGCGCGTCGTGCTCGGCCTCGACCAGGTGGACCTCCTCGACGCCCTCGCGCTTCAGCACCTCGGAAGCGAGATAGCCCCATCCGGCGCCGAGGTCGGCCACGCGGGCGGGCAGGCGTGGCGGCAGCGCGGCGGCGAGCGCCGCCGAGCCGGGGTCTATGGCGTCGGCCGAGAAGGCGGCCGGGCGGGTCTCGAAGCCCCCCGCTATCCGGCGCGAAGCCCCGGCAGCCCAGTCCGCGAAGGTCGCCGGCCCCGGATTGGCGAAGACCGCGATCTTGCCGTGGGCCTTGGCCAGCGCCGGGCCGAGCGGAACCCGGGCGCGAACGTCCCGCAGCAGGCTGTCAACGCCATCGGTCTTCTGTCCGTCGATCACGATCGGGCCGCCCGGTTCCACGGCGGCAGCGGCGGTGGCGACGAGGGCCCTGGCCTCCGCCTTCGCGCGGGGAACCACGACCACGGCCGCTGCGCAGTCCCCGCCGGGGGCGACCGCAGTCGCGTAGCCCCGCGCGGCGAACGCGTCGTGAACGGGCCGGAACCCCTGCACGACCTCGACCCTTTCCTGCGGCAGCGCACCGAGATCGGTCTCGGCCCGCGGTCGCAGCACGACTATCCGCCCGGCCGCAGGCAACGAGAGGGCGCCGGTCTCCAGCGCAAGGCTCAGACGCGAAGGCTGCATGGGCGGCGCGGCGCGGCGCCTATTCCTTTTCCATCGTGCACTGCAGCGGGTGCTGGTGCCGGCGCGAGAAGTCCATCACCTGGGCCACCTTCGTCTCGGCCACCTCGAACGAGAACACCCCCACGACGGCGAGCCCCTTCTTGTGAACCGTCAGCATCAGCTCGAAGGCCTGGGCATGGCTCATGCCGAAGAACCGTTCGAGCACATGGACCACGAACTCCATCGGCGTGTAGTCGTCGTTCAGCAGAAGCACCTTGTAGAGCGGCGGCCTCTGGGTCTTCGGCTTCGTCTTGGTCACGACCCCGGTCTCGCCCTCGGGCAGACCGGACTTGCCGGACATCATGACGGGCTTCTGGTGCACGCGCGGGCGCTCCGGTTCCTGTCTCGGTGGTTGCTGCGACGACCGCAGTATATAAGCCGACACCGGGTTGTGAAAAGAGGCGTGACATGGCCGCCCTGACGGTGATCGGCTTCGATGCGGACGACACGCTCTGGCACAACGAGCGGTTCTTCCGCCTGACCCAGGCGCGGTTCGAGGAGCTTCTGGCGGACCACGCCGACCCCGGGCATCTCGCCGAACGGCTGCTTGCGGCCGAGCGGCGGAACCTCGGCCACTACGGCTTCGGGATCAAGGGGTTCGTGCTGTCGATGATCGAGACGGCGATCGAGGTGACGGGCGATCGCGTTCCCGCCTCGGTGATCCGCGAGATCATGGCGGCGGGCCGGGAGATGCTGTCGCATCCGATCGAGCTCCTGCCGCATGCGCGCGAAGCGGTGGAGCTTCTTTCGCGGTCGCACCGTCTCGTGCTGATCACCAAGGGCGACCTGCTCGACCAGGAGCGCAAGCTCGCCCAGTCGGGGCTGGGCGAACTGTTCCACGGAGTGGAGATCGTCAGCCACAAGACGCCGGAGATCTACGCGCGCGCCTTCGCCGCGCACGGCGCCGGTGCGAACCGGGCCATGATGGTCGGCAACTCGATGCGGTCGGACGTGCTCCCGGCGCTTGAGGCAGGGGCCTGGGCCACCTTCGTGCCGCACGGCCTCGTCTGGGAGATCGAGCACGCCGACGCGCCTGTCGGCCATGCCCGGTTCCGCGAGATCGCCGATCTCGGGCAACTGCCGGACCTCGTCGAAGAGGTGCTGGCCGCATCCTGAGCGGACAGGTCGGGCGCGCACATCTCGGGCCGGGGTGTGAGCGGGACGCAACATCTGGAAAACGCTCTGAACGTTGGCCGCAAAGCCTATGAAATTATGTTGTTTTCCAGCCTGTTTCGCTGTGCTATCGTTGCGCCAAAGATAACAAGCTGCACCGGAAAATCCGGGCGGCACGAGGCAGTGCAAGGGCAGTTGTCGTGACGGGACGGCAGGCTTGCGGCGCGTTGCGCGCCGTTCTCATCGTGGCGGTTCTGATCGTGGTGGCGCCGCTCGGGGCGAGGGCGGCGCCATACGCCGACATGGTCATGGACGCCCGCACCGGCGAGGTGCTGCATGCCACGAACGCCGACAGCCGCCTCCACCCCGCCTCGCTGACGAAGATGATGACGCTCTACGTCGCGTTCGAGGCGATCCGGCTCGGCGAGATCTCGCTCGACACCATGGTGACGATCTCGCCGAAGGCAGCGGCCGAGCCTCCCTCGAAACTCGGCCTTCGCGCCGGCCAGCGGATCCAGCTGCGCTACCTGATCCGCGCGGCGGCGGTGAAATCGGCGAACGACGCGGCCACCGCGATCGGCGAGGCGATTTCCGGCAGCGAGGCCGCCTTCGCGCGCCGCATGAACCGCACCGCGCGGGCGCTGGGCATGACCCGCTCGACCTTCAAGAACGCCCACGGGCTGACCGAGGAGGGCCACCTCTCCACCGCTCGCGACATGACGATCCTGGGGCGGCACCTGTTCTACGACTATCCGCAGTACTACAACATCTTCTCGCGCCGCACGACGGACGCCGGCATCGCCGAGGTTCCGAACACCAACCGCCGCTTCCTCGATGCCTACGAGGGCGCCGACGGGATCAAGACAGGCTACACGCGGGCGGCAGGCTTCAACCTCGTCGCCTCGGCCCAGCGCGGGCGGGAGCGGATCATCGCGACGGTCTTCGGCGGAACGTCCACGCCCGACCGCAATGCCCGGATGGCCCGCCTTCTCGACCTCGGCTTCGAGCGTGCGCCGACCCGTGTCGCCCTGAACCGGCCGAGCCTGCCGCGCTACGACAACCTGCCCGACGAGGCCCCGGCGCAGGTCGCCAGCAACGGCGGCCAGGGCACCTTCGGGGTGGAGAGCGGCCGCATCGTCCGGACGAGCGGCGCGATCAGCCGGTCGCCCGTGCCGCGGGCACGGGGCGGCGTGCCTGCGCCCGCGCCGGAGCAACTGCTGGCGGCGATCGAAAGCGACGTCGCAGCCGCGGTTGCCAGCGTCGCCGCCGCCCAGGCGGTCAGCGATGCCGCCGCCGAGATCGCGCAGGCCGAGGCAGCCGAGTCCGCCGCCGTCGAGACTGCTGCGGCAGAAGCCGCGGCGGCGGCAGTGGAGGCGCTCGAGGCCACCGCGGCCGAGTCGGAGGAAGCGGCGGACTCCCTCGTTGCGGATGCCGGGGCCGCGGCGGAGGCCGAAGGCACCGACGCCCTCCCGGCCACGCCGCCGCGTCCGCGGCCCGCCGGACTTCAGGTGGCAGAAGCCGAGACCGAAGCCGGTGCCGCCGAGGCGGTGGCGGCAGCCGCGACCGAGGCAACGGCCGCAGAGCCCGTGCCCGCGATCACGCTTGCAGGCAACGGCTCGGCTGCGTCCGCAGGGACGGGCTCCCTCGCCGGCGGCACGGCCGATGCCGCGACCACTGTCGAGCTTGCACTGGTGGAAGAGGTGCCGGGGCAGGTCGCCGAGGCAGTCGAGGAAACGCTTGCCGAAGCAGCCCCGGAGGCCGTGGAGAACCCGGCCCCGCCAACGGCCCCGGTCGCGCTCGCGTTCCTTGCCACGCCCGCTCCCGAAGGGGAACCCGACCAGCAAGCGGTCGAAGGCATCGAGCTGGCCTCTGCCTTCGTCTCGCCGGGGCTTCTTGCCGAGGCACTGGCCGAAGCCGAGCCGGTGCTGCGGCCCGAACCCGAAACGCCCGAGGTCGTGACCCGCGCCTCGGCGTCGGGGGGCCGGCACTCGGGCATCTCGCTGGGACGGTTCCCGTCACGCTTCGAGGCCGAAAGGGTGCTGATCGCCACGGCGCTTGCGGATCCCGGCTCGCTCGGCGGCGCGCTGCGGCGGATCACGCAGCGCGGCGGCGGCTTCGAGGCGAGCTTCATGGGCCTGTCCTCGGAACAGGCGGGCCTCGCCTGCCGCAGGCTCGCGGCGCGCGGCAAGCCCTGCGAGACGATCGGCGGCTGAGCGTCGCCCCGCTGCCGGCTTCCGGCGCCCGGGTCAGTCCTCCTTCGGGCGGTCGTCCCAGCGGTCGTCGAGGATGCGGCGGCTGTCGCCCTCGGGGTCGTCGAACTGCCGCGTCCGCATCGCCCAGACGAACGCAAGAAGGCCGAGGCCCCCGAGGCCGAGCGAGACGGGAATGAGCAGCGACAGGACTTCCATGCCTACTTCCTCAGCCGGAGCGCGTTCGCGGTGACCGTGATCGACGAGGTGGACATCGCGATCGCGGCGGCAAGCGGCGTCGCGTATCCCAGCACGGCCACGGGAACGGCCACTAGGTTGTAGAGGTTCGAGATCACGATGTTGCTCCGCATCAGACCCACCGCCCGGCGGGCGACGGTCAGCGCCTCCGCCACGGGGGCGAGCGACTGGCCGATCAGCACGACATCCGAGGCGGTACGCGCGGCGTCGAGCGCGCTCGCGGGGGAGATCGAGACGTGCGCCGCCGCGAGCGCAGCGGTGTCGTTCAGCCCGTCGCCCACCATCAGCACGCGGCGGCCCTCGGCCTTGAGAGCCGCGACGTAGGCCGCCTTCTCCTCGGGCAGCACGGCCGCGCGGTAGCGGGCGATCCCGAGCCGCACCGCAAGGTCGGCGACCGGTCCCTCGGCATCGCCCGAAAGCAGGTGAACCTCCCGGCCCTGCGCGATCAGCGCGGCGACAAGCTCTGCCGCGCCGGGGCGCAGGCTGTCGGTGAAGGTGAAGCGCACCGCCGGCCCCTCGCCGATCGAAAGCCATGCGGCGGTACTCCTCCCGGAGTCTTCGGGGGCCCCGACCCAGGCGGCCCGGCCGAACCGCACGCGCTGCCCGCGGAAGGTCGCCTCGACCCCGTGGCCCGGAACCTCGCGCAGCTCCTCGACAGCGGCAGGGCGGACCCCGTCGGCAGCGAGAGCCTCGGCCAGCGACCGTGCGAGCGGATGGGCCGAGCCGCCGGCCAGAGCCAGCGCGAGTTCGCGCACGCGCGCCGGATGTTCGGCGTGGTTGGTAGGCTCGGGGCGGCCGAGGGTCAGCGTGCCGGTCTTGTCGAAGACGACCGTATCGACCTCGGCCAGACGCTCGAGCGCGGTGCCGTCCTTGACGAGCAGCCCGGCGCGGAACAGCCGGCCCGAGGCCGCGGTCAGCACCGCGGGCACGGCGAGCCCCAGCGCGCAGGGGCAGGTGATGATGAGGACCGCCGCGGCCGTGTTGAGCGACAGCCGGAGGTCCGCCGTGGACCAGAACCACCCGAGGAAGGTCAGGAAGGCCGCGGAATGGACGAAGGGCGTGTAGAAGCGCACGGCCCGGTCCGAGATCGAGCGGAACCGCCCGCGCCCGGCCTCGGCCACGGCGACGAGGTCGGCAATGCGGCTCAAGGCGCTGTCGCGGCCGGCTGCCGTGACGCGGAGGGTGAGCGGCCCGGTCAGGTTCACCTCGCCCGCCATCAGCCGCGTGCCCGGCCCGGCGAAGGCGGGCAGCGTCTCGCCGGTCAGGAGCGACCGGTCGATCTCGCTCGAGCCTTCCGCCACCGTGCCGTCGGCCGGCACCCGCGCGCCGGGCAGAACCCGCACCAGGTCGCCCGGCCGCAGGTCGGCCACGGCGACGACCGTTTCCGCCCCGTCGCTCAGGCGCAGCGCGCGCGGCACCTCGAGCGCGGCAAGCTCGCGCGCGGCCGAACGCGCCGCGGCGCGCGTGCGGTGGTCGAGGTAGCGGCCCGCAAGCAGGAAGAAGGTCAGCATCACCACCGCGTCGAAGTAGGCGTGCTTCCCGGAGTGGAACGCCTCGAACAGGGAGACGGCGGATGCAAGAACCAGCGCGAGCGAGATCGGCACGTCCATGTTGGCGCGGAACTGCCGCAGCGCCCCCCAGGCCGACCGGAAGAAGGGCTGGCCCGAGAAGGCGACGGTCGGCAGCGCGATCGCGCCGGAGATCCAGTGGAAGAGGTCGCGTGTCGCCGCCTCGGCGCCCGACCAGACGGCCACCGAGAGGAGCATCACGTTCATCATGGCGAAGAACGCCACCGCAAGCCGCATGAGCAGGTCGCGCCCCTCGGCATCGGCGTCGGTGGCGGCGAGCATCCCGGCATCGAGCTCGTGTGCCTGATAGCCGAGCCGCGCCGCTGCCGGGATCAGGTCCGCGGCCGTCACCCATGGCTCGGCCTCGACGCTGACGCGCCTGAGGGTCAGGTTGACCCGGGCGGATCGCACGCCCGGCTCGCGGGCAAGCCCCTCCTCCAGCGTGGCAATGCAGCTCGCGCAGTGCGCGCCGGGCACCGAGAGGAGAAGCCGCGCCGGTTCCGCGCGCTGCGCGGCGCGGGCCACCTCGGCTGCGGCCGGGCCGGCCGCGCAGGCGGGGCAGGCCGAGACGTCCGTCATTCGCGCACCGGCACCTGAACCCGCTGGCGGAACGCCGTTCCGTCCTCGGCCGTCGCCGACAGGTGCAGCACCCACTGGCCTCTGGAGAGGGCGACCGGCGCCTCGAACGTGGCCGGTCCGGTCCTCTCGAACTCCGGCACCAGGTCATCGGCGGCCATCGTCGCGCGGCCAAGCAGGCCTTCGACCGAGTGAACCGGCGCGGGGCCGCCATCGGGTCCGGTGAACCGGACAGAGAGCACACCGCCCGTCTGGCGCGTCTCGGCGGTCCAGCCCAGCGCCTCCTGCGCCTTGCGCTCGGCCTCGAACTTCTGGCTGGCGACGTAGCCGTTGCGCACCTCGATACCGGGGAAGGTGGCAACCGCCTGCCAGGCCAGGACGAGGTTCACCCCGATGATGACGGCGAAGGCGCTCGCGGTGATGAGAAACACGTGGCGGCCGGTGAGTTCCCGCTGCATCTCATTCTCCCCTTCCGTTGAAGGTCGTGTCCCTGTAGGCGCGATCCGTGCTCTCGAGGTCCTCGACCCAGAGCCGCAGGTCGGTGCGGTGCGCCTCGGCGGCCGGCGTCCCTGCCGGCGCGACGACGTAGACGCGCTGGAGCACCATCTGGTTCGCCGGCACCTCCACGGTCAGGTCGTCCGATCCCTCCAGTTCGATCCGCAGCAGCGCATCGGAGGTGAGCGAAAGCCGGAAGGTGCGGTCGTCGAGCTTCATGTTCCGCAGCCGCACGTCGTAGGTGTTGCGGATCGACCCGTCCGACAGGGTGACGAAGGTGGGGTTCCGCACCGGGGCAACCGTCATGTCGATCTCCTGCCTGAGGAACAGGGCGACGACAAGCGCGATGCCGACGGCCGAGTAGAGGGCGGTGTAGAGCAGGGTGCGGGGACGGAAGATGTGGCGCCAGGCGCTGCGCGGCGGCAGGCCGGAGCGCTCGCGCTGCTCGTCGCTGAGCGCCAGATAGTCGATCAGGCCGCGCGGCTTGCCGATCTTCGCCATCACGTCGTCGCAGGCGTCGATGCAGAGCGCGCAGGTGATGCAGGCGAGCTGCTGGCCGTTGCGGATGTCGATCCCCATCGGGCACACGTTGACGCAGGCCTTGCAGTCGATGCAGTCGCCCGCGCCCTCGGTCCCGAGCTTGCCGCGCGGCTCGCCCCGCCAGTCGCGGTAGCCGATGGTCAGCGTGTCCTCGTCCATCATCGCGGCCTGGATCCGCGGCCAGGGGCAGGCATAGATGCAGATCTGCTCGCGGAAGAACCCGCCGAAGAGAAAGGTCGTGGCGGTCAGCACCGCGATCGTCGTGTAGGCGATCGGGTGGGCGTTTCCGGTGACGAGGTCGCGCAGCAGCGTGGGCGCATCGGTGAAGTAGAACACCCAGGCGCCGCCGGTGGCCACGGCGATCAGGAGCCATACCGTCCACTTGAAGAGCCTGAGCCGCGTCTTGCGGGCATCCCATTTCTGGTGCCAGAGCCGCACCCGCGCGTTGCGGTCGCCCTCGATCCAGCGCTCGACGAGGATGAACAGGTCGGTCCACACCGTCTGCGGGCAGGCATAGCCGCACCAGACCCGGCCGAGTGCCGAGGTGAACAGGAACAGGCCCAGGCCCGCCATGATGAGAAGGCCCGCGACGAAGTAGAATTCGTGCGGCCAGATCTCGATCATGAAGAAGAAGAACCGCCGGTTGGCGAGATCGACGAGAACCGCCTGGTCCGGCAGGTTCGGGCCCCGATCCCACCGGATCCACGGCGTGATGTAGTAGATGCCGAGGGTGATCCCCATGATCCACCACTTCAGCGTCCGGAAGGATCCCTTCACCCGACGCGGAAAGACGGGTTCGCGGGCGGCATAGAGCTTCGGTTCGGGGGTGTCGGCCGTTGTCACGGGGCAGACTCCGGTTGTCCTGTTGCGCAAGGCATCTCTGGCACGGGGGAGGGCGGCGCTGCCTTGACCTGCATCAACACCGCGCCACGTCCCGGAATGCGCGGCCCCGGCGCCCCCCTGGAAACGCGCGAACAGGACGGGGGGGCCGGGGCCGTTCTGCCGGCGGCTCGCGCCGCCGGTAGCTCTCTCAACTCACTGCAGCGTCTCGCCGCCGCCGAGGCCGTGGACATAGGTGGCCACGGCACGGATCTGCGCCTCGGACAGACGCTCGCCCCAGTTCGGCATGACCCCGTTCCGCGGCGCGGCGATCTGCGAAGCGATCGCCTCGCGCGTGCCGCCATAGAGCCAGATCGCGTCGCTGAGGTTCGGAGCGCCGAGGTCGCGCATCCCCTCGCCCGCCTCGCCGTGGCAGGACGAGCAGTTGTCGAGAAAGAGCGTGGCCCCCTGGGCCGCAAGCGCAGCGTCATGCTCCTGGTTCGACAGGGCAAGCACATGCTCGGTGACCTGGGCGATCTCGTCGGGCGAAAGGACGTCGGCGAAGGCCGGCATCTCCGAGAACCGGGCGTCGGGGTCGGTCGTGTTGCGGATGCCGTGCCGCACGGTGAAGGCGATTGCCTCGATGTCGCCGCCCCAGAGCCAGTCGTCGTCGAGCAGGTTCGGATAGCCCGATGCCTGGACGCCAGCCGCCCCCGCCCCGTGGCACTGGGCGCAGTTGGTGCGGAAGACGGCCGCGCCGGCATTGAGCGCGAACTGGTGCAGCTCGGGATCGGCCGCGATCGCGGTCAGTTCGGCATCCACCAGCCGCTGCTCGATCGCCGCGTTCGCGGCCTCGACGCGGGCGATCTCGGCGGCCACCTCGGCGCGGGTCGAATAGCCGAGCAGCCCGGGAGTGGCCTGCGTGATCAGCGGCCACGCCGGATAGGCGATGGTGTAGCCGATCCCCCAGATGATCGTCAGGTAGAAGGTCCAGAGCCACCACCGCGGCAGCGGGTTGTTGTATTCCTTCAGGTCTTCGTCCCAGACGTGTCCCGTCGTCTCGATCTGCCCCTGGGGGGTCTTGTTGTCGGTCGTCATTTCCGCGCCTCCTCGTGGTCGGCCGTGGCCGGGGCGGGTTTGTCCTCGTGCCGGAAGGGGATCCCGGCACTGTCGCGGTGGATGGCGTTCGATCCGGGCCGAATGACCCAGAGGATCACGCCGATGAAGAACGCGAAGAGCGCAAGCAGGGCCCAGCTGTCGGCGAAGGCGCGCAGGGCGGAGTAGGTCTCCATCGCACCCTCCCTAGCGGCTGGCCACGGCCTCGAAGGTCGAGAAGTCGACCAGCGTGCCGAGCATCTGCATGTAGGCGATCAGCGCATCCATCTCCGAGATGCCGGGCTGGCCGTCGAAGTTGCGCACCTGCGCCTTGGGATAGCGCGCAAGCAGCCCCCCGGTGTCGCCGAACGGATCGACCTGCACGCGGAAGTCGGCGGCCGCGTTCTGGATCATCTCGTCGGTATAGGGCACGCCGAGAAGCGCGTGAGTCGCCATCAGTTCGGCCACGTGCGCCGGTTCGATCTGCCGGTCGCGCAGGAAGCCGTACTTCGGCATGACGCTTTCGGGCACCACCGACTGCGGGTCGATCAGGTGATCGACGTGCCATTCGTCCGAGTAGCGGCCGCCCACCCGGGCGAGGTCAGGCCCGGTGCGCTTGGAGCCCCACTGGAAGGGCCGGTCGTACATCGACTCGGCCGCCAGGCTGTAGTGGCCGTAGCGCTCCACCTCGTCGCGCATCGGCCGGATCATCTGGCTGTGGCAGACGTAGCAGCCTTCGCGCACGTAGATCTCGCGTCCCGTGAGCTCGAGCGGGGAGTAGGGGCGCATGCCCTCGACCTTCTCGATCGTGTTCTCGAGGTAGAAGAGCGGCGCGATCTGGACGATGCCTCCGATGGTGACCACCAGGAAGGCAAACACGAGGAGAAGGGTCGCGTTGGTCTCGAGGATCTTGTGTTTGGAAAGTACGGACATCTCCCGCCCTCCTTATTCGGCGGCGACCGCGGCGGGCACGGCCTGCTTGGCCGGCGCCGACCTGACGGTCATCCAGAGGTTCCAGCACATGATGATCGCCCCCGCGAGGTAGAGGACCCCGCCGAGCGCACGGACCACGTACATCGGGAACTTCGCGCTAACCGTGTCGGCGAAGGCGTTCACGAGGAAGCCGTTGGCATCCACCTCGCGCCACATCAGGCCTTCCATGATGCCCGTCACCCACATCGACGAGGCGTAGAGGACGATGCCGATGGTCGCGAGCCAGAAGTGCCAGCTGACGAGGCTGAGCGAGTAGAGCCGTTCGCGGTTCCAGAGCCGCGGCACCAGGAAGTAGAGCGCCGCGAAGGTGATCATGCCGTTCCAGCCGAGCGCGCCGGAGTGGACGTGCCCGATGGTCCAGTCGGTGTAGTGGCTGAGCGAGTTGACCGCCCGGATCGACATCATCGGCCCCTCGAAGGTGGACATGCCGTAGAAGCCGATCGAGACGACCATCATGCGGATGATCGGGTCGGTGCGGAGCTTGTCCCACGCGCCCGAGAGCGTCATCAGGCCGTTGATCATGCCGCCCCACGAGGGCATCCACAGGATCACCGAGAACACCATGCCGAGCGTCGAGGCCCAGTCGGGCAGCGCGGTGTAGTGCAGGTGGTGCGGACCGGCCCAGATGTAGAGGAAGATCAGCGCCCAGAAGTGGATGATCGACAGCTTGTAGCTGAAGACGGGACGCTCTGCCTGCTTCGGCACGAAGTAGTACATCATCCCGAGGAAGCCCGCGGTTAGGAAGAAGCCCACCGCGTTGTGGCCGTACCACCATTGCACCATCGCGCCCTGCACGCCGGGGAACACCTCGACCGAGCGCGACCCCAGCAACGAGACGGGCACCACGAGGTTGTTGACGACGTGGAGCATCGCCACCGTGACGATGAAGCTCAGCAGGAACCAGTTCGCGACGTAGATGTGTGGTTCCTTCCGCTTCAGGATGGTTCCCAGGAACACCGCCAGGAAGGCGACCCAGACGAGGGTGAGCCAGAGGTCGACGTGCCATTCGGGCTCGGCGTATTCCTTCGACTGGGTGGAACCGAGGATGTAGCCCGTCGCCGCCAGCACAATGAAGAGCTGGTAGCCCCAGAACACGAACCACGCGAGGTTGCCGCCCCAGAGCCGCACGCCGCTGGTCCGCTGGACGATGTAGAAGGTCGACATCAGCAGCGCGTTGCCGCCGAACGCGAAGATCACCGCAGAGGTGTGCAGCGGCCGGAGCTTCCCGAAGTTGAGGTATCCCTCTGCCCATTCGAAGTTCAGGGCCGGAAACGGAAGCTGGAAGGCGATGACCACCCCGACGAGGAAGCCGACCACGCCCCAGAAGGCGGTGGCGATCACCCCGGCGCGGATGGGCCCGTCCATGTAGCCGGTCTCCGGCGCCGGCAGCGGCTCGTCGGTGCGGCGCACCGTCCAGAGAAACAGCCCGCCCGCCACCAGCATGACGATGATCATGTGCACCTGGAAGGCGAGATCGCGGGCGAAGTTGGCCGCGATCGCGGCCAGCACCGCGATCACTCCCAGCACGCCGATCTTGACGTAGTTCCACATTTTCCAGTCCCTCCGTCCTGATCCGGGGCATACGTCACCCTGCCCCGGTCGCGGTTCCGTCGTCGCGATATCGCCGGGAAACGCGCGCGCGGCCTTGATTCAGGTCAAGCTCGCCGGCCAGATGCCTTGAGCAAGGTCAAGGTCGGGCGCCCCTGTCCGTCTAGACTGCGGCGAACCGTCAGAGGAGAGACACCGATGGGCTACAAGAGCGTCCTTACGATCGTGAGCGACCCGGCCGAACTCGCGCAGGCCCTTGAGCCGGCGATCACCGTGGCGCGGCGCGAGGGTGCGCATCTCGACATCCTCTGCCTCGGGATCGACCGCACGCAGACCGGTTTCTACTACGCGGGTGCCAACGCCATGATCCTCCAGCAGGCGCTCGACCGCGCGCAGCAGGAAGGCGAAGCGGTCGCCGCGGCGGTCGAAGCGCGGATGAAGACCGAGGACCTGCCCTGGGGCAGCGAGACGGCGGTTGCGCAGCTCGCCGGGATCGCGAACCTCGTCGCGGACTGGGCGCAGTATTCCGACCTCGTCGTGCTGCCCCGGCCCTACGGCGAGGGGCGCGGGATAGAACACGAGGCGATCCTCGAGGCAGCGCTCTTCGAGGGCCATGCCCCGGTCCTCGTGGTTCCCGGCCCGAACCTGCCGCGCGATTTCGGCCAGCGCGTGGTCGTTGCCTGGAACGAGAGCACCGAGGCACTTTCTGCCGTTCGCAAGGCGATGCCGTTCCTGGTGCGCGCCTCGCTGGTCGACATCGTCGTGGTCGATCCGCCGCCGCACGGCCCGGAACGCTCCGACCCCGGCGGCCGCCTCAGCCAGATGATCGCGCGGCACGGCGCACGCGCCGAGGTGTCGGTCCTGGCCAAGACCATGCCCCGGGTATCGGACGTGATCCGCCGTCACGTGATGGACCGGGCGGCCGACCTGGTGGTGATGGGCGCCTACGGCCATTCCCGCTTCCGCGAGGCGATCCTCGGCGGCGCGACACGCAACATGCTGGAGTCCTGCGAGGTGCCGGTGCTTCTCGCGCACTAGCCGGGCAGGCGCGCGCCTCGGGGAAGGTCCACGGGAACGATCGGCGGGGTGGCGTTCAGCCGCTCCACGGCCAGCCCCGCCGCTGCCTTGTATTCCGCCAGGAAAGCCTCGCGCTCGGCGGGGGGCAGGATGTCATCGATGTCGTCGAACACCCCGCCGCAGCGCTCGTCGACAAGCTTCAGCAGACCGAACGGCCCTGCCTCGCGGTTGCGCAACACCAGCGCCGAGACCGGGCCGCAGAGCCGCGCGTCGTAGGCTGCCAGGGCCGCGGGCGTCGGTCCGTGATCCAGGATGCAGGCTCCGAGGTGCCGGCCATCGACGATCGCCTGTCCGGCGCCGTTGGACCCCGTGGGATACATCGCATGCGCCGCATCGCCGAGGAGCGCGACGCGGCCCTCGACCCAGGTCGGCACCGGGTCGCGGTCGATCATCGGATACTCGTAGACGGCAGGGGCCGCCAGGATCAGCGCGGGCACGTCCAGCCAGTCGAACCGCCAGTCCGCGAAGCGGGCAAGCACCTTCCCGGCCGGGACACGGCGGTTCCAGTCCGCGTCCGCGGCGGGCGACGCCGGATCGACCGTGATCTCCGCGATCCAGTTGATCTCGGCCTCCCCCGTCGCCGGATCGGCCGGCGAGATCGGGTAGAGTATCAGCCGCTGCCGGTCGGACCCCAGCCCGACGAACGAGGCGCCGGTGCGGATCGGCCGGCCGCGCGACACCCCGCGCCAGAGGATCGCGCCGCCCCATCGGACAGGGGGCTGACCGGGATGCATCTGCGCACGGACCGCCGAGTGGATCCCGTCGGCACCTACGAGGAGCGCGCACTCCGCTTCGCCGCGCGATCCGTCGCGCGCCTCGGTCAGGGCGACGGCTCCGCCCGCTCCCTGCCGGTAGCCGGTCACCCGCACGCCGGTGCGGACCGCATCGCTTCCCAGGCGTTCCTGCACCTTCCGGTAGAGGAGCATCTGCAGGCGCCCCCGGTGGACGGAATACTGCGGCCAGCGGTAGCCTGCCTGACGCCCGCGCGGCTCGGCATGGATCACGCGCCCGTTGCGGCCGAGAAGCGCCCACTCCCGCGTTGCCACCCCGATCTCCGCCAGTTCCGGCTCGGCGATGCCAAGCTCCGCCAGCTCGCGCACCGCATTGGGCTGGAGGTTGATGCCCACCCCGAGCGGGCGGAGTTCGGCGACCGACTCCAGGACCAGGCATTTCACGCCGATCTGGTGCAGGGTGAGGGCGAGGGAAAGCCCGCCGATACCGGCACCGGCAATCAGGACGGGCGGCGCGTCAGACGAGCTGCCCGCCATCGGTGTCGTCGCCCGTCTCCTCCAGCAGCCGGGCGAAGTCGGGCACGAGGATCCCCCGCTTGCCCTTAAGCTCGATCACCCCGTCGCCCTTCAGCGCCGAGACCTGGCGGCTGACCGTCTCCAGCGTCAGCCCGAGGTAGTCCGCCATCGCCTCCCGGGTCAGCGGCATCTCGAACAGGATGCGCCCGCGCACCGGGCCGATCCGCTGCTCCTGCGCCTCGCGCCGGGCGAAGATCGCAAGCAGGCTCGCGATCTTCTCCCGCGCGGTCTTGCGGCCGAGCAGCAGCATCCACTCGCGCGCCGCGTCGAGCTCGTCGAGCGTCATCTCCAGAAGGCGCGTGGCGATGTGCGGGGTGCGCGCCAGAAGATCCTCGAAGGGCTTGCGGCGGAAGCAGCACATGACCAGCGGGGTGATCGCGGTGACGTCGTAGCTCGCCCGCTCCCGCCCGGGGCGGCCCACGAAGTCGGACGGGAGAAGCAGCCCCACCATCTGCGTGCGGCCATCCTCCATCGTCTGGGTCAGCTTCGCCACGCCGGAGACGACCGAAGCCACGAAATCCATGCGGTCGCCCGACCAGACCAGGGTCTGCCCCGCCTCGAAGGAGCGGTAGTACTTGATCTCCTCGAGCCGGACGAGCTCCTCCGGCTCGCAGCGCGAGCAGACCGCGCGGTGCCGGATCGGGCAGTCGCTGCAGTCCTTGGAGAATGTCAGCTCCTGGGTCGACACGCCGCTGCCCCGCTTGATCTCGATCAAGGCCGCCAATCCGGCTCGGCCGCAAACGTAGCCACATGGACAGGGTTTCACAACTGGCGCGCCTCGGCCTCTTCGATTCGAAGGTGCCCCGCTACACGAGCTACCCGCCCGCCACGCGGTTCGGTCCGGACGTCGATGCCGACCGTGCAGCGGGCTGGGCCAGGGCACTCGCGCCCGGTTCGAAGATATCCCTCTACCTGCACGTTCCCTTCTGCCGCAGGCTCTGCTGGTTCTGCGCGTGCCGGACGCAGGGCACCGCCAGCGGCGAACCCGTGGGCGCCTATGTCGAGACGCTGAAGGCCGAGATCGCCCTGCTTGCCGGCGCGCTCCCCGAGGGCGTCGAAGTGTCGCGCCTCCACTGGGGCGGCGGAACCCCGACGCTGATGGACGCCCGCCAGATCGCCGACCTCGCCCGCACCATCGCCGCCCGATTCGCCCTGGCGGAGGATTGCGAGTTCTCGGTCGAGATCGATCCGAACGAGATCGACGATGCGCGGCTCGACGCGCTCGCGGCCGCCGGCATGAACCGGGCCTCGGTCGGGGTGCAGGATTTCCATCCCGAGATCCAGAAGATCATCGGCAGGGACCAGAGCTACGAGGTCACCCGGGATGCGGTCGAGGCGATACGCGCCCGCGGGATCGGAAGCCTGAACGCCGACATCCTGTTCGGTCTTCCGCACCAGAGCCGCGCCCGCATCGCCGACAGCGTCTCGATGCTCCTGTCGCTCTCGCCCGACCGGGTGGCGCTCTACGGCTATGCGCATGTGCCCTGGATGGCGCGGCGGCAGAGCCTCATTCCCGCCGACACGCTGCCGCGGCCCGAGGAGAGGCTTGCCCTGTTCGAAGCCGCGCGGCAGCTCTTCCTCTGGGACGGCTACGAGGAGATCGGGATCGACCACTTCGCCCGGCCCGAGGACGGCCTTGCCCGTGCCGCCCGCGACGGACGGCTGAGGCGCAACTTCCAGGGCTACACGGATGACACGGCGCCGGTGCTGATCGGGCTCGGCGCGTCGGCGATCTCGCGCTATCCGCAGGGCTACGCGCAGAATGCCTCGCCCACCGGCGACTACACGCGCCACATCCGCGAGGGCCGTTTCGCCACGCACCGCGGCCATGCCTTCACCGACGACGACCGTCTGCGCGGCAGGATCATCGAGGCGCTCATGTGCGACTTCCGCGTGGACGCCGCGGAACTGGTCGAGACGCAGGGGGCAGACAGGGCGCAGCTCGGGCGGATGTTCGCGGAGGCCGCTAAGGCCTTCCCCGGCATGGTGATCGTCAGCGATGCGGGCTTCGAGATCCCGCCCGAGGCGCGGCCGCTCACCCGCATGATCGCCCGGGCCTTCGACGCCTACGACCTGGCGCCCGCGGGCCATTCCAGCGCGATCTAGCCGGCCCGCGCGGTGCGCTCCACGAGATCGAGAATGCGCGGCAGGCAGTCCTTCAGCGCATAGCGGTCCTCCACCGTCCGACGAGCGGCGGCGCGCAGCGGTTCGAGCGCGGCGGGATCGGCAAGCGCCGCGATGAGCGCCGCGGACCAGCCCGGCACGTCGAAGAAGTCCACCAGCCGTCCGTTGACCCCGTCCTCGATCACCTCTTCCACCGGCGCCGTGCGCGACCCGATCACGGCCGCCCCCATGCTCATCGCCTCGAGAAGCGACCAGCTGAGCACGAAGGGATAGGTGAGATAGGCATGGACCCGGCTTGCCTGCATGAGGCTGCAGAAGTCGGCGTAGGGAACCTTGCCGACGAAGTGCACGCGGGAGAGATCGAGCCTCTCGCCGACCTCGGCCAGCAGAACCTCCCGCCAGCTTCCGCCGCCGGGGGGCGGCGCGCCGTAGCTCACCGTGTCGCCTCCGACGATCACCGCATGGGCATCGGGCCGGGCGCGAAGCACCTCGGGAAGCGCGCGCAGGAAGATGTGCGCCCCCCGGTAGGGCTCGATGCCGCGGTTCACGAAGGTGAGAAGTTCGTCGCCCCTACGGAAGGTCGGACCGCCGTTCGGCACGCTGAACGCCGCGGACGGCTCGGGCCGCAGCCTGTCGGTGTCGATGCCGTCGTGAATGACCTCGATGAGGTGGCGGATGCCGGGCGGGAATGTCGAGGCCTGGAAGCGCGTGGGAGCGATCGCGGCCGTCGAGTCGACCATCGCCTGGGCGATGTGGCTGCGCATGGCAAGCGACCCCAGGGCACGGCGGTGCGTCCTCGCCTGGAACTCGGGGTCGAAGTCGGAATCGAGCCCGCTGGCCGCGTAGTAGAACTCGGCATAGTTCAGGATCGGAACGCCGGGCCAGACCGCCGGCAGAAAGAGCGTCTCGCCCCAGCCGGGATGCGCGAAGATCAAGTCCGGGCGGTAGCCGCGCTCGTCGCGGAGCTTCGCCGCCACGCGCGCTGCCGCCTCGCCGCGGCCGACCATCTGGGCATGGTGTGCGGCGAGAGGCGCGCCTGCCGCGACGATCTTGGCCTTTTCGAGAGGCTCGTAGCCATAGCGCCCGGCAAGGTAGGAGAACCTCGCCGTATTGCTCGCGTCGGTGATCACCGCAACCTCGTGGCCGCGCGCCACCAGGCCGGGGGCCACATGGCGGAACTGGCCGGGGAAATTCTGGTGGACGAGGAGAACCTTCACGTCCCTTGCCCGACCAGGGCCTGCGGCTCCGATGGCCCGAAGGCCGCGGCGATGAGGGCCCGCGTGTAGTCGTTGCGGGGGCTGAGGAAGATCTCGTCGGCCGAGCCTTCCTCGACGATGTCGCCGTTGCGCATCACCAGCACGCGATGGCTCATCGCGCGGACCACCTTCAGGTCGTGGCTGATGAACAGGTAGGCAAGGCGATGCTTGCGCTGGAGGGCGCGCAGCAGGTCCACGATCTGCACCTGCACGGTCATGTCGAGCGCCGACGTCGGCTCGTCGAGCACCACCAGCCGCGGCCGCAGGATCATCGCCCGGGCGATCGCGATGCGCTGGCGCTGCCCGCCCGAGAATTCGTGCGGGTAGCGGTGCATGGCGGCGGGGTCGAGCCCGACCTCGCGCATGATCGAAGCGACCGCCTCTTCCCGATCCTGCCCGCCGGCCGCACCGTGCACGCCAAGGCCCTCGGCAATGATCTCGGCGGCGGTCATCCGCGGGCTCAGGGAGCCGTAGGGGTCCTGGAACACGATCTGCATGTCCCGCCGGAGCGGGCGCAGCGCCCGCGACCGCCAGCCCTGAATGTCCCGCCCGAGGAAGATGACCGGCCCCTCGGAGGCGATGAGCCGCATGATTGCCAGCGCGAGCGTCGTCTTGCCCGAGCCGGATTCCCCGACGATGCCGACGGTCTCGCCCTCGCGCACGCTGAGCGTGGCCGAGTTGACCGCCTTCACGTGGCCGACCGTGCGCCGGAAGATGCCGCGCTGGATCGGGAACCAGACCCGGAGGTTCCGGGTCTCGGCCACCACGGCCGCCCCCTCGGGGACCGGCCCGGGCGTTCCGACCGCCTCGGCGGCCAGCAGCTTCTGCGTGTAGGGGTGCCTCGGCATGGCGAAGATCGCGCCGGCCGGCCCGGATTCCACGATCTCGCCGTCCTTCATCACGCAGACCCGGTCGGCGATGCGGCGCACGATGCCGAGGTCATGGGTGATGAACAGAAGGCTCAGCCCCTCGCTGCGCTTCAGTTCCGCCAGAAGGTCGAGGATCTGCGCCTGGATCGTCACGTCGAGCGCCGTGGTCGGCTCGTCGGCGATCAGCAGGTCGGGGCCGTTGGCCAGCGCCATCGCGATCATCACCCGCTGCCGCTGGCCCCCCGAAAGCTGGTGCGGATACGCGCCGAGGCGCGATTCCGGGTCGCGGATGCCGACCTTGGCAAGCAGCTCCAGCGTGCGTGCCCGCGCGGGCGCTCCGGTCAGGCCCTGGTGCTCGGCGAGGCTTTCGCCGATCTGCTTCTCGATGGTGTGGAGCGGGTTCAGCGAGGTCATCGGCTCCTGGAAGATGAAGCTGATGTCGTTGCCGCGGACGCGCCGGAGCTCGACCTCGGGGGCCCCGACCATCTCCTTTCCCGCATAGCGGATCGAGCCCGAGATGCGCGCGCTGTCGGGCAGGAGCGCCACGGTCGAGAGCGCCGTGACCGACTTCCCCGATCCGCTCTCGCCCACCAGCGCCACGGTCTCGCCCCGCCCGACGGTGAAGGACACGCCGCGCACGGCGCGGATGTCGGCGCCGTCCTGCCGGAAGGTGACCGACAGGTCCTTCACCTCGAGTACCACGCTCATGCGAAGGTCTTTCGCGGGTCGAAGGCGTCGCGCACGCCCTCGAAGATGAAGACCAGGAGCGACAGCATGATGGCGAAGACGAAGAACGCGGTGAACCCCAGCCACGGCGCCTGGAGGTTCTGCTTCGCCTGAAGCGTCAGCTCGCCCAGGGAGGGTGCCGAGGAGGGAAGGCCGAAGCCGAGCAGGTCGAGCGCGGCGAGGCTTCCGATCGCGCCGGTGATGAGGAACGGCAGGAAGGTCAGCGTCGCCACCATCGCGTTCGGCAGCAGGTGGCGGAACATGATGGCGAGGCTGCCGACGCCGAGCGCGCGCGCGGCCCGCACGTACTCGAAGTTCCGCGCCCGCAGGAACTCCGCACGCACGACGCCGACGAGCGCCATCCACCCGAACAGCGTCATCAGGACGACGAGCAGCCAGAAGTTCATCCGCCAGATCGCGGCGACGATGATGATGATGTAGAGCGACGGGGTCGAGGACCAGATCTCGATGATCCTCTGGAACAAAAGGTCGATCCAGCCGCCGAAGAAGCCCTGGACGGCGCCTGCGAAGATGCCGATCACCGAGGTCGTGAAGGTCACGATCAGCGCGAAGGTCACCGAAAGCCGGAAGCCGTAGATGACGCGGGCGAGGACGTCGCGCGCCGTGTCGTCGGTGCCGAGCCAGTGGTCGCGGTCGGGCGGCGAGGGCGCGGTGCCGGGAAGTTCGCTCACCGTGCGGTAGTTGTAGGGAATGAGCGGCCAGATCATCCAGCCGGCCTCCACGGGCTCGCCCGCCGCGGTGCCCTGGGCGCGCACCTCGGCGATGATCTCGCGCGGCGCATCCCAGCACGCCTCGCTCCCCGCCGCGACGATCAGGCACTGCACCTCGACATCGCGGTAGACCGCCTCCGACAGGAAGTCGCCGCCGAAGGTCTGCTCGGAATAGAAGCGGAAGATCGGAGTGTAGAACTCTCCCTTGTGGCGCACGAGGATCGGCTTGTCGTTCGCGATCACCTCGGCGAACAGAGACAGCCCGTAGAGCACGAGGAAGATGACGAGCGACCAGTAGGCGCGCCGGTTGGACCGGAAGTTCCGCCATCTGCGCCGGTTCAGCGGAGAGAGCCAGGCCATGTCAGGTCTCCCGCGAGGCGAAGTCGATCCGCGGGTCGATCCAGACATAGGCCAGATCGGAGATGATGTTGACCACCAGTCCGAGAAGCGCGGTCAGGTAGAGCGTCCCGAACATCACCGGATAGTCGCGCGTCACCGCCGCCTCGTAGAAGAGCCGCCCCATCCCGTCGAGGGAGAACAGCCACTCGATGAGCAGCGCGCCGGAGAAGAACACCGCCAGGAAAAGGCCGGGGAATCCGGCGATCACGATCAGCATCGCGTTGCGGAAGACATGCCCGTAGAGCACGCGCCGCTCGCTCAGCCCCTTCGCGCGGGCGGTCATGACGTAGAGCTTCCTGATCTCGTCAAGGAAGGAGTTCTTCGTCAGCAGCGTCAGCGTGGCGAAGGACGAGATCAGGATCGACACGACCGGCAGCGTGATGTGCCAGAAGTAGTCGGCGATCTTGCCGAAGAACGAAAGCTGGTCCCAGTTGTCGGAGGTCAGCCCCCTGAGCGGGAAGATCTGCCAGTAGGAACCGCCGGCGAAGAGCACGATCAGCAGCACGGCGAACAGGAAGTTCGGGATCGCATAGCCGACGATGATCAGGCCCGAGGTCCAGGAGTCGAAGGGCGTCCCGTCCCTCACCGCCTTGCGGATGCCGAGCGGGATCGAGATCATGTAGGCGATGAGGGTGGACCAGAGCCCGAGCGAGATCGACACCGGCATCTTCTCGAGCACCAGGTCCACCACGCCGATCGAGCGGAAGTAGCTCTCCCCGAAATCGAAGCGGAGGTAGTTCCACATCATGTTGAGGAACCGCTCCACCGGGGGCTTGTCGAAGCCGAACTCGCGCTCGAGCTGGGCGATGAAGTCCGGCGGCAGGCCGCGCGCCCCGAGATAGCGCTCGTCCGTCGCGCTGCCCGAGACGACGGCCCCGTCGGTCGTGCCGCCGATGTTCTGAAGCGCGTCCCCCGCGCCTTCCATCCGCGCGATGATCTGCTCGATCGGACCGCCGGGCACGAACTGCACCAGCGTGAAGTTGATGATCATGATCCCGAGCAGCGTCGGGATCACAAGCAGCAACCTGCGGAGGATGTAGGCGCCCAAGATCGCGGCCTTCGTCTACCGGATCGCACCCGCCGCCCTGAGCCGCTCGGCGGCCTCGGCATCGAACCACCAGAGGTCGAGCTCCCCCACGCTCAGCGGGGGCAGCGGATCGGGGTGACGGTAGAAGTCGTAGTAGGCGACCCAGGTCTCGGGGTTGTACCACAGCGGGATGTCGAAGCCGATGCTGCGGAGCGCGCGGTCCAGAGCATGGACGGCGGTCCTGAGGTCGTCGAGCGTGGTCGCCGCGATGACATGGCCGATCAGCCGGTCGATGCCCGGGTTCCTCAGCCGCATCAGGTTGCGCGAGCTGTCGTCGGCGGTCTTCGAGGCGAACCACTGCTCCAGCCCGATCGAGGGCTCGAACGACATGTCGAAGGCCTGCGTCGTCATGTCGAAGTCACCCTTCCGGCGGCGCTCGACGTACTGGGCCGTGTCCATGCGCCTCAGCGTGGCGCGCACGCCGAGCACCCCGAGGTTCTCGATGTAGGGATTGATGACGCGGTCGTAGAGCGGGTTGAACTGGATGATCTCCATCGTCAGGGGCTCGCCTGCGGCGTTCCTGCGGACCCCGTCGCTCCCGACGGTCCAGCCGGCCTCGTCGAGAAGCGCGCTCGCGGCGCGGATCGTGCTGCGGTCCGGCCGGTTCGACTCGTTTCCGTTCTGGACCGGCACCCACGCTTCGTCCGTAAGGATCGATGCCGGCAGCAGGCCCTCGTCCACCAGCGGCTTCAGAAGCGCCGCCTCGGCCTCGGAGGGCACGCCGCTGGCGGCGAGGTCGGTGTTCGACCAGAACGACACGGGGCGCTGGTAGAGGTCGTAGAACAGCGTGCGGTTCGACCACTCGAAATTGAACATCATCCCGATGGCACGCCGGACGCGCTCGTCCTGCCACTTCGGCCGGTCGAGGTTGAAGACCCAGGCGAGCCGCGTGCCGACGTCGCCGCTCGGGATCTCTTCCCGCTTGATCCAGCCCTGGTTCACGGCGCGGAAGTTGTAGTTCGTCGCCCAGTCCTGCGAGGAGCTCTCGGTCCGGAACGTGTAGGCGCCTGCCTTGAACCCCTCGAAGGCCGCATCGCTGTCGGCGAAGTACTCGACCCGGATGGTGTCGAAGTTGTTGCGGCCGATGTTGAAGGGATGGTCGTAGCCCCAGTAGTCGGGATTGCGCCGGTAGACCACGCGCCGGTTGAAGTCGAAGTTGTCGAGGACGTAGGCCCCCGTCGACATGAAGGGCTCCCGTGTGGAGCGGTCGAGCCGCGCCCCGGTCGCCTCGAACCAGGCCTTCGAGAAGACGGGCGTCCCGCCGGCCACGCCGACGCGGTCGCGCACCGAGGATTCCGGGTTGAACCGGAACGTGATCCGGTGGGGGCCCTCCACCACGACGTCCTCGATGAACCCCTGCACGATCACGCGGTATTCGGGGATGCCCTGCGTCATGAACAGGTTGAAGCTGAAGGCCACGTCCTCGGCCGTCATCGGCGTGCCGTCGGCGAAGGTCACGTCGTCGCGCAGGTTGAAGGTCACGAAGGACAGGTCGGCGGGGTATTCGAGCGTCGTGCACAGCAGGCAGTAGGCGCCGTAGGGATCGTCGTAGGTGCTGGTGAGGACGCTCTCGCTGCCGATGGTGTTGAGCGCGGCCCCGACGCCCTCGCGCGCATACTGGTTGAAGCTGTCGAAGTTGCCCTGCGCCCAGATCGAGATCTCGCCCCCTTTCGGCGCGTCCGGGTTGACGTAGTCGAGATGCGCCATGTCGGCGGGGTACTTCAGTTCGCCGAAGTTCGAGTATCCGTGCGAGACCGTGACTTCGCCCTGCGCCCAGAGGGGCTGGGCAGCCGTTGCGAGTGCCGCGGCGACCGACAGGCCGATCAGCCCCAGCCGGAGCGTCGCCGGGTCGGCCTCGCGGGCGATCGTCGCGGCCTCGTCACGGCGGGTCGTCATGCAGCGTTCCTCCGGTCTTCCCGTCGGGCGGCGGCCCCGGCCGCCCTTCCGGCGCCTAGGCTAGTTTCGGCGGGGCAGGCTCTGCAAGTTCCGTTTGCGTGAGCGGGCCATTCGCCGCGCCCGCCAGACGGCAAGGGCCCGCGGCAAGGCGGGCCCCGGTCGTCGCTTGCCCTGCTGTGGAGATCAGCCGCCGGTCGTGCCGAGGTAGGCGATGAGGTTCGCCCGGTCCTGGATGTTCCTCATGCCGTTGTAGGACATCTTCGTGCCCGGCGCATATTCCCGCGGGTTCAGCAGGAACGCGTTGAGGTTCTCGGGCGTCCAGGCCTCCGAGGCCATGCCCTTGAGCGCGTCGGAATAGGAGAAGCCGGCGACAGCCGCCTTCTGGCGACCGACCACGCCGTTCAGGTGCGGGCCGGTTCCATCGGTGCCGTCGAGCTTGTGGCAGGCCTGGCACTGGCGCCAAAGGGCCTGGCCGGCCGCAGGGTCGGCGGCCGCGAAGACTTCCTCGAACGGCACCTCGGCCGCCGCCTCGGCGCCGGCAGCCTCGGCGACGTCCTCCTCGCCGGTGTCGATGACATAGGCCTGCTCCTCGCCGTGACCGCGGTGATACAGCGCCTCGCCGGCCCAGCCGATCAGCAGGAACACAAGGAGGGCGCCGCAGAGCGCGGCGACGGTCTTGGTAAGCGTCATCGTGTCCATAGTGTCGCGGTCCATCCGGCCTCGGGGTCGGGGGGTATGTATCCGCTTCCCCCTCGGAAGCGCAAGGTGTAGTTGGCGCGACGAAAAGGCACCGCCGAGGAGGGGCACATGACCGGTCGGATCGCGTTCCAGGGGGAACCCGGCGCCTATTCGCACCAGGCGTGCCGCGAGGCGCGCCCGCGGATGGAGGCGGTGCCCTGCGCGACCTTCGAGGATGCGATCGAGGCCGTCCGGCGCGGGGAGGCCGACCTGGCGATGCTGCCCGTGGAGAATTCCACCTACGGCCGCGTCGCCGACATCCACCACCTGCTGCCGGAATCGGGCCTGCACATCGTGGACGAGGCCTTCGTGCGGGTCCACATCAACCTCCTCGGCGTGCCGGGGGCGATGATCGGCGACATCGACCGTGCGATGAGCCACACGGTCCTGCTCGGGCAATGCCGCAACTTCCTGCGCCAGCACGGCATCATGGGCGTCGTCGGGGCGGACACCGCCGGGTCGGCGAAGCGCATCGCCGAACTCGGGGACCGCACGCTCGGGGCGCTCGCGTCCGAGCTCGCCGGCGAGATCTACGGCCTGACGGTGCTCGCCCGCCACATCGAGGACAAGCAGAACAACACCACGCGGTTCCTCATCATGGCGCGCGAGCCCAACCTGAACCGCCGGGGCGATGCGGGCATGATGACGACCTTCGTCTTCCGCGTGCGCAACATCCCCGCGGCGCTCTACAAGGCGCTGGGCGGGTTCGCCACGAACGGCGTGAACATGACCAAGCTCGAGAGCTACATGGTGGACGGCTCGTTCTCCGCCACCCAGTTCTACGCCGACATCGAGGGCCACCCCGACGACCGCAACGTCCGGCTCGCGCTCGAGGAACTCGACTACTTCACCAGCGACATGAAGCTTCTCGGCGTCTATCCCGCCGACCCCGGCCGGCGGTGACTGCGGGCCGCGGTCAGCCCTTCCGCGCGCCGCGGTTCTGTTCGAGAGCCCGCGCAAAGGCGTGAAAGCGGGCCTTGAAGCGTCCCGCGAGGGACGACCTCGCAAGCTTCAGCGACTGCAGCATGAGCCGGGCCGTCAGCGTGCGCGGCTTCACCTCGAGCTCGGCGCGCAGCCGCGTGCGCCGGGGCGCGAGCTCGGTCAGTTCAAGCGCCAGGCGGCCCTCGTACCCGCCGATCCGTCCGTGGGTGGCAAGGATGCGCGGCCGGTCGTAGGTCTCGATGCGGGTGGCGAGTTCCCGGTCGCGGCCGCGGTGTCGGAACCGCACCGTCCAGAACCGGCCCGGACCAGGAGAGCCGAGGTCTCCGCCGGCCTCGACCTCGGCCCCGCGGCGAAGCGCCTCGCGCTCGAACCGCTCGAAGTCGGTCAGCGCCGCGAAGACCTCCCCGATGGGAGCCTCGATGTCCTCTCGCGCCGCGAACTTCATGCCGGGGCCTCAGTCCAGCCGATCGGCGAGCCAGCGCTCGAGAAGGTAGCGCGCGATCGACCCGCGGCGCGCGGGCTTCACCTTCGGATGCGTTCCCTCCATGGCCTCGAGAAGCTCCTGGCGCCCCATCCACAGCGCATCCTCGAGTTCGGCGGGGTCGAGCCGGATCTCCCGGCCGGCTGCCTCGGCGCGGCAGCCGATCATCAGCGATGCGGGAAACGGCCAGGGCTGCGAGGCGAGATAGGAGACCTCGCCCAGCACCACCCCCGTCTCCTCGCCGACCTCGCGCCGCGCGGCGGCCTCGAGGGTCTCGCCCGGTTCGACGAACCCCGCCAGCAGCGAATACATCCCCTCGGGCCAGAAGGATGCCCGGCCAAGCAGAACGTCGTCGCCGTGGGTGACGAGCACGATCACCACCGGGTCGGTGCGCGGGAAGTGGTTGGCGCCGCAGGCCGGGCAATCGCGCTGCCAGCCGGCCTTGGCGGCCTCGGTCCGCTGGCCGCAGCGGGCACAGAAGCCGTGAGTGGAGTGCCAGCCGGTCAGCGCCTTGCCGGTCGCCGCCAGCTCCGCGTCGCGCGGGGAGAGCCGCGTCATCACCCCGCGCAGTTCGGCGAAGACGTGGTCCGGCGGCAGCGACGGGTGGCGCTGCTCGGAGGGGTCGAAGAACGCGCCGAGCGTCTCGGGCTCCTCCTCGGGCTCCCAGGCGGAGATGTCGATCGCGAAGCGCGGTGCACCGTCGTCGAGGCCGAGGAACAGCGGCGCCTCGCGGGCCTCGTCGCGGATCGGGTGGTCGAGCGGCAGCCAGCCCGCGGCATCCCCGGCAAGAAGCGGCTTGCCGCGCCAGTAGGGCAGCAGCCGCGCGTTCGGCGCCGCGGCAAGCCAGGAGATCTCCTCCGGCCGGGCCCTCAGCGCCGCCGCCCGGTCGAGACCCGAGTCGCCGAAGGTCAGGTCCACCACGTCGCGCATGCCTCGTTCTCCCTGCCGGCGCGGACAGTTGCACGCGCTGCGGGGGCGCGCAATCGGGCAGTGCCGCGTTGCCGGCGGGCGACAGGGGTGGGCCGGTGCGGCGAACAACCTTGACGTTACTGGTGCCGCTTACGATGGCGACTTAGAGTTGTTGCCGGGACGTGCTACCGTGGCTCGCCGGTCGGGCAACAGCGGGGGTGACGATGCACGCGCAGGGTAACTTCGGGATCGGCCGGCGGGGCTTCCTCGCCGGTGGCTTGGCGGGGGCGTCATTGATCGCACTGCATCCGTTCTCCGCCAGGGCGCAGGCGGGGCAGGCGCATCTGAGGATCATGGAGACGACGGACCTCCACGTCCACGTGTTCCCCTACGACTACTACGCCGACCGGCCGGTCGATACGGTCGGCCTCTCGCGCACCGCGGCCCTCGTGCGGGCGATCCGCGCCGAGGCCACGAACTCGATGCTGGTCGACAACGGCGACTTCCTGCAGGGCAACCCCATGGGGGACTACATCGCCTACGAGCGGGGCATGAAGGACGGCGACATGCATCCGATCATCACGGCGATGAACACGGTCGGCTTCGACGCCGCGACGCTCGGCAATCACGAGTTCAACTACGGGCTCGACTTCCTGATGAAGTCGCTCGCCGGCGCGCAGTTCCCGGTCGTCACCGCCAACGTGGTGACGAAGGCAGCCGCGGATCCGACGAAGGACGAGACGCTCGTCCGGCCCTACGTCATCCTCGACCGGCAGATCATCGACGGCGCGGGCGAGGCGCATTTCATCCGGGTGGGGATGATCGGCTTCGTGCCGCCGCAGATCATGACGTGGGACCGGCGCCACCTGGAAGGGAACGTGACGACGCGCGACATCGTCGCCGCCGCGCGCGCCTGGGTGCCCCAGATGAAGGAGGAGGGCGCCGACATCATCGTGGCGCTCAACCATTCCGGCATCGGGCCGGCGGCCTACAGCGAGGGAATGGAGAACGCAAGCGTGCCCCTCGCGCAGGTGGAGGGGATCGACGCGCTGATGACGGGTCATCATCACCTCGTCTTCCCGGGCGATGCCTTCGCCGGAATCGAGGGGGTGGACGGCACCGCCGGAACCATCCACGGCAAGCCCGCGGTCATGGGCGGTTTCTGGGGCTCCCACCTCGGCGTGATCGACCTCCTCTTGGAGACGTCCGGCGGCGAATGGCGGATCGTCGGCCACACCGCCGAGGCGCGGCCGATCTCGCAGCGCAACGAGGACCGCTCGGTCAGCGCGCTCGTCGAGGACGTGCCCGAGGTGCTCGCCTCGGTCCGGGACGTGCACGAGGCCACGCTGGCCTACGTGCGGCGCCCGGTCGGCAGGACGTCGGCGCCGCTCCACAGCTACTTCGCGCTGGTCGCCGATGATCCCTCCGTGCAGATCGTGAACCAGGCGCAGTCCTGGTACATCGCCGAGATGCTGAAGGGCACCGAACACGAGGCGCTGCCGCTCCTCTCCGCGGCGGCGCCGTTCAAGTCGGGAGGCCGCGGCGGGCCCGAATACTACACCGACGTGCCGGCGGGCGACGTGGCGATCCGCAACGTGGCCGACCTCTACCTCTACCCCAATACGGTCCGCGCGGTGCGGGTGACGGGCGCGCAGCTCAAGGACTGGCTGGAACGATCTGCCGGCATCTTCAACCAGGTCACGCCCGGAGCGCAGGACCAGGTCCTGCTCAACCCCGATTTCCCCAGCTACAACTTCGACGTGATCGACGGGGTGACCTACCGGATCGACATCTCCCAGCCCTCGAAATACGGACCGAAGGGCGAGGACCTGAACCCCGCCGCAAGCCGCATCGTCGACCTGAGCTATCAGGGGCGGCCCGTCGATCCGGCGGAGGAGTTCGTCATCGCCACGAACAACTACCGCGCGGGCGGCGGCGGGGACTTCCCCGGCGCGAAGGGAGACACGATCATCTTCGAGGCCCCCGACACCAACCGCGACGTGATCGTGCGCTACATCGTCGAGCAGGGCACGATCGATCCCGCGGCGGACGGAAACTGGAGCTTCGCCCCCCTGCCCGGGACGACCGTCCTGTTCGACACCGGCCCGAAGGCGGCAGGCTACCTTGCCGACGTGGGCGGGCTCGACATCGAGCCCGCGGGCGAGGGGCCGGACGGCTTCTCCCGCTTCCGCATCTCGCTCTGACGCGCTAAGGGTCCGGCGCGCCCCGCCGCCGGATCCCGCCCCATGCCCTTCGACGCTGCCATCTTCGACCTCGACGGAACCCTCGTGGACACCGAACGGCTGATCCTCGAGGCCGGGGTCGAGGCCCTCGCCGAAGTCGGGCACGAGCCCGACATCGGCTTCCTCGTCTCGCTGATCGGCATCGCGGAGGCGGAGGCGCGCCTGCGCATCGCCCGGCGGTTCGGCGGCCGGCTCGACCTCGACCGGCTCGACCGCGCCTGGGAGGCCGCGTCGCGTCGCCGCTACGACGAAGGGATCCCGCTCAAGCCCGGCGTGCCCGAGGTCCTCACGGCACTCGGGCCGCTGCCCCGGGCGGTCGCCACCAACAGCCGCACCTCCAGCGCCCTGAGAAAGCTTGCCGCGACCGGCATCGCGGCGCACTTCGCCCATGTGGTCGGGTTCGACGCGGTGGAGCGCCCGAAACCCGCGCCGGACGTGTTCCTCGAGGCGGCGCGCCGTCTCGGGGCTTCCCCGGCGGGCTGCATCGCCTTCGAGGACAGCGCCGCGGGCGTCGCGGCGGCGCTCGCCGCGGGCATGACGGTGGTGCACGTGCCCGACCTTCACGGCACCGCCGTGGAAGGGGTGCACTTTCGCGCGGGCAGCCTGATCGAGGGGGCGCGGATGGCCGGGCTGCTCTGACCCCGACCGCCCGCCGCATGGGCAATCCGCCCGAGGCCGACCAATCCATGGCGCTCCGCGACCGCAGCGAGGGCCGCGGTCTGACGGCTCGGTCCCATCCCGGGCGCACGAGGTCCGACGATCCGCTGATGTTGGCCGTCCTGATCGCGCTCGCCTTTCTGGGCATCCTGCTCTACTACGGCCTCGTGGCCCCCGAGCGCGTCTTCGCAGGCTGGGCCGAACGCGGGCAGAGCTGAAGGGCGGGCATGTTTCGGTGGATCGGATTGGCCGTCGTGATCGCGGCCGCAGGGGCCTTGTTCACGCGGCCGGGGCCTGACGACGTCGAGGTCGCACTGCGCGGCGCGCTCTACGAGCGGATCCTGACCGCTGATCTCGATCAGGGCCGCGAGATGCTCGGCAACGCCGCGATCATCGCCTGCCGGATCGAGCCCTCGGCGTGCTACGACCTCATCCGCCAGGGGCTCGACGTCACCTACGAGAACCGCTGGCTCTACGCGAAGGTCGATGTCGAGGGCTTCGGCCGGCGGGCCTCCTGCTGGGGCGCATTCGGCCGGTTCTGGTGCCCCGGCGGCTTCGCCGAGACGCCGCGGTCATAGCGGCCCGTCCGTCCGCCGTTCAGCGAAGCGTCGTCACCAGCTCCGGGTCGAACAGGAAGGGCGCCACGATCCCGCAGGTGTCGGCAAGCGGCAGGAGGGTCTCGGGCACCGCCATGCCGATCCGCTCGCGCATGAATGCCGCGCGGGCCGCGCAGCGGTCGGCCACCGCGGGAAACTGCCGGGCGAGGTCTGCGCGCAGCCCTTCGTCGGCGATCACGTAGCCGTCCTCCATCCGGGTCGAGCCGTAGGCGGGATGGCCGGGGATCACGTCCATCTGCATCGCCATGCCGGAGGCGAGGGCGATCTCCGACCCCTCGGCGATCGGAGACGAGACCCACTCGTCCACGCCGATCAGGTGGCCGGGGTTCAGCGTCACCCCGAAGGTCTCGAACGGCAGGGCCGCGGCCATCGCCGACCAGACTTCGGCCCCGGGCACGCCGGGCCGCATCAGCGCGCACCAGTCCGACATCGCCCGCACGTAGGGACCGACGAAGGCCTCCACGTAGTCCCGCGCCGGTTCCGGCAGGTCGCCCGGGCCGCACGCCAGCCAGCCGGCGCGGCAGATGTTGGCGCCCCAGTGGCAGATGTTGAAGCTGACCGGGCTGCCGGTCCGCAGGACCTGTCCGGTCGGCCCCGACATCCCCTGATCCGCGCGCGCCCCGGTGGCGAAGGTGACATGGCAGCCGAGCGGCAGGCCGCCGATCCCAGCCGCCTGCACCGCCTCGAAGTCGGTCATCCCCTCGCGGAACGCGAAGACCATGCGCCTGAGCGCCGAGGCCGCCATGTGGTTGGCGAACTCCAGCCGCGCGATCCCGGCCGCATCGACCCGCGTGCGGAGGCCGTGGGCGGGGTGCTGGAACAGGTCGGTGGCATTCTCCACCCGCGCCGCGATCGCCCGCAGCGGATCCGCGACGAAGGCGGGAAGGTCCAGGGCGGTTGCCGGATCGTCCACCTCGCCGGCGCCGAACCACTTCCACCCGGCCGCCCCGACCGACACGCCGGCCGGAACGGCCTCCGCCATGAGGTCCGCAAGCCGCGCGCCGCCCCGCGGCTGCGACGGCAGGGACAGCGAGGCGCAGTGCACGGCGGCGACATCGCCCGCCGCGACCAGGGGCGAGACCCGCGTGTAGGGCAGGCATTCGTTGCCGGCGAGAAGCACGGCGCCGTCCGGCCGCACGACCATCAGCGCCTCCTCGAAGCGCGGGTCGAAGCCGGTCAGCCAGTGCAGGTTGGCGGCATGTTCGCGGTCGCCGTAGACGGCGACGGCGTCGTAACCCCGCGCCGCCATCGCCTTGCGCAGCGCGGCCAGACGGGCGCGGTATTCCGCCAGCCCGGGCTCGGGCGGCAGCTCGGGCGCTCCAAGGTCGGGCCAGCGCAGGCGGGTCAGGGTGGCGGTCATCCTCGTGCTCCCTCGGCTTCCGGACGACCCTAGACGGCCCGGGGGCCCTGGCGGAAGCCCGTTCAGGGAACGAGCGCCGGCCAGACCGCTGCGTTTGCCTGCGCAAAGGGGCCGATGTGGCCGATCCGCTTCAGGCCGTGCTCGCCGGGGTGCAGGACCAGCTGGCGCTTCACCGCCGCGGGATAGAGCGCCATCAGCCGCCAGACGGCAGGGGGCGGGACGTGCGCGTCGTCGGCCACCGCGACGAGGCGCATCGCGCCCCTGACGCGGCCGGCCTCCGGGGCGGGCAGCCGCTCTCCCACGTCCGAAAGCCAGTTGCCTCGCCTCAGGCACCAGCGCCGCCAGTCGCGCCAGACCCCGATCGGCAGGGCGGGGCCGAAGCCGGTGAGCCGGCCCGGCAGGTAGCCCATCGCCTCCGCGACCGGCAGCGTCCCATGCCAGAAGAGCCGCGCGACGGCCCGGAACGGCCAGGGATGGTCGGAGACATGGACGAGGCCCGAACCCACCGTGACGGTCCGCGACACCCGTTCCATGCCGTGATGGAGCCCCAGCATCAGCCCGCCCAGGGAATGACCGATCACGTGCATGGGCAGCGGCCCGGCCCGCCGTGCGAGTTCCGCAAGCGCGGCCCCCTGATCGCGCAAGCCCCAGTCGATCATCGTCGCGCGCGCATCGCGAACCGGGCCGCGTGCCGAGGCGCCGAAGTCCCGGTAGTCGTAGATCAGGACCGCCTGCCGGTGCTCGGCCGCAAGCCAGGAGGCGAACGGCAGGTAGAACCGCATGGGCACGCCGGTGGCGCCGTGAAGGACGGTGACCGCGCCGGGCGCCGCCGGCGCGATCCAGAGGCCCGAGAGCGGGGCAGACCGCGACCCGAACGATACCGGCTCGATCACCGGACTGCCCGAGAGGCGGGCGTCGGATCCGCCGTCCATTTGACTCTCCCCGCCACTAGACCGAGCGGTCTAATAGCATGGCTAGACCGGCCGGTCTAGCCATGAGTCGGGTCATGAGCTAGATCTGGCGCATGAACCAAGACCTCGAGCCCGCCTCGGAACGGACCTCGGCCGGAACGACGCGCGCGCGGCTGACCGCGGCGGCCGCCGACCTGTTCCGCCGACGCGGCTATGACGGCACCGGCCTGTCCGAGATCCTTGCCTTGGCGGGCGTGCCGAAGGGGTCGCTCTACCATCACTTCCCGAACGGCAAGGCCGACCTCGCCAGGGCCGCCGCCGAGTGGACCGCCGATCGCCTGATCGAGATCATAGACGCGAGCTTCGAGGGTGCCGCCGACTTCCGTTCGGGGGCGACCACGCTCTGCCACAAGCTCGCCAAGCTCTTCGACCTGACGGAGGGTGCAGGCGTCTGCCCGGTGGCGGGCCTGCTCTTCGACGGCCCCGAGGAGGAGGCTTTCCGCGAAACGGCGGCCCGGCTCTACGACAGGCTCGCGGCCGTCGTCGCGGGGCACGCCGCGCGCCTTGCCCACCCCGACCCCGAAGCCGCGGCAGAGCTGCTCCTCGTGGCGCTCGACGGCGGCTGGACCATGGCCCGGGCCCGGCGCGACTCGGGCGTGCTGCGCCGTCTGCCAGCGAGGCTCTGGCCCTGATCCGGCCGTGACGCCTGCCGGCCCGCCGTGGGCCGGGTTGCGAATCCGGGCCCCCGGGACTATATCCCGCCGCGAGAGGTTGGCGCGGGCAGACGCCTCGCCAACCCGGTCAGGTCCGGAAGGAAGCAGCCGTAACGAGCCCCGTCTGGGTCGTTGTCCAGCCTCTCACCGCTTTCCCGATCTCGCGTCGCCCGAGCCCGGGCGCCTCAGCGCGCCGCCGCGCTGAACGGGCCGTTCCCCGGCAGCTCCCCGGCGGCCCAGGTCGCCTGCGCCGCCGTCTCGACCGCGCAGGGGCGCACCTTGCGCAACCGGGCGAGGGCGGATTGCGGATCCTCTCCCGCATCGACCATCAGCCGCATCAGGGCCATCCCCGACCGGCCGCAGCCGCCGTAGCAGTGCGCGAGCACCCGGCCGCTGCGCGCCAGCACGCCGCGGGCCTCGGCCGAGAACGCCGGCCACAGCGCGGCCGAGCCGTTGCAGGGGGTGCGGAAATCGGTGATCGGAAGGTGCCACCAGGCAATGCCGTAGCGCTTGAGGTCGCGCGCGATGTCCTCGGCGCCGCCGGCTTCCAGCTCGATGTCGCTGACGAGCGTCAGAACGATGTCGGGGCGCCATTCCCGCAGAACCGCCATGTCGCCGGCGTAATCGCCGCCTCGACCCGGCAGAGGACAGAGGCCGATACGCCCGGCCCCGAGCGGCAAATCCGCGATCGTGAACACCGTTACCCTGCCTTTCCGCCCCCCGAAGGGAATGGTCTCACAGGAGAACGGCGCGAGAAAGGCAGGTATTCCCAACTCCCGCCACAACGGGGCCGGCTGTTGCCGCGTTGCAGCGTCCCGGGTGGACGGGCGGTCGCACGGCGCTTAGGGTCGGACGAGTCGAGGAGACCCGATGACCGACGCCCCCGCCTACCAGGTTCTCGCCCGCAAGTATCGCCCGCAGACCTTCGCCGACCTGATCGGCCAGGAGGCGATGGTGCGCACGCTCAAGAACGCATTCGCGGCGGACCGCATCGCGCAGGCCTTCATCATGACCGGGATCCGCGGCACGGGGAAGACGACCACGGCCCGCATCATCGCCAAGGGCATGAACTGCACCGGCCCGGACGGCACCGGCGGGCCCACGACCGAACCCTGCGGCATCTGCCCGAACTGCGTCGAGATCGCCGAGGGCCGCCACATCGACGTGATGGAGATCGACGCGGCGTCGAACACGGGCGTCCAGAACGTCCGCGACATGATCATCGACACGGTCGCCTACGCACCCTCGAAGGCGCGCTTCAAGGTGTTCATCATCGACGAGGTCCACATGCTCTCGACGAGCGCGTTCAACGCGCTCCTCAAGACGCTGGAGGAACCGCCGCGGCACGTGAAGTTCATCTTCGCCACGACCGAGATCCGCAAGGTGCCGGTCACGGTCCTGTCGCGCTGCCAGCGCTTCGACCTGCGCCGGATCGAGCCCGAGGTGATGATCGCCCACCTTCGGAAGGTCGTGGCGGCCGAAGGCGCGCAGGTCGCAGACGACGCACTGGCGCTCATCACCCGCGCGGCCGAGGGGTCGGTCCGCGACGCGATGAGCCTGCTCGACCAGGCGATCAGCCACGGTGCGGGCGAGACCACGGCCGAACAGGTCCGCGCGATGCTCGGGCTCGCCGACCGCGGCCGGGTGATGGACCTCTTCGACCTCATCATGCAGGGCGAGGCGGCGGGCGCGCTTGCGGAACTCGGGCGCCAGTATGCCGACGGCGCCGACCCGATGGCCGTGCTGCGCGACCTCGCCGAGGTGACGCACTGGATCAGCGTGGTCAAGATCACCCCCGAGGCGGCCGACGACCCCACCGTGTCGCCCGACGAACGCGCGCGCGGGCTCGACATGGCGGCGCGGCTGCCGATGCGGGCGCTCAGCCGGATGTGGCAGATGCTGCTCAAGGCGCTGGAGGAGGTCGCCCTCGCCCCGAACGCCATGATGGCGGCCGAGATGGCGGTGATCCGCCTCACGCATGTCAGCACGCTGCCCTCGCCCGAAGAGCTGGTGGCGCGGCTCCAGGCCGGCCCGCCGACCGGCCCGACGGACGGCGGCGGGGGCGGGCGGCCCCGGGGCGCGGCCGCGAACGGCGGCGGCACGGCGCGGCAGGCCGCTCCGGCTGCCGTCTCCGCGGCCCCGACGGCCAGCGGCGCGGCGACCGCGCTCGCCGTCGCGCCCGACGTGGCGCTCGCCCGCTATGCCCGGTTCGAGGACGTGGTGCAGCTCATCCGCGCCAACCGCGACGTGAAGCTGCTGGTCGAGGTGGAGGCCTACCTCCGCCTCGTCCGCTACGCGCCGGGCAGGATCGAGTTCGAGCCCGCGCCCGGCGCGCCGGCCGATCTCGCCTCGCGCCTGCAGCAGCGCCTCCAGACGTTCACCGGCGTGCGCTGGGGCGTTTCGGTCGTCTCCTCGGGCGGCGCGCCGACGATCGCCGAGGCGCGCGAGGCCGAACAGGACGCGCTGAAGGCCGAGGCGATGGCGCATCCGCTGGTCCAGGCGGTGTTCCAGGCCTTCCCCCAGGCGCGGATCACCGAGATCCGCACCGGCGAGGAGATCGCCCGAGAGGCGGCGCAGCAGGCCCTCCCCGCGGTGGAGGAGGAATGGGATCCGTTCGAGGACGGGTGAGCCTTGTCGCGGGGCAAGGCCGCACGTATGTCGGACCGGACATGACAGGAGATCACCGATGCTGAAGGGTCTGGGCGGCCTTGGCGACATGGCCAAGATGATGAAGGCGGCGCAGGAGATGCAGCAGAAGATGGCCGCTCTCCAGGAGGATCTCGGCCGCATCACCGTGGAAGGGTCGAGCGGTGCCGGACTGGTGCGCGCGACGGCGACGGCGAAGGGCGAGCTGGTCGGCCTGTCGATCGACCCCTCCATCTTCAACCCCGACGAGAAGGAAGTCGTCGAGGATCTGATCCTCGCCGCGATCAAGGACGCGCAGGGCAAGGCGGCCGAGCGCAGCCAGCAGGAGCTTGCGCGCATCACCGAGGGGCTCGGCCTGCCTCCCGGCATGAAGCTTCCGTTCTGATCGAGCGGCGCCCTTGTCCGAGGCCACCCGCGAGATCGAGGCGCTGATCGAGCTGATGGCCCGGCTGCCGGGCCTCGGCCCCCGCTCTGCGCGGCGCGCGGTGCTGCACCTCGTCAAGAAGCGGGGCGTGCTGATGGCGCCGCTTGCCGAGGCCATGGCGCGCGTGGCCGCGACGGCGCAGGAATGCGCCGTCTGCGGCAACATCGGCACCACGGACCTGTGCGACATCTGCCGGGACGAGCGGCGCGCGAACGGCGAGATCTGCGTGGTCGAGGACGTGGCCGACCTCTGGGCGATGGAGCGCGCGGGCGTGTTCCGCGGCCGCTACCACGTGCTCGGCGGCACGCTCTCGGCGCTCGACTCCGTGGGGCCCGAGGAGCTGCGGATCCCGCGGCTTGTGGCCCGAGTCGCGGCCGAGGCGGTGCGCGAGGTCATCCTCGCCCTCGGCGCGACGATCGACGGCCAGACCACCGCCCACTACATCGCCGAGGCGCTCGCGCCGACCGGTGTCGCCGTGACGACGCTGGCCCAGGGCGTGCCGATGGGCGGCGAGCTCGACTACCTCGACGACGGCACGATCACCGCCGCGCTGAGGGCGCGCAAGGCGCTCTAGACTCCGGGCGCGGCGCGGCTCATCCGCCCGGCGTCAGCCGGTGCGCGGCGAGCCGCTCGTAGAACGGCAGAGCCGCCTCGGCCAGACGCGCATAGTCGCCTTCCAGCGCGGGCAGCGGCCCCTCGGGTTCCTCGAACCCGGTCGAACGGTGGACCGCGCCGTACCAGTGCGGGGCCCAGGCGCCGTCCTCCGGCCGCCCGCCCGCGGGCCAGGAGAGCATCGCGCTGTCGAAGGGCAGCCCGAGCGCCGCGCACAGCGCCGAAAGCGCGGCGGCCGGGTCGGCGCGGATGTCGGCCGAGTCGATCACCGGCGGCGGGCGCCCGAGCCAGTCGGCCACCGTGTCGAACAGCCGCGCCTGCTGGGCGAAGCCGATGTCCTCCAGCGTCGGGCCCTCGCGCTTCCTCGCGTAGCTCGCCACGACGCGGGCGGGGTGGCGGATCAGGAAGACGTTCGTGCAGTCCCTCGCCCAGTCGAGCGGGATGCCCGCCACCATGTGGTGGGTCATGTGCTTCATGTAGAGGTGCGGCCTGCCCCACGGCACGGGGCCGAGGCACCTGGCGGCGACCCGCGCCGGGTCCGGCTCGCCCGCCGCGATGATCTCCGCACGCATCGGATGGTCCAGCCCGGTGGCGGCGAGATAGGCCGCGTAGAACGGCTCGTCCCACACGGCGAAGTCGGCCCGCTGACCGAAGGCGTACATCATCGCGGTGGACAGGTTCCGCGGCCCGGACCACATCGCGACCCTCATCGAAGGGGCCTCCCCCGTCCCGCGGCCGCCGCGGCTGCCCTGGGTCCGGGCTCCGGGTCGGCGCTCACGGCTCCACCCCTCCCAGTTCGCAGATCACCCGCCATTCCGCCTCGGTCACCGGCTGGACCGAGAGGCGCGTGTTGTTGACGAGCACCATGTCCTTCACCCGCGGGTCCGCCTTCGCCATCTCGAGCGTCACGGGGCGGGCGAGCGGCTTCACCGCGCGGACATCCACGCATTCCCACTTCGGGTCGTCGGCGGTGGAGTCGGGGTGGGCCTCGGCGATCACCTCGACGATGCCGACGATCTCCTTCCCCTCGTTCGAGTGGTAGAAGAACCCCCGGTCCCCCGCGCGCATCGCGCGCATGTTGTTGCGCGCCTGGTAGTTGCGCACGCCGGTCCATTCCTCGCCGGCCGCGCCCTTCGCCACCTGCTGGTCCCAGCTCCAGGCGTCGGGCTCGGACTTGAACAGCCAGTAGGCCATCAGCCGATCACCTTCTTCCATTCCTCGATGCGCACGTCGGAGAACACCCCTGCCTTCGCATAGGGGTCGCCCGCGGCCCAGGCCTCGGCCTCGGCCCGGCCCGGCACGTCGATCACGACGAGCGAGCCCGTCATCGCGCCGGCGGCGTCGAGGAAGGGGCCTGCCATGGCCACCACGCCGGTGTCGCGCAGATAGGCCAGATGCGCCTCGCGGTTGGCCTTGCGGGTATCGAGCCGGCCGGGCCCGTCGGTGCAGATCAGCGCAAAGAGCGGCATCCGGTCCTCCCCATTCATTCCTCCTTCAGCGGGCGGGCGAGCAGCGCCTCCATCGCCCCGCCGATGGTCAGCCGCCGCTCGGCGAGCGCGGCCACCGTATCGGTGATCGGCACCTCGACGCCAAGCCCCGCGGCGAGCCGGGATGCGGCGCGCGCGGTGGCGATGCCCTCGACCGTCACGCCCTCGCCGAAGGCCTCGCCCCGGCCCAGCGCATGGCCCCAGCGGAAGTTGCGCGACTGGCTCGAGGTGCAGGTGAGCACGAGGTCGCCGAGACCGGAGAGCCCCGCCAGCGTCTCGGCCCGGGCACCGAGCGCAAGCGCAAGCCGGGTCATCTCGGCATAGCCCCGCGTCATCAGCGCGGCACGGGCGCTGTCGCCGAGGCCCGCGCCGATCGTGGCCCCGGCGGCGATGGCGATCACGTTCTTCAGGGCGCCCCCCAGTTCGGCGCCGGCAATGTCCTGCGTGCGGTAGAGCCTCAGCGTCGGGACCGAGAGCAGGTGCTGGAGCCGCGTGCCCTCGGCCTCGTCGGCGCAGGCGAGCGTCAGCGCCGTGGGCAGGCCCTGTGCGATGTCGGCGGCGAAGGACGGCCCCGTCAGCACCGCCGGATGCGCAGCCCCCGCCTCGGCGAGGATCGCGGCCGGCCCGCGCAGCGTCTCGAGGTCCACCCCTTTGCTGCAGGCGACGAGCGGAAGGCCGCTCAGCGGGGCGGCGTGCTCCGCCAGCGCGGCGCCGAGCCGCTGCATCGGCACCGTCAGGAGCACGGCCGCGCAGCCCCGGAGGTCGGCCGCGCGCGTCGTGGCGGTGACGCCCGCCATGAGCCGGACACCCGGCAGCCGGTGCGAGGCACGCTCGCGGGCAAGGCCGGGGTCGCGGCCGACGAGCGTGACCTCGCGCCCCCCGCGGGCCAGCGCGACCGCCAGCGCCGTGCCGAAGGCGCCGGCCCCGAGGATCCCGATGCGGCTCATCCCCTCGCCCCCTTCCGCCCGCCCCCGACGAGCGCGGGCGCGGCGGTGTCGAGCGGCCATCGCGGCCGGGCCGAAAGCGTCAGGTCGTCGGCATGGCCGAGGCGGAAGCGCTCGATCCCCGCCCAGGCGATCATCGCGGCGTTGTCGGTGCAGAGCGCCGGCGGCGGCGCGAGGAAGCGCGCGCCCGCCCCGTCGGCAACCTCCCGCAGCGCGGCGCGGACCGACTGGTTGGCGGCAACCCCGCCCACGACCGCGAACACCGGCCCGGCCGGGGCTTCCGCACGGAAGGCGGCGAGCGCCCGGCGCGCCTTCTCCGCCAGGACCTCGGCAACCGCCGCCTGGAACGAGGCGCAGAGATCGGCCCGGTCCTGTCGCCTCAGCCCACCTTCGCGGGCCACCGCCTCGTCCCGGGCACGCAGCACGGCGGTCTTGAGGCCCGAGAAGCTCAGGTCGCAGCCGGGGCGGTCGAGGAGCGGGCGCGGAAAGTCGAACCGCGCGGCGTCTCCCCGGGCGGCCTCGGCCTCGACCGACGGCCCGCCCGGCTGCGGCAGGCCGAGGAGCTTGGCGACCTTGTCGAAGGCCTCGCCCGGCGCGTCGTCGATCGTGCCGCCGAGGCGCGAGAAGCTCTCCGCCCCGCGCACGACGAGGAACTGGCAGTGCCCGCCCGAGACGAGGAGGATCAGGTAGGGAAAGGCGACCCCCTCGGTCAGCCGCGGGGTCAGCGCATGGCCGGCGAGGTGGTTCACGCCGACGAGCGGCAGGCCCGCCCCCGCAGCGATCCCCTTGGCGAACATCACGCCGGCGAGCACCCCGCCGATCAGCCCCGGCCCGGCGGTCACGGCAACGCCGTCGATCTCCGCCAGACCCAGCCCGGCCCGGTCGAGCGCCGCCTCGGCGCAGTGGTCCAGCTTCTCGACATGGGCGCGGGCGGCCAGCTCGGGCACCACGCCCCCGAAGGCCGCGTGCACCGCCGTCTGGCCGGCGACGACCGAGGACAGGATCGCCGCAGGACCGCCCTCGGCATGCCGGACCACGGCCGCGGCGGTGTCGTCGCAGCTCGATTCGATCCCGAGAAAGGTCAGCGTCTTGCCCATGGGTCCGGCGTTGCATGGCGGCTGGGGCACGGGTAACACCGGGGCTGGTTCCTGCACAATGCCGTCGAGGCTGGCCCTGGCCCCCGTTCCGCCGCTCCTCCTCACCCGTCCGCGCGCGGCCTCCGCGCGCTTCGCCGAGCAGTGGAAGGCGGCAGCCGGCGCCGGAGCGGCGGTCCTGATCGCTCCCGTCACCGAGATCGTGCCGCTGCCCGCTGCGCCCGACCCCGCCGGGTATTCCGGCGTCGTCTTCGCCTCGGAGAACGCGGTCGCGGCCCTCGGCGCGGCGCCCCGCCCGATCCCCGCCTGGTGCGTCGGCTCCCGGACGGCCGCCGCCGCCGAGGCGGCCGGCTACGCGGCACGCGCGGCGGGCGGGGAGGCGGACGCGCTCGTGGCGATGATCCTCGCCTCGGGCGCGCCCGGGCCGCTCCTCTTCGCGCGCGGACGCGAGTCGCGTGGAGACATCGCAGCACGGCTGCGCGACGCGGGCGTCCCCTGCGACGAGGCCGTGGTCTACGACCAGCGCGCCGCCGCGCTGGCGCCGGAGGCTGGCGCACTTCTCGGCGGAACCGCGCCGGTCCTCGTCCCGTTGTTCTCCGCCAGCTCGGCCCGGCGCCTTGCCGCGGCCCTGTCCGGCCTGCCGGTGCGCGCGCCGCTTCTCGTCGCGGCGCTGAGCCCGGCGGTAGCCGAGGCGTGGAACGGCCCCGCGCCGGCGCGGCTCGCGGTGGCCGACGCCCCCGACGCCGGGGCGATGATCCGGGCGCTTCTGTCGCTCCGCGCGGCGCCTTGAGGCAGGGGGGCGCGCGGGATACAGTCCCGCCGGCAGAGTCCCGGGTAAGGAGGTGGCCGGTGGCCCGCAAGTCGAAGACAACATCGGCGAATCCCCCCGACGAGACGGCCGACCAGGATCCGGCTGCCTTCGACGGACCGCGCGGCACACCCGAGATGACCGCAGCCCCGGAGGCCCCTCCCGCCGACAGCGCGGAGGCGGCCGATGCCGTGGCCGACTCGTCCGCGCCCGAGGGCGCGGCGACGGGCGGCGCAGCGACGGGCGGCGCGATCGCCGGGTCTCCCGGCGAGCCGGCTCGCGACCTCCCCGGAGACGTCCCGTCCGACGCGATCATCGGTGCAGAGGCCGGCATCGCTGCCACCGAGGCGGCAGACGCCGGGCCCGACAACCGCACGCCGGATCCCCCGCGCGGCACCGCCGACGCGGCGAGGCCGCAACGCGCCGTCTCCGCTCCGCCGCCGGCGGCGTCTGGCGGCTCCGGCGGAGGCTTCGTCGCCGGGCTGATCGGCGGTGCGCTGGCGGTGGCGGGCGGCGTCGGGCTCCTCTGGCTGTCGAACCCCGATCTGCTCACCGGCCGGTTTCCCGAGCCGGACCTCTCGGCGGTCGAAGGCCGGCTCGAAGCGCAGTCGGCATCGGTCGCAGCGCTCGCCGACGACGTTGCCAGCCTGCGCGCCGAGGTGGAGCAGCAGGCAGGAAACGCCGGCCCCCCCGGCGATGCCCTCGCGGCGCTGGAGGAGAACCTCACAGGGCGGCTCGACACGCTCGGCGCCGAGATCGAGGCGCTCTCGGCCCGCGTCGAGGTGCTCGACGGCCGCATCGGCCAGGTGGAGGCCCGCCCGCCGGTGATGGGCGGAGACGCCGCCTCGGAGAACGCGGAGGCGCTGGCCGAGCTTCGCGCCGCGCTCGCCGCACAGCGCGCCGAGTTCGACAAGCTCTATGCCGAGGCGCGCGAAAGGATCGACGCCGCGGCTGCGGAGGCGGCGCGGCTGCGGCAGGACGCGGAGGCCGCCGCCCGGACCACGGTGGCGCGGGCCGCGTTCTCGCGCCTGTCCGCCGCGCTCGAGGCGGGGGGCCCCTTCGCGGGGGCGCTCTCGGAACTGACCGAGGTCGCCGATGTCGCGGTGCCGCCCGAGCTGATCGCGGCGGCCGATACCGGCGTCCCGACCATGGAGGATCTGGTCCGCTCGTTTCCCGATGCCGCGCGGGCGGCGCTCGCCGCGGCGATCCGGGCCGGGGTGGACGCCGAAGCGGGAGCGATGGAGCGCCTCGGCGCCTTCCTCCGGGCGCAGACCGGCGCGCGGTCGATCACCCCGCGCGAGGGCGGCGACCCCGACGCTGTGCTTTCGCGCGCCGAGGCGGCGCTGGTCGAGGGGCGGCTCGACGATGCGCTCGCCCTTGTCGATACCCTTCCCGAACCCGCGCGGATCGAGATGGCCGACTGGCGCGCCGCAGCGGAGCGGCGCCGCATCGCGCTCGCCGCCGCAGCGACGCTTTCCTCCGCGCTTCCGGTCAACTGAAAGGGCGCGGCGATGCTCTGGTCGCTCGTCAAGATCGTCGTCTTCGTGATGCTCGTCGCGGCGCTGGCAATCGGTGCCGCCGCATTGATGGACATGGAAGGCGGCATCCGGGTGGCGGTCGCCGGGTGGGAGTTCTCGCTCGGGCCGCTCCAGGCCGTGGTGGCCGGGCTTGTTCTCCTGCTGCTCCTCTGGCTGGTCGGGAAGGTCGCCGGGCTGATCGTCGCCTTCGCGCGCTTCCTCAACGGCGACGAGACGGCGATCTCGCGGTTCTTCGACCGGAACCGGGAACGCAAGGGGTTCCAGGCGCTCGCCGACGGGCTCATGGCTGCCGCCTCGGGCGAGGGGCGGCTGGCGATGGCCAAGGCGGCCCGGGCCGACCGGCTGCTGCGCCGGCCGGAGCTGACCAACCTGCTCCAGGCCCAGGCGGCCGAGGTGGCGGGCGACGCGAAGGCCGCCGAGGCCGCCTACAAGGCGCTGCTGGCCGACAGCCGGACCCGGTTCGTCGGCATCCGCGGGATCCTGAAGCAGCGGCTCGCCCAGGGCGACACGGCAACCGCGCTGAAGCTTGCCGAAAAGGCCTTCGCGCTCAAGCCGAAGCACGAGGAGGTGCAGGACATCCTCCTGCGGCTCCAGGCCGGCGAGGGCGACTGGAAGGGCGCGCGCGCCACGCTCGGCGCCAAGCTCCGGTCCGGGACGCTGCCGCGCGACGTGTTCCGGCGCCGCGACGCGCTCCTGGCGCTGAGCGAGGCGAAGGCCGTGCTCGACGAGTCGAACCCGATCGAGGCGCGCGAGGCGGCGATCGAGGCCAACCGGCTCTCGCCCGACCTGATCCCGGCCGCCGCGATGGCGGCGCGCAGCTACATCGCTCAGGGCAAGCCGAAATACGCGGCCCGGGTGCTCAAGAAGGCCTGGGCCGCCCAGCCGCACCCCGATCTCGCCGCGGCCTTCGCCGAGATCGCGCCGGACGAGACGCCCGAGGCGCGCCTGAAGCGCTTCGCGGAACTGACGCGGACGAACCCCGACCACGACGAGACGCGCCTGCTTCTGGCCGAACTGAACATCGCGGCAGAGGACTTCCCGGCCGCGCGCCGGGCGCTCGGCGACCTGCCCACGCGCCATCCGACGCAGCGCAGCCTGACGATCATGGCCGCGATCGAAAGGGGCGAGGGTGCCGACGACGCGGTGGTGCGCGGCTGGCTCACCCGGGCGCTGACCGCACCGCGCGGCCCGCAGTGGGTCTGCGAGACATGCTCGAACATCCAGGCCGACTGGACGCCGGTCTGCGACAACTGCGGCGGGTTCGACACGCTGAGCTGGCGCGAACCGCCGGAGCGGGAGGCCCCGCTGCCGCATGGCGCGCAGATGCTTCCGCTCATCGTCGGCGTGCCGAAGCCGCCCGAAGCGGAGCCTCCCCCGCAGGCCCCCGAGACCGCCGAGGTGCCGGAGGCCGAGGTCGTGGAGACGACGAAAAATTAGGGCTACCGCTGGCGCCGCGCACCTGCTAAACGCCCCGCCGAGGCGCCGGTGTAGCTCAGCTGGTAGAGCAACGCATTCGTAATGCGTGGGTCGGGGGTTCGAGTCCCTTCACCGGCACCAGATCCATCCGCAGGGAAGTCACCGGAGGAAGCGCGCGGCGCGCGCGCCCGAGGCCGTCTTGCGGCCGGACGATCCTTGCCTCAGCCCCCTGAATCGCCCTGCACAACCCGTACACGGCGCGTGCACAGGGCGTGCACCGCGCGCGCCGTCATCCTGGCGGCCGGGCAGGCCCCTGCCCCGGCGCTGGCGGGGCCGTTCTCCGCCTTCGGCTGCACCCGGCCGGCCCCGCGGGCGGCCTCCTCCCCCGGGATCCGAACGTCCTTCACGCCGGCCTGCCGGATGTGCAGGACGGTCCACCTGACGGCTCCGCGCGCGGGTCGGGCATTCTGGTCCGGGGGTCGGGCGCGCGTCTGCGGCGGGCCGGCGTTCGGAACCTGCAAGGCGAAGGACATCCGTCCCGGATCGCGGGCGCCGGGGCCCCGTGTTTCGCCCTGCAACCGTTTGTGAGCGCCCTCGCATGGAACGCGCGGCGCAAGTGCACTAGGGTCTCGGCGCGCGGCAGGAGCTGGAAGAGACTTGGGCAACAGGAGCAAGGACCTCGACGACGCGGAGCTGGCATGGCTCGTCGCCTGCCCGACCTGCGACGTGCTGCACCGGCTCTCGGACGTGCCGCCGGGCGCGAAGGCGCGCTGCCGGCGATGCGGCACGGTGCTGCTCGCGCCGCGCCACCAGGCGCTCACCAACATCGTGATGCTCTCAGGGACGTCGCTGGTCCTGATGATTGCGGCCGTGTTCTTTCCGTTCCTGGAACTCAGGGCGGCGGGCCTCAGCCAGCGGAGCTCGCTGTTCGACGCCGTGCTCGCGTTCTCGGAGGGGCTCATGCTGCCGCTCGCCTTCGCGGTCGCGGCGCTGATCATCCTGCTGCCCCTGTTCCGGTTCGCGGCGCTGATCTACGCGCTCGGGCCGATGGCGATCGGCTGGCGACCGGCGCGCCATGCCGCGACGGCGTTCCGCCTCGCCTCGCAGGCGCGGCCCTGGGCGATGGCCGAGATCTTCATCGTGGGCGTCGCGGTGGCGCTGGTGAAGGTGGCGGGGCTTGCGCAGGTCTCGCTCGGGCCGGCGTTCTGGGCGCTGGCGGCGCTGGTCGTCGTGACCGTGCTCAAGGACAACTTCATGTGCCGGTTGTCGGTATGGAAAACGCTCGAAGAACGCAGGCCTTCCTGACCGCGCGCCGGGCCGGGCTGGTCGGCTGCGCGGTCTGCGGCCGGGTGCAGACCCCGGGGCACGCGACCTGCCTGCGCTGCGGCAGCCGCCTTGCGGGGCGCGACCCGCAGAGCCTTCAGCGCGTCTGGGCCTGGATGCTTGCGGGGATCGTTGCCTACATCCCGGCCAACACCTACCCGATGCTGCGGACCTCGACGATGGGCCGGACGACCGAGAACACCATCATCGGCGGCGTCCTGGAGCTTCTCAACCACGGCTCCTGGGGGGTGGCACTCATCGTCTTCGTGGCGAGCGTCGTGATCCCGATCGGGAAGTTCGTCGCCATCGCCTACCTGGCGATCAGCGTGAAGTCACCGGTGGTGATCCGGGGCCACGGGCGCCAGCGTCTCTACGAGATCGTCGAGTTCATCGGACGCTGGTCGATGATCGACGTCTTCGTCGTCGCGATCCTGGCCGCGCTGGTGCAGTTCAACTTCGCGGCCACGGTCAACCCCGGCATCGCCGCCGTGAGCTTCGCCCTTTCGGTTGCATTCACGATGCTTTCGGCCCAGAGCTTCGACCCCAGACTGATCTGGGACGCCTACGAGGCCGACGACACGTGACCGACCCGCGACCTGCCGAGCTCGACATCTCCAGCCCGCGGCCCTCGCCGTGGCGGAACCTGTCGTTCGTGTGGCTCGTGCCGATCATCGCGCTTGCCATCTCGCTCGGGGTCGCCTGGCAGAGCTACGCGGCGCGCGGGGTGCTGATCGAGATCACGTTCCTCAACGCCTCGGGCGTCACCGCGGGCGAGACGACGGTGCGCTACCGCGACGTCGTGGTGGGCCGGGTGGAGCGGGTGCACTTCGCCGACGACCTGAGCCGGGTGATCGTGGCCGCGCGGATCGACCGCGACCTCGCCCCCTACCTCGATGGCGACGCGCAGTTCTGGGTCGTGCGGCCCGAGGTCACGACGCGCGGGATCACCGGCCTCTCGACGGTGCTCTCGGGGGTCTACATCGAGGGCGCGTGGGATGCCGCCGCCGGGACGCCGCAGACGCGCTTCGCGGGCCTCGAGGGTGCGCCGATCGTGCAGCCGGGGCGCGAGGGCCGCCAGATCACGCTGAGATCGACGGACGGCAAGCTCATCACCGCAGGCGCCCCGGTCCTGTTCCGGGGGATCGAGGTCGGCCGGCTCGACCAGCCCCGGCTGACCGTCTCGGGCGATTCGATCGTGGTCGACGCCTTCATCGACGCGCCGCACGACCGCCGGCTGACCGACGCGACGCGATTCTGGGACACTTCGGGGTTCAGCGTGTCGCTGGGTGCGGGGGGGCTCTCGCTCGATGTCGAGAGCCTGGCCACCCTGGTGGCGGGCGGCATCGCCTTCGACGACATCTACGAGGGCGGCCAGCCGGTCGGGCCCGGCTACGTGTTCGACATCTTCCCCGACGAGGCCACCGCGCGGCGCAGCATCTTCGTGCGCACCAGCGAGAACGCCGTGCGGCTGGCGGTCGAGTTCGACGAGTCGGTGAGCGGGCTTGCCCCCGGCGCGTCGGTGAGGCTCGGCGGGCTCGAGGTCGGCAAGGTGGAGGCGCTGTCGGCCGAGGTGCGCGACACCGAGGCCGGCCCGGACATCCGGCTGGTGGCCAACCTGTCGATCGACCCGGCGCTCCTCGGCCTGCCGCGGGGGGCGGGGCGGGAGGAGGTGCTCGACTTCTTCGAGGAGGCGGTGAACCGGGGGCTGCGGGCCCGCCTGGCCACCGCGAGCCTGTTCAGCGCAACGCTCGTCGTCGAGCTTGCGGAGATCGAGGATGCGGCGCCCGCAACCTTCGAGCGCGACGCCGAGCCGCTGCCGCTCCTGCCGAGCGTGGCCTCGGACCTGCCGGACTTCACCGCCACCGCCGAGGGCGTGCTGGAGCGGATCAACGCCCTGCCGATCGAGGAGCTCCTTCAGCAGGCGATCGCCACGCTGGCGAGCGTGGAGGAGCTTGCGCGCGCCGAGAGCACCGTCGCCCTGCCGGCGTCGGCCCGGTCGCTCGTCGAGGACGTGCGGGCGATCGTGAACGACGAGGCGACGCGGTCGCTTCCGGGGGAGCTGCGCTCGGCGGTGGCCGACCTCAGGCAGGTGGTCGCCGAGCTGCGCGAGGGCGGTGCGATCGACAACCTCGCCGCGGCCGTCGAGCGCGCCAACGCCGCCGCCGCGAACATCGCCACCGCCTCGGAGGACTTCCCCGCGCTGGTCGAGGACCTGCGCGCGGTCGCGGCGAAGGCGAACTCGCTTGAGGCCGAGGAGCTGATCGCCGCGGCGACGCGGGTGCTGGAGAGTGCGGATGCCGTGATCGGCACCGAGGAGGCCAGGGCCCTGCCGCCGGCGCTCGGCGGCGCGCTCGAGGAGGTGCGCGCGACGCTTGCGGAACTGCGCGAGGGCGGCGTGGTGGACAACGCCAACGCCACCATGGCCTCGGCCCGCAGCGCCGCCGACGCGGTCGCCCAGGCGGCCGAGGGGCTGCCGCAGCTCTCGGCGCGGCTCGAGCGGCTGGTCGCGCAGGCCGAGGGGCTGGTGGGCGCCTACGGGGCGCGGTCGGACTTCAACGCCGAGACGCTTGCCGTCCTGCGCGAGGTGCGCGCGGCGGCGCGGGCGGTCTCCCAGCTCGCGCGCACCATCGAGCGCAATCCGAATTCCTTGATCCTGGGACGCTGACATGACCCTCCGCCTCGCCCCCGCCGTCCTCTCCCTGCTGCTCGCGGCGTGCAGCGGCCCCGGCCCGCAGTACCTGATCGACCGCCCTCCCGCGGGGGCTCCGCAGAGGGTGAACGTCGCCAGCATCGAGGTGCGGGAGGTGACCCTGCCGGCCTACGCGGCCCACAGCGAGATCGCGGTGCAGCAGGCCGACGGCTCGATCGTCGCGGCGAGGAGCGCGCTCTGGGCCGAGGATCCGGTGGACGGGGTGACCGCGGCGCTGGCTCGGCACCTCGACCTCGCCACCACCGCCCGCGTGGCGGCCGAACCGTGGCCGCTCGACGAGGGGCCCGAGCTCCGGCTCGATGTCCGCATCGACCGGATGCTCGCGCGCGCGGACCGCCAGTTCGAGCTGACCGGGCAGTATGCGCTGGCCTCGCCGCTCGGCCTGCGGCGCGGCATCCTGGAACGCTTCACGATCGTCGCGCCGATGCCGGGGGACGGTCCGGCAGCGGTTGCGGCGGCCTCGGGCGCGGCGCTCGCGCAGCTCGGCGACGAGATCGTCGCCCGTCTGCGCCGCTGAGCCGGAATCGCTCGACTCCAGCGGATTAAGGCCGCGTTCACGCCGGGATGCTATCCCTGCCCCGGGGTGAGAACGAGGTGGGATCATGGCTGGGGGCGGCAACGCGCCGGTCATCGTCAGGCGCAGGAAGGTGATCGCGGGCGGCGGGCATCACGGCGGTGCCTGGAAGGTCGCCTATGCCGACTTCGTGACCGCGATGATGGCCTTCTTCATGCTGATGTGGCTTCTGAACGCGACGACCGAGAAGCAGCGCAAGGGCATCGCGGACTACTTCAATCCGACGATCCCGGTGAACCGCATCTCCGGCGGCGGCGACGGCGCCTTCGGGGGGACCTCGATCTTCTCGGAGGTGACGCTGGCGCAGAACGGCCTCGGCGCCTCGAACCGCCACACGACGGCGCAGCTCCAGGCCCGGGGCCAGACCGGCGTCGACCCCGCGGAGGAGAGGCAGGCCGGCGACGCGGCGACGCCCGACGCCGGCGCCACCCCGGACGATGCCGAGGCCGAGGCGCTGCGCCGGGTGGAGCAGATGCTGCTCGGCAAGGGCGGCGAGAGCATGGTGACCGACCTTCTCGCCCGCCACATCACGACCCGGCTGACCGACGAGGGGCTGATCGTCGAGATCTTCGACATCGACGGCGCGCCCCTCTTCGCCCCGGGGACGGCCGAGCCCGAACCCGTGATGCGCGACATCGCGGCGATGCTCGTCGAGGTCTTCGCGCTCGTGAAGAACCCGGTCGCGGTCAACGGCCACGTGCAGGCCGCGCCCGAGGTGCTGAAGGTGAACCCGACCTGGGATCTCTCCACCGGCCGCGCGCAGGCGGCGCGGGCCCTCCTGGAGGGCAGCGGCCTTGCCGCATCGCGTCTGGCGCGGGTGACCGGCCATGCCGACCGCAAGCCCGTTGCGCCGAACCCGATGGCCCTGCGCAACAACCGCCTCGAGCTGGTCCTGATCCGCTCCGATGCCCGCTGATCCGGCAAAGTCGGGGGCATTTTATCCGTTAGGCCGCCGTTAAGCGCCGCCTGCCAAGGTCGCTCGGGACACGGGCGGACGCAGCAGAAAGGCTGGGCAGATGACGATCTCCTCCTCGCTCAATGCCGGGGTTGCCGGGCTGAGCGCCAACGCCACGCGGCTGGCGACCATCTCCGACAACATCGCCAACTCGGGAACCTTCGGCTACAAGCGCGCCGCGGCCGACTTCGAGAGCATGGTCATCAGCCAGGCGCGCGGCGCGGGCGTCTACTCGGCGGGCGGGGTCCGTGCCTCCACCTCCCGGCTGATCGAGGAGCGGGGGGCGCTCGTCGGCACCTCGAACGCGCTCGACATCGCGGTGGCCGGGCGCGGGATGCTGCCGGTCACGCCCTCGGTCGCGCTCGGGTCCTCGACCGGGGACCGCCCGCTCCAGATGACCACCACCGGATCGTTCCGGACCGATGCCAACGGCGTCCTGAGGACGGATTCGGGGCTCGTCCTCCTCGGCTGGCCGGCGAATGCGGACGGCTCGATCCCGATCCTGCCGCGCGACACGGCGGCCGGGCTGGTACCCGTGGTGATCAACTCCAACCAGACCGCGGGCGACCCGACGACGCGGCTGAAGCTCGGCGTCAACCTGCCCGCGACGGAGACCGAGGCCGGCGCACCGGGCACCACGCTGCCGCTTTCGGTGGAATACTTCGGAAACCTCGGCACCTCGGAACTCCTCAACATCAGCTTCACGCCGCAGGTCCCGACGAGCGGTTCGTCGAACACCTGGTCGATGGTGATCCGCGATTCCGCGATCGCCGACGACCCGCTGACGACCGGCACCGACGAGAGCGTGATCGGCGAATACACCCTGGTCTTCGACGCGAGCCGCGGCAACGGCGGCACGCTCGCCTCGGTGACGACCGTTTCGGGCGGCGCCTACAACCCGGCCGACGGCACGCTGGCGCTGACCGTCGCGGGCGGCCCGCTCACCGTGCAGATCGGCTCGCTCGGCGATCCCAACGGGCTGACGCAGCTCTCCGACAGCTTCGCGCCGACCTCGATCACCAAGGACGGCTCGCCCGTCGGCAACCTCACCGCGGTGGAGATCGACGAGAACGGGTTCCTGACCGCCACCTACGACACCGGCTTCACGCGGCGGATCTACCAGATCCCGCTGGTCGACGTGCCGAACCCCAACGGGCTGATCGCGCTCAACAACCAGACCTACCAGATCAGCCCGAACTCGGGATCGTTCTTCCTGTGGGATGCGGGCGACGGGCCGACCGGGGCCGTCGTCGGCTACGCGCGCGAGGGGTCCACCACCGACGTCGCGGCCGAACTGACCGCGCTGATCCAGACGCAGCGCGCCTATTCCTCGAACGCCAAGGTGATCCAGACCGTCGACGAGATGCTCCAGGAGACCACGAACATCAAGCGCTGAGGCGGGAGCCGGGGAGGCTGACGGATGAGCATCTCGGGGTCCCTCTCCAACGCCTTCGCCGGGCTCACCGCAGCCGCGCGCGGGGTGGAGGTCGTCTCGCAGAACCTCGCCAACGTGCAGACCGAAGGCTACGCGCGGCGCGAACTGGAGCTTTCGACCCGCCATCTCGGCGGCGCCGGGGGCGGCGTGCGCATCGAGGGGGTGACGCGCAACGTCGATGGCGCGCTCGTCGCCTCGCGCCGCCTCGCGGATGCCGCGGAGGCGCGCGACCGCGGCGTGAGCGCCTTCCTCGCCCGGGTCGAGGCGGCCGTGGGCATCCCGGGGGAACCCGGCTCGCTCGGCGCCCGGCTCGCGGAGTTCGAGGCGGCCCTCGTCGCGGCGGCAAGCCGCCCGGATACCGCGCCGCGGCTCGAGGCGGCGGTCGAGGCCGCGCGGGCGCTGGCGGCAGGCTTCGGGGCGATCACCCGGACGATCCAGGAGGAGCGCATGGCCGCCGACGCCGCGGTCGCCGCCGAGGTCGGAAGGCTGAACGGCGCGCTGGCGCGGATCGCCGAGCTCAACCACGACATCCGGGTCGAGCGGGCGAGCGGGCGCGACCCCTCGAACCTCATGGACGAGCGCCAGCGGCTGATCGATTCGGTCTCGGCGATCGTCCCCGTGCGCGAGGTCGCCCGCGAGGGCGGGCAGGTCGCGCTCCTGACGACCGGCGGGGCGGTGCTGCTCGACGGCCCCGCCGCCGAGATCGGCTTCGCGCCGACGGCGACGATCACCGCCGACATGACGCTCGCCTCCGGGGCGCTGTCGGGGCTGACCTTCCGCGGACAGCCGGCGGCCGCGGGCACCGCGTCGGGTCTTCTCGGCGGCGGCAGGCTCGGCGCGCTCATGGCGATCCGCGACGAGCTGGCGCCGGCCGCGCAGGCCCGGCTCGACGCGGTGGCCCGCGACCTCGCGGAACGCTTCGAAGCTGCCGACGCGACGCTCCCGCCCGGCGCGGCCGGCCTCTTCACCGACCGCGGCGCCGCCTTCTCCGCCGCGGAGGAGACCGGCCTTGCCGGACGCCTCGCGGTCAACGCGGCGGTCGATCCGGCGCAGGGCGGCGCGCTCTGGCGGCTGCGCGACGGGCTCGGCGCCGCAGCGCCGGGGCCGGTCGGCCAGGCGGCGCATCTCCACGCCCTGACCGGGGCGCTCTCGGCCCCGCGCGTCCCGGCTTCCGGCGGGTTCGCCGGCGGCGCCCGCACCGCGCAGGGCCTCTCCGGCGAGCTCTTGACCTCGATCGGGGCGGCCCGGCAGCGTGCCGAGGGCGAGCTGGCCCAATCCGCCGGACGGCGCGAGGCCCTGAGGGCGGCGGAACTCGCCACCGGAGTGGATTCCGACCAGGAGCTCCAGCGCCTTCTGGTGATCGAGAAGGCCTATGCCGCCAACGCGCGCGTCGTCAGCGCCGCGGAGGCGATGCTCGACCGGCTTCTGGAGATCTGACGATGCCCGCCTTCCGCTCGCTCGGCGACCTGTCGACGACCTTCATGCTCTCGCGGCAGACCGCCGCGCTGAAGGGCGAGGTGCAGCGCCGGTCGGTCGAGCTCTCGACCGGGCGGGCCGCCGATCTGTCGCTGGCGCTGCGCGGCGATTTCCGTGCGCTCGGCGCGATCGAGGCGCGCCTCGGCGCCGCCTCGGCGGAGCGGCTGGCGATCGCCGAGGCGAGGGGCCTGGCCGGCGCGGCGCAAGAGGCCCTCGGCGCGGTGCAGGATCAGGCCGACCGGCTCGCGACGGTGATGCTCGGGCTCCCGTTCGCGCCGACCGCGGCGACGCTGGACCGCGCGGGCGGCGAGGCGCGGGCCGCCTTCGAGGCCGCCGTCGCCGCGCTCAACATCCGCCATGCCGACCGCTCGGTCTTCGCCGGGACGGCGAGCGATGTGCCCGCGCTCGCGCCCGCCGCGGCCATGCTGGGCGACCTGGAGGCCGCCGTCGCGGGCGAGACGACGCCCGCGGGCGTCGCGGCGGCGGTTGCGGCCTGGTTCCTCGACCCCGGAGGCGGCTTCGAGACCCTCGGTTACACCGGGGCAGGGGCGCTGGCTCCTCTCGCCCTCGGCGCGGGCGAGACGGCGGCGTTCCCGGTCACGGCGGCGGACACGGCGCTGCGCGAGACGCTGGCGGGCCTCGCGCTCGGCGCGCTGCTCGCCGGGCCGACGCTCGCCGGCGACACCGATGCGCGCCTGGCGCTCGGTCGCGCCGCGGCGGAGCGGACCCTCTCGGCGCGGAGCCCGCTCACCGAACTGCGCGCCGGCGTCGGAGCGGCCGAGGCGCGGATCGCCCGCGCCGAGGCGCGCGCCGGGGCGGAACGCTCGGCGCTGGAACTCGCCCGGTCCGACCTCGTCGCGGCCGATCCCTACGAGGCGGCGACACGGCTCGAGACCGCGCGCACGCAGCTCGAGACGCTCTTCGCCCTCACCGCGCGGGTCGCCCGCCTGAGCCTCATGGACTTCCTCAGATGACACGCCTGATCGCTCTCCTCCTCGCCTTCGCCCTGGCCGCCGGGGCGGCCGCCGCCCAGACCGTCCGCATCAAGGACCTCGTGGAGTTCGACGGCGTGCGCGGCAACGACCTGGTGGGCTACGGCCTCGTCGTCGGCCTGAACGGCACCGGCGACGGGCTCAGGAACGCGCCCTTCACCGAGGAGATCATGGCGAACATCCTCGAGCGGCTTGGCGTCAACGTGGCCGGCGAGCAGTTCCGCCCCAAGAACGTGGCAGCCGTGCTGGTCACGGCGACGCTGCCCCCCTTCGCCCGCGCGGGCAGCCAGATCGACGTGTCGGTGTCCGCGATCGGCGACGCCAAGAGCCTGCTCGGCGGCACGCTGGTGATGACGCCGCTCAACGCCGCGGACGGGCAGATCTACGCGGTGGCGCAGGGAACCGTGATCGCCGGCGGCGTGACCGCGGCGGGTGATGGCGCGAGCGTCACCCAGGGCGTGCCGACCTCCGGCTCGATTCCCGCAGGCGCCCGGGTCGAGCGCGAGATCGAGTTCGACTTCGCCGGCCTGCGCTCCCTGCGGCTTGCGCTCCGCAGCCCCGACTTCACCACGGCGGGCCGTATCGAGGCGGCGATCAACGCCGAGGCCGGCGGGCGCGTCGCGACGATGCTCGATGCCGGAACGGTCGAGATCGACATCGCCGCGATGCGGATGCGCTCGGCCGCCCATGCGATCGGGCGGATCGAGAACCTCCCCGTGGAGCCCGAGCGGCGCGCCCGCGTCGTCGTCGACCAGCGGTCGGGCACGATCGTGATGGGGGCCGACGTGCGGATCAGCCGCGTCGCGGTGGCCCAGGGCAACCTCACGCTCAGGATCGAGGAAGCGCCGGTCGCGGTGCAGCCCAATCCCTTCGCGCCGGGCGAGACGGTGGTGGTGCCGCGCACCACCGCGGCGATCGACGAGGAACCCGGAACCCGTCTCGCCGAGATCGGCTCGGGCGCCTCGCTTTCCGACGTGGTCGCCGGGCTCAACGCGCTCGGCGTCAGCCCGCGCGACATGATCGACATCCTCAAGAGCATCAAGGCCGCGGGCGCCCTCCACGCCGAGTTCGAGGTGCGCTGAGCCTCACGGCCGACGCCGCGGGCCCATCGAGCCCGGCGATCTCCCGCGCCGCCGCGGCCCTGCCGCCGCGGCACGGCGCGGATCGCCGGGCCGCCCCGTTGCCGGCCGCGGGCCCGCTCTGCATCCGCGGCCGAGGATGCGGAGCGGGTTCGCGGCCGCCGGCGTCGGCGGTTCGGATCCCCCCGACATGCGCGCAACCCCTGCCGAATGCCGACCGGCGCGCGAAGGGCGCGAGCGGCCGCGCGTGGCCGGCGGGTGGGAGACGAGCCTTCGGCAACCGTCCGGGCGCAGCACGGGCAGCGCCGGCGGTCGGCGCCGCGTGGCCACGCCCGCACCCGGTCCGACCGGTCCCGGCGCCTGCTCCTGCGGGGGCGACGCCGTCGCAGGCCGTGCCCCCCGCGGGAGCCGGCCCTCCGCTCCGACCCGCTCCGTCGGCCGCCGACCGGCGGCGTCGGGACGGCACCGCCGGATCCCGCGAAGCGGGGACGACCTCGGCGGCACCCTCGCGGGCGCCTTCGGGCCGGACGCAGGGCGCCCTCAGAGGTAGCTGCGCACCAGTGCCCCGGCCAGCAGGGTCCAGCCGTCGGCGACGACGAAGAAGGCGAGCTTGAACGGCATCGAGACGATCGCAGGCGGCACCATCATCATGCCCATCGACATCAGGATCGCGGCAACGACCAGGTCGATGACGAGAAAGGGGAGGAACACGATGAAGCCGATCTCGAAGGCGCGTCCGATCTCGGTGAGCAGGAACGACGGCACGAGGAGCGACAGCGGCGCGCCGGACGAGACCTCCGGGAGCGCGGCGCCCTCGGGCACGCGCAGCGCTGCAAGGGCGGCGAAGGTCTCCGGCTCGATGCGCGCGGCCATGAACGCCCGGAACGGGGCAAGGGCGAGCGGCAGCGCCTCCTCCGCCGGCAGGGCGCCGTCGGCGAGAGGCCGGAGCCCGGCCTCCCAGGCCTCAACGAAGACCGGCTCCATGACGAAGTAGGTGAGGAACAGCGCGAGGCTGACGATCAGCATGTTCGGAGGGGACTGCTGGAGCCCGATCGCCATGCGCAGGATCGACAGCACCGTGACGAGGAACGGAAAGCACGTGAGCATCACCGCAAGGCCCGGCACGAGGCTGAGGAGGGTGATGAGGGCGATGATCTGGATCGACCGCTCGGCGAGCGACCCGCCCTCGCCGAGCGAGAGCGTGATCTCCTGCGCCGCCGCAGCGCCGGCGAGGCCCGCGAGAAGCGCAAGCGCGAGCGGCGCCGCGGCGGCCGGGGCAGGGAGGCGGGAGACGCTGGGCCGGAGGCGCATCGGTCAGAGCGCGTCGCGGATCGAGGCGAGCTCGGTGAGCCTGACGGCAAGCTGCCCTTCCCGATCCCCGCCGAGTTCCTCGAGCTCGCCCCGTCCGATCAGCCGGTCGCCGACGTAGAGTTCGACCGGGTCGTCCACCCTGCGGTCGAGCGGAAGGACGGAGTCGGGGCCGAGCCGCAGGAGGTCGCGCACCAGCGGACGGGCGCGGCCCACGGAGATCGTGATCTCGATCGGGACCTGCGCGAAGGGCGATTGCAGCTCGGCCGGACGCGGCCGCTGCGAGGGTGTTGCGTCATCCATGGTGCACCTGCCTTTCCTGGGACTGGCTGAGGAAGTCGTCGACGAGGGAGCGGATCGCGGCGAGCAGCGCGTCGAGGTCGAGCGCCGACTCCCCGGTCTCCCAGCGGAAGCGCGCCTGGCCCTCGGCAAGGAGCGGGTCGGCCGAGAGCCGCACCGGCAGCGCCGGATCGTCGCCCAGCACCGCCTCCACGGCGGCGATGCTGCCCGGAGCCACGCACACCTCGACCGAGGAAGCCGCAGCAGAGGCTGCCGCCGCCACGGCTTCGGCCACGACCGAGGCGCCGAAGCCCGCTCGGGCGACCTCCGGCAGCACCCGGTCCGCCATCGCGCGGAGCAGCGGCTCGAGGCTGCGGAGCACATGCGTGCGCGCCTCGTGAAAGGTGAAGGCGAGGTCGCGCAGGTTCTGCGCCAGATCCTCCCGCAGGCGGGTCGCGTCGTTCGCCTGCGCTGCCACGGCGTCGTCCCAGCCTGCGGCATATCCCTTCTCGTAGGCGGCAAGGCGCTGCTCCTCCGTGAGCACCTCGGGGTCGGAGGGGGTGCCCGCCGGCCAGGTCCGCGCCCCGGCGCCCGGCCGGTCGAAGGATTCAAGGCGCAGGGGGCCGGGGATCATGCCTTCTCTCCCTGATCCATCCAGCTGCGCAGGATCTCAACGGTCTCGTCCTGGCGCTCGGCGATCAGGCGGCGGAGCCGCTGGACGGGATCGGAGGGGTCGAAGTCGCCGCCCTCCGCGCTCCCCACCCCGCCCTTCGCGGGCAGGGCTGCGTTGACGGCCGGAAAGCGGTCGAAATAGGCCTCGCCGTCGTCGATCTCGCCGGAATAGACGCGCGGGGGGTCGCCGGGCCCGCTCGTCGGCAGCGCGAGACCGATGCTGCCCCCCGCGGCGGCAGCGGCCTGACCCTCGAGGGCCGGGGCGCGCAGGTCGGCCGGCGCGGGGGGTATCCGCGGGGCGAGGATCGGGCGCACCACGAAGAGGCCGAGGACGAGCGCCACCGCAGCGAGGACGGCAAGCTGGATCGCCGACATGGCGTCGAAGGCCGCCGCGAGCCCGCCCGCCGCCTCGGTGCCGACCGCGGGCACCGGCTCGAACGGCATCGACTTCAGCGTGATGACGTCGCCGCGGGCCTCGTCGAACCCGACGGCCGAGGCCACCAGTTCCCGCAGGGCGGCCATTTCCTCCTCGGGCCTGGGCAGCAGGGTCGGATTGCCCTGGGCATCGGTGCCGGGCACGCCGTCCACGAGGACGGCGACGGTGAGCCGCCGTATGCCGCCCGGCCCGCGCAGGATCTCGCGCTGCGTCTCGGACACCTCGTAGTTCACGCGCTCCCGCGTCTCGCTCTCCCGGCTGGAGGACTGCCCGTCCCCCTCCCCGGCCGCGTCGCCCTTGGGCAGGTTCGAGGCGACCGTGACGGCGCCGCCGCGCGAATCGCTCGACTGGCCGGAACGCTCCTCGGTCTCGGTGCTGATCGCCACGCGGGTGTCGGGGTCGAAGCGGCGCTCGGTGATCTGTTCGCGGTCGGTCACCGTGTCGATCGAGACCTCGACGACCGCGCGGCCGGGGCCGACGCGCGCCTCGAGCAGACGCTCGACATTGCGGCGCAGCGTTGCGGCGCGGTCGGGATCGGCGGCCTGCGGCTCCTCCTCGGGCCCGAGAACGAGGCCGCTCTCCGCGTCGATCACCGAGACAAGGTCGGGGTCGAGGCCGGCCACGGCGGAGGCCACGAGATAGCGCACCGCCCTTGCCTGGCGCGGCGAGATGCCCTGCCCCGCGGGGACGAGCGCGACCGAGGCCGAAGGGGCGGCCTCGCGGCGGAAGCCCTGGCCCGACCCGCTTGCGATATGGACCCTGGCCGAGCGGATCGCGGGGCTGGCCGCGATCGTCCGGGCCAGCTCGCCCTCCTTCGCGCGCCAGTAGGCCGCATCGAACATCTGCGCGGTGGTCCCGAAGCCCGAGAGCGAATCGAGAAGCTCGTAGCCCGCGCTGCCGTTGGCCGGCAGACCCTCGGCGGCGAGGGTCATCCGCAGCTCGTCGCGCCGGTCGGCTGCGGCGTAGATCGCGGCACCGCGCACCTCGAAGGGCACCCCGCGCTGCTCGAGCGCGGCGACGACCTCCCCGGCCGCTCCGGGCTCGAGACCCGAATAGAGGAGCGCCAGCGACGGCGCGGTCGCCGCGCGCGAGAGCATCAGGACGGCAACGAACACCGCCACGGTCGCGAGGGCGACGACGGCGCGCTTGCGGAGCGACAGCGACGACCAGACGGCGGCAACCTGCTGCAATGGCTCTCCCTCCCGCGCGACCTTCTGTGCGCGTCGGACCCGACGAATCCGCGATCGGCCTTAACAATCGGTTAGAGGCCGCCGGGTTATCCCTCGCCGAGCTGCATCATGCGGAGGCTCAGATGGCCGAAGCCGAACCCAATTCCGGCCCCGCGCCGAAGCGGCGGTCGAGGGGGCCCGTCCTCGCCGGCCTCGTCCTTGCGTGTCTGGCGGGCGGCGGCGGATTCTACGCCGCCTATTCCGGCCTCGTCGCCGGCGGGGAGGCGCCCGCGAGCGGCGATGCCGACCTGGCGCCACTGCCTGAGGTGGGCTTCGTGCCCATCGCCCCGCTCGTGATCTCGCTCGGGCCGGGGTCGAACAGCCGCCACCTGCGCTTCACCGGCGAGCTCGAGGTTCCGCTGAACTCGGTGGAGGAGGTGACCCGGATGATGCCCCGCGTGCTCGACGTGCTGAACAGCTACCTGCGGGCGGTCGATGCCCGCCAGTTCGAGGACCCCGGCGTGCTGCTGCGGCTCAGGGCGCAGATGCTGCGGCGCGTCCAGCTCGTCGTCGGCGACGGGCGGGTGCGCGACATCCTCGTGACCGAATTCGTGCTGAACTAGGAGGGCGCGATGGCCTTGATCGCCGATATCCTGCTGATCGCCGGGACCGCCGCCGCGGGCTTCTACTGCCTCGTTCTGTCGCGGCGGCTGAGGCAGTTCACCGACCTCGAGAAGGGCGTGGGCGGCGCCGTGGCGGTGTTGTCGGCACAGGTCGACGACATGACGCGGGCGCTGGAGCGGGCGCGATCGGCCGCCGGCGTTTCGGCCGAGTCGCTCGAGACGACGACCGCGCGCGCCGAGACGGTTGCGCGCAGGCTCGAAATCCTCCTTGGGGCGATGCACGACCTGCCCGCCGGCGACAGCGCGCCGGCCGGGGAGGCCGGGGGCGAGGCGGAGCCCCCGCCGCCGAGGGCCGGGAGGGTGGTGTGGCGCAAGGCGAGACCGGGGGCCGCACCGCCGGCAGGCGGGCCCGACATGCCGGCCTTCCGCCGGGCAGCCCGGGCGGAGGCCGACGGATGAACCGCCGCTGGCGCCGCGGGAAGGACACCCCGGCCCCTGCGCCGGGCAGGCCGCCGGAACCCCGTGGCCGGACCGCGCGGCAGCGGGCCCGCCGCACGGGGCGGGGCGTGCTCCTCGTCATCGCAGGCTTCCTCTTCGCGTCGAGCGCACTGCGGCTTGGCGGCGACGCGGGCCCCGCGCTCGCCAGGGAGATCGGCGCGCTCGTGGCGCGCGCCGAGGCCAGCCAGCACGCGGCGGCCGCGGAGGAGACGCCGGGGTTCGAGGATCTCCTTGCGGCGGTGAGGGCACGCGAGGCCCGGGTGGCCGAGGCGGAGGCACGGCTTGCCGAGCGCGAGCGGATGCTTGCGCTGGCGGAGGAGGAACTGAAGGCCGGGCTCGCCGCGCTCGACGAGGCCGAAGCCGAACTGGAGGATCTGCTGACGCTGGCCGACACGGCGGCCGAGGAGGACGTGGCCCGCCTCACCGCGATGTACGAGGCGATGAAGCCGGCCGAGGCGGCCGCCGTGTTCGACCAGATGGATCCGGCCTTCGCCGCGGGCTTCCTGGGGCGGATGCGGGCCGACGCCGCAGCGAGCGTCCTCGCCGGCCTGCCGCCCGAGAAGGCCTATGCGCTGAGCGTGGTGCTCGCGGGGCGGAACGCCGGGGCCGCCGGCCAGTAGGCCGCGGCTGACGGTTTCTTTACCGACGCCGGGCCAGGATCGCGCCCGGAGGCAGAAACGGAGGACCTGGCGCGTGTTCGGGGCGATCGGAATCGTTCTGGTCTTCGTCATGGTGTTCGGCGGCTACATCGCCGCCGGCGGCAAGCTGGAGATCATCCTCAAGTCGCTTCCCTTCGAGATGACGATGATCCTCGGCGCCGCCGTCGGCGCGTTCCTGATCTCGAACGACGGCGCCACGGTGAAGCAGGCGCTGAAGGGGATGGGACAGGTCTTCAAGGGCCCCCAGTGGAAGCACGGCGACTACCGCGACCTTCTGTGCCTGCTGTTCGAGCTGCTCCGCCTCTCGCGCACGAACCCCCTCGGCCTCGAGGAGCAGATCGAGGCGCCCGCGTCATCGACGGTTTTCGCCAGATACCCGCGGATCCGCGACGACGCCGAGGCCGTGGCCCTGATCTGCGACACGCTGCGCGCGGCCTCGATGAACTACGACGATCCCCACCAGGTCGAGGAGGTGCTCGAGAAGCGCATGGAGGAGAGCTTCCACCATGCCCAGCATCCGAGCCACGCGCTGCAGACCATGGCCGACGGTCTGCCGGCGCTCGGCATCGTCGCGGCGGTGCTCGGCGTCATCAAGACGATGGGGTCGATCGACCAGCCCCCCGAGGTCCTCGGAAAGCTGATCGGCGGCGCACTGGTCGGAACCTTCCTCGGCGTCTTCCTCGCCTACGGGATCGTGGGGCCGTTCGCGGCCCGGATGCGCGCCATCGCCGAGGAGGACCGGCACTTCTACCAGCTGATCCGCGAGGTGCTCGTGGCCAACCTGCACGCGCACGCGCCGAACATCTGCATCGAGGTCGGCCGCCAGAACACCCCGGGCCATCACCGCCCGAGCTTCAGCGACATCGAGGAATCGCTCAAGACGCTGAAGCAGGAGGCGGCATGAGGCGCCTCGTCCTGCCGCTGGCCGCCGCGCTGCTCTGGGCCAGCGCGCTCGCGGGCGGTGCGGCCGCGGAAGCGGCGCGCGTCCGCTCCGGCGACCACGGAAGCTTCACCCGGCTGGTGGTCGAGCTCGCCGCCCCTGCGGACTGGCGATTCGGCCGCAGCGCGGGCGGCTATGCGCTCGACCTCGGGCGGGCGGACATCGCCCTCGAGCTCGGCGACGTGTTCCGCGCGATCGGCCGGGACCGGATCGCCGACGTGTCGCAGGACACCGCGGGCCGCCTCTCCCTCGTGCTCGGCTGCCGCGACTGCCACGCGACCGCGCTGTCCTATCGGGACAGCTGGATCGTGATCGACGTCGCCGGCGGCCCGCCTCCGCCGGGCTCGCCCTTCGAGGAACCGCTCGCGGGCGGCGCCGTCGCCGGCGCGGACGCCGGGGGCGATCAGCCCGGGAGAGCCGCGCCGCGACGATCCCCGCTGCCGCGGCCGGCCCCGCCCCGCCCGGCCGCGGCGCGGCCGGCGGCCGGGGTGACCGGGGCGGGCGGGGAGGCCGGCGCCGTGACGGCGGCGCCGGAGGCGACGGAGGCGGCCCGCCCCGAAGTGCCGGGATCCGGCCTCCCCGCGGCTGACGACACGCGCGCATCCGGCACCCGTGCAGGCCTGCCCGACGACGGCGGCCCGCGCACCGCGGCGCGGCGGAGCGACGGCGCAGGGAGGCCACCCGTCTGGCTCGACCCGTCGGCGTCCCCCCTGCCTGCACCCGCCATCCCGGGGGCCCGGGATCCCGGAGCCCGACCCGGCGCGGCTGCTGCCGGGCGCGAGGACGGGCCGCCCGTCCGCACGGAGCGCGATCGCCTGCTCGAGGAACTCGCGCGCGCGGCCGCCCAGGGTCTTCTCGAGGCCGACCTGCCCGCGCTCGACCGCGCGCGCCGGGCGGGTGCCGGTGCCGCAGCACCGGACGAGGCGCCCGCGCCCGCCCCGCCGCCGGTGCCTGCGCCATCGCCGGCCGGCCACGTCCGGATCGAGGCCGAGACGAGCGTCGACCGCGACACGCGCGCCGCCCGCCGGGGCGCGGGCACCACGGCGGAGGGCCGCGCCTGCATCGACGACAGCGAGCTCGACATCGCCTCCTGGGGAGGAACCACGGACCCTTCGGCCGGCCTTGCAGAGCGGCGCGGAAAGCTCCTTGGCGAGTTCGACCGGCCCGAACCGGCCTCGGTCCTCGGACTTGCGCGCTATTACCTCTACCTCGGCTTCGGGGCCGAGGCCCGCGCGACGCTCTCGGAGTTCGGATCCGGGATCCCGGCCGCGGGGACGCTTGCCGCCCTCGCCGACCTGATCGACGGCCAAGGTGCGGGCGACCCCGGCGCCTTCGCGGGCCAGGCGTCCTGTCCGGGCAGGGCCGCGCTCTGGGCGGTGGTCGCGGAAGGCGTGCCGAAGCCTCCTGCGCGCCCGGATGCGCGGGCGGTGACCGCCGCCTTCGCCGAACTGCCGCCTCACCTGCGGCGCCACCTCGGGCCCGATCTGGCCGCAGAGTTCCTCGAAGCGGGCGACACCGACACTGCCCTTGCGCTCCGCGACGCCACGCTCCGCGCGCCCGGCGCGGGCGCCGAGGCTTTCGCCCGCTTCGATGCGGCGCTCGGTCTCGCGGAAGGCGACAGCGCGGCGGCAGCCGGCCTCGCGGCCCTTGCGGGAGGCGGCGACACGGCGGCCGCCGACGCCTACGCCGCCTATCTCGAAGGCGAGCTCGCGGCAGGGCGCGTGCCGGACCGCGGCTCGGTCACGGCGGCAGCCCTTGCGTTCGAGATCGCCGGCACCGACGAGGGGCGCCGCCTCGCCGACGCCGCGCTCGGCGCCCTTCTCGCCGAGGGGGATTTCGAGGGCGCCCGGCAGGAGATCCTCCGCCGCGCGGGGAATGACGGCGCAGCCGACAGGGAGGCCGGAGGTGCGGCACTCTCCGCCGTCCGGGGGCACGACGGAAGGCTGGTGGACGCCTGGCGCCGGTTCGCCGACGCGATCACCCGCGGCGCGCCCGACGGCGAGTTCCTGCGCCAGGCCTTCGCGGCCCGCGAGCCGCTGGCCGCCAGTCTGCCGGAAGGGGCCGTCTCGACCGCGCTCGCCCTGCGGCTCGCGGGGCTCGGCTTTGCCGACGAGGCGCTGCGCTATCTGCCGGGGGAGCCTTCGGGAGAACCTGCGCGGCTTGCCCTCGCCGAGGTCTACCTCGAGACCGACCGCCCGGCAGAGGCATTCGGCACGCTGGCAGGCCTCCGGGGCCCGGCGGCGGAGCGGCTGCGGGCCAGGGCGCTCCTGGCGCTGGGCGATGCGCGCGGTGCGGCTGAGCTCTTCGCCGCGGCGGGCGACGCGAGGATGGCCGAAGGCGCGGCCGTCCGTGCCGGTGCGTGGGAGAGGCTGGAGGGGTCGGAGGACGAAACCCTCCGGGCGCTGGCCGAGGCCCGGTCCGGGCGCCCGGCGCCGCCGGGCAGCGACAGGGTGCCCGCTGCGGAGGAAGCCGTTGCCGCGCCGGGCGAGCGCGGCCGCCCGCCCGGGGCAGCCCATGATGCTGCCGTCGCGCCATCGGACGCCGAGAGACCCGGACGACCGTCCGGGTCCCCGAGCGGCCGCCCCGGTGCCGGCTCCGAAGCCGAGGGGGGCGCGACCGCGACGCCGGTTCCCGGCGACGGCGCCGCAGCCGTCCGCTCGGCCGCCGACGCGCCACCTGCCGGAGAGCTGACAGCCGGGGAGGCCGTCGCGGCGCCTGCCGGCGACCCCGCGCCGGCGGGCGACGGCGCGGCGACCGCCGCGCCCTTCGCCGGTCCGGCCGGGGAGACCGGGCCGCCCGATCCGCCTCGGGAGGGGCGCGTCGCGCGGGCGCGCTCGGCGCTGCAGTCCGCCCGCGCGGCGCGTGCGCTCGTCCAGTCCATCTTCTCGCGGGACGCCGGCGGAACGGCCCCGCCCTGACCCACCCGCCCGGCCCGATCATGTCCGGACAACGCCCGGAGAAGGCGCGGCTCGGGTCAAGAGCGTGCCACGGCCGGCATGGCGAGCCCCGTTCCCGGCGGGCCGCAGGGGCACTGCGGCACGGCCGATCTGGCCTCGAGCCCTGCCGCAGCGGGCCGCGCCGGCCGCGGCTGGCGACTGGCCCCTGCCCGATCCGTCCCTGCGCGCGCCGCCGCCGCCGCCGCGGGCGTGCTCTCCGGTCCGGCTTACCGAATCGCAACGCCTCGCCCCCTAGCCTGCGCGCATCGTCCGGCTGCAAGAACTGTGGGAAGGGCAAAAATGAGACGAGGGCGCGCATCCGGCAGGGTTCGACCTGGCTGCCAGCCGGTGCCCGACCCCGCGATCCATGACCACGCCAGAGCGATCCGTCTTCCGTCGCCTCGTGCTCCAGCCGCGCCCGACGCGGCCCCGCACGCGACCGATGCACCGCCCGGCCGATCCGGGGGAGGCGGCGCCGCCAGCCGCGGGGAAGCGTGCCCGGATCCGGCGCCCCGCGTCATGCCTGCACGGCAGGAGCCCCCGGGAAGGCACCTCAGACACCCCCACGCGGGCGCCGCTCCGTCGGCGAAGGGGGTCAGGAGCCTCGCCGCAGGCGCCATCGCCCGGGCCCGCGCGGCGCTGGCCGCCGCGGGCAGACCGTGGGCGGATGGCAGCGGCATCGGGGGAACGGCCCTGCCGGCCAGCGCGGCCGGCCCGGCTCCGATGCAGGCCGGCCGGCGAGCTCTCCCCCGCTTGCCGGCGATGGCGGATCTCCGGCCCTGCCGGCTTCCGCCACCGTCCCATGCGCAGCGGCTGTGGCAGGGTCGGGGGCGCCGTCTGGCCGCGGCCGTGATCGGGGCTGCCCTGCTCGCCGTCGCGGCGCCGGCACTGGCAGAGCGCTCCGCCGCCCCGGCGGATGCAGCCGCGCTCTGCGATGCGGCGGCGGCCCAGGCGTCCCGCGAGAGCGGCGTCCCGCTTTCGGTGCTGCGCGCGATCTCGCTCACCGAGACCGGCCGTCGCCGCGACGGCCGGTTCCGCCCGTGGCCCTGGACCGTCAACATGGAAGGGACGGGCAAGTGGTTCGACAGCGAGGAGGAGGCCCGCGCCTACGTGGCCCGCCACCACGCGCGGGGCGCACGGAGCTTCGACGTCGGCTGCTTCCAGCTCAACTTCCGCTGGCACGGGCACGGGTTCCGCTCGATCGAGGAGATGTTCCAGCCGCTCGCCAACGCCCGCTACGCGGCGCGCTTCCTGTCGGATCTGAAGGCCGAGACCGGCAGCTGGAGCCGCGCCGCCGGAGCCTACCACTCCCGCACGCCGCGCCATGCCGAGCGGTACCGCGCGCGCTTCGACCGGATCCTCGCCCAGATCGAGGGCGGCCCGCCGCCGCCGGAGCCGCCGCCCGAACTCCTGCGGGCCGCGGCCGAGCCGCCGGGCGCAGACGCCGCCGGCTCCCCCCCGCCCGAGACCGAGGCGCCGCGGGTGAACACCTTCCCCCTGCTCCAGGCATCCGCGGGTTCCGACGGCGCGTCGGCGCTCGGCTCGCTCGTGCCGCTCGGCCGGGGAGGGGACAGGCGCTTCATAGACCACCGCGGCGAGGCGGCAACCGGCGAGGGCGGCGATGCCGGCTGATCTCGCGGCGAGGCTCTTCCAGCCGACGGTGCTGCTCGCACTCGCCCTGATGGCGGTCATCGTGATGATGATCCTGCCGGTTCCCGCCTTCATCCTCGACGTGGGCCTCGCGGCCTCGTTCGCGCTCGCGATCCTGATCTTCACGATCACGCTCTTCATCGAGCGCCCGCTCGACTTCTCCGCCTTCCCGACGGTGCTCCTCGCCTCGCTGATGCTCCGGCTCTCGCTCAACGTCTCGTCCACCAAGCTCATCATCGGCGAGGGGCACACCGGCACCGATGCCGCGGGCGAGGTCATCGAGGGCGTCGCGATGTTCATCATGGGCGGCAGCGTGTTCCTCGGGCTCGTGGTCTTCTGCGTGCTGCTGATCGTCAACTTCGTGGTCATCACCAAGGGCGCCGGCCGCATGGCCGAGGTGGGGGCGCGCTTCGCGCTCGACGGGATGCCGGGCAAGCAGCTCGCCATCGACAGCGACATGTCGGCCGGCGCGATCGACCACCGCGAGGCCAAGGCCCGGCGCGAACGGGAACAGGCCGAGACCACGTTCTTCGGCTCGCTCGACGGCGCGTCGAAGTTCGTCAAGGGCGATGCGGTCGCCGGTCTCCTCATCACGCTCCTGAACCTGGTCATGGGCGTGATCATGGGGACGCTGGTGCACGGGATGCCGGCCGGCGCCGCGTTCGAGACCTATGCGATCCTGACCGTCGGCGACGGCCTCGTGAGCCAGATCCCGGCCGTAATCATCTCGATCGCATCGGCACTCCTGCTTGCCCGGGGCGGCGCGACCGGGGCGACCGACACGGCGCTCGGCGCCCAGCTCGGCCGCTATCCGGCCGCCCTCGCCACCGTGGCGGTGATGATGGCGCTCTTCGCCTTCGTGCCCGGCCTGCCGCTGGTTCCGTTCCTGGCGGGGGCCGCGGTCGTGGGCTGGTTCGCGTGGACGACCTCGAAGGCCGGCGCGCGCGATCCGGCCGACGATCCGCAGGCCGCAGCGCCGCCTGCGGCCGCGGAGAAGCCGATGGGCGACATCCTCGACCTCGACGACATCCACGTGGAATTCGCGCCCGACCTCGTGTCGATGGTGCTCGATCCGGCGACCGGTCTCGAGGCACGCATCGCCAACATGCGCCGGCATGTCGCCACGACATACGGCGTCATTCTCCCCGAGATGCGCCTGACGGACAACGCCAACCTGCCCCCCGGCACCTATGCGGTGCGGATCCAGGGCGTCGAGCAGGCGCAGAACCGCGTCCGCCCCGAGGCGGTCCTTGCACTGACCGCCGGGGCCGAGGCCGAGCCGCCGCCGGGCGAAGAGGTGCGGGAGCCGGTCTACGGCGCCCCGGCCCGCTGGATCGCGCCCGACGCGCGGGAGGAGGCCGCGCTGATGGGGCTGACCGTGGTGACGCCGACGGAGGTGCTTGCCACGCACGTCCTCGAGATCATCAAGCGGAACCTGCCGCGTCTTCTCACGCTCAAGGCGCTCAGGCGGCTTCTCGACGAGCTCTGCCGGCTCTCCGACAGCGCGCGCGCCGAGGCGAACCGGCGGATGATCGACGAACTGATCCCCGAGAAGGTTCCGGTGGACACGCTTCTCGCCGTGCTGCGGCTCCTGCTCGACGAGCGGGTGTCGATCCGGAACCTGCCGCTGATCCTCGAGGCGACCGCCGAGATGCGCCACACCGGCGCGCCCCCCGAGACGATCTGCGAGCATGTCCGCCACCGGCTGGGATTCCAGCTCGTCGCCGAGTTGCGCCGGGCGGACGGGACGATCCCGCTGATCCAGCTTGCCCCGGAGTGGGAGCAGACCTTCGCCCGCTACGAGATCGAGGGCGAGCGCGGCCAGACCGACGTGGCGCTGCCGCCCGACGAGTTCAACCGCCTCGCGCGCACCGTCGCCGAGAAGCTCGCCCGCGCCGGAGACAACGGGGCGAACCCCGCGGTCGTCACCTCGACGCGGCGCCGGCGGTTCCTGCGCACGGTGCTGAAGGCCAAGGGCATCCCCGCGCCGGTCCTGTCCTTCGAGGAGATCGGACTAGAGGCCCGGCCGGCGCTGGTCGGGCTGGTGCCCGCTTGACGGACGCGCTCGCCGAACTCGTCGGGATCGGGCAGGCGGGCCTTGCCGCGTGGTTCGCCGTGTTCCTGCGCGTCGGTGCGGTGATGGCGGTGCTGCCGGCCTTCGGCGAGCAGGCGGTGCCGGCGCGGGTGAGGCTTGCGCTGGCGCTCGCCTTCACCTTCATCGTCGCTCCTGCCGCGCCCGTCCTGCCGCTCGACGGCCCCGCGGCATCGGTCGGGAGGGCGCTCGCGGCGGAGATCCTGTCGGGCCTTCTCCTCGGGCTCGGGCTGCGGCTCCTGGTGCTCGGCTTGCAGACCGCAGGCGCGATGGCGGCGCAGGCGACCTCGCTCGCGCAGATATTCGGCGGCAGTGCCGGGGTGGATCCGCAGCCGGCGATCGCGCATGTGCTGACGATCGGAGGGCTGGCACTCGCGGTGCTCGCCGACCTTCACGTCCGCGTCGCGGAGGCGCTGATCGCCTCCTACGCCGCCTTCCCGGCCGGAATCATGCCGCATGCCGGACTGGTGGCGTCGTGGGGAACCTTCCGCGTCGCCGAGGCCTTCGCCATGGGCTTCACGCTCGCCGCACCCTTCGTCGCGGCGTCGCTCGTCTACAACGTGGCGCTCGGCGTCATCAACCGGGCGATGCCGCAGCTCATGGTCGCCTTCGTGGGCGCCCCCGCGCTCACCCTCGGGGGGCTGGCGCTCTTCGCGCTGGCCGCACCCTCGCTCCTCGAGGTGTGGCTCGCGGCGCTCGGGGCCCACCTCGCGGATCCGCTGGCGGCCGGGCGATGAGCGCACCCGACGAGGACGACGGCGGCGACAAGCCGCACGACCCCACCCCGCGCAGGCTGGAGGAAGCGCGGCGCAAGGGCCAGATCCCGCGGTCCCAGGACCTGACCGCGGCCGGGGCGTGGCTGGGCCTGGTCGCGGCCTTCCTCGCCTTCGGGAGCTGGAGCGTGGAGCGGATCGGCACCCTCTCGGCCACGATGATCGGCCAGGCCGACCGGCTCGCGCCCCTGCTGCTCGAGGGCGGAACCGGAGCGGCCGGAGGCTTGCTCGGCGCCGTCTCGATCGGCGCGGCGCCCTGGTTCCTGATTCCCGCGGCGGGCGCGATCCTGGCTGTGGTCGCCCAGCGCGGCTTCGTCGTCACGGGGGAGAACCTCGCGCCGAAGCTGTCGCGGATCTCGCCGATCGCGGCGGCAAGGCAGAAGTTCGGGCGGGAGGGGCTCTTCGAATTCGGCAAGTCGACCCTGAAACTCGCCCTCGTCGGTCTGGTCCTCGGCCTGCACCTCGCGCGGGAGGGGGAAACCATCCTCTCCCTCGCGCGTCTGCAGGCCAATCCGGCGGCAGCGGAGCTTGCGCGGCTCCTCGGCGGCTTTCTCGCCGTGGTGCTTGCGATCACCCTCGTCCTCGGCGCCCTCGACGCGCTCTGGCAGCGGTTCGAGCATTTCCGGCGGAACCGGATGTCGCTCAAGGAACTCCGGGACGAGGCGAAGGAAAGCGAGGGCGATCCGCATCTGCGCCAGGAACGCAGGCGGCGCGGCTTCGACATCGCCACCAACCGGATGCTGGCCGACGTGCCCAAGGCCGACGTGGTGATCGTGAACCCCACCCACTTCGCCGTGGCGCTGAAGTGGAGCCGCAGGAAGGGCGCGGCGCCGGTCTGCGTCGCGAAGGGGGTCGACGAGGTCGCGGCGCGGATCCGGGCCGCGGCGGCGGAGGCAGGCGTGCCGATCCACCGCGACCCGCCCACCGCACGGGCGCTCCATGCGACGGTGAACCTCGGCGAGGAGGTCCGCCCCGAGCACTACCGCGCCGTCGCCGCGGCCATCCGCTTCGCGGAGCGGATGCGCAGCCGGGCAAGGGCGGCGGGGCGGCGGTGACGGGTCGGCGCCACGCAGCGTTCGCAGGGCTTGCAGAGCTCGCGCGGCTGGTGCTCGAGGCCGAGCTGTCGGCACTGCGCGGCCGGCGCGAAGCCCTCGCGCGCACCGAGGCCCGGCTCGCCGACCTCTCGACCGCCGTCGAGCGTCAGGCGGCCATCGTCGCGCAGGACCTCGAGGCGCCGGTCGCCGGTCCGGTTCATGCCCGCTGGGGCGCCTGGGTGGAGGTGCGCCGGATCGAGCTCAACCTGCGGCTCGCGCGCGGCCGCGCCGAGGCCGAGGCTGCCCGGCAGACCGCGCGCGACGCCTTCGGCCGGGCCGAGGCGCTCCGCCGGGCCGCCGAATGCGAGGCGCTGAAGGCACGCAAGTCGGCGCTTGCCAGGGCGCGCCGCGGCGGCGGCTGAGCGGACGCCAGCGCCAAACACGTGCCGGGCAGGGCGTGCCGGAGGGGTGGCGCATCGGGTCGGGCACCCCCTTCGCTCGGGCAGGCACCCGGCCCGAGCGGCACGTTCCGCAACCGGGACGGCCACGGCAACCGGAGACGGACCATCTGCCTCCGCGCCACCGCGGCACGCATCCTGCGCCCGCACCGCATCCGCCGCGTCCTCGCTCGGCACCGGTGACGCGGGCCGGGCGGGCTCAGCTGTCCTGACGCATCATGTCGATGATGAGCACGTCGGAGACGAGATCGCCCAGCACGCCCTGCGCCGCTTCGAGCAGGCCGGCGCGCAACGTCCTGAGCGCGCTCGCAGCGGTGAAGTTTCCGTCGAACCCGCCTGCGTTCGCATGGGCGAAGAGAACCTGCAGGAACGCATCCCGGAGCTTGGGCTCGTGGGCGAACACGCCCTCGCGCCCGCCTGCACCGACCTCGAGGCTGACCGACAGGACGACGAGGGCCGTGACCCTTCCCTCCCCGACCACCGGCACGACGAACTGGTTGTTGAGCTTGACGAATTCCCGCGCGGCGGCGGGGGCATCGCCGGCAGGGGTGCCGTGGCTGGGCCGTGGCGGCACGTCCCCGCCCCCGTCCGTCGCCCTGCCGCCTTCCTCCGGGCCGCCGGCCTGCCCCTGATCCTCCGCAGGCGCTTCCGCGTCGGAGGGCGGACGCAGTGCGAGCCCGGCGCCGACCCCGCCGCCGAGGCCGGCGAGCGCAAGGAGTGCCGGCAGAAGCAGGCGCTTCATCGCCGGAGTTCCTCAGAACGGCAGCAGGATGTCGGCCACCTGCTGGCCGAGCCTGGGCTGCTGCACGTCGGTGATCTGGCCCCGCCCGCCGTAGGAGATGCGGGCCGCGGCGATCTTGTCGTAGGTGATCTCGTTCTGTCGCGTGATGTCGGTCGGGCGGACGTAGCCGGTGACGATCAGTTCCCGCATCTCGAAGTTCACGCGCACTTCCTGGGTGCCCTCGATCCTGAGGACGCCGTTCGGCAGGACTTCCACCACGGTGGCGGCGACCCGGAGCGTCAGCTTCTCGCGACGGCGCACCGCGCCCTCTCCGGAGGAGGACCCCGACGACGAGAAGTCGACTGCCGGGTTGAGCGAGGCGCCCGCGGGGAGGGCTTCGTTGATCCGCTGCGGGATGCCCACGAGCGAGGGGATCGCCATCCGCTCCCTCCCGTCGCGCGACCTCTCGCTGCTGTTCGAGATCTCGGCCCGCTCGTCGATCTCGATGACGACGGTGAGGATGTCGCCGCGGGTGGCGGCGCGACGGTCGCCGAGCAGGGACTGGCGGCTCGCGTTCCAGAGCGAGGCCTGGTCATCCCGCGCCTCTTCCGCCGCCGGGAAGGCGGCGTTGGTCATCGCGTAGTACTCGTTGCTGCCCTCGGTCGGCGTGAACTCCGGCGCGCGGCCGACCTGGTCGAGCCGGCCGCAAGCGGCAAGCGCGGCGATCGCGAGGATGCAGATGCGGGCGGAATTGTGCATGGAACGGACCTCATGAGCCGGAGAGGGCGCCGACAGCGACCCGGCCGTCGGCTTCGACGGTGCCGGTCACGGCGGTGCGCGAGGACAGGTTGAGCACGCGGATGCGGTCGCCGGGGCCGCCGCGGCCGAGCGACCGCCCCTCGGCGGTGATCGTGAGCCCGCCGCTGCGGAAGACGAGGACCACGAGCGCGTTGCGTTCGACGACGGCGGCCGGGCCGAGGTCCGACGGGCGGATGGGCCGGCCCTCGTAGAGCATGGCGCGGGCCTCGAGGCCGACGGCCTCGTCGGGATGGCGGAGTGCGCCCGGCACTTCGCCCTCGACGACGGTCACGTCGCCGGGCATCACGACCGAAAGCGCGCGCACGGTGCGCGCTGCAACGAGCGTGTCGGCCCCTGCGGCGGCCGGGCCGAGAACTGCCGCGGCGACTGCGGCGAAGGGGAGGGCGCGCATCGTCAACGGATCTGCGTCGTGGCGCCGAGCATCTGGTCGGCGGCGGTGATGACCTTGGCGTTGAGCTCGTAGCCCCGCTGCGCCTCGATCAGGTCGGTCAGTTCCTTGACGGGATCGACGGCGCTTTCCTCGAGGTAGCCCTGCCGCAGGGTGCCGAGCCCGTCGACGCCCGGCACCGAGACCTGCGCCGGGCCGGAGGCGGGCGTCTCCAGGAAGAGGTTCGAGCCGACCGCCTCGAGCCCCTTCTCGTTCGCGAAGCCTGCGAGCGTGATCTGGCCGAGAAGCTCCGGCTCCACACGGTCGCTGAAGTAGGCGTAGACCTGACCGTCGGCATTGACCGAGATCGAGCGCGCCTCGGGCGGGATCGTGATGTCGGGCACGACCGGGTAGCCGTCGGAGGTGACGACCTGGCCTTCGGCCGAGCGCTTCAGTCCGCCGTCGCGGGTATAGGCGGACAGGCCCGACGGCAGGCGGACCTCGATGTAGCCGTGGCCGTCGATGGCGAGATCCAGGTCGCCGCCGGTCGCGGCGAGGGTGCCCTGCGCGACGAGCAGCGTCACCGCGGCCGGCCGCACGCCGAGGCCGAGCTGGACGCCGGTCGGCACGACCGTGCCGTCGGCCGCGTTGATGGTGCCGGCGCGGGTGGCCTGCTGGTAGTGCAGGTCGGCGAACTCGGCGCGGCGGGCGTTGTAGCCCGTGGTCGACATGTTCGCGAGGTTGTTCGAGATCACCTCGACCCGCATGGCCTGGGCGCTCATTCCGGTGGCGGCGATCGACAGGGCGCGCATGGGGGATCCTCAGCGGGAGAAGCTGCGCAGGACGGCGCGGATGCGCTCGTCCTCGCGGTCGAGGAATGTCTGGCCGAGTTCGTAGGCGCGGCTGACCTCGATCATCCGGGTGATCTCGGACACGGGCGAGACGTTCGAACCCTCGAGGAAGCCCTGCACGAGCTTGCGTTCCTCCACCGGCTCCCATCCGCCGGGGGCCGCGAACCGGGTTCCGTGCTCGCGCACGAGCTGGAGGGGATCGAGCGGGCGGAAGACGCCGATCTCGGCAACGGGCTGACCGTCGGCCGAGAGCGTGCCATCGGTTCCGAGCGCGACGGACTTCGCGCCGGGGGGCAGGAAGACCGGGGCCCCGCCGGCGTCGAGGAGCTGGGCGCCGTCCGCGGCGAGGAGTTCTCCCTCCGGCCCGGGGGTGAAGGCGCCGGCGCGGGTCAGCCTTTCGCCCTCAGGCGTCATCACGAGAAAGAAGCCCTCGCCCTCGATGGCGAAGTCGAAGGTTCCGCCGGTGCGTTCGAGCGGGCCCTGGCGTTCGTCCGTCAGTCGCGCGGCGGCGTCGGCCATCGACAGCGAGGGGCCGCCGTCATCCGGCCGGGCGACGTGCTCGGCGAAGATCACGCCCTCGCGCCGGTAGCCGGTGGTGGAAAGGTTGGCGATGTTGTTCGCCACCGCCTGCATTTCCCGCAGCAGTCCGGCCTGCCGCGTCAGGGTGACGTAGCCTGCGTTGTCCATGGCTCAGCTCCCCGCGATCAGCGGAATCAGCGTTCCGGTCCAGAAGCCGGTCAGCGTCTCGGTCATGAAGCCCATCGAGAGCCAGAACACGGCCAGCATCGCGGCGAGCTTCGGCACGAAGGTCAGCGTCATCTCCTGGATCGAGGTCAGCGCCTGGAACAGGCCGACGGCGATCCCGGCGACGAGCGCGACCGTCAGCAGGGGCGTCGACACGATCACCGAGATCCACAGCCCGTGGCGAAGCGTGTCGTAGAAGACGAGCTCATCCATCAGACCGGCATCCTCAGGATCTCCTGGTAGGCTTCGACCACCTTGTCGCGCACCGTCACGGCCGTCTCGACGGCAAGCTCGGTCTGGGCGAGCGCCTGGACGAGGGCGTAGGGGTCGGCGTCGCCCGTCATCGCGGCCCTGGCAGTGCGTTCGCCCTGGCGGAGGGTCTCGGCGAAGTCCTGCGCGACTCGGCCGAAGGGCCCGCCCGCGTCCGCGGCAGCGGCGTCTCGCGCGCCCGGCTGTGTCGCCGGGCGCGCCTGCTGGTAGAGCTGTGCGACGTAGGAGGATCTCACGTCCATTCTGGCGTTCTCCTATCGGCGGAGCAGCTCGATCAGGGCGGACTGCATCTGCCGCGCCTGGTCGAACATCCTGAGGTTCGCCTCGTAGCTGCGCTGCGCTTCGCGCGCGTCAGCGATCTCGACCACCAGATCGACATTCGAGCCGTCGTAGTGGCCGGTTGCGTCCGCCAGCGGGTGGCTGGGGTTGTAGATCCGCGCAAGCGCGGAATGGTCGAGCGTGACCGGTCCGGTCTCGACCCGGCCGGTGCGGCGACCGCCCTCCACCTCTTCCGCGAAGCTGACCTGCTTGCGGTGGTAGCCGGGCGTGTCGGCATTGGCGATGTTCTCGGAGACGTGGCGCAGCCGCGACGCCTGGGCCTGCATCCCGCTGGCCGAAAGGGCGAGGGTCCTGGCGAGGTCGCTCATCGCTCACGGCTTTCCTAGCGGGGCCGGCCGAGGCTGGTGCGCAGGACGCCGAGGGCGTTCTGGTAGATCGAGAGCGCCAGGTCGTGCTGATGGCGCACCTCGGCCGCCTTCATCATCTCGGCCTCCACCGAGACGCCGTTGCCGTTGGGGGAGGCGGCGCCCGGCACGGGCCGCGGGCGCGCCTCCGCGGGCGCGCCGCCAGCCTCTGCGGTACCGACATGGCCGGACCGCGTCACCCGGAGGGCGAAGTCGGTCCCGGCGGTGCGCCAGGCCTCGGCGAAGGTCGGCAGGTCAACCGGGCGGTAGCCCGGCGTGTCGGCATTGGCGATGTTGCGGGCGATGGCGGACTGGCGGGCGGCGGCATGGGCCGCCATGGCCTGCGCCTGCCTGAGCACGTCCAGTCTCTCGAACATCGGGATTCTCCCGCCAGGTCTCTGCCTTCAACCAAGGCTTAAGGGCGATTCCTTTAGAAACGGTTGCGCGCAGAAGGCGCGGGACCGGAGGCGGGATGGCAGGGTCGGTGTTCGAGGGGCTGCTGGCGGAACTGACCGCGCTGACGCCGGTCCGGCCGGTCGGCCGGGTGGAGGAGGTCGCCGGAAACCGGGTCGTCCTCGGGGGGCTTGCCCGGCAGGCCGCCCTGGGCGACGTCGTGCGCATCTCGCTGCCGGGCGGACGCGGCCTCGGGGGCGAGGTCATCGCCCTCCGCGACGGGAGCGTCACGGTGCTGCCGGAGGGTTCGGCCGAGGGCGTCCAGATCGGGCTGCCGGCCGCGCTGATCGGGCCGGCCGCGCTCTTCCCGCATGACGGCTGGATCGGCCGGATCGTCGATCCCTACGGCCGTCCGCTCGACGGACGCCCGCTGTTCCGCGGCCCTGCCGCCCGCCCCTTGCGCGCACCGCCGCCGCCCCCTGCCGAACGTCGGGCGATGGGCGGGCGGCTGGCCACGGGCGTCGCCGTCTTCGACACGCTGCTGCCGATCGTGCGCGGCCAGCGGATCGGCCTCTTTGCCGGGTCGGGCGTGGGCAAGTCCACCCTGCTCGGGAAGCTGGCGCGGGGGCTCGATGCCGATGTTGTGGTGATCGCCCTCGTGGGCGAGCGGGGGCGGGAGCTGCGCGAGTTCGTCGAGCACGTCCTCGGGCCCGAGGGCATGGCTCGGGCGGTCGTCGTCGCGGCGACGTCCGACCGCTCGCCGCTCGAACGCCGGCGCTGCGCGCTCGCCGCGATGGCGGTCGCCGAGCATTTCCGCGACGGCGGCCGGCACGTGCTCTACCTCGCGGACTCGGTGACCCGGTTCGCCGAGGCGCACCGCGAGATCGCGCTCGCCTCCGGCGAGACCGCAGCGCTCGGCGGCCATCCCCCCTCGCTTGCCCACCAGATCATGGCGCTGGCCGAGCGCGCGGGGCCCGGCGCGGGCGAGCAGGGCGACATCACCGCGGTGTTCTCGGTCCTCGTCGCGGGATCGGACATGGAGGAGCCGGTGGCCGACATCCTGCGCGGGGTGCTCGACGGGCATGTCGTCATGGACCGTGCGATCGCCGAGCGCGGGCGGTTTCCCGCGATCGACCTGCTGCGGTCCGTCTCGCGCTCGCTGCCGCGTGCGGCGAGCGATGAGGAAAACGCCATGATCGCCGCCGCGCGCCGCCTTCTCGGCGCCTACGACCGGTCGGAGATGATGATCCAGGCCGGGCTTTACGCGAAAGGGTCCGACCCGGTCCTGGACGAGGCCATCCGGGTCTGGCCCGCACTCGACGCCTTTCTCGCCGAGGATGCCCCGGACGGCGTCGGCGCGAGCTTTGCCCGCCTCGCCGCGTGCCTCGAGCCGCGCGCCGCGGGCCATCGGCCGGCGCCGCCGATCGTTCCGGAGGAGCCGGAGGCAGCGCCCCGGCCCTTCAGCCTGGAGGATTGAGGATGGTGCCTTCCGGTCTGGCGCGCTGACAGGAGTCCCGGGAATCCGGGGCGCGCTGTCCCCCAAGGTCAGGCAGCTGCGCCCCGCAGCGCCTGAGGGGCTTCCCCGCCCTGCGGGCCGCGGAGCGGCGCTGACTCTGGCCGGGTAATGGCGCGATCAGGCATGTTCGGCGCGCCCGGGCGGAACGGCCGCCGGGACGCCGCAGCCGCAACCCCGGCCCGCGGCCCGATGGACGGCGGGCAGCCTCCCTGCTAGCCGTGTGCGATGGAACCGCCGCTCGGCCCGGCCTTCCGCCGGTTCGTGGCGGCAAGCGGGCTCACCAACCTCGCCGACGGGATCGCCACCCTCGCCTGGGCCTGGGTGGCCTCGCTCCTCACGCGCGACGCGCTGCTCATCGCGCTCGTCCCGGTGGCGCTGCGGCTGCCGTGGTTCCTGTTCGCCCTGCCCGCCGGCATCGTCACCGACCGGATCGACCGGCGGCGTCTGATCCTCGCGATGGATGTCTGCCGCGGCGGCGCCTTCGCGGTGGCGGCCGGAGCGGTCGTCGCCGCGACGCCGTTCCCGGCCGTGCCGCCCGCCGGTGTCTCGCTGCCATGGCTCTACTGGGCGATCCTTGCCGCGGCACTTGCGGTCGGAGCCGCCGAGGTGTTCCGCGACAACGCCGCCCAGACGATGCTGCCCGCGCTGGTCCCGCACGCCCGGCTCGAGGCGGCGAACGGGCGGCTCTGGAGCGTGGAGATGGTGGCGAACGCGCTCGTCGGCCCGCCGCTCGCGGCCCTGCTGATCGGGGTCGCGCTGGCGCTTCCCTTCGCAGCGAACGCCGCACTGTACGGCGCTGCGGTGATCCTGGTGCTCGGCGTCGCCGGTCACTTCCGGCCGGCCGGGAACGGACCGCGCGACTGGCGGCGCGAACTGAAGGAAGGCGCCGCGTTCCTCGCGGCATCGCCGCTTCTGCGGCTTCTCGCGGTCGTGACCGGGGTCTGGAACCTGTTCTTCCAGATGGCGATGATCGCCCTCATCCTTTTCACGCAGGAGGTGCTTGGCCTCGGCGCCGCCGGCTACGGCCTGATCCTCGCCGCGGGCGCCCTCGGCGGCGTCGCGGGGGGCGTCTTCGCCGAACGGATCGTGCGCCGGGTCGGGCCGGCGGCGGCGGCGCAGTGGTCGCTCCTGACCTCGGCGCCGTGCTTCCTCGGCATCGCCCTCATGCCGGAGCCGCTGGCCGTGGCCGCGGTGCTTGCGCTGTTCGAGTTTGCCGGCATCGTCTGGAACACCGTCTCGGTCAGCTACCGTCAGCGCACGATCCCCGACGCGCTGCTCGGTCGGGTGAACAGCCTCTACCGGCTCCTCGCCTGGGGGATGATGCCGGTCGGGCTCCTCGCCTCGGGGGTCGTGGTGCGGGCCGCGGAACCCGCTGCCGGACGCGAGGCCGCGCTTGCCGCACCGTTCCTTCTGGCCGCGGCGGGGGCGCTTCTGCTGACGCTCGCGGCCTGGCGGGGCCTGGGGCGCGGCCTCGCGCGGACGTTGTGAGCCGCCGGACCCCGCGCTATCAGGGCGAGGGTGGGGAGGACCGACATGGCGAAACCGCGTTTCACGCCGGACGAGGCGCTGGCCTATCACCTGGAGCCCCGGCCGGGGAAGTTCGACATCGTGGCCTCGAAGCCCATGACGACGCAGCGCGACCTGTCGCTCGCCTATTCGCCGGGCGTGGCCGTTCCGGTGGAGGCCATCGCCGGGAACCCCGAAACGGCCTACGACTACACGACCAAGGGCAACCTCGTCGCCGTCGTGTCGAACGGCACGGCGATCCTCGGCCTCGGCAACCTCGGCGCGCTGGCCGCCAAGCCGGTGATGGAGGGCAAGGCCGTGCTCTTCAAGCGGTTCGCCGACGTGAACGCCATCGACATCGAGCTTGCCACCGAGGATCCCGACGAGATCATCCGCGCCGTCAGGCTGATGGAGCCGACCTTCGGCGGCATCAACCTCGAGGACATCAAGGCGCCCGAATGCTTCATCATCGAGCAGGCGCTGAAGGAGACGATGGACATCCCCGTCTTCCACGACGACCAGCACGGCACCGCCGTGATCTGCGCCGCCGGCCTCATCAACGCCCTTCACCTGACCGGCAAGAAGCTCGCCGACTGCCGGATCGTGATGAACGGCGCCGGCGCGGCCGGGATCGCCTGCCTCGAGCTTCTCAAGGCGATGGGTGCCCGGCACGACAACTGCATCATGTGCGATACCAAGGGGGTCATCTGGCAGGGCCGGACCGAGGGCATGAACCAGTGGAAATCGGCCCACGCCACGCGCACCGACGCCCGCACGCTGGAAGACGCGATGAAAGGCGCCGACGTCTTCCTCGGGGTCAGCGCGAAGGGCGCGGTCACGCAGGAGATGGTCGCCTCGATGGCGAAGGACCCGATCATCTTCGCCATGGCCAACCCCGATCCCGAGATCACCCCCGAGGAGGCGCACGAGGTGCGACCCGACGCGATCGTGGCCACGGGGCGATCGGATTACCCCAACCAGGTCAACAACGTGCTGGGGTTCCCCTACCTGTTCCGCGGCGCGCTCGACATCCATGCCCGCGCGATCAACGACGCGATGAAGATCGCCTGCGCGGAGGCCCTGGCGGCGCTGGCGCGCGAGGACGTGCCCGACGAGGTCGCCATGGCCTACGGCCGCAAGCTCGCCTTCGGGCGCGACTACATCATTCCCACGCCCTTCGATCCGCGGCTGATCCACCGCATCCCGCCTGCGGTGGCAAAGGCGGGCATGGATACCGGCGTCGCACGCCGGCCGATCATCGACATGGCGGCCTACGAACTGGGCCTGAAGGCGCGGATGGACCCGACCGCCACGATCCTGCAGGGCATCCACAACCGCGCACGGGCAGCGCAGGCGCGGATGATCTTCGCCGAGGGCGACGATCCGCGGGTGCTGCGCGCGGCGGTGGCATGGCAGCGCGCCGGCCTCGGCAAGGCGCTGGTCGTCGGACGCGAGGCGGACGTGGAGGAGAAGCTGACGGCCGCCGGGCTCGAGGACGCGGTGCGGGAGATCGAGGTGGTGAATGCCGCGAGCACGTCGCACCTCGAGACCTACAAGGCATTCCTCTACGAGCGGCTGCAACGCAGCGGCTTCGACCAGATCGACGTGCACCGGCTGGCCGCGCACGACCGGCACGTCTTCTCGGCGCTGATGCTCGCGCACGGCCACGGCGACGCGATGATCACCGGCGCCACGCGCAAGTCCGCGCATGTGCTGGGCCTCATCAACCATGTCTTCGACGTGCGCCCGGAGGACGGCGCGGTGGGCGTGACGGCGGTGCTGCACAAGGGCCGCATCGTGCTGATCGCCGACACGCTGGTGCACGAATGGCCCAACGCCGAGGACCTTGCCACCATTGCCGTCCGCGCGGCGGCGATTGCGCGCGAGCTCGGGCTCGAGCCGCGGGTGGCCTTCGCCTCGTTCTCGACCTTCGGCTACCCGGTCAGCGAACGGGCGACGAAGATGCACGAGGCGCCGAAGGTGCTCGACGCCTGGGGCGTCGATTTCGAATACGACGGCGAGATGACCGTGGACGTGGCCCTGAACCCGGCCGCGATGGCGCATTATCCGTTCTGCCGGCTGACGGGTCCGGCGAACATCCTCGTGGTGCCGGCCCGCCACTCGGCCTCGATCTCGGTCAAGCTGATACAGGAGATGGCGGGTGCGACGGTGATCGGCCCGATCCTCTCCGGTGCCGGCGCCTCGATCCAGATCTGCTCGATGGGCTCGACCGTGAGCGACATCCTGAACATGGCCGCCATCGCCGCCTGCCGCCTGGGGTGACGCAGCGGCCGCGGGCGGGCAGGGCGCCGGAACCCGGGCCCCGCGCCCCGAAGCGCGGTCAGTCGCGCCCGATCAGCTCCCGGATCGCGTCGCTGCGGGCCCTGCTTGCGGGGTGCGTCGAAAGCCACGAGGGGCCGTCGCCGTAGGTCTCGCGGATCTGGTCGAAGAACGCGATCAGGCCGGCGGGGTCGAAGCCGGCCTCCGCCGCGAGCGCCACCCCGAAGGCGTCGGCCTCGCTCTCGCTCCGGCGAGAGAAGGGAAGCGAGAGGAACACGTTCCCTTCCAGCACGATGTCCTCGACGATGGGCACGGTCTCCCCCGCGAGCAGCGCGACCAGAACCGCGATGCCGAGCGAGCGGTAGACCTGCCGCAGCCCGTGCTGCTCCACGACATGGCCGATCTCGTGCGCAAGGACGCCCGCCTGGACATCCGCGTCCGGGAACATGGTCACGAGTTCGTCCGAGAGGATGACGGTGCCACCCGGCAGGGCCACGGCGTTCGGGCCCATGCCGCGCAGCGACCGGAACTCGAGCCGGAAATCGTGCGCCGCCCGCGTCTCCGGGTCGAGCGTGTCGAGGAGCCGGACGAAGGTGGCCTCGGCGCGCGCCCTGTCTCCGGGGGGCAGGGCCGAGGGCCCGGCCACGCTGAGGTCGAGCGTGTCGAGCATGCCCGCGTCGATCGCGTCGATCGCGGCGGCGGGCGTCAGCGCCAGCGCAGCCGCCGCCATGAAGTCGAGCCCGTAGCGCCAGAGCGCCCAGACGGTTCCGACGATCGCGAGGAGGACAAGGACGAGCCGCGGGTGGAAACGCTCGGCCGCATGGACGATAGACCAGCGGTCCCGGCCGAGCGCCGCCTCGACCGCCGCGTGGTCGTCGGTCTCGAAGAGGGTGCCGTCGGGCAGGACGATCCGGCGCGGGGTGGTGCCGAGCCTCGGCTCGATCCTCAGTGACGGGCGCGGACATTCCTGATGCCGCGTGCCGTCGCCGAGGACGAGCACCGCGGCATCGCCGGCAAGGTGCAGCACCGCGGCGTGCACACGCGACGCGCCCGCCGGGATCGCACGTCCCCGGATGGTCGCCCCGGATGGTCCGTCACCCTCGCCCATCGCCGGCAGGGATCACACCGGGATGCCGATGTCGATCCCCTCGATGTCGGCGTAGGCATCGCCCAGCGCGGACGTCCGGGCAGGCAGCGTGCCGATGAAGTCGTCGAGCGAGCCGCCCGGGATCAGTCGGGAATGCGCGGCGTAGTAGCGCGCAAGCCGGATCTGCGCCCAGGGCATCATCAGGCCGAGCGTCAGGATCACCACGATCGCGTTCGTCACCGCGATCCAGATGAGCGTCATCGGCCGCACGTCGGAATGGAAGCGGTGCCTCCCGTCGAGCGTGGTGCCGTTGAACACGGTGTTGCGGATGAAGGCCTGGTAGATCACGCCCGCAGGCAGGATGCCGAGCAACAGGAAGCCGTAGATGCCTCCCATGAGGCGGACCGCCATAGCGGGGTCGCGCTCGAACGCGGCGGGATCGTGAAGGTTGGCCATCATCGTTGCGACGATCGGCGCCACGGTGAAGAGGCCGATCAGGATCACCCAGCCCAGCGCGGCGAAGAGCGCGGCGTAGAACCCGCCGATCGGCGCGTCGAAATCGAACGGCGCGGCGCCGAGCCGGTGGTTGCCCACGGCAAAGCGCCGGCGGGCGCGGTCGGCGAAGGGGAAGGCGAGATAGAGCGTCAGGGCAGCAAGCAGCGGATAGAGCAGGAAGGCCAGGAAGGCGCCGAGAGGCCGGCCGTCGAAGCCGAAGCGCACGTTCGCCCAGCTCGACATGGCGGCGTTGAACCTGAGCGCGGCGACGAGAAGCCAGGGCAGGACGACAAGCAGCGCCAGGATGAAGAAGATCCCGATTGCCGGGACCGCGCTTGCGAGCGACACGATCACGATGCCGATCACGATGATGATCCGCCCGAGCAGGATCTGCATCCCGGTGGCGTGGTAGTCGAAGTTGCGGCCGGCGACGTAGGTATTCTGATAGAAGTACTTCTTGGTGCGCACCTTGGCCCAGGCGGAATAGATGCCGACGGTCACGATCGACAGCAGGAGGTTGACGATCCAGATGCCGAACCATTCCCCGGCACGACCGCGGAACTCGAAAGGCACTGGCCGGCCAGTCAGGGCATCGTAGTCCATCGTTACTGTCCCTTCGTTCCTCGTAACGTTACGGATTGGGCTCCTACAGCCCGATTGTGTCGCCTTTGCTGCAGAATTGAGGCAAGCGTTGCGTTGTGGAACGGGGCCGGACACGGAGAAGGAAATGTCGGAGGTCAGCACACATCAGGCCGAGGAGGACGCACGGAACGCGTCGATCCTGATCTGGGTGAACGGCGCACTGAAGCCGCGGGCCGAGGCGGTCGTCTCGGTCTACGACTCGGGCTTCATGCTGGGCGACGGAGTCTGGGAGGGAATCCGGCTCTACGACGGGCGATGGGCCTTCCTCGACGAGCACCTCGAGCGCCTGTTCGAGGCCGCCAAGGCGATCGACCTCGACATCGGCCGAAGCCCCGAGGAGGTGAAGGCGGCGCTCCTCGAGACCCAGGCCGCGAACGGCATGCACACCGATGCGCATGCCCGGCTGATGGTCACGCGCGGGGTCAAGACCCGGCCGTTCCAGCACCCGGGCTTCAGCCGGTCGGGTCCGACGATGGTCATCATCATGGAGCATTCGCGCCCGAAGCTGCCGCGCCCGATCCGGCTGGCGACCGTGCCGAACATCCGCGGGCTGCCGATGAGCCAGGATCCGAAGCTCAACTCGCATTCGAAGCTCAACTGCATCCTCGCCTGCATCGCTGCCGAGAAGGCGGGTGCGGACGAGGCGCTGATGCTCGATGTCCACGGCTTCGTGAACACGACCAACGCCTGCAACTTCTTCATCGTGCGCAAGGGCGAGGTCTGGACCTCGACGGGCGACTACTGCCTGCCGGGCATCACCCGCCGCAAGGTCCTGGAGCTGTGCCGGGCGAACGGCATCCCTGCCCACGAGAAGAACTTCGGCCTCCTGGAGACCTATTCCGCCGACGAGGCGTTCCTGACAGGGACATTCGGCGCGCAGACCCCGGTCGGCATGATCGATGGCAGGGTCATCGGCTCGGGGCAGATGGGGCCGGTGACGCAGCGGATCCGCGATCTCTACAAGGCGCTGGTATCCGCGCCGCCGGCGGCCGGGCCCTAGGTCACGGTGCGGCGGCCCCTCGCACGGCCTGTGACAGGTTGGCCGCCCGTATCGCGTTTTCGCGTCGTGCCGGCGAAAGAATGGAGGGCCCCGACCCCCCGGGACCCTCCACCACCCCACGTGTCCCCCAACGGGTGCACCACACGTGAATTCTGAAGGCCCCGGTCGTCCTGACCGATGGGATCAAGCTATCCGCCCGACCGATTCCGGGCAAACGGAAAGCCCGGAGAATTCTCAGAGAAGTCGCTCGAAGGCCGCGGGTCGGATCCCGCAGCCTCCCCGTGCGCTGCGCCCTCAGGCGTAGACCTTTTCCTTTTTGAAGTGCTTGACGAGCATGTAGTAGACGACCGCCCGGTACTTGTTGCGTTCGGACTTTCCGTAGGTCTCGATCGCCGAGTTGATCGCTGCCATGAGCTCCGGCCCGTCCTTGAGGCCGAGCTTCTTGATCAGGAAGTTCTTCTTGACCGTCTCGAGTTCCTTCGGCTGCGAAGCCGCGATCGTCTCGGAATCCGCGCTGTAGATCGACGGGCCGCAGCCGATGGTCACCTTGGTGAGGAGCGCCATGTCGGGCTCCATCTTGCACTTGTTCTTCAGGTCCGCGGCATACTTCGCGATCAGCTCGTCGCGTTTGCTCATCTCTGGATCCCTCCCGGGTCTGTTGGTCTGCACCATGCACACGCCGTCCCTCGTCCGGCCGGCGGAGGATAGGCGGCGCGGCGGCCCGGACAAAGGCAAAACCGACCGGCCCAGCGCGGGAGGCAAAGAACCGCACTGGGCCGTTGCCCGACTGCCACCCCGGGCAGCCCCTATGGGCCGCGTCCGACCGGCGGGGCGCGATCAGGACAGAAGCCGCCTCAGGGCCGGGATCGGCGTCAGCACGAGCAGGTCGAGCGCCAGAACGGCGAGCAGCGTGAGGCCGAGCATCGGGAATGCCAGAGAGAGTGCGAGCGCTGCCAGGACGACACCCTTGACCATGGGCACATCCGCCGGCAAGGGCGGAGCCGCAAGACGGATGACGCCGTCCGGGCGTCGCCTCCACCACATCACGACGCCGGAGATGCACGCGAACACGACCGCGAGGCAGAAGAGCGTGTTGAGCACGAAGTTGTACAGGCCGAGCTGTCCCTCGTGCAGCGCGATCCCGACCGCCATTGCCTTGGCCGCCGGCGTGTAGTCCGCATAGCGGACGTCCGCGAGGATGCGCCCGGTATACTGGTCGACGTGCACCGTCCGGTCCTTTGTCGGCGAGGCGCCGTCGTAGCTCATCGAGTTCTGCGATATCGTCCAGACACCGGTCGCGTCCTTGGGCGGCGCGACCCGGAAGCGCCCCTCGATACCAAGTGCGCGGGCGATCCGCTCCATCGCCGCCAGGTCGATCACCGTGCCCTCGGGCAGCAGCGAGATCCCGGCGGCAGAACCCGACTGTGGCAGCGGCGTCTGCTCCAGCCCCCATGGTACCTGCTTCTCGCCTTCGCCGTTGAGGCTCGCGTGGGTGGCGTCGGAAAGCGGAACGGCATCCCACTTCTCGGCGGGGAATGTGGACCACGCCTGCACGAAGCGCTCGCCCCAGATGCCCGCCCAAGCAAGCCCGGTGACGAGAAAGAACACCAGGACGACCGACATCCAGCTGCCGACGACCTGATGGAGCGATTTCCACCACGCCCGGCCGCGCGCCGACAAACGCGGCACGAACATCGCGCGCAGTCCGCCGGACCGGCGCGGCCAGACCAGAAACAGGCCCGTCACGACCAGGAGGAGCCCGAGGCTGGACGCGATCTCGATCAGCCGGTCCCCGGTGTCGCCGATCATGAGGGTGCCGTGAATCTTTTCGAAGAGCAGGTTCCACGTCTTGCCGGAGACGGTCTGCCGCAGGACCTCGCCCGTGTACGGATCAAGGGCCACGACCAGCCCGTCGCCGCCATCGGCGATCTCGAACAGCGCCGGGGTCCCGTTGTCGTAGGGGGCGATGTACTCGGAAATGCCGGTGGCACCGGGCACGGCAGCGATGGCGGCCTCCGCCTGCGCCAGGATCGGCAGCGCCGCGCTGCGGGGTGTGATCGCGATACGCTCGCCGTATTCCGGCAGATAAGTGGTGAACAGCATCATGAAGAAGCCGGTGACGGCCAGCATGATCAGGAATGGGACGACGAAGATCCCGGCATAGAAGTGCCAGCGCCAGGCGGCGAAGTAGAGCCGTTCGGCAGGCCGGTTTGCCGGCTCGGCGGCCGGCTCGATGGTTGCATCGGACATGTTCTTTCCCGTTCGGACGAATGCCAAGGGGCCGCGGCTTCGCGGCGCGGAAGGTCAGACGTTTGCAGACGGGAAGGGCGGAGGTCCGCGCGCCGGCGGTGTACGGGGAACATGGGCCGCCGCCGCCTCGGAGGGGGCAGGCAGCGACGCCCGCCCGCCGGGGGCGACCAGGGCCAGTCGCTCACCGCAGAAGCGGGTCGGCAGGAGAGCATGAGCAAGGATGCAGGAGAGGCAGGGGGTCGGATCCGCGCCGCCCTCGGGCTCATTACCGCAGATCTCGACGGCGCCGAAGGCGGCAACCAAGTCCAGCGCCCCGGCGTCCTCGCCCCGGCCGGGCAGAGGCCCGCGACTACCCGCGGCGACAATCGCAACGAGCGCAAGGGCGGTGAGGCTTCCCAGCAGGTGCGCAAGCAGACGACCAACCATGCCGCACCATACCGGCTAGGCCCGGCGCTGTCAGCAGGGATCCGGCACCGCCTCAGTAGCGGTAATGGTCGGGCTTGAACGGGCCCTCGACGCTCACGCCGATGTACTCGGCCTGCTCGGGCCTGAGTTCGGTCAGCTTGGCGCCGATCTTGGCGAGGTGCAGCCGCGCCACCTTCTCGTCGAGGTGCTTGGGCAGGACGTAGACGCGGTTCTCGTACTGGTCGGCCTTCGTCCAGAGCTCGATCTGGGCGAGAACCTGGTTGGTGAAGCTCGCCGACATCACGAAGGACGGATGGCCGGTGGCGTTGCCGAGGTTCAGGAGGCGGCCCTGCGACAGCAGGATGATGCGGTTGCCCGAAGGCATCTCGATCATGTCCACCTGATCCTTGATGTTCGTCCACTTGTGATTGCGCAGCGCCGTGACCTGGATCTCGTTGTCGAAGTGGCCGATGTTGCCGACGATGGCCATGTCCTTCATCTCGCGCATGTGCTCGATGCGGATCACGTCACGGTTGCCGGTCGTGGTGATGAAGATGTCGGCGGTCTTCACCACGTCCTCGAGCGTCACCACCTCGTAGCCATCCATCGCCGCCTGAAGCGCGCAGATCGGGTCGATCTCGGTCACCTTCACCCGCGCGCCGGCACCGCGCAGGCTGGCGGCAGAGCCCTTGCCCACGTCGCCGTAGCCGCAGACCACGGCGACCTTGCCCGCCATCATCGTGTCGGTGGCGCGGCGGATGCCATCGACCAGCGACTCCTTGCAGCCGTACTTGTTGTCGAACTTCGACTTGGTGACGCTGTCGTTGACGTTGAACGCCGGGAACGGCAGGTGCCCCTTCTCCATCATCTTGTAGAGCCGGTGGACGCCGGTCGTCGTCTCCTCCGAGACGCCGCGGATCATGTGCCTCTGCCTCACGAACCAGCCGGGGGAGGCCGCCATCCGCTCCCGGATCTGCGCGAAGAGGCACTCCTCCTCCTCGTTGCCCGGATTGGCGATGAGGTCGGTCTCGCCCTCCTCGACGCGCGCGCCCATGAGGATGTAGAGCGTCGCATCGCCGCCGTCGTCGAGGATCATGTTCGCCCCGCCCTCGGGGAACTGGAAGATCGCGTCGGTATAGGCCCAGTAGTCCTTGAGCGTCTCGCCCTTGACGGCGAACACCGGCGTGCCGCCCGCCGCGATCGCGGCAGCGGCATGATCCTGCGTGGAATAGATGTTGCACGAGGCCCAGCGCACGTCTGCGCCGAGCGCCTTCAGCGTCTCGATCAGCACCGCCGTCTGGATCGTCATGTGGAGCGAGCCGGCGATGCGCGCGCCCTTCAGCGGCTGCTGCGGCCCGAATTCCTCGCGAAGCGCCATGAGACCCGGCATCTCCGTCTCGGCGATGGCGATCTCCTTGCGGCCGTAGTCGGCCAGGGCGATGTCCTTCACGACATAGTCGGTGTGGCGGGTATCGGGCACGGGGGCGCTCCTTCGGGTTGCGGCTGACGAGATAGCAGTGCGCCCCGCCCGCGGCAACCGCGCAGACGGCCGCTTGCCCCGGCGGATGCCGTCTGCCACCTTCGCTGCCGCAGGGCGGAGGCGAGGTGCGGGATGGGCGCGATCGCGGCGGAAGGGCGGGAGGTCGGACCGTCGGGCGGCGGGCCGGCCGCGCGGTGCCGCCGCAGCCGGCCGGGTATCGGGAAGGGCGATGCCTAGGCAGCCCCGCGCCTGGCAGAGGATGCTCTCGGGCCGGCGGCTCGACCTGCTCGATCCGACGCCGGTGGACGTGGAGGTGGAGGACATCGCCCACGGCCTTGCCTTCGTCGCCCGCTGGAACGGGCAGACGCTGGGCGACTGGCCCTATTCGGTGGCCGAGCATTCGCTGCTGGTGGAGGAACTCTTCGGCGCGATGAACCCCGGTGCCGAGCCGCGCTGGCGGCTGGCCGCGCTCCTCCACGATGCGCCGGAATACGTGATCGGCGACATGATCTCGCCGGTGAAGGCCGCCGTCGGGCCGGGCTATGGCGCGCTCGACGAAAGGCTCACGGCGGCGGTGCACATCCGGTTCGGATTGCCGGCCACGATCCCGGCGCCGGTCAAGAAGGCGATCAAGGCGGCCGACCGGGTTTCGGCCTGGCTCGAGGCAACGCAGATCGCGGGTTTCACGAGGCCCGAGGCCGACCGGTTCTTCGGCAGGCCGCCCGGGCCGCTGGTGGCGGGGCGCAGGATATCGCCGCGACCGCCCGTCGAGGTCAGGGCCGCCTATCTGGAGCGTCACGCGGTTCTTCTGGCGGCATGCTGACCGGGCAGGGCGCGGGCGGCCTCGCCGCCGGCGCCGCCGCCCGGTGCCTGAGCATCACCACGGGGCCTGCGGCTGACGGTGGAGCGACAGGCGCGACCGCGCCGCCTCCACGGCCTCGTGCGCCGGCCGATCCTCGCCGCGGTGCGGCGCGTAAGTCCGGTCCATCCGGGTGGCGATCAGCAGGCTTTCTCCGATGATCTTCAACATGGCGTTTCCCTTCTGATCTTGGATGACGTTGCATATATAGGGAATCAAGCCGTATCTTCCAGTCAGGAAACCTTTCTGACTTATAGTTCATCTAACATATGCGCCTGCCTTCCCTGACTGCACTTCGCGCCTTCGAGGCCGCAGCACGCACCGGCAGCTTCTCGGCGGCCGCGCGCGAGCTGAATGTCACGCACGCCGCTGTCGCCCAGCAGGTCCGTGCACTCGAGACAGAGCTCGGCCTGCCGCTGGCGTTCCGCGAGGGGCGGGGTCTTGCGCTGACCGGCGAGGGTGCCCGGCTGGCGCAGACTCTGACCGAAGCGTTCCGGGCCGTCGGCGGGACCATCGCCGAGATCGCAGCCGACGACCCCGACCGTCCGTTGCGCATCACGCTCACGCCCTCGTTCGCCGCGAAGTGGCTGGTGCCGCGCCTCGGCGGCTTCTGGCGGGAACACCCCGACATCGCGCTGACGCTCGACCCCGACCTGCGGCAGCGCGACCTCAACCGGGAGGGCTTCGACCTCGGCATCCGGTACGGCGAGGGGCGCTGGCCCGGCGTCGAGGCCGAACTGCTCACCCGCAGCGACGACGTCATCGTGGGCGCGCCCGCGCTGCTGGGCGACCGGCAATCCCTGACCGTGGCCGAGATGCAGGAGATGCCATGGATCATCGAGGCCGGCTGGACCGAGGAGCTCAGGTGGCTCAAGGGCCTGGGGCTCGACCCCGAACGGCTCGACATAACCGAGATGCCGACCGAGGAGCTCGCCTCGCTTGCGGCGCGCGAGGGTCTGGGACTTGCCGTCGAGCTTGCACCGCTGGCCGAGCCCGACGTGGAGGAGGGGCGGCTGCGCATCGTCCACCGCCCGCCGCCCGAGGGCAGCTACGGCTACTGGATCGTCACCCGGCCGGGGCCACGGAAACCGGCGCTCAAGACCTTCATCCGCTGGCTGAAGTCGGTGGTATAGCGGCGCGGTCAGGCAGCGGGGCAGGCCTGCCCGGCAGTCCGCCCTGCGTTGTCGCGCCAGCCGACGAAGGTGCCCCTGCGGAACGCGAGCACGAGCCCGTCGCGCCAGGCAACCTCGGCATCGACCGCTGCGCAACCTGCCGGAACACCGGCCGAGGCCGGCGCCTGCCCCTTCAGGCGCGAGACGGCCGCCACCACGCCCTCCTGCGCCCGCCCGAAGTCGATCCGCAGGGTCGTGCCGTTCGGCTGAAGCCCGTTCGCGTCGGGCGTCACGCCTGCACCCCGCAAGGGTCCGTCCGCCGGGCGGATTGCCGCGGCGTTCTCCGTCGGCGGGGCGGCGCAGGCAGTTGCGACGAGGGCGAGAAACGCCGCAGCCGGGCCAAGCCTCACTTCGGGCTCCGCTTGGCGAGGATGCGCTGCAGCGTGCGGCGGTGCATCGAAAGCCGCCGCGCGGTCTCGCTCACGTTGCGGTCGCACTGTTCGTAGACGCGCTGGATGTGTTCCCACCGCACCCGGTCGGCCGACATCGGGTTCTCGGGCGGAGGCGGCAGCGTGTCACCTTTCGAGAGCAGGGCGGAGGTGATGTCGTTCGCATCGGCGGGCTTGGCCAGGTAGTCGGTGGCACCGACCTTCACTGCCGCGACTGCGGTGGCGATCGCGCCGTAGCCGGTCAGCACGACGATGCGGCTGTCGGGTCGTGTCTCCCGGAGCGTCTCGACGACATCGAGTCCGTTGCCATCCTCGAGCCGCAGGTCGATGACCGCGTAAGCCGGCGGCTTCCTGAGCGCGATCTCGCGTCCTTCGGAGACCGACTGGGCGAGCTCGGGCTGGAACCCCCGCTTCTCCATCGCCTTCGCGAGCCGCCGCAGGAAGGGTTCGTCGTCGTCGACCAGCAGAAGCGACCGGTCTGGTCCGAGGTCTTCGCCGTCGCTCTCCATCGACCCAGGTCTCCCAGCCCAATTCCCGTTTTGGAATCGTTCTAGGGCCGACAGCACGGGCCGTCAAATCATGACGCCGCGATGAAGCACGCGGTGGTTTCCGCCATCTCCTCCGGCGTGGTCTCGCGCCGGAAGAACTCGACCACGCCGTGACCGGGCAGGACGAGGTAGGTGAAGGTGGAATGGTCGACGAGGTAGAGGTCGCCCCCGCCTTCCTGCTTGCGGGCATAGACGCGGTAGGCTTTGACCGCTTCGGCCACCTGCTCGGGCGAGCCGCTGAGCCCCACCATCCGCGGGTGGACGTAGGATGTGAACTCGGCCATCACGGCGGGTGTGTCGCGCTCGGGATCGACCGTGATGAACACGGGCTTCACCGTCAGGCCGCGCTCCTCGAGCAGATCGACCGCGGCAGCGTTCCTGGCGGTGTCGAAGGGGCAGACATCGGGGCAGAAGGTGTAGCCGAAGTAGACCAGCGCAGGCTGATCGAAGACCTCGGCATCGGTGACGGTGCGGCCCGCACCGTCGACGAGGGTGAACGGCCCGCCGACCGCACCCATCCCCCCGGCCACCTGCGAGCTGCGGCAGCCCGCGAAGGGGTCGTCGGCAGACGGCCTGCCTGTCAGGATCATGTAGCCGATCGCGCCGAGCATCGCCGCAACCAGCGCGACCGCCGAAGTCGCGTAGAGCCGTGTCATCCTTATGTCCTCCTGCTCGGGCGCATTGATCCCGGATCGGGCGGGGCCTAACAATGGCGCACTATGCCACAGAGGCCCAGCCCTGCGCCGGCGCTCATCGCCGACCCCCGGCTCCTCGGCTCGCGGGCGCGGGGCGACTGGGTGCGTCTGCGCACGCTGATCCTGCTGCGCTGGATCGCGATCGCGGGTCAGGTGATGGCGCTGACCGTGGCGGCACGGGTCTTCGGCGTCGAACTGCCCGTGCTGCATTGCGTGCTCGCCGTCGGCGCCTCTGTCGTGGCAAACCTGATCGCGACCTTCGCCTACCCCGAGAGCAAGCGGCTCTCCGAGACGGAGGCGATGCTCACGCAGCTGTTCGACATCGCCCAGCTCGGGCTTCTGCTGTTCCTGACCGGAGGTCTCAACAACCCGTTCGCGCTGCTGATGATCGTTCCGGTCACGGTCTCGGCCACCGCGCTCGACCTGCGCTACACGCTGTTCCTCGGCGCCGTTGCGTCCAGCCTTCTCACGCTGCTTGCATTCTATCACCTGCCGCTCGTCCACGCCGACGGCTCGGTGCTCCGGCTTCCGGCGATCCAGCTCTTCGGCTTCTGGGTGGCGATCCAGATCGGCCTTGCCTTCCTTGCAGCCTACGCATGGCGCATCGCCCACGAAAGCCACTCGATGGCCCAGGCGCTTGCGGCGACGCAGATGGCGCTTGCACGGGAACAGAAGCTGACCGACCTCGGCGGCGTGGTTGCCGCGGCGGCCCACGAACTCGGGACGCCGCTCGCCACGATCAAGCTCGTCAGCGCCGAGCTGATGGAAGAGCTGGAAGGCCAGCCGGAGCTCCTGGAGGACGCCCGGCTGATCCGCGAACAGGCCGACCGCTGCCGCGACATCCTCCAGTCGATGGGGCGCACGGGGAAGGACGACCTGATGCTGCGCGTTGCGCCCCTGTCCGCGCTCTTGCGCGAAGCGGCCGAACCGCACCGGGCACGCGGCAAGGAGGTGATCTTCGAAATGGGCCCCGGGCGCGGCGGCGATGCGCGCCAGCCATCGGTGCACCGCCGCCCCGAGATCATCCACGGACTGAGGAACCTGATCCAGAACGCGGTCGATTTCGCCGCCGCCCGCGTGTGGATCACCGCGACCTGGACGGATGACGAGATTTCCGTGCGGATCGCCGACGACGGCCCGGGCTTCCCGCCGCAGATACTCGGGCGCATCGGCGACCCGTTCGTGCGCGGTCGGGAAACCCCCGGCGAGGATCCGATCCGGCCCGAATACGGGGGTATGGGGCTCGGCCTCTTCATAGCCAAGACGCTGCTCGAGCGGAGCGGGGCGCGGCTGGCCTTCGGCAACGGCTCCGACCCCTTCCTGAGCCAGTCCGAGCGACCCGAACGCGGCGGTGCGGTGATCGAGGCGGTGTGGCCCCGGTCGGCCCTGGTGGCCGAGGTGGAGGAGACGCGCGCGGGCCTGGGACGGAACGTTCCGATGGGCACCTGAGATGCCGCGCTTCCCTCGCCGGTGCAGACCGCTTAACCACCCGTTAACGATTGCCGAAAGAGACTGCCGAACGCGACCCGACTCCGGTTAACCCAGATGGACATGCACGCATCCCCGGCCGGGCTCACCCTCTTCGTGGTCGCCGTGTCGCTCGCCACGGCGGCGGCGGCGATCGCGGTCGCCGCCTGGATCGCCGCACGCCGCGCGCGGGCCGCCCGCACCCGGCGGGCCCTGCCGGAGAACGCCGCCTCGGTTGCCTTCCTGTTCGAGCAGGAACTGCTGCGTGACGCCACTCCTGCGGCGCGCGCCCTGCTCGAGGGAGCAGGCGGCGAGGGCAGCGACTGGGCGCGGCTCTCGGCATTCCTGCGGCACCGGTTCCCCCGGATCGACGATGCGATTGCGGAACTCGCCGAACGCGGGCTCGTAACGCTGGTCGCGGACGACGACACCCGCGATCGGCTGTCGCTCGAGTGGGTGGGCGCGCTCGTGCGGGTGTCGCTCCTGCCTGCCAGCGGCCTTTCCGAACGGTCGGAGCGGACGGTCGAGGAGCAGACCGTCGCAGCAATGGAAGCCGAGATCGCCACCCTGCGCGGTGTCGCCGAACACGCGCCTGTCGCGGCGTGGAAGCAGGACGCAGACGGCATGGTCGTCTGGGCCAACAACGCCTACTTCGCTCTCGCTGCGGAGGTCTGCGGGCCCGAGGCGGCGCAGTCCTGGCCGCCACCGAGCCTCTTCCCCGCGGTCGGCGCGGCGCCCTCCGGCGGCGGCTTCGGGCTTTCACCGGTCCGAACGGCGCTGCGCACCGACGACGGCGGCATCGCGCGCTGGTTCGAATGCCTGGCCTATCCCGCAGGCGAGCACGCCCTCTGCTACGCGACGCCGATCGACGATCTGGTCCACGCCGAGGAGGCGCTGCGCGAGTTCGTGCAGACTCTTTCCAAGACCTTCGCACATCTGCCGATCGGCCTCGCAGTCTTCGACCGTGCGCGGCGGCTGGCACTGTTCAATCCCTCGCTCACGGACCTCACGGGGCTCGAGGCGGAGTTCCTGGCCGCGCGGCCCACGCTGTTTGCGTTCCTCGACCGGCTGCGCGATCGCCGTCGCCTTCCCGAGCCGCGCGACTACCGCTCGTGGCGTCAGCGCATGGCCGATCTCGAGGCGGCGGCGGCGGGGGGCTTCGTGCAGGAGAACTGGGCGCTGCCGTCGGGGCAGACATACCGCGTCACCGGCAGGCCCCACCCCGACGGCGCGGTCGCCTTCCTGTTCGAGGACATTTCGGCCGAGGTGTCGCTGACCCGCCGCTTCCGCTCCGAGATCGAGCTGGGTCAGACGGTTCTCGACAGCCTCGAGGAGGCGATCGTCGTGTTCTCGGCAAACGGCGACGTCGCCCTCTCGAACGCTGCCTATGCCCGCCTGTGGGGAATCGACCCGGCCGGAACCCTGGCCGCCACCGGGGTGATCGAGGCCACACGGCACTGGCAGGCCCACACGGCGCCCACGCCTGTCTGGGGCGACCTGCGCGATTTCGTGGCATCGCAGGGCGAACGCGCCGAATGGTTCGAGACCGTGGAGACGACGGATGGGCGGCGGCTCGACTGCCGGTTCACCCCGCTGAATGGCGGGGCGACGCTGGTCGGCTTCACCGCCACTGCCGAGGAACCGCAGACGCGGAGCCCGCGCGGCGTCACGCAGCAGACCGACGCCATCGCAAGCGCGATCGCCCGCGCGCGCGCCTGACGCGGCACGAACGCGGCCGCGCAAGCCTTCGGTCGGCTTCAGCGTCCCGCAAGCATGGCTGCCCGGGCCGAAGGCCCGCGGGCCGGGAGCGGGCCGCGACGCGGCCGCCGCCGGCAGGGCGCATCCCATGGCACCGCGCGGTTGTGCGCGCCCCGGCGCGAGCGGCGGCAAGACGGCACCCCTCGTGCGCACGGTTGCCATCCACGGGCGGTCTTCGGCGGCGGCGGTTTCGGTCGCGCCTCGGACCTTGCCGTCCGCAGCGTCCGCGGCCAGAGTGCGGCCATGCCCGCCGCTTTGCCGCGCCCAGACCTTCCGTTCCGGCTCGATGCCGATCTGCCCGACGAGGCTGCCACCCGACGCTTTGCGGCCGCACTCGCGCCGCTGCTGCGGCAGGGCGACACGCTCCTGCTCGAAGGCCCGGTCGGGGCGGGCAAGACGGCCTTCGCCCGCGCCCTGATCGGCGCCCTCCAGGCCGCCGCGGGCATTCCGTCCGAGGAAGTGCCCTCGCCCAGTTTCACGCTGGTCCAGACCTACGCCGCCGGGCCGCTGGAGATCTGGCACGCCGACCTCTACCGGCTTTCCGGCCCCGACGAGTGCGAAGAGCTCGGCCTGACGGAAGCATTCGAAACGGCGATCGTCCTGGTGGAATGGCCCGACCGCCTCGGCGCCCGGGCGCCGGCCGGGGCGCTGACCGTCACGCTCTCTCCCGCCGCGGACCCGGAGTCGCGGCACCTCGCGCTTCACGGCCCGGCCGAGTGGAACGCGCGGCTCGCTCCGCTCGCCGCCCGGGGCGCGGCCCGATGAAGCCGCGTTCCCACGCGCCCGCCCCCGAAACGGCGCAGGAGCGCGCTGCCGCCTCGACGGCCTTCCTTGCCGCCGCGGGATGGAGCGCGGCGCATCGCGCCCCGCTGGCCGGAGACGCCTCGATGCGCAGCTACGAGCGGCTGACCATGCCCTCCGGCGCAACGGCGGTCCTGATGGACGCCCCGCCAGGGTCGGGGGAGGACGTCGCGGCCTTCGTCAGGATCGCCAGGCACCTCGCGGGGCTTGGCCTCTCGCCGCCCGCGGTGCTCGCAGAGGATCTCGCCGGCGGCTTCCTTCTGCTCGAGGATCTGGGCGACGCGCTCTTCAGCCGCGTGGTCCGGGCGGCACCGGAGTGCGAGACCGCGCTCTATGCCGCCGCGGCAGAAGTCCTCGCCGAACTCCAGCGCCATCCCCCGCCGCCCGGACTGCCGCGCCTCGATGCCGAGACGATGCCCGAACAGGCGGCCATCGCGTTCGACTGGTACCTCGCCTGCGGCAGCGGATGCCCGGCCGCCGGGCAGGCCCGAGCCGACTTCGTCGCCGCGATGGCCGAGGCGCTCAAGCGCCTCGCGCCGGTGGGCCCGGCGCCGGCCCTCGTGCTGAGGGACTACCACGCCGAGAACCTGATCTGGCTGCCGGACCGCGCGGGGCCGGCCCGCGTCGGGCTGCTCGACTTCCAGCTCGCCCATGCCGGACACCCGGGCTACGACCTCGTCTCGCTGGTGGAGGACGCCCGGCGCGACGTCTCCGCGCCGGCGCGCGAGGCCGCGGTGGCCCGCTTCGCGGCCGATGCCGGACGTGACCGGGCCGGACTCGAACCGGCGCTTGCCGTGCTCGGCGCGCAGCGCCACCTCAGGATCCTCGGCGTCTTCGCGCGCCTCGCGAAGCGCGACGGAAAGCTGCGCTATCTCGACCTGCTCCCGCGGGTCTGGGGCCAGCTCCAGCGCGCGCTCGCGCATCCGGCGCTGACGGACCTTGCGCGCACGGCGGCACCGCTGCCGCCACCCGATGCCGCCCTCCTTGCCAGACTCAGGACGCCATGCGGACCGATCCCCGCGCACTGATGGTCTTCGCCGCCGGGTTCGGCACACGGATGGGCGCCCTGACCGCCACGCGGCCCAAGCCGCTGATCGAGGTCGCCGGCAGGCCGCTGCTCGACCATGCGCTCGCGCTCGCCGCGGGTCAGGACCTCGACCGCATCGTCGTGAATGCCCATTACCATGCCGGGCAGGTCGAGGGGCATCTCGCCGACCGTCCCGGCATAAAGGTGTCGGTCGAACACCCCGAGATCCTGGACACCGGCGGCGGTCTTCGGGCGGCGCTGCCGCTCCTCGGGCCGGGGCCGGTCTTCACCCTCAATTCCGATGCCGTATGGACCGGACCGAACCCCCTCGCCACGCTCCGCGCGGCATGGGATCCGGCACGGATGGACGCGCTCCTCCTCCTCCTGCCGCGCGAGCGTGCGACAGGTCATGCCGGGGCCGGCGACTTCGTCGGGAGCGGGAGCGGCGCGCTGACCCGCGGCCCCGGCCTCGTCTACACCGGCGCCCAGATCGTGAACCCCAGCCGGCTCGATGCCATCGCCGACCGGGTGTTCTCGCTGAACCGGTTGTGGGACGCGCTGATACCCGAGGGCCGGCTTCACGGCGTGATGCACCCCGGCGGCTGGTGCGACGTGGGCCGGCCCGCCTCGATCCAGCTGGCCGAGGCGCTGCTTGCGGAGGCGGAGGATGTTTGACCCGGCCGGCGCGCCGAGGGTGTTCGCCCTGCCCCCCGGCGCGGACTTTCCCGCGCGTGTCGCCGCGGGCCTGATCGACCGGATGCGAGGGCATCCGCCCGAGGCGCTCGCCCGCACCGAAATCTTCGTGAACACCCGGCGCATGCAGCGGCGCCTGCTGGACCTGCTTGCGGGCCACGAACCGCGTCTGCTGCCCCGGCTGCGGCTCGTCACCGACCTCGGCGCCGACCCCGCGCTCGACCTGCCGCCCGCGGCATCGGGACTCCGGCGGCGGCTGGAACTCGCCCGCCTGGTCCGCCGCCTCATCGCGCAGGAACCCGACCTCGCGCCGCCGGGCGCAGCCTTCGCGCTGGCCGACAGCCTCGCCGACCTCATCGACGAGATGGCGGGCGAGGGCGTTCCCCTCGAGGCGCTGGAGCGGCTCGACCTCGGCGACCTCTCGGCGCACTGGCAGCGGAGCCGGAGGTTCCTGAGCCTGATCGGCGCCTACCTCGAGGGTGACGCCCCCGACGCCGAGACGCGCCAGCGCGCCGCGGTCGAGGCCAAGGCGGCGCTCTGGGCTTCCCGCCCACCCGACGCGCCGGTCCTCGTTGCCGGTTCCACCGGATCGCGCGGCGCGACGGCGGCCTTCATGGCCACGGTGGCGCGGCTGCCCCAGGGGGCGGTGATCCTGCCGGGGTTCGACTTCGACCTGCCGGCTTCGACGTGGGAGCGGCTGCGCGGCGACACCGGCGGGCTTCCGGTCGAGGACCACCCGCAGTTCCGCTTCGCGCGGTTCCTCGACCTGCTCGGCCTGAGCCCGGCCGATGTGCGGCCCTGGGACGGGGCCGGCGCGCCGTCGGCCGCTCGCAATCGGCTCGTCTCGCTGGCGCTGCGGCCCGCCCCGGCAACGGACGAGTGGATGGAGGAAGGCCCGCGGCTCGAGAACCTCGCCGAAGCGACGGCAGCGATGACCCTGATCGAGGCACCCGGCCCCCGGGATGAGGCGCTTGCCATCGCGCTGACGCTGCGCGAGGCGGCCGAGGCGGGGTGCCGTGCTGCCGTGGTCACGCCCGACCGGGTTCTGACCCGGCGCGTTGCCGCAGCGCTCGACCGCTGGGGGATCGAGCCGGACGACAGCGCGGGCCGCCCCCTCGCGCTCTCGCCGCCGGGCCGCTTCCTGCTCCAGACTGCGGCGCTGATGCTTCGGCAGCCGCGGTCGCAGGAGCTGATCGCGCTGCTCAAGCACCCGATCGCCCATTCCGGCGCCGATCGCGGGCCGCACCTTCGGACAACGCGCGAATGGGAACTGCATCTGCGCCGGCACGGCCCGCCCGCGCCCGGTGCGGACGATGTCATCCGCTGGGCCGCAGACCGGCCTCAGCGGGCGGCGTGGTCCGGCTGGGTCGCCGGCTGGCTCGCCTCGGCCGTGCTGGAGGGCGAAACGCCGCTCGAGGTGCTGGTGGCGCACCATCTCGCTCTGGCCGAAAGGGTTGCCGGAGGAACGGATGGCGGTTCGGGCGAACTCTGGCGCGAGGCCGCGGGCGAGGAGGCGCAGCGCGCGATGCAGGAACTCGCCGCCGAGGCGGAGGCGGGCGGCCCGCTCAGCCCGAGCGACTACCATGCGCTCCTGCGGACGCTTTTCGAGGCGCGGCCGGTCCGCGATGCGGTCCGCGCCGATCCCCGGATCATGATCTGGGGCACGCTCGAGGCGCGCGTGCAGGGGGCGGACCTGCTGATCCTCGCGGGCCTCAACGAGGGCACCTGGCCCGCGGCGCCCCCGCCCGACCCGTGGATGAACCGCCGGATGCGTCAGGATGCCGGACTGCTGCTGCCGGAGCGGCGGATCGGGCTCTCGGCCCACGACTTCCAGCAGGCGATCGCCGCGCCGCAGGTCGTCCTGACGCGGGCGTTGCGCGACGACGAGGCCGAGACCGTTCCCTCGCGCTGGCTGAACCGGCTGACGACGCTGCTCGACGGGATCGCACCCGGCGAGCTTGCGGCCATGCGGCAGCGCGGGGTGGAACGGCTGATGCAGGCGGCCGCGCTCGAGGATCCCGGGCCGCAGGTGCCCCGTGCGCGCCGCCCGGCCCCGCGGCCGCCGGTCGAGGCGCGGCCGAGGCGGCTCAGCGTCACAGAGGTGCAGACCCTCATCCGCGACCCCTACGAGATCTATGCCCGCCACGTCCTCGGCCTTGCTCCGCTCGACCCCCTGCACCGGCCGCCCGACGCACTGCTGCGCGGCTCGGCGATCCACAAGGTGCTCGAGGTCTTCCTGCGAGACGTCTGGGACGCGACACCCCCCGGGGAGCGTCCGGCCGCCTTCCGTCGCATGACACGGGCGATCCTGGCCGAGCTTGCTCCGTGGCCGGCGGCGCGGGCAATGTGGGCCGCCCGGCTGGACCGTGTCGCCGAGTGGCTCATCGACGGCGAGGCAAGGCGGCAAACCGGGGAACAGGGGCGCCTTCTCGAGACCAAGGGCACACTGGAGGTGCCCGGAACGCCGGTCACCCTGATCGGGAAAGCCGACCGGATCGGCTGCCTGGCCGACGGCACCGTGACCATTCACGACTACAAGACCGGCCAGCCGCCCTCGAAGGAGCAGCAGGCGCATTTCGACCGGCAGCTTCCCCTTCTGGCAGCGATGGCCGAGGCGGGCGGCTTCGCGGCACTCGGCGGCCCGGCCGTGGTGGCCCGCGTCGGCTACATCGGGCTCGGCGCCGCGCCGGTTCTCGAGGAACGCGCGCTCGAACCGGGCGAGGGCCGGGCCGCGCTCGACGGGCTGGCGCGGCGGCTCGCCGCCTACGGCGAACGGAGCCGGGGCTACCTCTCGCGCCGGGCGGTGGAGCGGGAGCAGGGCCGCGATGCGCAGCGCGACTACGACCATCTGGCCCGCTACGGCGAGTGGGAGGCGACAGAGCAAGCCGAAGGCGAGGACGTGGGATGACGGCCGAGGTCCACCCCGTCCGCACCGCCGTCGAACTGGCGAGCGCGCGGCAGGCTGAAGCCGCCGATCCCCGGGCCTCGGTCTGGGTCTCGGCCAACGCCGGCTCGGGCAAGACCAAGGTGCTGACCGACCGCGTCGCGCGGCTTCTCCTCGGCGGCGTGGCGCCCGAACGCATCCTGTGCCTGACCTACACCAAGGCCGCCGCGGCCGAGATGCAGAACCGCCTGTTCCGGCGCCTCGGCGAATGGGCGATGCTGGAGGACGGCAAGCTGCGCGCGGAACTGGAGAAGCTCAGCGGGCCGGTGCCGGGCGGGGGCCGGGCCCTGCGCGCCGCAAGGCGGCTCTTCGCGCGTGCGATCGATGCGCCGGGCGGCCTGAAGATCCAGACCATCCACGCGTTCTGCGCCGGACTCCTGCGGCGGTTCCCGCTCGAGGCGGGCGTGCCGCCGGACTTCGCGGAGATCGACGACCGGGCACGGCGCCTGATGATCGAGGAGATTCTCGACGACATGGCTTCCGGGCCCGACGCCCCGGCCGTGGAGGCCGTCGCGCGCCACCATACGGGCGAGACCCTCGCCGACCTCGCCGACGAGGTTGCCCGCAACCGCCGCCTGTTCGATGCGGCGAAGGACGCTGCCGGATGGTGGGCGGCCTTCGACCTGCCGCCGGGGTATGACGAGGCGGCGCTACTGGCCGAGGTGTTCCGGGGGGACGAGCGCAGCTACGTCGATGCGATCCTCCCACGGCTCGACCCGCAGGCGCGCAACGAGAAGGCTGCCCATGCCGCGCTTTCGGCGTTGGGTGCCCTCGCCCCGCCGCGTCTTGGCGATCTTGCGCTGTTCGAGGTTGCCGGCCTCACCGGAGCGAAGGCGGCTGCGCCCTTCAGTGCCAAGACGCTCTCCAGCGCCCAACCATTCCCGAAGAAGGCCACGAGGGCGGCGCTCGGCGCCCGCCTCGACGGTTGGGACGAGTTCCTGACCCGCGTGGAGGAGGGCCGCGCGCGCCGGGTCGCGCTTCTGGCGGCGCGACGGGCGCTTGCGCTCCAGGACTTCGCTCTGCCCTTCCTCGCCGCCTACGCGGCGCGCAAGCTCGCCCGCGGTGCGCTCGACTTCGACGACCTGATCCTCAGGGCGGGCGACCTGCTCGCCCGGCCGGATGTCGCCGCCTGGGTGCTCTACCGCCTCGACGGCGGGATCGACCACGTGCTCGTCGACGAGGCGCAGGACACCAGCCCCGCCCAGTGGGAGGTTGTCCGCCTGATTGCCGAGGAATTCACCGCCGGCCTCAGCGCCCGGGAGGACGTGCCGCGAAGCCTGTTCGTCGTGGGCGACCCGAAGCAGTCGATCTACTCCTTCCAGGGGGCCGATCCTTCCGGCTTCGGCCGCATGGCCGACCATTTCTCGATGCGACTCGCGGCGGTCGGCGGGCGGCTCGACAGGGTGGACCTGCCGGTCTCGTTCCGCTCCGCGCCCGAGATCCTGCGTGTGGTCGATGCCACCTTCGCCGAGCCGGACGTCAACCGCGGTCTCGAGGGAGCGCCGGAGCACTCCTCCGCGCATCCCGATTTGCCGGGAAGGGTTGACCTCTGGCCGGTGGTTCCAGCCGCCGCGAAGGCCGAGCCTGCCGCATGGGACGACCCGGTGGACCGGGTCGATGCCGCCCATCACGACGTGGTGCTGGCCCGGACGATCGCCGGAGAGATCAGCCGCCTCTGCAGCGCCGGAAGCACCGAGACGATTCCGGTGCGCATGCGCGACGGGGAAGAAGGCGGACGGTCTCTGGTCCGTCGCCGGCCCCGGCCGGGCGACTTCCTCATCCTCGTGCGCCGGCGCTCGACGCTCTTCGCCGAGCTGATCCGGGCCTGCAAGGCGCAGGGCCTGCCGATCGCCGGGGCCGACCGGCTCCGCCTTGGCGGCGAACTGGCGGTGAAGGATATCGCCGCCCTCCTGGCCTTCCTCGCCACGCCCGAGGATGACCTGTCGCTCGCCGCGGTCCTGAAGTCGCCGCTCTTCGGCTGGGACGAGGACCGGCTGTTCCGGCTGGCGCACGGCCGGGAAGGCTACCTGTGGGAAGCGCTCCGGGCACGCCGCGGCGCCGAACCGCCCGACCCGCACGATCTTGCCACGCTCGAGGTGCTCGACGACCTGCGCACGGCGGCCGACTTCCTCAGGCCCTTCGAACTGATCGAAAGGATCCTCACCCGGCACGGCGGACGCCAGCGCCTGCTCGCGCGCCTCGGAGCCGAGGCGGAGGACGGGATCGACGCGCTGATCGCCCAGGCACTGGCCTACGAGCGCAGCGAGGTCCCCTCGCTCACCGGGTTCCTCGGCTGGATGGAAACCGAGGAAGTCGAGGTCAAGCGCCAGCTCTCGACCGCCACCGGCGTGGTGCGGGTGATGACGGTGCACGGCGCCAAGGGGCTGGAAGCCCCGGTGGTGATCCTGCCCGACACCCGGCCGCCGCGGGGGCAGTCCGACCGGTCGCAGATCCTCGCCCACCCGTCGGCAGGGGCGCTCTGGCGGGCCAGGGCCGAGGATGCCGATCCGGTCGCCGCGGCGCTCGCCGCCGAGGCCTCGCAGCGCCAGGACGAGGAATGGGAGCGGTTGCTCTACGTGGCGATGACCCGCGCCGAATGCTGGCTGATCGTCGCCGGGGCGGGGGACATGGGCAAGCCCGACGGCAACGGGGCGCGGTCCTGGCACGCGATGGTCGCGCGGGCGATGGACAAGGTAGGGGCGGTGGCGGTCGATACGCCGACGGGACCGGGCCTCAGGCTCGACGATCCCGCACGCTGGAACGCGCCGCCCGCCGTTGACGCGCAGACCACCCGGAAGCCAGGCGCGGCGCTCCCCGACTGGGCACACCGTCCGGCGCCGACTGCCGCCGAGGTGCCGGCGCCGCTTTCCCCCTCGGACCTTGGCGGCGCCAAGGCGCTGCCGGGGGAGGCGGGCGTCCACGACGAGGCGCGGGCGCTCAGGCGGGGGCGGCACATCCACCTCCTCCTGGAACATCTGCCCGCATGTCCGCCGGAGGACCGCCCGGCGCTTGCCCGCCGGCTGCTGGCAGCGGCCGAGGATCCCGCGACTGCGGCCGAGGCGGACATGCTTGCGGCCGAGGTCCAGCGGATCCTTTCGGACCCGGCGTTCGCCGCCGTGTTCGTGCCGGACTCGCTCGCCGAGGTCCCCTTTGCCGCCGCACTGCCCGAGCTTGGCGGGCGGCTTGTCGCCGGGGCCATCGACCGGCTTGCCGTCTCTCCCGGACGGGTGCTTTTCGCAGACTTCAAGACGAACGCCCTCGTGCCGGCGCGGCCCGAGGACGTGCCCGAGGGCATCCTGCGCCAGATGGGGGCCTACTCGGCCTGCCTGGCGCGCATCTACCCGGGCCGGACAATCGAGGGCGCGATCCTTTGGACCGCCGCCCCGGCCCTGATGCCGCTGCCGCCGGAAGTGCTGAGCGCCGCTCTCGCCCGCGCGAGCCTGCCTTGACGCGGGCACGGCCGGCCCATAGCTTCTGGCCCCGACCCCGACATCCGAGGAGCAGAGCCATGGCCACCCACGCCGTCACCGACGAGACCTTCGACGCCGAAGTGCGGCAGTCCGACATCCCCGTGGTCGTCGACTTCTGGGCAGAGTGGTGCGGGCCCTGCAAGCAGATCGGCCCGGCGCTCGAGGAGCTTTCCGAGGAATATGCCGGCAAGGTCAAGATCGTGAAGGTCAACGTCGACGACAACCCGAACTCGCCCGCGCAGATGGGCGTGCGCGGCATCCCGGCGCTGTTCCTGTTCAAGAACGGCAACGTCGTGTCGAACAAGATCGGCGCGGCGCCGAAGGCGTCGATCGCCAACTGGATCGAAAGCTCGATCTGACCTCTCGGTCCGACGACATGCGCGGGGCGGCCGATGCCGCCCCTCGTCATTTTCTTCAGGGTGCCAGAGGCGCGGCGAGATAGCCGTCGACCGCGGCGCGGATGCGTTCCAAGGCCTCGCTCCGGTCGTCGCGCGTGGCCAGCATCGTGTGCAGGAAGATCCCGATGAAGAAGGCCTGCACGGTCTCGCGCTCGGCCTCGGGCACGGCACCGCCTTCGGCGAAGGCGTCGAGATGGGCGGCGGGAAGGCCGAGGCGGCGATCGAATGGCCCGCGCGGTGGGCAGTGGACGGCGCTCCATACCAGGAACTGCGCGGCGTCGCGGGCGACCGCGAAGCGGGCGAGCCCCTGCACGTCGTAGCCCGTCATCACGCCCTTGTGCACCGCGAGGTTGCGCGGCGTGAAGTCGGCATGGGTTCCGGCATGGGTCACGGGCCGGCCCCGGTAAGCCGCGTGCCGCGCCGCCAGCGCCTCCTCCAGCGCGGCAAGCCGCGCAAGGTCGGCAGGGGTCGCAGCGGCGCGGTCGGCCTGCCGGCAGCCATTCAGCCAGTGGCCGGGGTCGAAGGTCCGGACCCGGCGCCGCGTGGCGGTGTAGGCCGCCAGCCATTCCGAGGCCTGCCGGATCAGCCGGCTCTGCCGGCCCGCACCCGAAGCCCTGAGGGCATCCACGAGACGCCTGCCCGGCGCCTCGCTGAGAAGGATGATCCCGAGCGCAGGATCGGCGTCGAGGCAGCGCACGATCCTGAGCGGCCCCTCCGACATCGTGGCGGCGATGTAGTCGAGTTCCTCCTTCGCGCGAAGCACGGTGGCCGCCGCATCGGGCCCCGGATACCGCTTCAGGATCGCCCGTCGCCCGTCCGTCAGGCGCACGGCGAAGACATCGCCCCGCTCGTCGAGTCCGAGCACCTCGAGCACCCGGATGCCCGACATCCGCGGATGGCCGGCAAGGTCGCGGGAAAGCCTCTCGGCCGCCTCGACGGACAGCTCGAGGTGGCTTCGGTTGTAGAGGCTGATCGGCGGTTCCACTCGCAGGAGGCTCCCGGGCGGCTGCAGCCCTAGCTAAGGGGCGCGGCGGCCGGCCCGCAAGGCCGCCCGTTGCAGCGCCCGCAGGCGCCGTCCATATAGATCGGGTCGCAGGGTGGAGTGCAGGCATGGCCGACGAGAGTTTCCCCGGCTGGCACGGCACGACGATCCTTGCCGTGCGAAAGGGCGGCGAGGTCGTGGTAGCGGGTGACGGGCAGGTCAGTCTGGGCCAGACCGTCATCAAGGGCACGGCCCGCAAGGTGCGCCGGCTCTCGCCGGGCGGACACGAGGTGGTGGCGGGCTTCGCCGGATCCACCGCCGATGCCTTCACCCTGCTCGAGCGGCTCGAGAAGAAGCTCGAGGCCGCGCCGGGGCAGCTTCAGCGGGCGGCGGTGGAACTCGCCAAGGACTGGCGGACCGACCGCTACCTGCAGAAGCTCGAGGCCTTCCTGATCGTCACCGACGGGGCCGAACTCTACGTCATCACCGGCGCGGGCGACGTGCTCGAACCCGAACACGGCATCGCCGCGATAGGCTCGGGCGGCATGTATGCGCTGGCCGCCGCCCGGGCGCTGATCGACGGGCCGCTCCCGGCCGAGGAGATCGCCCGGCGCGCGATGGCGATCGCGGCGGAGATCTGCGTCTACACCAACGGCAACCTGACGGTGGAGAAGATCGCCCCGTGACCGTCTCTCCCGACGACCTGCGGGCCGCCGTCGCCGCCGGGATCATCACCGAGGCGCAGGCGGCCCAGGTGAAGGCGCTGGCCGAGGCGCGCGCGGGCCGGCGGGCTGCCGCAGCGGATGACGAGCCCTTCGAGTTCTTCCGGGGCTTCGCCGAGATCTTCGTCTCGACAGGCCTCGTCCTGATGATCGTCGGCGTCCTCGGCTTCGCCGCGATCGCCGGCGCCTGGCTCGCCCTGCCGCTGGTGCTGGCGGCGACGTGCTGGGCGCTGGCCCACTACTTCACGCTCAGGAAGCGGATGAGCCTGCCCTCGATCGTGCTGACCGCAGGCTTCGCGCTCGGGATCATGGGGGCAACCGGGACCCGCCTGCTCGAGATCGGCGACATCTTCGACGGCATCGCCGGCGACACGGTGGCCGGCGGGCTGATCGGCATGGCGGCGATGGCGGTCTGGTACCGCGTCTTCCGCGTGCCCTTCGCGATCTTCGTCCTCGGCCTGTTCGGCCTTTCGGTGGTGCTCGCGCTCACCGGCTCCACGGGCGGTTCCGGGGGCGGCTTCGGCGGTCTGATCGACCGGCTGTTCGACCTCGGGAACGCCTCGGGCCTCGCCCCAGGCATGCTCGCCTTCGGCCTTTTGGCCTTCGCCGGGGCGATGTGGTTCGACCTGCGCGATCCGCACCGCCTGGGCCGCACTGCGGCCTCGGGCTTCTGGCTGCACCTTCTGGCCGCGCCGGCGCTCGTCAACACGGTGGCGCTTACCTTCCTCAACATCGGCGGCACGGCCGGCTACCTGCTGACGGCGGCCGCCATCGCCGCGATCGCCGCGCTCGCACTGGTGATCGACCGGAGGTCGTTCCTGACGGCCGGGATGGTCTATCTCGGCACGGTGATCGCCTGGGCGATGCGGGCGGGCGGGGCCGAAGTCTCCTGGCCGCTCCTCCTGCTCGTCCTCGGCGGACTCGTGACCGCGCTCGGCACCTTCTGGACGCCGCTCCGCACGGGCCTGATGCGCGCCCTCCCCGAGTTCCCGCTCAAGCGGCGCCTGCCGCCATATTCGGAGGCCCCATGACCGACCTTACCCCGCGCGAGATCGTCTCGGAACTCGACCGCTTCGTGATCGGCCAGAGGGAGGCGAAGCGCGCCGTCGCGGTCGCGCTGCGCAACCGCTGGCGGCGCAAGCAGCTTCCCCCCGGCCTCCGGGAGGAGGTCTATCCCAAGAACATCCTGATGATCGGGCCGACGGGCGTCGGCAAGACCGAGATCTCCCGCCGGCTGGCAAAGCTGGCGAAGGCGCCCTTCCTGAAGGTCGAGGCAACGAAGTTCACCGAGGTGGGCTATGTCGGGCGGGATGTGGACCAGATCGTGCGCGATCTCGTCGATACGGCGATGATCGAGACGCGCGAGCGGATGCGGGAGGCGGTCAAGGCCCGCGCCCACGATGCCGCAGAGACCCGGGTGATCGAGGCGCTGGCGGGGGAGGGCGCGCGGCCGCAGACCCGCGAGATGTTCCGCCAGAAGCTGAGGAGCGGCGAGCTCGACGACACCGAGGTGGAGCTCGAGGTCTCGGAGACGCCCGCCGCGCCGATGCTGGAGCTTCCGGGCCAGGGCGGCATGGGGATGATGAACCTGGGCGACCTGTTCAAGGCCTTCGGCGGCCGCCGCGTCCGTCGGCGGATGCGCGTCGCCGACAGCTACGAGGTGCTCATCGCCGAGGAGGCCGACAAGCTCCTGGACGACGAGCAGGTGAAGCAGGCGGCGCTCGAGGCGGTGCAGGAGAACGGGATCGTCTTCCTGGACGAGATCGACAAGATCGCCGCCCGGGCCGAGACGCGCGGGGCCGACGTGAGCCGCGAGGGCGTGCAGCGCGACCTTCTGCCGCTGATCGAGGGGACGACCGTCTCGACCAAGTACGGGCCGGTCAAGACCGACCACATCCTGTTCATCGCCTCGGGCGCCTTCCACATCGCCAAACCCTCCGACCTGCTGCCCGAGCTTCAGGGGCGCCTTCCGATCCGGGTGGAGCTGCGCGCGCTGACCGAGGCGGATTTCGTGCGGATCCTCACCGAGACCGACAACGCCCTCACCCGCCAGTATGCCGCGCTGATGGCGACCGAGGGCGTGACGGTCGAGTTCACCGACGACGGGATCGCCGCGCTCGCGCGCATCGCGGCGGAGGTGAACCGCAGCGTGGAGAACATCGGCGCGCGGCGGCTCTACACGGTCATGGAACGGGTGTTCGAGGAGCTCTCCTTCGCGGCACCCGACCGAGGCGGCGAAACGGTCATCGTCGATGCCGCCTTCGTCGAGGCGAACCTCGGCGAGCTGTCGCGCTCGGCCGACCTCAGCCGCTACGTGCTCTAGGAGGACACTGCGCCCGCGGCCCGCGCCAGGAGGCGCAGCAGGACGCGCACCGCCGCGCCCATGTCCTGCACGCTGACCCATTCGCGGGGACCGTGCACCTCCTGCATGCCCGTGAAGATGTTCGGACAGGGCGTGCCGAGTTCGGTCAGGCGCGAGCCGTCGGTGCCGCCGCGGATCGCGGCCGAGACCGGCTCGATGCCGAGATCCCGGCAGGCGGCGCGGGCGAGGTCCACGGGCGTCATGTCGGCCTCGAGCCAGTAGCGCATGTTCCTGTACTGGGGCCTGATCTCGCAGGTGATCCGCGCCCGCGGCTCGGTCGCGGCGACGGCCTCGCAGACCTGCCGCAACAGCGCGCCCCTGGCCTCCAGCCCATCGCGCTCGAAGTCGCGCAGGATTACCCGGATCTCGGCGGAGGCCGCGGTGCCCTTCAGCTCGTAGACGTGCAGGAAGCCCTCGCGGCCCTCGGTCGTCTCGGGCGTCATCGTGGCCTGCGGCAGGGTCTGCACGATCCGCGCGGCAAGGTGCAGGGCGTTGACGAGCTTTCCCTTGGCCGTGCCGGGGTGCACCGAGACCCCCTCGATCCGCACCACGGCGCCATCGGCCGAGAAGCTCTCGAACTCTATCTCGCCGACTGCCCCGCCATCGAGCGTGTAGGCGAAGGCGGCGCCGAGATCGCGGGCAAGCTGTGCCGGCACACCGCGCCCGATCTCCTCGTCGCAGGTGAAGGCGAGCCGAAGCCTCGGGCGCGGCAGGGCAGGGTCGGCGAGGAGGTGCCGCGCTGCCGTCATCACGATGGCCACGCCGGCCTTGTCGTCGGCACCGAGCAGCGTCGTGCCCGAGGCGGTGACGATGTCATGCCCGAGGCGCGTGCCGAGATAGGGGGAATCCTCGGGTGACAGAACGAGGTCGGGAGCGTCGGGAAAGGCAATCCGCCCGCCCCGGTAGTTGCGATGGACGATGGGCTTCACACCGGTTGCCGGGAACGCCGGCGCCGTGTCCACATGTGCCAGAAGCCCGATGGTCGGACCCGGGTCGGTTCCCGGCACGGTGGCGAGGACCACGCCGTAGTCGGTGAGCACCACATCCTCGGCCCCGATCTGCGAAAGCTCCTCGGCAAGGATCCGCAGCAGGTCGAACTGCCGCTCGGTGCTGGGCGTCGCGGACGAATCCTCGTCGGACTGGGTGTCGATCGCCGCGTAGCGGACAAGCCGCGCCTCAAGCTCGCCGTCGAATTCCGTGCGCATCTGCGCCTCCTGCCCCCTGCGGGCCGCATCGGCACCGCCATCGGCGCCGATGTCAAGCGGCGGTGGCCTCAGCGGCGGCGGCCGGAGCGGTCGTCCTCGTCGTCGTCGTCGTCGTGGTCGTCGGAGGCGGGCAGGTTGAAGAAGCTCTCGGCATCGGGCAGGGCCTTGTCCTCCTTCTCGTCCCCGTCACCCGAGAGCGAGAAGGTCTCGAGACCGGCGATGCTGGAGGGGATACGGGGTTCGGCGGCCGGCATGCCGAGCGACTGTTCGGTCGAGACCAGCTTGCGCCGCTCGTCATCGGACATCGCCGTGCCCTCGGCGGCCTTCCTCCGGTTTGCCTTCTGGACGGCGGCATCCAGCTCCGACTGCCGGCAGAGGCCGAGCGCCACCGGGTCGATGGGCTGGATGTTGGCGATGTTCCAGTGCGTCCGGTCGCGGATCGCCTGGATCGTCGGCTTGGTCGTCCCGACCAGCTTGCCGATCTGGCCGTCGGTCAGCTCCGGGTGGAACTTGACGAGCCAGAGGATCGCTGCCGGCCGGTCCTGCCGCTTGCTGAGCGGGGTGTAGCGCGGGCCGCGCCGCTTCTCCTCGCCCACCGAGGCAGGGTTGAACTTGAGCTTCAGCCGATAGAGCGGATCCTTCTCGCCGCGCTCGATCTCGACCGGGTCGAGCTGGTTGTTGGCGATCGGGTCGAAACCCTTGACCCCTGCCGCCACGTCCCCGTCGGCGATGCCCTGCACCTCGAGCTCGTGCAGCCCGCAGAAGTCGGCGATCTGCTTGAAGCTGAGGGTGGTGTTGTCGACCAGCCAGACAGCGGTCGCCTTGGCCATCAGGGGCTTGTTCATCGGCGTGCTCCTTGACACTTCTTCTCCGACACCGGGAACCCGGCTCCGGGGCCCAAGGCTTCCCGGGATTCTCCGATGTCGGGGAAATCGCGCGTTATATAGGCGCAAGAGTCGCGGAGGGAAAGAGACAATGCACAGGCTCGCCGCGGCCCTCGCCGCCCTCGCGCTCGCCGCGACCCATGCGGCCGCCGAAGGCGAACGCGCGGGAGAGTTCGACTACTACGTGCTCGCGCTGTCGTGGTCGCCCACCTGGTGCGCGCTCGAAGGCGACGCCCGGGGGGCGCCGCAATGCTCCGGCGACAAAGGTCGCGGCTGGGTGCTGCACGGGCTCTGGCCACAGAACGAGGAGGGCTGGCCGAGCTTCTGCCGCACGACGGCGCGCGACCCCTCGCGCGCCGAGACGGCGGCGATGGCCGATGTCATGGGCTCGGGCGGCGCGGCCTGGCATCAGTGGCGCAAGCACGGCCGCTGTTCGGGCCTGTCGCCCGGCGACTACTTCGCGGCCGCCCGCGAGGCCTTCGCCGCCGTGAACCGCCCTGCGCTGTTCGACCGGATGACGCAGGCCTACAGGCTGCCGGCCTCGGTGGTCGAGGAGGCCTTCCTCGAGTCCAACCCCGGCTGGGCGGCCGACATGCTGACGATCACCTGCAAGGACGGGCGGATCCAGGAGGCGCGCCTCTGCCTGACGCGCGACCTGGAGCCTCGCCGCTGCGGCGCCGATGCGGTCCGCGACTGCCGGATGCGGGACGCCCTCATGGAGCCCGTGCGGTAGCCCGGCTGCCCGCGACCCGGACGGGTTCAGCGCGTGGGAACGGGCGTCTCGCCGCGGTAGTCGTAGAAGCCCCGCTGCGTCTTGCGGCCGAGCCATCCGGCCTCGACATACTTCACGAGGAGCGGACAGGGCCGGTACTTGGTGTCCGCGAGCCCGTCGTGCAGCACGTTCATGATGGCGAGGCAGGTATCGAGCCCGATGAAGTCGGCCAGTTCCAGCGGGCCCATCGGGTGGTTGGTGCCGAGCTTCATGGCCATGTCGATCGAGGTCACGTTGCCCACGCCCTCGTAGAGCGTATAGACCGCCTCGTTGATCATCGGCATCAGGATGCGGTTGACGATGAAGGCGGGGAAGTCCTCGGCGCTGGCTGCGGTCTTGCCGAGCCGCTCCACCACCTTCAGGCAGGCCTCGTAGGTGGCATCGTCGGTCGCGATGCCGCGGATGAGCTCGACGAGCTGCATCACCGGCACCGGGTTCATGAAGTGGAACCCCATGAACTTCTCGGGCCGGTCGGTGCGCGAGGCAAGCCGGGTGATCGAGATCGACGAGGTGTTCGACGTCAGGATGGTGTGCGGCTGGAGATGCGGCACGAGATCCTCGAAGATCGCCTGCTTCACGGTCTCGCGCTCGGTCGCGGCCTCGATGATCAGGTCGCACTTGCCCAGATCGGTCAGGGTCAGGGTCGTGCGGATTCTCCCCAGCGCGGCTGCCTTGTCCTCGGCAGTGATCTTCCCGCGGCTGAGCTGGCGCTCGAGATTGCGGTCGATGAGGCTCAGCGCCGCGTTGAGCGCATCCTGCGAGATGTCGGTCATCAGCACGTCGTAGCCCGCGAGCGCCAGCACATGGGCGATGCCGTTGCCCATCTGCCCTGCCCCGACCACGCCGACCGACCTGATCTCCATCGCCTGTCCCTTCCGATGCCGCGCGCGACCATAGGCGGGCGGCACGGGCGCGCGCAAGCCTGCGGGGCACCCGATCCGTCGAATTGCAGGATTAGCCCTTTGGAAACCCGCAGCCGCGATTCTGCGCCCCGGGTGAAGCGAACAGAGGTGGGTGAGATGAGCTACGTCACCAGGGGCGACGGCGTCCTCGACTATCTTCCGTGCCGCTACGGCACATCGAAACTCCTGTTCCGCGGGCCGCGGCGGAGGCTTGAGGCCTCCTATGTCGCGGTGCTCGGCGGAACCGAGACCTACGGCCGGTTCGTGGAGCGGCCATATCCCGCGCTGCTGGAAAGCCTGTCAGGCAGGCGCACGGTCAACTTCGGCTATGTCAATGCAGGCATCGACGTGTTCCTCCAGGACGAGACGGTGATGGGCATCTGCGCCGGCGCCGATGCAACGATCGTCCAGCTGCTCGGCGCGCAGAACCTGACCAACCGGTTCTACGCGGTCCACCCGCGGCGGAACGACCGGCTGCTCTCGGTCTCGCCGCTCCTCAATGCGCTGTACCGCGATCTCGACTTCGCCGAGATCAACTTCACACGCCACCTGCTGGCGGCGCTTGAGGATCGGTCGCCGGACCGCTTCGCCCTGGTCGTGGCCGAACTCAAGGCGGCCTGGCTCGCGCGGATGCGCAAGCTGCTCGCCGGGGTCGGCGGAAGGAAGATCCTCCTCTGGATCGGCGAGGAGGCACCGGGCGACGGCACGGTGCTCAGCGCGCGGGCGCCCGATCCGCTGTTCGTGAGCCGGGAGATGATCGAAACGCTCCGCCCGTTCGTCTCCGACGTGGTCGTGGTCGTCGAGGATCCGGATGCGAGGGCGGCCGGAACCGCCGGGATGGTCTTCGATCGTGCGGACGCCGCGGTTGCCGCGACCACGACGAATGCCGCGATCCACCGCCAGGTGGCCGAGGCGCTGGCCGACCTATTCGGACGGGCGCTGCCCTGAAATGCACGGGGGCGGCTGGCGAGCCGCCCCCGCGCTCCGCGTTCCGCGGATTCACTCAGAGCTTCTCGATCATCTCCGGCACGGCCTGGAACAGGTCGGCCACAAGCCCGTAGTCGGCGACCTGGAAGATGGGCGCCTCCTCGTCCTTGTTGATCGCCACGATGACCTTGCTGTCCTTCATGCCGGCGAGGTGCTGGATCGCGCCCGAGATGCCGACGGCGACGTAGAGCTGCGGCGCCACGACCTTGCCGGTCTGGCCCACCTGCCAGTCGTTCGGGGCATAGCCCGAGTCCACCGCCGCGCGCGAGGCGCCGACGGCGGCGCCGAGCTTGTCGGCGAGCTTCTCGATCAGCGCGAACTGTTCCTTGGAGCCCACGCCGCGGCCGCCCGAGACGACGATCCCGGCCGAGGTCAGCTCCGGCCGGTCGGAGGCCGCAACCGCGTCCTCGATCCATTGCGACACTCCCGGGTTGGCGGGAACCGCCACCGTCTCGACCGGGGCGGAGCCGCCCTCGGGTGCCGCGTCGAAGGCGGTCGTGCGGATCGAGACGACCTTGCGGGCGTCGGACGACCGCACCGTCTGGATCGCGTTCCCGGCGTAGATCGGCCGCTCGAACGTGTCCTTGTCCACGATCCCGGAGACGTCCGAGATCACCATCACGTCGAGCAGCGCCGCGACGCGCGGCAGCACGTTCTTGGCATCGGTCGTCGCCGGCGCCACGATGTGCTCGTAATCGCCCGCAAGGCCCGCGATCAGCGCCGCCGTCGGCTCGGCGAGCCGGTGGCCCAGCGAGGGGTCCTCGGCGACGAGCACCTTCTTCACGCCGGCGAACTTCGCCGCCGCCTCGCCCGCCGCCTTCGCCCGCGCGCCGGCCGCAAGCACCGTCACATCGCCCAGCATCTTCGCCGCGGTCAGCGCCTTGGCGGTCGCGTCCGCCATCAGCGCGCCGTCGGTCACCTCGGCCAGAAGCAGAACAGCCATCAGATCACCCCCGCCTCTTTCAGCTTGCCCACGAGCTCGTCGACCGAGCCCACCTTGACCCCGGCCTTGCGGCCCGCCGGCTCGACGGTCTTCACCACGGTCAGCCGCGGCGTCACGTCCACGCCGTAGTCGGCGGGCGTCTTCTCCTCTAGCGGCTTCTTCTTGGCCTTCATGATGTTCGGCAGCGAAGCATAGCGCGGCTCGTTGAGGCGCAGGTCCACCGTCACGATCGCCGGCAGCCTGACCTCGATGGTCTGCAGGCCGCCGTCGACCTCCCGCGTCACCCGTGCGGTCTCGCCCGAGACCTCGAGCTTCGAGGCGAAGGTCGCCTGCGCCCAGCCGAGCAGTGCCGCCAGCATCTGGCCGGTCGCGTTCATGTCGTTGTCGATCGCCTGCTTTCCGCAGATCACCAGGCCCGGCTTTTCCTCGTCGATCACCGCCTTCAGGAGCTTCGCCACCGCCAGCGGCTCGATGTCCTGATGCACGTCCGAGGCCGCCTCGATCAGGATCGCCCGGTCCGCGCCCATGGCGAGCGCGGTCCGCAGCGTCTCCTGCGCCTGCTTCACCCCGATCGAGACCGCCACGATCTCCTCGGCCTTGCCGGCCTCCTTCAGGCGGATCGCCTCCTCCACCGCGATCTCGTCGAACGGGTTCATCGACATCTTGACGTTCGCCAGATCGACCCCGCTCCCGTCCGCCTTCACCCGGACCTTCACGTTGTAGTCGATCACCCGCTTCACAGGCACGAGCACCTTCATCGGCGTGGGTCTCCCTTTCAGCTCCGGTGCCTACTTACCGGGTGGGGACGGACGAAAACAGCGTAAAATCGACGCGGCGAGGCCCGGCGACGCCACGTTTCGCGGTAGCCGTCGGCGGCGGATGCGCAGGCGCCGCCCGCCGCACCGTCAGCGGTTCGCGCCGGGTATCCACAGCACGTCGGCGCGGCCCTCGTCATTGGCGATGCGGCCCGCCACGAAGAACCAGTCCGACAGCCGGTTGAGGTAGATGACCGCTTGCTCGTTGACCGCTTCCATGGTCGCGAGCTCGACCGTCAGGCGCTCCGCCCGCCGGGCAACCGTGCGGCACAGGTGCAGATGCGCGGCAAGCGGCGTGCCCCCGGGGAGGATGAAGCTCCGCAGCGGCTCGAGGCGGGCATTCATCGCGTCGATCTCGGTCTCGAGGCGCTTCACCTGCGCCTCGACCATGCGCAGCACGGGGTATCCGGCCTCGTGGTCCTTCTCCATCTCGGGGCGGCAGAGATCGGCACCGAGGTCGAACAGGTCGTTCGAGATCCGGGCGAGGGCCGCGTCCATCTCGCCCGTGGCATGGAGCCGGGCGAGGCCCACCGTGGCGTTCGTCTCGTCGACCGTGCCGTAGGCGGAGACGCGCAGCGAATGCTTGGCCACCCGCGCCCCGTTCCCGAGCGCCGTCTCGCCCGCGTCTCCGGTCTTGGTGTAGATCCTGTTGAGCACGACCATCAGTTCCCTCCCTGCCCGCGCAGCCAGACGAAGATGGCGATCAGCACAACCGCCACGAACTGCGCCGCGATGCGCCAGCGCATCAGCCTGTTCGACTTCTTGCCGCGATCCTCGCCGCCCCTGGCGAAGCCGCCGATGCCCATCGCCAGGACGCCAAGCGTGGCCAGGCAGGCCAGCGCGATCAGGTAGAACAGGGGATCGGACAGCATCGGGATTCCTTTCGGGTCGCCCGCCATCTAGTCCGGCGGCGCGGAAAAGCGAAGCGGGAATCCGGGCTCAGGCACGGGCGATGATCCAGTCGAGCGCGCGCGTCGGCAGAAGTCTGCGGAAAGTGCCCATCAGGTAGGTGGGGGTGGTGACATAGTAGCGCGGCCGCGGGTCGGGGCTTTCGAGCGCGCGGGCGAGCTTCGCCGTCACGGCCGAGGCCGGAAGCTCGAAGCGGTCCGGTCCCCGCTTCTCGTAGAGCCGGCGCAGAAGGCTCGCGCGATACTGCTCGGCCCGCGGGGAGTTCTCCCAGTCTATCCAGCGCTCGAAATGCGGGATCGAGTTCGCCCGGATCCGGCTGGTGATCGGTCCCGGCTCGATCAGGATCACCTTCAGCGGCGTGTCGCGCATCTCGATCCTGAGGACGTCGGTCAGCCCCTCCATTGCGTATTTCGTGGCGACATAGGCGCCGCGCCAGCGCATGGGGACAAGGCCGAGCACCGACGAGCAGTTGACGATCCGCCCGTGCCCCTGGCGGCGCATCGCGGGGATAACACGCCGCGTCAGGTCGTGGACGCCGAAGAGATTGGTCTCGAAGATCTCGCGCAGGGCCCCGCGCGGCAGGTCCTCGACCGCGCCGGGGCAGGCGAAGGCGCCGTTGTTGAAGACCGCATCGAGCCTGCCCCCCGTGCGCGAGAGCGCCTCGTCCACCGCCGCCGCGATGCTGTCCTCGTCGGCGTAGTCGAGCCGGAAGCTTTCCAGCCCCTCGCCGCGCAGGCGCTCGCAGTCGGCCTCCTGACGGCAGGTGGCGAAGACGCGCCAGCCGCGCCGGGCCATCCCGTGCGCCGCGTCGTAGCCGATGCCCGACGAGCAGCCGGTGATGAGAAGCGATCGCCCTTCCTTTCCCGCGCCTGCCATCCCTGCCTCCGCCGCCGCGGGCGGCACCCTGCCCCGGCGGGGAAGGACCGGCAAGCCCCTCAGGCGGCGTAGGCGGCCCGCTCGAAGGCCTCGTAGGTCTGCATGAAGCGCGGCTCCACGAAAGGCAGCGTCTGGGTCATGATGACTGCGGCGAGGTCCGAGGCCGGATCGAACCAGTAGTGCGTGTTGAGCACGCCCGCCCAGCTCTGGGATCCCGCGCGGCGCATCCCCGGAATGTCGGATTCGTTCCGCATGAAGCCGAAGCTGTGGGTCTTGACCGTTCCGGGGAAGGGGTCGAAGTCCGCGCTGACCGGGGGCGCCGCCGTCACCATCCGCTCGAACGTGAGGGGCCCCATGTGGTTCTCCAGCATGCGCGCCACGCCCTCCTCGCTCAGCACGCGGTTCCCGTCGAGCGCACCCCGGTTGAGGAACATCCTCAGGAAGCGCATGTAGTCCTGCGGCGTGGAATAGAGCGCGTGCCCCATGCCGTAGACCTCCGGGTTCGACGGCGGCGCGAGCGCGAAGTCGACGAAGGCCCCGTCCTCGCCGCGCGCCTTCACCCCGGCAAGCCGCGGTGCCATGTGGTCGCGCACCTCGACGTCGGTATCCTCCATGCCGAGCGGGCCGAAGAGGTTCTCCTTCAGGAAGGCGTCGATCCGCTTTCCGCTGATCCGCTCGACCATCTGGCCGAGCCAGTCGATGCTGACGCCGTAGCCCCAGCGCGTGCCGGGATCGGAGAGCATCGGATAGAACATCGAGGCCTTCGTGCCGGCGAGGATCGAGGGATGCCCGGTCTTCGCCATGTATTCCTGCGGCGCGGTGTTCCAGAACTCGTATTCCAGCCCCGAGGTGTGGGTGGCCAGATGCCGCGCGGTCGCCTTCACCCTCGGCGCACGCAGGCGCGGCGTGTCGCCGTCCCACCCCTCCAGCACGCGTATCTCGGCAAACTCGGGCAGCACCTCCTCCACGGGCGTGTCGAAATCCATCTCGCCGCGGTCGATCAGGATCATCGCCGCGGTCGAGCCCACGGCCTTCGTCATCGAGAAGACGCGGAACACCGTGTCGGTGGCGGCCGGCAGTCCGGGCGCCGCCTCGCCCGCCGCGCCCGACCAGGTGATGCCCGCGGCGTTTCCGGTCATGCCGACCGCGAAGGGCACGTCCTCCTGCCGGACGGCGCGGTCCAGAACCTCCTGAAGTCCCATGATGTCCTCCCTCGTTGCCGGAAAGTCTGGACACGACCCGCGATTCCCGGCAAGCGCGATTGCGCGCTGGACCGTGGGAAGCGGAAGCTCTACACCACATCCATGTCCGAGCCGACCGACGGCCCCAACATCGAGCCTCCCGAAGGCAGCGAACTTGCCGAGCCGCTCGCCCGCGCGATCGGCGAGCGCTACCTGACCTATGCGCTCTCCACCATCATGCATCGGGCGCTGCCGGACGCGCGCGACGGCCTGAAGCCGGTGCACCGGCGCATCCTCTGGGCGATGCGCGAGCTGCGCCTTTCCTCCACGGGGGCGTTCCGCAAGTCGGCGAAGATCGCGGGCGACGTGATGGGCAACTACCACCCCCACGGCGATGCCGCGATCTACGACGCGATGGCGCGGCTCGCGCAGGACTTCACGATCCGCTACCCTCTGGTGGATGGGCAGGGCAACTTCGGCAACATCGACGGCGACAACCCGGCCGCCAGCCGCTACACCGAGGCGCGCCTGTCCGCCCCGGCCGAGGCGCTCCTCGCAGGTCTCGACGAGAACGCGGTCGACTTCCGGCCGAACTACGACGGCACGCTCGCCGAGCCGGTCGTGCTGCCTGCGGCCTTTCCCAACCTTCTGGCGAACGGCGCAAGCGGCATCGCGGTCGGCATGGCGACGAACATCCCGCCGCACAACCTCGACGAACTGCTCGAGGCCTGCATCCACCTTGCGAAGGCGAGGAACTCCGAACAGGTCCGCGACGACACGCTGATCGCGATGGTGAAGGGCCCCGACTTCCCCACCGGCGGCGTCGTGGTGGAGCCGCCCGACTCGCTCCGCGAGGCCTATCTTACCGGGCGCGGTTCGATCCGCGTCCGCGCGCGCTGGACGAAGGAGGACCTTGCCCACGGCACCTGGCAGATCGTCGTGACCGAGATCCCCTACCAGGTGCAGAAGTCGAAGCTGATCGAGCGCATCGCCGAGCTGATCGAGACGAAGAAGGTGCCGATCCTCGCCGACGTGCGCGACGAGAGCGCCGAGGACATCCGCATCGTGCTCGAGCCGCGCTCGCGCAACGTCGATCCCGAAGTGCTGATGGGGATGCTCTTTCGCAACTCCGACCTCGAGACGCGCTTCGCGCTCAACATGAACGTGCTGATCGACGGACGGGTGCCGAAGGTCTGTTCGCTGAAGGAGGTGCTGCGCGCCTTCCTCGCGCACCGGCGCGAGGTGCTGATCCGGCGGTCGCGGCACCGGATGGAGAAGATCGACCACCGGCTGGAGGTGCTCGAGGGGCTGATCACGGCCTTCCTCAACCTCGACCGGGTGATCGACATCATCCGTTACGACGAGGACCCCAAGGCCGCCCTGATGCGCGAGGACTGGGGGCGAAAGCACGCCAGGGCGACCTCCGAGAGGGATTACGTCAGCCCTCCGGAGGGCGAGGGCGAGCTTTCCGAGGTCCAGGCCGAGGCGATCCTCAACATGCGCCTGAGGAGCCTGAGGCGCCTCGAGGAGATGGAACTCCGGCGCGAGTTCGACGCGCTCACCGAGGAGCGCGCCGGCCTCGAGGACCTTCTTGCCGACGAGGGGCTCCAGTGGAACCGCATCGCCGAGGAGCTGCGCGAGACCCGCAAGACCTTCGGCCGCGACGCGCCCGGCGGCGCGCGGCGCACGACCTTCGCCGAGGCGGGCGAGGCCGAGGACGTCCCGGTGGAGGCGATGACCCTGCGGGAGCCGATCACGGTGATCTGTTCGCGCATGGGCTGGATCCGGGCGATGAAGGGGCACCAGCCGCTCGACGCCGAGGTGAAGTTCAAGGACGGCGACGGCCCGCGCTTCGCCTTCCACGCCGAGACCACCGACCGCATCCTGCTCTTCGGCTCGAACGGGCGGTTCTACACGATCCTCGGCGCCAACCTGCCCGGCGGGCGCGGCATGGGCGAACCCGTGCGCCTGATGGTCGATCTTCCGAACGAGGCCGAGATCGTCGCGCTCTTCGCCCACCGGCCCGGCAGCCGGCTGATCGTCGCCTCCTCGGCCGGCGACGGGTTCGTGGTGCCCGAGGACGAGATCGTCGCGCAGACCCGCGCAGGCAAGCAGGTGATGAACCTTGCCGAGGGCGTGACCGCCGCCGCCTGCCGGCCGGTGCGCGGCGATCATGTGGCGGTGGTCAGCCAGAACGGGAAGCTTCTCGTGTTCCCGCTGTCCGAGCTGCCCGAGATGGCGCGGGGCAAGGGCGTGCGGCTCCAGAAGTACAGGTCGGTCACCGGCCGGCAGGGCACGCTGGAACTCGACGGCGGGCTGTCGGACGTGACGACCTTCGACTGGGCGCAGGGCCTTTCCTGGACGATGGGCGGCGGCCGCACCCGCACCGAGCCGGACATGACCGAGTGGCTCGGGCCCCGCGCGGGCGCCGGCAAGCGCCCGCCCCACGGCTTCCCGAAGACGAACCGCTTCGACTGAGCGCTACGACCGGATGTAGCGGAACGCGGCCGAAGCGCCCCACCCGGCAAGCACGGCCAGCGCCAGCGCAAGGATGCCGTAGGCAAGCGGGCGCTCGTGCGCAAGATTGTAGACGAAGCGTTCCAGCCCCACCTTCTGCACGTCGAGGATCGTGGTGTGATGGTCCACGACCTGCCTGCCCCGCGTGAGGAAGATGCGGATCGTGTAGAGCCCCTCGGTCAGGTTCGACGGCAGTTCGAACGAAGTCTGGAACAGGGTTTCCTCGGTCAGGTCGACCACGCCCGCCTCGACGCGGTAGTGCCCGCTCGCCCGGCGCAGACGGATCAGCGCCTCGGAGAACTGCACGGCGTCGGCGACCTCCGGAGGCGCGCCGACCGAGCGTATGCCCATGGGTATCGAGATGCGGTGCCGCAGGTCCTCGGTGTGCGAAAGGATGTCGAACAGCGGCCCCGTGGCCGCGATGGCGTAGAAGCGCGGCGCGGCGTCGATCTCGACCGACTCGGTGTTGATCCAGATGCCGAACACGCGGCTCTTCTTGCGCACGTTCACCGGCGCGGACGGGCCGGTAACCGTCACGATCACCTCGAGCGGCGGGCCTTCGGGGGGCGGCGCATCGCGCCGTGCCGCCCCGAAGACGAGGATCTCGGAACCGTCGAAGTTCGCGGTGATCGAGACGCGGGTCTGGCTCAGCCCCGCCACGATCTGCTCCGCCCGGGCGGCGGGGCCGGCGAGCAGCGCCAGAAGCGCGAAGAGGGCGAACGCACCCCTCATCCGCGCGAAGACCGGTAGCCGATCGAGTAGAGCTCCTCGGGTTCGATCACCAGGTCGAGGAGCAGCTTGGCACAGACCGAGATCACGACGATGGCAAGCAGGATCCGCAGCTGTTCGGCGCGCAGGCGCGCGCCGATGCGGGTTCCGATCTGCGCCCCGATCACCCCGCCGACGATCAGGATCACCGCCAGGAGGATGTCCACCGAATAGTTGGTGACCGCGTGCATGACGGTGGTGAACCCCGTGACGAACACGATCTGGAAGAGCGAGGTGCCGACGACCACCTTCGTCGGCATCCCGAGGAGGTAGATCATCGCCGGCACCATGATGAAGCCGCCGCCGACGCCCATGACCGCGGCCAGCACCCCCACGGCGGCGCCGACCAGAAGCGGCGGGATCACCGAGATGTAGAGGCCCGACGTGCGGAACTTGGCCTTGAACGGCAGCCTGTGCACCCAGAGGTGCTGGCGGCGCTCCACCCGGCCGGGGGCGCGCCGGGCACGCAGCATCGCCCGCAGGCTCTCCTGGAACATCAGGAGGCCGATGACGCCCAGGAACACGACGTAGGAGAGCTGCACGACGAGGTCGATCTGGCCCATGTCCTGCAGGCGGTTGAAGGCCCAGATGCCGGCCGCGGAGCCGGCGAGGCCACCGGCGAGCAGGACACTGCCCATCAGGAAGTCGACCGTTCGCCTTCGGACATGGGCAAGCACTCCCGAGATCGACGAGGCGACGACCTGATTTGCGCCCGTCGCCACGGCGACGGGCGGAGGAATGCCGATGAAGAAGAGGAGCGGCGTGATCAGGAAGCCGCCGCCCACCCCGAATAGCCCCGAGAGCAGCCCGACAAGTCCGCCGATCCCCAGCAGGAGGAAGATGTTGACCGAGACCTCGGCAATGGGGAGGTACAGCTGCATCTGCTACGGCGCCGGAAGGGATACGGTCCGCCTTCAGCCTTGCGCGGCTGTCCGGCGATGTCAAACGGCTGGCGGAGCCGCTTCACGCGATCGCGCGCAGGAAGGCGCGCAGGACCCGCTCCAGCTTGGCAGCGCCGAGGGGCGCCATTGCCTTGGTGTGCTCGTGGCTGATCTTCTCGTCCGAAAGCCCGGCAGCCATGTTCGTGACGGTCGAGATCGCGGCAACCCTGAGCCCGAGGAAGCGCGCCAGGATCACCTCGGGCACCGTCGACATGCCCACCGCATCGGCACCGAGCGTCCGGATCGCGCGGATCTCGGCGGGCGTCTCGAACGACGGCCCGGAATACCAGGCATAGACGCCTTCGGGCAGCGCGATGCCCTCGGCGGCAGCCGCGTCTCTCAGCGCCGCGCGCAGGGCGGGGTCATGCGCGTCGGTCATCGGCACGAAACGGGCATCGGTCGGCTATCCGATCAGCGGATTGAGGCCGGAGAAGTTGATGTGGTCCGAGAGCAGCATCAGGTCGCCCGGCCGGATGTCGGGGTCGAGCGATCCCGCGGCGTTGGTCAGGATCAGCGCCTCGGCGCCAAGCGCCTTCAGCACCTCCAGCGGCAGCCGCATCGCCGAGGGGTCGCCGCGCTCGTAGTAGTGCGCCCGCCCGCCGAACACGGCGACGCGCACCCCCTCGAGCCGTCCGACAACGAGGTTCGGGGAGTGGCCGGATACGCCGGCATGCGGGAAGCCCGGAAGATCGGCATAGGGCACCGCCACGCCGTCCACCGCTCCTGCGAGGTGGCCGAGGCCGGAGCCGAGGATCAGGCCGACCCGCACCGGCGCCGCCCCGGCACGGGCGCGGACCAGCGCGGCAATCTCCTCAGCGTTCCTTGACATAGGGCTGCCCGCCTGCCCTGGGCGGAATGGCCTTGCCGACGAAACCGGCGAGCACGATCACGGTAAGCACGTAGGGCAGCGCGTCGAGGAACGGCACCGGCACCTTGAACCCGGCGGCCCCCTCGATCACGTCGGGGCGAAGCGCCAGCGCCTGGAGGAAGCCGAAGAGCAGGCAGGCATAAAGCGCGTACCATGGCCGCCACTTGGCGAAGATCAGCGCGGCCAGCGCGATGTAGCCCCGGCCCGCCGTCATCTCCCGTCCGAAGCCCGCCTGCAGCGCCGTGGCCATGTAGGCCCCCGCGATCCCGCAGAGGACGCCGGTGATCAGCACGGCCGTATAGCGCAGCCGCATCACCGAGATGCCGGCGGTATCGACCGACTCGGGGTTTTCGCCCACCGCCCTGAGCCGCAGGCCGAACCGCGTGCGGAACAGCACCCACCACGTGAGCGGCACCATCAGGAGCGCCACGTAGACAAGCGCGGTATGGCCCGAGATCACCTCGGCGTAGAACGTTCCCAGCACCGGAACCTCCCGCAGGGCCTCGGCGAAGGGCAGGGTCAGCGACTGGAAGCGGGCCTCTCCGGCAAGCGGGGGCGTGCGACCGCCCTGCCCGAAGAGGTCCTCGGCCACCAGGACGGTGATGCCCGAGGCGAGGAAGTTGAGCGCCACGCCCGAGATCAGCTGGTTGCCGCGGAACGTGATCGAGGCAAGGCCGTGGATCACCGCAAGCACCATCGAGGCGCCGATGCCCGCGAGCAGCCCGGCCCAGGCCGACCCGGTCAGGAACGCGACCGCCCCCGAAGCCATCGCGGCCATCAGCATCTTGCCCTCGAGCCCGATGTCGAAGATGCCCGCGCGTTCCGAGAAGAGCCCCGCAAGACAGGCGAGCAGCAGCGGCGTGGCAAGCCTGAGCGTCGAGTCGAGGATCTGCAGGAGGGTTGCGTAATCCATCAGGCCGCCCTCGCTGCCGTGCGCCACCCGAAACTGCGGAAGCCCCAGCCGACCAGCATCCGCATCGCGTTGTCGAGCGCGCCCGTGAACAGGATGACGAGCGCTTGCACCACGGTCCGCAGCTCGATCGGGATCGATGTCCAGAGCCCGATCTCGGCCCCGCCCTGATAGAGGATGCCGAAGAGGAGCGCGGCGAGGAACACGCCGACCGGGTGGTTGCGCCCCATCAGCGCGACGGCGATGCCGATGAAGCCGGCCCCCTCGGCCGAGTTCAGCACCAGCCGCTCGCTCTCGCCCATGACGTTGTTGATCGCCATAAGCCCCGCGAGCGCGCCGGAGATCAGCATCGACAGCATGATGATGCGGAAGGGCGAGATGCCCGCGTAGACCGCCGCGGCCTCGGACTTGCCGAAGGCGCGGATCTCGTAGCCGAGCCGGGTGCGCCACAGCAGGAGCCAGACCAGCCAGCACGCAAGGATCGCCAGGAGGAACGTGATGTTCGCCGGCACCGAGGGGCTGAAGAGGTTGCCGATCAGCGGCATGTCGTGCAGCGTCGGCAGCCTCGCGCCCGCCGGAAAGCGGGCGGTCGCGGGGTCCATCGTGCCCGGCGGCCGGAAGACGTTCACGAGCAGGTAGACCAGCAGCGAGGCCGCGATGTAGTTGAACATGATCGTGGTGATCACGATGTGGCTGCCGCGCCGCGCCTGGAGGTAGGCAGGGATCGCGGCCCAGGCCGCGCCGAACAGGGCCGCGCCCACCATCGCGGCGGGCAGCGCGAGCGTCCAGTGCGGCCAGGGCAGGGCCAGGCACACGATCGCCACCCCGAGGCCGCCGATCTGCGCCTGCCCCTCCCCGCCGATGTTGAACTGCCCGGCATGAAAGGCCACCGTCACCGCAAGCCCGGTGAAGATGAACGAGGTCGCGTAGTAGAGCGTGTAGCCCCAGCCGTAGGCGGAACCGACCGCTCCCTGCAGCATGGTGCGCATCGCCTCGACCGGGTCGGCGCCGATCGCCAGGATGACCAGCGCCGAGATCAGGAGCGCCAGCAGCAGCGACAGCAGCGGAACGAGGACCACGTCCGCCCAGACCGGCAGCTTCGTCATGCCCGCGCCTCCCCGCCCGGGCGCCCCGCAACGCCGGGAGCGCGCGGCCTCATGCCGCCTCCTTCCCGGCGGCGATGCCGGCCATCATCAGCCCCAGTTCGCGCGCGTCGGTCTCGTTCGGCAGCCGCTCGCCCATGATGCGGCCGTCGAACATCACCACGATGCGGTCGGAGAGCGACAGGATCTCGTCTAGCTCGACGCTGACGAGCAGGATCGCCGCGCCGGCATCGCGCAGCGCGATGATCCGCTTGTGGATGAACTCGATCGCGCCGATGTCCACGCCCCGCGTCGGCTGGCCGACGAGGAGTAGCTTCGGCTCCCGCTCCATCTCGCGCGCCAGCACGAGCTTCTGCTGGTTCCCGCCCGAGAAGTTCTTCGCCGGCAGTCGCGGGTTCGGCGGGCGCACGTCGAAGCGCTCGATCTTGCCTTCGGCCGAGGCGATCAGCTTGGCGTTGTCCATCAGCAGGGCGTTGCGCTGGTAGGCCGGATCGTGGTGGTAGCCGAAGGCAAGGTTTTCCCAGGCCATGAAGTCGAGGATCAGCCCGAGGTGCTGGCGGTCCTCGGGGACGTGCGCGATGCCCCCCTCGCGCCGGGTCCGCCCGTCGGAATGGCGCCCCGTCAGGTCGATTTCCTGACCGTCCACCCGGACGCGCCCCGTGGCCTTCTCGATTCCGCCGAGGACTTCCAGGAGCTCCGACTGGCCGTTTCCGGCAACGCCGGCGATGCCGAGGATCTCGCCCGCGCGGACATGGAGCGATATCCCCCTCAGCCGTTCCACGCCGTGGTCGTCGACGACCCTGAGGTTGTCGACCTGCAGGATCTCGCGCCCGGGGGTCGCCGGCCGCTTCTCGACGTGGAGCAGGACCTTCCGCCCTACCATCAGCTCGGCGAGCTGTTCGGGGCTGGTCTCGGCGGTCCTGACGGTCGCCGTCATCTCGCCGCGCCGCATGACGCTCACCGTTTCGGTGATTTCCATGATCTCGCGCAGCTTGTGGGTGATGAGGATGATCGTCTTGCCCTGTTCCTTCAGCCCCTCGAGGATGCGGAACAGATGGTCGGCCTCGGCAGGGGTCAGCACCCCGGTCGGCTCGTCAAGGATCAGGATGTCGGCCTTCCGGTAGAGCGCCTTCAGGATCTCGACGCGCTGCTGGTGGCCCACCGAGAGGTCCTCGATCTTCTCGTCGGGATCGACCTCGAGCTCGTATTCCTCTGCGAGCTTCCTGAGAAGGTCCCGCGCCTTGGCGAGCGAGGGGCGCAGAAGCGCCCCGTCCTCGGCGCCGAGAACCACGTTCTCCAGCACCGTGAAGTTCGGCACCAGCTTGAAGTGCTGGAACACCATGCCGATGCCGGCGCGGATCGCGGCCTGGCTGTCGGTGATCTCGGTCCGCCGGCCGTTGATCCAGATCTCGCCCGCGTCGGCCTTGTAGAAGCCGTAGAGGATCGACATCAGCGTCGATTTGCCGGCACCGTTCTCGCCGATGATCCCGTGGATGGTGCCCGGCATCACGCGGATCGAGATGTCCTTGTTCGCCTGGACCGGGCCAAAGGCCTTCGAGATCCCGCGCAGCTCGATCGCCGGGGCGATGTCAGGGGCGGCCGTCTCCGGCCGCCCCGCTGTGTCCTTGGCGTTCATTCAGAACGACAGCGCGGGGCAGCTGTCGTCCGACATGTAGTCGTGCACCTGAAGCTCGCCCGAAGCGATCTTCGCGGCCGCCTCGTCGACCGCGGCCTTCATCTCCTCGGAGACGAGCGAGGCGTTGTGCTCGTCGAGCGCGTAGCCGACGCCGCCGTTGGCGATGCCCATGACGTTGATCCCCGGCTGGAGGTTCTCGCCTTCCTTGAACGCCTCGTAGACCGCATTGTCCACGCGCTTGAGCATCGAGGTGAGCACAGAGCCCGGGTGCAGGTAGTTCTGGTTGCTGTCGACCCCGATCGACAGCTTGCCCTCGTCCGCCGCCGCCTGGAGAACGCCGATGCCCGTTCCGCCGGCCGCGGCATAGATCACGTCCGCGCCCTGGGCGATCTGCGCCTTGGCAAGCTCGCCGCCCTTGACCGGGTCGTTCCAGGCCGCGGGCGTCGTGCCCGTCATGTTGGCGATGACCGTGGCATCGGGGTTCACCGCCTTCACGCCCTGGGCATAGCCGCAGGCGAACTTGCGGATCAGGGGGATGTCCATCCCGCCCACGAAGCCCACGGTGCCGGTCTTGCTTGCCATCGCGGCCATCATGCCCACGAGGTAGGAGCCCTCGTGCTCGTTGAAGACCACCGACTTCACGTTCGGCTGGTCCACCACCATGTCGATGATCGCGAACTTCGTGTCGGGGTAGTCCGGCGCGACCTTGTTGAGCACATCGCCGAAGGCGAACCCGGTCATCACGATCGGGTTCGAGCCCGCCTCGGCGAGCCGGCGGAGCGCCTGCTCGCGCTGGGCCTCGGACTGCATCTCGAGCTCGCGATAGCTGCCCCCGGTCTCGGCCTTCCACCGTTCGGCACCGTTGAACGCCGCCTCGTTGAACGACTTGTCGAACTTGCCGCCGAGATCGAAGATCAGCGCAGGCTCGGCAAGCGCGGCGCCCGAGGCCAGTGCCAGCGCGGCGGCCCCGCCGAGGATGCTCTTGAGATAGCTCATGGAAGTCTCCCGGTTGGTGTTGCGGCCCCGGGTCCCTCCCGGCGGCACGTAAATCCGCGGATCTCTGTCGGATCGTTGCGGAATTAGGGCCGAGGGGGTGGGGGCGGTCAATAGGCATGTTGAACCGCCGCACCCACGCAGCCCGGATTCGGCGGATCGCCCCGGAGCGCGGCCCGCCGACAACGGGCGGCTGACGATCCCTCAGGCGGATCGCAGGTCGCGGCGCATCAGGACCGCGGATATGCCCGGCGCATGGTAGCCCCGCCGAAGTCCGGCCTCCTCCCAGCCTTCCGACCGGTAGAGCGCGCGCGCGGGCGCATTGTCCTCGGCGACCTCGAGGTAGGCTTCCTCGGCTCCGCCGGACCGCGCCCGTTCGTGGAACGTGCGGAGCAGCCGCCGGCCCGCGCCCTGCCGGCGCATCTCGGGCGGAACGGCAAGGGTGAGAAGTTCGGCCTCGCCCGCGAGCGCGCGGCCTACCAGAAAGGCGGTCCGCTCGGTCAGCAGGAAGGCGCCCCGGGTGCCAAGCACCTCGGCGAACTCCGCGGCGGTCCATGGCCGGGGAACCGCGAAGGACTTCGCGTGAAGCGCAGCCAGTTCCTGCGGGGTCACGGCAGCAGTTCCGGCGGCGCTTCGCGCGGAGGGGCCGCGTCGGCCGCGCGCAGGTAGAGCGGCGCAGGCCTCCCTTCCGGAGGCCCGCCGGCAGTGATCTCGGCGGCGCGGCGGCCGATGGCGACGGCAAGCGGCACGCTCCGGTGCAGCACCGGAACCCCGAGCACGGCCGCAAGCCGTGCCGCCGCGTCGCCCGTGACCGCCGGGGCGGAGAAGGCCCAGGCCGGAAGCGTGTCTTCGCGGCAAAGCGCCGGAGGCGGCGCCGCCGCGCCCATCGCCTCGTCGAACAGCTGGAGATAGACCTCGCCACGCCGGGCATCGAGCGCTGCCAGAACCGGGCGCGGCAGTCCGAATGCGGCGGCCTCAAGGGCCGTGACGCCCACAGCGGGAACGCCGAGCGACAGCGCGAGCCCGCGCGCTGCGGCCACCGCGAGGCGCACGCCGGTGAAGTTTCCCGGCCCGGTGCCGACGGCAAGGAGGCCCACGTCTCGCCAGGAAAGGCCTTCCTCGGCGAGCATCTCCGCAAGCATCGGCATCAGGCGCTCCGCCTGCCCGCGGTCCATCCGCTCGCTGCGCTCTGCCAGGACCGCGCCACCCCGAAGCAAAGCGGCCGCGCAATGCGCGGCCGAGGTGTCGAAAGCGAGGATGGGCGCGTCAGGCCGCAACCGGCCTGACCTCGATCACTTCCGGGATGTAGTGCCGCAGCAGGTTCTCGATGCCCATCTTGAGCGTGAGCGTCGAGGACGGGCAGCCGGCACAGGCCCCCTGCATGTGCAGATAGACCACGCCCCGGTCGAACCCGTGGAAGGTGATGTCGCCGCCATCCTGCGCGACGGCCGGGCGGACGCGGGTGTCGAGAAGCTGCTTGATCTGCTCGACGATCTCGGCATCCGGGCCGTCGTGCGCCGCATGGCCGCCGCCGCCGGCCTCGTCCTCCAGCGCGGGCTGGCCGGACTGGAAATGCTCCATCACCGCGCCGAGGATCGCGGGCTTGATGTGGTCCCACTCCACGGCATCGGACTTGGTGACCGTCACGAAGTCGTTGCCGAGGAATACGGCGGTCACGCCGTCTACCCCGAAGATGCGGCGGGCAAGCGGCGAGCGGCCGGCGGCCTCCGCGCTGGGGAAGTCCGCGGTTCCGGTCTCGAGCACGGTCTGGCCGGGCAGGAACTTGAGCGTGGCCGGATTCGGAGTGGACTCGGTCTGGATGAACATGGGCGGCGTCTCCGGGGATACCCGTCTACATGCGCCTCGTCTCGTGTCGTGTCAAGTTTTGGAACTGTTCTAAACTGTGCATCGCCCCGCAGGCTTGGCAGCGGGAATCGTTGACACGCGGGAAACAGAAGCCGGATCGGCGGCTGTGCTTGGGCAGCCTCAGGATTAACGGTCCGTGAATTTCTGCGGTTATGCCCGAGTTCCGCCGCATTCACCGGCGATCAAGAACCCAGATCTTGTGGTTCGGTGTTTCCACAATCGCAATAATTGTAGGTTTGACGATGTGCGCAACCATAACGAGTATCTGGCGTCGCGGGCCTCATTCCACGCCTCGCCAGACGGGTGCGTTCCTCGCCGATGAGGCCGGGGCGGTATCGGTCGAGATGGTGGCGGTCTGCGGACTGGTCGTCGTGCTCGGCATCGTCGGGGGAACCCTCGTTTCGCAAGGCAGCACGGGCCGCGCCCAGGCGATCGGGGACGAACTCGCCCGCATCGAGCCGGTGCCGGCCTCCATCGGGGCCTCGGCAGGCGCCTCGGGGGGCGCGGGAAGCGGCGGCGGCGCAGGGGGATCGGCTGCCGCCGGAAGCTCGGGCGGCGGCTCGGGAGGCCCCGCGATCGTGGAAAACCCCTTCTCCTACGGCGCGGGCGCCTCGGGCGGCGGTTCGGGTGGCGGTTCGGGCGGCGGGCCGTCGGGCGGCGTGTCGGGCGGTGCGTCGGGCAGCGGCGGGTCGGGCGGCGGGGCTTCGGGCGGCGGAAGCGGGAGCGGCGGCGGGTCGGGCGGCGGAGGCGGTGGCGGTGGCGGCTCCGGCTTCGGCCAGCCGGGCAGGTGCGGGACCGAAGGCACCAACGGCACATCGACAGGAACGCCCGAGTGCTGAGCGTTGCACCCCTGCCCCGGCGGATGCACGATCTCGTGGCAGTCGGGCGCCTGTCACGAGGATGTCGCTTGCGCAGGCCAATCATCGTTGGCACGATGATTTTGCCAACGCTCAACTGGAGACTGTATTGGCCATCAGCGCGCTGACCTCGCCGCCCGTCCCCGGAGACACTCTGGAAACCGTCCTCGAATTCCCGGACAACCGCCTGCTGATCGACCTCTGCGGTGAATACGACCGCAACCTGGCCCAGATCGAGCACAAGCTCGGCGTGCAGATCCTGCGCCGTGGCAACCTGCTGTCGGTGATGGGCGAGGCAGACGCGCGCGAGCGGGCGGCGGAAGTCCTGGAAGGCCTCTACGCGCGGCTGGAATCCGGCCGCGGCGTCGGCGCCGGTGACGTCGACGGGGCGATACGCCTCGGCCGCTCGGGCGACGGAACGGGCACACGGGCCGGCGACCAGCTCGAGATGTTCCAGGGCGGGCGCGTCGAGGTCGGCACCCGCAAGAAGATCGTCGAGCCCCGGACCGAGGCGCAGAAGGCCTATGTCCGCGCGCTCTACCAGAACGAGCTCTGCTTCGGCATCGGCCCCGCAGGCACCGGCAAGACCTACCTCGCCGTCGCCGTGGGCGTGAACCTCTTCATCGGCGGCCACGTCGACCGCATCATCCTCTCCCGTCCGGCCGTCGAGGCCGGCGAGCGCCTGGGGTTCCTTCCCGGCGACATGAAGGAGAAGGTCGATCCCTACATGCAGCCGCTCTACGACGCGCTGAACGACTTCCTTCCGGCAAAGCAGGTGCAGAAGCTGATGGAGGAGAAGCGCATCGAGATCGCGCCTCTCGCCTTCATGCGCGGCCGCACCCTGTCGAACGCCTTCGTTGTCCTCGACGAGGCCCAGAACGCCACCGGCATGCAGATGAAGATGTTCCTGACCCGCCTCGGCGAGGGCAGCCGCATGGTCATCACCGGCGACCGGACGCAGGTGGACCTGCCGAAGGGCACGGCCTCGGGCCTCGCCGAGGCCGAGCGCATCCTCGACGGCGTGGAGGGCGTGAGCTTCAGCTACTTCACCGCGAAGGACGTGGTGCGCCATGCGCTCGTGGCGCGGATCATCGAGGCCTACGACCGCGACGGCGGCTGACCGCGACCCCGATGCCGACCGAGACGATCTGCGAGGATCCGCGCTGGGAGGCCGCCGGCCTCCCCGACCTGGCAGGCCGGGCCGCGGACGCCGCGCTCCGGCGGCTCGGGCTCGATCCCGGCCGCTTCGAGATCGCCGTGCTGGCCGCGGACGATGCGCGTATCGCCGTCCTCAACGCCGACTTCCGCGGCAGGCCACAACCGACCAACGTGCTCTCATGGCCCTCGGAAGAGCGCGGGACGGAGACCGAGGGCGCCGTCCCTGCACCACCCGAGGCCGGCACGCCGGACGACCCCGCACCGCTCGGCGACATCGCGCTCGCCTGGGAGACGTGCCGGCGCGAGGCGCAGGAAGCCGGCCGGGCGATGGAGGACCACGTGTGCCACCTGGTCGTGCACGGCGTCCTGCACCTGCTCGGCTACGACCACGTCCGCGACGGAGACGCCGCCCTGATGGAGCGGCTCGAGGTCGAGATACTTGCCAGCCTCGGGGTCGCCGACCCATATTCCTAGCCGGGGCCGAGCCCCCAGAAGCGGAAAAGGAACGATGAACGGAGACAGCGACGGGGCGGCCGCCATTCCCGCCGACCAGGACGGGAGCAATGCCGACCCCGAGCGAAGCCCGCCCCGCGGCCTGATCGGCCGGATCCTCGGGGCGTTCGCGAACGAGACCGACACGCCCCAGTCCCGCGGGTCGGTGGCCGAGCCCGGCACGCAGCCGGACCGCTCGCTCCTTCCGGGGGTGGCCAACCTGCGCCGGATGCGGGTGGAGGACGTGGCGATCCCGGCGGCCGAGATCGTCGCGGTGCCCGTCGACATCTCGCGCGAGGAACTGGTCGCACGCTTCCGCGAGTCGGGCCTGTCCCGGCTGCCGGTCTACCAGGGAACGCTCGACCACCCGCTCGGCCTGATCCACCTGAAGGACTTCGCGCTGACGCACGGCTTCAACGGGTCGGGGGGCCGCTTCTCGGTGAAGAAGCTGCTCCGCCCGCTGCTCTACGCCCCGCCGTCGATGCCCATCGGGGTGCTGCTCCAGAAGATGCAGACCGAGCGCGTGCACATGGCGCTGGTGATCGACGAATACGGCGGGGTCGACGGCCTCGTCACGCTCGAGGACCTGCTCGAGCAGGTGGTGGGCGAGATCGAGGACGAGCACGACACCGCCGACCCGGCGCTGTGGCGCGAGGAGAAGCCCGGCGTCTACGTTGCCCAGGCGCGAACGCCCCTGGACGAATTCGAGACCGAGACCGGCCTCAAGCTGGTCGACGAGGAGGACGAGGAGGAGATCGACACGCTCGGCGGGCTCGTCTTCATGCTGGCCGGCCGGGTTCCCGCGCGCGGCGAGATGATCCGCCACCCCTCGGGAGCGGAGTTCGAGATCGTCGATGCCGACCCTCGGCGGATCAAGCGTCTCAGGGTCCGTCTTCCCGGGGCCAAGGCCGTCTGAGGGATGCGCCTCCCCGTCACGACGCTTCGAGGGGCCGCCCTGCCCTTCGCCACCGGCCTTGTCCTCGCCACGGGTCAGGAACCGCTGTCCTGGCCGCTTCCGGCCTTCGCCGCGCTTGCATTCCTGCTTGCGCTCGGCGCCCGCGCGCCGGGCTGGCGGCAGGCGGCGCTGGTCGGCTGGGCCGGCGGTGCGGGATACTTCGCGGGGGGGCTCTTCTGGATCGTCGAGCCCTTCTTCGTGGACCCCGTGCGCCACGGCTGGATGGCGCCCTTCGCGCTGGTCCTGCTGCCGGGCGGGCTTGCCCTGTTCTGGGCGCTGGCCTTCGGGCTCGGGCACCGCTTCGGAGGGGGCCGCGGCGTCCTGTTCCTGACGGCAGTGTTGCTCGCGGCGGTGGAGGCGTCGCGGGCATGGCTCTTCACCGGGTTTCCCTGGGCGCTGGTCGGCTACATGTGGATCGGTGCGCCCCCGATGCAGCTCGCCGCGCTCGTCGGCCCGCACGGGCTGACACTGGTCACGGCACTCGCCGCCGCGCTCGTCGCGCTCGGCCTCTGCGGTGGTGGCCTGCTGCGGCTCGCCGGCCCCGCCGCCGGCATCGCGGTTGTCGCCGGGGCCTGGGCATGGGGTCTTGCCGAACTCTCCCGGCCGATGCCGCCCGACCGGGCGGTCACGCTGCGCATCGTGCAGCCGAACGCCGAGCAGAGCCTGAAGTGGGATCCCGACCGCGCGCAGGAATTCCTGATGCGGCTGATGACCGCCACGGCGACCGCGCCGGAAGGCCCGCCGCCCGACCTCGTGATCTGGCCTGAGACGGCGGTTCCCTACCTGCTCGACGACTCCGGCCACCTGCTGGGGCAGATCGACGCGGTCGCCGGCGGGCGCCCCGTCGCCTTCGGGATCGCACGGCGCGAGGCCGGACGCTACTACAACAGTCTTGCCGTCACGGCGCCCGGCGGCGGGCTGGCCCAGGTGTACGACAAGCACCACCTCGTGCCGTTCGGCGAATACGTGCCCTTCGGCGAGGTGCTCGGGCGCTTCGGGATGCAGGGCATGGCCGCAAGCCACGGGTCGGGCTTCTCGCCTGGTCCGGGGCCAAGCGCGCTCGACTTCGGCCCGCGGATCGGCCGGGCGCTGGCGCTGATCTGCTACGAGGCGATCTTCCCGCAGAACCTCCGGCTCGGAACCCGCCCCGACTGGGTGCTCCAGGTCACCAACGACGCATGGTTCGGCGAGATCAGCGGCCCGTTCCAGCATCTCGCGCAGGCGCGCATGCGCGCGGTCGAGCAGGGGCTGCCGGTGATCCGCGCCGCCAACACCGGCGTCAGCGCGGTGATCGACGCGCGCGGCCGCATCCGGTCGGAACTCGGCCTCGGCGTGCAGGGGTTCCTCGACGCGCCCCTGCCGGCTGCGTTGCCTCCGACGCCCTATGCCCGGACCGGAGATGCCCCGGCGCTCGTTGCCATGGTGCTCCTCGCGCTGGCCTTCGCCGCATGGGGGGCCGCAAACCGGATTGACCGCGGCGAGCGGGGCGCGTAACGCTCCGTCGGTCCGTCACAACGGCTTCCTGGCGTGGCGGCTATACCCCAATGGAGCACCCTTCATGGCCCGCCAAAACTACGTCTTCACCTCCGAGAGCGTCTCGGAGGGCCACCCCGACAAGGTCTGCGACCAGATCTCCGACGCGGTGCTGGATGCCTTCCTCGCGGAGGAGCCGAGCGCCCGCGTGGCCTGCGAGACCTTCGCGACCACGAACTGCGTGGTGATCGGCGGCGAGGTCGGCCTGTCGGACCAGGAGAAGCTCAACGACTACATGGGCCGGATCGAGGAGATCGCGCGCGCGACGATCCGCGACATCGGCTACGAGCAGGACAAGTTCCACTGGCGGACGTGCAAGGTGCACAACTACCTGCACGAGCAGTCGGCCCACATCGCCCAGGGCGTCGTCGGCCAGAACGAAGGCGCCGGAGACCAGGGGATCATGTTCGGCTACGCCGTCGACGAGACCCCCGACCTGATGCCGGCGCCGATCCTCTATGCCCATGCGATCCTGCGCCGGCTGACCGAGGCGCGGAAGTCGGGCCGGGAGCCCGACCTTCGGCCCGACGCCAAGTCGCAGCTTTCCGTCCGCTACGAGGAGGGCAAGCCGATGGAGGTCACCTCCATCGTCCTCTCCACGCAGCACGCCCACGAGAGCCAGTCGTCCGACGACATCCGCGCCATCGTGGAGCCCTACATCCGCGAGACGCTGCCCGCGGGCTGGATCACCGAGAAGACCGAGTGGCTGGTGAACCCGACCGGGACCTTCGTGATCGGCGGCCCCGACGGAGACGCCGGCCTGACGGGACGGAAGATCATCGTGGACACCTACGGCGGCGCAGCCCCCCACGGCGGCGGCGCCTTCTCCGGCAAGGATCCGTCGAAGGTCGACCGCTCGGCCGCCTACGCCGCGCGCTACCTTGCCAAGAACGTCGTCGCGGCAGGCCTTGCCCGGCGCTGCACGCTCCAGCTTTCCTATGCCATCGGGGTCGCGAGGCCCCTGTCCATCTACGTGGACACCCACGGCACCGGCGAGGTGCCGGAAAGCGAGATCGAGAAGGCGGTCGGCAAGGTCATGGACCTCACGCCGCGCGGGATACGCACGCACCTCGGGCTGAACCGGCCGATCTACCGGCGCACCGCCGCCTACGGCCACTTCGGCCGCGCGCCCGAACCCGACGGCGGCTTCAGCTGGGAGCGGACGGACCTCGCCGACGCGCTCCGCAAGGCCGTCTGACGGAGACTCCGCCGGCGCGGCAGCCGGCGGAACGATGGCATGACCGACAGCAATGCCCCGATCCCGCCGCGGCGCAACTTCTACGGACGCCGCCACGGCAAGGCACTGAAGGACTCGCAGCGCCGCTACCTGGAGGAGGACCTTGCAGCCCTCTCTCCCGGCCCGGTGACCTGGCAGGAGAACCCCGGGCGCCGTCCGCTCGACCTCGCGGCGCGCTTCGGCGGCAAGCCGGTCTGGCTGGAGGTCGGATTCGGCGGCGGCGAGCACATGGTGCATCAGGCGGCGCTTCACCCGGAGGTCGCCATCATCGGGGCGGAGCCGTTCATCAATGGCGTCGCCATGCTGCTCGGCAAGATCCGGCGGGAAGGCCTGACCAACCTTGCCATCCACCCCGGCGACGTGCGCGACCTGATGGACGTGCTGCCGGATGGCTCCGTGAGCCGGGCCTTCCTGCTCTATCCCGATCCCTGGCCGAAGAAGAAGCACCACCGCCGGCGCTTCGTCACGCCCGAGCATCTGGGGCCGCTCGCGCGGGTGATGGCACCGGGCGCCGAGTTCCGGGTTGCGACCGACATCCCCGACTACGTGCGCCAGGCTCTCGAGGAAGTGCCGAAGGCGGGCTTCGAGTGGCTGGCGGAGGGGCCGCAGGACTGGCGGCGGCCCTGGGGCGACTGGATCAGCACCCGCTACGAGCAGAAGGCGCTGCGCGAGGGGCGGGTGCCGCACTACCTGACCTTCCGCCGCCGCTGACACTCTGCTTGGCGGAGCGCCGAGGCCGGGCTACTTCTGGGGCAAGGCAAGCCCCGGAGGTGCCATGCGACCGACCGCCCTTCTCGCCGTCCTCCTCCTGGGGGCAGCCGCGCCGGCCGCGGCCGACTGCCGCTTCACGCTGCACTTCGCCTACGGGAGCGCGGCGCTCGCGCGGGCCGACGCCGCCCTGCTTCACCGTCTCGCCCGGGCCCACCCGGGCGCCATGTTCGCTCTCTCGGCCCACGCCGACGACGACGGCTCGCCGCGCGGCAATGCGCGGGTGGCCGAGGCGCGGGCAGGCACGGTGGCGGGGGCCCTGCGCCGTGCGGGTCTCGGCGCGTCGCAGATCGTGGCGCTGTCCGACCACTGGGACGTCACGCCGTCCACCGGGGCGTCGAGCCCGCTCAACCGGCGCGTGGACCTCTTCGTCTCCGGCTGCGATCCGGCCGCCCATCCCGAGGCCCGCCTGCCGCGAAGCCCTGGCGTCGCGCTCTCGGGAGGCGCCGTCCATCTCACACTTCCGCTCGAACCCCGGTTCTGACCGTCAGGCGAAGGCGGCGGCTAGCGCGATCTCGACCATCGCGCCGAAGCTGCGCTCCCGGTCCTCGGCGGGAAGCGCCTCGTGCGTGAGCAGGTGGTCGGACACCGTGAGCACCGCAAGCGCCCGTCGCCCATGCCGTGCGGCGAGGGTGTACAGTTCGGCCGTCTCCATCTCCACCGCGAGCACGCCGTGCCGGGTCAGCTGCTCGTTCAGGTCGGGACGCTCGTCATAGAAGACGTCCGACGAATAGATGCCGCCCACGTGGACAGGCGTCCCCCTTGCCGCGGCAGCATCGGCCGCGGCCCGCAGCAGGCCCCAGTCTGCGCACGGCGCGTAATTCAGCTCGCGGAACACCCCCTTCGAGGGCGTCGAAAGTGACGATGCCGTCATCGCAAGGACCACGTCGCGGATCCTCACGTCGTCCTGCATCGCGCCGCAGGAACCGATCCGGACCAGCGTCCGGGCACCGTAATCGCGGATCAGTTCGTTGACGTAGATTGACAGGGACGGCATTCCCATCCCGCTGCCGTGAATGGTGACGGAATTGCCTTTCCAGGTTCCGGTGAAGCCGAGCATGCCGCGCACCTCGCTGACGAGGCGCACATCCTCAAGGAAAGTCTCGGCCGCCCATTTCGCGCGTCGCGGGTCGCCCGGCATAAGCACGGTTTCGGCGATTTCGCCGGGTGCCGCCCCGATGTGCGTCGACATCGCCGGCGTCAGATCGCGAAGTCGGCGAGCTTCTTGCCCTTCGCCAGGCCGTCCTTGATCCAGCCCGGCTGGCGGCCGCGGCCGGTCCACGTCTGTTTCGGATTTGCGGGGTTGCGGTACTTCGGCACGCCGCCCGCGGCGGCCCTGCCACGCGCCCGTCCCAAAATTTCCTCAAGGGAGAAGCCGAATTTCCTCACCGCCTCCTCGGCCGCCTTCTTGGCCTCGGCCTTCTTCTTCTCGTCGACGGCCGCCAGGGCCTTTTCGACATCCGATTTGAGCTTCTGCAATTCCTGCTTCGAAAGTCCGCTAAGATCGATCTTCAAGATTTCTCTCCCACAGCCTTCCCGTTGTCCCTCGGGAAAAGCGAGCCGATCGCCGGCAGGCTACCGGGCAGAGAATCAATTTAACGTCTCCGGGTCAAGCCGGTTATTCGGCGGCGACCGCCTGCGGATCGGCAATTAGCACAAGATCGCGCATTATCCGATTGAGCTCGAAATCCTTCGGCGTGTAGACACGCGCAACGCCGAGTTCCTTCAGCCGCGCGGCATCATTCTCGGGAATGATCCCGCCGACAACCACCGGAATCGACAGCCCCGCGGCGCGGAGGCGGCTCATGACTTCGGTCACCAGCGGAATGTGGCTGCCCGAGAGGATCGACAACCCGATCACGTGCGGCGCCTCGTCCTGCGCGGCGGCGACGATCTCCTCGGGTGTCAGGCGTATCCCCTGATAGGCGATCTCCATTCCGCAATCGCGTGCCCGCGCGGCGATCTGCTCGGCACCGTTGGAGTGGCCGTCGAGCCCCGGCTTGCCGACGAGGAACTTCAGCCGCCGGCCGAGGCGGGCGGAGACCGCATCCACGGCCTCGCGGATGTCGTCGAGCCCCTCGGTGCGGTTCGATGGCGCGCGCGAGACGCCGGTCGGCGCGCGGAACTCCCCGAAGGCCGCGCGCACCACCGCGCCCCATTCGCCGGTGGTGGCTCCGGCCTTCGCGGCGGCGATCGAGGGCGGCATGATGTTCGCCCCGCTCCGGGCGGCCTCGCCCAGCGCAGAGAGCGCCGCCTTCACGGCCGCCTCGTCGCGCGACGCGCGCCACGCCGCGAGGCGGGCGATCTGGTCGGCCTCTGCCTCGGGGTCCGCCTGCATGATCGCCCCGTCGCCGGCCGTGAGCGGCGAGGGCTCGCCCGATTGCCACCGGTTGACGCCGACCACGACCGTCTCGCCCCGCTCGATCCGGGCGATCCGCTCGGCGTTCGATTCCACGAGCCGGCCCTTCATGTACTCGATCGCGGCGACCGCCCCGCCCATCGCATCGATCTGCCGCAGCTCTGCCCGCGCGCCCTCCTTCAGCGCCTCGACCTTCGCGGCCACCACCGGGCTTCCGTCGAAGAGGTCGCCATATTCCAGAAGGTCGGTCTCGTAGGCGAGGATCTGCTGCATCCTCAGCGACCATTGCTGGTCCCACGGCCGGGGCAGGCCCAGCGCCTCGTTCCAGGCCGGAAGCTGGACCGCCCGGGCGCGGGCGTTCTTCGAAAGCGTCACGGCCAGCATCTCGAGCAGGATCCGGTAGACGTTGTTCTCGGGCTGCTGTTCGGTCAGGCCCAGCGAGTTCACCTGCACGCCGTAACGGAAGCGGCGGTGGCGTTCGTCCTCCACGCCGTAGCGGTCGCGGCAGATCTCGTCCCACAGCTCGGTGAAGGCCCGCATCTTGCACATCTCGGTGACGAAGCGGATGCCCGCGTTCACGAAGAACGAGATGCGCCCGACCATGCCGGGGAAGTCCTCCGCCGGCACCTTCGCCCTCAGGTCGTCGAGCACCGCGCAGGCGGTGGCGAGCGCGAAGGCCAGTTCCTCCTCCGGCGTCGCGCCGGCCTCCTGCAGGTGGTAGGAGCAGACGTTCATCGGGTTCCACTTCGGGATGTGCCGTGCCGTGTAGGCGGCGACATCGGTGATCATGCGGAGCGACGGCTTCGGCGGGCAGATGTAGGTGCCGCGCGAGAGGTATTCCTTGATGATGTCGTTCTGCACCGTGCCCTGGAGCTTCGTCACGTCCGCCCCCTGCTCCTCGGCAACGGCGATGTAGAGCGCCAGCAGCCAGGGCGCGGTGGCGTTGATCGTCATCGAGGTGTTCATCTGCTCGAGGGGGATGCCCTCGAACAGCGCTCGCATGTCGCCCAGATGCGCCACCGGCACGCCGACCTTGCCCACCTCGCCGCGCGCAAGCGGGTGGTCGCTGTCGTAACCCGTCTGGGTGGGCAGGTCGAAGGCCACCGAAAGGCCGGTCTGCCCCTTGGCGAGGTTCGTGCGGTAAAGCGCGTTCGACGCGGCGGCCGTGGAATGGCCCGCATAGGTGCGGAACAGCCAGGGTTTGTCGCGCTCGGTCATCTCGGGCTCCTCGACTCGCTTTGCGCAATTTTATTGCGCACTCGCCGCAGATAGCCGCAACTTCCTTCCAGTGTCAATTCGCTGCGCCGCGGCATATCAGGATTTACCGGCGGGGCCTTTCCTGCAACGCTCGCAGGGATGTTCCGCACCGTCGAACTGCCGCTCTGGCTCCTCGTCCTGATCCTGGCGTTCGCGGCAGTCACCTTCGCATCGCACTTCCTGTTCCCCTCGGTGCGCTGGTTCTTCCGCCGGCGGATGGAGCGCGTGGTGACCGAGCTGAACCGGCGGCTGACCAAGCCGATCCAGCCGTTCAAGCTCGCCCGCCGCCACGACACGATCCAGCGGCTGATCTACGACCGCGACGTGCTGGCGGCGGGGG